>Ga0207866_1000003_pt1 | contig 421478 bp, 424 predicted proteins | sample HigsolmetaAR203D_FD_184835 | JGI IMG/M metagenome (GOLD analysis project Ga0207866, IMG submission 184835) | Ionic liquid and high solid enriched microbial communities from the Joint BioEnergy Institute, USA - AR20-3-D (SPAdes) (version 2) ... | reverse complement strand
CCATCCAGGATCTTTTCCACCACAAGTACTTTTTTCAATTCAGCTCTGGTCAATGTCACTTTTTCCTTTCCCATAGTGACATTATCTCAGAACAGTTATACCGTGACATTATCACAGCACAATAACAATCTGCAAAAAACCACTTGATTTTCTCTCTGAATATGGTATATTAGACATTGCCGTTTGTTTTTCATCTCATTTTGCCGTTGTAGCTCAGCAGGTAGAGCAACGCACTCGTAATGCGTAGGTCGGAGGTTCGAGTCCTCTCAACGGCATGCATAAAACGCCGCAGGAAGCGCAACAGCCTTCCTGCGGCGTTTGTTCATTATTCGGACAAAATGTTGGAAATTTGTTAAAATAATTATGATATACTAATTGATGATTTTGCCATAATATATTACAATCATTTCATCCGAATAATATGACTTAATGAAAGGATCTGATGGGAACAAATGAAACAGGACGCTAAAGCTGTCGATCTTCAACATATCCTGAATTCGGGGAACGTTCATTTCAACCTGTCCGCCCCCGAACTTGTGGAGATCGCACTGGCCAGAAATGAAGGCAAACTGGCGTCTAACGGTGCTCTGACCGTATCGACCGGCAAATTCACCGGACGGTCGCCCAAGGACAAATACATTGTGGATGAGCCTTCCGTACATGAACATATTGCCTGGGGGCCGGTGAATCAACCCCTGCGTCCTGAACAGTTTGAGCGTTTGTACCAAAAGGCTCTGGACTATGCCAAAGACAAGGAGCTGTTCGTGTTTGACGGTTTTGGCGGCAGCGACCCGGCATTCCGGATGCCGATCAGGGTGATCAACGAATACGCCTGGCAAAATCTGTTTGCCCGCCAGCTGTTCGTGCGTCCCACGGAGGAGGAGCTGAAGGAACACAATCCGCAATTTACCGTCATATCCCTGCCCGGCCTGAAGGCGGATCCGGAGGAGGACGGAACCCGTTCGGAAACGTTCATCGTCCTTTCCTTTGAGCGAAGGATCGTGCTCATTGGCGGCACGGAATACGCCGGGGAGATCAAGAAGTCCATTTTCAGCGCGCTCAATTACTACCTTCCGTTCCGGGATGTGTTTCCGATGCACTGCTCCGCCAACGTGGGCGAACAGGGCGATGTCGCGCTCTTCTTCGGATTGTCGGGAACGGGCAAAACGACTCTGTCGGCCGATCCGAACCGCCGGCTCATCGGCGACGATGAACACGGCTGGTCGAGCGAGGGCGTGTTCAATTTCGAGGGCGGATGCTACGCCAAATGCATCGACCTGTCGGAGGAAAAGGAACCGCAAATCTGGAACGCCATCCGCTTTGGCACGGTGCTGGAAAATGTTGTGGTTGATCCGAACACGAGAAAACCGGATTTTGCCGACGGGAGCCTGACGGAAAACACCCGGGCGGCCTATCCGATCGAATACATTCCGGGCGCCGTCGTTCCGAGCGTCGGCGGCCACCCGGGCGTCATCATCTTCCTGACGGCGGACGCCTTCGGCGTGCTGCCGCCCGTCGCGAAACTGACGAAGGAACAGGCCATGTACCATTTCCTGTCCGGCTTTACCTCCAAATTGGCCGGCACGGAGCTCGGCGTCACCGAACCGGAAGCGACCTTCTCCACCTGCTTCGGCGCCCCGTTCCTGCCGCTCAGGCCCGGCGTCTATGCGGAAATGCTGGGCAAAAAAATCGACGAGCACAACGCCCGGGTGTACCTGGTCAACACCGGCTGGTCCGGCGGCCCGTACGGGGTCGGAAAGCGCATCAGCCTGAAGTACACGAGGGCGATGGTCACCGCCGCGATCAACGGCAGCATCGAAAAGGCAAACTTCACGCCGGATCCGTTCTTCGGCGTGCTCGTGCCGGATCAGGTGGAAGGCGTGCCCGCGGACATCCTGAATCCGCGCTCGACCTGGAGCGATCCGGCGCAGTACGACGAAAAGGCGCGGGAACTGGTCGAACGGTTCCGCAAAAACTTCGAGAAGTTTGCCGACGTGTCCGATGAGATTCGCCAGGCTGGCCCGAAGCTGCCGTAAGCAAACAATCAGGGAAGTGTCCGGCCATCGTCCGGAAGCAAACAGACCGATGCGCGGTTAAGCGATCGGTCTGTTATTTGTTTCCGGCCGATTTTGTCCCGTCACCTGTTCCCGTCCAGCCGATCCAGCATGCGCGCGATAACCGCCGCCGCCTGCGCCCGGGTGGACCACTGGCGCGGGCGGAACGTTCCGTCTAAGAATCCGGTGATGATCCCGCTCCTCGATGCGGCGCCAATCCAGTCCGCGAATGCGGCATCCACCTGGCCGCGATCGGCAAAACGGAGCGCGTCCGGAGCCGGCTCAAGGCCGGCAGCCCTGGCCGCATAGGCCGCCATTTCCTGGCGCGGGATGTATTCCCCCGGCTCCATCGTGCCGTCATGTTCTTCCAACCTGACAATGTCCATTTGGACGGCGGCCGAAATATACGGAGCCGACCAGCGGTCCTCCGGCACATCGGCGAAGGGCGTGGCGCCGGCGCCGACATGGGCGTCCACAGCCGCCGCGGCCATTTTCAAAAACTGTTCCCTTGTCACCGGTTCATCCGGCCGGAACGTTCCGTCCCCAAAGCCGGAAACGATGCCGTCCCTGGCGAGCCTTTCGATCGGCTCCCGCGCCCAGTGGCCGATCGTATCGGCAAAGGCGAATTCCTCCCGAACATCGTACCGGTACAGGTTCCATTCGTCCATGATGCCACCCACGCGTTTTCGATATACTTCCCCGCCGAGATGATTGTATCCCGCCTGCGCGATGTCGTACACGTACTGCAGGGAGGCGTCCCGCAGGTTCCATCCCTGGGCCAGCCGGTTCCGGTACGCCTCGCCCGCAGGCAAATACCGTGGCTTCTGCAGGAATTCACCCGCCAGGTAATCCACCGCTTCCGCATAGCCGGCAAACATCCGGTACCAGTTGTCCGCCCGTGCGGACTCGTCGTAGATTTTTCGGTCATTTCCCAGGTCTTTCAGCACGGCAATGGTCCGCCCGTCATCCTCCAACGGCTGCCCCTTCAGCTGCCAGGCGTTGTCCGGCTGAACACCCCACACCTTGATTCCGAACAGGTTGTTGGCATAATGGGCGATGCGCGTCGTGCCGTACCCGCTTTCATGGATGGCCATGCCGATGATGGCGCTGGCCGGAATGCCCCATCTGGCGGAAGCGGAAACGGCGTAAGGGGCGACTTCCGCCACAAATGCCCGCTTTCGCTCTTCAGACACGCCGCCAATGGCGGGCAAATAAGCGTTGCTGTTGCGTCCATTGTATGTATCCTCGCTCGGGATCGGATGGAACAGGCTTGCGCTTTCCGACTCTATGCTATAATGAAAGAACGATCCGGACGCTAGGAACGCAACCAGCGCCAACACGGTTCGACACAGACGACGAAAACCGGAATGTTTCAACTCCTCTCCCCCTTATTAGAACCTATTTCCATTGTAAGTGCTGAAAATTCCGGTTCAAGACACAAAATGTGGAAAGGATGCATGAAAGGAAGGTGGAGTCCGCCGATGTGCCTGATCCTGTTCGCTTACCGGATGCATCCGCAATACCGGTTGATCGTCGCCGCCAACCGGGACGAATATTACGGGAGACCGGCCGCTCCGGCCGGCTTCTGGCCCGACCTTCCCCACATATTGGCAGGAAGGGACCTGGAAAAAATGGGCACCTGGATGGGAGTCACGAAGGGTGGCACCTTTGCGGCCGTCACCAATTACCGGAATCCGGCCGAATCGACCGCCGGCAAGAGGTCGCGCGGCGAGCTCGTGGCAAGATATTTGCGGGATGAACCTTCACCGCGGGAATATGCGGATCGGCTGCAGGAGGAAAGATCCCTGTATCCGGGGTACAATCTCATTTTCGGCAAGGGAAACGAACTCTGGTACTATTCCAATGTGGAAAACAGGCCGAAGACGCTGGCTCCCGGCGTGTACGGGCTGAGCAACCATCTGCTGGACACCGGGTGGCCGAAGGTGACGGCGGGCAAGGCGGAGCTGGAACGGTGCCTTGCGCTGCAGGACGAGGAGGCGCTGAAGTCCCGGCTGTTCCGGATTCTTCAGAACAATGATCCGGCGCCGGACCATCTGCTGCCGCAAACCGGCGTCTCCGTGGAATGGGAACGCATCCTGTCGCCCATCTTCATCCGGAGCGAGTCGTACGGGACGCGCAGCTCCACGGTGCTGCTCATGAAGGCCGACGGGCTCCTGTTCGAGGAGCGGACCTTTGCGGCCGGGAGCGGCCCCGGAGAAACCCGCTCGTTCCGGTTCGGCTTCCGGCCATCCCGCTGAATACAAGGAAAGGCTGCCTGATCAAGGCAGCCTTTTCCAATGTATTATTATTTCATAAACCGATGATTGCCGATTTGCTTCACGAGCGTCAACCTGTTCCAGTAGGACCCGCCCGAAACCTTCGGGTTGTAGAAGTACAGGGCGCCTTCCACCACCACTTCCCCGTTCAGGGCCGCCTCTGCCGCCCGCATGGCCGATTCGCCCGGCACGGTGTTGTCCAGCTTCCCGTTGTGTGCCGGCGGAAACTGCCCCGGTGCATAAATGACATCGCGGATCGTATCGGGGAATCGGCTGTCGGCGACCCGGTTCAGCACCACATTGGCCACCGCCACCTGTCCCTCATAGGGCTCATAGCCCGCCTCCACCTGCACAAGCTTGGCCAAAAGCAGCAAATCCTCCTCCGTATACGTCCGAACGGCGGATGCGCTGACCTCGGTCTTTGGAGGCGGATCCAGCTTGTTGCGCATGATGTCCGGAATCCAGATTTTCAAATACGTATCGGGCGCAATTTCTTCCACCGATCCCAGCCCGTTCCGTTCCAGGAGCAGATCCAGCTCCACTTCCAGCTGGGCGGCGATGTGCTCGATGCCGACAACCCCCGTGTAATAGAATACCGGAATCGTGGTCAGCTCGATGGTGTTCAGGTCCTCCCGCCATTCCACCTTCGCATGCATGAATTCGGCCGCATGCCGCAGCGGGATATATGCCTTGCCATCCTCGATAAAAGGCTCCACATCCATAAAATAATCCGTACCGTTCAGGCTCAGCCGGGGCTCATCCATGGCAAACACGAGAGCATCTCCGGAAGAGGTGTCGATCGCGACCTCTCTCGTTTCCCCGTTCCATTCCGCCGTGGCGTCGAACAGCGGGGCGAATTCCCTCACCGGCACAAACACCCGGCCGTCCTTCACAATGACGGGTTGTTCCAGTTCAACCGGTTGTCCATTCAGGAAGATGATGATTTCCTGCACATCGGATTCCGCCGGAGATTCGGACTGCGCCAGGACAGAAACCGGCGCGACAGACAACAGCAGCACAAGCGAGAGCAATAACGCCGCTTTTCTCATGCCGTTCGTCTCCCCCCTTTTCTCATCATTGTAGCTCATCTTTGCGGGGGGATCATGGTCCAAATCTCCCAAAATGGCGAAATCTTGGGTGGATTACTTGTCCCTGTCCTTGCGGAACAGCATCACGATGCCGGCCAAAATGAGCAAAGCGGCCGCGGCGGGCTGGAAGGAAAGCACCCGGAAGATCGCCTCGACGGAAGTGGAAATGAAGAAAATGCCGGCGATAAACGCCAGAATCCCGACGGGAATGAGCAGTCCCCTCTGCCTTCCTCCAAACAGGTACAGTTCAAACAACCCTACCGCCGGGGCCAGCACCAGTCCGGGCCAAAGATACTTCCATGCGTCAAACAGCGTGGCCAGCTGGCTCACCACCCCGACGGTCAGGAATATGCCGCCGGGCACAAGCAGTCCGGCCATGTTGGGGGAACCGGTCCGGAAAAACCACCAGTGAAAGATCACCCCAAAGGGAATGACAAAAAACAACGGCCAAAAATAAGCGAACACATCCGAGGCATCGATCTCGGGAACGGGACGAAACACAAGCAGGACGCCCAGGGCAATGAGTCCGATTCCTGACAGCAAGCGAATCTTCATAGTGACAACCCTTTCGTGTGATGGATGCTCCCATCTTACCACGAACTTCCCAAGCCCGTCTCCCATCCATCGGCCAGACCGGCGCCAGACTTCGGTCCGGCCTCGGTCAAAACGACAGACACAAATAGCTCAGGGCGCCAAACTGGAAGCTGTGGTGGATGACCCGCGCCTCGCGCACATCCTTCCCCGCCCCCATGGCGATGAACATCGGCACGAAATGGTCCGGCCGGGGAACTGCCTGCTTGCCGTATGGCGCCAGCTCCTCATAGCGGAACAGAGAATCGAGGTCGCCCTCCCGCATCGTGTCGATCAGCCATTGATCGAAGGCCGCCGCCCAGGGGGCGGGATCCCAGGTCTCGAGCGAGCGGTCGTAATAGCGGAAATTGTGCACCGTGGCGCCGCTGCCGAGCACAAGAATATCCTCATCCGCCAGACTTCTCAAGACGCTGCCGATGCGGTACTGTTCGGAAGGCGGCAGGAACGGATCGATGGACACCTGCACGACCGGAATATCCGCCTGCGGGTACATGAGCAAAAGCGGCACCCAGGATCCGTGGTCCAGCCCCCTCTCCTCGTCAAGTTGAACCGGGATGCCGGCGTCCGCGTACATCCCGGCGATGCGCTTCGCCAGTTCGGGTTCTCCCCTGGCCGGATACTCGATCCGGTACATCTCGTCCGGAAATCCGTAATAATCGTAAATCGTTTCGTACGTTCCGTTCATGGAAGATATCGTCAGCCGATCGCTCTCCCAATGGGCCGTGAACACGACGATCGCCTTTGGCCTCACCTCGGTTCCGAGCTTCTTCAGAAACGGAACAACCGGGATGTCATGCCGGATCGAGATAATCGGCGATCCGTGACCGATAAACAACGGATTGACCAAGGATTCGCCCTCCTCCTGCGAAATGTTGTGTAAATTATAACATATTTCCGATCATGCGGGCCGCCTATCCCGGATTTTTTTCCGCATCGGCCCGGATCTGCTCCCGGGACGGTTCGGGACTGACGGGCACCCTTCCCTTCACGAGACCGAGGACCACCGCCAGGGAAGACGGCACAACAAGAGCCAGGAACATGTGCGCGTAGCCGAAATGCTGCGCCATGTATCCGCCCATGACGGGCCCGAGGGTAAACGCCAGATTGATAGCCGTAAAGTACGTGTTGCTGCCGCTGCCCCTGCGGTGTCTGGGAGCAAATTTCACCGCCGTCGACTGGGTGACGGGCAGCAGGATGCCGTAGCCGATGCCGAAGGCCGCCCCGGCCAGCAGCATGGTCGCCATACTTCTTCCCAGACCCAGCAGGAGCGGCATGGAGATGAGAAAGACGCCGGCGGCGGCGGCCACAAAGGCGATCGTCTTTGTCTCCATGTATTTGGTGAACAACAGCCTGGCGGAAAAACTGCCGGCCGCCAGCACGAGAAAATAAAGCCCCACGCCGTCTTCCAGGCCGTACACCTTCCCGTAGGGAACCATGAAGGCGATCTGGATGGCGTTGGCAATGGCGAACATGAGACCGATCGACGCCGGCAGCAGCGATTCCCTGGCGAACATTTCCCTGAACAGACTGCCCACGGTCAATGTCCCGGATTTCACAGCGGCCGGAGCGTCGGCTCCGCCCCTTTGCCCGGGACCGGAAGAAGGAAGCTTCCATGCGACCACCAGGCCGATCAGCGCCGACATCGCCGCCATCCAGAAGGACATCCGGTAGCCGAAATGATCGACGATGGCGATCGTAATGGACGGACCGACCGCCCCCATGACGATGCCCGCCAGGCCGTAATAGCCGACCCCTTGCGTGATGCGGTTTTCCGGAAGAGTTTCCACAACCATGACCATGCCCGTCGTGTTGACGATGCCGGTGCAAAACCCGAGCAGGAGGCGAAACACCATCAGCAGCGGGATGCTCGTCACGGTCGCGTATCCGACCGTGGCGACAAACATCAGAAGCATGGCAGCCATCATCAGTTTTTTCCGGTCCAGCCGGTTGTTGGCAGGACCGTAAAACGGAAACAGGATCAGGGAGCCGAAATTGGCCATGCCGACGAGCACGCCGGCCGTGCCGATCGTCGTTCCGAGAGCCGCGACGGCATAATCGGAAAAGATCGGGTTGACCAGATAAATGACCAGCGTGCTGCAGAGGCTGACCGTGCACAACAGGACAAATGGCGCAGTGAATATCATCAGGTCAGTTCGTTTCCAGGAATGTTTTCACCTGCTTGTAAAAGGGAACCGCCTGTTCGATCTGGATCCAGTGGCCGCATTTCGGGAACGTGTGCAGCTGGGCGTTCGGCATCAGATGCGCCAGCTTCCAGCTGACCTCGATCGGGATGACGCGGTCATCCCTGCCATGCAAGAGCAGCGTCGGATGCTCGATCTTTCGCACCTCTTCTTCCGAAAGGGCCATGCTGTCGATGTGCCTCTGCCTCGGTTCGGGGAACATGGAGGCGAAAATCTCCGCCAATCCGGGAGCGGAGCTGGCTTCATGGCGAATGCGGACAAGCTCGTCATCGTCCGCCATGGACTGGTTGTACGCGAAATGGCGGATGAGCCGGCGGACGTTTTCCATGCCCGGCTGCGATCCCCACGCCAGATCAAGGCCTTCCGTCAGCTCAAAGTGAAATCCCATCGTCCCCATGAGCACCAGCTTGCCGACCAGATCCGGCCGTTTCGCCGCCAGATTGAGAGCCAGCCCGCCCCCGAGGGAATTGCCCACAATATGTACCGGAGGCTTCATTTTCGCTTCGATGAACCGGATGATGTGCCTGAGCCAGACTTCCTTTGAATATTCGATCCTTGGCTTTTCGGATTGGCCGAATCCGACCAGGTCCAGGGCGAACACATGGAACTCCCGTCCGAGAAGCGGCATGAGCTGGCGCCAGTTGGCAAGCGCCGACACTCCCAGCCCGGAACCGTGGATGAGCAGCACCTCTTCCCCTTCCCCGATTTCATGATAGTGAGTCGAAAATTCGCCAATTTTCTCCGTGTACTCCTTCATTTCCTGCGCAGACATCGGATGCATTCCCTCCTGTTCAGATTGGTTCCTTCCTCTTATTGTACTACAAAATTTTTGAAATGGATTGTACTGCGAAGTTGTCGGTAAAAACTCGTAAAATAATAATCGACACGAATTGCCATGATATGTTAAATTATTGTATAGTAATGATAATTCAAGAAGGATTGCAATTCAACGAAAAGGCAAACCAAGCGAAAGCTTGGGACGCAAAGCTACAGGGGCTTCCCGGGGAATCTCCGGATGCCAGCCAGTTGCCGAATTGCTTCCAGTGGAGCGACCCCTGAAGCAAGGGGTCCTTTTTATACTGGCAACGTTTGGAACTGGCTTCAAGTGATCGTGCGGTATGAGGTGATCTTTTGGAATCGAGAAGGTTTGCTTGGAGCAAATCAGGCATTTTGATCATATGCGTGGCCATCCTGTACGTCCTCATTTCCATCCTGCTGGACGTGATGCAGTATCGCCTGTCAGCCGTCCAGTATCTGGGCGTGTTTGCACTCATGACCGTACCCATGGCCGTCATGCTCATCCGCAAGGACATGAAGTATCAGGATTTGCTGGAAAACAAGCAGAGCGATATCTTCCTTGCCATGCGGGAACTGGATCTGACCAGGCAAAAGATCGAATATCTGGCCAATCACGACGAGTTCACCGGACTTCCCAACCGCCGGGCGTTCATGAAACAGCTGGAAAACGCCCTCGCCCGGGCGAAAGCGGATCAATCGAATCTTGCCCTCGTCTACCTGGACCTGGACAAGTTCCAGTCGTTCAACGACATGCTTGGCCACCTCCTGACCGATCAAATTCTGCAGCTGATGTCCAGGCGATTTGCCGCCGCGCAGATGCGCGCGGCGAGGGTGGGCGGGGATGAATTCACCATCATTCTGGAAAACTGCCGGAATGACAAGTCCCTGCATTCTTCGCTCAACCGGCTGATGCACATCTTCTCCGAGCCTTTCCAGGTGGAAGGCTACGATTTTTATGTCAGCGCCAGCATGGGCGTTTCCCTGTATCCCGATCACGCCTCCGATCCCGACACTTTGCTCAATTATGCGGAACTGGCCATGCGCCAGGCCAAGCAGAACAAAAATACATACCAGATTTACAGGAAGCTGGAAAAGCCGCTGGATCTGGATCATCTCAAACTGCAGAGAGACCTGAGGCTGGCGCTGCAGAACAAGGAATTTGTGTTGCATTACCAATCGAAGCATGACCTGCAGACATTGAGGATCATCGGTTCGGAAGCGCTGATCCGGTGGCAGCATCCGACCCTTGGTCTTGTTCCTCCCAACCGTTTCATTCCGCTGGCCGAGGAAATGGGACTGATGGTTCCGATCGGCAATTGGCTGATCAACCAGGTGTGCGGCCAGATTCGCAAATGGTCGGACATGGGACTGAGGCACAGGGTGAGCATCAACCTGTCCGCCGTCCAGTTTCAGAGCGAAAGAATCGTGCACGATGTGCGAAACGCCCTGGAACAGACGGGGATCGACCCGTCGCTCCTGGAACTGGAAATCACCGAAAGCATGGCGATGAACATCGATGAAGCGATGCATACGCTCATCCAGCTGAACAATCTCGGGGTGAGGCTCAGCATCGACGATTTCGGGACCGGCTACAGTTCCCTCAACTATTTGAACCGCCTCCCGATCCACCAGCTCAAAATCGACCGATCCTTCATCCAGGACATCAACCTCAAACCGGAAAACGAGGCGATTGTGTCCGCCATCGTCTCTCTCGCGGAAAACTTTCATCTGCGAGTGGTGGCCGAAGGGGTGGAGACGGAAGAGCAGCTGCGCATTCTGAAGAAATACCGCTGTCACGAAGTGCAGGGCTTCCTGTTCCAAAAGCCCCTGCCGCTGGAGGAATTCGAGAAAAGGCTGTTTCCGGTTTCCAGGAGCTAGCGCTCTTTCGGACCGTTCGGAGCACCCGCCAAAGGCTCCAGCCGGTTGCGCACCTTCCGGTGCAGCTGCCGCTTTTCCCCTTCGGGAAGGAACGCGGCGGACACCGCCTGCAGCACGAGCCGGCCGAGCTCCTGCATTGTAAACCCATAGTGCCGCATGATCGACTCGTATTCGCGGGTGATGGTTGTGTCGGAGACGGTCAGGTTGTCCGTGTTGACGGTGACAGCCAGGCCGCGATCGAAATACTCCCTGAGAGGATGGCTGGCCCAATCGTCGACCGCATGGGTCTGGATGTTGCTCGTCGGGCAAATTTCCAGCGGGATTTGCCGCTCACGGACGAACTCCAGCAGGCGCTCATTCTCCCTGAGCCGGATGCCGTGGCCGATCCGGGACGCTCCCAGCAGGCGGATGGCGTCCTCGATGTTGCCGGCTCCTCCCGCTTCCCCCGCATGAATCGTGACCGGCATGCCGAAGCGCAATGCCCGGCGGAACACTTCGCCGTAAAGGGATGACGGATATCTCGCTTCGTCTCCGGCCAGGTCCACCGCAACGATTCCCTTCCCGTAAAATCTGGCCGCCGCTTCCACAGCCTCCACATTGAGCCGTTCCGTGTGCCCCCGCATGCAGCAGACGATTCCCCGCGCGATGACGCCAAAATCCCGTTCGCCACGCGCAAGTCCGTCCAGCACGGCCTCGATCGCCTCTTCCGCCGTCAGCCCCTTTTGGCGATGCAGCTGCGGCGCAAAGCGCACTTCGATGTAGACGCAATTTTCGCCTGCGGACTGTTCCACCACCTCATAGGCGGCGCGGGACAAAGCCTCTCCCGTCTGCAGGAACGTTCCGGAGAAATGAAACTTTTCCAGATATTCCGCCAGACTTCCGCACCGTCCCTGCACCTTCATCAGACGGGCGACGCCTTCGACATCACCGGCGGGCAGCCCGCTTCCCGCCTGTCCGGCCCACTCGATCACGGTCTCCGGTCTGACGCTGCCGTCGAGATGCAGATGAAGATCCACCTTCGGCATCTGACGCAGCATACCGATTCGCTCGCGCTCATCCATGGGAGAACCCCCCTTCGGTCAGTTCGAACAACATGTTTCTTCCATTTTATCATATCCGCGGCTGAAGAATCCGGCGATGGATTTCAGGGGATTGATGTGTTAAAATCAAAATACAGAACATACGTTCCGTATACCCTGTCAATGTCATGGAGGAATCCGATGTCCGATCGAACATACACGTATACGAACACCAAACAGGCCATGAACCGCGTCCGGGCCAAATCGATGCCCTTTGCATGGTCCATCAATCCGTACCGCGGCTGCGCCCACGGCTGCAGCTTCTGCTATGCCCGCGCCTTTCATCCATACCTGGGCCTCGGCGCCAACGATGATTTTCAGAACCGGATTCTGATCAAGCGGAACGCGCCGGAAGCGCTGGAAGCGCAGCTTCGGGCGGCGGTCCGGAAATACGGCGGCCGGTCGGCCGCCATCCGGAACATCGGGGAGATCGCCGTCGGCACGGCGACGGATCCTTACCAGCCGGTGGAGGCGAATGCCGGCATCACCCGCGAATGCCTCAAGGTTCTGGCCAAATACGAAGTGCCGGCAACGATCACGACCCGTTCCCCCCTCATCCTGCGGGATCTGGACATCCTGAAGGAGATGAATCTTGTCGCCGTGAACATCAGCGTGAACACGATGGATCCCGCCCTGATGCGGCTCATGGAACCCGCTTCTCCCCACCCGCGCAAACGGATGGAAGCTGTGGCCGTCCTGAACGCCAACGGAATTGCGGCGGGCGTATTCCTTGCTCCCATCCTTCCCCTGTTGACGGATTCCGAAGAAACATTGGATCAGCTGTGTTCCGCCGCCAGGGAGCACAATGCGGCCTTTGTGATGCCCTCCCTGCTCCGCCTCGCGCCGGATGTGAAGCGTTGGTACGAGTCCGCCCTGCGCCGGCACTTTCCCCATCTGCTGCCGCGATATGCCGCCATCTACTTTGGCGCCTATCCGCACAAGGAATATGCGGGCCGGACCATGGAACGCGCCAGGAGCATCATTGCGAAGCACGGTCTGAAGAGCGCGCCCGGGAATCGGACGACGCCGGCCGCCGCGGCGGAACCGGCAGCGGAGCAGATTTGCTTTTCGTTCGGATCCGACTGAATCTATCCTTTGATGCCCGCATCGCTCCCGGCGGCGGATTCCGCCCGCCATCGAGCCCGCGCGGCGGGATCATACCGCCTGGAACATGCGGCCAGGAAGTATATGAACAGGAACGCCGCCATGAGCCAGGCGCAAAACCGGTACATCTGGGCATAGCCGGTCTGCATCGCCACCGCTCCAAGGAGGAGCGAGCCGAGCGCAATGCCCAGGTCCAGCGAGTTCAGAAACATGCTGTTTGCCATGCTGCGGCTTTCAGGCATGACCAGGGTGATCATCCACGCCTGGAAGGAAGGCTGCAGCGTGCCGTATCCGGCGCCGTACAGGACAGCGGACAGCAGGAACAGGGCCGGCGAAGATGCCCAGGACAGCGCCAGCATGCCTGTCAGAATCAGGCAGGCTCCGGGCGGGATGACTGCCTTGTGCCCCAGCCGGTCGAACAGCTTGCCCGAAATCGGCCTCGCCATCAGCGCCATCAATGCCTGGATGAGGAAAAACAGCCCCGTGTTCTCCACACCGATCTCCGCTCCATACACCGCCAGAAACGTGATCAGGCCGCCAAAGGAAATCATGAACAGAAAGTTCAGCACGGACGGGATGATGAGGATGGAATCAAATCTTTTTCCGGAATTTCCGGTTTTACCGGCATCTGCCGTCCTTCCCGCGCCCGCATCTTCGTCCGCCGGTTTCTCTCGGATGGAAATCGGCCCGATCTGTATGAGCAGAGGGATGATGAGCAGCAGGCAGAGGAGACATACCGACACATAGCTCATATACCCGAACTGGCCAAGCAGGAAAAATCCGAACAACGGCCCGAGCGACGACGCCAGGCTGTTGGACAATCCGAAATATCCCATCCCCTCCCCCATCCTGCGGGCGGCGATGCTGTGGGAGACGGCCGTCGGAATGAGCGTGCTCGTCACGCCGAGCCCCATTCCGAATCCGACCCTGAGCAGGATCAGGAACAGAATGGAGGAGGAAAAGTACAGGCCGAAGGTTGCCAGCAGCATGGCGGCAAGGCCGGCGGAGAGAAACAGCATGAACCGGATCCTCGGGATCAGCATGGGCACAAATATCCGGGCAGCGAAGGCGGACAATCCGACCACCATCGAGAGGATGCCGATCATGAAATCATCGGATCCGAACGCTTCCTTCGCGTAAGCCGGCAACGTCACACCGGTGATATGAACAATGAGAAACATGAGAAAATTGCATAGGATCAGAAGTACAAAACGTTTCGTCCATATTCTGTCATCCGCTTGTTGCACGTCGGTCTCTCCTGTCCTGTGTCTTTTTGTGTCGATCATTGTTTATCGATTCGTTCCCGATCGATCGTTCCCGTCCTTCACTTTCGGATTCCGTTTCAGCCACTCCAGCACGTCATCGATGGTGCCGACCGGAACGATGTTGAGGCCGGCAGGCGCCCCCCTTCTCGCTTCCATCTCCTGTTCCGCCGGGACGAAAAACACGTCCGCTCCTGCCCGGGAAACCGCATAGGCCTTCTGCCGGATTCCCCCGATCGGCCCGATTCTCCCGTATTCATCGATCGTTCCTGTTCCGGAGACGATGTTCCCTCCGGTCACCCCTCCAGGGACGAGCTGGTCGATCAGCGCCAGCGTCAGCATCGCCCCGTGGGACGGTCCTCCCACATGGATGATGTGATCGCGGAAACGCACCTCTTTCGGCAGGTCCGCTTCCATCTCATTTTGCAGGTAAATGCCGAGTGCGGCCCGCCCCGGATCTTCGGGAGAGGGCGCCGTCGGAACGGAGACAACTTCCCTTCGGCCATCGCGCTTTACTTCCAGTTCCACGATATCGCCGGGACGAATGCGGGACATCACTTCGAGAAAGGAACGGTAGGATTCGGTTGATTGCCCGTCCGCGGAGACGATCAGATCCCCCACGTTCAGCGTTCCTTCCGCAGGCATGTCCGGCACGATGCCGATCACCCGGACCCCAAGAAATTTCATCCCGCTTCCGATCCCCGCCCGCTGAAAGGCGATGGCGCTGCCGATCTGGTCCGCCCCGATTCGCAGCTGCTGCGCCAGATGAAGCTGCCCGGTCAGCGGCAGATCGTCCGGCTGACGCTTCACGAATTCATAATGAGGAAACATCAACCTGTAGATCCAGTCGATCGGGAAGGCGGGCCGTTCAAACACGAGCACCCCCGAAATCGAACCCTTCGGAACGCCTCCTTCGACGGACACGTATGTGTTCATGTTGATGGTCATGCCGGGATAGGTGACCATGTACGGGGTGGGAAACAGCACCAGGAGCAGCGCGGAAGCCCAGACAACAAGCCGCCGCAATCCCCTCCTGGCTCCGTGATGCCGCCAGGCGAGCGCAACACAATCCGCCAGCGCCGCGAGCCATGCGGCCGCAAGGCTGATGCCCAGCCCGACCCACTGCCGGTGCTGAAACAGGATCCACCAGATCGCGGCGGCGGAACACAGTACAGTCAGAAAGCTCCGTGCAGAATGCAATGAAAAGCCGCCAACTCCCCTTCCCTTGATCAGCGATGCCGCGCCCGCCGACAGCCACAACAGGGGCGGGACCATGCAGAGGTAGAACAGCCGGTCGAGCAGGTCGATCCAATAACCGTCCTGTCCTGAACGGATCGGATCTCCGATCCATATGAGCTGGCCGGCGATCACGATGAGAACAGCGGCTGCCATGCCGGTCAAATACGCGCGCTGTACGAAAAGCAAGAATCGTCTCCTCCCGTTTGCGCCTCTTCCCTTTCCACCCGTTTCATGCCATACTATGAAAAGATTGCTTCGGATGGGGAGAACGTCAGATGATTGCTAGAATTCATTATGCCTGGATCATACTGGTGCTGTCCTTTCTGGGCGTGCTGGCGGTGCAGGGCGTCCGCCTGTCCTTCGGCGCGTACATCGAGCCGTGGGAAGCGGAATTTGCCGCCAACCGCGGCCAGATCTCGCTCATCTCGGCCGTCAGCTTCATCGTGTACGGGGTCACTGTTCCCATTTTTGGCAAGCTGGTCGACCGTTTCGGCGTCGTGCGCGTGTTTTCGCTCTGCATCCTGCTTACGGGCGCAAGCACAGTCTGCACCGCCCTCGCCAGCGAAACATGGCATTTGATGGTGCTGTACGGAATCATTTCCTCGATCGGCTTCGGGGGAGCATCGGGCGTCGTTGCCACCGTCGCCGTCACAAACTGGTTCGCCGCCCGCCGGGGATTCGCCTACGGCGTGCTGGAGGCCGGATTCGCCGCCGGCCAGATGATCATCGTTCCGGCTTCGCTGTTTCTGATCCACGGACTGGGCTGGCAGTTGGCGGTGTCGATCACCGGGACGTTTTTGATCATCGTTATCTTTCCCATTATACTCCTGTTTCTGAAAAACAGGCCAGAGGACAAAAAAATGCAGCCTCTCGGGGCGGGGGAACATTCCTCACCCCGGGAGGATGCAGTTCAAGAAGTCAGACCGGCGCCGGCTTCCGAACAATCGCCGCCATCCGGCCGCGGGTCGATGCGCGCGCTCGGATCGCGGGTGTTCTGGTGCCTGTTTCTTCCGTTCTTCATCTGCGGATACACGACGACCGGTTTGATGGACACCCATCTCATTCCTTACAGCCACGGCATCGGCCATTCCGTGGAGGTAACCGGCGTCGCCGTCGGCCTGTTGGCCGCGTTCAACATCATTGGATGCGTCCTGAGCGGCATTCTTTCGGATCGCTGGAATCCCGCCCTGCTCCTCGGATTGCTGTATGCGCTCCGGGCGTTGTCCATGGTCATCCTGCTGTTTGCCGTTGATCCGGTCTGGCTGATCGTGTTCGCCATCCTGTTCGGACTTGCCGATTTTGCGACGGTGGCGCCGACGACGCTCATCGCGTCCGTTCACTTCCAGTCCTATTCCCTGGGACTCGTCATCGGCATTTTCACCCTCGGACACCAGATCGGTTCCGCCCTCGGCGCCTGGCTGCCGGGGCTCATGCACACATGGACCGGCTCCTATTTCGACGCTTTCGTCATCGCCATCATTTTGCTGGTGATCGCGTCGATGCTCAGCGTATCCATTCACCCGCGAAAGTGACGTCACACTTCCTTCATGGCCTTGTATGTTTCATCAAAGGCCCTGGCGCAAACAAAGTCGATTTCCGTAAGCCCTCCCTCCGACCAGGTGCTCAACCGCAGGGTGACCGCCTTGTACTCGATCACGATCATCGGGTGATGGTTGTGGGCTTCCGCGATGGCGGCCACCCGCTGCACAAACTCCACCGCTTTCAGAAATGAAGGAAACCGGTATTTTCGCACGATCCATTGTTCGTCTTCCCTTTTCCACTGTTCCGCCGTTTTCAGCAGCTCCCCGATCCGCTCTTCCGTCAGTTTCAAGCATACCACCCTCTCATCCTCCAGGATCAACTGCGGGGCGGGACAATCTGATTACTACCAGTTTACTATGATCATAACAAAAAAAACACCATTTCGGTGTTTTTCTTCACAATTCTTCAATCAAAAGTTTTCTCAGTCTTCCAGAAGATAGCTGTAGTATTGATCGAGGAATACCGGCGAAAGGGGATAATCGATCGCTTCCTCGCAAATGTGGCATTCCATCGCAGGCATGTTGCGTCCGACTGTCTCCTTCATTCCCATCGGCGCCCGTTCTGCAAGAACCGCAGGTGTCATTTCGTTCCCTCCGAACCAAACTGTATCAAAACAGTTTACTTGTTTGATTCTGATTATATAACAGAAAGGAACAATGTGCAATACCATGACACAAAATTTTCACTGTTATAATACATAAAGGTGTGAAAAAAACGGCGAATCCCCTTGGAATTCGCCATCAGCCGGTCTACAATGGGTGTAGCAAAAGGAGGAGATCAACTTGAAACGATTGACCAAATCCCGCGATCGGATCCTGAGCGGCGTGCTTGGAGGCATCGCCGAATATCTGAACCTGGATCCGACGCTTGTCCGTCTCATTTTCATCGCTGTTTGCCTTCTCACCGTTGTGTTCCCGTGCATTCTGTTTTATATCGTCGCCGCCATCATCATGCCCGGGCCGGAATATTAACCGGAGCGGCCGGCGGGCTGGCCGCCGGGCGGCCCACCGATGTTACTCCGCTTTGCCCGATGCTTTCCCTTCCGCCTGCGCGGCGGTCAAGGGCAGCTTCCCGCGCCGCAAACCGGCCGCCCGGTTCAGAAACCAGGTAATGAGAGGCGGCACAAGGAACAGGATGAACAGGATGCGGAACAGCTGATAGGCGCTGACCACCGGAACGTCCGCCCCGATGAGCAGGGCCACAACCGCCATTTCCGACATGCCTCCCGGCGCCGAACTGAGGAAGGCGGTGTTCAGCGGAAGGTTGTACCAGGCCGCGATCATGAAGGTGATCGGAATGCAGATGACAATCGTCAGCATGCTGCTGGCAATGGAGAGGAACAGCAGCCGTTTCAACCCCTGATTGCCGGAAATTTTCATCGTCGCCCCCAAATACGATCCCATGATCACCTGAGCCATGTTAATCCACAGCAGGTCCGCCTGCGGCGGATGGAATCCGATCAGCACCAGCACAATCACGCCGATGATCGGCCCCATGAAATAAGGTGTCGGAACCTTCAGCCGCACGGACAGCCAGGTGCCCGCCACGATGACCGCCAGGAAAAGAGCCGCCACATCCCAACGCCAGGACCCGGCGGCACCCGGAATGACGATGTCCGCATCCCCCCGGGTGAACCCGTACCTTGCCACAAAAGGAACCGTGAAGAAAATCGAGAGCAGACGGATCGTCTGCATCATCGCCACGGACGCCAGATCGGCGTTTTTCCGTTCGTCCGCCATGACGATCATCTGCCCGAGTCCCCCCGGTACGGTGCCGAGCACCGCCGAATCGAGGCTGACCTTCGCCAGTTTCGCGATCGCGATTCCCATGAGGAAACCGCAGCCGACCAGAATGGCGGTGGCCGTCAGCATCGCGGGCAGCTGCTTCACAATCTCCCTGCCAATTTCAATCGTGAATGAGGCGCCGATCATATATCCAAGAACGATCATCGCCAGCTTGTGCGTCCACTGGTACATCTGCATCCTGCGTTTCGTAACCGCCTGCCAGATCAGGACACCGGTAATGGATCCCAGCATCCAGGGAACAGGCACATGGAGCCAGGTAAATCCGTACCCGACCAGCGTGCCTACGGCCAAAGTTTCCAATACCCGAAAAAACAACGCGTTCACCTACTTCTGACTGAATCCTTGCAAAATTGATTAGTTTTCTAAATCATAACATGTTCCCGGGCGTTTGGAAACCTCGCATTCCAGAAACGCTTCGAACAACAGCTGTTCGTTTTGCGAAACGCCGCGAAACCAGATGCCCCCGGCCCCTTCCCCGTTTCCTCGCCCGTATTCCGCGTGATCCTCGAGCGCCGAGCGGAGCACGTGGATTTCATCGCCAAAAACCGCCTCATGATGGAAGGTGATCTGAAACATTCGCCATTCCATCGTCTGAAGCTCGTCCAACGACAGGGCGTCCAGGCACAGGTCGGCATAGCGGGCGTTGTTCAGATGGCCGTTGGCATCCAGCCCGGAATATCGAACGGCAAATGCATGGGAAGGAATCAGGGAAATGTCCTCCGGAACATGGATCCTCGCCACCGTATCGCCCACGGAAACATGCGGGCACGATGCGACTTCCGCCGGCAGCGCCGACGGTCTCAGAACTCTTCGCCTGGCAATATCGACGAGCGCCCATATGGTCTGGGCGGTGGCCACCCGGTTTCCGCGGCCGTCCGTCATCTCAAAATCCCTGTACCATTGAACGCCAACGGTTTTTTTGTGCCAGGTTGCAAGGCGGAGCTCTTCCCCGAACCGCGTCGACCGGTCCAGGCGGAGCTCCATCGCCATCAGCATCCACGTCATGCCCCACTTCAACATGCGGCTGTGATCAAGCCCCATGTGCGCCACGTGCTCATCCGCCGCCCTCTGCATCGCCCCCATCAGGGCGGAAAGGCGGCAGCGGGAACGGAAATCCAGCCATTCCGCCAATACCGGCTGCTTTGTCCGCCAGATGCTTTCCGTCATTTGTTCCATCTCCTGTTTAAACGACTGATGATGAATGGCTGCAGAGCCCCTACTGGGGCCGGGTGTTCACCTCGAAAACCCAGACATTTCCCCGTTGATCCACGCCGAAATCATACCCGAGGGCGCGCAGGCCCGGATACCGCTTTTCCAGCACATAGGTACACGTGCGGGCAACCCCCGTCATCGTATCCTTTTTGGCCTTTGCGAGTTTCGCCGGAAAACAGCTGCGCAGCGCCTGCATGGCTCGAAGCTGGGTGCCTCCCCTGCACAGGTTGGTGACGAACAGGCCCGGCCTCGCCACCTTGGCGACCACCGCCGTCGTTTTCCAGCCCCCGCCCTGCTTGACCATTTTCACCCGGTAATCCACCGGCCTCCCCTTGATCGTTGCCAGGGGAATGCCCTGCTGCACCACGTATTTGCGCCCCCTGGTGATCCGGTGAAGAGCCGCCGTCAGCTGAGCGAAACTGCCCACAGTCCGCTTTTTGTGCATGTATTGGTACGTATAGCCGCCGTTTCCTGTCCTGCTGATCTTCACCGCGCCGCTGCCGCCGCCGCCAACCACCGGTTTGGCCACGACAAAGGCGTGCCTGCCGAGCATGTCTTCCAGCTGCCTGGGGCTGTACAGGCGCATGTCCGGCAGGTGCCTGGCCACTCCGTCATGGCTTTTCAGGGCGAGGTATTTTTTCCATTTGCTGGCCACCTGTCTCATGGTCATCGACTCCCGTCTGCTTGTTTCTATATTGTATTCGCAGACGGTACAACCCATCTCCACGTTTGCCAAGCCTTGCCCCCCGGCGGCGCATAATCGGGCGGATGACGATCGTCAGAACTGTTCCCAGAAATGGCACATCGTGGCGATGCCCTTGTCAAAATGATCGAGATGGAAATGCTCGTTGGGCGCGTGCAGGTTTTCGCCGGGAAGGCCGAAATCCATCATGACGACAGGAGCCTCAAGCACCCTTGAAAACGACTCGACGATCGGAATCGAACCTCCGCTGCGCACAAACAGGGGAGCCTTTCCGAACCCCTGCTCAAAGGCCCTTGCGGCTGCCTGAATGTAGGGATGATCCGGAGAAATGACGAACGGCCGTCCGCGGTCGGTCCGCTTCATCGACACCGTCACCCCCGGCGGCTTGTGCTTCCGGATATGGGCCTCGATCTTGTCCATGATCTCATCGGGATCCTGGCGGTCCACCAGACGGCAGGAAATTTTCGCAAAAGCGCTGGAAGGAATGATCGTCTTCAGCCCTTCCCCTTGATGGCCTCCGCCGATCCCGTTGATCTCCAGCGTCGGCCGCGCCGTCGTTCGTTCATGGAACGTGTATCCCTTCTCCCCGTGCAGCTCCGGCACATCCAGATCCCGAAGCAGGGCGGCCTCGTCGAAGGGAATGAGCCGGTACCGCCTGTGGTCCTCCTCCGTCAGTTCATGGACCCCGTCATAAAACCCTTCCACCGCGATGCGTCCGTCCGGGTGGCGCATCGAGGCCAGAAGCTGCGCCAGGGCGGCGATCGGGTTGGCCACTCCTCCGCCGTACAGGCCGGAATGCAGATCCGTCGACGGTCCGCGCACCGTCAGTTCAAAGCCGCACAATCCCCTCAATCCCACGCAGATCGAAGGCGTGTCCTTGTTCAGCATCGGACCGTCCGAAAGAACAACGAGATCGGCCTTGAGCATGTCCGCGTGCTTCTCAAGAAACGCGGGCAGATGCGGGCTGGCGATTTCCTCCTCCCCCTCGATGCAGAACTTCAGATTGACCGGCAGCTCGCCCGCAGTGCCGAGGAGCGCCTCCGCCGCCTTGATATGGATGAAAAACTGGGCCTTGTCATCGGTCGCTCCGCGGGCGTAAATCTTGCCGTCGCGGATATCCGGCTCAAAGGGCGGCGTCTCCCAAAGCTCCAGGGGTTCCGCCGGCTGGACGTCGTAATGGCCATAGATGAGCGCCGTCGGTTTCCCCGGCGCATGCAGCCAATCGCCGTACACAACCGGGTGTCCTCCCGTTTCCATCACCTGCACATGCTCCATGCCGGCCCGGCGCAGGGCGTCCGCCACCCAACGTGCGGCGGCTTCCACATCCTTTTTGTGCGCCGAGCTGGAACTGACGCTCGGAATGCGCAGCAGTTCCTTCAATTCCTCCAGATGGCGGGTTCTTTCCCGCTGCAAATATCCGGTCCAAGCGTTCATCGAAAGTTACCTCCTGCGATCTGTTGCCTCCAGCTGATGAATGCTGATGCTGTCTTTTGCTAATCCTATGTATTCCATCATGTTCGCGAACGATTCCCGCTATTCCTGCACGCCCGGTTCCAATATGAAAAATGGCCTGAACAGGCCGAGCCTCCGGAATGTCCGGAGGCTCGACTCTGAAGCCACGAAGTGGCTCAGGATTAATTGATATATTTTTGCGCCAGCTCGCGGGCCTTCTCAAACAGGTAGGTGCCCGGTTGGCCTTTGTCGTCCAGTTCCTTCGCATGGGCGCGAGCGTTTTGCTCCATGACGTCGAGGATTTCCTTGGCGGCCGCCGGATCGAGATCAATGATCTCGACCTTGTTTTGCCGGGCGAATTCCTCTGCTTCCGCCACCAGCTTCGCCATCTCCTCGATCAGCCCTTCTTCCCACTTCGGACCTTCTTCAAGGAACGCCTGCTTCACGTCATCCGGCAGACTGTTCCAGGTTTCCATCGTCATGTACTGGTTGTTGATCCACGGAGTTGCATAGGGCAGCCTTGTGGTGTATTTGACCACTTCCGCAAACTTGAAGGTCAGGAGCGGGTCGCCGCCGGTGACCACACCGTCAATGGTGCCCTTCTCCAGGGCGGTGTACGTTTCCGCGATCGGCACCTGCACCGGATTGGCTCCGAGCGCCTTGACCAGAGCGGTCGACGCATCGTCGGCAACCTTCAGGTTCAGGCCCTTGAAGTCAGCCGCGGAACGGATCGGTTTTTTGGCCATATGGACGTAGGACAGCCCTGCCGTCATGCTGTGGGTCGGATGCACATCCTGATACAGCGCCTGGATTTCCGGAAGCTGTCTCATTTCCCGGGTGAATTCCAGCAGTTCCTTCAGGTCGGTGATCCCGTAGTTGAACAGCGCCAGGGAATATTCCAGGGAGAAACGGTCACGCTCGGTGCCGGTTTGGGCATCGGCAAGATCAGCGGTGCCCTGCTGCAGCTCCTGATACCATTCCCTCGGCTGGACCAGGGTGGCGTCGTAGTATTCTTCAAACTTCACCTTTCCGCCGGTCTTTTCTTCAATGGCACGGAACATTTTTCTGTTCAGTTCGGCCATGTAGTGGTTTTGGCTCAGGTAGGTGGCATAGCGCAGCGTGATCGGGTCAACAGGCTTTTCATTGCCGCCGGAGGACGAACCGCCGCCGGAAGAAGTGCCTCCGCCGGAGGAACCGCCAGACGATCCGCTGCTGGTGCCGCCGCCTCCGCCGGAGCTGGAGGAACCGCCGCCGGAACCCGACGAGCCGCATCCGGCCAGGACCAGCGAAACCGTCAACAACAACGCAATGGTGGCAAACAGCATTTTTCTCATGCTTTTCATGTTATTCCTCCCCTTTTTCGCATAATTGTTTATATTTTCCCGCATAATCATCCCTATTCGTTACCTGAACAGATCAGGCAGGAAGGTGACGACCCGGGGGAAAATCAGCATGACGAGAATGACCGCAAACTGGGCGACGACAAACGGGAACACCTTTCGGAAGATGTTGCCCAGCGTCGTCTCGCGAACGAGCCCGGCGGTGGCGTAAACGCTGATGCCGACCGGGGGCGTGATCATGGCCATCTCCATGACCATGACGGAATAGATGCCGAACCAGATGAGGTCATAGCCCAGGGAAGTCACCACCGGAACAAGGAACGGCACCGTAAGCAGCATCATCGAAAGCGAGTCCATGAACATGCCCATCACAATGTAGATGAAGGTGATCAGCAGCATGACCAGGAACGGAGCCGCGTCCATATTGCTGATTCCGTTGACGATGGCATCAGGAATGCGGGTCACGGCGACAAAATAGTTGAAGATGAACGCCCCGATCATGATCAGCACGACCATGCCGCTATTGGCCGCCGTGTCCTTCAGGGATTCCATGAATCCCTTCCAGGTGAGTTTGCGGCGCACAGCTCCGATGAGAATCGCGCCTGCCGCGCCGACGGCTCCCGCCTCTGTTGGTGTGAACCAGCCCTTGAACAGGCCGCCGAAGGTCACGACCAGGAGCAGCAGCACCTCCCAGGTGTGAACGATGGAGGTCAGCCGGTCCTTCATCGTATATTTGGGGCCTCTTGGAGCCAGATCCGGATTGACCCGGCACCACAGCCAGACCGTGATGACATAGGCGATCGTGAGCAGCATCCCCGGCACGATGCCGGCGATGAACAGCTTGCGGATCGATTCCTCCGTAATGAGCGCGTACAGGATCAGGATGCCGCTGGGCGGAATGAGGATGCCGAGCCCTCCCGCCGAGGCAACCGTCGCTCCGGCAAATCCCGGATCGTATTTGCGGCGCAGCATTTCCGGTATGGCAATGAGGCCGATGGTGACAATGGTCGCGATCGACGACGAGCTGATCGCCGCGAAGATGGCCGACGCGAGAATCGTGGCGAGCGCCAGACCGCCGCGGCGGTATCCGAGCCAGCGTTCGCACAGCTCATAGAGCTTTGCGCCGAAGCCGGCCTTGCCGAGAATTTGAGCCATCAAAATAAATGCCGGCACGACGGTGAAATTGTAGTCGATCATCGTCGTGAACGGAATGAGGGCGGTCTTGCCGATGGCGGCCGATACCGAAATAATCCAGGCAAATCCGACAAACCCGCTGAGCGCCATGGAAATGCCGACCGGCACGCCGATGATCATGAGCACAAAAAACAGCACAAGACATATGAGGCCTATCGTCATCGGATCCATGTCATTCGCCCTCCCTGCCGATTTCCTTGCCGCCCAAAATCAGCAGGGCCAGCAGTACAAACGCGAGAACGACCGCAAAGCGGAACGGGTAGACGGGAATGTCCAGTTCAAAGGTGACCTGGTCCAGCTTCTGCATCGTGATTTCCGCGCCGGTGTAAGCAAACAGGGCGCAGAACACAAAGACGATCACCCGCGTCAGCCAGTCGACCACTTTCCGCGCAGCCCCCTTCAACCGGTTGACGACCATGTTCATGACGATGTGCTGTCCGCGGACAGCGCAGTACACGAGGCCGAAGGCATACAGGACCGCACCGATCATTTCCAGGATTTCGTAGAACCCCGGGATGCTCCACGCGAACAGCTTGCGGGTGATCACGTTAAACGTCACAAGGGCGACCATCAGCAGAATGGCGATGCCGCTGACGGTTCCCAGGCTTTCACTGATCAGGTCCAGAATTCGATTGTACAGGTTCTGTCTCTGTTGTTGCTCCCCCGTTTGATGTTCCATTTCCGATCAATTTCACCTTCCCGCTCGAAACGCAAGCAAATTGCAAGCGTTATCAAATTAGGCCTTAAAAAAGTATATCAGATCCTCTACACCATGAGAATAACCATTCTTTTGTATATATACCCATTTTTTTTTGATAAAAAAATTTCTCCATGGATCCGAAGATCCATGGAGCGTTGTTCAAAACGGAAACAGGAGCGGCAGCGCGACAACCATGACGGCCCCCATGACGATCTGCAGCGGCCCTCCCACCTTGACGTAATGCAGGAACCGGTAACGGCCGGCGGACATGACCAGGGCATTGGGCGGGGTGGAAAAGGGAGAGGCGAAGCACATGCTCGCTCCGACCGTGACGGCAAACAGAAACGGAACAGGGCTCACTTCCATTTGCAGGGCGGCGCCGAGGGCGATGGGCGCAAGCAGCACCGCGCACGCCGTGTTGCTGATGAACAGGGTCAGGATCGAGGTGGCGAAATAAACCCCGGCCATGAGCGCCATCGGCCCCAGGTTCCCGAAGGATTCGACGAGGGCACGGGAAATGAGCTCCGCGGCGCCGGTTTTTTCCACCGCCGAAGAAAACGGGAGCATCGCTCCGATCAGCACCACGCTTTCCCACTTGACGCTTTTGTAGGCCTCCTCCATGCCCCGCACGCAGCCGAGGGCAACCATCAGCAGGGCGGCGGCCATGACCGCCGCGACGGCCGGCACCCATTCCGTCACCAGCAGCACGACCATGAGCAGAAGCACTCCGGCGGCGACGGGCGCCTTCCGGTCCATGGTCATGCGTCCGGCCTCCTTCAAAGGTTGCCCCGTCACGACGACATCGTCCTGGTCGTCTGCGAGCAGAGCGATATCCTTCCATGCGCCCTGCACCAGCAGGGTGTCGCCGAACCGGAGCCGCACGTCTTTCAAATGATGAAGCAAATTCCGGTTTTTCCGGCGAACGGCAAGGATGTTGAGCCTGTATTTTTCGCGGAATCCCGACTGCTTCACCAGCTTTCCGATCAATTCGGAATGCGGAGTCAGCATGATCTCGGCGATGCCGATATCCGGCGTCACGAACGGTTCCGTGCCGCCCGCGTCCGCTCCGGCAATCTCCACCGCATGCGCCTCCATCAGCTTCAGCCCGCATGCTTCGGCAAAGGAGCGCACCTCATCATAACCTCCGCTGACATACATCACGTCTCCCGCCTGCACGACCGTTTCCGGACCGGCAATTTCCTGGTCAAGCGTTTTCAGAAACTGGTTTTTCATCGACAGTTTGCGGCGGATTTCCAGCACCGAAATGCCGAACCGGGAAGGGATGTCCAGCCCGGACAATGTCTTTCCGCAAAGCGGCGAGCCGTCCGGCACCTGTACGCGGAAAAGGTTTTGCGTCAGTTCGTATTTTTCAGCCAGCTTTTGCAGCGAACCGGCCTCCCCTCGGGAAACATGCTTCGCTTGTCCCGGCAGCAGCCGGCGCAGCGCCAGCATGGCGATGATGCCGACCGCCAGGCAGATGAGTCCGACAGGGGTAAAATCGAAAAAGGACAGCCTCTCGTACCCGGCCGCCACCAGGGTTTCCTGGATAATCAGGTTGGGCGGCGTACCAATCAGCGTGAGCATTCCCCCCATGCCGCTGGCGAAGGCGAGCGGCATGAGCAGTTTGCCGGGATGGAGGCCGGCGCTTGCCGCCAGGCTCACGACAATGGGCATGAGCAGCGCCACCGTGCCGGTGTTGCTGACAAAGGCGCCCATGGCTCCCGTCACAAGCATGACAGTTACGACGAGTCCGGTTTCCCCTTTGCCCGCATACTGCAAAATTTTGCTTCCGGCCATCCTCGCCAGTCCGGTCCGGAACACGCCGTGGCCGACCACAAACAGCCCGATCATCATGATGACAACGGAATTGGAGAAACCCGCCAGCGCTTCCTGCGGTGTCAGAACCCCCGTCAGCATCAGGGCAAGTAGGGCACACACGGCCACGAGGTCCGAGCGCACCTTGCCGGAAACAAACAAAATCGCGCTGGCAGCCAGCGCGATCAAGGTAATGAGCATCGGCGCGTTCATTCCGCTCTACTCCGATTTCCAGGGCGTACCGAGAACCCTCAGCGCCCAACGGTCCAGGCCGTACCAGCCCGCCACTTTCCAGGCAAGCACAAGCCATGTTGCGAGAATGAACAGCAGCGGGTTGGAACTGAGCGTCCCGGCGAACAGGAAGCTGGCGTTCATCAGGCCGCCGAAAAACGCGGCAATGCCGGTGAGCAAACCGACGATCAGTCCAAGACCTACCAGAACTTCTCCGTAGGCCACCAGGTAAGAAAACATCTTGGCGTTGGGCAGAACGAAGTTTTCCAGGAACGCGGCGTACCATCCGGCCACATCTCCGCCCTCTTCCGCCTTGGACAGCGCTCCCCTGACAAACCCCTGCAGCGCCTGACCGGCATTTTCACCCGTCCACTTGTCCGAAGTCACCTTGTGCCAACCGGCGTTGAGCCATACATAGCCGACATACAGGCGGATGATCAGCCAGATCCATGCCGAGCGGGTATCACTGAACAAAAACCGGGATACCGGATTTTCCGGCACGAAGATCGTTTTTCCCACGACTTTGACGTTGGATTCTCTCATATGTACTGCCCCCCGATTCAGGTCATACCCAGATTATAGCATGATTTTCCATGGAAAAAATGCGGAAATTGTGAGATTTTCTCGAACTTGTTTGTTTCGGACCTGTTACAGGCGGAACCGGATGATCTGTTCCCACTGCCTTTCCCTTTCGAGAATTTCCCGCTGGCGCGGACCGAGCAGATCGAAATGGGGAAATTGCCGGCGCATGTGTATGTAGCGCGGGTTCAATCCGTGCTTGAGACACCATTCGGCAAGCAGGTCCACATTGGCGCAGCCAACCTTGGTGACCGTCCTGCAATGGGGAAATCTCGGGTCGTGCCAGTAATGGGTCAAAAAGGCGATTTCACCGCCCATCACGCGCCGTTTCCAGTCCATGATCTCTTCTCTTGTCACGCCAAAAGCCATGCCGCTCCTCCACATCTTGGGCTACACATTCATCCAGTTCAGAATGCATTCCATCAGCTTGTCCAGGTTGGACCTGCCCGCCCCGTCGACATAGGGCGGCCTGCTTCGGAAATAGTCCGGGTGGCCGCCGATCAGTTCGAGCCGCTGCCTTGTTCCGGGAGCGTACAGCAAGGGATTCCAGCGCGGCAGTCGGCCGCTCTGCGCCTGTTCCCAACCGCCCCAGGTGCCGAGCCGGACGATCGGATCCGCCGGGACGGCCCCCTTCCGCCAGGCACCTATGTGCATCGTGCGGGGCTGCCACTTCCGAGGGACGGGACTTTTGGGTGAACCGACCAGAACGATTCTGGAAAGGCCGGTCAGCTGTTCCTGCAGGTGGTCATCCCAGCGCTGGATGGCGTGAAGTCCTGCGATCCCGCCGCCGCTGTGCCCGATCAGGATGAACAGACCGCCCCGCCAGGCGGATCGCATCGGACCGGCGATCCGGCCGCCCCCGATGCTCCGCGCCTGACGTCCGGGGCGAAGCAGCATGTCATGCCGGATTTCCCGAACCTGCATAAACCAGTTCCGCGTGCGGTCGCCATACGGAAAAAGCAGCATCGTCCGCGCATCCCAGCCTCGTTCTCTCAGCACGGAGGCCATTCGGTCTCCGGCCTCCTCCATGAACCGGGGAGATGTGGCCATGCCGGCCGACAGAAATACGTCCGCTGTTTTCATCGGAATTCCATCACGGCCGATATTGGCTCAGTATCGCCACCGAAAGGGTAAACTCCTCAATCGCCGCCTCCAGCGCCCGGATCCAGGCCTCGTATGTGTCCCGCTGCGCCGGATCTTCCGCGATCAGCCGCCGATATTCCGCGACCTGCTGTTTCATGTCCCTGATATCGATCTTCAGGGTGCCGATGACATTCGGGAACCTGGTATTTTGCGGCACGATCGTGTTCATTTCATCCTCTTCCTCTGCCGTGAGCTCCGCTGTCGGGTTTTCGGCCAGCGGCGCTTGCGTCGCCGCGGATTCCCGCATGGCCACCCTGGCTCCCGCGCCTATGTAGCTGTCCGTCCGGCCGTAATTCCGGTCCGTTCCCGCAATCCGGGAAAACGACCGCTCGTATTCCTCATAAGGATTGCGGAATGGCATCGTTTCATAAAACACTTCCGGTTCTTTCCGGGCCCTCGCCGGCTGTACCTCCCCGGGATCGATGTCCGGGAATCCGGGCTGTCCGGCAGCAACCTGCTCGTCCTTTGGCAACTCAGGCTTCATGGTCTGAACAGGTTCGGACTTCGGCATCTCAAACTGTTCATCCGGAACGGAAAGGTCGTCCAACAAATCAGAACCGGCAAGGTCCATTTCCTCAGGAATGTCCGCCCGTGCGGATACAGGCGGCGCCGGTTTGACCTCCTCTTTTGCGGAAACCGGGTCCGGTTCAATGTTCTTGCGGTCAGATTCCCGGGATTCCAGGGATAACTCCTGCCGGGACGGCTCCAGCTTCTTCAACTTCGGATTCAGGTGCGGATCGCTGAGCAGTTCGTTCCACGCGTTCTCCAGCCGTTCATATTTTTCCCGGCGCTTATCCTTCGGTGTCGGCTCCGAAGCTTCAAGTCCGCCCTTCGGGCCGCCCTCCGTCACGGCAGCTTCAGGCGCAACGGCCGTCCAGCCGCCCAAACGCTCCGAGGCGAATTCCATTGATGCGGATTCCTTTGCCGCTTCTTCCGCCTTGCGCACATACAACCCGCCGTGACAGCTCTCGGTAAAATAAAAAACGAGCATCTCGTTGTACTCGATCAGCTTCACCGCATTTTCAAAACCGGGATTGGCCATGAATTCGTCGATCAGCCGATTCAGTTCCGTGTCCTTGTTTTCGTCATAATATTGTTGCTTCAAAACGGTTCCCGCCAGCACATAATCGCAATTGCGAAGCATCGATTTCAGTTTCATTCTGGCAAATATATTCAAGGCGATTCATCCTTCCTTAAATTCACAAAGCATTTGGTACAAATTCTCCAAGGAAACTATAAATTCCTGCCGTCGGAAGTGTCAATTCGACAAAACCGTCAAGAAACGAAAGCGCCCAAGCGTGCCGGATCGCCCGGGATCGCTTGGGCGCGGAAAAGCTGACAACTTCGGGCTTTCGCTCTTCCGGATTACCTGGTGCCGGTTTTCTGCTTGGCCGACTGCGTATTCACTTTCACCACGCTGTTCAGCACAGTTCTGAGATCGTTCACAATCTCGTCCACATCTTCGGCGGTCAAGGCGGACAAGTTTCGTTCGAGACGTCGCAGCGCCTGCTTGCCTTCCTCATCGGCGATGCGGTATACCCTCATGCCGGAAAATTCGTCCTTCAGCACGCCGAGAACCGACACGTTTTGCTGTGTGAAGTTTTGCTGCGTCAGACGGCCGTTGCCGTTCCGGCGGTTGAAAAGACCGTTGTTCCGGTCAGCGTTCACGCCGCCCAGCCAGCCGATGCCAACGCCATTGTCGCCGTTTTCGTTGCCAAACAGGCGGTTGTCATACATGCGATTGTCATTGCCGAACAGTCCGTCGCCATTGTTCATGCCGCGGTTGTCGTTGTTCATGAAGCGATTGCCATTGCCGAACAAGCGGTTGCCATTTTGGACACCAATGCCGCGCGCCTGCATCTTCGATCCTTCAATCACAAAAATGTTGTCGCCGATGACCAGCACTTCCGAGTTGGCGAATCCGGCCTGCGCCAGCCGTTGTCTCATCAACTGCGAAACGCTTCGCGAAGATGCCAGATTGTCGTCAGCGTCCCAGTTCATGGTTCCGTATCGGCCATCGCGGTTCATGGTGCCAAAACGGCCGTCGCGGTTCATGTTCCAGAAGCGGCCATCCCGGTTCATGTTCCAGAAGCGGCCGTCCCGGTTGCCGTTGCGGACTGCCTGCGTGCCAAAGGTGCCGCCGTCATCGGCCAGGCCGTCATTATTCAGGTCGCGGTCCGCAGTGCCATTGTTCATGTTGGCGCAGCCCGCAAACAGCCCTGCGGATAACAGCAGCGTAGCGAGCGTCAATATGGGCTTGCGAATCATGGCGCATGATCCTCCTTGTCATGATGATTTTGTCATGATGATGAGATGGGGTTCGCCATTAGCATTTCCGCGATTTCGGCCGCTTACTATGCACAACCTTTGGAAAAACGGAAAGATCATGTATGATATGGGGGGAACATAAATTGATGAAGAGCGAAGCCATGGGGAAGTGGTTGTGAGTGGATGAACTGTACTCGTACTTTGCCGGATTGCATCATGTCGCCCAGGCTCTGATCGGAACCGTGTTCACCTGGGGCATGACGGCCGTCGGCGCGGCGGTCGTGTTGTGGACGAGAAAGGTTCGGCAGCGGTTTCTCGACGCCATGCTCGGATTTGCCGGGGGCGTCATGATCGCCGCCAGTTTCTGGTCCCTGCTTTCCCCCGCCGTTGCGCTGTCAGAAGGCATGCGCGCTCTGCCGGCATGGTTTCCGGCGGCCCTCGGTTTTGCTCTGGGCGGCCTGTTCATGCTCGGGGTGGACAAATTGCTTCCACACCTTCATCCCAACGCCAAACTGAAGGATGCGGAAGGAATCAACCCCGCGGCCTGGAAGCGCAGCACTCTGCTTGTTCTGGCCATCACCCTGCACAATATTCCCGAAGGCCTGGCGGTCGGCGTGTCCTTTGGAGCCCATGCGGACCAGATCGGATTGAATCCGGCCATCGCGCTGGCCATCGGCATGGGGATCCAGAACCTGCCGGAAGGCCTCGCCGTCTCCCTGCCGCTAAGAAGCGTCGGTTATTCCCGCACGAAAAGTTTCTGGTTCGGCCAGATGTCGGGCATGGTGGAACCGGTTGCCGCAGTGCTTGGCGCGCTGGCCGTCGCCCAGCTGGAACCTCTCCTTCCGTATGCGCTCAGTTTTGCCGCCGGGGCGATGATCTTCGTCACGGTGGAAGAAGTGATTCCGGGCGCGCAGGAAAACGGCCACAAAGACCTGGCAGCGGTCAGCCTGATGGCCGGATTCGTGCTCATGACGATTCTGGACGTGGCTCTGGGCTAGGCCCGAAGTGCATGATCACCGTAACCACCTTCTGTACCCGGATGTATTCATTCTTTTTCAGTTCGGGCACAAAATATCCGTAAAGATATGCCGCCCGGAAAAAGCTCAACCCGGGATAGCAGACAACCTCCTGTGTGGTATACGGGTTGTCCATCACGATCTGCCATTCGCCGTCCCTTTGATCGGGAGGGACGGCGCCCAGCACCGAATCCTTCGCCTCCATGATGCGGCGCAGCCGCCCCCAGACGGTTTCCCAGGCGGGGCTCACCCGTTGGGGATGCGGAACGAGCTGTTCGCAACGATCCAGTATCCGGCTGACCGCCTCCATCTCTCCGTCGGAAAACTCCTCGATGCGGGCTGTGGCGTAATCGATCATCCGGCGCACCGCGGGGTACCCGGTGTCGATGATCCGTTTGCCCCACTCGTCCAGTTCCCCGGAGGACAGCGGCTGTTCCAGGATAACGCGCCAATCAAACATGTCCTTTTCCGCTGTCATGCCGACCCTCCTTTGCGTTCCGTAACATTGTATCCCGTAAAATGAGCCCAACAAAACGGGGCTGCCCGAACCGGTTCCGGGAGCCCCGCGGTCAATCCATGCGAAATTACAGATAGGGATTTTCGTGTTTGGCCTTGAGCCTCATCCAGCGGCGTTCCACCTCTTCCTCGAAGCTCCGCAGCGCATCGGCGTATTCCGGCCTGGACAGATGTCTCGTTTTCCCCATCATGCTCAGCCATTCGGACACGGGCACGCGCTTGTTTTTCTCCTCCGGATTGTAGGTGATGTTGGTAACTCCATGCTCCACCTCGTACAGCGGGAAGAAGCAGGAGTTGACCGCCTGTTCGATGATTTTCTGGCCGTCCTTTTCTTCGGAAAGCCAGTTCAGCGGGCAGGTGATCAGGATTTTGCCGTACACGAGACCTTCATTTTGCGCATAGTACTGCGCCTTGGCCGCCTTTTTCAGCAAATCCTGCGGAAACGCCTCCGCTCCCGTGAATACGTAAGGGATGTTCGTGGCCGCCATGATTTGCGGCGTGTCCTTGTGGTGGAACGTTTTGCCGGCCTGGAATTTGCCCACGTTGGACGTGGATGTGCGGTGGCCCAGCGGCGTCGAATAGGACAGCTGCGCTCCGGTGTTCATATAGCCCTCGTTGTCGTACTCCAGAATGATCATCCTGTGGTTGCGCAGCGCGGCGCCAATGGCGGGACCCATGCCGATATCCATGCCGCCGTCTCCGGTGATCATGACGAAGGTGAAATCATCCGGCAGGTTCAGATGATCGAGCTCCCCGCGGCGCTTCCGTTCCCAGAACATCTCCACGACGCCCGAGAGAGTCGCCGCGCCGTTCTGGAACAGGTTGTGAATATACGTCTGCCTGTGGGAAGAATACGGGTAGCCGGTGGTGACGACCATTGCGCAGCCGGTATGGTACAGCGCCACAATGTCGCCTTCAATGCCCTTGAAAAACAGCTCCAGTCCGGAGAAGATGCCGCAGCCCGGGCATGCCCCGTGGCCGGGAGCCAGCCGCTTCGGCTTTTTCGTGAGGCTCCTGACCGGAGGAACCTTCACGTTCAGTTTGCCCGTTTCCTCATCCTTTGTAACGGTGATGAGGCCTGTTTTCAGATCCTCGTATTTCAGCGGCTCGAGCACCCGCTTCGGCTTCAGCGCCGGATCTCCCGGATAATGCCCGTGGTAGTCAAAGGGCACCTCCACATATCCCTTTTCGGCCGCCTCGATGGCCAGCTGGAACAGTTGATGACCGTCCTCGGCGTAGAAATCCTTCCCGCCCAGGCCGTAGACGCGGCTGATGACGAGGGTGTTGGTGTTGCCGTGGGTGAACAGCGCCGCCTTTACCTCGTTCGTCATGTTGCCGCCGTGGCCGCCGTAGGAATCGGCCCGATCCCCCACCGTGACCGCCTTGACGTTGCGCAGCGCCTCGGCCACTTCCTTTTGCGGGAACGGACGGATCATGTTCGGCGAAATGGAGCCGGCCTTGATCCCTTTGGCACGGAGCTGGTCGACGACGTCCTTGACGATTTCCGAGGCGGAATTGAGCAGGAACACGGCCACCTCCGCGTCCTCCATCCGGTACAGGTCCAGCACCGGATAATCGCGGCCGGTCAGTTCCGCGTATTCCTTGCGGATCCGGTCGTACACGCGGCCCGCGTTGTACATGGCCAACGACTGCTGGTAGCAGTTGTTGATGTAGTCCGGCTCGTTCATGTACGGGCCGACCGTCACCGGATTGTTGCGGTCGAGCACGTCGGTGAACCCGCGCGGCGGCTCCTTGCCGATGAACTTCCACACGTCCTCGCGGTGGGCGAAGGTTTGCACCCGGCGCTTCTGGTGGGAGGTGAAGTAGCCGTCAAAGGCCACCATGACCGGCAGGCGCACCTCCGGATCCTCCGCAAGCTTCAGGGCCATGATGTTCATGTCGTACACTGCCTGCGGATCGCGGGCGAGCAGGATCGGCCATCCCGTATTGAGCGCAAAGTACAGATCGGAATGGTCTCCGTGGATGTTGAGCGGACCGGATACGGAGCGGCAGACGAGGTTGAGCACCATCGGCAGCCGGGTGCCGGAAAACACCGGCATCTGCTCCAGCATGTACAGGTAGCCGTTGGCGCTGGTGGCGTTGAACACCCTCCCGCCTGCGGCGGCCGCACCGTAGCACACCCCCGCCGATCCATGTTCCCCGTCGGCCGGAATGAGCACGATGTCGTGCTGGCCGCTCGTTTTCATCAGGTCGAGAAACTGCGCCACCTCGGTGGACGGAGAAATCGGGAAGTAGCCCATAATATGGTAGTTGATCTGATGGGCAGCGTAGGCCGCCATTTCATTGCCGGACTCATAGACCATCCGTTGCTCGACGGTTCCCTTGCCCACTTCCTTGCTGTAATCAATGGCCATTGCCAATCACCTCGCTTCAGAATCGTTGATGTTATTGCGCCAGCGCGAACCGGTGGGGCGTGCGGTGCTGTTCGCCATATCCGTCGGTTTCCCTCGCCGCGCTCAGCGCTTCCGTCGGGCAGGCCGTGACGCATTTCAGGCAGCCCTTGCAGTACTGGTAATCAATGCCGAGCAGGAACATCTGCGGACGGCCCTTTTTGTCGGGCTTCTCCTCCCAGACGAAGCAGAAATCCGGGCAGGCCGTGTCGCAGGCCGCGCAATGGATGCATTTGTCTTCATCAAAATGCGGCAGCATGCCGTTGCGGGAAATGCTCAGATCCTTCAGGATGCTGTTGCCCGGATTGGTGATCGTCCCGCCGATCGGCTGCGTTTCATAGCCAAGGGGAGAAATGTCCCAACGCTGCGGCTTCGGCATTTCCTCGCCGGCGGGCAGCCCGAAGGTTTTGAACTTCACCTCGTTGTATCCTCTCTCGAAGGTGCGAAGGGCCGGCTCCACCGCCAGCGGGTACTTCTTCTCCAGCGACTTGCGGATGACGCCCTTCATGTGCTCGGGATCGAGAAAATCGCAAAGTCTGAACAGAGCCCCGAGCATGGCCATGTTGACGCGGTTTTTCTCCTCCAGCGCAATGCCGGTGGCGTCGATGACGGCGAGCGTTCCGGCCTTGAGCTTCAGCTTCTCCTTCAGCTCGTCCGGCGTTTTCGCCGAATTGACGAGGACGACGCTGTCCTCATAGATACCGCTGATGACGTTGATCGTCCGCGACAGGTTCTCATGGAAGATGCCGACGACATGCGGCCGCTCGATCGGCGTCGTGTCGCGAATGTTGACGGACGGATCGCAGAAGCGGATGTGGGCCTTGACGGGTGATCCCTTTTTCTCCGAGCCGTAGGACGAAAAACTGACGCCATTGAAACCGCTTCCGACAACGCCCGCTTCCGCCAGCATTTTGCCGGCCAGGTTGGCCCCCAGTCCGCCGATTGATTCCAGACGTATTTCAAAGAAGCCGAGTTCGTTCGTTTTGGGCAATGTTCTGTTCATGCCGATCACTCCCTTGCTTCCAGGATAAACAATCCACTCCATCGCATAAAAATACATGGAACAGGTTTGTATTATCAGTATAACAGCTAAATGGAATTTCGTACACAGTTTTTTTGTACCTCCCGGGAAAAATATGCTTTAACCCTGATACACACTGATTTTCATGACGGTTTTCTGTTATATAATACACCTCGGATGTGTGTTGAAACAGTACATGTTTATGTTATCATCTGTTATATGATTCCAGACGGAAATACCTCCCTCCCGCTTGTTCCCGCATCAGATCGCATGCCCTCCGGCCACGAACCGCACCTCCTCTTGGCAACCGGAATATTTTTCCGCTAACATGAATGTGAACATATTCGCTGAGAACTGCACGCAACATAGCGGACGAGGATGGTGACGTTGAATATGAAACTGTTTGCTCCCCTGGACATCCGCGGGGTGGAATTGAAAAACCGTATCGTCATGTCGCCGATGTGCATGTATTCCTGCGAGGACGAAAGCGGCCGGGTGACCGATTTTCACAAGGTGCACTACGCTTCCAGAGCCGCCGGCCAGGTCGGCCTGATCGTAGTGGAGGCGACGGCGGTCAGTCCGGAAGGAAGAATTTCGGTGAACGATCTCGGTTTGTGGGACGACGGGCATGTGGACGGTTTGCGCGAACTGGTCGGACTCATCCGTTCCTTTGGAAGCAAGGCGGGCATCCAGATCGCCCATGCCGGAAGAAAATCGACCGTGCCCGGAACGATCATCGCCCCTTCGGCCATTGCCTTCAATGACAAATCTCCGGTCCCTGTGGAGATGGATGCCGATCGGATCCGCGACACACGGGAGAAGTTTGTGCAGGCGGCTGTACGCGCCGCCCGGGCCGGGTTTGATGTCATTGAAATCCACGCCGCCCACGGTTATTTGATACACGAGTTTCTGTCGCCGCTCTCCAACCGGAGTGAGGATGAATACGGCGGCAGCGCCGCCAACCGCTTCCGCTTCCTCGGCGAAATCATCGAAGGCGTCCGGTCGGTCTGGCAAGGGCCTTTGTTTGTGCGCATTTCCGCATCCGATTATCATCCGGAAGGATTGAGCGTGGAAGATGTGCTGTATTTTGTCGGAGAAATGAAGCGCCGGGGCGTCGATTTGATCGACTGCAGTTCCGGAGGGCTTTTGCCCGTGGCGCCTCCCGGTGTCGGACCTGGCTATCAGGTTGCCTTTTCCTCTCGGATCCGGCGGGAGACGGGCATTCTCACCGGAACGGTTGGCATGATTGCAGATCCGTGGCAGGCGGAAACGATTCTCTCCTCGGAGCAGGCGGATCTTGTGTTCCTCGGGCGGGAGCTGTTGAGGGACCCATACTGGCCCCGGCGCGCGGCGAAAGAGCTCGGGGTTGTGATCGAACCGCCCAGACAATATCAGCGGGGATGGGTGTGATCAAGGCAAACGCCCGGCCCGGCGCTTAACGGATCGTCATGGCATAGCGGATCATCGTGAAAAAAGGCGCGGCGGAACCCGTACCACGGATCCCCTTCCGCGCCTTTTTCTCCACCGCCATTCGAACAAGCACAACTCGAACATGAGTGACCAACCCGAATCGAATGAACAACCAACCAGAACCGAAACCGCTTACATCCGGCGGATCAGGCGAATGTAAGCCTTGATCACGCTCAGATGGACTCCCTCATGATACAGCGAATAGTTCAGCGAGTCCCCGATCGTTTCCAGGGTAAGGCCCGTCCCGAGGGTGAACGGCTTCTCCAGCTTCGTATCGAGCTTGCCCTCCAGCGCCTGGCGGATCTGTTCCGGCTGCGCCTCAAGCCGCGACAGGAGCTCGTCCAGAGCCGGAGCATCCCCCTCCCAGGTCAGCGGCGTCGATTCCCTTCCGAACCATTTCCCATATCCGGCGGGCACATGCGAAGGCAATCCGGCAACTGCGAAGGTCAGGCGGTCCTGCGTCGTCAGGATATGCCCGAGATTCCAGCGAATATGGTTGCGGAATCCTTCGGGAATGACATCCGCCTCCTCCGCGGTCACATCCTTCGCCACCGATAGCGTTACATTGCGGATATAGGAAAGCTGGTACAACAAATTGACGCCCATACGATCCTTTCTCCTTTCGCATCACTTCTTTTCAAAAATAATTATAATCGTTTTTTGATCTTTCGGACAATTCGCAAAAAATAGCCCGGACCGGGACAACTGCCCGATATCCGGGGAAATTGGCATGCAGAAGGATTATTTCGCGATCCAGACCTGCTCCGGCCACCATCCGGTGCCGTCATATTTGTTCATGCCGCTGTCGTGCACCTTTGGGTTGGCCAGGGACATGACCGGAGTCAGGTAGATCGGAATCCCGAGATGATATGTCCCGAAAATGATTCCGTTCAACTCCGCGGTGATTCGGGAGCGCTCTTCATTCGATCTTGCCTGTTTCGCCTTCGCCAGCAGTTCATCCACTTCCGGCGGCTGGATCGTGTATCTGCAGCTCTGAGCCTGGGAACTGAACTGCCTCAGCATGCCCTGGTGATTGATCTCCGCAAAGGACAGGGCGCAAACCGTCATGCCTTCCCAGGTGCCGTTTCTCCCCTGGATCTCCGAACGGAGCGAATTGGTGATCGGCACCAGCTCCGCATCGATTCCGATGGCCTTCAGGTCTCCCTGCACGGCGGTGAACACCTGCATGTGTTCGTTTGTGTTTTCAAAGATGATCTGCGTTTTGAACCCGTTCGGATAACCGGCTTCGGCAAGCAGACGTTTCGCCTTCTCCGGATTGTATTCCATCGGAATGTCCGGATTGTAGCCGGAGCCGCCAGGGAACGCGTACTGGCTGATCGGAGTGGCGTACCCCAGGAAAATCGCATCGACAATCGGCTGGCGGTTGATGGCGTAGGTGATGGCTTCCCGCACTCTCACATCGGCAAAGGGCGAATCCGGATTCGCGCTGTCGGGCGCCAGATAGCGGCCGGCTGCCCGGATCCCGTTTTCCAGAATCAGAACCTGAAACTGGCTGGCCAGTGAATGGACCGTTTGGGCGCCGGTGCCGTAATAAATATCCACTTCACCCGAGCGCAGCATCGATTCCGCCGTCATGGAATCGGAGACGATTTTCCATTCCACCGCATCCATATACGGCTTTCCTTCCTGCCAATAGTTTTCGTTTTTCACAAACTTGACGCCGACGCTCTTGTCCCACTCGACAAATTTGAACGGACCGGTTCCGACGGGGTTGTCCGCCGCCCAATCTGCGCCGCCGTTTTTCTCATATGCGGTCGGTGAAATGATGTGGGTCGTGTAAGCGATCTCACGAAAAATCGAGTAATCCCATTCCACCATGGGCACCTTTACGGTCCGTTCGTCCACGATTTCAATCGGATGAGTATCCTTCGTGTTGAACACGTATTTTTCCGCCTGCCGCATCAGCTCCAGATTCCAGCGCAGAGCTTCGGCGTCCAGCGGAGTCCCGTCATGGAACTGCACGCCTTCGCGCAGCTTGATGTAAATGGCGGCATTGTCGACATCCCATTCCCAGCTCTCCGCCAGATACGGTTCCAGCTCGCCCTTTTCATTGTATCTTCCCAGGGTTTCCAAAGCCGTGCGGGCGATGAGCTGCTCGGATCCGCCGATAATGCGCGGAGGATGGCCGAGCACGATGGGGTCCTGGGTGACGGCAATGGTCAAGGTTCCGCCGTACTGCGGTCCATTGGTATCAGCCTGCCTGCTGCCGCCGCCGGTTTGCCCGGTGGACGTTGTCTGCGCATTGTTCGCCGTTCCGCTTCCTTCCCCATTGCCGCCGGAAGAAGAACAGGCCGCAAGCACGAGTCCGGCGCAAAGGATCGAAATCAGCAAGGAAGACATGCGTTTGGAGATGGTTCTCATGTACCGATAATGCTCCTTTCATTCAATTCCTTCATGATATGACGGGCGCTTCCAGACCGTACAGTCTGGCGGCATTCAGGCCGCTGACCAGTTCCCGCATACCCCTCGGGAACTCATTGAGCACCGCCTTCGGATTGTCGAAGTCCCAATGGGGATAATCGGTGGCGAACATGATCATTTCTTCGGCCCGGATCATTTGCAGCAGTTCCGCCAATTGGCCCGGTTTTTCCGGCTCCTCGATCGGCTGGGTGGTGATTTTCACATGTTCCCGGATGTATTCCGAAGGAAGCTTTTTCAGCCAGGGCACCTGGTCCCTCAACGCCTTGTAGTTTTTGTCCATGCGCCACATCAGATGGGCAACCCAGGAGATCCCGCCTTCCACGGCGATGAACTTCAGGTTTGGAAATTTTTCAAACACGCCTTCGCACACGAGGGAGTTGATATGCGCCATGAAATTGATCGGCAGGATGTTGTGAAACTCGATGTACCGGCTCGGAAATCCCGAAGGCGTCGGCGGACCGAAGTCGAGACCGGGATGAACGGCCACAGGGAGGCCGTTGCGTTCCGCCGCCTCATAAATCGGGTGAAAAAAGCGCTGGCCATACAAGGTGCGCGAAGCGCTGGGCATCATCACCTGGACCATGCCCGGATGGCTGCCAAGGCGGTCTATTTCCCTGGCCGCCGCCATCGGATCGTTGTTGTTGATAATGATTGAGCCTTTGAACTTCGGGCTGACCGAGAGCCACTTGTCGATCAGATAGTCATTCCAGGCGGAAGCGACGGCGTTGGCGTAATCGGCGTCGAAATGGATGGAAATCCCGATCATGGACACCGAGCCCGTCAAAATGGCGTAATCAATCTCGTAGCGTTCCACCAGATCCTCCAGCAGCGTATGGGGGTCGTTCGCGAACGAACCGCCGTTGGGCGAAAGGGAATCCTTCTTGGTCACCCCGATCGGGCTCCATGGTTTGAGCCCGCTGCCCACTCCATCCTCCAGCCACTGCTGATGCCACACCCTGGGCAAATAGGGCAGCAGGTCCCTGCGATGGGCAAAGCTGTTGTGCACGTCGGTGTCAATCAACAAAGGTTTGTCGCTCATAGGATCCACTCCGTTTCCCGTGGCGGTCACGATTGGTTGGCAACCGCCTGCTTGATGACAACATAGATGTCCTCTCCATCCACTTCCACGGGATAGCCCCTCAGCCTGACGCCGGAATCGGCCAGATGCTCTCCCGTCTCAAGATCAAACTCCCATCCGTGCCAGGGACAGCGGATAATTTGCTGATCCTTTCCGTAAATGTATTCGTACACCCTGGATGGCAGGCGGGTGCCGCTGATCCTGCCGACACAAACAGGCGCAAAGGCGTGGGGGCAAATGTTTCTCCACGCGTAATATTTGCCGTTCACAAGAAAGATGCCGATTTCCATCCCGTTGATGGTTATGATTTTGCGGCCTTTCTCTGCAATTTCGCCAACCTTTGCCACAGCAATGCGTTCCATCCGTTTCTCCTCCCATGCGTTCTATGCGCTCGGTTGCGTTCTATGCGCTCGTTGTGGTCGCGGCAGTCACGGTTTCGGTCAGTCCGTACAGTTTCGCCGCGTTGTCCGCCATGATTTTCTCTCTCAATCCGCGCGGGAACAGCGCTCTGACGGCTTCCGGATTGTCAAAATCCCAGTGCGGATAATCGGAGGAGAACATGATCATATCCTCCGCGCGGATATTCTGGATCAGTTCCGCCAGATGCCTGGGATCATCGGATTCCTCCACGGGCTGGGTGGTCAGATACACGTGTTCCCGAATGTACTCGGACGGCAGCCGTTTCAACCACGGAACCTGATCCCGCAGTCCCTTGTAGTTTTTGTCCATGCGCCACATCAGATGGGCAAGCCACGAAATGCCGCCCTCAATGCCGACGAACTTCAGCTTCGGAAACTTCTCAAAGACTCCCTCCGTGACAAGACTGTTGATATGGGTCAAAAAATTCAGACAGAAAAGATTGTGGATTTCAAAAAACCGGGTCGTATGTCCCGCCGGCGTGGGCGGAAGAGCGGTGCCCACCCCTTCGACGCCGGGATGGATGGCCACCGGAAGGCCGTAATGTTCGCACACTTCGTAAATGGGATGATACATTCTTTGGCCGTAGGGCCTCATCGGCGATGTGGCCGGCATGATCACCTGTATCATTCCGGGATGCTTTGCCATGCGGTCGATTTCCTTCGCGGCCGCGATCGGGTCCGAATTGTTGATGACAATGGAAGCCCTGAATCTCGGGCTCGCCTTGAGCCACACTTCCACCAGATAATCATTGGTTGCCGATGCAACCGCATTGGCGTAGTCGGGATCATACGTCAGGGAAATGCCGAAATTCGGTCCGACCAGGATCCCGTAATCGACTCCGTAACGGTCCATATGGTCCTTGATCAGGAAAGCCGGATCGCTGGCGGGTGGCCCTCCTTCGTCTGTAAACGCATCCATTTTTCGTCCGAAGGTGCCGTCGTATTTTCCCGGTTTCATCCCGGTGCCTGTTCCGCTCTCGATCCACTGCTGATGCCATACCTTGGGCAAAAACGGGAGCAGATCCTTCGTCCGGTTGGCAAATGTCGGATGAATGTCCGTATCGATCAGTTTGGGAGCCGACGACGATGCCGTCATGACAACAATCACTCCATTCTCCGGGATTTGGACATCTGAATGAACAGAATCCAGGGTTGAAAATGCTTTCATTTCCATTCTTCAAGTTTACGGGATGCGAAATTTCGGCTCAAACATGGACAACAAAGCTTTAAAGCGTTAAAATACATTCATTTGCCTGTTGCTCTCCAGGCGGTCAAGGGCCCGATGGAGACCTCCCTTCCCCCTGGCCATATTTCGTTTGATGCGAGCGATGCATTCGCTGCTCGCATTCGTCTCGATGATGATATCCAGATAGGTTTGACCCTGGCGCAGCCTTCTGGCGATTTCCAGACGAAGGGCGAAATGGCGGACTTCATTGACCGTGCACAAATCTTCAAAGAAGCGGTAGCATTCCTCCACCGACTGCAGGGAATGAATGGCTTCAAACAGTTGGGAGCGCAGCTCCTGCATCCGGTCCATGGACCGGATGCGCGCGATTTCCTTGTGACTCATCCGCGCCGCTCCACCCAACTGGTCGGATATCCGGGGTCCTCAAATGCCAGAGCTGATTTGACAACCTTCAGCGGCCGGAATGTGTCGATCATGACCGCCAGTTCCTTTGTTTCGGCTTTGCCAATGCTCGCCTCGATCGTGCCGGGGTGAGGTCCGTGCGGAATGCCCAGCGGATGCAGAGTGATCGATTCCTCTTCGATGCCTCTGCGGCTCATGAAATTGCCCTCCACATAGTAGAGCACCTCGTCGCTGTCGACATTGCTGTGGTAATAGGGGGCGGGAATCGCCTCGGGGTGATAGTCAAACAGGCGGGGAACAAAGGAGCAAATGACAAAGTTTTCTCCCTCAAACGTTTGATGGACGGGCGGAGGCATATGGATCCGTCCCGTGATCGGCTCGAAATCGGCGATGTTGAACGCCCACGGATACAGATATCCGTCCCAGCCCACCACATCAAAGGGATGATGCCTCATCACATGCACATGGACCATCCCTCCCGATTTGGTCCGGATTTCAAATTCGCCTTCCTCATCGAATGTGAGCGGCGTCCCCGGCGCGCGGATGTCGCGCTCGCAGAACGGGCTGTATTCCAGCAGCTGCCCGAATTCATTGCGATACCGTTTGGGCGTTGTGATCCAGCTGGCTGTTTCGACAACGAGAAACTTGACGTCCGGGGTATGAAGTTCTACGCGGTAAATGGTCCCCGCGGGAATGACGAGATAATCGCCGGGACCGAACGCCAGCGGGCCAAACTGGGTTTGAAGGGTTCCCTGGCCGCGATGGACGAACAGGAGCTCATCCCCGTCTCCATTGCGGAAAAAATACTTCATGCTTTCCGTGGGAGATGCGACTCCGATCAACAGATCTTCATTTCCGAGCACATACCGCCTTGCGCTCACCGCGTCTCCCGGCGCGCGAACGGCCGATGTTTTGAAATGCCGGTGCCTCAAAGCGGCCCGGTGCTCGTACTCCGGCCTGCAGTCATACGCTGCTTCAAACCTCACCATCTCCGTCGGCGGGTGGTGATGATACAAAATGGACTGGATCCCGGAAAATCCCTTTGTGCCCATCACCTGTTCGCGGTACAGCGTGCCGTCGGGCTTGCGGAACCGGGTATGCCTTTTTCTCGGGACAATTCCCACCTGGCGATACATGGGCAAGCGAATCTCCCCTTTCTTTAATTTAGCTACGAAACTGAAAACGTTTATGTTAGATCATTAAATATTTATCGGGGCAAACACTTCATTTAGAAGCATAACTAAATTTCATTGACAAAATATCTGTTTACTTGCCGTCTCACATCCGATGCCGCCGCCGCGCGGGCACAATGACGCCGGTCACTTCGCCAAAACCGATCCGGTATCCGTCCCCCTGACACCAACCTGTGATGGTCAGCCGGTCACCATCTTCCAGCCAGGTCCTCGCCGTACCGTCTTCCCACACGATCGGCTCCTCTCCGCGCCAGGTCAGTTCCAGCAGGCTGCCTCTCGATGATTTGTCCGGCCCGCTGATGGTGCCGGATGCGAGCAGATCGCCGGTGCGCAGGTTGCATCCTCCCACGGTGTGGTGCGCGACCTGCTGCGCCATGGTCCAGTACATATAGCGGAAATTGGTCGCGCAGATCGTTCGGGGTTCATGCAGATGCGCCGGCTGCAGCCGCACTTCCAGATGAATGTCGAAGGATGCTGGCCCCGATTGGCGCAAATAGGGAAGCGGTTCCGGATTCTGCGGCGGTCCGGCAACGCGGAACGGTTCCAGCGCTTCCAGAGGCACGATCCAGGGGGAAATGGATGTGGCGAAGTTCTTGCCCAGGAAAGGTCCGAGCGGCTGGTATTCCCACGCCTGAATGTCGCGGGCGCTCCAGTCGTTGACGAGCACCAGTCCGAAGATGTGATCCTCCGCGCGGTCCACATCAATCGGTTCGCCCAACGGGTTCCCGGGACCGATGAACCAGCCGAGTTCCAGTTCGAAATCCATCTGGCGGCTGGGAGAAAACACGGGGGACGGGGAACCGGGAAGCCGGATCTGTCCGAATGGCCTGCGCACATCGGTGCCGCTTACGACCACCGAACTGGCGCGGCCGTGATAGCCCACGGGCAGATGCAGCCAATTGGGCATCAGAGCGTTTTCCTTTCCCCGGAACAGGATGCCGACGTTGGTCGCATGTTCGCGTGAAGCATAAAAATCCGTGTAATCGCCGATCTCTGCCGGAAGCCGCATGATGACGCCGTCCTGACGGTAAAACGCCCTTCGCCGCAGGTCCTCGTTGTCGCGCAGGGCCGGTTCATCCCCGGACAGCAGCTCCTGCAGCCTTTGCCGCACCCGGCGCCATGCGGACCGTCCCAAAGCCATGAACCGGTTCAGAGAGGGAGCATGGAAAACGGCTTCCTCCACAATCCCGTCAAACATTCCGGCCGACGCCAATACGGACAAATCCACCACATATTCGCCGATGGCCGTTCCGATCCGCGGCGGCTTATCCATTTCCGGCTGAAAGACGCCATAGGGCAGGTTCTGGATCGGAAAATGCGACTCCGGAGCGACCTCAATGAAAGATTTGATGTTCCACACCTCCTTTCCATCCGGTCATGGCAGCCATCCGAGCTGGCGCAAATCATCGCGCGGTTCGTCGAAACTGCAGCTGCCGAAACTTCGGAGAAAGCAGCCGCGCAATCGGGTGACTTCTTCCGCCGGAACCGTCAGGTGGCGCCAGGACATCCCCTGATCGGAAAAGCGGAAATGGCCGGGATCGGAATCTTCCAGGATGTCCGCCACTTCCTCCGGCTGCAGCCCGTGGTGATGCGCCATCATTCCCCCGGCGAACATGTTCAGGAATCCGTGCATCATCCCCTGCACCTCCGTGCGGAACATGCGCACCGGATGATGAAGTCCCGCCGTGAATTTCAGGGGGATGCGGCGGTCTCGGCATCCGGTGAGCATTTCCGCCACCTGACGGCTGCCTGGAAACGCTTCCGAAACCGTGCCGCCCGTGCGCATTTTCATCCCCGCCGGCATCCGGGCGGCGGTGTTCTGTCCGGCAATCTTGTCCAGAATGTCCGGCAGCCGTTCGGTCCAGCCGTCATCCAGGGGCGATGTGATTTCCAGGAACAGGTTCAGGCCAAGTTCCGCCGCGCGCGAGTACATCTCCTCCAGCAGCCGGCCTCCGGGAACGGATGGTTCGGACGGCAGTTTCAATTCCAGCGATTTTACGCGGACATGCGCGCCCTGGGAATGGAGAAAACGCTCCAACATTACCATATCATGTTCCAGCGCTTCCAGACATTGGTCTTCCGTATGTCCGAAGCTGCCCACGACCGAAAGCTCAAGCCGCCCGTTCATACGGGGCTTCAGCCGGGCGATGAGGGGAGGCAGTTCCTCCAGTCTGGCGATGTCGACGACAAAGGAGTTCAACATCCAGGCGTCCTGGCCGGACCGGTACCCGGCATATTGTTCCATCGCTCGGGAAACGGTCAGGCTCGCGGGAGGAAACATCCCCGCGTAATCGAGGATCCCGGACATCAAACGGCGGAAGCTGTCCATCATCTTCACAGGTTCCCCCTTCGCGCCTGCTCCCTTTCGATGGATTCAAACAGCGCCTTGAAATTGCCTTCTCCAAATCCCCGCGATCCCTTGCGCTGAATGATTTCAAAGAACAAGGTTGGCCGATCCGTAATCGGTTTGGTGAAAATTTGCAGCAGATACCCCTCGTCATCGCGGTCAACCAGCACCCTCAGCTTGCGGATCTTTTCCACATCCTCGTCGATGCTGCCGACCCGATCCAGCAGGTCATCGTAATAGGCGTCCGGAGTATCCAGAAATTCAATTCCGTTTGCCCGGAGGGCCGACACCGTTCCGATGATGTCATTGGTCAAAAGAGCGATGTGCTGAACACCGGGGCCATTGTAATATTCCAGATATTCCTGGATTTGCGATTTCCGCTTGCCCGCCGCGGGCTCATTGATCGGAAATTTGATGCGTCCGCCGTTGGTCATCACCTTGGACATGAGAGCGGAGTATTCCGTTGAAATGTCCCGATCCGTAAAATGGATCATTTGTTTGAACCCCATCACTTTCTCATAGTAGGAAACCCATTCCTCCATCCGTTCCACATTTCCGACCACATGGTCGACCCCGATCAGTCCGCAGGACGGCGCACCGATCACGTCCCCGACCGGTTCAAAACCGGGCATGAACACGCCTGAGTAACGGCTGCGATCGACCAGTGTATGAATCGTATCCCCATAGGTTCCGATGGCCGCTTTCCGGATGACACCGTTTTCATCGGAAACATCCTGAGGCGGCATGACCGGAATTCCGCCCCGCTCCACCGCGCCATGGTAACAAAGGTCGACATCGTCCACCTGCATGGCCACGTCCTTGACCCCGTCGCCGTGCAGTTTGACAAAGTCGGAGATCGGATGATCCGCCTGAAGGGAACCGGTCACAACGAGGCGCAGGTGATTTTGCTGGAGGACGTAGGAAACCCGGTCTCTCTGTCGGGTTTCCAGTCCTGCGTATGCCACCAGCCGAAAGCCGAACCCTTTGCACAAATAATAGGCGGTCTGCCTGGCGTTTCCCGCAAAGATTTCAATGTAATCGATGTCCCTGACCGGAAACAGTTCCTGATCCTGCCGCATCTTCGGTTTCGCTGACTGAGCCACCATCCATCCCTCCTGTTCATTTCTCTCGCGAGAGTACACCCATTGTAAAACCGGCGGAGATGATGCGCAAAAAGGCGCTTCAACGTTTTTGCGCAATGTTGCCGCAATGCGCAGGCGCATGGATCCGTCAGAGCGCGAACGCTTTGCACAATCAATCCTTTAAACGAATGAAGCATCAGGGCAAAAAAACGGGCCGCGGCCAGGCATTCCTGTGGAACGCCCGGGCCGCGGCCCGAAACAAATCGAAGAAGGCTATTCGATTCCGCTCAGTTGCCCGTACTGCACGATGGCTTCCAGCAGACGGGGGTGGATCGGAACGATGAACTGCAATCTGCCCGTCTGGAGGATGCCGCTTCTCGAGTGGATTTCCGCCTGGCTCACGTCCAGCTTGTACTGCTGCTGCTCGCCCGTTCCCCATGCGCGGACAATCGTAATCTCGTGATAGGCGGTCTTTTCCTTGATCAGGGACATGGTCGGTTTTCCCTTTTTCTCAAACGGCACCATGCTGATGATATGCTCCAGCTTGAAGCGGTAGTTGATGTGCGGACGCTGCAGCACCAGCTCCCTGGTGGACAGCGTGATGCCGAGCCCGTTGTTTTTGTGGTAAAACTTCAGTTCGCCCTCGAGATGCCTGATTTTCAGAAAATTGTCAGCCAATGCGCGGTCCCCTCCCGTCGCGGACGACTGTATTGCCCCGAGTGTATCACAAACCGCCCGTTTCGTAAAATGCGCGGGAGGCAGGACGCGGCGCGTTGACCCTTGACTATTTGAACAGCCGGAACAGGTACATGGCCAGGGAAAGCACGATGCTGAGCACGATGCACGTCATGACCGGAAAATAAAATTTCATGTTTTCCGTCTCGATTTTGATGTCGCCCGGCAGCCTTCCGAGGGGAATATACTTGCCGCCCACCTGCCAGAGAAGCCCGCCGATGATCAAGATGGCTCCGAGAATGATCAAAGTTTTTGCGACCGGATTCATGTCCATCCACCTCTTCGCCGTACCATGCTTGCTCTCTTTATCATTACCAATGAAATCAGGTGCCTGTCAACCCAGGCACCTGAACATAAAACTTTACCTCGAGCCCAGCATGATCCGTTCCAGAAAGGCGACGGCCTGGTACATCACCGTTGCCACAATCGCGATGACCAGGAGACTCATGATGACCAGCGTAAAATTGAACACCTGAAAGCCGTAGATGATCAGGTAACCGAGGCCGATCTGGGCAACGAGAAACTCGCCGACGATGACCCCCACCCACGAAAGACCGACGTTCACCTTCAGCGTGGACACGATCGTCGGGAACGAAGCCGGCAGAATGACATGGCGAAAAACGGACCAGCGATTGCCCCCGAAAATGCGGACAACCTTGACAAAGTTCGGATCGACCTCGCGGAAGCTGTTGTAGACGACCAGCGTCGTAATGATGACGGTGACGGCCAGCGCCATGGCGACGATCGAGGTGAGGCCGGGACCGAGGCCGACGATGAAAAGCGGTCCCAGGGCGACCTTGGGCATGCTGTTCAGGACGACGAGAATCGGATCGAGCACGCGGGACAGGAAACGGGACCACCAGAGCAGCGCGGCCATGGCCGTGCCGCATACGGTGCCGAGAAGGAAGCCGGCGAACGTCTCCAGCACCGTCGCCCACACGTGGGGCAAAAGGGACCCGTCCTGCAGCTTGTCGATGAGAAGGCGTCCGACCTTGCTCGGGTAGCTGAACAGCAGGACGTCGATCCATCCGTTGCGTCCGGCGATTTCCCAGAGGATGAAGAACATGGCCAACAGCGCCCACTGGGTGATCCGCACCAGGATGCGATGGCGCCGCTCAAGTTTGACATATTGACCGAAAATCTTCCTTTCCAGCGCCGCTCCGTTCTGTGGCTCCGCCTCATCCGCCGGCGCGGAAGGAACAGCCGGAGCGGCCGATGCCGCCGTCATCCGGTCCAGGTCAGTCAACGGAAACGCCCCCTTCCTCCATCGCCTTGAATTCGCCCCACACTTCCCGGAAGATTTCGTGGAACCCTGGCTGTTCCCGCGCGGTGAAAGGAAGCTCGCGGCGGATGGCCTCGGGGATCTCGATCTCCCGGCGAATGGAGCCCGGATTGCGGGCCATGATCAGCACCCGGTCGCTCATGGCGATCGCCTCCGAAATGTCATGGGTGACGAGCAGGGCCGTCTTCTCATGGTTTTTCAACGTTTTCCAGACCAGATCTTCCAATTGCAGTTTTGTCTGATAATCCAGCGCCGAAAAGGGCTCGTCGAGCAGCATGATCTCCGGCTGGGCGGCCAGGGTCCGGACGAGGGACACCCTCTGCCTCATCCCTCCGGACAGCTGCGAAGGATACATGTTTTTGGTGTGCTGAAGCCCCATTTCTTCCAACAGGTAATCGACGTAATTCCTGTTTTCCTCCGTCAAGCGGTTCATCAGCCGGAGCCCGAACAGGCAGTTGCCAAGGATCGTTTTCCACGGAAACAGGTAATCCTGCTGCAGCATGTAACCGACCGTGGAAGAGGTGCCCCGGACCGGCTCGCCGTTGATTTTGATCTGTCCCGCGCTGGGAGAGAGCAGTCCGGCGATGAGGGACAAAATTGTCGACTTGCCGCAGCCGCTCGGACCCACCAGGCTGACGAACTCTCCCGGTCGGATGGCGAAGTCAATGTCGCTGACCGCCAGGAGCGAATGTTTGTCTGTGACATACACCATGGAAACATGGCTCATTTCCACTGCATATGCGATAATCCATCCCCCCTGCCCCGGGCGCGGGCATGAACGGTTAGCGGACATGAACGGTTACCGGTTCATCGCCTTGAGCCCGAATTCGTTGTTGACAAGCTCGCCATGGGAAACGCGCTTCGGCAGCTCGCCCGCCAGCTCCATGATGTCCTGCAGATGGTTCCATTCCTCTTCATCGATCAGCGGATCGGTGGCGTAGGAGCCCTGCTCCCTGTACCGTTCCACCACCTTGCGGATGATGTCCATGTCCGTGTCGCTGAAAAACGGCTGCACGGCGCGGGCCACTTCGTCGACGTTTTCCTGCTGCACCCACTGCTGTGCCCGGTAAATGGCATTGGTGAACTTCTGGATCAGATCGCTGTTTTTGTCCACATAGCTTTGCTTGGTCATGAATGCCGTGTACGGCAAATGGCCGCCCTCCACCCCGAAGGATGCGACAATATAACCGATGCCGTTCTGCTCGAACACGGTCGCCGTCGGTTCAAACAGCTGCACAAAATCGCCGGTGCCCGACGAGAAGGCTCCCGGAATGTTGGCAAACTCGACATTCTGGATGAGCTCCATATCGTTGTGCGGATCGATGCCATGCTGCTTCAGCACGTACTCTCCGGCCATCTGCGGCATGCCCCCCTTCCGCTGTCCGAGAAAAACGGAGCCTTTCAGCAGATCCCAGCTGAAATGTTCAATCGGTTTGCGCGAAACAAGAAAGGTGCCATCGGTCTGGGTCAGCTGGGCAAAATTGATCACCGGATCGTCCGCCCCCTGGGCGTAGACGTAAATGGACGTTTCCGATCCGACCAGGGCGACGTCAATGCCGCCGCTCAGAAGCATCGTCATCGTCTTGTCGCCCCCCGGGGTGGTCATCAACTCCACTTCCAGACCTTCCTGCTCAAAGAAACCTTCCGTCATGGCCACGTACAGCGGCGCGTAAAAAATGGAACGGGTCACTTCCCCGATCACAACCTTGCCGCCGGACTGCTTGCTCCCGCCGCCGCCTCCGCACGCGGACAGGAGGAGAAGCATGCCCGCCAGCAAGGCCAGCATCCATGCTTTGAACCTTTTGTTCACGATATTCAACCCTCCCTGATTGGAACCCCCGCATGATGTTCTATCATATGTGGAAGCCTAAGAAATGGTTAAACATCATGGACGGCTCAGGACGCAAAAAAGGCCGCCGGGACGTCGAATCGTCCCGGTCGGCCCTGGAATTTGTCTGCATCGGCGAAATTTCCCGTTTGGCATTGTCGAAATGATGGCCTGAAGATCGATCTTTGCGGTTGCCCGGGAAATGAAACCGTAATCGGCGATTAACGCGGCGGAGTCTGGACCAGGGATGCCTGCGCCCGGCGCACCAGTTCCCTCACCATGCTTCCGCCGATTCTCCCGCCGATTTTTCCCGCCTGTTCCGTGGACAGGTGCCCGTTGTAGCCCCGCTGCAGGGGAATCCCTTCCTTCATCGCCACCGCAAATTTCACATCGTCCGGCCGGGCGGGATCCACCGCATAGCCGAGCTGGCGCATCACCTCGCCTTTCAGCTGGTCCATGCCCCTTTCCGCCTGCGGGATCATGATCGTTCTTCTTCGCCTTCTCGCCAAATGGCTCACCTCCCTTTTGACCGGCACCGTTTTCGTTTACTATTGCCCGCGCCGCCGCTTCCTATGCATCCAACAGAGTGCGGATTCATTTCGTCATGTTTCATTTTCATGACAGATGCGGATGTCTATTGTAAGCGTTATCAATAGCCATTATAATAAAACTACCCTGATTGTTGATGCTAACTTGGGATGCGCAGCGCAGAAACGGAGGCGGCGGGGATGAACAGGAGGGTGTTGGCATTGCTGCTCTTTGTTTGCAGTATTCTGACCTTGACGACAACTGCGGACACTTCGCCGAGGGAATTCGGCGTGGACATGATCACCGCCCACAGGGGTTCCTCGGCTTACGCGCCGGAAAACACCGTCAGCGCCATCCTTCTCGCCGTGGAACAGAAGGCCGGAATGGTGGAAATCGATGTCCGCATGTCGGCGGACGGCCGGGTGGTGCTGTCCCATGACGATTCGCTGTCGCGTACGGCGGGTGTGCCGTACTTCGTCTCTCAATCCCGCTACGAGGACCTGCGGAAACTGGACGTGGGCGCATGGTTTGGCCGCAATTTTGCCGGGGAACCGATCCCCACGCTGGAGGATGTCCTGGAATTGACCCGCGGAAGGGTCAGGCTGAACATTGAAATCAAGATGGACGGTTCGCCCGCGGAACTGCCTGAAGCCGTCGCCGGGCTGGTGCTCCGGCATGAAGCAGCCGACCGCGTCATCATCACTTCCTTTGACATGGCCGCCCTTGCGGCCGTCAAGCGGGTGTCCGAAGAGCTGCAGACCGGTCTCATCATCGGCTCGATGAGACAGCTGACCCCCGACCTTTACCAGAATCCGCTCATTGACGCGCTCAGTCTCCGCAGCTCCCTCGTCAACCGCAGCGTGATCGAACGGGCGAACATGTACAACAAAAAAGTGTATGCCTGGACGGTCAACCGACCGGATGAGATGAAAAAAATGGCCCGGTACGGCGTGGACAGCATCATTACGGACAAACCCGACCTGCTGTTCCGGGTTCTGTTCTGACCGCTGTCTCCCGTACGGGCTTCAGGGCTTCTCCGGCCTCATCCTGTAGCGTTCGATCGATTCCGGCACTTCCTTCAACGATCGGAGGGTGACGAACACGCCCCTCGGCTTGACGTTGATTTCCGCCCGGTTGTATTCCCATTCCGTTTCGTTCGGTATGTGGATCGCATGGATGCCCGCCTCCAGAGCCGGCAGGATGTCCGTCCGGGCGGAATTGCCCACCATCCACGTGGCGAGCGGATCTCCGCCCGTCTCTCGCACGACCTGCCTCATGGCGGTCGTGTTTTTATGCTGCACGATGTAAATGCGCTGTTCAAAAAACGAATGAAGGTCCAACTGCTCGATCTTCCGCTTCTGGACGAGCGGATCCCCGCCTGTGAACAGGCAGAGGCGGCTTCCCCGCTCCTTCAGTATCTCCAGCGTTTCCCTCATATGGGGATAGGGTTCAAACTGCTGCTCATACACGTCATGCCCCAGCTCAAACAGCCATTCCTTCTCCGCCAGGATCGGCTTTTTCCCCGACAGCTGGCAGAAATGGTCATAGGTTTCGATCAGCGAAAGCGGAAACCGCTCTTTCTTGAAGCCGTGCCTGTGCACTCCCTCCAGGTCAAACTCCAGCTGCTTCCGCAAAATGACATCTTCCGGAATTCCCGGAAACCATCGCTGCATCTGTTCGGCAAACCGGCGCAGAACATCATTGAAATATTTGTTGCAATGAATGAGCGTATCGTCCAGGTCAAAAATGACCGTCTGCTTGTCCATGGCTGTGCATCCCCTCTCCCTAATAATGTATGGGAAAAAGGGGGTGCTGTCCAGAGAGCGGCGCCCATCCGGGGAACTAGTATCTGGTCACCTCGCCGCACAGCAGCCGCTCTCCCGCATCTCCGGCCGGCTTGGAGAAATAATCGTCCGCACGGGTGTGGACGATGAGCGAAGTTCCCCGTCCGCGCAGCACCGAATTGCGGTTTTTGGGCCTGAGGCTCAGCCGGTTGGTGGTGAAATCGGCGACCGCCCGTCCGCTTGCATCGGCCACCAGGTTTGGCAGATCCCCCGCATGCGGACCGTGCACATCGAGAAAACCATGGACGGCGCGATACGGATTGAAGTGGGCGCCGGCCGAGGAGAAATCCGGTTTCCGGCAGACGGGCTTCTCGTGAACGTGGAACGCATACACGCCGCCCGGCTCCAGGCCCTTCACCTCCACCTGGAAGCGAAGGCCCATGTTTTGCTGTGACAGCGTGACGACTCCCCGCTCCACGCCGTCCGCGTCCTTCAGCCGGACGGTGAGCGGTTCTCCCGGCTTCCATGCCACCTGTCCAAGCGACAATGCCGCCAGTTCCGCCTTCATGCAGCCGGCAAGCAAAACAAGCGGCAAGATGCAGATGGCCGCCCTCGCCGCAAGCGAGCGGGCAGCCGTTCCCTGATGAGCAGATTGTTTTTTCATCCTGTCCACCCCGATTGATTCAACAACTTTGGCATTTGTTAACAATATGAACCAATCGGAAGGCAATTATTCCCTTCAGGCAAAACCCGTCGGGCGCATGGACACATACCGCATGGGCCGGTCAGGGCCGCATGCGCGTTTCGGCGAGCAAATAGTCGTCATCGGCGTCGACGATTTTGTAGCTGGTGCGGCAGCACGGCATGACCAGAAGCTTTTTTTGCCCGGAGCGGATGGAGGCCAGGTCCTTCTCCTTGAACGGAAGGATCACCTGCCCGCTGCCGCAGGAAGGGCATGTGTGCATGTACAGGTCGTCCTTCAGCCTTTCATACGGCCATGTGTTTTCAAACGGAACCATGGGAACCATTGCGCCTCAACCTCCACCGCTAAGTTCATCCGGTTCCCTGCTCTCCATGACGAGAAGACATCCGGACCTCACCCGAATCGTTCCTTCCCCGGCCTCGAGCTCATTGCTGATGCCGCGGGACGTGCCGAGTTCCATACGGAAATCGATGAGCGGATACCGGAACCCGCTCAAGGTGATTCCTTCCACCACCATGGACAGGGGCAGCAGGGAGACGAACGGATAACGGCCTTTGGCCAGGCGCATGGGCAACTGCGGAGTGACGAGGGTGACCCGGTTGGAGCTGTCCACGACCTCGCAGCGAATGCCCGCATCCGCTCCCCTTTTCAGCAGATGGACGTTCGCCAGGCTGTGGTCCACCCGTCGGCCCAATCCCCCGAAAATGACGATGCGCTGCGGGGACGCGTGAAGCGCCCGCTCAAACGCCATTTCGGTATCGGTGACGTCCTTCATCACCGGATCACAGTCCTCGAACTTCGCGGACTGCTCCCTGATCCACGATTTTTCTTCCCCGGAAACCGAATCGAAATCGCCGATGGCCAGATCGGGCTTTACTCCATGGCGCAGCAAAAACAGGGCGCCGCGGTCTGCTCCGATGACATAGTCGCCCGGCCGGATTTCACCGATCATCCAGTGTTCCAGCAGCCCGCCGCTGAAAATGACCGCCCGTTGTTCCGTCATGTTGTTCATTCCCTTCCCGTTCAGAAAAACCGGTGCTCTGCCGAGATCCCGTCCGGTCCGATGTTTACGATTCCATAGGAGTAATGCGGCTGGCGGCGTTTTTGGGTCGGGGAGCCGGGGTTGAACAGCAGCACGCCTTCGCGCACTTCATGATGCGGGGCGTGGGAATGGCCGAAAATGATCATGTCGACCTGCCTGCCGCGAAATGCCGACCACGCCGTCTCCACCGTCGACAGGCGTCCGCCGTCGCCATGGATCAGGCCGATCGACTTGCCAGCCACCCGGATGATCTTTTCCCGGCCGAACCGGTCCATGATGTCCCAGCCGTCATTGTTCCCGTACACGCCGTCCACCGGCGCGATCAGTCCGAGCAGATCCGCCACCTCCGGCGCCACCCAGTCGCCCGCGTGCAATATGAGATCGACGCCCTGAAGCCCTTCCACCAGCTGCTCCGGCAGATTGCCCCGCGCCGTAAGATGCGTGTCCGACACAACTCCGATGCGCACTTCCCTCACCCCTTTGCCTCAACGATCAATATTGCCGGTCGTAGTCAATCACGTTGATGGACGGAGCTTCGCCAGCCATGTATTGGCGCAGATTGGCCAGGAAAATGTCGAGCGCCCTCTGGTTGTACCGGGCGGTTCCACCCGCGTTGTGGGGCGTCAGGATGACATTGTCCAGATCGTACAGCGGGTGTTCCGGCGGCAGCGGTTCCGTTTCAAAGACGTCCAGCCCCGCTCCGGCGAGCTTCCCGGACGTGAGCGCCTCCATGAGCGCCTCCGTGTCGACGGTGCCTCCCCTGCCGACGTTGATGAAATAGGCGCCCGGCTTCATCCAGCCGATCTTTTCCGCATCGATCAGACGCCTGGTCTTGCTTGTGAGCGGCAGGATGTTGACGACATAATCGCATTGGACCAGCATCTCCCGGAGCTGCCCCTCCACATAGATTTCATCCGCGTGGGGAGAGGCCGCCGGAGTGCGCTTGTAGCCGAGCACCTTCATGTCAAACGCCCTGGCGATGCGGGCGATCTCTTCCCCGATCGTTCCAAAGCCGAGAATCCCGAGCGTTTTGCCATGCATCTCATTGCCGTTGGCGCGGTCTGCCCACAGTCGCTTCGTCTGGTTGCGCACATAGATGTGGATTTTGCGCGTGAGCCCGAGCATCATGGCAAATACCGACTCGGAAATCGGGAACGGATGGACACCGCTGATGTTGGTGAGGATGACTCCCTTTTCCTTCAGCGTCTGCAGCGGGATATGGTCCACTCCGGCATTCCAGTTCTGAATCCATTTCAGGCGGGCCTGCGGGTCTGCGAGGACGCGCTCCATCCATTCGTCCTCCCAGCCAACGGCGATTTCCGCTTCGCGGAGCTGTTCCTCGCGGACATCGTCTCCCTGACACCTGACGATCTGCCAGCCGGGCGCGGCTTGCCGGATCTGTTCGATGTATTTGTCCTTGAGCTCTTGCATCAGCAATATCGTTGGCATCAATTACTCCTCCTCTTCCAGCAGTTGATCCAGCAGCCGGTTGGCCTCCACCAGACCGATCAGCGCCGCCTTGCAGATCGCCTCCGGGGTCGACCGGCATCCCCTGATCCAGATGCCGTGCTCGGGAGCATGGGAGAGGAGCGCCGCGACTTCTCCCCGGGTGTTGTCTCCTTCCATCTTCCAGACGGGAAACCGTTCCAGCACATGAAGCGCCGGGTAGATGGCCGTCGAATAGTTGGGTACCCGTTCCGGCTCCGTTCCTTCCAGCTGCCGGAATTTCGAAGCGTGGGGAATATACCAGTAGTCCACCGACTCATCGGATGGATCCTTCCATTCCTCCACGTGGTAACCCATCACGTATTTTGCCACGAGGGCATCCAGCCTTCTGCCCGGCTCCATCGATTCAATGCGCCGGATCTGCCTGTATTTCATCTGCCTGCGCAAACGTTCGATCCTCTCGTTCACGTAAAGCGGCTCCTTTTCCAGATCAGGTTCCCATTCAGACCGTTCCATGTTCAGGCCGGGTTTTCAAACATGTTACAAGCCGGAACGTTCATACACATATAACAGCATTCGACCATCAACGGGCAAGGGGTGACTTGCATGATCGGTTCCCTGTTGGTCCAGATCGCCTGGATCGTCGTACTCGTCCGCTGCCTGTACCTTCTGTTCACCTATTTTCAAAAGCATCGCAAACCGTGGTTCGACATCCTGTTCTACGCCTCTGTCGCCATCATCAGCCTGTCATTCTTGCTGCGGTGAGATCCGCTCGTAGACCTCGAAGCGATGGGGATGGCGATTGTTCTCGTCGATCCGGCCGTCCTCGCTTGCGGCCAGCCTCCATTCGGCCGGGTCAAAGGGCGGGAAATGGACGTCCCCTTCAAACGATTCCCCGATCTTCGTGACGTACAGTTTGTCGGCCAGGGGCAGCGCCAGCGCGAACAATTCCGCTCCCCCGATGACAAAGCATTCTCCTTCCGGACATTTGTCCAGCGCTTCCTTGAGGGAATGGACAACTTCGCAGCCTTCTGCACGATAGTTCCTGTTTCGCGTGACGACGATATTCCGCCGGCCGGGCAGAGGACGCCCGATGGACTCGTGGGTTTTGCGTCCCATGATGACCGGGTGTCCCGTCGTCGTCCGCTTGAAATAGGCAAGATCGGCGGGAAGATGCCAGGGCAGGCTGTTGTTGGCCCCGATCAGCCGATTTGTATCCATGGCGACAATGATCGACAGCGTTCTCTTCCTTTGTTCCATCGGTCCGTTCTCCTGTCACACCGCCACAGGCGCCGGGATTGCCGGATGGGGATCGTATCCTTCCACGGCCAGATCCTCCATCGTGAAATCAAAGACGGAGCGGACCTGCGGATTCAGCCGGAGCGTGGGCAGAGGCCTCGGCTCCCGGCCCAACTGCATCTCGACCTGCTCCAGATGGTTGACGTAAATATGCGCGTCCCCCAGCGTGTGCACAAAATCTCCCACATCCAGTCCGCATTCATGGGCAATCATGTGGGTGAGCAGCGCATAGCTGGCGATGTTGAACGGCACGCCGAGGAACAGGTCCGCGCTCCGCTGGTACAGCTGGCAGGACAGCCGTCCTTCGGCCACGTAAAACTGGAACAGCGTATGGCAGGGCGGCAGCGCCATCGCCGGAATATCCTCCGGCGACCAGGCGGTGACGATGAGCCGGCGGGAGTCGGGATTCGTCTTGATCGCCTGAATGACGTCCTTTAATTGGTCGATCGTTTCGCCGGAAGACGTCTTCCACTGTCTCCATTGCTTGCCGTACACATCTCCGAGTTCGCCGTATTTGCGGGCAAATTCGTCATCGCTCAAAATCCGCTTCGTGAACTTTTCCATTTCTTCCTCGTACATGCGCCGGAACGCGTCATCCCGCTGGGAACGAAGGCCGAAATCCGTCATATCCGGCCCTTCGTACTCCTCGCTTTCCACCCATTTCTTGAATGCCCATTCGTCCCAGATGTGATTGTTGTGCTCAAGCAGGTACCGGATGTTCGTATCGCCCCGGATGAACCAGAGCAGTTCGCTGGCCACAAGGCGAAACGGCACCCTCTTCGTCGTCAGCAGCGGGAAGCCCTCCCTGAGATCAAACCGCATCTGATAGCCGAACACGGAAATGGTGCCGGTGCCGGTCCGGTCCTCCTTCCGGACACCCGATTTCAGCACGTGGCGCAGCAAATCCAGGTATTGCCGTTCACTGTGGCTCATTCGCTTTCCTCCGCTCCACAAATTGTATCTCCTTATTATACCATAACTTGTCCATGGTCAGGTCCTTCAGGAGGATCCCTTCCCTGTGCACCCGGGACAGGTCGAACAGCGGAATCAGTTCCCTGGCGGAGATGTTCTCCGGCCGGTCGATCTGTCCTGCGAGAAAGGCGAGCAGCCCGACAACCTGTTCGGGCCGGACGCCTGTCTCCCGCATGTCGGCGATGGTGGGGGCGCCGTGGCGTTTGGACAGCCGCCGGCCGTCCGGTCCGTACAGCAATGGAATGTGCGTATAGCGGGGAACCGGCAGGTCCAATGCGCGAAGGATGAGCGCCTGCCGCGGCGTGGAATCGAGAAGATCGTCGCCGCGCAGCACATCGGTGATGCCCATGGCGGCGTCGTCCACCGCCACCGCCAGCTGGTAGCCGATGATGCCGTCCGCCCTCCGGACGACAAAGTCTCCGCCGGCGCCCGCCGGGAACTCCTGCGGTCCCCTGGCCCCGTCCACAAAGTGGAACGGCTCATCGGGCAGATGGAAGCGCCACGATGGCATTTTCCGTTTCTCCAGTTCGCGGCGTTCCCGTTCGTCCAGACGGTAGCACCGGCCGGAATAAGCTCCCCCTTCCGAGGCGAGGCCGTGGGGCGCAAGGGCCATGTTCATGAGCTCCGCCCGGCTGCAGTAGCACGGATACAGCGTCCCGAGGGATCGAAGCCGCTCGAACGCATCCTCATACAAAGAAGAGCGCTCGCTCTGCAAATAGGGCCCATAGGGGCCGCCCACATCCGGCCCCTCATCCCAGTCGAGGCCAAGCCAGCGCAAATCCTCGATGATCCCCGCGGTCCATTCGGGCCGGGAGCGAGGGCGGTCCAGATCCTCGATGCGCAGCACAAACCGGCCTCCCCCGCTTCGGATGTGCAGCCAGGCGACAAGAGCGGTATAGACGTTGCCGAGATGCATCCGCCCGGACGGGGTGGGCGCGAATCTGCCTCTCATCATGCCCGATCACCTGGCCATCTCAAAGGGAGAAAGGATCGTAACGGAAGTGCGCCCTCAGGGCGGAATGCTGGCAGGCGGTGTGCAGATCGCGCCAGATCCGGTTGATCGCCGCATGCTCCATCAGCGCCTCCATCCCGAGGTGGGGATACAGCTCGGAGGCGATGGATTGCGCCGCTTTCGCCGCTTCCTTGCAGACGCGGGAAAGGCCGGCCAGCTCCTCCCCGGCAAGGAGCCCCGTACTCGTGAACTTCTCCCATGTACGTTCCAGCACACCGTAGAAGCGGTCCTTGTGCCGCAGGAGGACATGGCCGCACGATTCCAGCAGCCCTTCGACAAAATCCCTCTGCTCTGACGTGATCAGGGAATTGGTTGCGTATCTCGTGCGAATGATTTCCCCCGCTTCCTCCAGAAAATGCCGTCCGATCCCCAGAGCGACGGGAGCGAAGCAGACCTCCGCAAACTGGACAAACGGAAACCGGTAGATCGGATATTGTTCGTAATGGACCGGCTCCGTCAGTAGGAACGTGCGGTTCCCGGGAACAAAGGCGTTCTCCGCCCGGATGGAATGGCTTTCCGTCGCGCGCAGTCCGACCGATTCCCAATCTTTGATGATCTCCACCTGTTCCGGCATCATCGTCACGGCCATCACCTCATCCGTGCCCTCCACCAGGCAATTGGCGGTGAAAGCGGTGGCGCGCAGCGAACCGCTGCAGTATTTCCAGGAGCCGCTTACCACGTAGCCTTCGCCGGATTTCCGGGCGATGCCGCTCACCTTGCCGCTGCCGGCAATGAGCCCCTCTTCCGGCGCAAACACCTCCCTGGCAAACTCCGGCTGCATATAGGCGGCAAAAAATCCCCCGCCCGCGCCGATGGCGATCGCCCAGCCGAAATTGCCATCCGCGTACGCGGCCTGTTCAATGATGCGCACCGCTTCCGTCAGTGGCGTCATCGTGCCGCCAAGCTCTTCGGGCACAAACAGCTTGTACCACCTGTTGTCCACAATGGTCCGGTAGCAGTACCCGGACAATTCCCGACACGCATCCATTGCCGCCGATTCGGAACGGATCCTTTCCACCTGCTCCATCGTGAGTTCCAAGCCCATCTGCATTCCTGTCCTCCCTTGTATGTACAGCCGGGAACCGTTTGCCTAGAAACGAAAATCCCGTTCTTTCTGTTCGTTCTGTTCCTTCAGCTGATCCCTGATTTCCCGGAGCAGCCTGTTTGTCTCGGAATTGTCGATGGCCGAGCGAATGACATGGTAAAGCGCGTAAAGCGTGATGACAACTGAAAGGAGCCAAAGGACGACCGCCATGGGACCAGCCTCCGTTTCTACTGGAATTGTTTGAACCTGCGATAGCGCCTGATGATCACCACAACAGAGCCGATCACAACCGCCACCGACGCGAAAAATCCGATCAGGTAAACCGTTTTGTCTTCGCCAAACTGGCCGTGCAGATCGACGATGTGCTCCGGAGGCGATCCTTCGCCCAACAACGCGAGATCGGCGTCCGCCTGACCGATGGCCGCGCTGCGCGTGCAGCCGTCCGTCACGGCAATGCCGTCCTTCTCATAGGCGTAAATCAGATAATCGTTGTACTTCACCCAGTCGAAGGGGCATGACAGGACGGGCGTGCTGACGATCACCTGCGTGTGATCCGCGCCTTTCCAATTTTCATGAACGAGAAACAGGGCCGAACGATATTTAATGCCATTAACTAATTCCTCTTTTTCCGCCAGCACTTTGCCGCGGAACACCATGGATGCCTGCTCCTTCGCTTGCCGGGCGTCGCCCGGCACCTGTCCGCACTCGCATGCCAGAACGGGCTCCGCGAACACCGCCGCAACCAGCATGAAGGCGACAGGAAAGATGAGCATTCCTTGCAAGATTGATTTCACTGCGAACCTCCCATTGAATTCCGGCTGTTTGTCGTTTCCCCGCTTTTTTTCATGCCCGCTTCCCTCGCCAGGCGGATGAATCCGGCAATCCCGTTCGCCTTCCAGATGAGCAGAAGACCGATCACGATGCGGAGCGACAGTTCGAGGATCTTATGCTGCTGCTCTTTCAGCGGATAGCCGGTGATCAAGATGTCCTGTTGCTGCAAATAGGCATAGTTGAGGATGACGCCGGCGAGCTGGGGCAAGGTCCAGGCAACGATCAGCACACCCGCGGCGGACAGCACGAACCCCTCCACCTGCCGGAAATCGATGCCGGCACCGGCTTTGTCCGACGGTTCCTCCCGCCCGCGAACGAGAAGCCCGGACAAACGGCCGGCGGCAGCCCAAAGGACAATCCCCAGCACGATGTAAGCCACCACATAAGATGCAAAAGCGGCGTCGATCCACCCCCATTGGATGTCATTGTCTGTCAAGTTTCTCAGCGGCAAAGTGGAATTGATATTGGACAGCATGCCAAACAGTTGGCCAAACCCATGGATGATGAAATAGACGGAAAGAAGACGTACGAGCAAAAATGACCAGTTGCGGATCGATATCATGTCCGCATGACCTCCCCTCTTTACTCATGATTCCTCATTTTCTTCCGCCCTGCGAGCGACCGCGCGGATCACATCTTCCAGGCTCATGTCCGCCATGGAATCCAGGCGCAGGGTGAAATCACGGAAAGGCATTTTCTTCGTCGCTTCATTCGGAACAATGACGCAGTGCATGCCGGCGGACCGCGCGGCGATGAGCCCATTGACGGAATCTTCAAACGCGAGCGAACGGTCCGGTTCCGCCTTGAGCCGGCGCAGGGCCTCGATGTACAAATCGGGATGGGGCTTGATCCGCTCCACATCATCCGCCGTCACAATCGCCTCAAAATATTGTCCGATACCGAGCGGCCATATGTAAGCGTCAATCCAGTCCCGCGTGGAACTGCTCGCCAGGCCGATTTTCAGGCCCATGCCTTTCGCGTCCCGCAGGTAATCGGCCACTCCTTCGCGCATGACGGGTTGTTCCATCCGCCTGTCGTAGCGAAGACGAGCTTCCCGGTGAAGTTCCGCGATCACCCCGGGATCTCCGAACGTCTGCAGCAAGTATTGGTCCATGGCGTCATTGTTCGTGCCGATGATGCTCTGCAGCACCTCCTCCGGCAGCGAAGTGCCCCTTTCCCGCAGCAGTTCCGTGTAAACGCCGGTCCAGACCGATTCCGTATCGACGATCGTCCCGTCGAAGTCAAAGATGACCGCCTCGATCATTACTCCACCCTCGCTTCGTCCAAGTGACAGCATTTGGAACCCCATGCCTTTTTTCAATTATAACATGTTTGATCGGGCTTGGGGCAGCCAACCATTCATTGATTTAATCGAACAATTGGTCCAACTCTTCCAGAGTTCGCAAAACGTGATCGACGAGTTCGGGCAGATCGTCGATTTGGCGCTCATTGATTTTTCTTTGAAACCACACCGCGGACGTGAGCCGGCGAACATCCGGATGGCTGTCGTCATAGGCCACCTGCTGGCGGATGGCCACCCCTTCGCCCCATTGCCTTTTCAACACATTGCGGATGTGCCCGCAAACATCATCGCCCGGAATTTCCAGAACATACTCGATCCAGAGATCGCATCCGGGTTGGCCGAACGGCTCCTCCTTCAGCTTCTCCCCGGCAAAATCCTCGAGTCCCGCGGCCAGATTGATTTCCGCCTCGGACCGGCCGCGCGCCGAACGGGGCGAGTTCACCGTTCTGTCTCCGGCTGTCTGTCGGGTCAACCGGATCGCATAACGGCGCGACATGACCGCCAGATCCAGCAGATCACTTCGCCCCGTGACCAGCGCTTCCCCCTCCAGATCGCGATCATAGACAGCCCCTTCCAGCACGACGCGCAAATTTTCGAAAATGGCAGGATCGAACATGACATTCTCCTTTCTATGTCTCTCTACCATTTTAACCGCATCGCGTAAAAGAAAAACAGGCGGGTCTTGCCGCACCCGCCTGTCCGATTGATATCCCTTGCAATTATTTGTTGCCGACGGTTTCCTGGCTGCCGATGGATTCGAGGAACTGTTTTCCTTCCGCCAGCAGGCCGTCGACCATCTCCAGCCATTCGCTGATATTCGCCCGCTTCGAGTACCCGGCGGCATAAAACATCGGATCCCCGGCGTAATTGCGCTCATACAGCTCCAGCCGCTGGGCAAAGGAATCCCCGACGAAGTCCCAGGCCAGTTTGCCAATCTGCGCCCGATCGATTCCGTTCATTTCCGCGCCGCTGAAATAACGAATGTAATCGTCCGCTCCCGGACCGACAAAATCGTAGGCGGACGGTGTCAGCATCAGCCCCGCTTGTCCAAGTTTCTTGATCAGGTCCAGCATTTCGCTGTAAAACTTCGGATACAGGATGGACATCGCTCCGCAAATGTCCACGTTCAACGACCAGATGCCTTCGGCGTTTGGCCTGGCCGTTTGTTCCGCGGCGATCATCATCGATTCGGCGGCTTTGGCGAGGGCGATCACATGGCCGATCCGCTCCGCCACCTGCGGATAGACGTTGGTTTTTACCGAATCCGCCAGCTTGTGGGCGATGGCCGCCGCCATCCCCGCCTTGACGTATGCCCGAACCGCAGACTGCTGATACAAAGGCGAGCCGGAACTCGTTTCGCTGCGCGCATTGTTGGCGATTTCCAGCTGATTGTGGAAAAACACCCGCTCCCAGGGGACGAACACATCTTCGAAAATGATCAGGGCATCGCTTTCCTCGAAGCGGCTGCTCAGCGGATGATCGTACACATTCCGGCGCTCGGCTTCCACCAGGGGCTGACGGCAATAGATCTTCAATCCCGGGGTGGACAACGGAATGGCGATGGCAAAGCAGTAACGCTCGTCTCCCGGTCCGAATGCCCGGCCATTGGGGAATACGACCAGCTCGTTGGCGATTGGCGCGTTGGTCGCCAACTGCTTCGCGCCGCGAATGATGATGCCTTCGCTCGTTTCCTCCTTGACACCGAGGTGGAGGAACGGATCCCGCTGCTCGCTCGACTTTTTGGACCGGTCGATTTGCGGGGTGCCGAGGGCGTGCGTCATGTAAATATCATTGCGTTTCACATATTCATAGAAATCCAGGATGCGTTTTTGGAAAACCGGGTTGTATTTGCCATAATAGGCCGACTGGATGGCCAATCCCGTCACATAGGAATTCATGTAGTCCGGGGAACGGCCCATCGTTCCGTAGGAGCATTTGGCGATGGTCTTGAACGCTTCCCGCTTTCTCGCCAAATCCTCCGCGCTGCGCGGAATGAGGTAGGACAGGTCAAACCGCTCTCCCGACTCGTCGGTATAGGTCAACACGGATTGAAATCGGGGATCGTGCTTCAGATCGTAGATGCGGGCAATGGTCTGGATCGCCTTTTTGAACTCGGGCGCTTCCGTCACATCATCAATTTTTCTTCCGTTCACGTACACTTCGCGCGGGTTGTTGCGAAGACTTTCAATGTACTGTTGTCCTGTGCGTACTGCCATTGGAATCCCTCCAAAGATGATCGGATGATGTCATTGTCCATGAATGTGATGAAAGAACATTCATTCACACCTTGATGCAGGCGACGCCGTGCCCATTGCCTTTGTCCACAAGCGGCGGAACCATTTCCCGGCATTCCTTCGTCGCCATCGGGCAGCGGTTGGAAAAGGCGCATCCGGGCGGCCGGTTGAGCAAGCTCGGCACGTCGCCGGAAATGATGATGCGCTCGCGCTGTGCTTCCACATCCGGATCCGGGATCGGCACCGCCGCCAGCAGTGCCTGGGTATACGGATGCAGCGGCTGCTCATACAGCGTTTTCCAGTCGGCGATCTCCACAATCCGCCCCAAATACATGACCGCGATCCGGTCCGCAATATGGCGGACGACGGACAGATCGTGGGCGATAAACAGATAGGTCAGCCCGAGCTGGCGCTGCAAATCTTCCAGCAGGTTGATGATTTGCGCCTGAATGGAAACATCCAGTGCGGAAATGGCCTCGTCGCAGACGATGAATTTGGGATTTGAGGCCAACGCCCGGGCGATGCCGATGCGCTGCCGCTGCCCGCCGCTGAATTCGTGCGGCACGCGGTCTTTCAGGGACGGATCAAGACCAACGAGCCGGAACAGCTCGTCCACCCGCTGCTCGTATTCCTCTTTCGTCTTGCACAGCTTGTGGATTCTGAGCGGCTCCCCGACGATGCTTCCCGCCTTCTGGCGCGGATCGAGCGAACCGTACGGATCCTGGAAAATCAGCGACATATGTTTGCGCATCGGCCGCAGCTTGCTCCTGGGCATGTTGGCGATGTCGATCCCGTCAAACACAATCTGGCCGTCGGTCGCATCATAAATGCGCAGGATCGTTCTGGCCACCGTTGTCTTGCCGCAGCCGCTTTCTCCGACGAGGCCGAGGGTTTCGCCGCGGTGAATCCGGAAGCTGACGTCATCCACCGCCTTGATGTCCGCCACTTTGCGCTTGAGCAGCCCCTTCGTGACGGGAAAATGGGTTTTCAGGTTCCTGACTTCCAGCAAAACTTCATTTTGTTCCTTCGATTCCCAGGCCGGTTTCTTCTCCGTCTCCCCCGATTCGGAGGCTTGCGCCGCGGAAAGGGCGATCTGCCCGGACGACACGGTCACATCCACATGGCAGGCGGCAAAATGGTGTTCCTCCACTTCCCTCAGTTTCGGGGCCGGATGCGAAGCGCATGTTTCCGTGCGGAACGTGCACCGGTTCAAAAACGGGCAAGTTTCCGGTTTGTAGGCCAGGTTCGGCGGCAAACCTTCGATGGGAATGAGCTTTCGGTCCTTTGGATCATCCAGCCGCGGGATCGCTTTCATCAATCCGATCGTGTACGGATGCCGCGGATTGTTGAAAATTTGCCGGCACGTGCCCGATTCGACGATTTCTCCCGCGTACATGACATAGATCCGGTCCGCATATCGCGCCACGATCCCCAGGTTATGGGTCACGAGCACCATCGATGTTTTCGTCGATTTCACGATATCCCTGAGCAATTCGAGAATTTGCGCCTGGGTCGTCACATCAAGCGCCGTCGTCGCTTCATCGGCAATAAGCAGCTTCGGATTGCACGCCATGGCCATGGCGATCATGATCCGCTGGCGCATGCCTCCGCTGAATTGATGGGGATAATCGTCGACGCGATGTTCCGCATCCGGAATCCCCACCATGCGAATGAGCTCGATGGCCCGTTTGCGGGCGTCGGCCTTGGACATCTTCAGATGAATCCGGAGCGTCTCCATGATCTGATCGCCGACCGTCAGCACCGGGTTCAGCGAGGTCATCGGCTCCTGAAAGATGACCCCGATTTTCCCGCCGCGCACTTCGTTCAATTCCTTGCTTTTCGGGCCAAATTTCAGCAGATCGACACCTTCAAACAGCACTTCGCCGCCCACGATCTTCCCCGGTGGCTGCGGAATGAGCTGGATTCCCGAGTACTGCGTCACAGATTTGCCGGAGCCGCTCTCTCCGACGACCGCTACGATTTCTCCTTCGTCAATATAAAAGGAAACCCCGTCGACCGCTTTCACCGTCTGGCCTTCCATATGAAACTCGGTCCGCAGGTTTCTAACTTCCAGCAAATGGCTCATGCCGTGCAAGACCTCCTCTTTGTTTCATATCTGCATTCGCGATTGAGTCCGCCGTGATGTTACAACGATCCTCTCAATTTCGGATCCAGGGCGTCTCTGAGCGCGTCCCCGACGATGTTAAAGGCCATCACGACAATGACAATGCAGGCTCCCGGAGCGATGGACATGATCGGATGACGGGCCAGATAGTTGTAACCGTCATTGATCATCGAACCCCAGGCCGCTTGAGGAGGACTGACGCCCAACCCCAGAAAGCTGAGGGCGGCTTCGGCCAAAATCGCCGTTCCCAGGTTGAGCGTGACGAGGACAATGATCGGCGACACGCAGTTGGGAAGAACGTGAACAAGCATGTTGAAAAAGCTTCTGGCGCCGCTGATTTCACCGGCCAGCACATAATCGGACCGGCGGACGGAAAGCACCTGGCCGCGCATGAGACGCGCGTATGTCGGGATGAGCGATATGCCCAAAGCGACGATGACGTTTTTCAATCCGCCGCCCAGCGCCGCTCCCAGGGACAGGGCCAAAATGATCGACGGAATGGACAGGGTCGCGTCCATCAGCCGCATGATGATCGTGTCCACAATTCCCCCGAAATAGCCGGCGATGAGCCCCAATGCCACTCCGACGGCGCCGGCGAAGGCAACCGAAGCGAAACCGACCATGAGGGATGCGCGGGAACCGTAAATGATCCGGCTGAGAATATCGCGCCCAAGTTGGTCTGTGCCGAGCAAGTATTTGCCTGAGGGCTGCTGCAGGGCGTCCCGCAAGTTTTGCTTGTACGGATCATGCGGCGCGATATACGGAGCAAACAGGGCGACCAGCACCAACCCCACCAATACGAGCAAACTGATGATCACAACCTTGCGGGAAAACATCACCCTGACAAACCTGCGGAACTCGTTCGTTTTGGGCGGAACTGCTGCTAACGGGGCCGCGGATTTGGTTGCCGTTTCCATGATTCATCTCTCCCTGTATTATTCGTACTGAATCCGTGGGTCCACATAGCGGTATAAAATATCGACAATGAGATTGGCGATTGCCACTATGCAGGCAATGACCAATACGCAGCCCTGCACGATGACAAAATCCTTCTGGAAAATCGCTGATACCAGCAGTCGTCCCAATCCGGGAATGTTGAACACCTGCTCGATCAGCACCGACATGCCCACCACATGGCCGAGCTGCAAGCCCAGCAAGGTAATGATCGGAATGAGCGCATTTCTCAAGGCGTGCTTCAGGATGACCATTCGTTCCATCACTCCCTTGGAACGGGCGGTGCGGATGTAGTCCTGGCGAATGACCTCAAGCATGGACGAGCGGGTTTGCCGGGTGACGGAGGCCAGTGACGAAGTGGACAAAATGAGCACAGGCATAATCAGATGCTGAACGCTTTTGGCAAAATTTTCGGAGGGTGGAACAAATCCCTGGACCGGCAGCCAACCGAGTTTGATGCTGATGAAATAGACGCCCAGAACAGCAAGCCAGAAATTGGGCAAAGCGACGGCGAAGTTGGTAAAGACGACGACGACCGAATCAATAAACGTCCCCCGTTTGACCGCTGCCAGCACTCCCAGCGGCACGCCGATCAATACGGTGACGCAAAGGGCGAGGATCCCGATGGACAAGGTGATCGGCAGCCTGGAGAAAATCAGCTTCGCCACGTCCTCCTTATGGTTGATGGTCGTGCCCAAATCTCCCTGGAATACGTTGCCGAGCCAATGAAAATACTGCACGAGAATCGGATCGTTCAACCCCAGCTCTTCCCTGAGCATTTCGAGTTGTTCCTTGGTTGCGTCCGAGCCCAGCATGATGAGGGCAGGGTCGCCAGGCAGCATCTGCATGATCAAAAAGACGATCAATGTTACAAAAAACAGCACAACCAAGGTCAGAAGCAATCTGCGCAAGATATACGTACCCATGTACTAGTCTCCCTATCCCCTAAAATATGTCTGACAGACAATTCAAGCGAGCAGTTGAAAATGATTGACGATCGTCTCGAGGACTTTCGTTGAATGGGCATCAATCGCTTTGCAGGCTTTCTCGGGGTCGCGGGCTTTCAACGATTCATAAATTTGCAAGTGTTCGTTGTAGGATTGTTCCGATCTGCCCGGGATCAGGATCGTGCGAAAATGGTACCGGTTTAACAGCGTCCTGATCATCGAAATAATTTCCACAGCCTGTTGGTTGGTGGATGCTTGATAGATGATTTCGTGAAACATTCTGTTGCACATCGAATATTTGTCATAGTGCTGCGCTTCGAGACTCTCTTTCATATCTTTCAAAATCCGCTCCATTTCCGCCAGCTGCTCGTCGCAGATGCGAACCGCCGCGGTGCGGATGACCAGTTTCTCCAGATTCCGCCGCACTTCCAAATAATTGACAACCTCATCGAAAGCGTGGGATTTGATCTTGGCGCCCCTGTTCTGTTCCAGTTCGACCAGGTTTTCCTTCTCGAGCATGAGAAGCGCCTTTTTCACCGTGTTTCGGCTGACTCCGATCTCTTCCGATAATTCACGCTCCAGAATTTTTTGCGCGGGTTTGAAGGTGCCGTCCAGGATTCGCTCCTTGATATATTGATAGGTGTATTCCGTTTGTCGCATCGGTCGATCCCTCTTGTGCAAGCGTAATCATTCGTTCGGTCGCCGGCTTTGCCGGCTCGCAACACCTTCCGTTTACAGGAACATTCCCAGATTCATCACGTTCAGCACGGCCTGATCAGGGTAGATGGTCCGGGAGGCAATTTTCCATTCCCCGTTCACTTTTCGAAAGATGTCCTCACGTTCACAGGACAGGATCTCAATTTCCTTGTCGGATGCCCTGCTGCGGTGAAATTGCAAATAGCTTCTGACCTTCAGTTCTTCGGGGCTGCTTGCGGGAGCAATGACAATATTGCTGACAAAGTGCCGCTGGCGCGGGGCCGTTTCCTCGATCCAGGCGGAATTGGTGTACAGCCGCTGCACCCGGGTGGAAAGGGATGCTTTTGTTTCGTGGAAATACATCGAATCATTCGCGATGTCCGGCAGTTTTTTCGTTTCCGTCGTGACGCGCATGGGCATCCGATATTCGATGTCGTCCGCCAGAAGCTCGAGCCATTCCTTGTACAGACGGTGATCCAGCAAATAGGCCTCGTGATACAGGAGGTTCTGGATTTCAAAATACAGTTCCAGGTTCATGCTCTCGCCCCCTCATCGTCAAACAGCCCTCTCGTCATCAGTTCAAACCAGTATTCGTGCATATTTCTGGCGAGGGCATCATTGAAGATCATCGGATAGGCGATCCCCGGTCCCGGAAATGACTCGTCCGGCATGACCTTGCCGAATCCCATCAAATAGTTGGATACGTTGTTGTAGCTCAATTCCTTGTTCCGGACCATCAACCCTTTGCTGCCGGTCACGACTCTCGCCCAGATTTCGGTATCGTCCTGCTCCAGGGTGCCCGAAGCGCCAAACGAACCAAGATAGCTCTTGTAGGCGTCTTCCTTGTATTCTTCCGGAGCGGCCTTGTCGATCATGAACCAGCTCCACACCTCCACCTTTTCCGGTCCAAGAGGTCTCCACACCCGGAAGCTCAGGTAATTGTGAACTTTTCCTTCCGTTCCGTGCAATGGGCTGACAAAGGACAAATTCGGATACACGCCGCCCACCATCACGTTCGCCTTGCAAAAGATGTCCGCCTGCTCCGGCGTCAGATTGCGTTCGAACATTTCCCACATCGACTCGGGCATATGCTGGTACGGATGCTCCGGACGTTCCTTGAACGAGCCGATGTTGATGCCGTGGCCATGGGGCAGGACCACCTGGTGCGGCGTACCCGCATTTTCACGCCGCTGCTGGTTCGGATTCATCGGCGTAATGCCCATTTCCATCGTGGAGCGGTGCGTCGTGAGCACATGGTACGGATCTGCCGCAAAGTTTTCGGCGGTCGCTTTCCAGTTGGCGGCCGCCACCCATCGATGGGGCTTCCCTCTGACCTCCATTCCGCCGTCGCTTCTGCCCAACAGCATGTCGAGATACCATTTCATATCTCCCAAATATTCATCCAGGGACATCGCATCGGGATCGATGTTTCCGAAAATCATGCCCCTGTAGGTTTCCACCCGCGGAACGGGGCGAAGCCCCCATTTCGAGCGGTCCATCTCTTCCCCGTAAAGTCTGTCTCCCTGCACGATGCCGATCAGGTCGCCATCGAGGTTGAAACTCCAGCCGTGATAGGCGCATGTAAACGTTTTCTTGTTGCCGAAATCGGCGGTGCACAGGTGCATGCCCCGATGGGTGCACGAGTTCAGAAATGCTTTGATCTCTCCGCTGTTTGTCCTTACCACCAGAATGGGATCATCCACGATCCAGCGGGTGACGAAGCTGCCGGGCTCCGGCAGCTCCGATTCATGGGCCAGGAAGTTCCATGTCCTCCCGAAAATATTTTCCACTTCCATCTCATAGATATCCGGATCGGTGAGCACCCACTGCGGAAGCACGCCCTCGGCCATCTTTTGCTTCATCTGATAGAACATCTCTTTTGTCAGTCTGCCTCTGAGCATGAACAAGTCCCTCCTTGCCGTATTACGAGAACCGGACAAATCCCATCCCCATGCCCGTGCCCGCCGGCGTGCGGAACACGGGGATATATTCGTCCCACTGCACCTTCATGTCTTCGCATGCGGCTTTGAGCAGGACCCAGTTGCGGATTTCCGAGCTGCCTGCCTTCAGACGGTTCAACGGCAAATTGCGCAGTTCCTCCTCCGCGTCTTCCTTGCGCAGAGCGGCCAGCACCTTCCGGTCGATTTCCACATCCGTCACAAAATGGCTCAGTCCGCCTGACGCGATCAGGCCCACCTTCAAGTCTCCGGGCATTTCGTCGATGGCCTTGCGGATGACCCGCCCGAGATCATAACAGCGCGTCGGCAGCAGTTGATTCGGTGGAAACGCATTCAAATGAATTGGAACCATCGGGATTTGTTTCTCCGGCATGAGCTCCACCACCACGGTTCCCCACGCATGTCCGTGGAAGGTCTGCTGCGGATCGTGACGCACCACGCCCACATCAAATCCCGCCTGTATCAGGTATTCTACCAGATAGAGAGCCGTTTCGCTCGAACCGGGCCATTCATGGTGCTTGTCCATTCCGAGCCCCTCGGCCATGATCCGTCCGACTTCCGGATCCTTTTTGGAAATCGGGTGTTTCACCGAGCCTTCGCTGATGATCACATCCCCGGTGTACACGGCCAACGCCGGAATCATCGGAACCGAATAGAGGACTTCGCCCCGGTGTTCATTGCCAACCACGAGCAGAACGTCGGGTGCCGCCTGCTCCAGATCTTCCCGCAGCCTGCGGAAGGCGGCTTTCATGTCACGCCACTGCTTGATCAGGTTTTCCGTCTTCATTTCCTCTTCGTACCTGACGGGCGTTCTCTTTTCCAACTCGTCATAGTTGACATGATTGCCTTCAAAATCATACAGGGCCGGATGCTCATAATCATAAACCGCAAAATCCTTCCAGCGATCCCCTGGAAGCGCCATCATCGGGCTGTGGGACACGCCGATGCCGATCACCAACTTTGCCATTTCGCTTCACCCTCTTTCCGGATTTTCCAACTGATCAACATAAACGACCTGTTCCCGCTCAAGAACTTCCCGCAATCCGTAAAAATCGACACTGAGCTGCCCCTCGTCGATCCTGGCCTTGGTTCCTTTCTCCTTCTCCATCCGCTTGTGGGACGACTCCTTGCACTCCCCGCTTCATCAGGGCGCGCGCGATCAGCTCGCCAATCATGCCGGAGTTGTCCTCTCCGACGGTGGTGACTACGAGCACATCGCCCGGTTGGCACACCTCGATGGCCGCATGGATCATCAGATTGTCTCCGGCCTGGCAAATGGAGGTAACGGCCGGGCCGCAGATGGAGCGGCCCTGGATAATCGGCTTCAAATAGGGAGCCATCAAACCGGCTTTCCCCTGCGCTTCGTAAACGGTGGACACATCGAGCCGGGAAAACTGCTCAATGGTCTGCCGGCCGGGACGGGGAATGTTTGTCAGCACATATTTTTGCATTATACCAATTCCCCGCCCACATACGGGAAAAATCTGCTGAACGCTTCGGCGTACTTGTATTCGCTGTATGGCTTGCCCGAGCATCTGGCGGCGTTGTTTCCTCTTATTCTCGCTCTGGCCATGTAATACTCGATCAAGTGGCTTTGCGTCTTGAAACATTTCATGGCCTTTTCTTTCATGTCGTACACTTCGGTGATGTCGATCAGCACATCGGGCTTAAAGTCGCTGATTTCCGTCTGATGCGGCTCAAATCCGAACAGCCGCGCCTGCTTCACATTCGGAAGTCCCTCGGTCTTGATCCCGTTTTGAATGGACATGACGCTTGCCTTGAACACGAACTGCGAAACCGCCTCATGGTCCGGATTAAAGGCGTCCTTCGGTCCATGGGTGATGATGTGGTGCGGACTGACCTCGCGGATTTTGCGCACCATCCGGTCCAGCCGCTCCGGAATGGACAAATCCATCATGTAGTCTTCAAAATCCCAGAACTCCAGGTCGTTTTCCACTCCGAGCTCCCGCGCGGCCGCAAGCACTTCCTCGTGCCGCACCTTCTTGACTCCCTCGTAGGTTTGGTTTTCGATGCGCCACAGATCGGCCGATTCTCCGCGAATGCCATAGCTGAGGATGACGATTTTGACGTTTGCTCCGTGCTTCTTGTATTTTGCGATGGTTCCTCCCGAACGCCACACGAAATCCGCCGCATGGGCGCTGACGACGAGCAAATTGGTGTCCTTTATCACGTGATGCCACTCCTTGTTCGTTTGTTGATGATGTGGATGATTTCTTTAACCCTCGACCAGAAATGCGGGATTCTCAACGGTCATTTTTCGAACTTCCTCGGGCTTGAAGCCGTTGTTCAGCAAATTTTCCACAAACTCCAGCAATCCCTCGTCCGGATACGGAGAATTGGGCTGTCCCAGGTCGGTGGACAGGATCGCATGCTCGGGCCCGACGTAGCGAATTTGCTCGTACACCGCTTCCCAGGTCGTTTTGTTGGAATGCGGGGTCGTAAAGCAATATTCCATGTAGGCTCCGAGCTCCGCCAGCTCCTTCTGCTCTTCCTTGCTGAAATCAATGGACGGAAAGTTCGGATGGGTAATGACCACCTTCCGCACGTTATGCTCCCTGGCCGCTTTGACCAACGCGAAAATTTCTTTTTTGCCCAGATGGGCGGTCGCCAGGATCATATTGTAATTGGCGATGATATCGAGAATTTCCGGCACGCTCTTTTTCAGTGTCGCGCCGTCGTCCTCGAAAATGCGGATCCCCGGATACACCTGCCCTTTTTCTTTCATTTCCAGGAACAGCTTTGCCCAGTAAGGCAGCTTCGCCGGCCGCGATTTCTCGAAAAATTCCTGTTCGTTTGCGGCGTCAAACGTCGGCATCCAGACGATTTTGGCTCCATCCCTGGCCGCCAGCTCCACTGCCAGCGGATTCAGCCCGCCTACGGAATGATTCAGGCTGATCGCGCCGAGCGCCTGAAAGCCCGGATGCGCCTTGTTGATCAATCTCGCTCTTTCCGCCGTGCAGAAATAATGGGATTTGATGCCGTACCCCTTCATGCCGACCTTCAACAGCCTTTCGGCCATTTCAAGGTCATCCAGCTTGCGGCTCATCACGTCCGGACCGGTATGGACGTGAAGGTCGTAAGCGCCTTCCAGCAATCGTTGTGCTTCCATTTTGGTTCCTCCAATCGTGTTGCAACAAAAAAGAAAAATATAGTTCAACAATCATGTTAAATTTTCAAGTTTAATTGTATTGTTGATTGCAACTCCTGTCAATATGAGTCGCGAAAAATGGAACGATGTCGTTTGCCGCTCAAAGGATCATTGCGCCTTGCGCTTGTGAATATCAAAGGCATGGTATTCGATGAATTCCGCCAACCCGATCGTCCCTCTTTCCCTGCCGATCCCGCTCTGTTTCACCCCTCCAAACGGAACGTGCTTGATGCCGAGCGGCGTGTTCCCCGCCCCGTTGATAAACGTCATTCCCGATTCAATCTTTCTGGCGACCTCAAGCGCCCGCTCCTCGTCGCTGGACCATACGCTTGAACCGAGACCCAATTCCGTGTTGTTGGCGCAGAAAATCGCCTCGTCCAGCGTGCGATAGGAAATGAGCGGCAACACAGGACCGAACTGCTCGCATGTGACCACTTCCTGATCGTGTTCCGGATGGACCACCAGGGCAGGCTGCAGGTAATATCCCTGATCCCACTCCTCCGGCTCCAGTTTCTCGCCGAGCTCCCACACCTCGGCTTTGCTTTGCTTTGTTGACTCCACCAGCCGCCTGACAAAGTCATATTGCATTTGGTTGTTGACGGGCCCCATGTTGGCTTTCTCGTTCATCTGGTAGCCGATGCGGAACTTGCTGGCCGCCTCCCTGGCCAATTCGCAGGCGTCCGCGTACATGTGCTCCGGGATGTATACCCGTTTGATGGCGATGCAGAGCTGTCCGGAACGGCGGAAAGCACCGTCGACAATTTTCGGGATGACCTCATCCAGTCTGGCATCATCCAGCACAATCGCGGGATCGTTGCCGCCCAGTTCGAAATGAACGCTTTTGAGCGATTCCGCCGCCGCCCGCATGACGTGTCTGGCTGTCCGTCCGCCGCCGGTGAAGGTGATCTTCCGCACGAGCGGATGCGTGGTGAGTGCCGTGCCCGCCTCGGCGTCTCCATGGACGACGTTGATGACCCCGGGGGGAAACAGCCGGGCGATGGTCTGCAGGGCAAGGGAAACAGCCATCGGCGCGTATGGAGAAGGCTTGACGACCACGGTGTTTCCCGTCAGCAGCACGGGAGCGACTTTGCCCATGCAAAGCATCAGCGGCACATTCCACGGCGTGATGGCGGCCACCACGCCCATCGGGGCTTTCTCCACACGGACTGTTCCGTTCTCGTCTTCAATCACATCGTCCTTGTAAAAATCTTCCGCAAAGCTGACGTACATCCGGAACTGGTTTGCCGCGCTTGTCACCTCCATCCTGGCGGCGGGAAACAGGATGCCGGCTTCCCGGCTCAAAAGCGGCGCCAACTCCTCCTTCATGCCCTCCAAAACATCCGCGGCCTTGAGCAGAAGAGTGCATCGTTCCGCCACGGGCGTTTTTTTCCACAAATGAAAAGCCTGATAGGCGGATCTCACCGCCAAATCCACATGGCCGACGGTGCCCTGGCCGACGGAGCCGACGATATCGTTCAGGCGGCCCGGGTTGCGGATTTCCCGGGATGTATTCGCTTTCACTTCCTCGTTGTTGATGAAAGAATGAAATTCATACGTTTTCACCATCATTTCATTCATCATCGGCCATCTACCTCCCATTCAAATGATAAAACCCCTGGAATGCGGCGAATCAATCCTGCTGATTGGAAACTTTCTGCATGCGAACATCAATGACCGCTGCGCGGCCTTTTCTGACTTCCTCCATGCCGCGCCGCAATGCGGCCGGCAGCTGTTCCGCGTCGTGGACCGTTTCCGCATAGGCTCCGCCGGCTGCCTCCGCCACATGGGCCAGATTGGCGGGCTGTTCAAAATTGACCCAATAGCTGTCCATCTGATGAGCCAAACCGTCAGGGTATAGCCCGAGGTAATTTTGTTTTGTGGCGTTCCAGCCCTGGTTGTTGAAAATGACGGTCAGAAAAGGAGTCTGATAGCGCCGCGCCATCCAATGCACGACGGAAGGAACGCCAAAGAAATAGGATCCGTCTCCGACCAGGGTGACGATGTGCTTGTCCGGCCTGGCGAGTTTTGCGCCGATGGAAGCCCCGCCGCTCCATCCGAGGGAGGATCCTCCATTGGTATAAAAACAGCCGGGAACATTGCGGGGAACGTACTTGTGCACGGCATCCATGCCGGAGATGGACTCGTTGAGCACGATCGTATCTTCATCCAGAATATCCTTCACACAGGCGGCCAGCCATTGCGGGGTAATGGCGCTTCCGGCGGGCTTTGCCTGTCTTTGCCATTCCTCCTGAAGCTTGCGGTGGATATCGGCAATGCGCTTTCTCCTTTCGGCAATGCGCTCCTGAGGCAGATGTTTCTGATCAGCCACCGCGTTGAGCAGCTTGAGAGCTTCATAAGAATCCGCGCGGCAAAACTTTTCCGAACGATAGTACCAAAGCGGAATGTCCTCCTTCAGCGGATCCATATCGATATAATAGACCTTGCATTGGTCGGACGGCTGAACGACGCTGTTCATCCAGGGCGTCTCCGCTTCGATGACGACGATGACATCCGCCTGGCGGATCCAATCCGCGCCCTGGTATCCGACATGCAGATCATGATCGGTCGGAAAATTCATATATTTTGGTATGTTCTCAATCACAGGAATGGCCAGCTTCTCACACAGTTCCACCAGCAGCGGCACAGCCTTGACGTTACGCCCGACCGAGGAAGTAATGAGGAGCGGGCGTTCCGCCGCAAGGAGAGCATCGATCATCTCTTCGGCGGCTTGCCGGGGAAGCGGGATCGGTTCAATGGGCGACCATCCCTTGTACGGCCTCGGATCCGGATGAAGCTCCTCTTCCATCACCTCCCTGGCTCCGGACAAATAGACCGGGCCCATCGGAGCGCTGGTCGCAAGCTGCATGCCGCGATAGACGAGCTGCTTGACATTTCTCCCCGTGCGGATACTGTAATCCCACTTCATATAGTTGCGCACGATGCCGCGCTGATCGAACACGTCCTGGGTGTTGTTGATGTTGATGTTGCGCGTTCCTCTCAATTCCCCTTCGAGGGTATAGGGGGTCTCACCGGAAAAAATAAATACGGGCATCTGGCTTCTCGCCACATTGTGCAGCGCTCCGCCCAAGTTGATGGTGCCCACATCGGTATGAACGATGACAGCCTGCGGTTGGCCGCTGATCATCGTATGCCCGTAGGCGGCGGACAAGGCGACAAATTCATGCGGGCAGAGAATCGGCTTCGGCAGTTTGCGGTTTTCCCGCTTGGCCTTTGCCAGCGCCTCGATGATCGCCTGGTGATCGCTCCCAAGGTTGCAGAACAGGTAAGACACGCCCGTTTCCTGCAGCGCTTCCAGCATGGCATCTCCAGTGGTATAACGAAGTTTTGGTTCCATGGCACATCTTCCCTCCCGGATATAGAGAAGCCAGGCGAAAATCGTTTCGCCTGGCTCAAGCTGAATTCATGCGGAAGTCCCTTACTTTTTGCTGACCCACATTTTTTCAGGCGTAAACAGGTTTCCGCGAATGGTGTAGAATCCATCGTCATGCACCCACGGATGTCTCAGATAAGGAGTCGTATTGACATACAGGCTCGTTACCAGAGCATGGTCCTGATACACTGCTTTTTGCAGCGCGTGGGTCTTGGCGATCCGTTCGGCTTCATCCTTCGCGCCGGCCGCTTCCTGGATCAGGTTGAAGACTTCGTCCACCTTGAGCGTGTTCGGTCCCCAAATGGCCGCATTCGGTCCGAAGTGGCGGTTCAACGTACTCGTGATGTCCGCGTCGGTCGTGTAGGCGTATACCATCATGCCATCATAGGTTTCCGCTGTCTGGGCATGATATTTCGCCGACTCCACCACATTGACTTCCACATTGATGCCCACATCAGCCAGGAAAGCCTGGATCGCCGCCATCAGGTCCGAATGCTGAGGCATGCCCGTAATCGTCGTGCTGAAGCCGTTCGGATAACCCGCTTCCGCCAACAGCTGTTTCGCTTTTTCAGGATTGTACTCGAACGGCAGATCCGGATTGTATGCCCATACACCCGGAGCGCCAAATTGGTTGGTCGGAGTGACATATCCCATGTAGATCGTTTCCGCGATCAGTTTTCTGTCCACCGCGTACCCGATCGCCTGTCTGACTTTCACGTTGTGGAACGGCGAATTCGGATTGACGCTGTCGCCGATAATTCCGTTGGCAAGCTGACCGATCGGGGATGCCAGCGGAACGACTTCCACGTCTTTATTGCTTCTGAATTCGTCAACCTGGCTGCCGGTCAGGAACAGCACGATGTCGACTTCCTTGCCCATAAAGGCGTTTTTCGCCGTGTTCTGGTCAGGAATGATCACCCATTCAAAGCTGTCCAGATACGGAAGTCCCGGCTGCCAATAGTTTTCATTTCTCACGAATTTCAAAGACACGTCGGGCGTGAAGCTGTCAAATACGAACGGACCTGTTCCGACCGGATGGGTCAGCATCCATTCCTTGCCGTTCTTCTCATAGGCTGTGGGCGAAACGATTTGCACCATCCAGAGCAAATCGTCCAGCGTGCTGTTTTGCCACGTTTTCAGTTTCAATTCCAGGTTGTAAGTATCGATGACCTGCACCGATTCGATATTGGCGATTTCAGCACGGTTCGCAAGATGCCACTGCTCAATGTTCCATTTGACGGCTTCCGCGTTGAAATCCGTATCGTCATGGAACTTGATGCCTTCACGCAGTTTGATCTTGATCTTCAGACTTTCGGCATCCACTTCCCAGCTTTCCGCCAGCCAGGGCTGCATTTTGCCTTCCGAATCGTAACGTCCCAGGGTTTCCAGAGCCGGAGATGCGTTCGTATTTTCAGTCGAAGGAGTGCGCTGTTCCGGCGGGAATCCGAAGTTCGCCATCTGTGAATGCGTTCTCACCTTTACGTGACCGCCATACTGAGGACCGGATTGTTGTCCGTCGCTGTTGCCGGCCCCTCCCGAACCGCTTTGCCCCCCCGTTGTCGTCTGGCTGTTGCCGCCGCCGTTGCTGCCGCTGTTGTTGTTGTTCTGGCTTCCCGAACCGGAACAACCCGCCGCAACAATTGCAAGCGCTAACAATACAATGAGTGCGAGAGTCCAAAATCGTGGTTTCGTCCGGTTTCTGCTGTTCAACTTTGATCACCCTTCTCTCTGCAAATAATGTTAATAAAAATGTTTCAACAATTATGTAACATAATACAGTGTTACACATTGTTAAACTATATAATAGCATAAAAATGTTAAAAATCAATCGCGGATAACTCGAAATATGTCCGCAATTGTTAAAGATTCGATCAATTTAAATCGATCTATATCGATTTTTTTCGACTTTTGTCCAAAATATTGCAAATTTAGAATGAAAACGCATTCAAATTTAGCGCTTTCGAAAACAAAAAATTCTCCCGATGTGCAGGAGCGCAGGCCAGGTGCCCGCACCCTTCACATGAGGAGAACGATCAATCGTAACAAGATCCCGATCCGCTGCCCGTTCGTTTCCGGCATCTTGCTGCCCGGTTCCCGCTGTTTGAGGCTGCTTGCTGCGTGACACACCTGCTGCTTTAGTTGTCTTGCTCCCCGCTGTCCTTGATCAGGCGGTCGAGATCTTTCAGAAACGCCTGCATCGAATCTGTGTCAAACTGCCCCCGCTTTTTGAACTCCATCAAATACTGTATGATCTCCAGCCCAAGCTGCTCGTCCGCGTCGAAGGAGGACAGGTGGCCCGGATCATACCAGATGTAGGCGCCTTCCGGACCGTTTCGCAGGAAGGGCCTGTTCCAGTGTTCCGGATAGGCGTACGGCTGGCTGTCCAGCACAAGACTGATGACATCATCCGATGCGAGGGGCAGAAAATGATGGAACTGCTCTTCCTCGCCATCGCCTTTCAGATCGATGTGGCGATAGGAGTAAAGCAGGTAATGCTCGCCCGTGGCGGCGTCCTTTACAATTTCATAGCTTTCCAGGTCGGACTGCTCCAGGGTACGGACCGTTTCGATCCGCTCCTTGATCCATTCCGCCGGGACCACCTTCACCTGTTGGAAAGATTCCATCATCATCCCCCCTGAATCATCAAGTCCCGTACATCTTGATCTGGTCATGCAGGAAGTCGACGGAACGGAAGGCAAACAGGATGCGGACAGCCTCTCCGTCCCTCACGAACACGAGGCATGGAACGCTGGTGATTTTCCAGCGGTTGACCAGTTCCGGAATGTACTGGATATCGCTTTTCACAAAACGTTTGTCCGCATGAAGCATTTCGACAATTCCAAGCATCCGTTCCGCCAGTTTGCACGTTCCGCAAAACGGTGTGAACAGAAACAGGAGGAACGAGTCCCTGCTGTCCAGATGGTGCATGAGTTCAGAAGGTCTCCATTCCTCCAACTGTCTCCCTCCGTCACCGGCCAGGCCGATTGCGGCAGCTCGCCGGAATGTTGCGCATGACTTATTTCATTATAACCTTTCCCGGTTCAAACTTGAAAGTGAATTCCGTATCGATGACGCAAAACACATCCCCTTCCTGAAGCGGGTACAATTTGTAGGGAACGAGCCGCTCGCCGTTGAGCCGGGTTCCGTTGGTCGAGCCGAGGTCGACGAGGCCATACCCTCCCTGCACCCGCACGATTTCGCAGTGCAGCCTGGAGACGCCCGGCATGCTCAGCTTCAGGTCCGAGGCGCCTCCCTCGCGCCCGATGGTCAACCGTTCACCGGTGACGGGAGCGATGGCCAGCGTTCCTCCCGCATCCCGGAATTCCAGCACCGCCTTCCGTTCGCCGGCTTTCCCGGAAGCCGGTTCGTCGAGGACCACCGTGGCGTCGCCGCTGTACAGCGCCATGGTTGGCGCCGCCGTGAAATCATCCATCGGACCGGCCGCCCTGTTTCCCCCTTCCCCGCCGGCCGGAGATGGAGCATGCCAGCCGGAAGGCAAGCCAGGTGGCGCGATGGGCTGTGAATTGGACGGCCGGGCGGAATGCCATTCATCATGATCCTTCTCTGCCCACCCGAACCCGCCCTTTTGGTCCCTGCGGGCAAGCCGCCAATAGCTCCATCCCGCCGCGGCCACGCCGATGACCAGAACGCCGATGAGCGCAATTCCGGCCCAGGGATGTGGCACGAACAGCGCCGCCACAGCCAACGCCGCGGCGGCAGCCGCAACCGTCTTGATCACAGCCGGCTTTCCCTTCCCCTTCCGGAACGCTTTCAGATTCCGCGCCGTATCCCATTCGCCAAGGGGGATCAGCTCTTCCTCATAGCTCCGCGGGGATTCCTTGCCTTCCACTCCTGACTCTTCCATCTCGTCCTGCCAGCCGGTTCCCTGCGCATCCCCTTCTGCCGCTGCCGGCGCGTTCGCCGACGGTGCGTCCGCAGACGGTACATGCGCCGAAGGTGCTCCGCCCGCTCCTTTCAGTATCTGTCCATGCTGCTGCAGCTTCTGCAGCCAGACCGAGCGGCTCGAAGAAAGGGACCAGTCTTCCCTTCTGCTGTCCGAAAGCAGGAGGCGCAAATCTTCCGCATCCATCCCTTCCGCCGCTTCCACCAGTTCCAGTATGAACTTCCGCCATCGATCCTTCAGACTCCCGCCTTCCAGATAGTCTTTGATCGGCAAATAAACGAGATGGATATCATCGATCCGATCCCCGACGAACATATATTCAGGATCGAGCACAAAACCGCGTTCATCCAGAAGGAATGGCCTGCATTCCTCTAAGATGGAAGCTGTCCTCACCAGGAGACGAAACAGGTCAAAGGCATTCAGCCGAGTGATGCGCACAACGGTGGACAGCTTCCTTTTCCCCCAAATGGAATAGAGCAGCGTGGCCTTCAGATCCATCCATTCCACGCTCAGGCGCAGGACGCCCGGAAGCTCGTTCATGAGCAGCATCCGCATGTGCAGATCGTGCAGATCGTTCTCCGCGAATCCCCCGTCCACGCCGGAAACCGCCATGTACACCCCGTTTTGGCGCACGTACTCGATCCGGATTTCTCCAGGCATGCTCAATACCATCCACCTCCCCCTGTCAACTCCACCATCATGCCGGGAACAACCGCCAGCATAAACGGAAAACGCGTCTTCGCCGTCCCCGGATCATGAACATGCATCTTCATCCGCTGGAGCAATTGTCCGGCGCCAGACAGCTTCAACGTCACAAGCCAGGTCAGCATTCGCCCGGACAGCTGTCTGCCCTTCTCCCTTCCGAACAGCATAAACAAAAGGGCAAACAGTCCCGCAACCCACACGGAATAAACAAACCCCCGCATCGTTTCGACAAATCCGAGCCAGGCGCCAAGGGCGCCAAACAGCTTCACATCCCCGGCGCCGATGCCTTTCCATGCATAGAGCACGAACAAAATCGCCATGCAGCCGATGCCGGCGCCAAGCGCCGCAAGTCCTCCCAACCATCCTTCCTGCAGCAGCCGCCAGGCAACACCGCCCACAGCCCCGCCCAGAGTCAGCCAGTTGGGAATTTTCATCGTTTTCACATCGCTGATCAGCGCAATGGCGAGAAGCAGCGCCGCAGCGCCTGCCGCCATGCGAACCACATCCTTTGCCCTGGATTTAAAACCATGCCCGTTCCGCGGCGCTGGCGCGAAGGACGACCTTTTTGGAGTAAAAAGGGAGCCTGAGTGTGACGGGATACTCGACGGTCAGCGCGGCCATGTCTCCGGCGGTTTGGAGGCCAAAGGGCAGGTCATCGCCGGTCGAGGGAAGCCGGGCATGGACGATCCGGATGCGGTCAACATCAAGGAGCCGTTCGTTGGCCAGACGGCGCAGCAGGCCGCGATACAGTTCGGGCGCCGCCATGCGGGCCATCGCAGAAACCATCTGCGCAATGTGCTCGGCCTGCTCCGGCGCGATGTGCCGGACCGCATCCTGCGCCGCATTGGACAACGCCATTTGAGCCGCCACGGTTTTGACCGTTTCGGAAACGGCGGACTGCACCGCCATCTGAATGATGAGCAGGTGGATGCAGGCGATCCATGCCAGCACGAACAGGAGCACGAAGGGAAGGGTCACCGCAGCTTCCACCGTGATGACCCCGTCCGGACGGCGCAGTGCCGCTTCAAACTTCTTTCTGATACGCATACTCCGCCCCGCTTTCCAGGATGATCGCTCCGCCGGCCATCCTTTTGCCAAGCAAAGCCGCGGCGCCCGGCAAAAACAGATGCGGAAGGCGAACCTCCCCGTTCAGAACCGCCCTCGACGCCTTCCTGCCCAGGTCGATGCCGGTGTTCAGTTCAATGAGGGCCTGCATGCGGGGAATGATGGCTTCTTCCCTGCCGTGCAGCAGAAAGAGCAGCCGCAAATAGTCCCTGTACCCCAAAGTGATGCGGTCGGGCAGCCACTTCGCCAGTTCCACCTCTTCCCCCTTGACGAGCCGCCTCATATCATCCAGGGCCTTCATCGCCCCCTCCGCCAGCGCCCACAGGAATACAAGCCACGGAGAAGCGGCGCCAATCACCGATCTGGAAGGGCTCATGAGCGCCTCCGCCGTTCGGATCGCCAGCCGCAGCATGAACATTTCCGAAAAGGCCGCGGAATGGTTCCATTGGCAGGAAGGCAGACCGTACAAAACATACTCCGCTTCCTGGGCGGACAGCCGGTGCGATCGGGCGGCATCGTGCCGGTCCGCACCCGATCCGGCGGTCCGGTAGTTGAACTTTGTCAGCGCATATTCCGCCATATAGGCGCGGTCGCGAAGCCCAAGCAACGCGGCGTACATTCGTTCTCCCAGGCCGAGGGCTTGCTTGCCAAAATGTTCCGCATCGTCCCACGCTTCGCTGTTCTCCGGATCCGGCGGATCGTCCTGCGCGGAATCCCGGCCCTCCGTCCCGTCACCCCGCGCGTATTTGTGTTCCAGCGCGGTCAGCTGCCTGTACGGATCCGCAGCGGGACCGGCCGCGCCCTCCATCGGACAGAAGGAGGCAAGGAGCCTTGCCTGTCCGAGCGCATCCCTCGCCCTTTGCCGCTCTTCCTCCTGCCTTTCCCGGATGTCCGCCGCCCGCGCCTGCCGTTCCAGCTCCTCCGCGGCGATGGACGCATGAAAGGCCTTTGCTTCCGTGCGGACACGGTCGTTCAACCGCGACAGGTCATTCTCCTGTTCGGTGAAATCAAAACCCGTTGCAAACCTTTCCGGCTTCAGCTGGATCACATATCCGTTGTGCAGCCCGACCACGGCGCTCATCCCGCTGACCCTCCGGTCAAAATAGGACGGGTCGTACACATGGACCGCATCCCGCAGTTCCTCGGGCAAACCTTCCGCTTTTCGTTTCAGCTCATCATTGAGCTTCCGCGCCGCGTCGAGCTGCATCCGGAGCGTCTCCAGCCTTTCCTGCAAGACCAGTTGCTGAATCCCTGCTTTTGTGTAAAGATCCACAATCGCGGCCGCATACGCACGGGCTGTGTCCAGCAGGCGGCGCACCTCAACCAGTTCCGCCTGCCGTGCCGCCCTCAGTTCCTCAAGCTGCGCCGCCAGTTCATCTCCCGGGCCGCTCTGTCCGCCGTCCCCGTCCAGTCCGCCTTCTCCCGAAAACCGCATGGCCAGCTCGCGCAGCTGAAGCTCCAGCAACCGGATTTCCTCCATCAGGCGCTGTTCCGTTCGCAGCAGCGCTTCCATCGAGTGCTCGCCCAGCCGTTCGGCCAGCTGCCGGATGTTCTCCAGAGACTTCGCGTTGGCATCCCGAAACTGATCGGCAAGCCCCCCTTCCTCCGCCAGTTCCTTCACAACATCCCAGGCTTCATCCAGAGAACGCTCGAGCCGCTTCACCAGATCTTCCAGCTGCTCCAGCTTCCGCGCCGCCGACGCCGCATCCCGGGCGTTGTCCATCACTCCGGGGGATTGCACCTTATCGTACACTTCCAGCATGTATTCGATCGGAGCCCTGTATTTCATCTCCTCCAGCACCTGAATCCGGAAAATGCCGGGTTCGGACAGGTAATCCGAAAATTGCAGCCGGGCGCTTTCGGGCAGCCACCGCGTTTCCGTCCAGCGAACATGTCTGACTCCCGTGTCCGTTTCCCCGCGGCCGGAACCCAGGTTTTCAGCCATGATGTCCTCGACAAGCCGCATCGCTCCCTCCCCGTCGAGCCCAAACAGGCCGTATTCCCTCAGCTCCGGGTTTACCCGGGACATGATCGAGCGGACGGCCGCGGCGGTCGCGAAGTCCGCCTGCAGCTGCGCCGCGCGAACGCGCGCGAAATCAAGCAGAACCGCCTGAAACAGAAAGATGGCGCTCAGGATGGCCGCCATATAAACGGTCACGAATCCTTCCGCGCGAGAGCGGGGAAACGGAACCGATCCCCGTTTCTTCCGCAGATGTTTCACCAAAGATCCCTCCGTCAATCGTGAATGACCACCACGATGCCGTTCCTGTACAGATCCTCCAGCAGCTTGTCCGACGGCCCGACCCTGCCCGTCTGGCCGGTCCGGCGGAAAAAGTGCCAGACAACGCCGCTCACCTCCCCGCCCTGCTGCAGCATCTCCACATCCTTGGCCATCTGCTCGCGGATCTGCTTCTCGGTAAACGTCAAATAGGCCTGATGCGCCACGCCGTTGGAGGTGAGCGCGTCGATCAGCCGGCGGCTGCCGCTCAGTTCCACCATGTGCTCGCGGCCGGAAACGAGCCTGCGCAAATAGGCGGCCGCTTCGCTGTGGCGGGCAAAGGTGCCGGGTGAATGGAGCTCAAGAAATTCCCGCACCTTCCTCTCCGCCGATTCGCGGTCGAGAAACCTGGACCGCAGTTCACCGGCATAATGACGGACGAGGGAAATATTCCGCATCCACTCCACCGGTTCGACCACGCTGGAGCGGGCCGCCGCCGACGCAACCCGCTCTGGCTGACGCAGCCAGGTTGGCAGGCGAAACAATTCGGCCAGGCTGCCCTCCACCGTTGACAGCACCAGGCCGCTGTTGAACCGGAACGATCCCGAAGCCTCCGGCGGCGCTTCCCTAGCCGCAAGCAGCAGTTTTCGCTCGACTGAGGTTTGCGGAACAAAGCCATTCTTTGGGACCTCCACTTCCCTGCCGTCCGTGGCCAGCCCCGTTCCGGTGAGCCAGTTCCAGGATGTTCCCTCCCACCAACGCCAGTACAGGCCCTGGCCGCCTTGCTCCGTTTGTACCGTTGTCCCTTGTCCCCCGCAGCAGCTCCAGGCAGATGCGGCGCGCAGAACTGCGCCTGATACGGCATGTTGCAGTTTCGCATGCTCGTAAACATACAATGCGGCAAACAGGAAGGAAACCGTCAGCAAAAAGATCAATGGCATGATCAGGGCGGATTCCAGGGTGATGCTCCCCTCCCGGCCCAACAAACAACCGCGCAAACAATCGCTCAGAAAGTTCCATGGCCGCCGCCATCGGGCGAGCCGTCCGCGTCCCGCCGCCTTCATCAGGAAGGTTCCACCGGCCGATCGATCTGTTTGTTCAATTCCTGCTCCGTTGACTGGAACAAATCGTTCACCCAGGAGATGATCCATTTGCGGAACACTACTGCAATCACCACCAATACGGCAAGAATGAGCAGGATCTCCAGTGTTCCGAGACCGTCTTCCTCACGCCAGAAACGGGTCCACACTCGTTTCACATTCAACATCGTTCAATCCCTCCCAATCCATCGATTTTGCGCAAAAACACTCAGCTCATATGGAAAAATGCCGGGGCTGCGACAATGACCATGACGGTGAAAAACATGACAACCATCGGCAGCACCAGCTTCGCCGACGCCTCTTCCCCCAAAGTGCGCGCCATTGCTTTTCGCCGGGACCACAGTTCCGCCCCGAGGAGCCGCAGGGAATGGACAAGATCATCTCCCCCGCGGCGATAGTTCATCATGAGCGAATTGGCGAATACCGACGCTTCATGCACGGCGCATCGGCGCGAAAATCTCTCCACGGCCGCCGCGAACGATTGATGATGCTGCCAGTGGGCAAGCATTTCCCTCAGTTCCGCATACAGGGGATGCCCGGGCCGATCCGTCGCGCTGGCGGCGGCCTGAAGCGCCCGCATCAATGGTTCTCCGGATTGAAGCAAAAGAACCATCTTGTTGATGACCAGCGGGAGTTCCAGCATGATCTGCCGTTTTCTCCACTCCACCCGCCGCATGATCGTCTGATATTGATAACAGGGCAGCAGAACGGCCAAAACCAGCATCGCCAGCGCCGGCGCCGGGTCTCCCATGGCCGCCCCTGCGGCCATTCCCGCAGCGGACAACAGATGCACGGACGCCAACATTTCCGCAACGCGCAGGATCAAACGCTCCTGCGCGCCCCGCTCTCCGCGAAGCGCCATTTCCGCCATGCGCAACCGGTGGGTCAGCGTGGAAACGTCCGGGTGGCGGAGCAGGAGAAGTACGGTCGATGCATATGGCCTGATCCAACTCCGAACCCCTGAAACTGCCGCGTCTTTCGCCGGCACCGGCCCTTTCCGGCGAACGAAAAGCCAGATGACGGCCGGAAGAGCCGCGTATGCGGCGATTGCGATGACAACGAGCTTCACGGACCCTCACACCCTGATCTCCGCCATTTTGATGCACATTCGGATGCATCCGCAGAGCACAAGCAAGGCTGCCAGCATGATGAGCCGTCCTCCTCCGGTAAACAGAGGCGCCATGTAGTCGGCGGAGGCCGCCGACAAAAAGGCGACGATGGCGAAGGGAGAAACCGCCAGCATCCTCGCCTCCCATCGTTTCTGCGCCGTCATGGCCTGAATGCTGCGCTGCATGTCCAGTTTCTCATGAATGAGATGGGCGGCCTGGCGCGCAACTTCTGCCGCATTTCCGCCCTGCCGTTTGCAGATGGCCAGCACCTCGGCAAAATGCCGGACATCCTCGATGCCGGACCGCTGGCCAAAATCGTCCATCGCCTGATCCACCGGGATTCCGTTGTCCAGTTTCTGCGCAATCCGGCGCAGCTCAAGATGAATCATGGCGCGCGGCTCCGGGTAAAGGGCGATCATGTCTCTGGCGGCATCCGCCAGGGCGCCTTCCAGCGATCGTCCGGCATTGAGCGAAGAGGACAGGCTGTGCAGCAGCTGCTGAAACTGCAATGTCAGCTGCTCCTGTCTCCTGCGCTGCAGGACGCCGGCCAGCCATTTCGGCGCCGCCAGCGAAGGCGGGACGCAGAAAGACGCCCACAGCGGATGCCGGAAAAACAGGTACCCGGCGGCAAACAGCGCCGCCGCCAGCAAGGCAACGGACAGCGCCTTCTGGCGGAAATTCAGCTCATAGGACCGGTAATCAACGGCCTGTTTCATAAACCTGCTCCTCCTCCTGTTCATCGAATGATAGCGATTCTTCCACTGGAAAGGGCCGGATGCCCGCGAGCCGCCATTTTTCCGTTCGACGAAGTCCGTTTCCGGTTCGCTCAAGCCGGCCGCGAACCTGCCCGTCACCTCCGTCCGTTTCCACAAACTGAAACAGCGGATTCAGGCGATAATCTTCGTCCGTGCAGCCGGCCAGCTCGCATATTTCCATCACCCTCCTGGACCGGTCGCGCAGCCGCGACAAATGGACCAGGATATCGATGGCCGAAGCGATCTGCTGGCGCACGGCGTACAGCGGTATGGCGGAATCCATCAGCACCATCGTCTCCAGGCGGTGCAGCATGTCCCTGCAAGAATTTCCGTGCCCGGTGCAAAGGGACCCGGCATGGCCGGTGTTCATCGCCTGCAGCATGTCCGCCGCCTCCGCCCCGCGCACCTCGCCGACGATGATCCGGTCCGGGCGCATGCGAAGGGAAGCGCGGATCAGGTCGCGGATGGAAATCCTCCCCTTTCCTTCCGCGTTGGCATTGCGCGTCTCCATCCTGACGAGATTCGGGATGTTCGTCATTTGCAGTTCCGCCGAATCCTCGATCGTGATGACCCGCTCTTGCTCCGGAATGCTTTGGGACAGCGCGTTCAGAAGGGTCGTTTTGCCCGCTCCGGTGCCGCCGCTGATGAACATGTTGCATCTTGCCCTGACGGCCCTCCGCAGGAACTCCGCCGCCTCCGGCGTGATGGCCCCGCGCTCCAGCAGATCGTCCATGGAGAGGGGCGACGGCGGAAATTTGCGAATCGTCACAATCGGTCCCCTGAGGGAAACCGGGGGAAGCACGACGTGGACCCTGGAACCGTCCGGCAGCCGGGCATCGGCGATGGGCGAGGATGTGTTCACCGACCGGTTGACCTTTCCGACGATGGTCTGGATGATGTGTTCCAGCCGTTCCTCGGAATCAAACCTGAGCCCGGTCCGGAACATTTCCCCTTCCTTTTCCACAAAAATGTCCTCATGCCCATTGACCATGATCTCCGTGATGGCCGGGTCGTCCAGGAGCGGCTGCAGCACGTCCAGACCTCGGAAGCTGTGAAACAGACGGCGGATGACCGCTCCTTTCTCCCTCGCATTCAACGACCGGGCGCGGTCGTCTTTCCACACCTCATCCTCGATGAGCCTCAGGAACCGGTCATCATCCAGATGTCCGTGGGCATCCAGCAGGGAGGCAATCCGCTGTTTCAGGGAACCATACAGCGCTTCATCCATGACCGGCCCTCCTCTCCTCCCGGGCGGACCAATAAATGTGCAGCAGTTGCTCCCGATAGGAGTACCCTGCGGCCACGGGCGCCGCATGGGATCCTTTTTTCCATTCCGGAACTTCCGGCAAATGGCCCGCAGCGGTCCGGAAAATCCGCCTGCATTCGGGTGAAACGGAGAGATCCGTCGACCGGTTGACCAGGTAGCGTATGCGCCGGGATACCGGCTTCCATTGCTCGTCCAGCGCCCGTTTCCACTCCTCCTGCCGCCGGGCGGTTTTCGTCAGGCACACCGTTTCGTCCGCCAGCAGCCACCAGATTTCATCCGCCGCAAGAAACGCCCCCTTCACCCGTTCATGCACGGAAGATTCCAGATCCAGCACGACGCAGTCAAACAAGCCGAGCGACCGCACATGCCTCAGCAGGCCAAGCGTATCCCCGGCGGTCATCCCTTCCGCATCCTCCGCCAGCTGAAAAGGCCGGACGTAATGGAATCCGCGGACCGCATCGCGGCAGATCGCCTGGCGAAGCGTTTCCGCAAACGATTCCTCGCGGTTCTCCATTTCGTACAGCAGCCGGGACATGTCCATCCCTTCCCCGATCCGGACAAACGCCTCCAGGCTCGAGGTCGATTCCAGACCCACATACAGCACCGGATGCTGCCGGCTGGCCAACTGCTCCAGCAGTTGTACCGAAAGGGTCGTTTTCCCGGCTCCGCCCGCCGCGGAATAAACCGCTATCGTGCGGCAGTTCTCCCCTTGTCCGGCGATATCCTCCCCGGCCCCGCCGGCGGCATGGCGCTCCCGAATGAGCGATTTCACCCGGGAAAGGATCATGTGGACCGACTGGTATTTGAACAAGGCGGGAAAACCGCGGATCCGATCCGCGGACGGATCGTCGCTCCATGCGCAGATGATCCGCGCGTTCAGGCAGCCGCTTTTCTCCAGTTCTTCCAGCCATGGCGGATGAATGACGGCCGCGTCCGCATCCCCGGCGAGAAGCCGCCGGTTCAGGCTCTCGACAGACGTGAAGCACTCCGTCGACCATTGCCTGGACAGGCCGCCTGTGCGCAAATATTCATTGAAAAGTTTCAGGTATGTCTCGTCCGGCATAGCCGCGATCAGTCGGTATCTTGCCAATCCCCGTCCCTCCCGTGCAGCAAAAAAGCACCGCCGAAACGGGAACAACTTCCCGAATCAGCGGTGCTTCCGCTTGCTTGAATGTTTTATTTTCATTATACCATAGATGTCAATATTTTACAATCGCTACCTGCGGGAAATTCACTGATCCGGTGTTCAAGAGGTCCGTTTCCGCCAGCCAGGCCATCTGGCCGCCGCGTGCCGGCGGTCAACCGGAATGCCCGCTTCGCCGCAGAGCCTTCGAACCTCGCTCCGTGTCCGCCGGAGCAAGAGCCGATCCCGCCAGATCCGTTCTCCCGCCCATTCCGCCCGAACAATGGCGCCGTATTCCACATTGGGCAGGACGACGAGCGGCGGCCAGGGAAAGGCGTCCAGCCATTGCGGGCGTCCCGGGAAAGCGACGTCGCGGTTGGCGGCGAAGGCAACGTTCAGCCCCTCCCGCCTCCAGCGATCGGCCAGGCGCAGCCTCTGCCGGGCGTTTGCCCGCTGCCAGCCGCGATGTTGATGGCAGGCAACCATCAGGATCAGATCCGCCCGCCGGCAGATCGCTTCCACTCCCGGATCGTTCCAGAGGGTGGAAACATCGATGACCGCCGCCTCACCGGGCAGCCGCAGCGCCCATTCGACCGCACGCCGATCGTCCCAATGTACGGAGCTGCCCCCATACGGATGCGCGGGCCGCCAGCGGATCCGCCCGTCCTGCCAGTCCAGCTTCGGCCCGTCGACCTCGTCGGACAAATCCGCCCGCATCAAGGATGCCCGCAGCCGATCGTACATGGAGGGCTCCACCCGGGGATATTCCGCCGCGCACACCTGAACGCCCAGCTCCGCCATCGCATGGACAAGCCACATGGCCGTGAAGGTGGAGCCGCTGCCGGAATACAACCCTCCCACCACGATCAGCTTCGGTCCCGCCGCCCCTTCGAATGGCGCAACCTGACCGTCTCCAGGCGGAGCCGCCAAGCCAATTGGCGGATCGGGCATGCCGGGAGGCTGGGCGGCTGCCGCCGCGCATGCGCGCAAATCCCGCTCCAGGCTCGCGGCGGACTCGTAGCGGCGTTCCGGATCCGCCTGGAGCAGCCTGCCGATGATCCGGCGCAGCCGCTGCGGGACATGGACCAGTTCGTCGGCATCCGCGCCCGGCCGCGGAAACCGTCCGGATGACAGCAGATAATACATGAGCGCGCCGAGGTGATACAGATCCGTGCGGGTGTCGGACCGCCCGGAGTACTGCTCCGGAGCGGCGAAACCGGGCGTCCCGAGATAGGCGGTCTCCTTTGTGGAAGTCCGCAGTTCTTCCCGCGCGATGCCAAAATCGATCAGCATCAGATGGCCGTTGGCGGTCCGCATGATGTTGGAAGGTTTCAGATCGCGATAAACGACCGGCCCGTCCCGCAGTTCGTGCAGGTACCGGTAAATATCGCAGAGCTGCAGCGCGATGTCGAGCACCTCGGAAACGGGCATCCGGCAGCCCATGTTCGCAAACCGGTCGGCCAGCGTTTCGCCTTCCACAAAATCCATCACGATGTACCCGTAGCCGTCATTGCCGGGCGGGAAATAATCGACAATGTCGGGCAGATGGGGATGCGACAGCTTCATGAGCACTTCCGCTTCCCGGGCGAAGCGGGCCGCGTCGCGATGCAGCGTCTCCTTCACCGCCCGTTTCCGCCCGCCCAGCTTCAGATCCTCCGCCGCGTACACGTTCCCCATGCCGCCCCTGCCGATGAGCGCAAGGATGCGGTAGCGGCCTCCCAGAACCGTCCGGGCTTTCAGTTTCGGAACAAGCCCCAACTTCAGGCCCCCTCCCGTGGATCGTCTGGCCATCCATGAAAAAATGCCATTTCATGGAAATATGTGCCGGTAATCGCATTATAGTCCACCTGGAGGGAGGAGACAAGCCCCGGACCGGAAATGTTTGTCTTCAGCCTTTCCTGGTCCGGATATGTTTCGCGATCAGGGCGCCGTGGCCGCGTCCGTTTTCGATAAAAATTTCATTGGCTTCCCTGCCGGCGGCGATCACCCCGGCGACGTAGATGCCGGGAACATTCGTTTCCATCGTCTCGGGGTTGAACAAAGGCGCCGTCGTTTCCGGATTCATTTGCACGCCCAGGCTCGCGAGAAACTCGCGGTCCGGATGGTAGCCGATCAGTTTCAGCACAAAATCGTTTTCGAGTTCAACCGTTCGCCCGTCCTGCTCCACAACGACGGACCGCTGACGGATCTCCGCCACCCTGGCGTTGAACAGCATGCGGATGCGGCCTTTGTTCAGCATGCTCTCAAACACCGGGCGCACCCATGCCTTGACCGTGTCCGGCAGCTTTGCGCCGCGATACACCACCGTCACGTCCGCTCCGATCCGCTCCAGTTCCAGCGCCGCGTCCACCGCCGAATTGTTGCCGCCGATGATGACGACCTTCGTGCCATAATACGGATGCGCCTCCTGAAACTGGTGACGCACCTTCGGCAAATCCTCCCCCGGAATGCCGAGCCGGTTGGGGTGATCGAAATAGCCGGTGGCAATCACCACGTTACGGGTGCGGTATTCCCGTTCATCCCCATGCATGTTGCGGGATTTGACGGCAAACCCGTGTTCCAGCCGTTCGACGGCCACCGCTTCTTCGTAGGTGCGGATGTTGAGCCGCCTGCGTTCGGCCACCGTCCGGTAGTAATTCAGCGCCTCGCGCCGCGTCGGCTTTTCGTTCTGCGTCATGAACGGAATGCCGCCGATTTCCAGCAGCTCCGGAGTGCTGAAGAAAACCATGTACGTCGGATATTGAAAAATGGAATGAACCACACAGCCCTTTTCCAGCACGAGGTAGTCCAGTCCCTCGTCCTGGCAGGCGATCGCCGCCGCCAGGCCGCACGGCCCCGCTCCGATGATCAGGGCGTCCAGCATTCCGGATTCCCCCTTCCCCGCCGCGTGTTCCGCCAGATGCTCCGTCATCTCTTATCTCACGCCTTCCCGCACCTTGATCCACGGTCTCCCGTAGCTCCATTCCACATCCACAGGCACAGCGTATACCCGCTTCAGGAGGGATTCGGTCAGCACCTGTTCTTTCGGACCGGCCGCCAGCACCTTTCCGTTGTCGATGACCAGCACGTGGGTGAACAGCGGCATGATCTCCTCCACATGATGGGTCACATACAACAAGGTGCGGTTCCGGGTCAGTCCTTCGAGATCGGACAGGAGCCGCTCCCGTTCCATCAGATCGAGGCCGGAGCAAGGCTCATCGAGAATGAGGATGTCCGGCTCCGTCATCATCGCCCGGGCCAGCAGAGCTTTTTTGCGTTCCCCCTGGGACAGGGTTCCGAGAGGATTGCGCGCCAGATGGGCGATGCGAAACTGCTCCAGCAGCATGAGCGCCCGCTCGATCGCCTCCGGAGGAATTTGCTGGTAAAAGCGCAAAAAGGCATACATGCCCGTCGCCACCACTTCCCAGACGGGATCGGACAGGTTCAGCTTTTCCAGCAGCGTCTGGCTGATGTAGCCTATGCGCTTGCGCATTTCCCGCACGTCAACCCGGCCGTACAACTGTCCCAGCACCGTGATTTTTCCCGAGGTGGGAAACAGGTAGCCGTTCACCATTTCCAGCAGCGTCGTTTTGCCCGACCCGTTTCGGCCAAGCACCACCCAATGTTCCCCCGGCCTCACCTCAAAGGAAATTCCGTCAAGAATGAGCCGTTGGTCCCTTTTCCAGCGCACATCTTCAAATTGGATGATCATCTGTACGATTCCTCTCCCTTGTTTTTCATGTTCCGTCTGTTGTGCATCCATCCGGCAGGAGCAGCTCCTTCAGCGCCCCGATCAAGGCGTCCGGTGCCGCGCCGTCCGTTGGTGTTGTTTCCATCACGGCGGGAATGTCCCGCCGCTCGAACCGCCTGAGCAGGCGCCCGATGCGCGTAAGCCCGATCCGGCCGCCGCCGGGCGGCGCGTGCCGGTCCCGTCTGGAACCGCTCGGAAACAGCGAATCATTGAGGTGAATCGCTATCAGGCCCTCCGTATACCCGGACTTCGCGCCGCGCTCCGCGACCTCCTCCTCGTTTTCCCCGTTCCAGATGCCGCTGGCAAACAGATGGCACGTGTCCAGGCAGAACCCGATCTTGTCGGGATATTGCGACAGCCTGCGAAGCTGCGCGCATTCCTCGAACGTCATGCCGATGTCCGTTCCCTCGCCCGCCAGATTTTCCAGCAGGATTTTGGCGCGGCCTTGCCATCGCGCAAGCACTTCATCTAAACATTGTATACTATTTTTGTAGGCTTGCAACGGATCTCGTCCCCTGTACTTGCCAAAATGCACGACCACTCCGATGGAGCCGCAGGCTTCCGCGATCGCAAGATCGTTGAGCAGCGACAGGATTTGGGCGGACCGCGCCTCCGGCCGGCAATTGGCGATGTTGAGCGGATACGGAGCGTGGGCAATGGATACAAGGCCGTTTTCCCGGCAAAATGCGGCGCATGCCCGGGCATCCCGCTCATCGAAGGTTTTGACGGCGAGGCTGCGTGGATTTTTCGGAAAATATTGAAACGAGTCGGCTCCCATGGCCTTCGCGGTCCTGGCCGCGGCAAGATATCCCCGGCGGATGCTCACATGCAGTCCCGGCAGCATGATCGTTCCTCCGATTGTTTTCTTTCCAGTTTCTTCGATGAGGAACGGGAATATGCGGCAGCGCGGAAAGTTGCAAAAAATGGTTGACGAAGCGTGGGGTCCCCTGCTATGATGGTTTCAGAATCAAATTGGCAATCTGCCATTTGTTGTTCAAGCGTTAAAGGGGAGTAGCTATTACAGCAAAGTCGTCATGACAGACCGTCCGGTCTCGGCTTTGCTGGCAACGAAAGTTGTAAGCGAGACCTTTACCTGCGGGTGAAGGTCTTTTTTGATGCAGCGACCTTCACCGGATCCGGTGAAGGTCGTTTTTTGTATGGGCGGGCCTCATCTGTCAAAACATATTTTCGAAGGAGTGAACAAACATGGATCCTTTTTCCCCGGAATTTTTCACCGCGCTTTTATCCATCATCGTCATTGACCTGGTTCTGGCCGGAGACAACGCCATCGTCATCGGAATGGCGGCGCGCAATTTGCCGAAGTCGCAGCAGAAAAAGGTCATCTGGTGGGGGATCGCCGGCGCGGTTGTCGTGCGCACCTTGCTCACTCTGAGCGTGTACTGGCTGCTCCAGATTCCCGGTCTGCTATTGGCCGGCGGCCTGCTGCTCATCTGGATCGCTTACAAGCTTCTCGTTGAAGAGAAAAAACACGAGGTGCAGGAGGCGAAAAACCTGTTTGGTGCCATCCGCACCATCGTCATCGCCGATACCGTCATGGGACTGGACAACGTGCTGGCCGTCGCGGGGGCGGCTCATGACAGCTGGCTGCTGGTGGTGCTGGGTCTGGTGGTGAGCATACCCATCGTCGTATGGGGAAGCACCCTTTTCCTGAAGCTGGTGGACCGGTTCCCGGCGATCATTTACATAGGCGCCGGCGTGCTTGCCTGGACGGCTGGCAAAATGATCGTCGACGAACGTCTGCTGCACGCCTTTTTTGAAGCGAATCCGGTGATCAAATACGCTCTGATCGCCGTCATCATCATCGGGGTCATTGCCGCCGGGCGGCTGAAGAAGCACAGAAAACAGGCGGCGGGGCAGCCGTAAAAAAATGGAGAGGCCGAACATCGGCCTCTCCATTTTATTATGTTCCGGAACCGTGTTCCCCGGCTTATTTGTCCAGCCAGGCGTCTTCCGGAGTCCACTGGGTGGCGCTTCCCCGGTTGATGCCCGCATCCTTGACATGGCCCAGGATGGCGGCGGGCATTGTTCCGACGCCGAACGGGATGGCAATGACCTCATCCTGGAAGACGAGTTTCTGCACCTCGTGGGCGTATTTTTGTCTCGTTTCCGCATCGCCGGCCGTCAGGATCTTGTTCAGAAGTTCCATTCCCTCTGCCGGGAAGACGCTGCCCTTGCCATACAGGTTGGCGAAAATGACCGACATCGGGATGGCCAGATCCGCATCCCCCTTGAACGTCACGCCGATCATGCCGCCGCCCCAGTCAGGCTCGGTACGCAGCTGGACAAACCGGGCGTTGTCAACCATGTCAAGTTCTGCATCAATGCCAACCTCGCTCAGATAGTTCTGCACCGCGGTGAACTTTTGCTGGTTGTCGGGAGTGGAAACGAACACGATTTTGGTTTTGAACCCGTTCGGATATCCCGCTTCGGCCAGAAGCTCCTTCGCCTTTTCCGGATTGTACGGGTAACCTTCCAGATTCGGATTGTAGGACCACGAACCGGGCAGGCCCCACTGAACCGTCGGGGCGCTGTAACCAAAGCTCAACGCTTCCGTGATCGCTTTCTTGTCGATCGCATAGGCGGCCGCCTGGCGGACGCGCACATCGTTGAACGGAGAATCCGATCTCACGGTGTTGAACATGATCGCGTCGGCTCCCGCGCCAATGCCGGACTGCAGTTTGATCACTTCGGCAAAGCCTTCCACCCGACGGGCGGTATCGGCGGACATGGAAATGAGGGCATCGACCTCGCCCATTTCAAGCGCAGCGGAAGCTGTCATCGGATCTCCCATGTAGTAAATTTCAATCTTGTCCAGATAGGGCTTGCCTTCCTGCCAGTAATTCGGGTTTTTGACGTAGACGATTTTTTCGTCGCGGTTCCAGCTTTCAAACACAAACGGGCCGGTTCCGACCGGATGGATTGCCGCCCAGTCGGCGCCGTTGGCCTGATGGGCCGTCGGAGAAGCATAGACAACCACCGTGCCGACGCTTTCCAGCATACTGCTGTTCCACGGATCCACCGTCAGCTGGATCGTGTGCTCATCCACCACCTTGACCTCCGTAATCCCGTTCACATCCTGCCGCTTGGCCGCTATGAGCTGTTCAATGTTCCACTTGACCGCCTCGGCGTTGAAATCGGTGCCGTCATGGAATTTGACGCCCTTTCTCAAATGGTACGTGATCGTCTTGTTTGCGGCGTCCACATCCCAGCTTTCAGCCAGCCACGGGCTCAACGTGCCGTCGCTGTTGTAGCGGACCAGCGCTTCCATGGCCGGGTTGCTGCTGAACATGTCCTGCATCTGCGTCATCCTCGCCGGATCCCCGAGGAAGTTTTGCTGGGCGCCAATGGCCACCTTCAGAGTGCCGCCGTATTTATTCGCATCCTGCTGGCCTCCGGAGGAGCCGCCGGATCCGCCCGAACCTCCGCTTCCGCCCGAACCTCCCGAACCGCCTGCGCCGCTTGAGCCCTGGGATCCGGAAGATCCGGACGACGATGGCGTGCCCTGGGAATTGGACGAACATCCCGCCAGGATCAGCGCCAGCGTCAGGGCGGCTGCCAGCAGCAGATGCCACACTCTTTTGCCTTTCATGCTCATTCCATTCAACCCCTTATCCTTGTGGTTTCCGTCCCCTCGCCAAATGATACCCCCTCCAATGACCTCGGCGCGGCAATCCGTCGGTCATCGTTTAAGCGCTTTCAAGTGCGAGAAGGAAGCTTCACAAAGAGTTTAACATTTTAGTTCCTAAAAGAATATGGCCAAAGTTTTCCGACGATACCCAAAAATCTACTGACATTTCCTGACATCATCATAAAACAGCCCGAAACGGGCGGCGACGGCGCCTTCCGCCTACAGATCCTTCGCGAGAACCGTCAATTGTCCGGCGGCGGCCGATAGCTGCTCCACCGCCCTGCCGAGGCTGTCCGCGGCGGCGGAAATGTTCCGGATTTCCTGTTCAATTTCGCTGTTTTTCTGCCGGATCATGGCCGTATCCCGCACGAGCTGGTCAAAAAACCGGTTGGTCTGTTCCATGTTCTCCGCCGCATGGGACACTTTGCCTTCCATCGCGGGCATACTTTCGGCCATGGAACGGATCTGGCGATGGATGGTGGCAATGAGTTCGGACACGCCTTCGGCCGACTGCTTCGTCTGCTCGGACAACTTGCGCACTTCTCCGGCCACCACGGCAAATCCCCGGCCCTCCTCCCCTGCCCTGGCCGCTTCTATGGCGGCGTTCAATGCCAAAAGGCTGGTCTGCTCCGCAATGTCCTTGACCAGCGAGGCGATCGTTTGAATCTGCTCGGCCGACTCGCTGAGCGGGATCATCTGTCCCGTAATGCCGGCCATCCCGGCATGGATATCGCGCAGGACTTCCGCCTGGCAGTCCAGTTGCCTTTTGCCTTCCATGGCGCTCGTTTCCATGTTTGACGAGATGCCGGACACCTCCGAGGCCAACTGCAAAATCCCGTTTGACTGCCCGGCGAGCTGATCGAGGGAAGCGCCGCTCTGCTCGGCAATGGCGGCCAGCTCCTCGGAGCTGGATCCGATCTGCCGGCTCATTTCCAGCTTCTCCCGGATGTGCTCCGCCCGCTGTTTCTCCGTCTCCAGTTCAAACGCTTCGAGCACGATTTGCTGCTCCATGCTGACAAGGCGCGCGATCGTGGAAAACGCCAGCAGGCAATCCTGCCTGGATTTCAAATGTGGTTCAACCGCTTCCAACAGCGCCATCAGCAGATCCTGGAACGCGCACATGTACCATTTGGTCGGAAGCCCGATGCGTAAATGCCTTTGGGCGATCCGGATGCGCTTTTCGATATACTCGCGATCCATCGCGCCGGAAAACATTTCTACGATGTGAACGGTGAGCGTCTGTTTCAGGCGATCCACCGTGCTGTGGGCGCCAATCAGTTCCATGAGCGAAGGCTCCATGCCAATGGTGGAGTAAAACCGGTCCACAATTTCCTGTATATGCTGCATCACGATCGGTTTCAACGCCAGGGCGACGGCCATATCCATTTGCGTCAGTCCGATCATTTGCGCCTGCACCCGGTAGTCCGAACCTTCCGGGAAATCAATCCTTGCCTGCTCCATTAGCCGCCCGGCATCCACGGTCAAATTGCCGTGCTGCGCATTTCCTTTGAGTTTGACAAAAGTTCCCACTTGCATTCCCCCACTTCTGCAGTTCCTTCATCCATATTTCGAAATGCGATGCCATATTCATTGTTGCAGAACATGCCGATCGACCGGAAATCTCATGAAATCTTCCGCGGCATATGTATTCGGGAACATCGCCCGCACTTTGTCCACGATCCGCTCCACATCGTCCGGTCTGTATCGGGTGCTGAAGTGGGTCAGGATGAGGGCGCGGGCTTCCGCTTCCCTGGCCAGGGCGGCCGCCTGCTCCGCCGTGGAATGGTAATATTGATGAGCCAGATGACCCAAATCTTCGTCAAAGGTCGCCTCGTGAACGACCACATCCGCCTGCCGCGCCAATTCCACCGACTGGCGGCAATACCGGGTATCCCCGAGAATGGCGACCACCCTTCCGGGAATTGGCGGCGCGGTAAACTCCTTCGCAGTCAATACCGTTCCGTCCTCGAGTACGACATCTATCCCCTTCTTGATTGTTCCGTAAATCGGACCCGGAGCGATCCCCGCCGCTTTCAGCCGGTCGTCCAGCAGCTTGCCCGGGCGATCTTTTTCCCGGATCCTGTAGCCGAAGGTGTCAATGCGGTGGTCCAGCTTCTTCGCTTCCACGATGAAGCGTTCGTCCTCGAACACGATCCCTTCCCCGATTTCCCGAACCTGCCACGGATATTCGATGCGCGCCTGGCTGATCTCCAGCACCGTATCCACATACCGCTTCAGGCCGGGCGGGCCGAATACGGTCAACGGGTGAGCGCCGTCCAGCAAAGACCGGCTGCTCATCAGTCCGGGCAGCCCGAACAAATGGTCGCCATGCAGGTGGGTGATGAAAATGTTTTCCAGCCTGGACAGGCGGAACGAAGCCCGCATGAGCTGATGCTGGGTGCCCTCGCCGCAGTCAAACAGCCAGTACGCGCCGCGTTCCTCCGTCAGATTGAACACGATGGAGGAGACATTGCGTTCCAGGGTGGGCTTTCCCGCGCTCGTTCCGAGAAAACACAGCTCCATTGATCGAGCCGCCTCCGTTCTTCCAATCGTTACTCAACATTGAAATATCTCGCTTCCGGATGGGCAAACACCATGGCGGAAACGGATGCCTCCGGTTCCATCATGAAGCCTTCCGTCAGCTTCACGCCAATCTGCTCCGGCCGCATGAGAGCAAACAGCTGCTCCTGATCCTCCAGATTCGGGCAGGCCGGGTATCCAAAGGAAACCCGGATTCCCTGGTAGCGGGCTCCAAACCGTTCCTTCATCGTCATGTCCGGCGGATCCGGAAAGCCCCACGCGTCCCTCATGATCTGATGCACACGTTCGGCAAACGCCTCCGCCAACTCCAGGGCGGCCGCCTGCAGGACATGGGAGCGCAAATAGTCGCCTTTCTCCCGCCACCGGGAAGACAGTTCCGCGATCCCCGCTCCCGCCGTCACGACGAGAAACCCGACGTAGTCCATCACGCCGCTGTCCACGGATTTCAGAAAATCGGCCAGGCACAGGTATGGCTCCTTCTTCTGCCTCGGGAAGGTGAACGTGCGAATGACCCTGGAGCGGTCGGCGGGATCGTAGATCAGGATGGAATCGCCCGACGATTGGGCCGGAAAAAACCGGTACATCCCGTGGGCCTGAATGATTCCGTCCCGCGCAGCCTCCCGCAGGATTTGATCGACCGTTTCCTTGATCTCGACCGTTTTCGCATCCCCGGCCGCAAGCAGCTTGTCGACCTGTCCCCGGATGCCGAGATGGTGACCGAGCAGCATTTGCCAGTTCAGGTATGGAATGAGGTGCGTGATCGGGTACTGGCGCAGCACATGGGGCTCGCAATCCGGCGGAACAAACACCGGCGCATCCCTGGAAATGTTGGAAGTGACGACCCGGGTCAGCTGCGGCAGCTCCTGTTCCTGGGACCCGGCCTGTCCCGCCGCCGCTTCCTTCTCTTCCCGCATGCCGCGAAGCAGTTGTTCCCGCTGCGCCGGATCCATCAGCTGGTTCGCCAGTTCCAGCCCGTTCATCGCGTCCCTGGCGTACAGCACGAGCCCGTCATACTCGGGAGCGATTCTCGATTTCGCGAACTTCCTCGTCAGGGCGGCGCCCCCCACCAGGACGGGCACGTCGATTCCGGCCGCCTTCAGATCCTGGACGGTGACGACCATCTGCTGGGCGGATTTCACCAGCAGGCCGCTCAGCCCGATGATGTCGGGCTGTTCCCGGCGGCAAGCCTCGATCAGCTGTTCCGGAGGCACCTTGATGCCCAGGTTGACAATTTCATACCCGTTGTTTGCGAGGATGATCTCCACCAGGTTTTTGCCGATGTCATGCACATCGCCCTTCACCGTGGCCAGGATGATCTTGCCCTTCACCGCGGATTCCGTTTTTTCCATGAACGGTTCCAGGTAGCTGACGGCGGCTTTCATCGCCTCGGCGCTCTGCAGCACCTCGGCCACGATCAGCTCGTTGTTGTTGAACAGGCGCCCGACCTCGTCCATGCCGGCCATGAGCGGGCCGTTGATGATTTCGAGCGGGCGGTATGTTTTCAGCGCCTCATCCAGATCCTGAAACAGTCCATCCTTGCTGCCTTCCACAATGTAGTTGGCCAGCCGTTCCTCCAGGGTCAGGGTGGACTGCCTCGTATGTTCCACTTTTTTCTTGCCGCGAAAATAGGCGACAAACCGCGCCAGTGTCTCCTCGCTCGTGTGGAAAATGAGATCCTCGGCCAGCTTCCGTTCCTCTTCCGGTATGAGTCCGTATCTTTCCAGTTTTTCCGTATTGACGATCGCGTAATCCAGCCCCGCCCGGGTGCAGTGGTACAGGTAGACGGCGTTGACCACCTCGCGTCCCGCATCGGGCAGGCCGAAACTGACATTGCTGATGCCGAGGATCGTCTGGCAATGCGGAAACTCCTGTTTGATGAGCCGGATGCCCTCGATGGTTTCACGAGCGGAGCCGATGTACTGTTCATCCCCCGTGCCGACCGGAAACACGAGCGGGTCAAAAATGATGTCCTCCGACTTCACTCCGTACTTGTTCACAAGCAAATCATGGGATCGCCGGGCCACTTCCAGCTTGCCCCGCGCGGTGACGGCCTGGCCCTTCTCGTCGATCGCTCCGACGACCACAGCCGCTCCGTAGCTGTGAATGAGCGGGACAATCTGGGCAAATTTCGCCTCGCCTTCCTCCAGGTTGATGGAGTTGATGATCGCCTTCCCCTGGGAATATTTCAGGGCAAGTTCAATGACCCTGGCGTCGGTGGAGTCTATGACGAGGGGCACCTTGACCTTTCGGGTCACATGCCGCAGGAAGCGCTCCATATCCTCCCGTTCGTTGCGGTCGGGATCCTGCAGGCAGACGTCGATGACGTGGGCGCCGCCCTTCACCTGCGCCCTCGCAATCTCCGCCGCCTCCTCATATTTTCCTTCGGAGATGAGGCGCTTGAACTTGCGGGAACCAAGCACGTTGGTCCGCTCCCCGACCATGAGCGGCCGGTTGTCCTTTTCCAAATAAACCGCCTCGACTCCGGAAACAGCCGGCGGATGTGAGCCAAACTTGCGGCGAGGCGCATATCCGGCCAGCGCCCTGGCCAGCGCGCGAATATGCTCCGGCGTCGTGCCGCAGCAGCCGCCGGCAATGTTGAGCCATCCTTGCTCGGCAAATCCCGCCATCTTCCTGGCCAGCGATTCGGGGGATTCGTGGTAATGCCCGTTTTCGTCAGGCAGCCCGGCATTCGGATAGCAGCTGACGGCCGTTCCGGCCATCTCCGCCAGGGTGCGGATATGATCGCGCATGAATTCGGGACCTGTTGCGCAGTTCAGTCCGACGGAGATCGGACGCAGGTGCTCCAGGGAAACGTAAAAGGCGTCGATGGCTTGCCCCGCCAGGGTCGTCCCCATCGGCTCAATCGTGCCCGAAATCATGAGCGGCAGCGTTTTGCCGGTCGATGCAAAGGCGCGGCGGATGGCGATGCCGCCCGCCTTGACGTTCAGCGTGTCCTGGGATGTTTCCAGAATCAGCGCATCGACGCCGGACTCGATCAGCGCGACCGCCTGCTCGTAATAGCTTTCGACCAGCTGGTCAAACGTCACGCCCCCCGTCACCGAAAGCGTCTTGGTCGTCGGTCCCATGGCGCCGGCCACATAACGGGGAGCATCCGGCGTGCTGTATTTGTTCGCCGCCTCCACCGCGAGCTTCCCCGCCGCCAGGTTGATTTCCCTCGCTCTGTCGGGAATACCGTATTCCATCAGCACGACGCTGGTCGCGCCGAATGTATTCGTTTCAATGATGTCGGCTCCGGCCTCCAGATACGCTTCATGGATGCCGGAGATAAGGTCAGGTCTGGTCAGCGCCAGCATCTCGTTGCAGCCTTCCAGCTCTTCGCCGCCGAAATCGGCCGCCGAAAGATTTGCCTGCTGGATCATCGTGCCCATGGCGCCGTCGAGAATCAATATTTTCTGCTTCAATCTTTCCTGCAATGGCGGTTTGGACGCTGCCATCCCCGTAACTCCTCCTGTCCGCCGTTAATAACCAATAGTCTACCAGAACTGAAGATCGATTGGAAGCAGAAAGCCGGCCCGAAGGCCGGCCTCAAAGTCCCGATGAATGGCGGGGTTTCTATGCGTTTGCGTCAATCTTGCGGATGACATCAGGGATTTCCATCAGATTGGTGATTTCATAGGCCGGCACGATGTCGTCGCCGCGCTCCATTCCCCGGCGGTTGATCCAGACGGAGTGGAGCCCCGAACGGTTGGCGCCCATGATGTCCGTCGTCAGCTTGTCGCCGACCATGATCGCCTCATGGGGCGCGACTCCCGCCCGCTCCAGCGCATGGGCGAACAGTTCGGGCGACGGCTTGCCCTGGCCAAAATTGCCGGAAATGATGATGTGATGAAAATACGATGCCAGCTCCGGCACCCCGTCCAGCTTCTCCTGCTGCAGATCCGGAGATCCGTTGGTCAGGAGCAGCAGGATGTACCGGTCCTTCAGCTGCTTCAAAATATCAAAGGTCTCGTCGTAGACATAAGGGCGCTTTCTCCGTTCCTCATAGAACAGTTGGCCCAGTTCGGCGCCCAGTTCCGGGTTGTCGATTCCGGTTTCCTTCAACCCCATGGTCCACGCGCTGCGCCGGTATTCCGGAGCCAGCTGCTGCAGCTTGCGGAAATTCGGGTTGTCCCCGAGGCGGAAATCCGCCCACAGCCCCTCGAAGGGATTGATCCCGATGTTTTGTGTAAAGGGGTACGTTTCATAGGATGCGTACAGCTTGCGGGCCTGCTCCCGCACGGCTGCCTCCAGCCTGTGCGGGTCGACGCCGCAGCGGGAACTGGCGTAGGCGCAGACGTGAGCAAAGGTTTCCTCCACGCTCCGCTCATCCCAGAGCAGGGTGTCATCCAGATCAAAAAAAACGGCGCGAATGGTCAATGTGAGCACTTCCCCTTGTTGAAAATTCATTCATGATATGGAATCCCGTGCTGGGCGGCGAACAGTTTCAGCCGCGCATTCATCTCATCGGTGGGATATCCGTTCAGCCATCTGGTGAACGACCACCGTGTCTTGCGCATCTTCAGCACGATGAGCGTGGTGCCCTTGCCCGCATGAATCTCCGCAATCTGATCCGCCGAAACCCATTTTTCCCGGCCCAGCCTGCGGACCGCCACGCCCGAACGGCCGACGGCGAGATATGGCCGTTTAAAAAAGAAATACAAGGCCATCAGAAAATACAGGATGGCCGTGACCCACTGAAGAGTGACGGACTCCGACGGAACGCTCACCAAAAAGACGGACACCGCCAAAAAGATGATCGGCAGGAACACGCTTCTGCCCCTGTATACGTCCACGTTGGACTTGCCCACTTCAATGCCGGGTTTGCCCCGCTTCTTGCGCTGCCTGTTCAGCCGGTCCGCATTGCGCTGCACCATGCGCTCCCATTTGCGCGACATGCTGTTCCACCTGTCCCCCATGCGTCATATTGTCATACGTCATTGTGCTGCGTCTGATTGTCATGCTTCATTGTGCCATCTCAATTGCCGTGCATCAGATGGCCGCGAAACTTCTCGCTAGTGCTTCGGATTGTCGTCAACAAATGAAATCTGCTCGAGACTGGCGCGAAGGGATGCCTTCACCGCATCGATGTACTGCTTGCGAAGCGCGGTCTGCTCCGCCCTCTCCTCGTCGGTCAGGCTTCCTTCCTTCATTTTGCGCGCCAGCTCGTTGATGCGCCGGATGACCTGATCATTTACCATTTGCTTTCCTCCCAAGACGGCATCATTCATACTTTGACACGCCGAGGGAAGGATGTCAAGCCGTTCCGCAGCGGCAATTTCCACAGGCACGGGGGAAATGGCGAGTTCCGGAACGGATCCTAGGGAAGGACGAGCGTCTGCCCGGCGTGAAGAACGCTTCCCTCCAACCCGTTCGCCTTGCGCAGGGCATGGACATATTTGCGCACATCCATTCCTTCCGGCGCGTGGACGCGGGCAATCGACCAAAGGGAATCGCCCGGCATGACCACCACGGTCGCCGCGGACTGCCGCGCTGCCGGCACATCGCTGGATGGCTCAACGGATGAAGGCATCTCAAAAGCTTCCACCATCGAGCCGAACATAAAGCCGATCGCCAGGGCGACTGCGATGGCCGCCAGGCGCACCCGCCGGGCGGACCGGCCCATCCTGGCGCCCCCCTCCTTCCGGCGGGACCGGCGCTCCGATGCGAAGCCGGCTCCTTGCCAGGACGTATGCGTCAAATGACCTGTATATACCATGGTCACAACCTCCAAACACTTGTTCTGTTCTCAATGTATCACGAACACGTGTTTGGTGTCAATTGGTTTGCGAACATATGTTTTTCGAACGAATGTTTGTGCGAACCGGGGTTCTATGGTATAATATAGCAAGAAAACGTGGCAATGGAGTGATGTTCGTGACCAAGCTGTCCCCCCGCCAGCAGGCGATTCTCGATTTTATCAAGGCAAAGGTGAAGGAGAAGGGCTATCCGCCGTCCGTCAGGGAGATCGGGGAAGCCGTCGGGCTGGCTTCCAGTTCCACCGTGCACGGCCACCTGGACCGTCTCGAAAAGAAGGGGCTCATTCGAAGGGATCCGACCAAGCCCAGAGCGATCGAGGTGCTGGACGGCGACAGCGGCGGTCAGGAGCTTTCCGATTTTGCCCACGCGGTCGTCCGCGTCCCTCTGATCGGCAGGGTGACAGCCGGCGCGCCGATCCTGGCGACGGAAAACATCGAGGACTATTTCCCGCTGCCCGCCCATGTCGCGGGCGATTACGAAGTGTTCATGCTGTCCGTCGTCGGCGACAGCATGATTGAAGCGGGCATTCTGGACGGCGACTACGTCATCGTTCGCAAGCAGCAAACAGCCCAAAACGGCGACATCGTCGTGGCGATGACCGAGGACGACGAGGCGACGGTCAAGCGCTTTTTCAGGGAAAAGGACCACATTCGCCTGCAGCCGGAAAATTCGTCCATGGAGCCGATAATCCTGAACAACGTCACCATTTTGGGCAAGGTCATCGGACTTTATCGGGAAATTCATTGACATGGGATCATACCGGATCGAGCAGCCTCCAGGCCGCAAGCAGAAGCACCCAGCCAACACCGGCCAGGAGCGCCGCCACGTCCGACTTTTGCATCCGCAGCCGCGAGCTGCGGATTTTTTGATGCCCGAGCATCCGTCCCGCCCCGAGCGCCGTCAGCGCCATCGTCAGGTCGTTCGCCCACTGCAGGAGCGACAGCATCATCGGGATCATCAGGGCCGGAACATGTCTTAGGCGCAGCGCCCCCGAGCGGAAATCCTTTCCCCTGGCGCGCACGATTCTGGCAAACTTGTTCAGCTCCTGCTGGAGCAGCGGAACAAAGCGGATCATCAACGCCGCGGTCAGCGCAAACTCGCCGACCGGCAGCCGGAACCGGCGCAAGCCCTCCAGCGACTGCTCCAGCCCGAGCTTCATCCGGTAGAAGCTTGTCGTCAAGGCGAACAGGATCCCGACATACATCGCCGCCCCGATTTTCCCCATGCGAAACAGAACCAGCATCGCAGCATCCGTGGAAAAACCGATGCCCGGCCCGTTCCCGCCTTGTCCCGGATCAATGGTGACACCCGCCACCACGACGGAGACGGAGGTGAACAGCGCAAACGGCATGCACCACAGCAACACCCGCCTTGCCTTCAAACCGGACAGAAGATGCCAGGTGGCTGCTGTCGCCGCTCCGGCCATAAGCCCCCACCAATCGTTCTGCATGAGCACGGCAAAGGAAAACAGCACATAGACGAGCCATTTGACCCGCGGATCAAGCGACACCAGGAGCCCCGATTCAGGCTGCGTCTCATGCCGCTCCGTCCCCTCGCGCGTCGCGGCGGACAAATGGGCCGATCCTCCGTCTGCTGACGGCACGTCTGCTGACGACATCATTGCCGTTTTCTCCGCTTCTGCGGAGTCCGCACCCGCAGGCCTCCCCCGGAGAATGATTCCGGCCAGTTCCCGGGGCTGCAGGAGGCGGCTGGGCACGTCCGCCCCCATCCCCTTGAGGCGTTCGGCCAACGCCAGGCAGTCGGGCATCCTGAGCCGCGCTTCCTCCCACAATCGGGGCGTGCGGATCAGCTCTTCCAGATCCACATCGGCAATGAGACGGCCGTCCCGCAAGAACAGAAAGCGGTCCGCCACCGGCAAAAATTCCCCGATCTGGTGAGTCGCCACAATGGCCGAGCCCCGGGAGACACTCTTCCATTCCGCCAGATCCCGAACGAGCTGATGGACGGCGGGCGGATCCATGCCGGCCGACGGCTCATCCAGCAGCAGCCATCTCGGCTCCACGCTCAAGGCGGTGGCAAGGGCGACGCGGCGCTTTTCCCCTCCGCTCAGAAACAGGGGCGGTCGATTCATCATGGACAGCGGCAGGCCGACCCTGTCCATCGCCTTCCGCGCCCGGCTTTCGATCTCTCGATATGGCAATTTCAGGAACTTCAGGGAAAACTCGAATTCCTTCCGCACCGTGCGGGCAAACAGGTATGTTTCCGGATGCTGAAACACATTGCCAAACCGGGAACTCGCCTCCGGATTCAACCGTTTGCCGGTCCAGAGCGGCAGTCCGTCATAATGGATGGAGCCATCCGCAAGGGGCTGAAGTCCCGACAGGGCGTCCAGCAAAGTGGATTTGCCCGCTCCCGTCGCGCCGAGCAGGAGCGTCAGGCTGCCCTCCTCCAGGGTGAGGTTGATTCCGTCCAGCAGCTTCTTTTTTCCCGCCGGGTCCATGACACAGATGTTTTCCACCGTCAGCGCCATAGATGTTCCACCATTCTCCAGAATTGTTGTTCCGTCAGCGGCCACTCCCGGACATTCGCTCCCGCCTTCACCATCTCCCGCGCGACGCTGACGACGAGAGGCGGCGAAAACCCCAACTCGACGCAAGGAACGGTAGAGCTTGAAGAACCGGAAGAGCCGCCATCACAACCGCCATAAAAAAAGCTGCGGGGCGTCCCTTCGAACACCATTCTCCCCCGCTCCAGCGCGATGACCCGATCCGCAAGCGCGACTTCGTCCATGTCGTGCGTCGCCCAGATGACCGTGCATCCCCGTTCGCGCAAGCTCCGGACGGCATCCATCAGCCGGCTGCGGGAGACATGGTCCAGCATTGCCGCGGCCTCATCAAACAGCAGAAGTTGCGCATCCGTCGCCAGGGCGGCGGCCACGCCTACCAGCTGCTGCTCACCGCCCGACAGCGTCATGGTGCGCTCCTGGAGCAGTCCCTCCATGCCGACCGCCCGCAGCGACGCACGCACCCGCTCGAGGATGTCCTGTTCGGACATTCCGCCGTTTTCCAGGCCGAAGGCGACCGTTTCCAGCACGGTATCGCCGATCATCTGCAGCGACGGATTCTGGAACACCAGGCTTGTCCTTTGCGGATCCGAAGCGGGATCCCGCCAGATGAGCTCGCCCGCGCTCAACGGGCACAATCCGGCGATCACCTGCAGCAAGGTGCTTTTGCCGCTGCCATTTTTGCCGACAAGCGCGAGGAATTCGCCTTCCGCGAGCGAAACATCGATCCCGTCCAGCAACGTAGCAGGACCCGAAGGCGTGTCCACCATGACCGTGGCGCCGCATACGCGCAGCAGTTCCCCCATGATCCATAATCTCCCCTCACCGTTTTTACCCGGCTTAAACCGCTGAAACACTATTGCAGCATCCGGCTGGATCCTTCATAATAGCATACATGATATCATAGAATACATGACCATGCGACACAGCAACAAAGGAGCGTGCCCCATGTCACAGAAAAGATCATTTCTCACCCTGAGAGGAATCGTGTTCAGCGCCATGTTCAGCGCGCTGCTGGTGGTGCTGAGCTACGTACATATTCCGCTTGGATTTTCACCGGTCCCGATCACCCTGCAAAACCTGGCCATCATGCTGGCGGGGGCCATTCTCGGCGCGGCGTACGGTTTTTACAGCATTTTGACGGTGGTTGTGCTGGTTGCTCTCGGCCTGCCCCTGCTGCATGGGCAGGGCGGACTGCCGCTGCTTCTTGGTCCGACGGGCGGATTCATCTGGATGTACCCGTTCAGCGCGCTCGTCATCGGCCTGCTCGTGAGCCGCGTTCGCGGGAGCGGACCCGCCGCCTACGTCAAGACATTTCTCGCCATCGCATGCGGAAATCTGCTGGTCTATGTCACCGGCGTGCCGTGGCTGGCCCATTTCGCCAACATTTCCATCGGCAAGGCGCTCGCGCTCGGCTGCTATCCATATTTGCCGGGCGATGCCGCGAAAGCGGTTCTCGCCGCCATCATCGCCGTGCCGGTCAGGCAGATGTTTTCCTCGCGCGCAATCCTGACCGGGGGCGGGATGAACGTCATCCGGAACCGGGACCAACACTGAATCATACCAGGCACTTGCCCAGCGCATGCCCGACGCTTTGCCCGGGCCTGCTTTGAGTCCCTGTTGGGGCCGGTTTTGCATCTACTTCCTTTTTGAAATATAATATAAAATGGTAACTTCAAAGACAGGAGGAATGGTTCACCCATGTATGACGTCATCATCATCGGTGCAGGACCTGCAGGAACTAGCGCGGCCATCTTCACCAGCAAGGCGGGCAAGAAAACGCTGGTCATCGACAACAACCAGAGTGTGACGCGGCGCGCGTGGATCGACAATCACTACGGGTCGGAAGGCGTCAGCGGCCCTGAGCTGGTCGATGTCGGCATCAAGCAGGCCAAAAAATTTGGCACAGAATACATCGAGGATACTGCGGTGAAGGTGGAATCCGCCAACGGAGCCGTCACCGTATCCACCGAAAGCGGCAAGTCCTATGAAGCCAAACATGTCATCCTCGGCACGGGAATGTCTGTCCAGCTGGCGGAAAACAGCGGAATCAAGACAGCCCCGGGAACGGAGCCGCGGATCAAAAACATCATTGCCGTTGACGCCCAGGGCAAGACGAGCATGCCGAATGTGTGGGCTGCAGGAACCGTGGCCGGCGTCTCCATGCATACGATCATCACAGCCGGCGACGGCGCGAAGGTGGCCATCAATATCATCAGCGAGCTGAACGGCGAACGCTACGTCGATCACGACGTGCTGAAGCAGGGCTGAAAAAGAAAAGACCAACTTCCTTGCAAGAACAAAGGCTGGAATTGCGGCGGTCAAGCTGCATTTCCAGCCTTTTTTGTCTTGTTTGCTTCACTGATCGTTCCGCTCCGGTTTGATCCTTACGAGCAGGCCGATGACGATGCCGATGACAGCGCCGGCGACCGCGCCGATCAATGTCGATCCGAAATTTCCATAGGCGAACCCGGCGCCCCCTCCGATGGCCAGCCCCGCCAGCGCCCCCGTGGTGATGAATCTTGTTCTTTGTTGGCTCATGATGTTCCCTCGCATGCTTCAAAGTACTTGTCTGCCGTTGTCTGATCCTGTCAAGTTTGCTGATTTCATGTTAACCCGAACGAGAAAAAATTACAATCTGTGGTGGGCGGGATGAAAGATGAAATGGAATATGAGATGGAGGATGTGTTCGAGAATGAAATGAAGCGAAATGCATAAATGCATTTCATCCGGACGTATTTTGGGGAGTTGGACCAAATGAAGTGTAAAAATACATCAGATGACGGGCGATCCTTCGAAAATCGGCCGAATGTGATGCAGTAATGCATCAGACAAAGCCATTCCGGCGTTTTTCAGGAAAATTTGGTGTATTTTTGCATTACCTTCCTGGCCATCCGGGACCATCCCCCGGAACATCCCGAGCCATCCCGGAGCGGTGCGGGACGGAAGCGTCCGGACAAGATGCAGCCCGGGGAAAGCCGGCGCATCAAACACCTGCGCCAGCTTTCCCCGGGCGTCCATGCGGCACAACCGCCCGTGCCGCTCCATCCTTTGCAACTGCGGCTCAATACAGCGTCAAATACTGGTCGCGCTCCCACTGGTGGACCTGCGTGCGGTACATGTCCCACTCGATTTCCTTCAGCTCCACGAAGTGGGTCAGGGCGTGCTCGCCCAGCGCGTCGCAGATCACCTCGTCCATCAGCAGCTCGTCGAGCGCTTCCCGCAAATTGGAGGGCAGGCTCGGAATCCCTTCGGCGATGCGCTCCTCGTCGGTCATGACGTAAATGTTGCGGTCGATCGGCGCAGGCAGCGGCATCTCCTTCTCAATGCCGTCCAGGCCGGCGCGCAGTGTCACCGCGAGCGCCAGGTACGGGTTGGCCGCGGGGTCCGGGTTGCGCAGCTCGATCCGGGTGCTCAATCCGCGGGAAGCCGGAATGCGGATCATCGGGCTGCGGTTGCTGGCCGACCATGCCACATAGCAGGGCGCCTCATACCCCGGCACGAGCCGCTTGTAGGAGTTGACCGTCGGATTCGTAACCGCCGCGTATCCGCGGGCGTGCTTGAGCGTGCCTGCCATGTAGTGGCGGGCGATCTTGCTCAGGCCAAGCGGATCATTCGGATCATAAAAGGCGTTTTCATTGCCGCGGAACAGCGACTGGTGGGTGTGCATGCCGGAACCGTTCACGCCGAACAGAGGCTTGGGCATGAAGGTCGCATGGAGATTGTGCTTTCTCGCGATCGTCTTGACCACCAGCTTGAACGTCTGGATCTGGTCCGCCGCCTTCACCGCATCCGCATACTTGAAGTCGATTTCGTGCTGTCCGGGAGCGACCTCGTGGTGGGAGGCCTCGATCTCGAATCCCATTTCCTCCAGCGTCAGCACGATATCCCTTCGGCAGTTTTCGCCCAGGTCTGTGGGAGCCAGGTCGAAATAACCGCCGTGATCGTTCAGTTCCATGGTCGGATTGCCGTTTGCGTCATTTTTGAACAGGAAAAACTCCGGCTCCGGACCGACGTTCATCGTCGTAAAGCCCATTGCTTCCGCCTTTTTCAGATTGCGCTTCAGGATGCCGCGAGGGTCTCCGGGAAAAGGCGTGCCGTCCGGCAAATACACGTCGCAGATGAGGCGGGCAATCCGATCCTCGGTCACCCACGGATAGATGAGCCACGTGTCCAGATCCGGATACAGGTACATGTCGGATTCCTCGATGCGCACGTATCCTTCGATGGAGGAGCCGTCGAACATCATCTTGTTGTCGAGCGCCTTCTCCAGCTGGCTGACCGGAATTTCCACATTTTTGATCGTGCCGATCAGATCGGTGAACTGCAGCCGGATGAAGCGCACATTTTCTTCTTTGGCGATGTGAAGAATATCATCTCTCGTATAGCCCACGAAACTACATCTCCTTTGGAAATGGTGCAAACTTTGACAGGTTTGGACATGCTATAGAAAAACAATAAACCAAACTCTGCCCGGTTTACAAGTCCTCTTTCACGATTTTTTCACTCCGAGAGATGACCGGCCGATCACTTGAAATACCTGGATAACTCTCCCTGAATGAGCGAAACCTTGCCCGGACGCCGCTCCATCAGCTGGCGCTTCAGCATGCGGTGGAGCTGGTGCTCGGACAGTTCCCTGCGGGAAGCCTCGGACTGCTCCGTCAGCACCGTGGCTTCCTCCGCGTCCTTGGACACGGGAGACAGCACCTGTTTGATGCCGGCGATATTGACGCCCTTCTCGATCAGCGCCTTGATTTCCAGCAGCCTTTCCACATCATTAAAGGAAAACAGCCGCTGATTGCCGGAGGTGCGGACCGGCCGGATCAGATCATGCTGCTCATAGTAACGGATTTGCCTCGCCGTCAGATCGGTCAGCTTCATGACAATGCCGATGGGAAAAAGCGCCATGTTCCTGCGGATTTCATTGCTCATCCTGATCACCGTCCCAGCGTAATAATCGAACGTGCCCGGGCCATGCGGGCATCAGACGAAAACGGGTAAACATGTTCGAGCAAAGCTTTGTGAAAAGAAAATGAAAGCATCTTGAAAATCATTGTGAAAAACAGCCATCCGACGAAACCAAAGCATACATGCGACTGGCAGATCCGGTGATTCGGCGCATGAAAACGATGCGCCCGCGCAATCAAGCCGATGAAAACGCGTTCAGTCAACCATCGCAAGTGCGGGCAGGCAAATTGGAAAGGAAATGAAAACATACCCGCATTTTATAATATTGTACCTTTGAACCCTGTAACCTGTCAATCCATGTGAGATTTATGTCACAATAACTGTTTTTCCGCCATCCTTTGCAGGGTTTGCAGAACGGCGTATTTCACATGGGCGAAGGTGAGTCCGCCCTGCAAAAAAGCCGTGTACGGCTCGCGGACGGGAGCGTCCGACGACAGCTCCAGGCTTCCTCCCTGGATGAATGTGCCGGCGGCCATGATGACGGGATCGCTGTAGCCCGGCATGTCGGAAGGTTCCGGCACCGCGTGGGCATCCACCGGCGACGCCTGCTGGATGCCCTGGACAAAGGCGATGAGCTGCTCCGGACGGTCAAACCGGATGGCCTGGATCAGGTCGGTGCGCGCATCCCGCCAGCCGGGATGCACGGCAAACCCAAGCCGCTCGAGCAGGGCCGCGGACCAGATGGAGCCCTTGACGGCCTGTCCGACAAAATGGGGAGCGAGAAACAGCCCCTGGAACATCGACCGGGTCGTGCCCAGCATCGCCCCGACCTCGCCGCCGATGCCCGGCGCCGTCAGCCGCCAGGCTGCCCGTTCCACGTATTCCCGCCGGCCGGCGATATAGCCTCCGGTGGAAACGATGCCTCCTCCGGGGTTTTTGATCAGGGAGCCCGCGATCAGATCGACGCCTACCTCCGTCGGCTCCTTCGTTTCCACAAATTCGCCGTAGCAGTTGTCCGCAAAAATGATGGCCTGGGGAACGATCCTCCGCACCCGCTCGACCATCTCCCTGATTTCGGCAATGGTGAACGACGGCCGCAGCTGATAGCCGCGGGAGCGCTGGATCGCGATGACCTTCGTCGCCGGCGTCGCCTTGCGCTGCACCGTATCCCAGTCGACGGAACCGTCCGGCAGCAAATCCACCTCATCGTAACGAATGCCGAAATCCCTGAGCGACCCCCTCCCGTCGCCCTCGGTCCCGATGACCTTGTGCAGCGTATCGTACGGCCGGCCGGTGATGGAAAGCAGTCCGTCCCCGGGCCGAAGCAGCCCGAACAGGGCAACGCCGATCGCGTGCGTGCCGGACACGAAATGAGGCCGCACGATGGCCGCCTCCGCTCCGAACACATCCGCGTAAACGAGATCCAGCACCTCCCGTCCCCGGTCGTTGTATCCATAGCCGGTGGAATCGGCAAAATGATAATCGCTCACCCGATGCCTCTGGAACGCCCGGATGACCTTCTCCTGGTTGTACTGCTCCACCTCCTCCACCTGCTTCAGCCTTTCCCCGATCTGCCCGTCCACATCCATGGCCAGCCGCCGGATTCGATCCGGAACATCCGGTTCATTCCAATGATTTGCTTCGTTCCATTGATCCATTTCGTCCTGTATCTCCTTCCGCCAGTCCGCTGATCCGGTACGGTTCCAGTGCATGCCGGTGCGGAGCGTAAATTTCCTCGTTCACCCGAACTTTCAACACCATCGAATCCCCTTCCGCGCTCTGCTCCTGCACTTCCCCGATTCTGTGGGCGAGAGCGATCAGATCGCCCCGGGCAGCGGGCAGGAGAAACGTTTCCGAGCCGGCGAACAGCCTGTCCTGCATGAGCCGCTTCAATCGCTCGAGATCGTCCGGATCTTGGGCGGACATCCGGATGAACGTTCCTTCCGCGCTCAACAGCTCCGCTTCTCCGGGATCCAGCCGATCGATCTTGTTGAACACAACCCACTGTTCCTTCCGGTGAGCACCCAGTTCCGCCAGAACTTCGGAAACGACCTTCATCTGCGTATCCCGCGCCGGCGAGGAACTGTCCACCACATGGAGGATGCAGTCGGCTTCCAGCACCTCTTCCAGCGTGGCGCGGAAGGCGGCCACCAGGTCGTGCGGAAGATGGCGGATGAACCCGACCGTGTCGGTGACGAGCACCTCCGAGCCCCCCGGCAGTTTCAGCAGCCGGGACGTGGGATCGAGGGTGGCAAACAGCCGGTCTTCCATGTATGTATCCGCGCCCGTCAGCCCGTTGAGCAGCGTTGATTTCCCGGCGTTGGTGTAGCCGACGAGGGCGAACTGGAACAACCCCGATTTCTTGCGCCTCCGCCGGTGGAGCTCGCGATGACGTATGACGTCTTCGAGCTGCCGCTTCAGGTCATGAATGCGCAGCCGGATGTGGCGGCGGTCGGTTTCCAGCTTCGTTTCCCCCGGTCCGCGCGTGCCGATGCCGCCGCCGAGACGGGACAGGTTTTTCCCGTGTCCTGACAGTCTGGGAAGAAGGTAAGTGAGCTGGGCCAGCTCCACCTGGAGCTTCCCCTCTCTTGTCCTGGCTCGCTGGGCAAAGATGTCCAGGATGAGCTGGGTTCTGTCAATTATCTTGACATCAAGCTCACGTTCCAGGTTACGTACCTGCGCTCCCGACAGCTCCTGGTCGAACACCGCCACGTTTCCGCCGCCGGCCGCGAGGGCCTCCCTCACTTCCTCCACCTTGCCCTTGCCGATGTACCAGGCCGGATCAGCCTTGTCCCGCACCTGCACGACCCTGCCGACCACGGTCAGGCCCGCCGTGTCCGCCAGCTGCTCCAGCTCCAGCAGGGATTCTTCCTGATCGCGCAAGGAATTCCGATGGCCGGACAGAAACAGGCTCACCAGAACCGCTCTCTCCTCCCGGTTCTCTCCGACCTCATACGTTTTTGTCATGGAATCTTCTGCTCCTGTCATTGCAAAATCGTTGCGCCGCTAGTTATTTTCTCCGTCTCCAGCCGGAAATCCTCCGGTCTCAATGCCATCAGCTCCGATTTTCCCGGCTGGTGCGCACCTTGTTCCACCAGCCGCACCGCCTGGTTGCGGATCGCCTTCTCCAGCTGATTGCGCACATACCGCGCGTTGCTGAAGCTGTTCAAATGCCTCGCCTTGGCCAGCATCAAATGGTTTTTCAGCTTCGTCACCGTCTGCGGAAGCAGTTGATAGTCCCTCGCCCTGGCCATCTGCTCGGCAATGCGCAAAAGTTCGTCGACGGTGTAGTCGGGAAATTCCACCTGGATCGGAAAACGCGACGTCAGCCCCGGATTCGTCAGCATGAACTGCTCCATTTCCACAGTGTATCCCGCCAAAATGAGGACAAACCGGTCGCGATAATCTTCCATCGCCTTGACGAGCGCGTCGATCGCTTCCTTGCCGAAATCCTTCTCCCCTCCGCGCGCCAGGCTGTAGGCCTCATCGACAAACAGCACTCCGCCCAGCGCTTTCCGGACGAGTTCCCTGGTTTTGATCGCCGTGTGCCCAATGTATTCTCCCACGAGATCCGCCCGTTCCACCTCGATGAAATGACCCTTGGACAGCACGCCCATCTGCTGGAAAAGCCGTCCGATGAGGCGGGCCACCGTCGTTTTTCCGGTGCCGGGGTTGCCCTTGAACAGCATGTGGTACACATGAGGTTCGCTCTTGAGCCCCGCTTCCGCCCGGTACCGGGAAACGTGCAGCATCGCATGGATTTCGTAGACCAGATCCTTGACGTTCTCCAGCCCGATCATCTGGTCCAGCTCACGGATCACCTGCGAATAGGGAATGCCGCCCGGCAGCCTGCGGCCGTTCAATCGGATTTCCCCGTCGTCCTCCGCCAAGGGGATGGACTCCTTCGGCTCCGGACGGCTGATCACCACCTGGATTTGTCCCGCCCCGTTGGAGCCGATTCGGATTCCGCCCGATGCCACTCGCGTGCTCATCCCCACCACCTCACAGTCGTCATAAGTCAATATATATGAGCGAAGGCTGACTTATGTCGGAGGACAGGCAAAAAACGGGGATACCGGCGCGTGGGCGCCCGGGGACATGCCAACGGCTACTCGTCCAGCAGCCCTTTGTTCACCGCGTCGTCCACGAGCCGGCGCGCGTACTCCCATAGAGCCCCTGAACCGTCTTCAATGATCGCGTTGCGTCTCAGAACCTGCTCCTTGCGGACGCCGTTCTTTTTCCAAGCGGCTCCTTCCGTCGCCCGGTTCAGAATCATCGGATGGAGGCGGTCGAGAGCGGCGGCAAACCTCGCTTCCGGCGTCTTTCGCTCCTCAAATTCCCGCCAAAGGCTGTGAAACCGTTCCGCCAGATCGGGCGGAAGCATCCCGAACAACCGTCTTGCCGCCGCGGTCTCCCGCTCCTCCTTGTCCGCGTGTCCGGCCTCATCGTAGGCAAAAGTGTCGCCGGCGTCGATCTCCACGATGTCGTGGACGAGCAGCATCTGGATCGTTTTCAGAAGATCGACGGGTTCATTGGCATAATCCTTCAGCATGACGGCCATGAGCGCGAGATGCCACGAATGCTCGGCGGAATTTTCGCGCCGGCTCATTCCCGTGATGTAGGTTTGCCGGTAAATGTCCTTGAGCTTGTCCGTTTCCAGTACAAACTGCACGATGCGGTCCAGCCGCGGATCCGCGTGACCTGCTCCGGATGCGGCCGGTCTCGCGTCACCCGCCGCCGGAGGCGAATCTGTGTCATAGGCCGGAATCCTGTCCGGATCCGGTTCGGGAAAACGTCCCTGAACAAAAAAATGTTTCAACGCTTTTGCTACCTCCCCTGCCGCGGGTTCTTCATTCAGCAAATGCCGGACGCCCGGCACGTACATGATCTGGCGCTGCGAGCGGATTTGCCGGAACAGGAGCCTGGCGCTGGCGGGATGGACGACATGATCCATCGTGCTCTGGACGATCAACGTCGGCACCGACAGCCGGCGAAATTCGGATCGCAGCCTGGCCGACAGCCGGACGAATTCAAGGGCGGCCTTGAGCGGCACCCGTTTCGCTCTTCGCAGCGGGCTGAAATCCATCCTCCGCGCCATTTCCGCAAGATGCCCGGCGAGCCGCATCGGGCTGATGTAAATCGCCGCCGCGTTCAGGAGCGCCAGCCTGCGCACGGGATAGCGGTTGGCGATATACGCCGCGAGAAGTCCGCCCATGGAGAAGCCGACCAGATCGAACACGCCGTGGCGTTCCGCCAGATGTCCGGCAAACGTTTCCGCCGCGCGGATCCAGTCCTGATGGGTGCACAGGATGAGCCGGGACGGGTCGCCCCCGTGCCCGGGCAGCGCGGGAACCATCGTATCATATCCGCATGAGACAAGCGCTTTGGCGAAGGGCTCCATTTCCGCCGGATCGCCGGTAAATCCATGAAGCAGCAGACAGGCGCGTGTTGATGGCGTTTGTTCCATGATGTGGTGCGCCTCCGATTTTTTTACACTTAGTATGTCTGCGCCGGCGTTCCTTATTGCCCGTCCCCGGAACCGTCCGCCGCGCTGCCGGGATCGTCCGGACCGGCTTCCCCGCCGGGAAGCTGTCCCTCGTTCCGGTTGTCTTCATCCAGCTGTTCCTCGGGATCGAACGGATCCGCACGATCGGGCATCTCATCCGGCTCCGGAGACACGTCCGGTTCCGGAGGCTGGTCCGGTTCCGGAGGAAGGTCTTGTTCCGAAGACTCATCCGGCAGAAGCAGCTCGTTCTCCATCAAGGGGATCGCCACTTCCACCGTTTGGGAAGGTTCCCCCTCCAGCTGCGCATCCGGATCATAGGCCGCCACCCGGTATTGGTAGACCGCTCCGGGCCTGACGGTCAAATCCGCCACATCCGTCGCCAACGTCTCCAGAAGAAGAAGGAACTCTTCCTCGTCCGCTTCCTTCCTGTACAGCCTGTACTGCAGCCCGCTGCCGGCTTTGGACCAGGACAGCTCCACCCTTCTCCCGTCTTCGTCGTACTTGACGGTCAGGCTGCCAACGGATGGAGGAAGAAGGAAATCCCGGACTCCTTCCGGCCTGGCAAACCCTTTGACCGGCCGATCCTTCAGAGCCGCGGACATCACATCGGCAAACAGCCGGGCAGGAACGCCGCTGCCCGATGTCAGAAAATGGCGTCCGTCGGAGCGGTCGAATCCGATCCAGACGGCGGCCGTCCATTCCGGCGTGTACCCGACGAACCAGACGTTCCGGTTGGCATCGCGGACGCTGTCGTGCTGGGTTGTCCCCGTTTTGCCGGCCACGGGCCGGTTCATGCGGGCGTTTTTCCCCGTCCCGCTGTTCACCGCCTCCTGCAGCATATCCGTCATATACCAGGCGTTGGCCGCGGACATGATCCTCCGGGTCTCCGGTTTGCGCTCAAACACGACCCGCTGGCGGGTGTCCAGAATTTTGACCACCGCGTGGGCTTCCGTCCATACCCCCTCATTGGCGAAGGCGGCGTACGCCTGGGCCATTTCCAGCGGCGAAGCCCCGTACGTCAGGCCTCCCAGGGCAATGGCCAGGTGACGGTCATTCGCATCCATCGCGATGCCCGCTTTTTGCGCAAACTCGATGCCGCGTTCGACGCCGATTTGCTGCAGCAGCCAAACGGCGGGCACGTTCAGCGAGTCCCGGACCGCCGTCCGCATCGACACCTCTCCGCTGTATTTCCCGTTGTAGTTGCGCGGACGGTAATTGCCAAAGTTGAGCGGCTCGTCCTTCAGCCTTGAATACGGGTGCCAGCGGCCCGTTTCCAGCGCCGGCCCGTAAACGGCGACCGGCTTGAAGGAAGAGCCGGGAGGCTGCTTGGCAACCGCCCGGTTCAGCCCGCGCGGCACATAGTCCCGGCCGCCGTACATCGCCAATATTTCGCCGGTGTGATGATCGAGCACCACCATGCCGGACTGCACCTTCTGCTCGGGGCCGTCGGGCGGGTACACCTCCGGATTGGACAGCGCCTTCTCGACGATCCTCTGCACGTCCGAATCCATCGCCGTATAAATATGATAGCCGCCGGCGAGCAGCTGCTCCTCCGTCAGGCCGGTACTCCGGTTCACTTCCTGAAGGACGTAATCGATATACGCCTGTCCCGCCCCCGAATGGGAGGAAAGCGCCGCGGGCGGCGAATAGTCGACGGCAGCCGCCTCCTCCATCTGCTCCCTGGTGATGTATCCCTGCTCGTGCATGAGCCTGAGCACCACCTGCCGGCGCTCCTTTGATTTCTCCGGATCGGTGATCGGATTGTAGTAGGACGGCGCCTTCGGGATTGCCGCAAGGGTCGCGATTTCCCAAAGCTCCAGTTGTTTCAGGTCGCTTTTCCCGAAATAGATCTGGCTGGCCGCCTTGACCCCGTGCGCGCGCTGCCCGAAAAAGATCGTGTTCAGATACATCTCGAGAATTTCATCTTTCTCAAAATTGTTTTCCAGCGCCAGCGCGATTCCGGCTTCCGTCGCCTTGCGCATCAGCGTTTTTTCCGGATGGAGAAACAGGTTTTTGGCCAGCTGCTGGGTGATCGTGCTGCCGCCTTCCACGTAGCGGCGGTGAATGAGATCTTTCACCACCGCCCTGCCGATGGACCAGATGTCCACCCCCGGGTGGGTGTAAAATCTCTGATCCTCCGTTGCGATAAATGCGAGCGGCAACAGCTCCGGCATTTCCTCCAGAGAGACGACATCCCTGTTCTCCCGGTACAGGCGGTGCACTTCCCGGCCGTTCCGGTCGTAAATGACGGTCGCTTCCGGCAGATTGTCGAACTGCTGCAGGTTTTCCCTGAGCAAACGCTCGCCAAGCAGGACGAAGTATAAATACACAGCCATTGCCGCAAAGGCCAGGATGGCTGCGAGCCAGAACCCGTACCACAACAGGCGGCCGCGGCGTTTTGTTTTTCTGTTCTTTCCCGCCGGCCGCGCAGGTTTCCCTCCACGAACGCTCACCCGCTCACTCCTCCGTTCATGTGAAAGTCGCTTTCAGCAAAAACAACCCGTTTGGACCAAACGGGTTGTCGCTTCATCGTCTATTCTTTTAAACGAGGAGAACCAGGCAATGGTTGCAGCCTACGCATTGCTCGCCGACGGATCCTGGAAGGACAGGGAAACGTTGCGCGAAGGCGTGAAGGTGGAGATGGCGTGCTTGTAAACCAGTTGCTGACGCCCGTCGCTGTCAATCACGATGGTGAAATTGTCAAAGGCGCGGATCTGTCCGCGAATCTGAAAGCCGTTGGTCAAATACACCGTCACCGGAATGCTGTCCTTGCGCAGCTGATTCAAGAAATGATCCTGAATGTTGATCGATTTGTTCATGGATCGGGTCCCCCTATCAGAATTGTTGCGGCTGCCGAATTTGCGCTTCTATCATACATATTCCCCACGGGTGCCCGACATTCCTGCAATGATTGCATGAATCTCGCGCAAATGTGAGGCCATTCTTTCTTCGTCCGTCACATCCACCCAATGGACCCCCCGCATATGGCGAAACCAGGACAGCTGGCGTTTGGCGAAGCGGCGCGTATCCCGCTTGATCCTTTCAACCGCCTCCTCCAGGGTGCACAGCCCCTCCAGGTACTCGGCGATTTCCTTGTAACCCAGTCCCTGCATGGACACCATATCCCGGGTGTATCCCCTGGCGAGCAGCGCGCGCACCTCATCCACAAGCCCTTGTTCCAGCATTTGGTCGACGCGCTGTTCAATTCGTTTATATAATTTTTGCCTGTCCATTGTCAAGCAGATGATGCAAAGATCATACAGGGGGCGCCGGCTCTGTCCGGCGAGATGGCGGGACAGGGGGATGCCCGTGGCGGCATGGATTTCCAGCGCGCGGATCACCCTTTTGACATCGTTGGGATGCAGGCGCTCGGCCGTTTCCGGATCCGCCTGGCGCAGCCGCGCAAACAGCGCCTCCGGGCCTTCCGTTTCCGCCACGCGCCTCAGCTCCTCGCGCAGCCGGTGGTCGACGCCGGCGGACGTGAACCGGAAATCATAGCATGCGGCTTCGATATACAGGCCGGTGCCGCCGACGATAAAGGGCAGCTTGCCCCTCGAATGGATGTCGGCGATCGCCTCCCTCGCCATTTTCTGAAAATCGGAAACGGAATACGGCTCATCCGGATCCCGGATGTCGATCAGATGATGGCGGATTCGCGCCCTCTCTTCCGGCGTCGCCTTCGCCGTGCCGATATCCATGCCGCGGTACACCTGCATGGAATCGCCGGAGATGATTTCCGCGTTCCATCGTTCGGCGATCTCAAGGCTGATCGCGGTTTTGCCAACGGCCGTCGGTCCGATCAGCACAAGCACGGGAATATTTTGTCTTAAGTCTGTCAAATCCGGATCACCCCGTAGGCATGAGTCGACCGCCTGCCGCCCGGGACGGTGAACCCGAGCCGCGCAAACTCCCCGCTTCCCGGCCTTTCCTTCATGACGACGTATTTGCGGGCCACGCGAACGGCTTCCCGCACGGCCTCCTCCTGAAGCGGCGCCGTATTGGCCGCCGCTTCCCGCAAAACCTGAAGGGTGTGGGATCCCTCGACCGGGGTGCGGAACATCGGATCAAAATAGACGATATCAACACTGCGGGATGGCATCCGGCGCAGGAATTCGCCATGCTCCGCATGCACGACCCGGATCCGGCGCATGGCGGCGTTCAGCGCCGGCTCGTCGCTCTCGTAGGTGCGCAAGCCTTCGCGAAGAATGAGCGCAATGATCTTCTCGCTTTCCAGCGCGGTCACCCGGCCGGACCCGCCAACCGCGTGGGCGAACACCAGCGCATCCGCCCCCATGCCGGCCGTGCAGTCCAGCACGCTGTCGCCCGGCTCGGCCTGGCAGGCGGAGATGAGCGGATCCCCCTGCCCGGCGAGAAGCCGCTTGATCCGGATTGACGCCATGCCCGGATGAAAGGAAAGCGGCGGGACACGATCGCGCTCGTATCGGAGGGAGCTCGCGGTCACCACCAGGCATTCCTCATCCCCGTATTTCCTGCGGAGGCGGGGCAGCGAATCGTCGCCGCGCGGCACCCATCTGGCTCCCAGTTCGGCGGCCAGCGACTTCGCCCTTTCCACTTCCGCCGCGGAAGGGCGGTAAGCGGTCGTCACCAGCATCACATCACCCGTTTGAACATTTTTTCCAGCTCGTAATTGGAAAAGCTGACGACCACCGGCCGGCCGTGCGGACAGGTGAACGGATTGCGGGTCCTGCGCAGCTGGGCGAGCAGGTGCTCGATCTCCGCCATGGTCATGGAATCGTTCGCCTTGACCGACGCCCGGCAGGCGCAGAGGATTGCCGATTGTTCCCGCAGCTTTCCGATGTCCGGCGCCTTCTTCTCGGAAATGATCCATTCCGCCATTTCCGCAATGATCTGCTTCTCCTCTCCTTTGGGAAACCACGGGGGATAGGATGTCACTTTAAAGGTATTCCCACCAAACGGTTCCAGATAAACTCCCGCCTGTTCAAAAAGGGCCGTCCTGCCGCGCAGCACCTCCGCCTCCGCCGGCGTAAACTCCAGGGTGATGGGCAGGAGCAGTTCCTGGCTGACGGGGGACGGGCGGGAAAACAGGTCGAGATAACGCTCGTAGTTGATTCTTTCATGCGCGGCATGCTGATCGATCAGATACAGGCCTTCCTCGTTCTGGGCGATGATGTAGGTGCCCCTCATCTGCCCGATCGGATGCAGCTCGGGCAGGACGGCGCGCGGCTCGGCATGCGGCCCTTCCGGGCGCGGACCGTCCGGATGAGGCCTGTCCGCCGCCAGCCATCCGCGGATCGTCTCCGGATCCGGCTGCTCCCCTCTCCGGGACGATGCGAAAGCAACCGGCCGGCGGGCGTGTTCCTGCCGTGGAGCGAAATTTTGTCCATCGCTCAAGTTCCGGCCTTCGGTCCGTCCGCTGAAACCGCCAATCCGGCGGTCGCCGGTCCGATCGCCTGGATCGGCGCCAAATGGGGAGGCGGTTGAAGCGGCGCCGAATGAAGCGGCGGGCGGTTCCGGATCCGGAGGAAGGGGGGCCGGATCATACACCGGCATCTTCTCCTGCACGACCGTCTGCCGCACGGCGCCGGCAGGCCTCGTCACCTTCGGAATGAGCACCTCCCCTTTCAATGCCCTTTCCGCCGTTTCGGTGATGAACAGAAGCAGCTCCTTTTCCTTGCTGAACCGAACCTCCAGCTTCGATGGATGCACATTGACATCGATCAGCTCCGGCTCCATCCAGAGATGAAGCGCGGCAAGGGGATACCGGTTGACCGGCAGCAGCGTGTGATACGCCTGCAGCAGGGCGTTGGTCAGGGCGAAGTTGCGGATATACCTGCCGTTGACGAAAAATGAAACGCCGCTGCGGCTCGCCCGGGTCACCTCCGGCCTGCTGAGAAGGCCTTGCAGGGAGTAATCGACGGACTTGTTCTCCACCCGCACCATCCCTTTGGCCGTGCCCGTGCCGTACACGGCGGCAAAGGTTTGCAGCAGATCGCCATTGCCGAGGGTGGACAGGAGGGTGTTTCCGTTATGCCGGAGCGTGAAGGAGATGTCCGGCCGGGCCAGGGCAAGCCGGTACAAATAATCGGAAATATGGCCGAGCTCGGTCTGGACCGATTTCATGTATTTCAGCCGGGCCGGAGTGTTGTAAAACAGGTCGCGCACGATCATGTCGGTGCCCCGGGAAGCGGCGGCGGGCTCATGGCTGACGAGCTTTCCTCCCTCCATGACCAGCCGCCTGCCGAGTCCTGTCCGGTCGGCGGAGGACAGGCATTCCACCCTGGATACGGCGGCGATGCTTGGCAGAGCCTCTCCCCTGAAGCCCAGGGTGCGGATGCGGAACAGATCCCTGCCGTCCCGGATTTTGCTGGTGGCGTGGCGGCAAAAAGCGTTCTCCATATCTTCGGGCTCAATCCCCGCTCCGTCATCGGTCACCCGGATCAGTTTCAGCCCGCCCTCCTCCACGGCAACGTCGATGCGGGTCGCTCCGGCGTCAATGGAATTTTCCACCAGCTCCTTGACCACGGACGAAGGCCTTTCCACCACCTCGCCCGCCGCGATCTGGTTGGCGACATGGTCATCCAGAAAGCGAATGATCCCCATCAGCCATCAGGATCCTTTCGTGTATTCGATCGTCAGCTCTTCGGTTCCCGGATTCAGGGACCAGCGCAGGCCGGAAAACCGTTTCCCGAAGGCTTCCATCTCCACATAGGATGTTCCCTTGTCCAGAACGAGCTCGCCGGAGTTCAGGGAAAACGAGACGACCGCTCCGTCCCCGACGAGTTCCACCGCTCCCGCGGAGCCGTTCCAGCGGATGTCCCGGTCCACCAGAGCGGCCAGCGTCCGGGAGGCGGCGTACACCTTGCCGCCGATCACCCGGTAATCCAGAGGCGTATTGAAGGTGGCGCCGTTCACCTCCAGGCTGTAACGCCCGCCGACAAGGCGGAGTTCCCGGATCCCCGCTTCATGCAGGGCGGCAAGCAGCTGGGGCGTCTGTCCCTGCACCTCCCGGTCCGGTTCGAGGCCGACCCCGTCCACCTTGCGGAAATTCGGAGTCAGATATTCCTCCACCGTCACCCGGAGCACGCCCCCGTTGGACAGGTTGACCAGGGACTGGACGCTGCCCTTGCCGAAGGTTTTCGTTCCGACCAGCCGGCCGACGCCATGGTCCTGCAACGCTCCGGCGAGCACCTCCGACGCGCTGGCGCTGTTCCCGTCAACGAGGATAATGACGCGGAAATCGGCTTTTTTGCCGTTCAGGATGCGCACCGGATTGTCCTCTCCGTAGCGGTCCTTCGTATGCATGAGCACGCCCCGCTCGACAAATTGGCCGGCGATCGTCTGGGCGACATGCACATATCCCCCGGGATTTCCGCGCAGGTCAAGCACCAGCCCCGTCAGGCCGCGGTTTTTCAGTTTATCCAGCTCGGCGCCGAAACTGTTGGCCGCTTCGTTCGAAAAGCTGGTCAGCTGCAAATATCCGATTCCCTGGCCGAGCCATTTGCCGACGACGGAAGGAATTTCCACCGCCTTGCGGGTCAGTTTGACAACGAAGGTTTCGTTGCCGCGCAGGATTTTCAGCTCCACGTCGGTGCCCGCTTCGCCGCGGATCGACCCGGTCAGCTGCTCCAGCGCCCATCCTTCGGTGCTCCGCCCGCCGACTTCCACAATATAATCCCTCGGCTTGAGTCCCCCCTCGCTGGCCGGGGATTCGGGGAACACCTCCTCCACGAAAAAGCCTTTGTCATCCTCACCGACCCGGATGCCAATGCCCACATACTGCTGTTCGATGGACAAGGTCAGGCTGTCGGATTCCTCCGGAGGAATGTATCTCGTGTACGGATCGTTCAGTTTGCCGAGCATTCCCTCAATCGCCGCGTCGCCGAGCGATTCGCTGTCGATGCCGCTCACATGATAATTCGAGATGATTTCATATACTTCCGCCAACGTTTGCAAATCGGCCGCATGCGCCGCCCCCGCCGCTCCGGAAACGGGAAGCGCCAGAATGATGGCGGCCGCCGCCTGCAGCAGCCCTTTCCGCCAAAGGTTTTTCCATTGTTTTCTCACAAGGTTCGCCTCGCTATCCTATGATTTTCCCAGCAACTGCTTGATCTCGTACAAAAAGTTCATCGCCTGCATCGGAGTCATGTTCATCAAATCCGCCTCGCGAATTCTGCCGATGGCCTTGCTCGCTGCGCTGTCCGCCGCTGTCCTGGTCTTTCGGCTGAAGGCTTCCGGCTCCTCGAACAGGCTGAGCTGCCTGGGCGTCTTTCGGTACACCAGCTCAGGATTACCGGCAGCATCGGCGGCGGAAACGACGGCGGCGCGATCCGCGCGAGCGTCCGGAACGCCGGCCTCCTCCCGCGCACCGGCCGGCTGCGCCGCAATCGCCCGGACTTCGTCCACGCCGGCCGTTCGGCCGTCGCTTTGCCCTTCCATCCTGGAAAGCAGGGCGTAGGCCCGCTCGATGACCGTATCCGGCAGACCGGCGATCCGTGCGCAATAAATGCCGTAACTGGTGCTGGCCGCGCCCCGCTCCAGCTTGCGCAGGAAGGTGACGTCCTCTCCGCTTTCCCGCACCGCCATGCAGAAGTTGCGCAAAAATTGCAGGCTCTCCTCCAGGCGCGCCAATTCGTGAAAATGGGTGGACACCAGCGTTTTGCAGCCGATTCGGTCATGCAGATGCTCGATCACCGCCTGGGCGATGGCCATCCCTTCGGTGGTGGAGGTACCCCTGCCCAGCTCGTCGATGATCACGAGGCTGCGCTCGCTCGCCCAGCTCATGATCAGCTCGATTTCCTTCATTTCCATCATGAAGGTGCTCTGCCCGCTGACCAGATCATCTCCCGCGCCGATGCGGGTGAAGATCCGGTCGACGATCGGCATCTGCGCCGATCGGGCCGGAAGGAAGCTGCCGATCTGGGCCATCACCGACCACAGCGCCACCTGCCGCATATAGGTGCTTTTGCCGGCCATGTTGGGCCCGGTGATGAGCATCATCCGGTTGTCCCTGGTCAGCTCGGCGCCGTTGGCCACAAACTGGCCGTCCTCCAGCACCGCCTCCACGACCGGGTGTCTGCCCTCCTCGACCTTCAGATCATACCCGTCAACGATGTGCGGCTTCGTGTAGCGCCGCTCCGCCGCAACGGTGCCCAGCGACTGCAGCGCGTCGACGGTCGCGAGGAATTCCGCCAGCCGCTGGAGCCGCTGCACCTGGCCGGCAATGCGCTGGCGAAGGTCGGAAAATATCTCGTATTCCAGATCCGCCAGCTTCTCCTCGGCCTCCAGGATGAGCGCCTCCTTCTCCTTCAATTCCGGGGTGACAAAGCGCTCCGCGTTGGCCAGCGTCTGCTTTCGCTCGTAAATGCCCTCGGGAAGCGAAGCGACGTTGGCCTTGGTTACCTCTATGTAATAACCGAACACCTTGTTGAAGCCGACCTTCAGCGACTTGATCCCCGTCCGCTCGCGCTCTTTCCGCTCCAGCTCGGCGATCCACTGCTTGCCGCCGATGCTCGCTTCGCGCAACTGATCCAGCCGCTCGCTGTAGCCCGGCCGGATCATGCCTCCTTCGCGGACCGACACCGGCGGGTCGTCCACGATCGTCTCGTCGATCCAGACGCGGATGTCGTCGCAAACGTCCACCGATTCCGCCAGGGAAGCGAGGGTGGAGGAACCCGATTGCAAACAGATCCCGGTGATTTCCGGCACGCGCATGAGCGAAGCCTTCAGCGCCGTCAGATCGCGCGCGTTGGCGCTGCCGAAGGCAATACGGCCGGCGAGCCGCTCGAGATCGTACACTTTCTTCAACGCCGCGCGCAGCTCTTCGCGGACGATGAGCTGGGCATACAGCTTGTCCACCGCCTCCAGCCGGTCCTCAATGAGGCGCCGGCTCATGAGCGGCTTTTCAATCCAGCGGCGCAGGAGGCGCGAACCCATCGCCGTCGTCGTCCGGTCCAGCAGCCCGTACAGGGAACCCTTCTTCGTCCGGTCACGGGCAGATTCCGTCAGCTCCAGATTGCGGCGGGTAAACGGATCCAGCGTCATGTACTGGGAAGACTCGTACCAGCGGACGCCGGTGATATGGCCGAGGGACCGCTTCTGCGTGGCGTGCAGATAGGACATGAGCAGATCGACGCACTGCCGGGCACTGCCCGTCAGAACCGCGACGCCGTCTGCGCCGAACTGGCTTTCGGCCAGGGACGGATCAAGCTCGCTCCATTCGCTGACGAGAGGCGGCTTCGGCCAGGCCGCCACCAGCTTCCGCACCTGTTCCTTCAGCTCCGGCGGCGTGACGATTTCCGCAGGCGCGTATACCGCGGCCTCATCGAGCATGGCCGAAAGGGACGCGCGCTGCGAAGTCGCGTACAGTTCGCCCGTCCCGAGATCGCAGGCGGCGAGGCCGCACTCCAGGCCGAGCTGGCACAGCACAACGACATAGTTGTTGGCCGCCTCCCCGATATGCCTGCCCTCCATGGCGGTCCCCGGGGTGATGATGCGGACGATTTCCCGCTTCACCACCCCTTTGGCTAGGGCGGGATCTTCCACCTGCTCGCAGATCGCCACCTTGTACCCTTTCTGAATCAGCCGGGAAATATAGGCGTCGGCGGAATGATACGGAACGCCGCACATCGGCACCCGCTCCTCCGCGCCGGCATCCCGTCCCGTCAGGGTGATTTCCAGCTCCCGCGACGCCAGCAGGGCGTCATCGAAAAACATTTCATAGAAATCCCCGAGGCGAAAAAATAAAAAAGCGTCAGGAACCTCCGCTTTGATCGACAAATACTGTTCCATCATCGGCGTATATTTGGCCATATCCGTTCACAGCTCCAACCCCAAAATCGCAGTGGCAACTTGCAACTCTATCGGAACATGTCTATTATACCATGAATCCGACGCTTGCCGACGATTTTTGCGGTCCGCCCCCGATCTTCCACACTTCGCGCAAATCCTTTCCGCTGTCCCAGCTCTTCGCGGCGAGACTCATCCGGCGCAGCGGTTCCGCCATCCGGCGGTATCTGGCATAGCCCGGAGTCCGTACAAGATCGTCCCAGATCCTCCTCACCTCCGCAGCCAGCGCCGCCTTGTCTCCCATGTAAAACTGCCTTTGGCGCTCCACATCGTTGAGCGGCCGGAGCCTGAGCATCCCGTGATGCATGGCGATGATCTTGGCCAATGCCAGCACGCCCGCCGCCACCTGCGGATGAACGAGCCAGCTGGGCAGGGTCCGGTATTCGAATCCGCCGTGCGGCTTGAACCGGTGATCGCCGAGGAAGCCGAACCCCGGGCGCCGGCGCAGGGAAGCCTCATCCTCCACCATCATGAGCGGCAGGGCCAGGTAGTTGTCCAGCACCCTGAGCAGTTCGCCGGTGCACGGCAAACCGCTGAAATGCACATGTCCGCCCAGGGGCAGCTTCGGATGGGGCAGCCCTCCCGCGTGCCAGGAGGCAGCCCTGCCCATGATCATCCGCTCCGCCCTGGCGAGCGCCGACCGGATGCCTCTGAGCAGCGCTTCAGGTTCGGCGGCGGGAAGCGGCCTGAGTTCCGCCAGCGGGTACAGCCATCGCTCGCGCACCCATACCCGGTCGCAGCCGACGGTCCCTTCCCTGGGAAGCCAGCGCCCGGCAACAAGGATCCGCCCGTCTTCGCCCGCGAGCACAAATTCCGGATCCGCGCCCAGCATCACCTCCGGGACGGATGCCGAACCGGCGCTCGCTCCCGGATTTGCACGCGCCGCCGGATGCGCATGCCTTGCCGAATTCGCCTCCGGTCCCGGCTCCTGTCCCTGAAGCGCCCCATGGGGGGAAACCTCCGCCCGGCTCGCCTGAGAAACGCGCTTCTGCCAAAGGGCAGCCAACGATTCTCCCGCCCTGCGCGGATCCGCGATGTCAGCCACCGCCGGCTGGCCTCCCTTCCGCTCCAGCCACACGACCGCCTCCTCCATCCGCAGCGCGTAACACGCGCGCACAGCGAGGCGGGCGATCCGCCGGAGATGGGAAGGAAGCCGGTCCATCTCCTGCTCCGCCCAATCGCCCATCGTTGTGCCGCCCACCGCGCCGCCGGCGATCCAGGCCGGCCGCGCCCGTTCGCAAACGGCCAGCGCCGCGATGTCCTTCACCAGCACCGCATGCGTAGCCTGAAGCCGTCCCGCAGCCGGATCAGCCTCCTCCGCGCAAGGAACGCCGTGGAGCCCGAGAATGCGCCGGCTGACGCGATTGAGTCCGCCATGTTTCATAACCGGTCCCTTCCGTTTCGCCCATTCACAAAAAAGAGGGCATAAGCCCCCGCAATCTGCCGGTCAACCGCATATATTGGGTAAAAAAAACAAGGCGGCAAACCGGTCAATTGATTTCGTCCTCCAGCAAATCCGGATCCAGATCCTCGTAATCCAGCGTGCTGCCGTCGCCGAACACAATGTCCTTGTCATCGAATTCGTCGCATCTGTCGCACACGACGACGCAAAGCTTCGTCTCGGCTACGAGTTCAACCTGAAATTCCCTCTCCACCCGGATGATGACGCTGTCCCCGCTGCCATTGACCGCCGCTTCCACGCAATTCGGTTCCTGAATAGCTTCTGCGGATACTTCCTCGGTGGACGCTCTATGTTTCGTGTCCAGATAGGATAACGGCACGAGTTCCACATAGGACACGGTTTCCTTGGCAACGTCGGTTTGGCGGTTGTTGTCGTAGGAGTACCAGATGTTGACTTCGTAAGTACCTACAACCTCGATCCCTTCCCCGGATCGGACCGCTTCATACTGATGGTTGATGATCCAGGCCCCCAAAATGCTGGAAGGTCGGTGAGGCGGTGTTACGGTGTGCGTTACCTGAGAGAACTTACGGCCTTTTCCGCAGACGGCTTTCGTAATGATCTCTCTGCATTTCAGGTCTCTATCCGCTATGGACATCCATTCTAACCTCCTCCATACAATCATTCACTAAAGTGTATGCAGGACATTGGTCTAGAGTGACAACTAAATTTCCACCGGTTTTCACCGCTTTTTTGCTGTCTTCGGAGTCCACAGCGGCTCATTTTAAGCCAGGCCGTAGATCGGCCGGAATTTGTTTTCAAAGTATTCCACCAGGTACCGCGGATTGAGCTCCTCCCCCGTCACCCGCATGATGATTTCGTTCGGGGTTTGCAGCTTGCCGTACCGGTAAATGTGCTCCGTCAGCCAATCCTTGATCGGCTTCAGTTCTCCGCGGGACAGGCAGTCGTCCAGGTCCGGCATCGCTTTCCGCAGGGCGTGGGCAATCTGCGCCGCGTACATATTGCCAAGCGCGTAGGAAGGAAAATATCCGAAGGATCCGCCGGACCAGTGGACGTCCTGCAGGACGCCTTCTCCGTCATGGGACGGCTCCACTCCGAGATAATCCCGGTATTTTTCGTTCCACGCCCCCGGCAGGTCCCGGACCGCCAGATCGCCGGAAAACAGCGCCTTCTCCAGCTCATAGCGGACCATGATGTGGAGATTGTAGGTCACCTCGTCCGCCTCGATGCGGATGAGCGACGGCTTCACTACATTGATCGCCCGGTAAAAATGTTCCGGGCTGACCGCACCGAGCTCCGCCGGGAACAGCTTCTGCAGGTCCCGGTAATATCTTTGCCAGAACGGGCGGCTGCGGCCGATCATGTTTTCCCAGAAGCGGGACTGGGATTCGTGAATCCCCATGGACGCGCCGTCGCAGAGCAAAGTGCCGGCCAGATCGGGAGACAGATTTTGCTCGTACAGGGCATGGCCCCCTTCGTGCATCGAGGAAAACAGGGAAAACTGGAAGTCGTTCTCCCGGAAGTTGGTCGTGATGCGCACATCGTTGGGATTGAGGCCGGTGGCGAACGGATGCACGCTCTTGTCTATGCGCCCCGCCTCGAAGTCATAGCCCATCTCCTTCAGGATGAAGCGGCTGAACTCGAGCTGTTTTTGCTCGTCATAATGGCGATTTAAAAAGGAAGTGTCCGGTTGGTCCGGCGATTGTCCGATTTCCGCCACAAGCGGAACGACCCGTTCCTTCAGCCCGCCGAACACCCGGTCCAGCTTTTCCACCGTCATGCCCGGCTCGTAAATATCCAGCAGCGTATTGTATTTATGCCCCTGATAGCCCCAGTAATCGATGAACTCCAAGTTGAAGGCGACAACCCGCTCCAGGTACGGCCGGAACAAGGCAAAATCGGCTTTTTCCTTCGCCTCCTCCCAGACGCTTTCCGACTGGGTGGTGAGGGTGACATATTCCTGATAGCGTTCCGGGGGAATTTTGTTGCTGCGATCGTATTCCCGCTTGCACTCCTCCACCAGCCTGCGATTGATGTCATCCAGCTGTTCCAGCGCTTCCGGAGCGGCCAGTACCTCCAGTAAAGATCCCATTTCCGGCGAAACGGACAGCCGGAACATTTCACCGGACAGCAGTCCGACCACCTCCGAGCGGGCCTCCAGTCCCTTGCGCGGGGCCTGGGTGCGCATGTCCCAATACAGGACGCCCGCCGCCTCCTGGTACAGCTTGATTTTTTTGACCAGCCCGCGGAATTGGGCCAGCGCGCGTTGTACCGATTCGTTCATATGGATCTTCCTCCCGTCATATATATGTTCCATTTTGCCCTTTGGCGGCCTGAAACCTCCATCCGGTCTTTTGAAAGTTTTCCGCCGTTGAGATAAGATGAAAAAAGAAATGAGGATCCAACAAGGTACAAGGCAGGGGATCGTATGAACAATCTGGAACAGATCATGAATTTCAACCGGACCTTTGTGGAAAACAGGGAATTCGAGCAGTACCGGACGTCCAGGTTTCCGGACAAGAAAATGGTCATCGTCACCTGCATGGACACCCGGCTGGTGGAGCTGCTTCCAAGGGCCATGAACCTGCGCAACGGCGATGTAAAAATCGTCAAGAACGCCGGAGCTCTCGTCACGCAGCCCTTCGGAAACATCATGCGCAGCATTCTGGTGGCGATCTATGAACTGGGCGCCAAGGAAGTGCTCGTGGTCGGACACCATGACTGCGGCATGACCGGCATCAACCCCGAGCAGGTCATCTCCAAAATGAAGCAGGCCGGGGTCAAGCAGGAGGTGTTCGACACGCTGGAGCATTCCGGATTCCACCTGTCCCGCTGGCTGACCGGCTTTGACACGGTGAAGGACAGCGTGGAAAGAAGCGTCTCGATCATCCGCAACCACCCGCTCCTGCCCCGCGGCATACCGGTCCACGGGCTCATCATCGATCCCGACACCGGAGCGCTGGAGGTCGTGACGGAAGGATACGGCCAGCTGAAGGGCTGAACGCTCACTTCCCGCGGCCGGCCTTCCCGTTCCCGCGCCGGAACAGATTTCTTTCCAACGCCTCCCGCCGCAGGCGGATGACCTCCGACCGGTCGCGCAGCATGTGCTTGTGCGTGAGCTCGCGGCGGTCGATCCGGCTCGGCGCCCCCCATACGCAGCCGCGTTCGCGGCATCTCCGCACGCATTCCTGCATGAGCGCGGGGTCGCTCAGGGGCAGGTTGAGATCCTGAAAACCGGAAGTCTCCCGAACCGGCGGCCCCTCCCGTCCCCCTTTCAGCGTCCTTTCCAGCTCCTGAAGCCTCTCCTCCAGCAGGTTCATCAACTCCGTCCGATCGATGCCGATGGAAGCGAGATTCCCGTCCTTCAGCAGCGAGATAGCCTTTCGCAGCAATTTCCTCGCCCCCGCCGCATTGCCCCTGCGTTCATGGTACAGGGCGACGGCGATCTGGATGAGGCCGACCCAGAGGCGGGAACGCGGGCCCCGCGGGTCCTCCTTCCAGTATTCCTCCAGCACCTCGTGGCACTCGAAATAGTCCCTCTCCCCATGGAAAAGCACCAGATATTCCTTGTACGGTTCCGGATACCTCTCCGCCATTTTGACGCCGCCCCTTTCGCCAGACCCGCCCGGATGATCCCTTGTTCAACACTCGCCTTGTTTCCCCCATTGTACCTCTTTTTTCCCTCCCAAAACAAACTTCGGCGCGCCGGCGCAACAATCCGTCCTCTATTCTCGTATCTATTAGCAGGCGACGTTTGCCAGATTCATAGATTTGCCCGAAACGGCGGAGGATTGCTTCGGAGAAAGGGAGGATGGAGTTGAACCGACGCAAGATGACAAGGAAGTTGGTCTGGTTGTGGCTGATCGCCGCGCTCATGACGACCTGGATGCCGCTCGACGCATCGGCCGCGAACAAGGATCTGACGACGAAATACCGGGTGTACCAGAATTATACGCTGCTCCAGGAATTTGCCGATCGCGAGGAAGCGATCCGGTTTGCCGGAAAATGGGCCAACAGCTACGTGGAGGAAATCGGCACGCGCCGCTGGATCTGGAGCCAGTTTCCAAAATACGAGGTGTACGTGTCCGGAACCCCGATCAAGCGGGTGAACACCCTGCAGGAGGCCATTGCCGAAGCGTCCGGGCAGCCCTATGCCAGCGTGCGGAACATCGAGTCGATCGGGTGGGAATGGCACAATTATCCGCGCTATCAGGTGTACCAGGGCGAGTTCACGCAGGACAGCTGGCTGTTCACCAATCTGGACGATGCCATCAGGGAAGCGAAGCGATGGGCCGATTCCTTCATCATCGACCTGGAAACGAACCGCTGGGTGTGGGACCAGGTAAAGGACAAGGAATCATACCGGAGCGGGGACAAGGTGTACAAGGTGTACCAGATCAACTACTCCCGCCCGGAATGGGAGTTCGCCTATCTGGAGGACGCCATCAACGAGGCGCTGAGATGGGAGCATTCGTACATAGTGAACACCGCCAAAAACAACAGGAAGGTGTTCTCCAACGAAAACCGTTTCACCGTCTATCAGTACAACACGAAGCTGGATGAGTTTGTCGGGCTGAACGCCGCCATCGCCTACGCGCAAAAATGGGACCATTCCAGAATCATCTATGATGGCAAGGAAATCTGGAATAATTATCCTTATTATCGCGTTTTCCAGGACGAGCAGTTGTTGAAAGATTTCCACACTCCCCAGTCGGCCCAGGCCTATGCTCTTGAGCATCCAAAAAGCGTGATCAGGACGCTCCACGGCCTCACCATCTGGGACAACTCGACCGGGCTCCAGGTGTGGGCGTGGAACGGGGAGGCGAAGGACGAAACGGTGTTCCGGTATGTGGAGCCGACCCGCGGGCTGGACGTCAATTCCCCCACCTGGTTCATCCTGAACGACGCTTCCGGCAATGTGCGGGATTTGTCTTCGGAAGCCCAGGCCGAATTTCTGAAAAAGAAGGGCATAGACATTTTCCCTCTCGTCCACAACCAGTTCAGCGCCGATCTGACCAGCAGGTTTTTGAACGATCGGCAGGCGCAGCAAACGTTCATCCGGACGGTGGTCGATCGTTCCGCGCAGCTCGGAGCGAAGGGCATCAACCTGGACTTTGAAGGCATGAGAGGCAGCGACCGCAGCAAATTTACGCAGTTTGTGCGGGATTTCGCCGCGGCGGCCCATGAAAAAGGTCTGCTGTTCTCCATCGATCTGCCGCGGGGAAGCGTGCGGTGGAATCACCAGACCGCCTTCGATCACGCGGAGCTGGCAAACATTGCGGACTACATCGTCATCATGGCCTATGACCAGTATTACAGCGGCAGCACGGAGCCCGGCCCGGTTTCCGCGCCGGCATGGGCGGAGGAAGGCGTGAGGGAATTTCTCTCCTACGGCATTCCGCGGAGCAAGCTGATCCTCGGAATTCCGTTCTACATCCGCCAGTGGAAACTGGATGCCAACGGCAAGCTGGCGGGCAACTCCGCCATTTTTGCCTCCTCGGTCCGGGAGCTGCTGGAGACCTACCCGCACACGAAGCAGTGGGATGAAAGGTACGGACTGTATCGCATCGAATACAGGAAAGATGACGGATATACGTACGTCTTCTGGCTGGAAGACGAAGAGACGCTGCAAAGAAGGATCGACATTGCCAAAACCTACAACCTGGCGGGTGTCGCCGCATGGCGTCTCGGCTACGAGCCGGAAACGTTCTGGGATGTTCTGGCGGCGGGCAAATAGCCTGACAGCGCGGCCTCGCCGAAGGTTTGCCGGACATCTCCTCTCTTCGGACAACGCCCTTTCTTCCTTCCGGAAGGAAGGGCTTCTTTCTTGCCTTTTCCGTACATACTGTATATACTGTAAATATACAGATATAACTGATGGAGAGATGCGCATTGTGAATATTATCCTTTCCAATGTGTCGGATGATCCGATCTATTTGCAAATCGTCAATCAGATCAAGGAGCAGATCATCACGGGACAGTTGACGGATGATGATCCGCTGCCGTCGATCCGGAACCTGGCCAGGGAGCTGAACATCAGCGTCATTACGACGAAACGGGCCTATGAGGAGCTGGAACGGGACGGTTTTATCATCACGGTGGCGGGCAAAGGCACCTATGTGGCGCCGGTCAACCGCGAAATGCTCAGGGAGGGAAAGCTGAAAATGATCGAAGACAAAATCGCGGAGGCGGTGCGGACGGCGAAACATCTCGGGCTGACCCTGGATGAGCTGCAGGAAATGCTGAGGCTCCTGTACGAGGAATGACACGGCAAACGAATACTTTGCCGGGATCAGTAAAGACACTGCGATGGGAGTGACGAACGGATGGAAAACATACTGGAACTGAACGGAGTGACCAAACGGTACGGGGATTTTTCGCTTCAGGTGGACCTGTCGCTGAAACGGGGATATATCATGGGATTTCTCGGACCGAACGGCGCCGGCAAAAGCACGACCATCCGGCTGATCATGGGCCTCGTTCGGAAAGACGGCGGTCGGATCAGATTGTTCGGCCTGGACCTCGATACCCATGAGCGGGAAATCAAGGAGCGGATCGGATTTGTCTTCGACCAGAATTATTTTTATGAAGAACTGACCGCGGAAGAGATGAAAAATACGATCCGCCCCTTCTACTCCCGTTGGGATGAAAGCTTGTTCCGCAAATACGCAAAACAATTTGATTTGCCTTTGAACAAGCCGATCAAACAGCTTTCCAAGGGGATGAAGACGAAGTTTTCGCTGGCCGTCGCCCTGTCCCATGACGCGGAGCTGCTCATCATGGATGAACCGACCTCCGGACTCGATCCCCTCATTCGCAGCGAGATTCTGGACATCCTGCAGGAAATCATCCAGGATGAGAACAAGTCTGTGTTTTTCTCCACGCATATTACGTCGGATCTCGATCAAATCGCCGATTTCATCACCATCCTTCATCAGGGAAGGGTGCTGCTGAACAGCACGAAGGACGAACTGATGGAGCGCTATTGCATTGTCAAAGGCTCAAGGGACAAACTGGACAGGATGCAGCAGGCCGGATTGATTGGCTACAAGGAAAACCGCTACGGTTTTGAAGGACTGGCCCGCGACAGGAAAGCCGTTTACCAGCTGTTCGGGGACTCTGTCGTCATCGAGAAACCGACGCTGGAAGACCTGATGCTGCACACGATCCGGGGAGGGAAGGAAACAGCATGTATTGGCTGATCAAAAAAGATTTTCTGCTGCAGAAAAAGTCGTTCTGGCTGTCGCTCATCATCATCTCTTTTCTGCCCTTCACCCTGTCGGGGCTCGAGTCCGCCGGTTTCGTCATGAGCATTTTGTGCGTCTGCTATTTGTTCGTGTTCGGAGCAAGCGCGCATGAGGACAAATCCCGGGGCGATGTGCTGCTGAACAGCATGCCAATCCGGAAAACGACCATCGTGCTGTCCAAATACGCGTCCATCTATGTGTTTGCCGCTTTCGGCCTGATCGTGAACTTCCTTCTGAGCATGCTTGGCGACCTGTTTCATATTCCCCGTTATGGATTTCCGATCACGCTTGAAAGCATCCTCGCCGCTTTCATGGCGGTGACGGTGCTGTTTTCGATCTCCCTGCCCATGATTTTCAAATTGGGCTTTACGAAAGCAAGAATCGTCAACTTCATATTGTTTTTCGGGATCCTTGTCGGAACGAATATGCTCTCCAACCGGACCAACCTGGCCGTGCTGAAGGATTTGCCGGATTTGGCTGTCAAAGGGCTCGCGCTGGCGGGGACGGTGATCCTGCTCATTGTCTCCTGTCTTCTGTCCCTGTATTTTTATCGGAATCGGGAGTTCGGATAAGCTTTGGCGAGCAGCGCCAGACTGTACACCACCCGCAGGCACGAGGACGCGATGATGGACATGTACCCGATCGCCAGATCCACGGGATATCTCCGTTCAAGATCCGTGACCCCGAACCCCTTTGCGGCAACAACCTGGTCGCGATAGACGATGGCATAGATGAGAAACAATTTTTTGGCCATTGGGAATCCATCTCCTTTTTGATCTGTGATGCCTTGTTTTCGTTCGCGGATCATGGATCCATCGTACGGAAAAGTTGTCACGGATGATCGCCATCATTTCCTTCATTTTCGCCTGACTCAGGATCATGACGCGAAAAACTTGCGCCTGTGACAAACATGATCGTATTGTCCAGCAGTTCATTGGCGATCATGCCAACCGGATAGCGTGAAAACCGGCAAATTGTACTGATCCAGGATCGACGGTTCCCAGGCCATGAACAGGACGAGCAAACCGATCCATCCGATCTCCGCAAATGGACTGTATGGACGAAGCCTTTCGGAAAAACAGAATGCGAGGGAACTGGAAGTCAGCCACAACGCGGTCAGTCCGGTGAACCCGGTTAAAAAAAAAGCCATGCCGTGCGCACGGCAACAAATCCGGTGCCAAACCAATGCCATCGGGTGCCATCGGACCCAAAAACATCTTCACGCTGCCCATTTCATGTTGTCGGCCACCCGCTTCGCAAAGAAGGACTCGGAAACTTTCTCTATCGTCTCCTTTCGAAACGATCTTGTCAAGAACCCCCGGCTTCATAACGGGACCGGTCCCGAATGAAGGGCCGTCCCGTTGAAAGCCGGGGGTTGAATTTTTCCTAAAACTCCTCGTAAACTGCCGGATCCTGATTTTTCAACCGGCCGTCCGGGCGGGTCAGGGCTGAAATTCTCCGCATATCCTCTTCGTCGAGGGTGAAATCGAAAATGGCCAGGTTTTCCATCTGACGCGCGGACGACGAGGACCTTGGAATCGGAATCGAACCGATCTGGACATGCCAGCGCAAGACAATCTGGGAAGGCGTCCGATTGTGGCGCTTGGCAATGTCCCGGATCGTTTCATCTTCCAGCAGGGAAATCGCCCTGCCGAGCGGGCTCCACGACTGGGTCTGTATGCCGTGTTCCCGGTGCCAGTTCCGCTGGGCTTCCTGGTTGAAATACGGATGCAGCTCAATCTGGTTGATGCTCGGTTTGACCCCGGTTTCCTGAACGAGCCTTTCGATATGCTCCGGCAGGAAATTGCTCACCCCGATGGAGCGCACCAGTCCCCACTTCTGCGCGTCAATCAGCGCCCGCCACGCTTCCACATACCGGCCCTGGTTCGGATTCGGCCAATGGATGAGGTAGAGATCATAGTAGTCGAGGTTGGCGCGGTACAGGGATTCCTGAATGGCGATCAGGGCCTTGTCGTAGTCATGATACCGCCCGGGCAGCTTGGAAGCGATGATCAGCTGCTCCCTGGGGACTCCGCTGCGCCGGACCGCTTCCCCCACGGTGCCTTCGTTTTCATAGTTATAGGCGGAATCCAGCAGCCGGTAACCGGCATGGATCGCATGGACGATGGACCGGACTCCCCGCGCCCCCCTCAGGGAGAAGGTTCCGAGCCCCATGACCGGCACCCTGAGACCGTCATGCAGGGTTACTTCCGGGATCTCGATCGAAGGTTTGAAATTCATCGGCGGCACTCCTTTCTTTTCTCTTCAACCTTGATTATACATCAGGTTACACCGCAAATTTCCGGATTTGCGCATCGAGCCGTTCCGTCTGCTCCACCAGCTGTTGAAGCTGATGGCGAATTTCCTCCATGGACGCCAGCACTTCCTCGGTCGCCGCGGAGATCGACTCCGAACTGGCGGAAAACCCGGTTGAGAGGCGGGAAATTTGCTGAATGGCGGCCGTAGCTTCCTGGATGCCGGAAGACAGCTGTTTGGCCGCGGCGGAAGTTTCCTCCACCTTGGTCCATACGGTGCGGGAAGATTGGAACAGGGACTGAAAGACGTCATCGGTCGTCCGGATGAGCCGTCCGCTGTTTAGCACCTCCGCTTCTCCGGTCTGAATGGCCTGTTTGACGCTGTCGACGGCCTTGTGCAGGGACAGCACCAATTCCTCAATGCGCCGGGAGGAAGCGGAAGACTGATCCGCAAGTTTGCGGACGTCCGCCGCCACAACCGCAAATCCCCTGCCGTGTTCCCCGGCGCGGGCAGCTTCGATGGAGGCGTTCAATGCAAGCAGCTGGGTTTGTTCAGCGATCTCGCGGATGCTCTGATTCATTTCCGAAATGAGCGTCGAATCGTGAATGAGCTGCTGCACGGTTTTCACGATCGCTTCAAAGCTTTCCCGCAGCATTTCCATTTGCCGGGCCGACTGCCGGATCATGTCTTGCCCGTGCCGGGCTTTGTCGCTCATCTCGACGGCTGTTTCATATGCAGCGGAAGACATTTCGGCGATTTGCTGCACCCCTTGCGACATGTCGGACATCGTCTGGGCGCTCTGTTCCGTTCCCGCCGCCATTTCCCCGATGCCCGAAGAGAACTCCTCCAGTTCCTTGCCAATCTGACCGGCGGAATCGCCCGTCTGCGCCATCGCGCGATGCACCGATTGGACCGCTTCCTTCACTCCTTCTCCGATTCCCCGCATTTCAGCCACCAGCTCGCGCAGGTTTTCCTTCATTTGATTGAATCGGACCGCCAGTTGGCCGAGTTCATCCCTGCGGGAGAATGCGAGCGATGGCACGGTCAGATTGCCGCCGGAGATCTCGGCCGCATGTTCCGCGATGCGCATGAGCGGCCTGCTCATACTCCGCGAAAACAGGTAAACCGCGGCGCTTCCCACGATCAGCATCGAAACGATGGTCAGCTGGATCGTCTGATTGATTTTCCTTTGTCCCGCCTTGTAGTCCTGCAGGTACGATCCCCCGCCAATGATCCATCCCCACTCCGGCACGAGATAAGAATAGGTGACCTTCAGCGCGGACCTGCCGGAATTGGGCAACGGCCATTCATAGTAGGTGAATCCGCCGCCATTTACCCCCCGCTCGATCATGTCCCGGATATAGTAGGTGCCGTCGGTCGCCTGGCTGTCCCAAATATTGTCCCCCTCCCGATTCGGATGGGCGACCAGGTTGCCTTCCTGGTCAAGGACAAAAAAGTATCCGTTTTCGCCGAGGTCAATCTCCCGGTTGATCGGACGGGTGCCGTCCGCTTGTTTCGGACCGAGTATCATCCGCCTGAACGACTCCTGCGCCTCCTCCAGGCTCACTTGCCCATTTTGCACTGCGGCGTCCAGGCTGGAGGCGATCATGGCCACCAGTTTCACGCTGTGTTCCAGATCCTTTTCGATGAGCGCGGTTGTTTCTTCCTTGGTCGTCTGGTAGCTGATTGTTCCAATGACAAGGATCGGCACACACAACAACGTCAAACAGAACAGGATCATTTTTCCGCCAATGGACAGTTGAAACCGCTTGCGAGTCTTGGTCATGTTGCGCATTCATCTCCAGTTCGTTTTCAGTTTTGTTTTTTCCTATGAAATTATTTTATCAGGTTTTGCCAAATATCGACAATCTTTTTGTCGAATGCTCATTACAGGCAAAAAAAATGCCTGCCTTTTCTTCGGCAGACATCCGGATCATCGATCCCGGTCTTCATTTGCGGTAAAACGACATGCCTTCGGCCAACAGTTTTTCCTCCCACACCATCTTCAAAATCGCCAGTTCTTCGCTGTAATCGGTTTTCGTCTCGTCCTTGTCATATTTCAACAGCTCCAGAATTTCGATGTCAAACGCGGTTTCGCCATGCTCCTTCCAATCCCGCTGCAGTTCCCGGTTCGTATGGGACCCGAGATCAAGCTGGAAGCGGACACGGTTGATGAAAGCCGGAACGTTGGCCGATGTTTCGAGGACACAACGGTTTTCCCCCTTGCGCCGAATGATGAAAATGCCCATGTCCGGCTTTCGCTGTTTGTACTGTTCAACCAGTTCCTTTCTGCGGTTGTTCATCTAATAACCCATCTCCTTCAACATTCTTGACAGCGTGCGCAATCTTTCTCCCAGCAGTTCCCCGTCCTGGCCGAGAGCCTGCTGGAACAGCCGGATATCCTCGTCGATCCGTTCATTGTCCAGACAAACGGAGACGGTCATCGCGTCCCCCTGCAGGCCGATCCGGTCAATGACAGGCTGAGCCGGATCGTAAAGGGAAGGATGGCGATACGCGTCCTGAAAATAGAGCAGCGTCCGGCACACGAGGATGGACAGGTCGAGCACCCGGTGCAGCGGAAGTTCCTCCGATTGCCTGGACCATTTCCCTCCCGTATGCCTCCACACCTTGGCGGAAATATCGACCTTCCCCCGGTCGTTCCACTGGGCCAGACCGACGGACATGCCCTTGGCATCGGATTGGTACGCGTATTTGCCGTCAACCCGCTCGTAGTTTTCGCAGACGATGACCGGCTTGTGCTTCAGGGTGGTCGGGATACGCATGTGCATCACTCCTTCAGTCTGTAGATTTAGTAATTTACTAATTTAGTGGTTTAGTAAATCCAATGGTTCCATTCTACCTGTTCGCCGCCGGGTTGTCAACAACGAAATCCCGCTTTGGCGTCTTGATTCCGCCTGGAGAATCCGATATACTGAAGGAAAATCCAGATATTGGCATGAGGCACGTGCCGCTTTGAATGCCCGGAGCTTGAACCGTTCCGGCATCAAAGCGGCTTTTTTGTTCGGTGTTTCATGTCGCAGGATTTTTGGGAGGTGGTATGGATGTCCGGATTTGACATGATGGTGGATCATTGGCTGTATTTGTCCATCGTGGAGGAACCGGAAGTTTGCAAACAGCTCGTGCTGGCGCTGCATGGCAAATTCGCCGTGGAGCCGGAGAAACAAAAACTCCGTATGGCGGAGTCCGAAACGATGCGGTATGCCCGCAGTGTCATGCGGCCGTTCACTTCATCCGAACTGGCCAGCCATCTTCAGCGGTCGGAACGACAGACGCGCCGCATCCTTGAGGAACTCGTGGCAAAGAACATGCTTGCGGTGGAAAACGGTCAACGCCGGTACCGGACGTATCGCCTGGCCGATGATGAAACGTAACGGTCATTTTTGACCGTTACAGAACAGGCGCCGGTCTGTAACGGTCATAAATGTCCGTCAGAAAGTATAAACCGCGTTTTGGACCGTTCCAACTCGTTCTAACGGACAAAAATGTCCGTTAAAAATCGGAAGTTGCTTCCAACGGACAAAAATGACCGTTAGAGACCTGTGCGCACCTTGCCAGCCACATTCCCCTGCCCGCGCTCAAATCGCCTTCCGCGCGGCGGAAGCCTCAAACTGGCTGTTGTACAGTTCGGCATAAAAGCCTCCGGCGGCAAGCAGCTCGTCATGCGTCCCCTGCTCCACAATGGATCCGCGGTTCATCACCAGAATGACATCCGCGTTGCGAATGGTTGACAGGCGGTGGGCGATCACAAAGCTGGTGCGCCCCTTCATCAGCCTGGACAAGGCTTGCTGGATCTGCAGCTCCGTGCGCGTATCGACGCTGCTCGTCGCTTCGTCAAGGATCAGAATTGCCGGATCTGCCAAAAACGCCCGGGCAATCGTGAGCAGCTGTTTTTGCCCCTGCGACAGGTTGTTCGCCTCCTCGTTAAGCACGGTGTCGTAACCGTCCGGCAAGGCGCGAATGAAATGGTCCGCATGGGCGGCCCTGGCGGCGCGCATGATCTCTTCCTCCGCCGCGCCCTCCCGCCCGTAGGCGATGTTGTCCCGGATCGTACCATTAAACAGCCAGGTGTCCTGCAGCACCATGCCGAACATCCGCCTCAGCTCGCCTCGGGGAAACTCGCGAATGTCTCTCCCGTCGATGGTGATGCTGCCGCCCTGCGCATCATAAAACCGCATGAGCAGGTTGACCAGCGTCGTCTTGCCCGCTCCGGTGGGACCGACGATCGCAACCATCTGCCCGGGCTTGACGTCCAGATTCAGATGTTCCATGAGGGGGGCGTCCGGCGAATACCCGAACCGCACGTCCTGGAAGCGCACGGCGCCCATTGGCCTTGCCGAAAACGGATCCGCGGGCGCGTTCGTCGCGGACGAGGCTATGGACTCCTCTTCCTCCGCCTCGTCCAGAAGCTCAAACACCCGCTCCGCCGAGGCCACAGTGGACTGGATGATATTGACGATGTTGGCCACCTGATTGATCGGCATGGAGAACTGCCGTGCGTACTGGATAAACGCCTGCACATCGCCGATGGCGATCCGCTGTCCGGCGACGAAAATGCCGCCGACAACGCAGATCAGCACATATCCGATATTGCCGATCATCCCCATGAGCGGCATGATGATGCCGGACACAAACTGGGCCCGCCAGCCGTAATCATACAACCGGTCGTTCAGATCCCGGAACTTCCCGATCGATGTTTCCTCGAGGCCGAAAGCCTTGATGATCGTATGTCCCGCATACATTTCTTCGACATGCCCGTTCAGTTCGCCGAGAGAACGCTGCTGGCCGATGAAATACCCCTGGGATCGCCGGGCGATGCGGGCGGTGACCAGTACGCCCAACGGCAGGGTGATCAGGCAGATGAGCGTCAGCACGGGGCTGATGGTGAGCATCATGACGACCACCCCGACGATCGTCACCAGAGAAGTGAGGATCTGCGTCAGGCTTTGCTGAAGGGTGTTGTTGATGTTGTCCACATCATTGGTCACGCGGCTCAACGTTTCTCCGTGCGGGCGGGAATCGTAGTACCTGAGCGGCAGGCGGGACAGCTTGGCGTTCAGGTCGCGCCGCAGGGAATATACGGTTTGTTGCGCCACGCCAGCCATCCAGTATTGCTGCAGGTAACCGAACAGGGAACTGAACAGGTATAAAATGGCAAGGATGACGAGGATTTCGCCGATGTATCCGAAATCGATCGAAGACCAGGCGGCCCCGCTTTCCCTTGCCGTCACCCCCTCAAAGATTTTCGTCGTCGCATTTCCGAGCAGCTTGGGCGCAAAGATCGAGAAAACGGTGCTGAGCATGGCCATGATTAGCACCGCGATCAGCCGAACCCGATAGGGAGCCAGGTAGCCGGCCAGCCTTTTGACCGTTCCGCGGAAATCCTTTACCTTTGCCGGCGGCATGCCCGGATGCCCCATCGGTCCAGGCCTCATCGGTCCATGTCCCATCCGTCCCGGCCTCATCGGTCCAGGCGGCATCGTTCCCGGAGGCATCCCCTGCCTTGCCGGACCCGGCCCCGCCGGACCTGGCCCCAGGGAGCCCCTGCCCATCCGGACTCCTCCTGATTCGCGACCTGTATGACCGCTCATGCGATTACCTCCTTCGACAACTGGGATGCGGCGATTTCCCGGTACACGCTGTTTTCCTTCAGAAGCTGTTCATGGGTGCCGATTCCCGCGATGCGGCCGTTTTCCATCACAATGATCTGATCCGCGTCCATGACCGTGCTGACACGCTGGGCGACGATCAGGACGGTTGCGTGTTTCGTTTCTTCCCTGAGCGCTCTTCGCAGCCTGGCGTCCGTTCTGTAGTCCAGCGCGGAAAAGCTGTCGTCAAACAGATAGATGGCCGGCCTGCGCACCAGGGCGCGCGCGATGGACAGGCGCTGCTTCTGGCCGCCTGACAGGTTCGTTCCGCCCTGTGAGATATGCGCCTCGAATCCGCCATCCAACTGCAGGATGAAATCGAGCGCCTGCGCCGTTTCTGCGGCGCGCCGCACCTCCTCCTCATCGGCGTCCTCCTTGCCGAACCGGATATTGTCGGCAATCGTGCCGCTGAACAGCACCGCCTTCTGCGGCACGTATCCGATCATCGCCCGCAGTTCCCGCTGCGGCATTTGCCGCACATCGACGCCGTTCACAAGCACACTGCCGCTCTCCACGTCATAAAAGCGGGGGATGAGCTGAAGCAGAGTCGACTTGCCGGATCCGGTGCCGCCGATGATCGCCGTCACCTGACCGGGCCTGGCGACAAAGGAAATATCGTCAAGCGCCGCCTGCTCCGCTCCCGGATAGCGGAAGGATACGTTGCGGAACTCCAACGTCCCGGCTTCCACTTGTTCTTTCTTTCCATGTTGCTGCGGGTCCACGATGCTCGCGGCCTGCTCCAGCACCTCGCGAATCCGTTCGGCCGAAGCCGATGCCCGCGGCAGCATGGCGAAAATGAACGACAACGCCACCAGAGAAAACAGAATCATGGTGGAATACTGGATAAAAGCCATCAGTTCCCCGACCATCATCCTGCCGTGATCGATGCGAATGCCTCCGTACCAGACGATGGCGATGGATGAAACATTCACAATGAGCATCATCGTCGGCATCATCAGCGCCATCAGCCGGTTCACCCTCAAAGCCGTCCCGGTCAGATCGCGGTTGGCCGCGTCAAATCTGCGCCTTTCATGTTCGGTCCGGTCAAAGGCGCGAATGACGCGCACACCGGTCAACCCCTCCCGCTGCACCAGGTTCAGTTTGTCCAGATGGGACTGCAGTTTTCGAAACAGGGGAAACCCGTGACGCATGATCAGAAAAATGGCAAGCGCCAGGACAGGGATGATCGCCACGATGACCAGCGCCAGCGCCGCATCCATGATCAGCGCCATGATGATGCCGCCTACGGCCATCATCGGCGCGGTGATCATCATCCGCAGCATCATGATCAGGAACATTTGCACCTGGCTGATGTCGTTCGTCGTCCGCGTGATCAGCGAGGCGGTGCCGAACCGGTCGAATTCCCGCTGGGTAAACCGGCTCACATGGGCAAACAGCTCATTCCGCACATCCCTTCCGAAGCCGGAAGCAACCCTGGCGGAGAAATAACTGGCCAGCACGGTGCAAAAGGCGCCGAAGACCGCTACGAGCAGCATCCATCCTCCCGTTCTCCAGATATAAGGAATGTTGCCGTTCACGACGCCGATATTGACAATATCCGCCATCAAGGTCGGCAAATACAGCTCCGCCAGCGCCTGCAAAAACACAAGCGTCAACACCAGCGCCACCGGAAGCCGATAAGGTTTCAAACGTCCGGCCAGCTTCCTCATTTTCTTCCCCCTCCTTCCGGCGACCGGGCATCCCGGACCGGCAAACGGCCATCCCTGGCAGGCAAACGGTCATCCCCGACCGGCCAACCGCCGCTCGCCTCCGCATCCGGTTGGCGCGCCGCCAGCCCCAGCTGCCGGTTCATGTATTCCGCAGCCTTTCGCATCAGCCGCGCAAGCCGCAGGCTGTCTTCCTCGCCCAGGTGGTCCACCAGCCCGGCAAACAGCCGCAGGCGATGCTCATGGATGCGCCTGATCATCGCCTTTCCGGCATCGGTCAGGCGAACCCGCACGATTCTCCGGTCGGACGGATCCGCCCGACGTTCCACCAATCCCTGCTCCTCCAGGCTGTTGAGATGCTGCGTCACCGTAGGCGCGGTGACGTTCAGACGCTCGCTGATTTCCGACACCATCGGCCCCCGCTCGTCCGATTCGGTGTAAGCATTGATCCAGTAAAGAACCATCGCCTCTCCCGGTTTCGGCGACCAGGAGGGAGCCGGGTTCATCAACAGACTCCTGCTGGTTCGGGAACAGATGTACGATTCCATCAGTTCCCTGGCTATCTCCTGCACCCGGTCCTGCAACCGCTCCTCCGCCATGGCTTTCCCTCCATTCGGCAGCTTAATAATTAGGTAACCTAATAATTAGATAACCTGATTATAGGGCGGGCGGGATCATTCGTCAAGGCCGCCTTGACAAAACAGAAAGCCGGAATCCGGGGCCCCATCGGGTAAGCCCGTGATTCCGGCTTGCGCCGCACTCCGGCAGCGTTACAACCTCGAAACAAAATCGTCGTAACCGAACCGCTTGACGACCTGGAAGCCTTCCTGCCTGCTGTACCTGGCGATGGAAGGCAGATTGATGCCGTTGAACGTATTGGTCTTCACCATCGAGTAAATGGCCATGTCGGTGAACACCACCCGGTCGCCGGGTTTCAGCGGCTGGTCGAAGGAGTAATCGCCAATGACATCGCCGGCCAGGCAGGTCTGTCCGGCGAACCGGTAGGTATGCCGCTTTTCATGGGGCTGCCCGGCGCCGACGACCTCGGGACGATACGGCATCTCCAGCACATCCGGCATATGGCAGGAGGCGGAGGTGTCGAGTATGGCGATTTGCATCCCGTTCTCCACTATATCGAGCACAGTGGCCACCAGAAATCCGGTATTGAGCGCCACCGCTTCGCCGGGCTCCAGATACACCTGCACGCCGTATTTATTCTGCAGCCGGTTGATGATGTTCACCAGCGTTTCCAGATCGTAATCCTGCCGGGTGATGTGATGCCCGCCGCCCATGTTGAGCCATTTCATGCGATGCAGGTAAGGTCCGAACTTCTCCTCCACCACCTGCACCGTGCGGGCGAGCACATCCGAATTGCACTGGCACAGCGTGTGGAAGTGAAGCCCGTCGATACCGTCCAGCTCGTCGGGACGGAAGTTCGCCAGCGTGACGCCCAATCTGGAAAACGGCGCGCACGGATCATAGATCGGCGTCCGGCTTTCCGTATATTCCGGATTGATGCGGATGCCGCATTCGATTGTTTTGCCCGGAAAGCTTTTGACGCGGTCCCGGTACTTTCTCCACTGCTGGAAGGAGTTGAACACGATATGGTCGCAATACGTGAGCAGCTCGTCGAACTCCGAATCCGAATAGGCCGGAGAGTAGGCATGCACTTCCTTGCCCATTTTCTCGTACCCGAGCCGGGCCTCGTTCAGCGAACTGGCCGTCACTCCGTACAAATACTGTCCCACCAGCGGGAAGGTGGAATACATGGAAAAACCTTTCAGCGCGAGCAGGATTTTGCATCCCGTCCGGCGCTGCACGGAATCGAGAATTTCCAGGTTTCTCCTGAGCAGCTCCTCATCGACCACAAAGCAGGGTGTCGGGAGGCTTCCGAATTCCGGTTCCCGCACGCACCCTAGCGGCGAATATTCCTCCGACTCCGACGTTTGCTCCCTGACCTTGACCGCCGTGCTCATGCCAGCACCTCCAGTTGATCCAGCAGAACGGGATTGAAATCTTCGTTCCACGGAAGGCCGAACCTGGGCAGCAGTTCCATGAAGGGATCGGGATCAAATTCCTCCACGTTGTACACGCCCGGCTTCCGCCAGGTGCCGTCCATAATGAGGCTGGCGCCGATCATGGCCGGAACGCCGGTGGTGTAGGAGATCGCCTGGGAGCCCACTTCCCGGTAGCATTCCTGGTGATCGCAGACGTTGTAAATATAGTAGGTTTTCGGTTTGCCGTCCTTCACGCCCTGGAAGATGCAGCCGATGTTCGTCTTGCCCTTGGTTCTCGGCCCCAGGGATGCCGGATCGGGAAGGACCGCCTTCAGGAACTGCAGCGGCACGATCTCCTTGCCCTCGAACACGATCGGCTTGATCGAAGTCATGCCCACGTTTTGCAGCACCCTGAGATGAGTCAGATAGCTTTCGGAGAAGGACATCCAGAAACGGATCCGTTTGATGCCCCTGATGTTGACCGCGAGAGACTCCAGCTCCTCATGATACAACAGATAGATGTCCTTCGGGCCGATTTCCGGCACATCAAACGTTTTCTTCAAAGCCAATGGAGGGGTTTCGATCCATTGTCCGTTTTCCCAGTAGCGCCCGTTGGCCGTTACTTCGCGAATGTTGATTTCCGGGTTGAAGTTGGTTGCGAACGGATAGCCGTGATCGCCGCCATTGACGTCCACAATGTCGATGTAATGGATTTCATCAAAATGATGCTTCTGCGCATAGGCCGAAAAGACACCCGTCACGCCCGGATCAAAGCCGCATCCGAGGATGGCGGTGATGCCGGCTTTCTCGAATTGTTCGCGATAGGCCCATTGCCATTTATATTCAAACTTCGGATTGTCCGGGGGCTCATAGTTCGCTGTATCCAGGTAGTGCACGCCTGTTGCCAGGCAAGCTTCCATGATCGACAGATCCTGATAGGGAAGCGCCACATGGATGACAACGTCGGGGCCAAAGCTCTTGATCAATGCGATGACTTCTTCCGTTCGATCGGCATCGACCTTGGCGGTGTGAACCTTCGTGCGGCCTCCTGCCAGTTTGTTCTTGAGAGCTTCGCATTTTTCGATGGTTCTGCTGGCAATGCAGATCTCTTCAAATATTTCGGGATATTGACAACATTTGTGCGCCACAACACTGGCAACGCCGCCAGCACCAATAATAAGAGCTTTCCCCAATTCAACCAACCTCCATTTCGTATTAAAAAATTAAAACAAGATGAATTATATAGCAGAACCCGCAAAGAATCAATGAATTTTAGAAAATTTTCGCATGAACTTTTGTGAGGCAAAAATTGATCAAGGTATGCTCCGGAATCCTCTGTTTTCCTCCGTTTTTAACATCAATCTCATGGTTTTTTCGAAGAGCGGGTTCAACCGGAATGCAGCATTGCGTTCGGGCATGGAATATCATATGGAACCCGGAACAAGTGGTGAAAAAAATAGACCGGCCGGCTCTCCATCCGGGAGTGCCTGCCGGACTTTGACTGAAATCCGGCCCGAGGGAACCCTCGGGCTTCGGCGTTCCTTCCTCACGCCCCTTGTTCAGCCCTTTGATCAGCGACCTCAAATACCTTGAGCGAATCGAGCAAATCGTTGGACAGCTTGTTGACCGACTGGACCAGCGCGACAAACTGCTCCACCGTCGCCACCTGCTCCTCCGTCGCGGCCGCCGCATTGCTCGTATTGTCGGCGGATTCCTTGGACAGTTCCACAATGCTGCGAATCGACTCCAGCATCGTGCCGGTGCTTTCCGCCATCTGCTGCGCCAGCTGGTGCAAATGCTCGTTTTGCGCCGTCACATGGTCCATCTGCTCGACGATGGCCTGGAACGACTGTCCCGCCACGCCGACGCTCTCGACGCCGCGAACGACTTCCTCGTTGCCTTTCACGGATACGCGAATGGCGTGCTGGACATCCTGCTGAATGGCCTCAAGCAGCTTCGTGATTTGCCGGGACGATTCCCCGGAAACCTCCGACAGCTTCTTGACCTCTTCCGCAACGACGGCGAAGCCTCTTCCGTGCTCCCCGGCCCGCGCGGCCTCGATGGCGGCGTTCAGGGACAGGAGCTGGGTTTGCCGGGAAATCTCCGAAATGACGTTGGCCATCTTGTCGATCTCCTTCATTCTTTCCGTCAGTTCCTTCACGACGGCCATCGTTTCGTTCATCGCCGACTGGACCTCGTTCATCTGTTCAACGGCCGTCTGCACCGTCCGGTGCCCTTGCAGCGCCTGATCGTTGGCGTGCTGGGAAACTTCAAGGACTTTCGAGGAGATGGACGTCACATGCAAAATTTGCTCGGTCAGCTTCTCGACCGTCTCTCCGGATGCTACGGCGAGCTGTTTCTGTTTCTCCGAGCGGTCGGCGATCTGCTGCACCGATTCGGTGATCGTCGCCGACGATGTGGCCGTCTGTTCGGATCCCTGAGCCAGTTCTTCCATGGAATGCTGCACCTTGAACGCCATATCCCTGACGTTCGTAATTAGCGTGCCGGTGCTTTTGTTCATGGCGTTGAAGGTGTCCGCGAGCCTTCCAAGCTCGTCCTTCCGGTTCACGGGAATCCGGAAGTTCATCTTGCCTTTGGCCATCTGCTCCGCCGCCTGCACGAGGGTGTTCAGCGGCTTGACGATCAGATCGGCGACGACCTTGCCGATCAGGACCGTCAGCACGACGGCAATGATCATGATGGCGTATGTAATGTAGGCCGAGTTTTTGTTCTTCCTTTCATTCTCCAGGTAGATCTGCTCCGCTTCGGCCAGCATTTCCTGGCTCCACCGGTTCATCTCCATGGTCAGCCCGTCTATTTTGCTCTTCATCTGCCGGTTGTAGGTGGAAATGGCGGCTTCCTTTGCCGTGACGCGGCCGATGGTGGAGTCCTTCAACAGGATCATATCGACAACATCGTCAAAATCCGCCTTGTAGTTGTTCCAGATTTGTTTGATCACCTGCAAAGACTTGCTGTCGGCAAAATCGGACAACCCCTCGATGTGCTCCACAATCTGATCGTGTTTCCCGATAATGACCGTGAGATACTGTTCCGCGTCACTCGTGCTCATGAGCAGCGCGGACGCCACCGAAGCGTTCAGGTCCTGAAAATCCGCAGACAGGGTCAGAATTCGCTGGCTGTTCTTCAACTGCTCCTCGTACATCAGCCTGTTGGCGTTGCTCAGATCCTGCTGCACCGAGATGCTGTAAATGTTGATCGCCAGCATCAGGACGAGCAGCACGCTGAAGCCGGCATACAGTTTGACGATCACCTTGAAATCGCGGATGAAACGCACGAAATTCAGCTTCTGCAACAGCTTCTTGATGGTTTCCAACACTTCTGATCCGTTCCTCCTCCGGGGGTGTTCTCTCTCTCTCTTTCATGATGCCTGATTTCCTCCTATTATTCCACAACCGGTTTGATATTGTAAACCCTTTCAGCTGTCGAATTTTGTAAATTTAATCACCTTTCGCCCGAAAAATAGAAAAAAACGGAACCCTTTCGACAAACTGCTTCGGATTCCGTTCTTCCTGAATTAAAACCGCATGTTTCTCAACTGTTTTTGCAGCGCCGGGTACACTTCCAGAATCTCCGGCAGGCCCATGGGGCCTCGCTCCAGCATGCGCACAATCGGGTTTCCGGAAGAGATTTTTTGCCTTTCCAGAAGCTTGTGCCATTTCTCAAACAGCAGGGTTTGCCGGCTCGGCCGCATGCCCGGATCGCCGGGCACCTCCTCCGCCGTTTCGGTCCGCGGTCCTTCCGCCGTTTCCGCCTCCAGCACGGTCACCCACCGTTCCGGATAGGCGGCGGAAAGCGCAACATCGGCTTCGACCCGTATGATGCCCATAAAATCCCGGATCTTGTCCTCGATCCTGAACTCTTTTCTTTCGATATCGAGCAGGCCGGCGGGATTCCACGCTGCAAGGGAAAGCTGGTAGGAGGCGCTCGTCAGGGAAGTGAGCCGGTCACGGGGAACTCCTCCGATCATGCCGGCGAATTCACCCGGAACGCGCAGCCGGATGGCGCGTATGTCCCCGGGAGATACCCCCCGGTTCATCAATTTGCGCAGGGCGTAGATGGCCGGCATCACCTGTTTGGCGGAACAGAACAGCTTGAAGCTCATTTCGTCCATGACCCGCCGGATGCCCAGCCGGTCCACAAGCTGATCGGGATCCGCATCCAGCCCGTACGTTGTGGACAGCCAACCATGATCGAGCATGCCGGTGTCTCCCTGGTAACCGCCCGCCGCCGCGAGCGCCGCCAGAACGCCCGAACGTGCCGCATGACCGAGAGACAACCAGCGGAAAGTCCGTTCGGGCGACCGGCTCACACCGCCGGAGGACAAGGTGAGCGCGAGCGCAAGGGCGTGGGCTGTCCCGGATTCGCTCAATCCCAACAGGCGGGAAGCGGACGCGGCGCTTCCGAATGCGGCGCAGAAGTAAGTTGGCCAGATTCCCCTGGACAGCACATGGGCTCCCCGGATCGCCCGTCCCAAACGGGTCATCAGATCGTAGCCGACGATCACCGCATCCCAGATCTTTTCTTCCGAATCCGGCCGGACGTGCGGGGCCAGACAGAGAACCGCCGGGATGACGACGGAACCCGGAGTCGTGCAGGAAGCGAGATGGATGTCGTCGATTTCCGTCAGCCGCGTCACAGCGCTGAGCATGCAAATATCGTCCAGCGTGTCCCGCCGGAGAATGGAAGTGAAAGGCATCCTTTCATCGGTCCACAGCCGGATGAGAAGCCTGCCTTCCTCCGTGTGCATGCCGCACAGCAGAGCGACCAGCGCGTCGCCCAGATGCATCTCGGCCCTTTTTCGTTCCACGGCGGAAAAGCGGGCATGGGCGACGAATTCGGCAGCCGATTGCAAAATGGTCATTCCTAGGTTCCTCCTGACACTGTCCATTGGCGGATCATTGTCCATTGCGGATCATATGTCCAACGAGCTCCAAAGCAATTCGTTTTCTTCCCGGCCGACGGCCACCAACGCCGACGCGAACCAGCCGCCCTTCTCGCCCCGCAGTCCGATCCGGACCGACCAGACCGTTCTCGCCTGCAGTTTCTGGTCGGCGCATGAGGCATGCAGACATGGCTTTTCCGGCCGGGATAATCCGATCGCGTATCCGAACCCGTCCTGCATCGCGGGATGAAGCAGGCGCGTCGCTTCATGCCTTTGCATCTTCTGCACAATCTGCCCGACGGTTGTTCCTTCCTTCATGTGGTCCAAAAGATCAAGCAGCATCGTGCGGGCCGCTTCCTCGCCCGCCGGCCGCTTTCGGCTCAATGTCACAAACCCGTCCGCCCAGTAGCCGGAATACTGCACGGCCACATACACAACGGCCGGAACCGAACGAAGCTCATTGATTCCTTCGATGGGAAGCAGGGTGTTCCCCGCATCGACGCTGTACAGGACGCGCACATCCATGGCGCCTGCGCAGCGGGCGGCGCGCTCCGCCTCGATGGCCGCGGTGACCACGCTGCTGTCCCGCAGGTAGATGTCCCGCATGCTGTCCACCGCGCAGCGCAAAATGCCGCATGTATCGCGGATGACGGAAATTTCCCGGTAGCTCTTCTGCCGCATGAGCTGTTCCAGTTCCGCGTCCCAGTCCACCCATTCCGCGTCTTCGCACGACTGCGTGATGGAATTGTAAACCGAAACGCCCATGACGGACTTTCCGCAGATGCCGATTTTGCGCTCCTTCAGTTGTGCGGCAAATTCCCTCACCTGTCCGGCCAGATCCTTCACCGGCTGGATGTCGCTCACCCAGCTGAGCGCCCGGACATAGGGCACATCGCGGGTCCCGGCCAGCTTGGCGAGAAGCCGGATCTCTCCGTCCGCGGTTACAAGGGCGACCGCATAGCTGTGTTTGGGAATGAACTGCGTCAAATAGCAGACTCCCGCATAATTCCGGACATCCGAATAGATGACCGCGCCGCCGAGGCCGGACGCGCGCATGCGCTGCGTGAGCGCTCTCAGACGCTCGGTGAATTCATCCAGGGGAAGCCTTTCCTGATCCCAGATTGTGCAGCCGTGCAGCACAACCGGATGCATCGTAAGCATTTGTTCACCTCCGTCGATCGCTTTTTCCCGTGAAAGTCGGCCTCCCGTCCATCTTCGGCTCCGCCGCCGTCAATTCTGCCGCCATTTCATCAGCCGCGACTCCAGGATGCGGAACGCTTGGGTCAGAATCAGGCCGAGCAAAATGACGATGACAAGGGCGACGAACAGGTTGGCCGTTTCCAGCCTTGCTCCGTAATAGCTGATATGAAAACCGAGCCCCGAGTTGGAACAAAACATCTCCCCGACAATGACGCCGATCAGCGCGCGTTCCACGCCGATTCTGAGCCCCGTCACGATCATGGGCAAAGCGGACGGCAGCGCCACCTTCATCAGAATCTGCCGGTTGTTCGCCCCGAAGGATTTGGCTGCCCGGACGAGCACCGGACTGGAATGTTTCACACCCGCCATCGTATTGATGGTGATCGGAATGAACGCAAACAGGAAGCCCATGACGACCACGGTGTTGAAGCCAAAACCGAACCAGACGAGCAGCAAGGGATAAAAGGCGATCAACGGGGTGGAAAACAGGAGCCACAGGAAGGGCTCAAAGGTGTATTCCGCCCTGCGGTACCATCCCATGATCAGACCGAGGAGGATCCCGACAAAGGAAGCGGCAAAAAAGGAAATGGCGAATTCAACCACGGTGATCCCCAGGTCCCCCCATAGTTCGCCATTGGCGGACAGCCGGGCAGCCGCCCGGAAAATTTGTTCCGGGCTGCTGACGAGCAGCGGGTTCAGCCATCTTAACGAGGATGCCAGCTGCCACAGCAGGGCTACGAGCAGCAGTCCGGCCACACCCAGCACAACGGGTTCGATTTTTCTCCACCAGAATGCGCGCGTCTTCATCGGGTTCCCTCCTCCTCTCTCCACGGAGATAATGTCTGCTCCAGCCTGCGGAACAAATTCGTGCCGATCAGCCCGATGGCCGCCACAAACACAACGAGAAAGAACAGATAATCCGTCTGGACGGCATTGCCGTATGTCCGGATCAGGTAGCCGAGCCCCTTCAGTGAAACATACATTTCACCGATGACAAAGCCGATGATGCCTCTTCCCCACCCAAGCCGGATGCCGGTGATGATGGCGGGCAGCGCGCCGGGCAAGAGCACTTTCTGAAACATCTGCCAGTCCGTCGCACCGAAACTGCGGGACATCCTCGTCAGCAGCGGATCGACCTGGCGGATGCCCGAAGCGGTGTTCATCAAAACCGGAAAAAAGGAAGCGATAAAAACGATGAACACCTTGCTTCCGACACCCACCCCGAACCAGAGCACAAAGAGGGGCACCAGGGCCACTGTCGGCGTGGAATAAAGGGCCATCTGCAGAGGATCGAACAGCGAACCGATGATCCGGTAGCGGCCGATCAGGGCACCGATGATCAAACCCGACACGACGGCGAGGAAAAAACCGCAGAACAGTTCCAACATCGACACATACAAATGGGAATAAAATTCTCCGTCGGTCAACAGCCGCCAGCCCGCAACAATCACCCTGCCGGGAGAGCTGACAAGATCCGGCTTGATGAGCGCCAGATGCCTGTTCAGTTCCCAAAGCGCGAGAAATACAATGAACGAACCGATTCCCCAGCGCTGCCGCATGGACAAGGAGGTGTACATCTTTTTTCTCTTTTTCAAGGCAGGTGTCGTGTTCAGCCTCGTTTCGCTCGTATTCATGCCCACACCCCAATCAACCGCCCGCCACCATTGCGAACTCCTCTTCCAGCAGGCGCCAGATATGACTGCGAAGCCGTCCGTATTCTGGCAGTTCTCTCACTTTCATGCCCCGCGGACGGGGCAGGTCTACCCGAATGATTTCCTTCACCCTTCCGGGCCGCGCGCTCATGACGACAATCTTGTCCGCCAGATAGATCGCTTCATCGATCCCGTGGGTGACAAACAGCACGGTTTTCCGGTCTTCTTCCCAAATCCTCAGCAGTTCCGTCTGCATGATTTCCCGCGTCTGCGCATCGAGCGCGCCGAACGGCTCATCCATCAGCAAAATGTCCGGATTGACCGCCAGTGCCCGCGCAATGCCGACGCGTTGCCGCATGCCCCCGGACAGCTGGTGCGGGTAATGCTGCCCAAATTTTTCGAGCCCGACCAGCTTCAGGAAACGGGAGGCGATTTCGCGCAGCGTCTGTTTCTTTTCACCCTGAAGCTCGTTCCCGAACCAGGTGTTCCGCTCGTTGGTGCGCCAGGGCATCAGGGCAAACTCCTGAAAAACGAGCGCCCGATCTTTGCCGGGACCTGTCACGGGTCTGCCGGCGATGAGAATCTCGCCGGCAGAAGGTTTCAACAATCCGTCGATGGCCAGAAGCAGCGTGCTTTTCCCGCATCCGCTCGGGCCCACGATCGTGACAAATTCTCCTCGCTCTACGTCCACGTTCACTCCGGAAATCGCGACGAATTCCGTGTTCTTTTGGGGATGTCTGTAGGTGATCTCCAGATCCCTGATGCTGACATGAGCCATGGATCCCCCTCCTGGTTTTTCGATTACAGATTCATCCATTCATCCTGCGTGTTGATATAGGTCATGTCAAACCATTCTTCGTAGGTCCACGGATGGTCCACGTCCCCGGCTTCAACGGAAATTTCCCAGAACAGGTCCAGTCCGGTCTTGTCAAATCCGCCGCGCTTGTCAAATCCGGGGGTGACGTCCTCCACCGACATTCTGGCCAGGTGCTCCTCCAGCTTCAGCCGGTCCATGAGAATCTGCACCGCGTCGTCGGGGTTGGATTCAATATGCCCGATGCTCTTGACCATGGCGCGCAGGAACGCCTTGATCGTTTCCGGCTTGGACTTGACGAAATCATCGATTCCGTAAACGACGTGCTGCGGCCATGTCGGTGTGATGTCCCGCTTTTCGCTGATGACCAGGTTGAGGCCCTTTTCAGCCGCGATGAACTTGAACGGAGTGGACAGGATGGAAATGTCCAGTTGCCCCGATTCCAATGCCGCCAAACGGGCGCCGCCATCGCCGGCCTGCAGGATCTGCACGTCCTTTTCCGGATTGAGACCGGCGTTTCTCAGGGCGTGCCGGGTCAGAAAGTCCGTGAGCGATCCGTAGGTCGTGATGCCGAAGGTCGCTCCTTTCGCCTCCGAGAGGCTCGTCAGCTTGGCGCTGTACCATTCAAAGTCGGACTGGTTGAATCCTCCCCAGAAGGCGCGGAACGGCTGGCCCGACCTGAGCGTCTTCACAAGCCCCGTGGGAGAAGCCACGGCAATGTCGATCGACTTCCCTGCAAGCGCTTGCACGACTCCGGCGTCTCCCTGGAACGTGTACAGCTCCACCTTGAGGCCCTCACCTTCAAAATACCCTTTTTTGTCCGCCACGTACAGAGGGAGGAAGGTGGCCGCATCGACCGGGATGCCCACTTTCAGATTGGGCTGTTCGGGCGCCTGCTTCGCGGGCTGCTGAGGCTGTGCCTGGGTGCCGCCGCCGCTTCCCTGTCCTGATGCGGATGTACCCGAAGAGCCGCCGGATCCGCCGGACGACGCGCTGCTGCCGCCTCCTCCGCCTCCTCCGGATGAAGAAGCGGGCGCGCTGCCGCCTCCTCCGCAGGCGGACACCGCCAGCATGACTGCCAGCAGCAGGACCACCATCAACCAGGACGATGTTCTTCTCCGGCTCAGAAAAGTTGTCATTTGGAAGACCTCCTTGACACATTTGATTTTATTTCGAAATTTCAGGATTGTTCAGGCATGCTCTTTTCGCCGTATGAGACCCGGTACTTTTCCAGCGTCTTGCCGCGCAAGCCCGCCAGATATTGCAGGATATCCTCATGGCCGATATATTTGCTGCGGTCGTACCTGTCGTAGTGAACCATCTCCTCCAGTTCCCGGCGCACACCCTTCTTCGGAGCGACGGCGGGCCAGCCGATCGGGATGATGAGATAAACGATGTATGTGTCGGGAATATCCAGAATCCGTTTGTAGGGATCCTGAATGTGAACCGTGATCCACTGCGTGCCGAGGCCGAGCGAGGCGGCGGCCAGATGCATGATCTGGCAGCAGTTGGCCAGGCCGTCGGTCAAATGGGTCTGTCCAAGGCCGAAGGTGTGCGCCCCTTGCACGGTGCCCCACTGCCTGCGCCCGTCGCCGATGACAACGATCAAGGCGGGAGCTTCCTCCCAGCGGGTCCGGCTTTTGACATGTTCCAGCTGCTTGCGGGGATCTTCGCTGTAATCCTTCAGGTGGAAGGACGGGTGCCTCAGTTCCGGAAGGCGCTGCTGTTCCATCCAGTAGATGAACTCGATATTCACCTCGCGATAGGCGTCGGCGATCGCCTTTTTCGTCGCCGGATCGCGGACGATGATGAATTCCCATGGCTGGGAATTGGCCCCCGACATGGCCCAGCGTCCCGCTTCAATAACCTTCTCCACATACCCGTCCGGAATCGGATCGGGCTTCAGGCTGCGGATGCTGCTGCGGTTCTTGATCAGGTCGAGGAAAAAATCATACTCCTCATGATGGGCAGGTGCAATTTCCAAGCTTCTCATTCCTTTCCTGGCAATATTCATTCATCTATGTTCAAACAACGCTGAGCGCAGGTGCGCGGCTGCTCAACCGGACCGCCCCGTTGGCGGTGACAAGGGCGGGCTCCCCGCACAGCATGTAGCCGGTTTCCGGAATGTACTGGTTCGGATGGATGACGAACAGCATACCTTCCTCCAGCACGAGATCGTTTTGCGCGCTGATGTCACCCGGCAGGATCGAGCCAAGTCCGAGCCCGTGGCCGCGCACCCGCATATAGGGAGGCGCGCAGTAAGATTCGTACCCGGCTTCCAGAAGCGGCCTGTTGATCGCGTGAAATACGTCCGACATCCTGGCGCCTGGCTTCGCTGCCCTGAAACCGCTTTCCATCGCCTGGATCAGCAGTTCGTATTTTTCATGGAACAACCGGGAGTGATCGTCCCCCAGCATGATCGTCCGGCAGATCTGGGTGAACTGTCCCTGGCAGCTCGGGGAAATCTCCGCGAGGATCACATCTCCCCTTTCCAGCCGCCGCTTCCCCGGAGGACGAACCGCCTGGTTGTGGCGTGAAGCGCTCATGAGCAAGAAATTGTCGTCGGCTCCGAGCGACTTCATGTAGCTGACCAGTTCACCCGCAAGTTCATAATCGTACATCCCCGGCCTGGCCACTTCCAGCATTTTTTCGAAACCACGCTCCGCAATCCAGGTGGCCTTCCTGGCCAGCTCGATTTCCTCGGCGGTCTTGATCGCGGCCAGGTCCGTAAAAGTTGCGTCCGCTTCCCGGAGCGAACCGCCCATCAACTCCATCAACCGATGGAAGCCGGAAACGGGCATGTCGCCGGACCCGATGAATCCGACCCGTTCGCCGGAGCGGGACAGGCGCGGCCCCCAGCGTTCGAGAAACGCCTCCAGCACATGTTCCGCCGCCCGGACACAAGCGACCCGCCCCGTGTTCCTCGCCCTCTCATGATCCCATTCCGGCGAAACATACAGCTCGTCGGAGCCGTCGGACCCGAGCACGTACAGGCTGTCTCCGAGGGACTTGAAGCCGGTGAGCAGGTGGACAAAGTTGGACGTGAGAAATGTATGAATTCCGTTGAAATAAATAACCAGAAAGTCCATGCCCGCCTGCTCCATCCTGCTGATGAAGGCGTTCCGGCGATCGGCCTGTGTCCATGGGCGCGCGGCACAATCCGCTGCTTCTTTCACTCGGTTCCCTCCTTCTTCCCGGTTTTCGATTCGCGCAGCCGCCGGGTTGCCTCGTGGTCGATGGTGAAATCCTCCTCCCGAAGGACAACGCCGTATTCCTCCCGGGCCGCCTGCAGGGAAACAAACCCTTCCAGCACATCCCAGCGCACCTTCTCCGGGTCCCTCTCCAGCGGAGAGCCCCAGCCTCCTCCGCCGGATGTGCGGATTTTGACCAGCGTGTCCCGGGGCACCGTGTGGCGGGATATGTCCACGCTTTCCCATTGCTCCTTGTCCGGATATTTGAGCAGATAATCGGATACCGCTCCTTCCCTGCCGCCCCACAACCCCCAGGGCGGGCAGGTGCGGCGTCTTCCCTGGGACAGATTCCAGGACGTTTCGGACAGGTTCCGGATCGTCACGTCCAGGCCAAGGCCTCCGCGGAATGTGCCGGCGCCGCCGGAGTCGGTGCGCAGCCTCCGTTCCTCGATGAGCACCGGGGCCTTGATTTCCAGACTTTCAATGGGGGCATTTCGCACATCTCCCTGACAGACGGACACCGATGCCGATTCACCGTCCTCATGCGGCCGCCCGCCCCAGCCGCCACCTTCGATGCTCTGCAGCACGAACGGCTTTTGCGTCCGCGGATCCGTGCCGAAGCAGGTGATGCTGCCTCCGAGATACCCCATGTGCGCCGCCGGAATGCGGTCCGGCAGGGCGGGTGCGAGCGCCTTCAGGATCGTATCGATGACCGTCGGCAAAATAATGCTCCATTTGGACATGGGAGCCGGGTAGCTGGCCATCATGACATTTCCTTCCGGAATGATGACGTTCAGCGCGCGGAAGGAGCCGTCGTTCACCGGGTCGAGCGGCGCGGTCAGCGCCTTGAAGGCAACAAAGGATGCGGCCATCGTGCGGGAATTGATCGCCCCTTTGCGCTGGCCGGAACATCCGGACAGGTCGATGGTCATCGAGTCCCCCTTCACGATCACCCTGGCGTGGATGCGCACGGGATCGTCGGGCGTGAACCCGTCGTCATCCATCCAGGATTCGGCCTCATATTCCCCGTCGGGAATTTCGGAGACGATCCGGCGGCATTTCTGATCGGTCATGTCATAGACCGCTTCGATGTACTGCTCCACCCGCTCCTTGCCGTACTTGTCCAGAAGTTCCCGGATTCTGCGCTCCGCCAGCCGGCAGGCGGCGATCTGCGCCCGCATGTCGCCGAAGGACGATTCGGGGAAGCGAATGTTGTCGCGAATCACCTTCATCAACACTTCGTTCGTTTTTCCCGCTTCCACAATCTTGAGCTGATCCAGCTGAAGTCCTTCCATCCACGGATCGGTAATTCGCACGCTGCCCCCGAATCCGGTGCTCAGTCCCCCCACGTCCATCCAATGGGCGCGCACCATGGCGAAGCAGATCAGCTCGTTTTCGTAAAACACCGGCGTGTAGATAACCACGTTGTTCAGATGCTGCCCGGCCACAGCCTGGTGATTGGTGATCAGCACGTCTCCCGGTTGAAAGCCGTTTTCCCCATACCTCTTCATCGCATCCTGGACGATGACCCCGAGATCCGCCACGAAATGGGAAACTCCGCCGATATTCTGGGACATCAACCGGCCGCGCTTGTCAATCAGGGCGCAGCAGTAGTCGCGCACTTCGTACACCATCATGTTGTAGGACGCGCGCTGCAGGTCCGCGGACATCTCGTTGGAAATCGCGGGAAGCGCGTTGCGGATCACCTCCAGGGTGACCGGATCCAGCCGCGCATGCACCTTAGCCATTTGCAACCTCACCCACCTTGATGATCAGTTCTCCGGTGCCGCACACCTCGCACACATCTCCTTCGAAAAGCACCGTAGTGGAAGCATACTCCTGGATCAGCGCAGGTCCCTTCACCACAAATCCGGGCGGCAGCTGTTCGCGAAAATATACCGGGCAGTGCACCGGGCGCTCGATATCGTCGAAATAGACCGGCCGGTGTTTCGGCTCCGGTGTTTCCCCGGAAGTCTTCAGCCCCGGAAACTGCGGCTTGGCCCTCCGTCCGGTGACGGTCAGGCGGATGTTGACCATCTCCACCGGCTCCTCCGGCGCCTGGTGCCCGTACCGCTGCTCATGAATGCGGTCGAAGCTGCCGCGAATTCCGGCGATGTCGCCTCTCTCCAGCTGCTCCACACTGACCGGAACGGGAAGGGTGAACTCCTGGCCGACATAGCGGATGTCAAGGTATGTCTGGTACGTCACCTGTTCGGTGGAGATGCCTTCGCTCAACGCCAGCTGCTTCGCCTCATCCATCAGCTGATGGCAGATCTTCAACAGTTCCGCAAACTGCAGCCGTTCCAGGGGCGCGTAATACGTCTGCACAAAATCATGCCGTTGATCTGTCATGAGCATCCCGATGGCCGAAAAATGCGCGGGGAATCGCGGAATGATCACAATCGGGATGTGCAGTTCGCGGGCGATGGCCACGGCGCTCAAGGGCCCTGCTCCCCCGGATGCCACGAGGACGAAGTCGCGCGGATCGTAGCCTTTCTCGACGGACACTTCCCGCACGGCCAGGGACATGTTGGCGATGGCGATCTGCACGATGGCGTGGGCGGAGCGGATCGTGTCCAGCCCGAGCGGTTCGGCAATCTTCCGGCGGATGCCGTCTTCCGCCGCCGCCTTGTCCAGCGGCATCGTGCCGCCGAGAAAATCCTCCGCCCCGATTCTTCCCAGCGCGACATTGGCGTCTGTGAACGTCGGCTCGGTCCCTCCCCTGCCGTAGCAGATCGGAGCGGGATCCGAACCTGCGCTGCGCGGCCCCACCTTCAGCGTTCCAAGCTCATCAAGCCACGCGATGCTCCCCCCGCCGGTTCCGACTTCCACGACCTCCACCACGGGAATCATCACCGGGTGGCCGCTCGCATATCCGCCAATATAATAGACTTCCGACATGCTCGGCTCGCCGTCCCGGATCAGGCTCGCCTTGGCGGTCGTGCCGCCCATGTCAAAGGCGATCACATTCTCATAGCCGAGCGCCCGGGCCACTTCCGCGGAGGCGATGATGCCGCCGACCGGACCGGACTCCATCATGTTCACCGGCTTCATCGCCGCGGTATCCGGCGACATGATGCCGCCGTTGGACTGCATGATCATCAGGCTTTCCCTGAAGCCGTTTTCCATCAGGCGCCCCTTCAGGGTCCGGATATACTGGCTCACCTTCGGCCCGACATAGGCATTGAGCACCGTGGTGGAAGTTCTCTCGTATTCCCGGTATTCCCTCAGAATTTCGCTCGACAGCGACACGTAGCATTCGGGCAGCCGATCACGGATGATGCCGCCGACCAGCTGCTCGTGCGCCGGATTGGCATAGGAATGGAGAAAGCAGATCGAAACCGCTTCCACTTTTTGCCGCTGAAGTTCCTCGCACAATTTTTCGATTTCGGCGATATCGACGGGCTCAAACTCGCTGCCGTCCGCCAGCATTCTTCCCGACACTTCAAAGGTCAGATGCCGGGGCACCAGCGGCTTTGGCCGGCGGAAAAACAGGTTGTACGCTTCGGGCCGGTTTCCTCTTCCTATCAAATAAACGTCCTTGGCGCCTCTGTTGGTAATGAGAGCGGTTTTCGCCCCCTTCTGCTCGATGACGGTGTTGATGGCGATGGTCGTGCCGTGGATGATATGGCTCGTGTCCGGCAGCCTGGCGCCGCTTTTTTCAATGCAATCCAGAATTCCCTGAACAAAATCGAAGTACGTGGTCGGAGATTTGGCGTGATACAGCTGACCCGTATCCGGATCAAACGCAATCAGGTCCGTGAACGTTCCACCGATGTCGACTCCCAACTGGATACTCATCCTACCCCTCCTGCCAATCGTCGATAGTTTCTGTTGATTCAAACAATTTTGTCTATCGGTTGTCTTTTGCTTGCCGATTATTTAAGATAATTCTAACTCCCAATGAAAGCCCTAACAATTTGCTCTTTGCTTATGTTCCTATAGGATAATGGTTATTACCTCAACGGGATTCCTTCAGAGGAGTGAGGATATCGACATGCTGGAGACGACCCTGCACCGTTTGCGAATTTTCAAGATTGTGACCGATGCGGGCAGCATCAACGCCGCCGCGCGCCAGCTGCAAATCACGCAGCCTTCCGTCAGTTCCCATATCCAGGCGCTGGAGCAGGAGATCGGGAGAAAGCTGTTCATTCGCCATCAGGGCAGGAGGATGGAATTGACGGACGCGGGAAAACTTCTCCACGATTACGCCTCCGAGGTCATTGCCCGGACCAGCCAGTTCGAACACGCGCTGATGAGGCTCGACAGAAAGGAAAAAACGGTGTCGGTGGCCGCGCAGCGGAACATCGCAAACAACCTGATGCCGCAGCATCTCGCCAAGTTTTCGCGCACCCATCCCGACTATGAAATCATCATGTACAGCCAGACCTATGACACGGTCATCGGACATGTGAGGGAGGGCAAGGCCGATCTCGGCCTGATCATCACGACGGAATACGTGGAGGGGCTTTATTCCGAAATCCTGGATTACCAGAGGCTGATGTTCGTGGTCGGGCCCGGCCATGAGCTGGCCAAAAAGCCCCTGATCGAGCCCGAGGAGCTGGAGCGCCATTCCTTTATCAGCGCCATCAAGCATTCGAAGCACGCCCGGATGATCGACGAACTGATGCAGAAAATCGGCGTCCGCCATCACAGATTCGGTCTGCAGGTGGAAGATTCCGCGACCATGATCGAGCTGGTGAAAAGGGGGATCGGATACGCGGCAACCTTCCATTTTTCGGTCAAGGAGGAACTGGAGCGGGGAGAGCTGGTGTCCCTGCCGATCAACGCCCAGCCGATCAGCCTGGAATTCAGGCTGCTGTACAATCCCGAAATCAGGCTGAGCGACGAGGCGCGGCTGTTCATGGTGTTTTTGCGGCACGAAATCCATTCCATGCAGCAAAAGTAATCATGTGACTGTTGATGGCGAATATTGTAAAATGTATGAAAGCAGGCTATGGATGTGAACCTGCCCGCATGGAGCCATGCGGGCAGGTCATCATGAATCTGGAGGTTTTGGACATGAGAATTGTCGTTGCCGGCGGAGACGGTTTTTGCGGCTGGCCTACCGCATTGTATTTGTCCCAAAAAGGCCACGAGGTTGCCATCATCGACAACCTTGCCCGGAGAAAATGGGATGACGAGCTGCGCTCCAATTCCCTGACCCCCATCGCCACCCTGGAGGAGCGGGTCGCCCGATGGAAGGAACTGACGGGCAAGACGATTCATATATACATCGGAGACTTGTGCCATTACGACTTTTTGCGCGAGGTGTTCCGCCAGACGAGGCCCGAGGCGTTTGTCCATTTTGCGGAACAGCGCTCCGCCCCCTATTCGATGATCGACCGGGAACACGCCGTGTTTACCCAGGTGAACAATGTGGTCGGAACGCTGAATGTCGCCTACGCCATCCGGGAGATGGCGCCGGACTGCCATCTGATCAAACTCGGAACCATGGGCGAATACGGCACTCCGAACATCGACATCGAGGAAGGCTATATCGAAATTGAGCACAACGGCCGCCGGGACATCCTGCCGTATCCGAAGCAGCCGGGCTCCTTCTATCACCTGTCCAAGGTGCACGACAGCCATAATCTGATGTTCATCTGCAAAATCTGGGGACTTCGGGTGACGGACCTGAACCAGGGGGTCGTGTACGGCCTGCACACCGATGAAACCCGGCTCGACCCTGTGCTGATCAACCGGCTCGATTATGACGCCGTGTTCGGCACAGCATTGAACCGCTTCCTCATCCAGGCGGCCATCGGGCACGACCTGACCGTGTACGGCAAGGGCGGGCAAACCCGCGGCTTCCTGAACATCACCGACACCGTCCGCTGCATTGAAATTTCCGCCCTCCATCCGGCGGATCGCGGAGAGTTTCGCGTGTTCAACCAGTTCACCGAGGAATTTTCCGTCATGGACCTGGCGCAGAAGGTGCGGCGGGTGGCGGAACAGGAAGGAATTTCCGTGAACATCGCCCATCTGGAAAATCCGCGCGTCGAAAAGGAAGAGCATTACTACCACGCCAAGAACACGAAACTGCAGGAGCTCGGTCTCACCCCCAACCTGCTGACCGATGACGTGCTGCGCGACATTTTCCGGACGGTCGTCCAATACAAGGATCGGGTGAAGACGGAAAACGTGCTTCCCACAGTCAAATGGGGTTGAAGTTGTCCGCCATGAAAATTGCCATCGTGACCGAAACATTCCATCCCGCCACCAACGGCGTGGTGACCCGCCTGACCGCCACCGTCCGCTGGCTCGTCCGCCAGGGGCATGAAGTGCTGGTCCTCGCGCCGGATGAAGGCATCGACGAATATGAAGGGGCGCGCGTCTGCCGCATCCCTTCTTTCCGTTTTTTTCTGTACCGGGACCTGAAACTGGCCTTCCCGAGACCGCTTGTGGGCAAAATTCTGAAGCAATTTGATCCCGACGTGGTCCATGTCGTCAATCCGGCGATGCTGGGAGTTGCGGGCATCTGGTATGGACGCCGCTGGCCGCTCGTCGCCTCCTACCATACCCATGTGCCTCAATATGCCGATTTTTACAGGCTGCCCTGGCTGAAACCCCCGCTCTGGGGATACCTGCGCCTGCTGCATAACCGGGCGGATCTGAACCTGTGCACTTCAAAGGCGGTGCAGGAAGAACTGATCCGGCGAAAGTTCCGGAATGTGCATGTGTGGAAGCGGGGGGTCGAGGTGGAGCGGTTCGGGCCCGAACACTACAGCCGGGCAATGAGGGAGCGGCTGTCCGGCGGGCAGCCGGACAAGCGGCTGCTTCTGTTCGTGGGGCGGCTGGCCGCCGAGAAGGGAATCGAGAAAATCCGCGACGTGTTGGACGCGTCCGGCGACGTCCGGCTGGCCATCGTCGGCGATGGCCCGCACCGCAGGGAGCTGGAGGCCCATTTCGCCGGAACGGGCACCGTGTTCACCGGTTTTCTGCATGGAGAGGAACTGGCCCAGGCGTACGCGTCCTGCGATCTGTTTGTCTTCCCGTCGATGACGGAAACCCTCGGCCTGGTGCTGCTTGAAGCGATGGCGTCCGGACTGCCTGTGGTGGCGGCCGGAAGCGGTCCGGCCGAGGAGCAGATCGAACATGGCAGGACCGGCTTCCTGTTTGACCCTTCGAAGCCGGAAGGATTTGTCCGGACCGTGCTGGACGTATTGGAAGACGAGGAACTGCGGCGGGATGTGAGCCGCCGGGCTTATGACGCGGCGCGGGAATGCGGATGGGACGAGCCCAGCCGACAGCTGCTCGAGCTATACGCGTTGACGGCGAGAGCGCCCCGCCGGCAAAGGGCGGCCATCCCCCGCATCCGATTCCCGGGATGGTTGAGGGGAAACAAGTAAGCGGGTTGCCGGCGTACTTGCGGCAAGCTTTCTTGCGTTGTTTAAAAATACGGGGCGTGCCGGACGACGACCTTGCCCGGCCTGATCAGCCGGGCCTGGCAGCCGAGCCGGTACCCCTCCTCCAGTTCCTCCCTTTCCAGCCGGGCCTTCTCCGCTTCGCTTGGCCCGGACAGCAATTCCATTCCTTCCTCCACGAGGCAGCGGCAGCGGGCACACGTCCCCCTACGGCAGTTGGACAGCCAGTCCACGCGATTCCGTTCGGCCAACTCCAGAATCGAGCTGCCGATGACCGGTTCGACGACGCGCCGGATCTTCCTCCCCTTGAGCTCCACAGCCCCGGATGGGGTCCCCGGTTGCGGTTCAATGCACTGCGCAAAATTGTGGCCAGTCCCCGCTTCCTTCCGTTTGCGAAACAACCGTCCAAGCATGGAATTACGTCTCCGCCTTCCTTGCATTCTTGTCTGCCTGCAAAACCAGCGTATGACAAGAACACCGGCATGTCAAATGCGGCCTTGCCGCGCCTATTGCATCGAAGCCAATGGCGCGGGATATGGACGCGGAACGCCGCCTTCCCGCATTCCTTCCCCGGCCCCGGCAGAGGCGCTGGAAAGGGTGCCGCATTCACGGAAGGCAAAATGCAGGCATCCCCGGCATTTGTCCGTATCCAGATGCCGCAGGGCGTCATCGATCGCTTCCCCCGATGATTCGAAGAAATGCTCCGAACCGATCAGTTCATACAGCTTGGTCCGCTTCATCACGTTCAAAGGCTGCGCCTGGATGCCGGAGATGAGCACGACTCCTCCGGATTGGCGGATGTCCCGGACAAGCTGGTACAGATGGGATTCGCCCGTCATATCCATGAACGGAACCTTGCTCATCCTCAGGAGCAGCACCCGCGGCGCCTGTTTCATGACAGGCGCCAGCGCGCTCTCAAGCTGCTTGGCCGTCCCGAAAAAGAGCGGCCCCTCGACGGAGTAGATGCTGAACTGCGGGCAGTCATGGTCCGCATTGACAACCCCGGCCTTCAGCTTCTCCCGCTTCCCAGGGTCCGGCAGCACCTTCAGGACCGACAGCGCCGAGCTCATCTGCTTGACGAACAGCAGCACCGCCAGCACAAGTCCGACCTGAACGGCGGTGGTCAGATTGGTGAACACCGTGAACAGGAACGTGATCATCAGGACGATGGAATCGCCCGTCCTCGTTTTCAGAATATGCCAGAACTCCTTGCGCTCGCTCATGTTCCAGGCCACGAGCATCAGAACGGGAGCCATGCTGGCCAGCGGAATATGGGAAGCGTAAGGCGCGAGAACAATGAGCACCAGCAGCACGGTGACGCCGTGGATCACGCCGGACATGGGAGATACGGCCCCGCTGCGGATGTTGGCGGCGGTCCGCGCGATCGCGCCCGTCGCCGGAATGCCCCCGAACAGCGGGGTCACCATGTTGGCGATGCCCTGACCGATCAGTTCCCGGTTGCTGTCATGCCTTGTGCCCGTCATCCGGTCCGCGACCACCGCCGACAACAGCGATTCGATGCCGCCCAGCATGGCGATGATCAGAGCGGGAAAAAGCATCATTTCCACGTTTTGCCACGTGAATTCCGGCCATTTCATCTGCGGCAGCGTCCCCGGAATGTCCCCGTAGACGCTGCCGATGGTGGAGACCTTTCCCTTGAACAGCAGGGCCGCCGCAACGCCGGAGATGATCAGCGCGGCGAGCGAGCCGGGCACCTTGGGCAGCCATCTGGGCGCGACGATGAGCACCGCAAAGGACAGAACGGCGATGATGACGCTGTACGGGTTCACTTCCGGCAAATGCCGCGCGATTTCCGCCAGGTTCGGCAGCAGGGTTTCATGTTTTTCGATGTCGTCCAGCCCGAGGAAATTGGCGATCTGCCCCGTGAAGATGATGACGGCGATGCCCGCCGTAAACCCGGTGATGACCGGTCTCGGGAAAAACTTCACCAGCGTGCCGAGCCGGAACATCCCCATCAGCACCAGCATGATTCCGGCCATAAATCCGGCCAGCAGCAGATTTTCGTAACCGTACTGCAAGACGATGACCAGCAGGATCGGAATAAACGCGCCTGTCGGACCGCCGATCTGAAACCGTGAACCGCCGAACAGGGAAATGAGAATGCCCGCGACGATGGTCGTATACAGACCATACTCCGGTTTGACGCCGGAAGCAATGGCAAACGCCATTCCCAAAGGAATGGCGATAATTCCCACGATGACGCCCGACAGGAGATCCTTCCGAAACGCCTCCCTATTGTATCCCGCAAATCTCCCCGACCACTTCAGCACTTGTTCAACCTTCTTCTTCCGCGATGGACTTGAATGATGACGAAAAAACTAGCACGTATAACCGAATCATACTTCGGCGGTTCGCGGCTGTCAAACATTGCGAAGGCGCGGAAACAACCGATAATGAAATCAAGTGAAATATTTTCAATCTTTTCATTTGCATAACAGACTCAGGGAGACGCAAACGGGAAAAGTTGCGAAAATATTCGATTCGGCTTAATAAATATGCAACTGCTGTACGCCTACGCACTCGAAATCATAGCCAAAACCGATGAGAAGCAGGCAGGTGATGGCGGCCCATAGGATGCTGATTGAGCGGCGTCCATGCGCAGCGAGGAACAGACAGAAGGAAGGCGAACAGGGCCGTCGATTCGACGGCCCCGCTTCATTGTTCCGGATCCACCGGGTTTCTCAGCTCATCCCGAACCCCTGCTCCTCCAGGTACTGCCTCATATGCAGGCGGACGGGCTCCTCCAGCTTGCCCGCCATGATCTCCGACCAGGTGCTGGCTATCCTCCCGCGCGTCCGCTCTCTCATGTAATTGCTGATCGACTCGTCGTAAGCCCGCAGATGCTCCTCCAGACCATCGGATGAGTACTGTCCGCGATGCAGCACCGCGTCCAGCGGCAGGCGCGGGCGCAGGATCACGTCCTGATCCGGATACCCCATGCACATGCCGAACACCGGATAGACGAGTTTTGGCAGGCGGAGCAACTCCGTCACCTCGCGGATGCGGTTGCGAATGCCGCCGACAAAGACGATGCCGAGCCCCAGCGATTCGGCCGCCAACGCCGCGTTCTGGGCCGCAAGGGATGCGTCCACCGTGGACACGATGAAGTTTTCCATCGTGTTCAGATAGGGCGGATCCTCGCCCCGGCGCAGCCGGTGCACCCGCTCCAGGCGATGCAGATCGGCGCACCAGACGAGAAACAGAGGGCAGCCCGCGATGAATTTCTGGTCGCCGCAGAGCTCCGCCAGCCGATTCCGGTCTTCCGGATCGGTCACCGCAATGACGCTGTAAGCCTGCATATTGGTCGAAGTGGAGGCCATCTGCGCGGCTCGCATGATCGACTCGAGCAATTCGGGCGGAACCGGATCGGGCTTGTATTTGCGGATGGATCTGTGATTGCGCATGATCCGGATCGTCTCGTTCAAAGGTCCCAAATCTCCTTTTTCCTATTTTTGCAAGTACGCTTTTTCCGGAGTCCAAAAGTGGGAGTGCCCGTTTTGCCAGCCCTCATCCTTCAGCTCCGGATATTTGGCTCCCGGCCAGGTCGTCACAAACAGATTCGTGATCAGGGCGTATTTTTCATACACAGTGGTTTGCAGCCTGTGGGCAACTTCTTTCTTGGTTTCATCGTCCAGCGCGGCTCTCAGTTCGTCAAACAGATCCTCCACTTCCTGCGGGTGCGTGATGCCGTTGACGTACAGCGTCCCCTTCTCACTCAGATTCCGCGGCATGTAGGTTCCGAGCTCCGCTTCCGCCTTTCCGTGATAGCTGACGAGCCCGTCTCCCCATACCCCATCTCCGCTCGTCATGGAGACATACAGTGCCTTGTCCACCACGTCGATTTCTGCGTCAATTCCGACGGCTTTCAAATAGGCCTGGACAGCGGTGAACACATTTCTGTCTTCCTGGGAGTTGTCGATAACGAGCGTCGTTTTGAATCCGTCGGGATAGCCCGCTTCCGCCAGCAGCTGCTTCGCCTTCTCCGGATCGTACGGCTGTCCGACCAGACTCGGGTTAAAAGACCAGCCGCCCGGAACGCCCCATTGATTGGTCACTTTGGCATATCCGTAATACAGCGAATCCACAATAGCCTTGCTGTCAATCGCATGACCGAGCGCCTTGCGCACCCTGACGTCGGCGAAGGGTGAAATCGAATCGGAGCTGTTGCCGATAATACCGAACGTTCTGCCCCCGTAAGAGGCGGTGATGATTTCGGCGCCGGACAAACTCAGTTCATGGGCAGTTTCCGGCGTCAGGTTCATGTAGGCATGCACTTCCCCGGATTTGAAGGCGGCCGCGGCCGACATCGTGTCCGCAATGAACTTGATTTCAATGCCATCCAGATACGGAAGACCTTTCTGCCAATAGTTTTCGTTTTTCACATATTTGATGGAAACCTGACGTTCCCAGCCGTCAAACTTGAACGGTCCCGTTCCCACCGGATTGACCGCCGCCCATTCCGCGCCGTTTTGCTGCGCCGCGGTCGGCGACACCATTCCGACGAACACGCAGACCGAATTGATCATGCTGTTGTTCCAGGAATCCATATTCAGACGGACCGTATACTTGTCGAGCACGTCAATGCTGGTAATGCCCTTCAGCTCGTTTCTTCCCGAAGCCATGAACTGCTCGATGTTCCATTTGACCGCTTCCGCATCGAACTCCGTCCCGTCATGGAACAGGATCCCCTGTCTCAGATAGAAGGTAACGGTATTGTTTTGCGGATCTGTTTCCCACCGTTCCGCCAATAACGGCTCCAGTTCACCGGACGTGTTGTACCGGCCCAGATTTTCGATCGCCGGCCTGGATATGTTTTGATCTTCATAGGTGGAAATGAGGGCGGGCCAGCCAATCGCGTTCGGTTCCAGGTTGTACGCCATCTTCAGGATGCCGCCGTACCTGGGCTGTTCCTCCTGGTCACCGCTTCCGCTTGCGCCGGTTTCATCGGACGGTGAAGAGACGTTGCCCGCCGAGGTCGTTCCGGAGTCCTTCGAACTGCTGCATCCCGCAAGCACGGTTGCCAGCACCAGCAAAACAGCAAACAATACTGAAATCGCTTTTTTTCCACGAAATTGCATGAGATCTTCCCTCCTGAAAAGCAAATCTGATCAGTCCGATCAAATGGCCCCTTCGCTGCGCAGCTGCTCCAGTTGTTCATCCGTCAGGCCGAGACGTCCCTTCAGGATCTCCTCATTATGCTCTCCGAGCAGCGGAGAAGGCTTGATCGGCACCTCGAACTCGGACAGGCGGATCGAGTTGCCCGGGATGACCACCTTGCCGCGGACCGGATGGTCGATTTCCACCATGGTGCCGCGCTGTCTCAAATAGGGGTCGTTGGTGACGTCCATCGTATCGAGAATGGCGCCCGCCGGCACGCCGGCGTTGCCGAGGATGTCCATGACCTCGAACTTGGTCCGCTCGCGGGTCCACTGGGCGATGACCGCATCGATTTCGTCCCGGTATTCATAGCGGGATTCCGGCGTGGCGAACCGTGGATCGTCCGCCATTTCCGGGTGCCCGATCGTCTCGCACAGCCGCCTCCACTGCTGGCTGGTCGGAACCCGGGACACATAGACGTACACGTAGTCGTTGGGCCCGAAGGGCTTACATGGATACAGATTGGACGGAGCGGTCAGGCCGAGCCGGTTGGCGTTGCCTCCCCGCGTCGTCGCCTTGCCGGTCACCAGTTGCCGGCCCCAGGCGGAACGGCAGAAGTTGATCATGACTTCCTGCATGTACATCTCGATTTTTTGTCCCTTGCCGGTTTTTTCCCGGTAGCGGAGCGCCGCCAGGATGGCGATCGCCGTCTGGTAGCCGGTTCCGCTGTCGGCAATGGCGAGCCCCGGTCTGAGCGGTACCCCGTCCGGTTCCCCGGTCAGACTCATCGATACCCCCGCCGCCTGGGCGATCGGATCAAAAGCCGGCAGCTTCGCATAGGGGCCGTCTGAAGGAAAGCCCTTGATCTGCGCGTAGATGATGTTCGGTTTGATCGCCCGGACGGACTCATAATCGAACCCGAGCCGTTCAATGACGCCCGGCGCAAAATTTTCAATAAACACATCCGACTTTTCGATCAGTTTCCGGATCAGCTCCTTGCCTTGAGGATGCTTCGCGTTGATCGTCACCGATTTCTTGTTCGAGTTCAGGATGAGAAATCCGTAGGCGTCTGCGTCCTCGCGATCCCTTGACACGTAGCGGCCCTGTTCCCCTTCGGGCGGCTCGACCTTGATCACCTCGGCTCCGAGCCATGCAAGGGTTTGAGTGCAGACGGTGCCGGCTTCGAACTGCGTGAAGTCGAGAACGGTGATGTCGTCCAGCGCCGTCGCGTTCGGCATCGTGTTGGCGATCGCTTCGTTCATGCTGTCACCCCCAGCTGTTCTGTGAAAAACTTCTCGATGACCGACGTCATCGATTCATGATCCCAGCGGCGGGCGTCCACCGGATCGGAGCCGATTTCCAGGATCGGGATGCCGGCCTTTTCGAACGCCTTCCGGATGAAATACGTGCCCCCGGAGCTGTTGTGTCCTTCGGTGATCATATGGATGACACCGTCCACCCGGTTTTTCTTCGCCTGGTCCACATACCATTCCACATTCCATGGCGGCATGTGCAGGATGTCCTCCATGCCGGCGAACCGGCTCGCCAGGGCGCGCAGCGGGTCCCCGCCCTCCCGGGCATAGCCGTCGGCGGCGATGGCCAGATAGATCGACCATATGAAAGAGGCGCCATACTTCTCCTCGAAGTACCGGAACATGCCCATGTTGAACCAGACCATCCGGCCGAGCCACATGATCCGCAGCCGTTCGTTCGGAACGGCTGCGACTCCCTGGTCGACCAGCGCCTTCACCTGCTCATACAGCTTCCTCGCCTGGTCCACAGCCCACTGAGTTCCCCGATGCCACTGCGGGATCATCGTCGCGGGAATCGTGTCGGTGATGCTCACCGGCGCGGGAATCGTTTCCGCAATGAGGTCGCGGGTTTTCCGGTTGTAGGCCGCCTGTTCGTTGACCAGCCGCATGATTTCCTTGAATTTCGTTTCATCGAACCTTCTGCCCGTCTTCATCTCGACAAACCGGATCAGCCCCTTGTACTCTTCGACCATAAAATCGAGGCGATGCGGGTCGAACAATTCCTCCCAGTCCACCCGGATTTTGTCCCACCATCGCTCCGGAGTTGTAATCGGCACCGTGTTTTCCAGCATGAAGAGCGGAACATCTCCGTACTGCCTGGCCATCAATTCGAAAATTTTCGCCTGGGAGTCGCAGGAGTAGCGCGTGACGAGCAATGTCGGCTTCGGCAGGCCTCCCCAGGGACCGTTTTCAGGATCGAGGGTGGAAGCGAGCGACAGGGAACAGTAATGGCACAAATCCTCCCGGTAGCCCTCCTCGTTGAGCAGCCCGAAATAATACGGCGACATCTGCTTGGCCGCGCAAACCGAAGACCACCATTGGTTCACGACGTAGGGAATGTCCATCGCCCGGAAAATTTCCTGAGGCACCTGGGCTGTCAGAAACACGAAAGGTTCTCCCTCGGCCACACGCCGCTTCGTTTCCATGAACCAGTTCTTGTGATAGGCGTTGGCTTCCTTGACGAGACTGATTCGTTTGGTGCTGCCTTCCTGCTGTTGGCTCATCTTCCGTCCTCCCTGCTGTTTCTCATGTTGCGCGCCTGACGGAAAAATTCCTTGAGCCGCGCACGCTGCTCCTCCTGTCGCTCCGGACCGAAGGGCTGCCGGTCCATCAGGAGCGCAGGCACCCCCAGCTCCCTGAGCGCCTTGCGCTGTTCCGGAAAATCCCAGGATGGAGCGTCATCCCCGTCAAGGATGTAGAAAACAACCGCCTCCGCTCCCGTGCGCTTCACTTCCTCCACAAGATACTCCACCTGCTCGCGCACCCCGGTTTGCGTTGTGCTGGCCGGACGCAGTTGATAGCGGTCTACGAGGGCGTCGATGAGATCCTCCGTCTCAAGGTCCACATCGCCTGCGTACAATCGGGCACCGAACTCATGGTTTTCCCCGACAACGACGGCTCCGCAGCTTTCCGCCAGTTCATAGAATCCGCTGTGGTCATGCGGGCTTCCGGCGATGTAGACCTTAAGCCCCTGCAGGGGGGAGCGGATTCGGGCCGCGTCCAGAAACGCTTTCAGAAGGCGCGAATGTTCCTCCTTTGGCATGTACAGGGAAGAGACCGCGGCCTGAAGCGCCTCGGTGCCGGAAACACGGGGCCCCTCCGGGTCCGTCCGCAGCTGATCCAACTCCCTGAGCAGCCTGCGGTTTTCGTTGCACCTGGAAACGGCCACTGCCACATCATCGCGGCTCAGCGTCCGGCCGGACCACGTTTCCACAGCCTGCCACAGCTCCCGCGTGCGGGCGCGGTTGTACAGGGCGCTGTTGCGCGTCCGGGAATGAAGGAAGTCGAAAAAGTACAGGTGAGGCACGGGCACGTGCGGCTCAATGGCGCGGATCATGCGCAAATAGTGGAACAGACGCGTATGGGCATCCGTGGAAGCGGATACAACAAGTCGGCTCAATGGGGATATTTTCCCTTCCACTATGGCGCTGAACTGCGCCCGCATAAGCGGATTGACCCCGCGTTCCAGATAAAGGTCGCCAGCGGAGGTGTCGGCCATCGGGTCCCCAAAAATGCGGACGGGCAAAAATCCTCCGGCAATGAGCAGTTCTTCGGGGATGTCATTGCCGAAACATCCGATGACCTTTCGGCCGTTGCCCGCCCATAGTTCGGCGTATACCGTGCGTTCGCGATAAACCCGGGCCAGCGGCCCGAATTCCGGAAGCACGGAACTTGGAGCTCTGGGCGTCGATTGTGTGCTCAAAAACTTCCCTCCATCTCAAAAAAAGCATGGTAATTTCGTTCAGTTTCATTATAATGAAGGGTGATGTATAAAGAAAATTCATAATTTCTATGCTTGGTATAGAGGGGGTTTATATCATGCTGCAGCTGGAATGGTATCGCATCTTTTATCATACGGCGAAGACGAAAAATCTCACGAAGGCGGCGCAGCAGCTGTTCATCACGCAGCCGTCCGTCAGCTACGCGATCAAGCAGATGGAAAAGGCGCTCGGGGTGAAACTGTTCAACCGGCTGTCCAAAGGTGTGGAGCTGACCCGGGAGGGCCAGGAACTGTTCATTTATGTGGAGCAATCCTTGTCGATGCTGGAGGCCGGAGAGAAGAAAATCAACGAGCTGAAGCAGCTGAACAGCGGGGAATTGAGGATCGGCGCAAGCGATACGATGATCAAGCAGCTGATGCTGCCCTATTTTGACCGGTTTCACGCCCATTATCCGAAGATCCGGCTTCGTGTCGCCCACGGCAGAACGACGGAGATCATCCAGTTCTTAAAAGAAGGAAGAGTCGATATCGGGATCGTTCGCCTGCCGGTCGAGGATCCGTTGATCGAGGTCCATGAATTCACCCAGATCCAGGACACCTTCGTCGCCGGAACGGCATTCCGGCATCTGGCGCTGGAACCCCTCTCCGCATCCCGGCTCAAGGATATCCCGCTCATTTCCCTCATTCCGGAGAGCAGCACCCGCAAATACCTGGAGCATTGGTTTGCCGCCCAGGGCATCAATCCGAGGTTCGACTTCGAATTGAGCAATGTCGATCTGATGGTGGAATTCGCCAAGCGCAACCTCGGGGTCACCCTCGTCTCGCGCGCCTTTGTTCAGAAAGAACTGGCCGGCGGGGAACTGGTGGAGCTCCGGACGGTGGAGCCAATTCCGCCTCGCTCCATCGCAATCGCGAAGCGCCGGGGAGCGCTGCTTCCGATCGCTTCCGAGCGGTTTGTGCAGATGATTTCCGGGCAACAAAAAGAGCCCGCACAAGCGGCGCAACACTATGAATAGGCGCCGGCTTGCGCGGGCAGCGGACAATTCAAGGAAGGCAAAGAAGGACGTCTGGCAAAGAAGGCGGGATTACAGCTCCAGGCTGTCGCCGGGTTTCAGGATGACTCCTTCGACGCCCCTTGCGGCCAGCTTTCTTTGAATCTCGTTTTCATCCTGGCGAATCGGCGGGAACGTGTTGTAGTGGATCGGCACCACCTGTTTCGCCCTCAGCCATTCGGCGGCAATCGCCCCGTCATCCGGTCCCATCGTGTAATGATCGCCCATCGGCAAGAAGGCGACATCGATGTCATACAGCTCGCCAAGCATTTTCAAATCCCCGAACAGGCTGGTGTCGCCGGCATGATAGAGAGTGCGGCCATCCATCCGTATGATGAATCCGGCCGGCATGCCGAGATAGATGATCCTGCCGTCTTCTTCCGTGAACGATGAGCTGTGGAACGCATGGGTCAGCTTCACATCCGCGTACCCGAGCCGCACCGTTCCGCCCATGTTGAACCCGATCGTTTGCGCTCCCTTGCTGCCCACATAGGTGGCCAGCTCGACGATGGAGCATACCGGGGCGTTGTTGTTCTTCGAAATTTCCACCGCATCTCCCAGATGATCACCGTGCCCGTGGGTGAGCAGCACATGGTTGACCTTGATGTCTTCGGGCTTCACCCTGGCAACCGGATTTCCCTTCAGGAACGGGTCAATGATCAGCGCACCCTGCGCGCTTTCCAGCAGAACGCAGGAATGCCCGTGATAAGTGATTTTCATATGAATATCCTCCCCTGCGTTGAGATATGGTTCTTTTCTTTCAGTATAGCTTGACAAAGAAAGCGAATTCAAGAACAATGAAACTATCAAGTTTCATGCAGGGAGTCGCAAGATGGCTGATCAATACCTCGGGATGAAGCTGACCAGACATATATTCAACGAATCCGGCCTGCTGGTGCTTGCTTCCGGAACGGTGCTGAGCAAGCAGCATCTGGAGCAGCTCTGGCACCTGGGCATTTATTTGGAGCCCAGGGATGTCGAACCGGCAGAACTGACTCCGCAGCAGAAGATCATTGAGCGATCTGTCGATCGGGTGAAGCGGATTTTTGAAGAAATCCGGCATACGCGCAAGCTGCCGATGCCCGAAATTGAGCGGGAAGTCCTGCCCGACATCCTGGAGCTGGGCGGCCATTGGGATGTGCATCATCTGCTGTCCTCCCTGAAAGCCAGGGATATGTATACATACCGCCACAACATCGCCGTCGGCGTCATTTCCTGTATGATCGGAAAATGGCTGAATATTTCGGATGAAGCGCAGAGAAAGCTGGCCATGGCCGGCTTCCTGCACGATGTCGGCAAGATGTTCATCCCGGAGGACATTTTGAACAAGCCCGGAAGGCTCACGGAAGATGAATTCGAACTGATGAAAAAACATACGGTGTTCGGCTACGAGCTGATCCTGAACACGATTGGCCCGGGCGTCGAGGCGACCGTCGCCCTGCAGCATCACGAACGCCTCGACGGAACCGGATATCCCCACGGAATCGGCGGGCATGAGATCCATCCGATGGCGCGCATTGTGACCGTGGCGGATGTGTTCCATGCCATGTCCTCCTACCGTTCCTACAAGGAGGCCGCGCCCTTCTATGAAACGCTGAGCGGCCTGGAAAACGGCAAATTCGGAAAGCTCGATCCGATGCTGCTGCACATCTTCATTGAGCGGATGATGCAGTCCATGGTCGGAAAATCCGTAGAACTGACGGATCACCGTATCGGCACCGTCGTGCTTGTGCATCCGCATGCCCCGCTTCATCCCCTGATCATGACGGGAGAAGAGTTCCTCGATCTGAACTCCAACCGCTCCATCCAGATCAGGCAGGTGCTTGCTTCCTGAACCGCTCCGCGGCGAGAGCCTTTTCGTACAGGTACACGTGCAGGCGCGGATCATATTCTTTTTCCCGGTACCCCATTTTCCGGTAAAACCGCTGCGCCCGCACGTTTTGCTCATCCACATACAGGGAACTGGCGTCGCACCGGCGCATGCGCCCATATCGCTCAGCCAGCAGCATGAGCGCCCTTCCCTTTCGCTTTCCCTGAACCGAACGATCCAGAGCGATCATGTCAATCCACAGTGTCGAACCCCGCACGAAGGCGTGGCAAAATCCCCTGACCTCCCCTCCCCTTTTCGGAATGTACACCCAGGTGATTCCATGTTTCAACCGGTCCTTCAGTTCGCGCAGCGACAAATCCGCTTCCGGAAAAAAGGTCCGCGTATGCGGCAGCAGATAGCGGACCGCCAGGCGGTGAATCGCTTTGTCATCCCGGACCGGGTTTCGCAATCGGATCATGCGCTCACCCCGCTGCTTACAACTTATGCGGCTGTCAAGCCTTTTGCAGGGGCATCCGACCTTGCGCGCGGCATTTTGTGCCAAAACCCGAATGTGATACAATCAGGATGTCGAAACGGACATGCCCAAGAATGATCGGACAACCGAACGATCCGACAATATCCGCGAAGAGAGGAACGAATGTGCCATATGCATGCAGCAAGTGACTGGATCGATTATGAACTGATCGATACGGGCGGCGGAGAGAGGCTGGAACGATGGGGCTCGATTGTGCTGCGCCGTCCGGACCCGCAGATTATATGGCCGATTGACACGGAAGACGAGCAGTGGACCAACGTGGCCGGACACTATCACCGCAGCTCTTCCGGCGGAGGACACTGGGAATGGAAGCGGAAGCTTCCGGAACGGTGGACCATCCGCTATGACGGGCTTTCATTTTACGTCCGGCCAACCAATTTCAAACACATGGGGCTGTTTCCCGAACAGGCGGTCAACTGGCGCTGGATCATGGAAGCCATTCGCAAGGCCGCCAGACCGGTGAAGGTGCTGAACCTGTTTGCCTATACGGGCGGCGCCACCGTCGCAGCCGCCAGCGCCGGGGCGTCCGTTTGCCATGTGGACGCGGCCAAAGGGATGGTGCAATGGGCGAAGGAGAACGTGCAGCTGTCCGGACTGGAGCATTGCCCGGTCCGGTTCATCACCGATGACGTGTTCAAATTTGTCCAGCGGGAAATCCGGAGAGGCGTGAAATACGATGCCATCATCATGGATCCCCCGTCCTACGGACGCGGTCCGGGCGGCGAAATGTGGAAGCTGGAAAAGGATTTGTACCGGTTTCTGGAAACGTGCATGAACGTTCTGTCGGACAACCCGCTGTTTTTCCTGATCAATTCCTATACGGCCGGGCTGTCGCCGACCGTTTTAAGCAATCTGCTCAAACTGACGGTGCAGCGTACATACGGAGGCACGATCACAGCGGGCGAAATCGGCCTGCCCGTCACCCGTTCGGGCATCATCCTGCCCGCCGGCATTTTCGGGAGATGGGAGGCCTGAATCGTTGAAACCGCCCGAAATCCCTGTCCTGTATGAGGACAACCATCTGATCGTCATCGAAAAGCCCGTCAACATGCCGAGCCAGGAAGACCCGTCGGGAGACCTTGACGCATTGAGCGCGGTCCGTGAAATGATCCGCATTCGCGACGGAAAGCCCGGCAACGTGTATCTCGGCCTTGTGCATCGCCTCGATCGTCCCGTCGGCGGCGCCATGGTGTTCGCCAAGACGTCCAAGGCCGCTTCCCGCATGTCCGAGCTGATCCGCACGAGGAGCATCGACAAGGAATACGTCGCCGTCGTGCACGGATCGCTTCCGCAGCGGGAGGGGACACTCGTTCATTATTTGTGGAAGGATCCCGGGACCAACATGGTGCACGTCGTCCGCAAAACCCACAGGCAGGCGAAGGAAGCGGTGCTGGACTACCGGGTGCTGGGCAGGACATACGGCTTCAGCCTTGTGCACATCCGGCTGCATACGGGCAGAACCCATCAGATCCGCGTCCAGATGGCCGCATCCGGGTGTCCGCTGTATGGCGATCAGAAATACGGCGCGCGCCTCAACCGGCCGGGGCAGCAGCTGGCGCTCTGGTCGAGGCGTCTTGCCTTCATCCATCCGGTGCGGAAAACGCCGCTGGAGATTTCGTCCCTGCCGCCCGACGCGCATCCCTGGAACCTGTGGGACAGGGATCTGTATGCCGCCGCATGGGAATCCGGACCGCGGGAGGAGGAATGGAGATGATGGTGTTTGCCGGACGTTTCCGCCGCGCCCTGACATCGTCGTTGATGACACTGGCGGCGCTTTCGTTCCTACTTTCCGGTTGCGGCATCTTTTCCCCATCGGATCCGTCACCCGCAGATCCGCCCTCCATGACGGGCAAATCCCATGAGCGGGTTCCGATGGAACCGAAGGATCCCGATGCAAATGAGCCGGCCGGGCAGGGAGAGCCTCCCGCTTCGCCCCCCTCCTATACAACGTCGGCGACGCTGGTGGCGGTGGGCGACATCATGATGCACAGCCCGCAAATACCGGCGGCGTACGACCCGGAAACGGGGACGTATTCCTTCGACCATTATTTTGAAAAGGTCAAGCCGCTCCTGGCCGGCGACTGGGTCATCGCCAACCTGGAAACGCCTTTGGCCGGCGAGGACGCCGGGGGGTATTCCGGTTACCCGCTGTTCAACGCCCCCGAGCAGTTGGCGGAGGCGCTGAAACACGCCGGATTCGGCATCGTCTCGACGGCCAACAACCATACGCTGGACCGCAACGAGCTCGGCGTCCTGCGCACCCTGGATCATGTGAAGGCGCAAGGACTCGTGCCGGTCGGAACCCACGCCTCCCCGGAAGAGGCCGGGGAGATCCCGATCATTGAAAAAAACGGCATCCGCATGGCGTTCCTCGCCTATACATACGGCACCAACGGCATTCCGATTCCGGCGGGAAAGGATTATCTGGTCAATCTCATCGACGAGGAGAAAATCAAAGCGGACATCGCCCGGGCAAGGTCGGCCGGAGCCGACCTGGTGACGGTGTCCATGCATTTCGGCTATGAATATCACCTGCAGCCAAACGAGGAACAGAAGCGGCTGTCGCGCAGCCTGATCGCGGCCGGAGCCGATATCATCCTCGGGAGCCATCCCCATGTCCTCCAGCCGTATGAGCGCATTGCGGCGGTCAATGACGAGGGTCTGCCGCGGGAAGGAATCGTCATCTACTCGCTCGGCAATTTCATCTCCAATCAGGGGCCCGAGCAGGGGACCGCCAAATATACCGACGTGGGACTCATCTTCAAGGTGAAGGCGTTCAAATCGTTCCCGGAAGAGAAAGCGGAAATCGGCGAGGTGGAGCTGATTCCGACGTGGGTGCACAAATACCGCGAAAACGGAAAGCGCCGCTATGAAATCCTGCCGATCGAAGCGGAGCTGGCGAACCGGGACCATCCCCTGCTGACGGACCGGCAGTACCGGATGCTCGAGCAATATTACGCGGAAATGAGCGCGCACCTGCATTCCATGGCGGTGCCGGTTGCCGGTGAACAGAGTCCGGACTCCGCAAGCAATTCCGCCACTGGCAGCCCCAACACCGAAAGCAGTTTGGATTCGGGCAGCTAGCCGCAACAATGGGACGTCATTTGCCGCATGTCCGCCTCGCTTCGCGCGCGAGGCGCCCCAGCTGTTCCATGGCCCCCTTGAGATCGGCCGGGGCCTCGGCCTGCAGGGCGCTGAGCGCGCATTCAAGCAAATGGAAGCGAGGCGGTCCTGACTGCAGCAGCTCTTCTTCCACAAAATCCAGCAATTCGATCGTCCTGGCAACTTCACCGGCGCATTCGCCGCTAACCGCTTCCCCGATTTTTTCCCTGATTTCGGCCAACAGCCGCTCCAGGTCCCGCTGAAAATGCGTCGATTCCTGCCTGTCCAGAATATCCGGATTGACCAGCTGCTCCCCGCTCTCCGCCACTTCTTCCACCACGCTTCTGATTCGCTGCACGCAGTAGCGGACGATTTTCCCGATCTCGGAATACTTGTTGTACATTTCATTGAAGCGCAACTCGTAATTCAGCATCCCCATGAACATGATCGAGCAATCCAGCAGGACCGGTTTCCTGTGTTCCCCGAAAATATCGATGAACCGTTCGTACAGCCAGCGGATGAGACGGAGCTGGCTTTGGTGCATGAACCGCCGAACCTCCTGATCGTCCTGGTGGAACATTTCATCGAGCAGCTTGAAAAGCTTCATTGCCCGGTTTTCTTTCAGCTGCAGCTCCAGTTGGCGGATGAAGATTTCCACGTCCGACTTGTCTCGTCCGATCAGCAGTTCGTTTCTCTCCTGTTCGATGATGCCGAACAGATAGCCGCAAACTTCTATCAGAAGCTCGTTTTTGGAGGAAAAATAATTGTAAAACGTCCCCTTGGAGATGCCGCTGTATTCGATGATGTCCTGTATGGAAGTGGCTTTCACTCCATTTTCGATAAACAAATGGTACGCCTGCTGAATAACGCGCTGTTTTTTGGCGATCATGTCCCTTTTCTTCCTCTTTCCGTTCTTTTTGGGCGATGGATAGGCGTTGCATTTACCGTGCAAATTGTTATAAAATAGGTTGTCAATATGTAATGATTGTATAAAAAATTGAACTGACAGTCAAATTTCAGTTCGGATTGGAGCATGGAAGTCATATGGAAATACAAAAAAGCAGACTTTACGGAACGCTAAGCATTTTGATGATCGGCGCATTTATTTCGTTTCTGAACAACACCCTCCTGAACATCGCCCTGCCCTCCATCATGAGGGATCTGCAGATCGGGCTGTCCACGGTTCAATGGCTGACGACCGGGTTCATGCTGGTGAACGGCGTGCTGATGCCTGCTTCCGCATTCATGATCCAGAAGTTTTCCGTTCGCGGCCTGTTCCTGTTTTCCATGTTCATGTTTACGTTGGGAACGGTTTGCGCCGGGTATTCCCATACGTTCGCCCTGCTCCTTGGGGGAAGAATGATGCAGGCCGCCGGCGGGGCCGTTCTCATGCCGCTTCTCATGAATGTCATGCTGGTCAGCTTTCCGGTGGAACGCAGGGGTTCCGTCATGGGCCTGTTCGGTCTGATTATGATGTTTGCCCCCGCCATCGGGCCGACCCTTTCCGGCTGGATCGTCGAACATTTTGATTGGCGCATGCTGTTTCACTTCCTGTGGCCGATTTCGACAACGATCCTGCTCATCAGCATTTTCGTGCTGAAGGGAACCCGGCAGCCGTCCAATGTGCATCTTGACATATTCTCCCTGGTTCTTTCCAGCATCGGATTCGGATCTCTGCTGTACGGCCTGAGTTCGGCCGGCAACAACGGTTGGGACGATCCTGTCGTATTGGCGGCCATTTTCATTGGCATCATCGTCATTTTCTGGTTTGTCATGCGGCAGATGCGGATGAAGGAACCGCTGCTGAACTTCCGTGTCTACGCCTATCCGATGTTTTCTCTGTCGAGTGCCATCATGATATTTATGAATATGGCGTTTTTCTCCGGCATGATTTTGCTGACGACTTATGTTCAGAACCTGCGCGGCATTTCACCGCTGGACGCGGGACTGATGATGCTGCCCGGCGCGATCGTCATGGCCATCATGTCGCCAATCAACGGCAGGCTGTTCGATAAATACGGGGGCCGCGTTCTGTCCGTGATCGGCCTGGCCATCGCAGCGGTGACCACGTACATGTTCAGCAAACTGACCTTTGAGAACTCCTATTTCTATCTGACCATGCTGAACACCGTGCGCTCCTTCGGATTGTCCATGGTCATGATGCCGGTGCAAACCAACGGCCTGAACCAGCTGCCGCGCCGCTATTATCCCCATGGAACGGCCATGAACAACACGCTGACACAGGTGTCCGGCGCCATCGGCACAGCCCTGCTCGTTACCGTCATGTCCAACAGCTCCGATGGCATGATGGCAAGGAAAATGGCGGAAGCAGGATCGGCCTTGACACCCGAACTGGAGATGAAAATCGCAATGGAATCGACGCTGCACGGCATCAACCTCGCCTTCGCATGGGCCACTGCCATTGTGTGCGTCGCGCTCGCGCTGGCCTTTTTCATGAAACGCGCCACTCCGATGGAAAGCCCGACACCGGGAACACACGAACACGGACAGCCGCACGAGCAGCCGGGTGCCCTTTCGGCTGCCGGGCAATCTGCCCGGTCACTTTCCAATTCTTCGCTGCCCACACAGGTGAAATAAAAAAAAAAAGCATGATTTCGTCCTGGCTTATGCCGGCCGGAATCATGCTTCTTTTTTCTCCTCCGTTGCAATCGTTTTCTCATGTACCGGCGGTTCGGCCATTTTGCCCAGCAGGTAGATGAGCAGCTGCTGGCTGTGGCGGGAAATCCGGTCCAGCCCCTGCCGGATGTAAGCGTCGCGGATCCTGAGCCCCCGTTCCCCTTCCCTTCTGCCCTTTTCCGTCAGCCGGATCCAGACGATGCGCCGGTCCTGCTCATTGCGCTGGCGCACAATGAGCTCATTTTTGACCATGCGGTCGAGCAAGGTGGTGACGGCGGCCGGCGTTGTCGCCAGGTATTCGATCAGATCCGACGGTTTGACCTGGTCATGGTTCATGACGTATTCCAGCACAGTCAGCTGCGCTTCCGTCAGGTCCGGCGCCAGCGACTGCTCCATATAGGTTTTGTAGTCCCTGGACAGCTTGTACCAAACCTTCATGAACTCGTTCGCCAACACGTCCGCCCCTCCCCGACGCATTGCTTCTGTCATGTCACATGATCATGCTTTCAAAGCGTCATCAGCTTCCATTTCGCGAGAACATACCAGCGCCTTTCCGGCTTCCGCCTGTATCGCGGAAGAACCCGGAAGGCGTTCACCGCCTCCTGAAATGCTTCCCTGGCCAGATCCTTGCGCCCCAATGCGCCGTATACCTGGCCCAGCCGGTAGTAGCCCTTGCAGGAAGAGGATTGAATGCTGCGAAACGTTTCCAGATACTCCGCCGCCTTGCCCGGGTCCACGCCGGCAAGCGCTTCCCCGGCCGCAAGGTACGGTTCTCCGTATTTGACCCGGGGACTGGCCTCCGCAGCCGCGGCGAGCATGCGCCCGCCTTGCTCGAAGTTCCTGAGATGAAAGCAGCAGATGGCGAGTTCCGCCATGACCTCCGCGGATTCCGGAACCGCCCGGTGCAGTTCCTCCAGCAGGGAATGGGCTTCCCGGTACTTTCTTCGCTCCATCAGCACCCGGGCCAGCTCATGCCTGGCCGAAAAATCATGCGGATTGAGCCGCAGATCGGCTCTCAGGCGGGATGTTTTGCGTGCAAGCTGCGCCGGCCGGAACACATTCGGTAACAGGCCGACAAAGCGCCGATCGAGGAAGTAGATGAGGATGAGGAAGACGATCAGCGCAATGAACGGGTTACCAAAAATATACCACAAAACGGGGAAAATGAGTATTTTGCCCATTTCGATTCAGCCCCTTCCTCAGGACAGTTTCACCACATCCGCGAGAGGCGCCGGCCTGGCGGAAAACACCGGTTTGCCCGGAGAATTGCGGTCTTCGATGGGCACATGCTCGGTCGATACCGGAATCATCTCCTTCTGTTCGGTCACGGCCATGAGATCGTAGCTTTCCCGGACGTAAAAGGCTTTGAGCAGCCTGCTGCCGTTTGACCTGCCCCGCTTCGCCTGGCTGAACGAGAAGGTGATGACTCCCTTGCCTCCCCTGCCCTGAACCGGATAATCCATGAGCAGCGAACTTTTGGCGTAGCCGAGGTCTGAAACGACCAGCACCTCTCCCTCGTCGCCCTCCACCCAAAGGGCCGAAATGACCTCATCGCCTTCCTTCAGTTGCATGCCCCTGACGCCGGCGGCCGCCCGGCCCATGGAGCTGACCTCCTCCTCGCGGAACCGGATCGCCATGCCGAGCCGGGACACGAGCATGATCTCCTTGTTTCCTTCGCTCGGATGGACATGGACGACTTCGTCTTCCCCGTTCAGCTTGACGGCGACGATGCCGGTCGTCCGGTTCGTTTCATACTCCGCGATGGGGGTTCGCTTCACCTGGCCGTTCTTCGTCACAAAGACGACGGACCTCGCGTCTGACTCGAAGGACTGCACCGGGATGACGCTGACGATGCGGTCATCCTTTGCCAGGGAGATGAGGTTGACGATGGCGGTGCCGTTCTCTTTCCATTTGTATTCGGGAATTTGATGAACCGGAAGCGAAAAGCACTGTCCCCTGCGGGTGAACAGGAGCAGCCTGTTCAGCGTGTTGACCTCCAGCTTGTGGCGGAGATAATCGCCTTCCTTCAGTCCCGTCGGCTCGTTGTCGCCGCCGGAGCGGGTATAGGACAGGAGCGATGTGCGCTTGATATACCCGTCGTTGGACAGGGTGACGATGACGTCTTCGGAGGTGACCATCACCTCCAGGTTGACCTTCAGTTCCTCCACCTCGCTCTGGATCGAGGAACGCCGGTCGATGCCGAAGCGGTCGCGGATTTCCGTCAGTTCCTCGCGGATGACGGCCAACAGTTTCCGCTCGCTGGACAGAATGCCGCGCAGGCGGGCGATCGTTTTTTCCGTCTCCTTCAGTTCCTTTTCCAGCGACGTGATCTCCAGGTTGGTCAGCCGGTACAGCTGCAAGGCGAGGATCGCGTCGGCCTGCCGTTCGGTGAAGGCGAATGTGGCGATCAGGTTGTGCTGGGCGTCCTGCCGGTTTTTCGACTTCCGGATCGTATCGATGACGTCATCCAGGATGGACAGCGCCTTGACCAGGCCTTCCAGGACATGGGCGCGGTCCTCGGCCTTCTCAAGCTCGTATCGGGATCTTCGGGTGACAACCTCCTTCTGGTGGGCGATGTAAGCCTCGAGCATCTGCTTGAGGCCGAGCTGCTGCGGAGCCCGGTTGACGATGGCCACCATGTTGAAGTTGTAGGTAACCTGCAGGTCGGTTTTTTTCAGCAGGTAGTTGAGCACGCCTTCCGCATCCGCGTCCTTTTTCAGCTCCACGACGATGCGCAGGCCCCCGCGGCCGCTTTCGTCCCGCACCTCCGCGATGCCCTCGGCCTTCCGCTCCAGGCGGATCTGCTCCATCGCCGTCACGAGCTTCGATTTGACGACCTGATACGGGATTTCCGTAATGACAATTTGCTTGCGCCCGCCCCGCAGTTCCTCCACCTCGGCCCGCGCCCGGATGACGATGCGGCCCTTTCCGGTGGCGTACGCTTCCCGGATGCCGTCTTCCCCCATGATGATGCCGCCGGTCGGGAAATCCGGCCCGCGCACAATCCGCATCAAGTCCTCCAGCCCGATTTCGGAATTCTCCATCACGGCAATGCAGGCATCGATGATTTCCCTCAGATTGTGGGGAGGAATTTCCGTGGCGAAGCCGGAGGAAATGCCGCTGACCCCGTTGACCAGCAGGTTCGGAAACCGCGCCGGCAGCACGACCGGTTCCCGGGCGGTGTTGTCGAAATTGTCCTTGAACGGGACGGTGTTCTTGTCGATGTCCCTGAGGAGCTCGTGGGCGATCGGCGACAACCTCGCCTCCGTATAGCGCATCGCCGCCGGGGGATCGTCGTCGAGGGAGCCCCAGTTGCCGTGGCCGTCAATGAGCGGATATCCCATCTTCCATGGCTGCGCCATGCGCACCATGCCGTCGTAAATCGAGGCGTCGCCGTGCGGGTGGTAGTTGCCCATGACATCGCCGACGGTCTTGGCCGATTTGCGGTACGGTTTGTCCGCCGTGTTTCCCGATTCGTACATGGCGTACAGGATGCGCCGCTGCACCGGCTTGAGCCCGTCCCGCACGTCCGGAATGGCGCGGTCCTGGATGATGTATTTGGAATAGCGTCCAAACCGGTCGCCCACCACTTCCTCGAGATACGCGGGCAAAAACTGTTCCATCGTGCTCATCTGTCAGCCACCCCTATTCCTCAAAGTCGGTGAAGTCGACGTTTTCGACGATCCAGCGCTTCCGAGGCTCCACCTTGTCCCCCATCAGGACGGATACACGCCGCTCCGCCTTGGCCGCATCTTCGATTCTCACCTGAAGTAGCGTGCGCGTCGCCGGATTCATCGTCGTTTCCCACAGCTGCTCCGGATTCATTTCGCCCAATCCCTTGTACCTCTGCAGCTCAAATCCGCGGCCCATTTCCTTCGCCGCCTGCTGCAGCTGCTCGTCGGTCCAGGCGTACCGCACCGTCTCGGTTTTTCCCGATTTCTTCGTCAGCTTGTACAGCGGCGGCTGGGCGATGTACACCATGCCCCGCTCGATCAGCTCCTTCATGTAGCGGTAGAAAAAGGTAAGGAGCAGCACCTGGATATGGGCGCCGTCGGTGTCGGCGTCGGTCATGATGATGATTTTGCCGTAGTTCGACTCGTCCGCGGAAAATTCCGGCCCGATGCCGGCGCCGATGGCCGTGATGATCGCCTTGTATTCCTCGTTTTTCAGAATGTCGGCGAGCTTCGCTTTTTCCGGATTCATCGGCTTGCCCCTGAGCGGCAGGATCGCCTGGAACCGGGAATCCCGCCCCTGTTTGGCGCTGCCGCCGGCGGAGTCGCCTTCGACGATGAACAGCTCATTGTTGGCGTAATCCTTCGACTGCGCCGGAGTCAGCTTGCCGTTCAGGTTGGAGCTCTGGTTTTTCCCCTTCTTGCCGGAACGAACCTCTTCCCGCGCCTTGCGGGCCGCCTCCCGCGCCTTGGCCGCCTGCACAGCCTTCCTCACCAGCATCTGCGCGGTTTGCGGGTTTTCCTCGAGAAAGGCGGCGAGCTGCTCGGCGACGACGGCATCCACGACGCTGCGCGCCGACATGCTGCCGAGCTGGTCCTTCGTCTGGCCGACAAACTCGACTTCGCTCATTTTGACGCTGATGACCGCCATCATCCCTTCGCGCAGGTCGGAGCCTTCCAGGTTTTTGTCCTTTTCCTTCAGAATGCCGATTTTCCGCGCGTATTCGTTCATCACCCGGGTGAAAGCCGTCTTGAACCCCGTTTCGTGTGTGCCTCCGCCGCGGGTCGGAATGGAGTTGACGAAGGAGGCGATCGTTTCCGTATAGCCGTCGTGGAACTGCAGGGCGACCTCCACCTCGATGTCGTCCTTTTCCGCGGCAAAATGGATGACCTCGTGCAGGACGGTCTTGTCCTCGTTCAAAAAGGCCACAAACTCGGCGACACCGCCGGCATACTCAAACGTTTCCGACCGGCCGCTTCGCTCGTCCGTCAGGGTGATGCGCAGGCCGGAATTCAGAAAGGCGATTTCCTGCAGACGGTCATGGAGCGTGTCAAACTGGATGTTGATGCCGGCTGTGAACACCTTCGGATCCGGCTTGAAAGTGACTTTCGTTCCCGTTTTACGGGTGGCGCCGACCACCTCGAGGCCGGTCACCGGTTCCCCGACATGCTCCTGCCCGCTCTCATCCACCCACGATTCAAACCGCTGGCGGTGGATCTTCCCGTCCCGGTAAATTTCCACCTCCAGCCATTCCGACAGGGCGTTGGTGACGGAGGCGCCGACGCCGTGCAGCCCCCCGGTCTTCCGGTATCCTTCGCCGCCGAACTTGCCTCCGGCATGCAGCATCGTGAAGACAACCTGCGGCGTCGGGACGCCCGTCTTGTGCATGCCCACTGGGATGCCCCGCCCGTTATCCAGCACGGTCACAGACTGGTCGGGATGAATGGTGACGTCAATCCGGTTGCAGTGCCTGGCCAGATGCTCGTCCACGGCGTTGTCGACGATTTCCCATATGATATGATGCAGCCCGGAAATGCCGGTGCTGCCTATGTACATGCCCGGACGTTTGCGAACGGCCACGAGCCCTTCGAGCACCTGGATGTCGTCCGCCTCATAGCTCCCCGTTTCCGCCCGCTGCGCCGTTGGGTCAACCTGCGATGGATCCTGAAGGCCGGCAAACAGATCGAGCTGCTCAGCCATTCGAACTCCCCCTTCGCTTCAAGTGCGATGTCATGCAGACATTATACCATACTGTCATTTTTTGTACTCCCGCCCCCCCCCACCTTCGCCCCCAAGGCGGGGAGCAAAGGCAATGAAGCGGCGCGGGGAATAAGGTTCCCCGCGCCGACCGCACGGCAATATCCGCTGCCGTCACAGCTGGTTTCGCAGACGCTCGAGCGCCGCAAGGCGCCTTTCCAGATCATCAAGGTCGATTCCTTCCTCCAGCGCCCTGGCGAGACCGTCCGCATACTCCACGGCCGCATGTCCCATGCGCTCATCCAGCTCCCGCGCCAGCTCATCCAGCAGTTCGACGTAATACGCGTCAAACAGCTGCAGATGCCGCTCGGCAAAGGCGGAAACGAGGGCGCCCATTTTTTCTTCCAACGCGGCTTTCAGCCGGTCACGGCCGCCCCCTTCGAAAAACTGCCTGGCGTTTTTGTAATACCCTGACAGCCATTTCCGGTCCGCAGGCACATCTCCCATGGTTTCTTCCACCGCCGGCGTCGGCAGGGACCGCGCCGCAAGGGCGGGAAAGTCAAATTCCGGCAGTCTGGTCCGGATGAGACGGACGATTTGCTCCCGGCGTCCGTCCAGCAGGCGCCACAAATGTTTTTCCAGGCGCAGGGTCGTCGCCAGCATTTCCTGGGACAGGTCATATCCGATGGCGGAAACGAGTTCCTTCCAGGCCGAGGCCAGCTTGATGTCGTCGGACGGTCCGCCGTCGCGGAACACGGCGGGGTTGAAGGATATCTGGAAAAATTCCCCAAATCGGTACCGGACCCTCTGCCGCACGTAGAAGACGAGCTCCTCCGCTTCCTTGCGCAGCTGGCGGCGGGTTTGTTCCAGCTCGACCTCCGCGATGGCCGGCTTCAGCTCGTCGATGGCCCGTTTCAGCTCTCCAAGCGCCTTCAGCCGCTCGGCTTCCCCCTGGCGCGCCGAATCCGTCCACTGCACGAGCCTGGCGGCGGCCCGGGAAAGATCCTGGCGGGCCGCGGACATGATGAGGTCCGCAAGATCCTCGTAGATAAACCGGTAAAACCGCTCTTCAAACGGAACAATTCCCGACTGCTCCAGCTTGCCCATGTCCCGATCCAGTTTCCCGTCCAGCGCCAGCATGCTGGACAAGGCGAACAGGCGGGGATGCCGGATGCCATGCTGCAGAAGATTGCCTTCCACATGGCGAAGCACGCCCTCCAGTTCCTCCCGGGATGCGGCCAGATCGGCGGCGTTCACCACAAAAAACATCTTGTCCAGTTCAAAGCTGTCCTTCACCCGGCCGAGCTGGTTCAGAAACTCGCGGTCCGCCTGGGAAAAGGCGTGGTTGTAGTAGGTGACGAACAGGACCGCGTCGGCGTTCTTGATATACTCGAAGGCCACGCCGGTGTGGCGGGCGTTGATGGAATCCGCGCCGGGCGTGTCGACCAGCGTAATGCCGGCATCCGTGAGCGGGCAGGCGTAATGCAGGTCGATCCGCTCCACAAAACACGATTTTTGTTCAACGGCGGCGAATTCGCGGAACTGCTCCAGCCCGACCTTCCATTCCTCGCCGAGATGGCCGCCCAGCTCCTTCCAGCCCCTGGCCGCCGCCTGCAGGAAGGACAGGTGGGGCCGCGCCTTCGGAGAGATGTCGCCCGGCCGGATTTGGGCCGCCAGCTCAAGCAGCCCTTCCAGGCTGTCCGCGCTCCGGCCGATCATGTCCAGCGAATGGCGAAGCTCTTCTCCCATGCGTTCCGCGCTTTTCAGCTTCACCCTCGCGCTGCCGTGCTCCCAGCCTTCGGCCGGAGGAACGATCCGGTTGATCGCCGCCGTCGTCGGATTGGGCGATACGGGCAGCACCGGCTCCCCCGCCAGCGCGTTGGCGAAGGAAGATTTGCCGGCGCTGAAGGCGCCGAACAGGGCAATGGTGAACCGCTGGTTGGACAGCCGCTCCGCCTTGTCCTTCAGTTCGGCGGCCAGCGACTTTAACGGAGCGATGCCTTCGAGAATGTCCACGCCGCTTTTGAGCAGCTCGGCGGCTTCCGTGAGCCTCCGGCGCATCCGGACGTTTTCCTCCCGCTCCAGAGCAACAAAGGCGGAAGGCGCTTCGGATGAACCGGAGGCTGATCCGGCGGAGCCGGCCGCTTTCTCGTCAGCAGCCGCGATTCCGCCCGCTCCGCCTTTCGCGGCTCCTTCAGCTGCCGGACCGGTTCCATGAACGCGATCCCCTTCGGAATCGCCCCGCGCCGCCGTTTCCGGCCTGGGGAACCGCATATCCGCTTCCCCGCCGGCCGCCCGGTCGAGCAGACGCATGAACTGCGAACGCCTTTCCGACAACTCTTCATCCAGTTCCCGGAGACGGTTCCATGCGGACATCTCCGCTTCCAGCCTTGCGATGTTCTGTTCCAAGGTACTGGCTTCCCGCGCGCCGCGCTCGCGGATGAGATCGGCTGCCTGCTCCAGCATCTCCAGTCCCTGCCGCCTGTAATATTGCTTGACGTCGTGGGCGATCGTCTGGGAATAGTTCAGCGTGTACTCTCCCGAGACGACTGCTCCCCGCTGGATCCGTTCGGTCAGCCAGGCCTCGTCCACCGGGGACGCCAGGGCGTTCAGCCGGTCGGCGATGACGGCCGGGTCGATATCCGCCTGTGTACACAGGCTGCGCAGCAGGTCGGCCAGATGAAACTGCACATGCACCCGGATCTGCTCCTGAAAATCGTCGAGCAGCGCTTCAAGCCTCCGCTGTCTTTCCGCGGCGGTTTTGCCTCCGGCGAACAGGAGCCCGACCCGGAAGCCCGGCTGCCTGCTCTCCAGAAACGAATGGACGAGATCCCTCGTTTTGGCCGGGGTGATGTTGGCGTTCGCCAGCAGCTTGTCCAGCTCCCGCTTGCCCTCGTTCAGCCACTCGTCCGCCTTGCCCAGCCAATGTTCGCGCTCCCGCCGAAGCGCCTCAAGCCGCGCGGCCGCATCCTCCACATCGACGCGGGCCATCTCCTCCTCGAGTCTCTCCCTTTCGTCCCGCTCGAGCCCTTTCAGGTAATCGATGTGTTCCTCGACGCAGACGATGGCGGATCGCCTGACGTTGTGGCGGATGAACGCCTGGCCGAACTCGGGAAGCGAGCGGACGAACCGGGACAGGTCCGGCCATTCGTTGTGCGGGTGGTCCAGCCGTTTCAGGGAGATCAAAAACAGTCCCGCGGGTTCAAGATCCCAGACGGAGAAAGCCTCCTCCACGCTGGCCCTGTACGCCTCGAAGGGCAGTTCCCGGTCGCGGTGCTTGTCGATCTGGTTGACCACCGCATACACGGGTTTTCCCTGCTCCTGCAGTTTTTTCATAAAGGTGAAGTTCAGTTCCGACTGCACGTGATTGTAGTCCATCACATAAAAGACGACATCGGCGCGATGCAGCACCGAACGGGTGGCCAGTTCATGAGCCTCGTCGGTGGAATCGATGCCGGGCGTATCGAGCAGGATGAGCCGCTCCCCGAGGCCGTGCGGGTAGGTGATGTGCACCTCGGCGATGTCTTCGCCGTTCTTGCAGGCTTCATCCAGCTGCTCAAGGGAGATGTGCGTGGACTCCCCGGACCTGCGCCGGATCGACACCTGTTCTTCCCCGTAGGAAATGCTGACGATGTTCGCGCTGGTCGGGATCGGACTCGACGGCAGCAGCGGATGTCCGCACAGCATGTTGATGAGGCTCGATTTGCCGGCAGAAAAATGACCGCAAAAAGCGGCCTCCAGATGCGGGCTGTTCAGTTTGGCAGCCAGTTCCTCCATTTGCCCGGCGCGGCGGCTGTCTCCGTTGTCCCGCATCCGTTCCGCAACGGCGCGCAGCGCGGCGGCAAAATCCTGTATGATCTGTTCAGTCATTGTGCAATCTCCAGTTCTTCCTGCTTTCATGATTCCTGATTTCGAAGTTGTTTGATTTTTTTCTTCCCCTTGCGTTCGCCCTGCTTCACCTGACCGCACTGCGCCGTACCCGCCCCGTTGTTGCGGATGCTGCCGCTTTTGCGGCGGATGCGGATTGCTTCATCCGCTTTCGGCCTTCCTTGCACAGGTCGATCAGAGAGCAAACGTCACAGTTCGGTTTCTGCGCCTTGCAGTGATACCTGCCAAAGAAGATGAGCCGGTGATGGGTGATCGTCCATTCTTCCTCCGGCACCGACTTCATCAGCTTTTTTTCCACTTCCAGCACGCTGTCCTTCGGAGCGGCCAGACCAAGGCGCTTGGAGACGCGCTCGACGTGGGTGTCCACGGCGATGGCCGGCACGCCGAAGGCGTTGGAGACGACCACATTGGCCGTCTTGCGGCCGACGCCCGGCAGTTCCGTCAGTTCCTCACGGGTGCGGGGCACCTCGCCGCCGTGCTTTTCCAGCAGCATTTCGCACAGTTTCCGGATGTTTCTCGCCTTGTTGCGGTACAGCCCGATCCGCCGGATGTCGTTTTCCAGCTCTTCCAGCGGAACGGACAGGTAATCCTCCGGACTCCGGTATTTCTGAAACAGCGTGGCCGTCACCTTGTTCACCGTTTCATCGGTGCACTGGGCGGACAGCACCACCGCAATGGTCAGTTCAAACGGATTGGAATGGTTGAGCTCGCAGCGCGCGTCGGGAAACATGTCCGCAATCGTGTCCAGCACGCGGCGAACCTGCGCTTTGTTCAACATGCTTTTCCCCCTGGATGCCTTCCCCTGGCCAGCAAGAGGGGCGGATATTTGCGACAATCCCAGTTTATCGCAATCCGCCCCTTCTGTCCATTGGATGCGTCCCGCCGGACGGGATTACTTTTTCACGATTTCCATGATCATGCCGTTGTACAGCCAGACCGTCACTTCATCGCCGTCCGCCAGGGATTCGACGAGCATCGGGGAACTGCCCCTGAACACCGCCGCGTTGGCATGGACGGTGAACACGCTCTGCTCGTTGGCGGTTTTCTTGTAGAAGGACACCTGGCGGTTTGCCGGATCGTACTTGCGCCATTTCCTTTCCAGCACGGCCATCACCGTCACAGACTGGTGGCCCTCCGGATTGGTGAGGACATAGACCCGGTCGCCTTCCGACAACGGCACCCGGTTCGGGTTGTCGAACCGCTTCGGCAAGTTGCGGCCGTTGTAGTCGACGATCGTGAAGGCGCCGGTCGACGCGTCGACCGCCGTCACCCGGCCCCAGGAAACGTTGGCAATGTGGACTTCCGTCACGTTTCTGCCGAGATATTTCGCGTAAATGTCCATTCCGGCCTTCAGATCGGAGAAGTTCGCGGAAGCTCCGCTGGACGACCGGATGACAGTGGAGTACAGAAGCGTCTCTTCCCGCTTCGTCCCGTCCTCCGCCACCAGCACCAGCCGCCGGTTGCCGGTGTTGACCGATTCGATCTTGAGCAGCTGCGTCTGCTTCAGCTGGACGAGCGTAACGTCGGACTGCGTGCCCGACAGGCTGACCTTCACCTCCTGGCCGATCGCGAAATCGCCAAGTCCCGCGGAGGACTGCTTGCCCGGCACTTCCAGGAACGTGGACGGCCGGATGTCAAAGGTGATCCGGTCGCCGGAAGCGTTGGCGATCGTCAGTTTGCTGTTCACCCGGTCGATGGCCGTAATCGTGCCGTCATAGGTGCCGGACACCCGGACGCTCAGCAGCTGGTTGGTCACAGTCGAGTACACAAGATCCACCTTCTGTCCTTCGGCGATCGACGTCCGGATGGCGTTGTGCGGAATCTCCGTGCCGACGGAGCTGTAAATCTTCGTGTCATTGGTCAAATAGTAAATTTGGTTGCGGGTGCCCATCCGGGTCGTAATTCCTTTGGTCACCTCGTCATAATGGAGGAAGGTGACCATGTATTCCGAGGCGATGCTGCGGTTGTTGATCACGACCTTGACGATGCGGTCCTGGCTGTCCAGGGTGAGCGTCACGCTGTCGCCGGCTTCGATGTCGCGCTTGGTGGCGCTGGGCACGCCATCCAGCACGACTTCCACCTGGCTGGCGTACGGCCTGCTCGTGGCGTATGGATCGCCTTCCGGAACGAAGAACAGCTCGTTGCGGTCCAGATCATTGAGGCGCACTTCGCCGCGCATTTGCATCAAAATCGGCTCAACCGGATCGATCAGGGTGATTTCCGTCACAACGCTGTTTACGACCGTATACGAGATCTTGTCCCCGTTCCGCAAATCATCGACGGTCAGGCTGCGGCTTCCGTAGGGAACCGCCTTCGTACCGCCGGCCAGCGAGGCGGACAGAGGAAACTGTTCCATCACGCCGTTGTCGCGGTCATACAGGGAAATGTTCCCGGCGGCAAGATCCAGGTGCTGGATCGTTCCGTTCTCCACCACCTTGTTGACCGGTGCGCTGATCAGCCGGATTAGCGTCACCTTGCGTTCTCCGGACGGTTCCGTCGTGTACTGGAGCTCGATCTCGCTTTGCGGAACAAGGTCCCTGAATGTCAGTCCATCGCCGTCCGCGTCCACGACGATGACGTTCTGCTCATAGCTGTATACGGCTGTCCGGCCCTCCGTTTCCACCGTCAGCGTCAGGTTCGCCGGGTCGGTGCCAAGCAGCTTGCCCTGAACGGTCTCCACCTTCACTCCGTCGTCAAGCAGTTCCAGATAGAGCGCCTTTCCTCCCGAGTGAATGACGTAAGCCCTGTGCAGAGGTTTGACGTCAAACCAGTAGATCGGCAGATTTTGGTCATAGGCGTACAGCCTCGAATTCGCGTCCACGGAAAGTTCCACCAGGCGGCCGTCGTCGTCCTGGATCGCAAGCGCGCTGCCCGAAACCGAGCGGATGAGTCCGACAGCGACCGAATCCGGCTGCTCCAAATAGGCGTCCGCCCGGCTCAAAAACGTGGCCATTTCGGCCCGGGTCACCGGATCACGGGGCGCAAAATTGCCTCCGCGCCCGGTGACGATGCCGAGATTGGCGGCGGCGTTCACATAGCCGAACGCCCAGGCGGAAATTTCATGCTCATCCCCGAAGGTCAACTCGCTTTCCTCCACGGGCTTCTGACCAATGGCGCGGATCGTCAGCCTCGCGATCCATTCCCGGGTTGCCGCCTTCTCGCCCCAAATGCCGCCATCATGGTTCATGCCCATGAGCGCCATCTCTTCCTGGTAATTGATCAGCCCGATGCTGATCGCGTAGTCGATAAACGGTTTGAAGAAATTGCCCGATTTCAGCTCCAGCACATAGCTGATGTTGGAGTTGATCGCATCGTCCTCCAATCCCATCAGCCTGAGCGCCATCAGCACAGCCTCCTGCTGGGAAACCGGATGTTCCGGACGAAACACCCTCGCGCCGTTCTCCTCATAGCCGTTGACAACGCCTTTCAGCGCCATCCTGTCGATGTATTTTTGCGCCCAGTGGGTGCTGGACACGTCAGCGAACGGCAACACGGAATTTTCCTCGGCAAAGGCCGCATGAACCGGCAGCAGGGCCGCGATGAGAACGGCCGCAAGCAGCGCCTTCAGTCCCAGTTTGGCTTTTTTCTTCATGATCCGTACTCTCCCTTTGACTTGTCATTTCAGATTCAGATATTCCTTCACGGCCTGCACGATGGCCCTGGCCATGCGATCCTGATATTCCGGGGTAAGCATGATTCGTTCATCCGCCCTGGTGGAAAGATATCCGAGCTCCAGCAGCACCGCCGGCATATCCGTCAGCCTCAGCACCTTGTACGCCGCGCGGCGCACGCCCCGGTCCGGAAACTCGGAAGCCTTGAGCACATGTTCGTGCATCACATGGGCGAAGGCTTCGCTGGCGCTGTCGTAATAGTACGTCTCCACCCCGGAAATCGGCACATTCGGATTGGAGTATGTATTGCCGTGCAGGGAAATGAACAGGTCCGCCCCCAGATCGTTGGCGAATGCCGCCCGGTCCTCCAGTTCAATGAACGTGTCGTCCGATCGGGTCAAATAAGGCGTCAGGGAAGGGTCCTCCGCCATCAGGGCGTACACCCTCTGCGCCAGTTCCAGGGTGAAATGTTTTTCCTCCCTGCCGCTTGCGCCTTCCGCTCCCGGATCCTTTCCGCCGTGCCCGGCGTCGATGACGACCTTTGCCGTTCGCGCGAACTCATCCAGCGACACATGGGTCATCAGCCGCTCCGAGTCCTGGAACACCGTGTACCGCGTCAATCCGTTCAGTTCGATCACCACCCGGAACGTGGAAGGATCAAACAGCGCATGGCGCACCCTGGCGATCGCCCCGTCTCCCGGCAGTTCACCGGAAAACAGGCGCGTATCCTCGACGCCGTTGTACCCGAAGGCGGAAGCCGGAAAATCGAGCACAAGGCGCGCAGGCTGGCCGGGAAGCAGCATGACCTCGGGTTCCGCGGCCTTGCCCGCGGCAATGATCACCTGATTGGACGTCACGCGGACAAACCGGTTCTGCCCCGCCGCCGGCTTCTCCTTGCTGGCGTCGGTATTGGATCCGCCGTTCGGAGAGGCGATGACCGGGCTTGCGCCGGAAGCCGAGGATCCCTTCAGATACAGAAACAGCGAGCCGGACAGCCGGTCCCAGACCGACTTCATGCCCATGGCCTGATCGAGACCGCGAATGGCCACATACAGCCTGCCGTTCTCGACAAACGCCGCCCCCGGGAGCTCAACCTTCCTGCCGGACACGACCGCGATGTTCTCGCCGGCAGCAACGGACCATTCCAGCGTCTGATTCGAATAGGAGGCGCCGGACCTGCCGTCTCCGGCAACCAGGCCGGAAGCCGTCACGGCGGCAAGGGTTTCCACCGGTATGTACACTTCCCGTCCCACCACAACGGGTGGCGCGGCATCCGTCTGCCTTTTTCCGTCCACATACAGGGACAGTTCCTCCTGTTCCGCTCCGGCGGCCAGAGCTGCAGCCACAGGAAACGAGAATAGCAGGAAACATGCCGCAATCCACCAAATGACAGCCTTCCGCATATTGCACCCCAATCCTGCAGTCTGTGACAATCTATGACTCTATGACCCTATTATACTATATTAATAGACGGCAGATGTTGGGAAAAGTTGCGAAAACAGGCCCTGTTCCGCCATTTTTCGGGAACAGGGCCTGTTTGGTTTGCTGTGCGTTGTTTCTTGCGGATTGCCGCGCGGTGTGTTGCGGCGCAGCCGCCGGGCGGCGGCTCCGCCGATTTCCGCGGTTTACACGGGATAGGCCAGGCGTGCCGCGTGTTTTTGTTCGTATGCGGCAATTTTGTCCTCATGCTGCAGCGTCAGTCCGATGTCGTCCAGGCCGAGCAGCAGGAACTGGCGGCGGTGCTCATCCAGATCAAACGAAATGTTCAGCCCCTGATCATCGCTGATCGTCTTGTTTTCCAGGTCGACCGTGAGCTTGTATCCTTCATTCGCGAACGTGCGTTGGAACAGCTCCTCCACCTGCTCCTCCGGCAGCGTGACCGGCAAAATGCCGTTTTTGAAGCAGTTGTTGTAGAAAATGTCCGCGAAGCTCGGCGCTATGATGGCCTTGAAGCCGTAGTCCTGAATCGCCCACGGAGCGTGTTCGCGGGAAGAGCCGCAGCCGAAGTTGGAGCGGGCGATCAGGATCGACGCCCCCTGGTAGCGCGGCTGGTTCAGGGAAAACTCCGGATTCGGCTCGCCGTTTTCAAAAAATCTCCATTCGTAGAACAGAAACTGGCCAAAGCCGGTCCGTTCAATCCGTTTCAAAAACTGCTTCGGAATGATCGCGTCCGTGTCGACGTTCACCCGGTCGACGGGAGCGACGATCCCGGTATGTTTCTTGAAAGCTTCCATTCTATCGCTTCCTCCCTTATCTGATAGATCACGGCCGTTCGACGGCGCAAGCGTTCCGTCCGGTTCCGTCTATGCTGGTTTCGTCTATTGGTTCTCAGACCGTCACCGGGTCCTTCTTGAATTCCCAATCACGCACGTCGACAAAATGCCCCTTGATGGCTGCGGCGGCGGCCATGGCCGGAGATACGAGATGCGTTCTGCCGCCCCTGCCCTGACGACCTTCGAAGTTCCGGTTGGAGGTGGAAGCGCAGCGCTCTCCCGGATTCAGGAAGTCGGGATTCATTGCCAGGCACATGCTGCAGCCGGCGTCGCGCCATTCGAATCCGGCTTCGATGAAGATTTTGTCGAGGCCTTCCTTTTCCGCCTGCATTTTCACCCGGCCCGATCCCGGAACGACCATCGCCTGGACGTGGGGAGCGACCTTGTAACCCTTCGCCACGGCGGCGGCGGCGCGCAGGTCCTCGATCCGGCCGTTGGTGCAGGAGCCGATGAACACCCGGTCGATTTTGATTTCCGTCATCGGCGTGCCCGGCGTCAGCCCCATGTACTCCAGCGCCTTTTGAGCCGCCTTGCGCTCGTTTTCCGTCGGGAAATCGTTCGGGTCCGGCACCTTGCCGGTGATATCGGCGCCCATGCCCGGGCTCGTGCCCCAGGTCACCTGCGGTACGAGGGTGCTGGCGTCAAAAATGACGACCTTGTCGTATTCGGCCCCTTCATCGGTGCGCAGCTTTTTCCACTCTTCCACCATGCGGTCGAACTCTTCGCCCTCCGGCGCGTACTCGCGTCCGCGCAAGTATTCGAAGGTCGTTTCGTCCGGAGCGATCATGCCGGCGCGGGCGCCCGCCTCAATGGACATGTTGCAGACCGTCATCCGCTCTTCCATCGACAGCTTGCGGATCACTTCCCCGGTATACTCGATGACGTAGCCGGTGGCGAAATCGGTGCCGTATTTGGCAATGATGCCGAGGATGATGTCCTTCGCCGTCAGTCCCGGCTTCAGCTCCCCGACGACGCGGACTTCCATTGTCTTGGACTTCGACTGGTGCAGCGTCTGCGTCGCGAGCACATGCTCCACCTCGCTCGTGCCGATGCCGAAGGCGAGGGCTCCGAACGCTCCGTGGGTGGAGGTGTGGGAATCACCGCACACGATCGTCTTGCCCGGATGGGTGAGGCCGAGCTCCGGACCCATGACGTGCACGACGCCCTGATCCAGGCTGTTCAGGTCAAACAGCTTGATGCCGAATTCCCGGCAGTTCCGTTCCAGCGTTTCCACCTGCTGCCGCGAAATCGGATCGGTGATGTTGAAGCGGTCCTTGGTCGGCACGTTGTGGTCCATCGTGGCGAAGGTGAGATCCGGACGGCGGACTTTGCGGCCGGCCATCCTCAGGCCATCGAACGCCTGCGGCGACGTCACTTCATGCACGAGGTGCAGGTCGATGTAAAGGATGCTCGGCTTGCCCTCCTCCTCATGGATGACGTGATTTTCCCAGATTTTTTCGTACATTGTTTTTTTGCTCAAGGAGATCACCTCTTGTTCCTGTCAATATCGATCATGCCGCGTCATGATGCGGCATTCCCGCTGGTTTCAGTGTAACATGGACCGGTTCATTGATCAAAGATATAATAACTATAAGCTCTATAGGAAATAATTATAAGCTGCTTTTGTGCATGTTTGTGTATTCTTGTATATTCATGTGGAGGTGACCCGATGGAGCTCAGACAAATCCGCTACGCCGCCCAGGTGGCCGCCGACAAAAGCTTTTCCCGCGCCGCGGAAAAGCTGCACATTGCCCAGCCTTCCCTGAGCCAGCAGATCGCACGGCTGGAAAGCGAGCTCGGAGTGCTGCTGTTCAAGCGCACCACCGGGTTCGTGGAGCTGACCTACGCCGGAGAAAGGTTCATGGAAAAGGCGCAAAAAATTCTCGACCTGGCGGAGCAGCTGAAGCAGGAGATGGAGGACATCTCCGAACTGAAGCGGGGAAGGCTCGTCGTCGGCAGCCTCCCGATCACCGGCTCCCACATCATGCCGCTCGTGCTGCCGGTGTACAAGTCCCGGTACCCGCAGGTGGAAATCGTGCTGACCGAGGACACGACGGCGAACCTGGAGGCGCTGACGACGCAGGGCAAAACCGACTTCAGCCTGCTGACCCTGCCGCTTCTGGAGCAGTCGCTGGAATATGAGAAGCTGATCGAGGAAGAAGTGTGCCTCGCCCTTCCGCACGGCCACCGGCTGGCGGCGGCGCCCCCCGGCTCCGGCGGCGGGACAGTCGGCGGATCAAGCGGTTCCGGAAGCGCCGGCGCCGCGGAGGAAATCGACCTGTCCGAACTGCGCGACGAGCCCTTCGTGCTGCTCAAGCAGGGGCAGGGATTCCGGCAGATCGTCATGGATCTGTGCGAAGCCGCCGGATTTCAGCCGCGCGTCGTGTTCGAGAGCGCCAACATCGAGACCGTCCAGTCGCTGGTGGCCGCAGGCATGGGCATCGCCTTCGTGCCGGAAATGGTGACCCGCTCGCCGCGCAGCCGGTTTGTGCCCGTTTACAGACATCTAGCCGGACGTCCGACGCGCACTCTGGTGATCGCCTACAAGCACGGCAGATATTTGTCCAACGCGGCCAAGGCGTTTATCTCCACCATGACGGAGGTCGTTCGGAGCGCCCAGGAGCAGGGTGAACTGTAGCCGCCGTATGGTTGTGCCGCCAAAGGCCGCTGGAACGCGGCCGCGGCACGCGGCGGCGTGGCTGGCGGGCTTTTCGCATCCGGACGCCGCGCTAGCTGAGCGCCAGTTGAGCGCCGGTCAGTAAAGCTCGGGCCTGCGGTCCTCGAAGACGGGAATCGTCCGCCTCGCCCTGGCCACATCGTCCAGATCGATCGAGGCGCGGACGACCTCCTCCCCCTCTCCGCCTTCGGCCACAATGTCTCCCCACGGTCCGATGACCATGGAATGCCCGAAAAATTGCTCGGCGCCGCTTGTCCCGACCCGGTTGCAGGCGATGACAGCCATCTGGTTCTCGATCGCCCGCGCCCTGAGCAGGACGCGCCAATGTTCCAGCCTCGGATGCGGCCACTGCGCCGGCACAATCAGGAGCTTCGCCCCGCCCAGCGCCAGCTTGCGCGCCAGCTCGGGAAAGCGAAGGTCGTAGCAGATGATGAGACCGGCGGGAATGCCGTCCAAGGCCAGCATCCCGGTGCTGTCTCCCGCGCTCAGATGCAGGTGCTCATCCATGAGCCGGAACAGGTGGATCTTGCTGTAGGAAGCCGTCAGCTCGCCGCTGCGGTCGATGACGAGGGAGGTGTTCGTGACGGAAGAACCGAGCCGCATGGCGATCGACCCGGCGACAACGTTCACCCGGTGCCTGCGGCAAAATTCCGACATCATTTCCAGCGTTCTCTTCCCGTCTTCATCGGCCAGCGCCGGGAACCGGGCGCCGCAATATCCCGTGTTCCAGAGCTCCGGCAGCACAATAACGTCCGGCCTCGCCTCCCCCTCCTCCATCGCCCGCTCCATCATGCGCCGGGCTGCGGCAATGTTCGCTTCCTCATGCCCCGCCTCGACGGCGAACTGAAGCAGGGCAAAATGCAGTTGGTGCCCCATGAAATCCCCTCCGGAAGGCGGCTGACGATCGTTGCGAATCGGCCGCTTGATGCTCCTCCTGTGATCATGCTGCTTGCCTGAAAACAGGTTCTTGCCTCCCATTATGAAGTCCGCCGGCAAAATTGTAAACGGGTGAAATGTCCGGCCATGGCATGATCCGAATGCCCGGTGTCCAACTGCCGGCTTTACATCCTCCGCCTGAAATGATATCCTATTGGAAAACAACATGAACACCGAAAAATCGTGATGATGGGGAACAGTAGGCCAAGCCCATGCGTCCAGAGAGCAAATTGCCTCCGGCTTTTCACCGGAGGGCTGGAACAGTTTGCCGCAGATCCTTGTCCGAACCCGCCCCGGAACAGCCGGCGACGAGCCGGACAGCCCCTGCTGTTATCAGGGACATGAGCGGATGAGAGCGTGGAGTGCCCGGCCAGCGCTTTCGTCAATCAAGGTGGTACCGCGGAACTTCAGCTTCCGTCCTTGCAGGACGGAAGTTTTTTCATGCATGCCGCCTTTCCGGCGATCGGGCATCCGCTTGGAGGCCGCTGACCAAACGATGAACAACCGCTGAACAACCGCTGACCTATCATTGCAATTCAGGAAGTGAACAACCTATGGGCAGACGCGTCGTCGTCAAAATCGGAAGCAGCTCGCTCACGTCCGAAGAAGGCGGCATCGACCGCGAGCGCATCGCTTTTTTTGCCGGAGAAATCGCGCGGCTTCAGCAAGCTGGCCATGAGCCGATCCTGGTCACCTCCGGCGCGGTGGCGGCCGGATTCCGGGAAATCGGATATGCGCGCCGGCCGAAGGCGCTGCACGAAAAACAGGCATCCGCCGCTGTCGGCCAGGCGATCCTGATGCAGGCTTACTACGAAGCCTTCGGACGGTTCGGCCGCGGGGTGGCGCAAATTTTGCTGACCCGCTCGGATTTTTCCCAGCGCAAACGGATCGGCAACGCCTTGAGAACTCTGGATGAGCTCGTGTCGCACGGCATCGTCCCGATCATCAACGAAAACGACACCGTCTCCGTTGACGAGCTCAAATTCGGCGACAATGACACCCTGTCGGCCCTGGTGGCCAATCTCGTCCGGGCGGACCGGCTCGTCATCATCACCGATATGGATGGTTTGTACACCGCCGATCCGCGGAAAGACGCGCATGCGGAGCGCATCAGCCACGTGAAGCGGATCGACGAGCAGATTTTCCGCTACGCCGGAGGAGCCGGCAGCGAAGTCGGCACCGGCGGCATGCGTTCGAAGATCGAGGCGGCGCGCATCGCCGTGCGCGGCGGCGTCGCCGTGTTCATCGGCCGCGTCGAAGATCCGGGCGATCTTGAGCTCGTGCTGGAGGAGCGGGGCAAGGGCACTTACTTTGACGCCGGGCTTGAAACGCTGCCGATCAAAAAGCAGTGGGTCGGATTTTATTCCGATCCGAAGGGGCGCATCTTCGTCGACCGGGGCGCGGAAGAAGCCCTGTCCATCGGCGGCAAAAGCCTGCTGCCGGCAGGCGTCACCGGCGTGGATGGCGACTTCCACCCCGGAGATGTGGTGGAAGTCGTGGGCCCGGATGGCGCCGTCATCGGGCGCGGCGTGGTGAACTACGCCGCATGGCAGCTTCGGGCGGCCGCCGGATTTTCCAGCGCCGAGGTGGAGAAGCGCCTCGACGTGCAGCGCATTGAAGTCATTCACCGCGACGATTGGGTCGATCTGAGCATGGGAAGGAGTGTATCGAAATGAGCGAAGTGAGAGAAAAGGCGGAACGGGCCAAACGGACGACAGCCCGGCTCTCCGTCCTGACGACGGAACAGAAAAACGAGGCGCTCATGGCCATGGCGGACAGTTTGCTCGCCCGCATGGAGGAGATCATCGCCGAAAACGAAAAAGACCTGCAGCGCGGCAAGGAGCAGGGATTGACCTCGTCGCTGCTTGACAGACTCGCCCTGAATCCCGCCCGCATCGAGGGCATGGCGACAGGGCTCAGGCAAATCGTTGAACTGCCGGATCCCGTCGGCGAGCTGCTGGAGGAATTCCGCCGTCCCAACGGCCTTTTCATCCGCAAGGTGCGGGTGCCGATCGGATTGATCGGGATAATCTATGAAGCCCGCCCCAATGTGACCGTGGATGCCGCCGGCCTGTGCCTCAAAACCGGCAACGCCGTCCTGCTGCGCGGCGGATCGGCGGCCATCCTTTCCAACAAGAAAATCGTGGAAGTGCTGCACAACGCGCTGGAGCGCACCGCGATACCCCGGGATGCGCTGCAGCTTGTGGAAAGCGGCGACCGCAGCTCCGTGGACGAAATGCTGAAGATGAACGGCCTGCTCGACACGATCATTCCCCGTGGCGGCGCCTCTCTCATCCAAAACGTTGTGCAGAACGCAACAGTTCCGGTCATCGAGACCGGCGCCGGCATCTGCCATACGTACATCGATGAGGACGCCGACCCGGGGATGGCGTCGGACATCGCCTTCAACGCCAAGGTGCAGAGGCCATCGGTCTGCAATGCGATGGAGACCATGCTCGTGCACAGAACATTCGCCGCATCCCACCTCATCCCGATCGCCGAACGGCTGATGGAGGCCGGCGTGGAGCTGCGCGGATGCAGCCGCACCTGCTCCCTTATTCCTACCGCAAAGCCGGCATCGGAGCTGGACTGGGACACGGAATACAACGATTATATTCTGAACGTCCGGATTGTGGATTCGCTGGACGAGGCGATCGAGCACATCCGTCGCCACGGAACGATGCATTCCGAATGCATTGTGACGGAAAACCGGGAGCGCGCCGAGCGGTTCCTGCGGGAAATTGACGCCGCCGCGGTCTATCATAACGCCTCCACCCGGTTTACGGACGGATTCGAGTTCGGTTTCGGGGCCGAAATCGGCATCAGCACCCAGAAGCTCCACGCCCGCGGACCGATGGGCCTGCCTGCGCTCACATCCACCAAGTACCTGATCTACGGTTCCGGCCAGATCCGCCAGTGACGAAGACGTATTCCGCCAGTCACGAAGTCTTATTGAGATACGAACGGAGGGGATCGCATGAATGAATCGCTGTCCCGGAGCACCATCAGTTTCGTTGGAGCCGGAGCGATGGCGGAGGCGCTCATCCGGGGGATTGTCGAGCAGAAAAAAGTCGCTCCCGATCGCGTCATTGTCATGAACCGCAGCAATCGGGAACGGCTTGTTGAACTGAACCGCAAATACGGGGTGCGGACCGCCGCCGACCCGGCGAGCAAGGCCGAAGCGCTGCGGCAGTCCGACATCATCGTCCTCGCCTTCAAGCCGAAAGACGCCGGAACGGGTCTGAGAGAGATCGCCCCGCATCTCACCGGGCGGCAGCTGATCGCCTCGGTCATCGCCGGCCTGTCCATCGCTTCCATCCAGGGGATTTTGGGCCAGGTTCCGGTTGTGCGCGCGATGCCCAACACCTCAAGCACCATTGGACTCGGCGCGACGGGAATGAGCTTTTCGAAGGAACTGCAGGAGGACGCGCAAGCCAGAAACATGGCGGAGGAGCTGTTTGCCGCATCCGGCATCGTCAGCCTCGTGGAGGAATCCATGCACGACATCGTGACCGGCCTGTCCGGATCCGGTCCCGCCTATGTGTATTATTTCATCGAGGCGATGATCCAGGCGGGCGTCGAAGGGGGACTTTCGGCCGATGAAGCAAGGAAGTTTGCCGTGCAAACCGTGCTCGGCGCCGCGCGCATGGTGGAGCTGACCGGAGAAGAACCTTCAGCGCTGAGGAAAAAAGTCACCTCGCCCAACGGAACGACGCAGGCCGCGCTGGAAGTGCTCGACCGGCGCGGATTTGGCGAAGCGGTCCGCCAGGCCGTCCACCGCGCGGCGGACCGAAGCCGGGAGATGGGCGCGGAAGTCAACGCTGCCTTGAAGAACGAATAGCCATATGAACGGCAACAACATGAGACGCTGGCAATCGTGCCAGCGTCTTTCGTCAGCGGCCTCGAAACCGCTGGGAGTACTCCTTGGCCTGCTCGACGGTTCGGACGCGGTTTTTTTCCCATTCCAGCAAAATGCGATCGATGTACTTGAAATACACCTTCCCTGCAAACACCGCCTCCTTCAACGCCAGCAAAATGAGCTCCTCCGGATAGCGGTCGCGATCCAGCCAATCGACAATCGTTTCGTATTCGAGCGGCGACAGAGGCCGCGCAAACTCCGCTTCAAAAGCGCTGAAAATGCTGCGTCGCGTCGTGGCCGCGGCTTTTCGCTCCCCAGCCGCTCCCGATGCGCCAGGTCCTCCCGATATCCCCGAGATTCCTGATGCCGCAGATGCAACCGATGCGTCTGCAGCCCCGGCCCCGGTTGCTCCCGACTCCCCTCGTTCGGTTCCTGTCTTCCCTGCCGTTCGATCGTCCGATACAAAAGCGGCCACCACGGCCGCCGCCCGGCGGTGCGCCTGTATGCCTCCGGCGCCCTCCTCGCGCCTGGATTCGAGCAGTGCCGCGTGCTCCGCCAATTTTTCCAGCATATTCCGGCACCGGTACCGCTCAAAATGAACGCCTGTCGCTTCATCGACGGAATCCTCGATTTCCAGAAAGCCGCTCTTGATCAGCCTCTGCAGCATGTCCACCACTTCTTCTTTCGAAGCGGACATGCGGGCGCAGATCTCGTCCAGGGTTGGAAATTCCTTTTTTTCCCATTCGCTGAAATACAGCAAATGAATGTAAAGAATCACATCCCCGTCATTCAGTCCCATTTCCTTGTAATGTTTGAGCAGAAGCCCCGGCACCGCCGCGTATCCCGCATCCATCGCCAGCGCGATGCCCTGCCTGAGCCTCTGCCGCTCGTGGTTTTCCATACGGAAAATGCCTCCTTGCCTCCTGAGCAAACGTCACCTTACGGGTACAGGCGGTACAACAGCCGGGGAAAGGGAATGCACTCCCGGACGTGTTCCAGCCCGCAGATCCATGCCACGGTTCGTTCCAGCCCGAGACCAAAACCGGAATGCGGTACCGATCCGTACTTGCGAAGATCGAGGTACCATTGATACACGCCGGCATCCAGGCCGTGTTCCTTGAACCTTTGCTCCATCAGGTCCGGATCGTCAATGCGCTGGCTGCCGCCGATGATTTCGCCGTAGCCCTCCGGAGCAATCAGATCGGCGCACAAAACCACCTCGGGTCTGTTCGGATCCGGCTTCATGTAAAAAGCTTTCAGCGAAGTCGGATAATGGGTGATGAACACCGGCCGGTCAAAGGATTCGGCAATGGCGGTTTCATGAGGGGCTCCGAAATCATCGCCCCAGGCGATGTCGTGACCGAGATCCTTCAGCCGTGCGATCGCTTCATCGTAGGTGATGCGCGGGAAAGGCGCCTTTACCCGTTCAAGCATGGAAAGATCCCGGCCCAGCGTTTCCAGCTCCCGGCGGCAGTCCTTCAGCACCGTCTCCACGATGTATGCGATCATCTGCTCCTGGATGCGCAGGCTTTCCTCATGTTCGACAAAGGCCATCTCCGGTTCCACCATCCAGAACTCGATCAGATGGCGGCGCGTTTTTGATTTCTCCGCCCGAAAGGTCGGTCCGAAGGAGTATACCTTGCCCATGGCCATGGCCGCGGCTTCCATATACAGTTGGCCGCTCTGGGTCAGGTAGGCGTCTTCGTCAAAATACCGCGTGTGAAACAGCGTCGTCGTGCCCTCGCTGGCGGCAGGAGTGAGTATGGGCGGGTCTACGCGGTAAAACCCCCGCTCGTCGAAAAATTGCTGGATTGCCCGGATCAGCCGCGCCCGGATGACGAGGATGGCGCGCTGGCGTGCGGAGCGAATCCAAAGGTGGCGATGGTCCATCAGGAAATCGACGCCGTGCTCCTTGGGCGTGATCGGATACCCCTGCGCGATCTGGATCGCTTCAATTCCCTCAACGGACAGTTCGTAGCCGCCCGGACTGCGGCTGTCCTCCCGGACCTTGCCGGTTAAGTATAGCGAGCTCTCCTGCGTGAGTTCTTGTGCGGTCTCCCACACCTCATCGGAAACCTCGTCCTTGACAGCGACGGCCTGCACAAAACCGGTTCCGTCCCTGAGCTGCAAAAACAAAATCTTTCCGCTGGAGCGCCGGCGGGTGAGCCAGCAGCCGATGGTGACCGAATCTCCCACATGGGAGCCGATTTCTCGAATCGTGCACTTCTTCATGGAACGCCCTCCAACTTCAGGTTTGATGAACATCAGAATGGGGTCAATCCGGAATCTTCGGACTCCGGGTTTGGAAACAGACGGACTTCGAGATTGCCGGACTGCGAATAGACAGTCTCCGAAATTGACGGACTCCGAAATCGATGTGGAATCTATTCTGATCTTCTCACTTTCCTCAACCTCGCGCAAGTGCCGAGGGGATCATGGGGAGCTTCTCACGGCGGCCAATGTGTCAAGATGCGCAAAAAAACAAGCGGCGGCAATGTTCATCAAGCCGTCGCTTGCTTTTCGTCCTCTTCTTTTGAGTGTGCATCCAGACTTAGAACGAACTGATCCGGGTCCGAGATCAGTGGATCCACCTCCTGAGAAGCGGGATGGACCCTGTCCAGCAGCGCACGGAACTCGTCGCCGGACAGCGATTCTTCCCGGAGCAGAATGTCCAGGGCCTGGCCAAAAACATCGCGGTGCATCTCCAGAAGCTGTCTCGTGCGCTCCGTCAGTTCGTCCAGGATGCGCCGGTTTTCCCTCATCCAGTCTTCCTGGGAAAGCATTTGCTCGTTGACAATGCCGAGCTCGGTCAAACCGCAATCGATCATCGTTTTCACAAGCTGGATCGCCTGCTCGAAGTCGTTGCGGGACCCGGTGCTGCGCCCCTCGAAAAACATCTCTTCGGCCACCGAGCCGCCGAGGGCGATCATGATCTGTCCCTCCAGATAGGGACGGGTGTACAGATATTGATCCTGCTGCGGATTGTGGCGCACATACCCGAGCGCCTGGCCCCTCGGACTGAGCGCCACCTGCGACACCGATCCGGGGTGAACCCGTTCCGCGACGATGGCGTGGCCCAGCTCATGCAGCGCCACTCTTTGCCGCTCCTCCCGCGTCGCTTCCCGGTTCGTCTTCTCGCCCATCATCACCTTGTCGATGGCCATGGACAGATGCTTCTGTTCAATCCGCCTGCAGTTTTCCCGCAGCGCGTAAATGGCCGCCTCGTTCATGACGCTTTCCAGCTGGGCGCCGGAAAAACCGAAGGTTTCTTCGGCCACCTGCTCCAGGGAAACCGACTCGTCGACAGGCTTATTTTTCGCGTGGATGTTCAGAATATGCAGGCGGCCCTTCCTGTCGGGCAGATCGACCATGATGTGGCGGTCGAAACGTCCTGGCCTTGTGAGCGCGGGATCGAGCATCTCCTTGCGGTTGGTGGCGGCCATCAGCAGAATGCGCGGGCTGTCCGTTGTCTGGATGCCGTCCATTTCGGTCAGCAGCTGATTCAGCGTCTGGTCGTACTCCCGCTGCTGCCCGCCATCCCTCCGGGCGCCGATCACCTCGATTTCATCGATAAAAATGATCGCGCTCTCCTTTTTTTCCTTCTGCGCCCGCTGGCGGGCTTCCCGGAACAGTTCACGGATCCGGCTGGCCCCGACGCCGACATACATTTCCACAAACTCGCTGCCGGCGGCGGACAGGAACACGGAGTTGGTGTAGTGGGCCGCCGCCTTGGCCAGCAGCGTTTTGCCGGTGCCCGGGGGACCGGTCAGCAGGATGCCCCGGAGCGGGCGGATGCCCATTTTCCGGATTTCATCGGCGCGGATGAGAAAATCGAGCGCCTCCATCAGTTCCCGCTTGGCGGTTTCCTGGCCGCCAATGTCCTCAAAAGTCGTGTAGGACGGCTCCTGCTGGCGCAGCCTTTTTTCCTTTCCGCCCCCGGCAATGCCAAGATTGCCAAATCCGCCGCGGCCTGTCACAAGCAGGTATACGCCGCCGGCGATGATGGCCAATAACAAAACCGGCACGATATTGACGCCAATGTACAGCAAAAAGACGAGCGCCACCGGAACGGTGCCGATAAGCAGCTCCCTGCCGAATTTGCTCATCGTTCCACCCCTTTCAGCTGTGCAGGAACGCGAGGCAGCATGACAAACTTGCTGTCCGCTCCATGCACAAGACGGACGTAAACATATTCGTCGTCAATGGATGTGTGGATCTCAAGTCCCGGCAGATCCGCGAGATGCCGCTCGAGAGCCGCGGGAACGGCTGTGTATTCCCTGTTTTCCATGGCCTCGGCCACTTCAAACAACACCTGCGACCACCATTGCTCCAGCATTTCCGAGCGGGGGTGGTCCACCTTGACGATCAGTTCGCGCCGATCCAGTTTTGACCCGACGGATTCCCGAATATCGGCCATGATCCGGCGCAAATCCGCATCGCGATCCAGCCGGAGCGTAACGGTGATCCTGTCATTGTCCATATCGAGATCTGCCTGCCGGACTCCAGGCAGCGAAGTCATTTTTTCGGCGAGAGGCGTTTCCAGCGCCATGCTGTGATAAACGAACCATCCGCCAAACAGGATGGCGGATGCTCCAATGAAGCTCATCAGGATTGGCAAGACGCGCAATTTCATTGTACGTCCCCCTCTTTCTGTCTGTTCTCTCCGCGTTGGGCTTACCATCGGGCGAGCTTTGAACTGTCCGTCTGATGACCAAAACCGGCTTTACCCGTGGAACGCCCATTATATATCAATCGATATACACATACTTGATATATAAAACTATATACACTAGTATATCACGCAGACCTTGAAAGGAGGGGCAGAAAAAGAATGGAAACAATAACGCTCCCGCATCATCATTTCAGCGAGAGCGTCAAAGTTTCCAACCATTCTCCGTCGGCAAACCGGTAATAATCATAAAAATATCGTTCGCCTTTCTCCGTCGGGCGAAGGGAGAACACCTCCCAGACGATGTCCCCGCCGCGCAGCACCGGGAGGGTATGGATCACCTTCCCATCTCCGTGCTCCTGCCTCCAGAACACTTCCACCGCGTTGCGGGAGACGCCCTCATCGGCATAGACAAACCGCACTTCATCCGAGACGATGACGATCAGCTCCCGCCCATCGCCGTCAGTCCCGAACAGGACAAACGCCTCCCGCTCCCCGTGGATCGGCTCCACCGCGTCTGCGTCCGCGAGCGGTGTTTCCGCCAGCGCCCGTTCCAGAACATCATGCCGGTCTGACCAGTAATCGCGCTGTACAGCCTGGTAATATTTCACCAACCCGATCCCGGCCGCCATGACGATCACCACCGCCCATATGACGGGTTTGGCCAGCCATTTCAAGCTGAACGCCTCCTCACTCTTGCGCGCTCCAGAAAAGTCCTCACCCCATCAGCCGCCGGAAGCAGCGGGAGAACTCATGCTTGATCCGTTCTTCGTCCAGGGTCAGCAGTTCCCGGTCCCGGACAATTCGCCTGCCGTCCACCCACACATCGGTGACATCATGGGCCGATGCGCAATAGACGATGTGGGAAATGAAGTCCGTTTTCGGCAGGAAATGGGGCTGATCCATGTCGAGGGCGATGATATCCGCCTTCATCCCGGGCGCCAGCCGGCCGACATCCTCCAGCCAGATCGATTCCGCGCCATACACGGTGCCCATTTTCAGCGCCTCCCGGGCCGGAACGGCCGTCGGATCACCGCTCACTCCCTTGTGCAGAAGCGCGGCGAGACGAATTTCCTCAAACATGTCCAGATTGTTGTTGCTGGCTGCGCTGTCCGTGCCGAGGGACACCTTCACGCCAGCGCGCAGCAGGGCGGGAACGGGGGCGATGCCGCTGGCCAGCTTCAGATTGCTTCCCGGATTGTGGGATACGCGCACATCATAACGCTTCAGCACATCGATTTCCTCATCGGTCAGATGGACCCCGTGGGCGACGAGACACGGACGAGAAAAAACGCCCAGCTTCTCCAGATGGGCAACCGGACGCAGCCCGTATTGCCGCTCGTTGTCCAGCACTTCCTTCAGCGTTTCGGACATATGCGTATGGATCGGCAAATCGAGTTCGTGGGCGATGTCCACCACCTGGCGGATGAACTCCGGCGGACAGGTGTAGGCCGCGTGGGGCGACATCATCGCCGTGATTCTCCCTTCCGCCTTGCCGTGCCAGTTCTCGGCAAACGCCCGCCCTTCCGCAAGCTTCGCCTTCTGCACCTTCGGCGGGACATGACCGATCATCCCGCGGGCAAGGCAGGCGCGCATGCCCGACTGCTCCACCGCCCCGGCAACCTCATCCATATGGTCATACATGTCGACAAAGCAGGTGGTGCCGCCCTTGACCATTTCGACAATGGCCAGCAGCGTCCCCCAGCGGACGTCCTCGGCCGTGAATTTCGCCTCGTTCGGCCACATCTTTTCCTCCAGCCATACCTGGAGCGCCAGGTCGTCCGCGTAGCCGCGCAAGAGTGACATCGCTGCATGGCCATGGGTGTTGACGAGTCCGGGCATGAACAGCTTGCGGCGGCCATCGATGACGGGAAGTCCCTCGTATTCCCGCGGATCCACTTCTCCGATCGCCTCGATCCGGCCATCCCTGACGACCAGAGTGCCTTCCGCAACGGGCCGGCCGTCGTCCATCGTGACAAAGGTTCCGCCTGCTATCGCAAAGGATCTCTCCTCGCGGCTCAACTTCAGATGGCTCATCTCAAGATGGCTCAACTCAAGACCCTCTTTCCTGGTTCAGATAGTACGCAAGACTGTGCAGCTCCATCGTGAAATCGGCGTGATGCACGCGCACGTGGGGAGGCGTGCGGATGACCGTCGGCGCGAAATTGAGAATCGCCTCCACCCCGGCCGCCACGAAATGATCGGCCACCGTCTGCGCCTCGGATGCAGGCACGGTGATGATCCCGATGCGGATGTCGTGGAGTTTGACCGTTTCGGCCATCTCCCCCATCGGCTGCACCGTCAGGTTGTTGATTTTCTTCCCGATTTTTTCGGGGGAGTTGTCAAACACGGCGATGATTTTCAGGTTGTCCTGCAAATACTGGTTATAATTGCAAAGGGCGTGACCCAGATTCCCCGCGCCGACCAAAGCGACGCAAATCGTCCGGTTCAGCTTCAGAATTTCCCTGATCTTGCTCACGAGAAACTTGACATCGTAGCCGATTCCCTTTTTTCCGAATTCGCCAAAGCAGGCCAGATCCTTGCGAATCTGCGCAGGATTCAAATCCAGCTTGGCGCCCAATTCCTGGGACGAAACCGTCACGACTCCGCGGTTGTTCAGCTCATTCAAATATCTGAGGTACAGCGGCAGACGGCGCACCACCGTTTCCGATATTTTCGGGGTTTTCACCGTTTCTCCCTCTCTTCCAGCCAGGCTTTGATTCTCGGCACGAGCTGTTCCGAGGACATGTGTTCCATTCTCGGGCCGGGCAGCGAGTACAAAAACTGCTTGCCGTATTGGGTATCGATTACTCTTGTATCATACACGATTACGACGCCGTAGTCATCCGCCGTGCGGATGAGCCGTCCGAACCCCTGCTTGAAGCGGATGACCGCCTGCGGCACCGCATACTGCATGAACGGGTTTTTGTTGCGCGCCTTCATGTACTCGCTTCTCGCCTCGAACAGCGGATGATTGGGCGGCTGAAACGGCAGGCGGACGATGGCGAGTCCGGTCAGATCCCTGCCGGGAATGTCGACTCCTTCCCAGAAACTGCTCGTGCCGAGCAAAATGCCGCGGGGGTGGGACAGAAACTGTCTCACCAGCTTCGTCCGGTTGCCGCTTTCCATCCCCTGTCCGAGCACCTGCAGGTCCGCCGCCGCAGCGTACGTATCCTTCAGCCGGATATGAACCTCCCGGAGCATCCGGTACGAGGTGAACAGCGCCAGCAGCCGTCCGTCCAGGGCGGCGGCCACCTCGGCGAGCGACTCCGCCAGCTTGTCCAGGTAAGGAGCGCTCAGTTCGCTGCCGCTCACCTTCGGAAAATCGCGGGGGATGCACAAGAGCACGTTGTCGCGGTACTGGAACGGGCTTTCCAGCTGATGGACGATGAGCCTGCCGCTTTCCGCGCTTTCCGCGAGTCCAAGCTGGTCCGTGAAATAAGAAAAGGACCCCTTGACCGAAAGGGTGGCCGATGTCAGCACGATGCTTTCCTTGTGCTCGAAAAATGCGTCGCGCATCAGGGCGCTCACATCCACAGGCACGCAGTTCATCTGCAGCGATTTACCCTTGTAGTACGCGCTCGCCTCCAGCCAGTAAACGGTGTCTTCGCCATGGAACCGGACAAAGGCGCGCACCTGGTCACGCACCTGGCCCAGCTGCTTGACGAGGCCGCCCAGGTCCACGAGCGCATCCTGAATCATGTCCGCCCGGTCATCTTCTTTCAGCTGGGCAAAGACCGGCTCCAGCGTCTTGAGAACGTCCGATACCGCCACGTAAAAATTGTCCTCCATCTGCTGCGCCTGCTCCCAGTGCCGGGGCGGGGCTTCCTTGCGCAGCCGCAGAACGAGAGCTCCTCCCTCGCCATTCGCGGACCGTTCCAGAGGAGACATGAACGTATGGTACATCCAGTCATTCCACTGTTCCCACATCTCCCGGATTTCCGCCAGTTTCGGCTGCAGTCCCTGCAGCCGGCCGGCCAGCGGCTCCCAGTCCTGAATTCCGCTGGACTTGAGCAGATGCTCCAGAAGGACGAGAAGTCCGCCGCGGGCATCCCGGTAAAGACGGGCGAGAATGTTTGTCAGGGTGAAATAATGAACCGAAGCTCCCAGATGCCTGCTGGCCGCCTCCTCCAGCTGGTGCGCTTCGTCGATGACCAGCCGGTGATAGGACGGCAGGATCCGGTGTTCCGCGATGACATCGGTGAACAGCAGCGAGTGGTTCGTGATGATCAGATCGGCGGTTTGCGCGCGATGCCGGGCGCGATGATAGAAGCAGCGCCGGAACCACGGACATGCGCGGTTGAGGCAGGAATCGGCATCGCTGGCGACGGTCTGCCAGAAATCCTGGCCTCTTCCTGCAAAGTTGAGTTCTTCGTCTTCCCCGGTTTCCGTTTCCGCAAGCCAGGCGGTCATCTGCACCGCGGTCAATATATCGTCTCTGTTGATCTCGAAATCTTTCGCATTGATTTTTCCTTCAAACTTGCGCAGACACAAATAATGGCTGCGTCCCTTCAGCACGGTCGCGCGAAAGGGAACGGGCATGACCCGTTCCAGCAGGGGGACATCCCGCTGCCGAAGCTGTTCCTGCAGATTGATCGTATTTGTGCTGACGACGATTTGTTCCCCGTGCATGATGGCATAATAAAGGGAGGGAATGAGGTATGCGAGCGATTTTCCGGTCCCGGTTCCGGCCTCGACGAGCAGGTGCTTCCCCGATTCGAACGCCTCCATGATCCGGCGGATCATCTCCTCCTGCGCCTTCCGGTTCTCGTATCGCTCATAGACCGACTTCAGATGATCCTTCAACTGCTCATAAAACGACTCGAAGGACGGATCCAGCGTCAGCTGCTGCTCTTCCCTCAGTTCCCGGGCAGGCACATCCTCGTGCCATTCGTCCACATTCAGGGCAAACTGCCGGTAATACCTGTGCCTTTCCGGGTCCAGCACAACCGACTGCTCCTTTTCCGCCAGCAGCTCCCGGAACAGCCAGAGCAAATCATCCAGCGACCTGAGCCCGTTGTCCATGAGATGGACGATCCGCTGCAGGGTGATGAGGGGAAGCTGCCTGAGCCTGTCCAGGCAGATGAGCAAGACGCGCGCCGTCACCAGCGCGTCGCTGTCTGCACGGTGCGGCTGGTCATGGTCCAGTTCGAGCAGGGAGGACACCATCGACAGCTGGTAGGACGCAAGACCGGGATGCGCAATGCGCAGCAGATCCAGCGTGTCGATGACCCTTCCCGCGAAGGGCGCGTAACCGCATTGATCCAGCGCCCGTTGGAGAAAGGCAAGATCAAAGGAGGCGTTGTGGGCGACCAGCACAGCATCATGCAAAAAGGGCAGCATCCTGCCGATCACCTCGTCGATCAGGGGCGCTCCCTTCAGCATGTCATCCGATATTCCGGTCAGCTGCCGGATCGGTTCGGGAATCGTTTTCAATTTTGGCTGCACAAAAGAGGACATTTGGTCGGTGATCCGGCCGTCCTCGACCAGCACAAGCCCGACCTGAATAATTTCGTCGTCCGGCTGCGCTCCGGTCGTTTCAAAATCGATTACGGCAAATTTCATGAGTTCCCTTCCTTGCCCAGGCAGTGATCCATCTTGATGATCGGTTCCTTCATGCCCGGATCGTATTCGTTGGCCAGTCTGAACAGTTCCTCCGCCTTTTCCGTGTTTTGCTGCACATACTGGATGCAGGCCATGGCGTTGTAGGATATCGCTTTTATTTTACCGTCATTCGTGAGCGGAAGCAAAATCTGAAAATGGCGGTACGCGTCATCATAATTTTTGTTCTGCAGGTAGCTCAGGGCCAGATACAGCCGGCCGGCCAGGGAATCCGGGTGACTCAGGACAAACGATTCAAAAAAGCGGATCGCTTCCGGAAACATCATCAGCTGAAAATAGCCCATGCCCTTGGAGAAGCGTTCATCCTCCTCGGGGATGTCGGAAGCGATCGGAGGCAAGCTGTTCATTGCCAGCTGGTGGCAATAAGCCAATTTTTCCTCAAGCACCATCCATTCGTCAATGATGCTGCCGCTCATTGATTTGAGCGCCCGCAGCTGGTCCATCAGCTGCTGTTTCCGGACGCCGTGGGCAGCCGGCAGCTCGGCGCTGATTTCGTCAAGCACCTCGTTCATGACGGCAAACAGATGTTGAAACATCGGCTGGAACCTCCTCCCGGGCAAGCGTCCTCGTCACAAACCGTACCCTCATTGTATGTTGGCGCCGCCCTTTTCATTCACCGTTCCAGCCATCGCCTTCCCTAGACAACCGTTGCGTGAATTTCCTCGTGCAGAAGGCGAACCGGCTTGTTGTCCGGACCGAGGATCGCCACCTTCGGCTGGTGGTTTCTCGCCTCCTCATCGGTCATCATCGCATATCCGATGATGATCACCACATCCCCGGGCTGCACGAGGCGCGCGGCGGCTCCGTTCAGGCAGATGACGCCGGATCCCCGCGGACCGGGGATGACATACGTTTCCAGCCGGGCTCCGTTGTTGTTGTTGACGATCTGCACCTTTTCATTGGGCAGGATATCGACCAGATCCATCAAATCCTCATCGATGGTGACGCTGCCAACATAATGCAGATTGGCTTCGGTCACCGTGGCCTTGTGGAGCTTCGATTTCATCATTGTCCGAAACATCGGAATCACTCCCCCTTCTTCGGAATGAGCGCGTTGTCGATCAGCCGGGTGCGGCCAAACCGGACGGCAAGGGCGATGACCAGCTGCGATCCGGCTCTGAGCCGCCCCACCGTCTCGTCCGGGGCAAGCTGCCGCAATTCGGGAAAGACTGTCACTTCCACATAGTCGATCTGCGCCATCGGAGCGGTGGAAAGATGCCGTTCGATCCGCTCCCGCAGCTCGGAGACGGTCAGGCTGTCGTCCTCCATCATCCAGCCCTGCGCCAGTCTCAGCGATTCGCTCAGCACCAGCGCCTGCCGGCGCTCTTCGGCGGACAGGTACACATTGCGCGAGCTGAGCGCGAGACCGTCCGCCTCCCGCACCGTCGGGCAGGGGACGATGTCCACCGGCACGTTCAGGTCCTCGACCATTCTTTGCACGACGGCGACCTGCTGCAAATCCTTCAGCCCGAAATAGGCGCGATCCGGCTGGACGATGTTGAACAGCTTCAGAACAACCGTCGCCACACCTTCAAAATGGCCGGGCCGCGACGCTCCGCACATGCGCTCGGTAATGCCCGAAACCTTTACCGTGGTCAGAATCGGCCGCGGATACATCACCCTTGCGTCGGGCAGGAACACGTAATCGACTCCCGCCTCCCTCGCCATGGCCAGATCCCGCTCCTCGTCGCGGGGATATTTGTCGAAATCCTCATTCGGCCCGAACTGCAGCGGATTCACGAAAATGCTCAGCACGACCACGTCGTTTTCCGCCCTTGCCCGGCGAAGGAGGCTGAGATGCCCTTCATGCAAATACCCCATCGTCGGCACGAATCCGATCGTTTTCCCCGGATGGAGGCTGCGCGGACGGAACGGCAATGCGCGGATCACTTCCATGGCTCATTCCCCCCGCTTTGCGCCCGCGTACAGGCCGGAAATTTCCTCCAGCGCCGAACCGTCCATATGGTAAACGTTGTCCTCGCCGGGAAACGCCCCTTCCTTCACTTCCCGCACATAGGCGGAAATGCCGGCAACGATCGGCTCGCCCACATTGGCGTAGGCTTTCACGAATTTCGGTTTCAGCGGAGACGCGTACTGCAGCATATCGTGGTAAACAAGCACCTGCCCGTCGCAAAGACGTCCCGCGCCGATGCCGATGGTCGGCACCTGCAGACGCTCCGTGATCAGGCCGGCCAGCTCCTCGGGCACCATCTCCAGCACGATGCCGAAGACGCCGGCCTGCTCCAGGGCGAGGGCGTCGTCGATCAGCTTGCGCGCCTGTTCCGGCTGACGGCCCTGCAGTTTGAAGCCTCCCAACTGGTGAACGGCCTGGGGAGTCAGCCCGATATGGCCCATGACGGGAATGCCGGCGTTGACGCACGCCTTGACCGAATCGGCGATTTCCCGGCCGCCTTCCATCTTGACGGCCTTCGCTCCGCCTTCCTGCATGAGCCTGGCCGCGTTGGCCAGCGTCCGGTCCAGGCTTCCATGGTACGACAGAAACGGCATGTCCGTCACAACAAAGCATCGTTTGGCCGCGCGGGCGACCGCCTTGGAATGATGCACCATGTCGTCCATCGTGACCGGAACGGTGGAATCATAGCCGAGCACGACCATCCCGAGGGAGTCCCCCACCAGGATGACGTCCGCTCCCGCCTGATCCGCCAGCAGGGCGGAAGGATAGTCGTAGGCGGTGACCATGGCGATTTTTTCGCCTTCCGTCTTCATCTTCTTCAGGTCAAAGGTGCTGATCGCTTTCCGGTACTCCATGATGATTCCCCTCCATCGTCTTCGTTTCGCGCAAACCATATGGGGAAACGCTCCAAACGCTTTCATCAAAAAAGCCCTTTACACCGAGTAAAGGGCTTTCCATGCACACCAAAAGAATCAATGGAATATGATCCTTCTGTCTCGGTCCAGTTCGGCTCAGAGCAGAATCCGACATATTTCGTTTGCAATATGCAATTGGTGATATGAAGTATCCCCCGACGGGTGCAATTCGTTTCGATATTGCCCCGCGTTGGAACATTCTGCGATGGAATTATTATAGCAAAAACTTTTTTCCTTGAACATGATTATTTTTCATCAGTCGATCCCGGTTTTTCCGCGGGTTCCGCATGCTGGATTTCACCGGAAAACAGTTTGACGGCGCCGCCATCGGACAGCCGGACGACGAGGCCGCCGTCCGGATCCATCCCTTCCGCCTTCCCTTCGACAAAACCCGACGCGTCCCGCACCTGAATCCGTTTGCCGACGGTGCAGTTGAGCGCTTCCCACAGGGCGCGGATCGGCTGGAACCCTTCCGCAAGGAACAATTCGTACAGATTCTCCAGTTCCTTCATCAGGTCCGCCAGGAGCGCCTCCCGGTCAATCGGCCGCCCCGCCTCGATGCGCAGGGAGGTGGCGATGGACGCAAGATCCGCGGGATAATCGCTCTTCTCCAGATTGACGCCGATGCCGATGCCGGCCACGACGTGGCGGATCTGCTCGCCTTCCGCGTGGGATTCCAACAGGATGCCGCACACTTTCTTGCCGTCCACCAGAATGTCGTTGGGCCATTTGATCATGGCTGGCACCCGGGCTGAGCGGCGGATCGACCGGCAGACGGCGACGGCGGCAAGAAACGTGAGCAGCGGAGCCTGCGACAGCGGAAGGGACGGCCTGAGAATGATGCTGCACCACAAGCCCTTGCCGGGCGGGGAGTGCCAGGTGCGGCCCATTCTTCCCCTTCCGGCCGTCTGCAGTTCGGACAGAACGGCAACTCCCTCCGCGGCGTCCCGCGCCGCTAGTTCCGCCGCCAGCCGCTGGGTGGAATCGATCTCCTCCACATACACGAGATGACGACCGAACGAACGGGTTTCGAGCAGCCGGCCATACCGCTTTTCGTCGAACCTTTCCGGCCTTTGTGCTGAATTCATGGCTACCTACCTTCCCGCATCCATTGGATCGCAAATGCGCGCAGCGCTTCCTTCTCGTTGGGCAGCCGGCCGAGGGCGGTTTCTTTGAGCAGGGCGCCCATCAGTTTGCCGATCCGCTCGCCCTTTGCCCCGATTGCCTTTGCGTCGCTGCCGCCGAACTCCAGATCTTTCACCCGGAACACGGCCATCTCACGGAGCCAGGTCCTCCCGGCCTCCGGCAGATCGGAGCGGAACGTCCGCACATCGATGGGCAGGAGAGCCGCCGCCTCCGCCCACGCTTCCGCCGTCTCCCTGCCGTGTTCGAGGACGGCCAGTTTCCAGTCCTGCCCGCTTTCCATACGCGGAGCGGCCTCATGGAACCGGAGAACCCCCACGATGCGGCGGATGCTGCGATTGTCGAACTTCAATCGCCTGAGAGCCTGCCCGGCCATGTCCGGATCCAGCCCCATGCGCATGAACAGCAGGCAGTACCGGCCCGCGCAGGATGGAATCCGGTGAACGGGCGGCACGCTTCCCTCCAATTCCCGCAAAGAGCGAAGCAACTCAGGGGGCATCGGTTCCTTGAGATGGTCCATCAATCCGGACCGGATGAGCAGCCGGATGCCCGTCTCGGGATCGCTGCCGCACACGATCCGGTCCAGCTCCGCCTTCACCCGCTCCATGGCCACATATTTCAGCAGCCTTCGATGGTCCATGAGCGCCTGCCAGGTGGACGGATCGATTTTGAGGCCATATTCCGCGGCAAACCGGATGCAGCGCAGCATGCGCAGCGCATCCTCTTCAAACCGCTCCGCGGCAGCGCCTACGCAGCGCAGCCGCTTGCGGTCCAGATCATCGAGACCGCCAAACGGATCGATGATCTGACCGAGCTCGTCCATCGCCATGGCGTTGATCGTGAAATCGCGGCGCCGCAAATCCTCCGTCAGATCATCGACAAATTCCACCGATTTCGGCCGGCGATGGTTCTCATATTCGGTTTCCTGGCGGAAGGTGGTCACCTCGAACGCCCTGCCCCCGTGCAGGACGGTCACCGTTCCGTGCTTGAGCCCGGTCGGCACCGTTTTCGGAAACAGTTCCATGACCTGGGCGGGCCCGGCCGAAGTGGCGATGTCGTAATCCTTCACCTCCCGGCCGAGCACGGTATCCCGCACGCATCCGCCCACGAAGTAGGCGGAAAACCCGTTGTGCCGCAGGACACGGATGACCTCGATCCCCGCCGGATCCATCACGTATTGCATAGCGGATTCAACTCGTTTACCGTTTTTCCCAACACTCTGTAATAGACGGATTCATATTGCATGGCGATCCGTTCGCTGGAGAAACTCGATCTCGCCCGGCGTATGCACGCTTCCGAAAACGCCCGGTAACGCGCGTCGTCGGTCAACAGCTCCAGCGCATATTGCGCCATCCGTTCCGTGTCGCCCACCGGCGCGAGATACCCCGTCTCCCCGTGGGAGATCAGCTCCGGCAGGCCGCCGGCGGTGGAGGCGATCGTCGGCACCCCGCAGGCCATCGCCTCCAGGGCGACGAGCCCGAAGCTCTCCTTCTCCGAGGGAAGCAGCATCAGATCGGCCAGGGAAATGACCTGGGCGACATCGTCCTGTTTGCCCATGAAGATGATCCGGTCCTCCAGTCCCTGCTCCGCCGCCCTCGCCTGCAGCTTCGCCAGATCCGGCCCTTCCCCGACCAGCATCAGCCTGGAGGGAAGCCGTTCGTTGATGTTCCGGAACACTTCCAGCACGTCCAGGACCCGTTTCACCGGGCGGAAGTTGGAAATATGCATGATGATTTTTTCCCCGTTGGGAGCGATTTCGGAGCGAAGGTCTCTGCAGTCCCGGGGATAGTAGACGCGCTCGTCGATGAAATTGTACACCAGATCCAGGGGGCGGGTGATCTCCAGCTTTTCCCGGGTTTCCCGGATCAGATCCCGGGAGACGGCGGTCACCGCGTCGCTCTCGTTGATCCCGAGACGAATGAGATCCTTGATCGATTCCTCCTGGGCGAGAATCGTAATATCCGTGCCGTGCAGGGTGGTGACGACCTTCAGCTGCGGCCCGACCATCTGCTTGGCCAGGAAGGCGCAAATCGCATGGGGAAGTGCGTAATGGACATGCAGCAGGTCCAGCCGCTGCATCCTGGCCACCATCGCCATCTTGCTGGCCAGCGAAAGGTCGTAGGGCGGATGGCGAAACACATGGTAATCCGTGACCTCGACCTCATGGTAGTAAATGTTTTTATGGAATTTTCCGAGCCGGAAGGGCATGCTGTGGGTGATGAAATGAACCTGGTGCCCCCTTTCGGCCAGCAGCTTGCCAAGTTCCGTGGCCACAACGCCCGAGCCGCCTACGGAAGGGTAACAGGTGATGCCGATTTTCAGCGGTTGTCCCATCTCAATTCCTCCCGAACAGGTCCAACAGCAATGGACCGTTGCTGACAAACCCTTCCGCACAGGCAATGAGCCGCCGCGCCCCGAGCATCCGGTCGCGGGCCTCCACTCTCTCCAGATACCCCTGGTTCAGCGGGGTGGCCACGCGGTCCTGCCCGTCGAGCTCGAACTGGCTGCGGTAGCTGCGAAGCGCCTCCATTTTCCCTTCCTGCTCCGCGGAAATATCGATGATCACATCCGGCTCGTCCAGATCGTTGATGAAGTAGAAGAACAGTTCCCCGACCGTCCAGGGCGGCAGCTCAGGCATGTATTTGCGCAGCTTGGCGGAGAACACCGCTTCCTGCACAAGCCTGCTGCACATGACGTGGTCGGGATGGCGATCCTTCCAGTACGGGGCCGCGACGATCCGCGGCTTCAGGATCCGGATTTCCCGGACCAGCGCATCGATCTGTTCCGGCACGAGGTTGAGCCCCCGGTCGGGCAGACGAAGATTGGAGCGATAATGGATTCCGAGCGCCTCCGACGCTTTCGCCGCCTCCGCCCGGCGAATGTCCACCGTGCCGTTGGAGGACATCTCCGCCTCCGTCAGGTCGCAGATGCCGACGCGCCACCCCCGCCTGACATGCTTCAGGATTGTGCCGCCCATGCCGATCTCGGCGTCGTCGGGATGCGCCGCAAAAACAAGTATGTCCAATGTCTGGGTCATTTCAGTCCTCCGGTCTGTATTTGTGCACAAGCTCCCGCCAGGCAAATTCTCCCCGCTCCACAGCCCGGATGAGCAGTTCGCCGGTGGCGATGTTGGTGGCCACGGGAATGCCGTTGACGTCGCAGAGCCGGAGCAGGGCGATGATGTCCGGTTCGTGGGGCTGGGCCATGAGCGGGTCCCGCAGGAAGATGAGCAGGTCCAGGCGGTTTTCCGCGACCAGCGCTCCGATCTGCTGGTCTCCCCCGAGCGGTCCGGACATGAAACAATGAACCTGAAGGGAAGTGTTTTCCATAATTTTCCTTCCGGTCGTGCCGGTCGCGTACAGTTTGTGCCGCCTGAACACATGTTCATAGGCAATCACGAAATGGACCAGCTCATCCTTCTTGCGGTCATGGGCCACGAGAGCGATTTCCAGCATGCCGATTCCCCTCCCTGGTTGTCCGGCGTCAATCCAGCAGATGCTCAAACCCGTACACGATTCCCTTGAGCTCCAGCACCTTCTTGACTGCGATATTCACTCCGGGCATGTACCCCGCCCGGTCGTAGGAATCATGGCGAATTTTCAGCGTTTGCCCGAAGGCGCCGAAGATGACCTCCTGCTGGGCAAAAATGCCCGGCAGCCTGACGCTATGTATGCGGAACCCCTGGTACATGCCGCCCCGCGCTCCGTCGATCATCTCCTCCTCTTCGGGATGGCCCTGGCGGAATTCCGGCCGGTTGGCGGCAATCCATTCAGCCGTCTTGATCGAAGTGCCCGATGGAGCGTCCAGCTTCTGGTCCCCGTGAAACTCGATGATCTCCACATGGGGAAAATATTTCGCCGCCTCCGCGGCAAACTTCATCATGAGGATGGCGCCGATGGAGAAATTGGGAGCGATGACGCCTCCGATGTCCTGCCCCCGGCAAAGCTTGTCCAGTTCGGCAATGTCCTGGGGAGTAAACCCGGTCGTGCCGACCACCGGCCGGACCCGATGGAGAATGGCCGTGCGCGTATGCGCAGCCGCCAGCTGGGGCCTGGTGAAGTCGATCAGCACGTCGGCGCCCGAACGGGTCAGCGCCGTTTCCAGATCGGTCTCGATCGGCACGCCGCATTCCCCGACTCCCGCCGTGATTCCGGCATCGGGCGCCGCCGTTCCGCCAATCGCCGCCACCAGTTCCAGTTCCGCGTCGTTCAGCACCATTTTCACCGCTTCCCGGCCCATTCTTCCCGCCGCGCCGGCAACGGCTACCCTGATTTTGTCTGGCATGTTTCTGATCACCTGTCCTGGTTCTGATTGTTATTGCTTTTGCTCTTTCAGCCTTTCCGCGTATTGCTGAAGCATTTGTCTGGCCGCCTGATGCTGCGGGTTGAGCTTGAGCAGTTCGTGCAGCGCCGCAGTCGCGCGCGGCAGCTGGCCGCGAGCGGCATAGGCCGCAGCCAGCAGCACATAGGCGTCGCTGGCCAGCGGGTCCAGCTCCAGGGCGCGATGCAGATCGGCGATGGCCTTTGTCAGGTCAACGTTTCGCTCGATGCGTTTTTCCGCTTCCTTCATCAATTCCATGGCCTTCAGCCGGTCGGCATGCAGCCGGTATTCCCGCGACTCGCCGGCCAGTTCGCAGGCGCGGAGCGCATGTTCCAACGCCTGGGCCAGCCTGCCGCTGCGCGCGTAGCTGATCGAAAGCCGGTAGTGAAAGTCCGCATTCAGCGGCTCCTTCCGCACCGCCTCCTCAAACCATGCGATTGCCCGCTCAAAGTCATGATCCAGAAGTGACGCATAGGCCTTCCGGATCATTTGCTCACCTTCCATGCTGCCATCCCCTCCCGCCACGGTGATGGTACAGCATATGACCGGCTTCAGGTAACGGTGTCCAATTTGGTCCATCTGTCCGCGTCCCGGGTGGCGTATTTCGCCATCACCTTGTCAAAGGCCGCGGTCAGATCAATGTTCAGGGAGTTGGCAAAGCATACGGTGATGAACAGGATGTCCCCAAGTTCCAGTTCAATGGAGTTTTCCGGCTCATCCCGCTTTTTCGGCTTTTCGCCAAACCGGTGGTTCACTTCCCTCGCCAGTTCGCCCACTTCCTCGGTCATCCGGGCGAGCATTGTCATCGGCTTGAAGTATCCTTCCTTGAACTGTGATATGTAGCGGTCCACCTCGTCCTGGATATCCCTGAGCGTCTTGTCCGGCATACCCTTCTTCCTTTCCGTCCGGTAAAATTTCTTGCTTTGGATGCAGTTCCATCTCTCTGATGAAATCCCGCTATATTGATCATGTTATATGAAAGAAGGATTCAAGACAACAAGGAGATGGATCCGTTGGACAGGTCCGCCGTCTTTCGCCTGATCACCAGCAGACTTGTGCCCATCTGGTTTGGAACCGCCGTGTACGCGGCCGGGCTGCATTATCTCATCATCCCGAACGGTTTCATGGAAGGGGGCATCACGGGCATCGGCCTTCTGATCAATTACACCCTCGGCATCCCTCTGTCCTTCACCAACCTGGCCCTCAATGTGCCGCTCTTCCTTGCGGGATGGGTCCGGCTTGGCCCGCAGGCCATGGGGTACACCCTGTACGGAACGCTGGTCCTGTCCGTCAACCTGTGGATCCTGGAACAGATCCAGAGGATCGGATGGACCGCTCCTCCGGTGACCGATGACCCGCTGCTCGCCGTCCTGTTTGCGGGCACCGTCATCGGCGGGGGACTCGGCATCGTCTTCCGGTTCGGGGGTACGACGGGAGGGGTGGATATTGTCGCGCGCATCGCCCAAAAGACGCGGGGCTGGAGCATGGGGCAGTTCATTCTCGGGTTTGACGCGGTCGTCATCGGCTCGTCCCTTTTGTACATCGAGCTGGAGAAGGTCATGTACACGCTGGTCGTCGTCTTTATCGCCACCCGGGTCATCGACTTTATCCAGGAGGGGGCATACGCGGCAAAGGCGTTTACGATCATTACCGACAGGGCGCAGGAACTGAAGGAGGCCATCGCCAGGCGGCTGGACCGGGGCGTGACGGTGTTTCCCGCCCGGGGCGGGTACAGCAACGCGGACAAGGAGGTGATCTACTGCGTGGTGTACAAGAACGAATCGCGGCGCATGCAGACGCTGGTGAAGGAAACCGACCCAAAGGCGTTCATGATCATCAGCGATGTCCGCGATGTGCTGGGAGAGGGGTTTTACCGAGGATGAACGGGAATGAGCGCGGCGAAAGCGGAAGCTGGCCTTGACATGCACGGCATTCGCTTTCGCCGCTATTTCCGGTTTCGCATCCTCGCGGAAACCGATATATATCCTTTGTCAAAGGCATACTTGCTTTTTCCGACGACAAACAGCACAAACACGATATACCCTCCAATGAGCAGCGACCAGACGAGCGGATACAGCCTCCGCGAGGCGGGGGCATGAGCCGGTTTGTCCCCGTATGCGAACAGTTCCCGGAGCGCTTCATCCGCATGTCCGAGGAGAGGCATCAACTGGTCGGCATCGGTCAGCCGGTCCTCCAGCTTCCCGCGCAAGGCTGTGAGGACGGACGTCAACCGGTTCATCTCCGCTTCCCTTCCGCTGATGATTGCGGCGGGACGAATGAGCAGCGTATGGGCGGCGAGCGCCTCGTATTGCTGCCGGATCGCCCTCTCGTTCCCCGCCACCGCCACCTGTCTCAATTTCTCCAGCTCCTGCCGCATCGCCGGTTCATACTGCTTCCACATCGGTTCTTCCCGAAACAGGAGGGCGTCGGAGGCAAGCCTGACCCGAACGGCCGCCCTGCGAATCTCCGGAAGGTTGGGGCGCACCGCGGTCAGGAGCGACTTCAGCTCCACCACCGAACGGATCATGCCTTCCGCCCCTTCCAGCGATGTACGCTCCATCCAGGGCAGCTCCGCCAGCTGCCTGCCCATGACTCCGACGAGGCCAAGCGCCTGTTCCAGGCTTCCTTCTTCCACATGCCGAACAATGTCGCTCGCCGTCCGGTCCAACTCGAACAAATGGGCATCTTTCTGTCCGTTTCCGGTCAGGGGAGCCACCGCCGCCGAGTCGGAGGCGAATCCGAAACCCCCCGCGGCCAGGAGCAGAGCCAGCGCCATCACCGAGGCGATCCACAGCGATTTGAAGAAGCTTGTCCTTCGCAAGTCACGCGCGGACATATCCCCCACCACCCATAGAAAAAATGGCTTTCACCATCATCCTATGGGAGTTTGTCCACGATTATGACTTCTCAGGATTCCGATGTTTGTCCGGTACGGAGCCGGCTGCTCCTGGCAGGAAGCAAACGGAAGGCCGCGGCAATGCCAAGGAGGCTCAATCCGTTCGTCACCCGCTCAATCAGCGGCAAATGTTCCGTCAGCTGCCGCGGGAGCCATGGATAGACTTCAAGGCGGTAATCGATCACGTCATTGCCAATCGTCCATACGGCCGCCACCGCCAGATGCGACAGCCGGAACTGCATGAAGCGGGCGTACAGGAGGGCCTCCACCGCCATCCCAAGATGGGAAACGATGAGCATCCACTGTTCCCATACCATCGCATCTCCCAATGACCAACCCCAGACGATCATGACCACCGCCCAGATGCCGTACTTGACCGAGGTGACCACGGCCAGGGCATCGACGATGCCCTGGATGGCACCCGCCGCGCCCCCCGTGCGGCGATCCCCCGTGCCATACATCCAGAGCAGGGAGAAGGTGAACAGGAGACTCGCGGTCGGGCTGTCCGGCACGAACGGCAAAAGCCATGGCGACATGTTCGCAGCCGTATGGGCGAGCTGGTTCCCATACCACATATATCCGTAAACGGTACCCGCCCCATTGACCAGGATGAGCAGCAGAAGCGTCCGCTTGTCCAGCAAAAAGGCGGGACTGCGCAGCCAGCGAAACAGGGTCAAGATCATGACCGGAAACAATGCCTCCTCAAAGCGGATTCACATCAAAACAACAGGCTGCCTCCCCCATTCGCAGAGCGAACGGGGACGACAGCCTTTCATTCCGGATCCAAACCATCAGGGAGTGGCCGGTTCTGCCTTTTGCAAGGCCAGCCATTCGGTCAACTTGTCCAGTTCTTCCTCCGTCAGTCCCATATTCAGGTTGGCTTCCCACTGCGGCGCCATTCCCCGGTAGCCGTTGCGAATGATGTTCACGATCTCTTCCTTCGAGTATACATCACCAATGCCGCGCAGCGCCGGAACCGCAGTGCCCATGCCTTTCATATCTGCCGCATGGCACTGGACGCAGGAGGAACGGAGATAAATGTCATGTCCTTCGCTGTTTTCATCCACAATGGCGAGGGTGGAGCGGTCCACCGGCTTGGCGGAACCGGTCGCGCCGGATTTTTTCGCTTCCTCCATCCTCATTTCGCGCAGGATGTGCTCCGGAATCATGTTTCTGGCCTCCAGCTCATGCTGGTAGTGATCCCATGCCACCTTGGTCAGATAGAACATGGAAAGAAGCGTCAGAAACATGATGGCGGAAGCCACCGGACGTTTGTACCATTTGCGTTCCTTCGTCGTGTCGAGGAACGGCGCAAACGCCAGGGCGCAGAAGGCAATGCCCGGAATGATCACGGATCCGAGCACAACGTACTGATCGGCAACATACGGATATTTCAGCAGCTGGTACAGGAACAGGAAGTACCAGTCAGGCATCGGAATGAAATCCGCATTGTTCGGATCGGCGGGATACCCGAGCGGCGAAGGATGCGCGATGACGAGCGCCATGTATCCGACCAGAACGACCGCGCCGACCATCCATTCCTTCAACAGGAAATTCGGGACAAACGCTTCCGATTTTCCGGGATAAGCGGAATAATCCTGAGGCACGTAAGCCTTGGTTTTCTTGCGGACGCGCGAATCGCCCACATATACGACTTTTTCATTCGGATCTTGCCCGTGAGCCACGCTTTATCCTCCCTTCTACATTATAGCGGACCGGAAATGCCTTGCTTGCGGATCATAAAGAAGTGCGCAGCGAGCAGGCCGAGCAATGCCGCCGGCAGGAAGAACACGTGCAGGGCAAAGAAACGGGTGATGGTCTGGGCGCCTACAACGTCTCCGCCTTGCAGGAAAATTTTGATGTATTCGCCGAGATACGGCACGTTGGCAGCAATCTGGATGCCGACCTTCGTCGCGAAGTAGGCCTTGTTGTCCCACGGCAGCAGGTAGCCGGTGAAGCCCAGTCCGAGCATGATGGCAAAAATGCTGACGCCGATGAGCCAGTTCATTTCGCGCGGATGCTTGTATGAACCGGTGAAAAACACGCGCAGCGTATGCAGGAACATCATGACGATGACGAGGCTGGCCCCCCAGTGGTGCATGCCTCTCACAATTTTGCCGAACGCAACCTTGTGCTGCAGGTAGTCAACGCTCGCATAGGCATTGATAATGTCGGGAACGTAATACATCGTCAGAAACATCCCCGACAGGATCTGGATGACCGTAATGAAGAAGGTCAGTCCGCCAAAGCAATATACGAATGCGGAGAAGTGATGCGCCGGGTTGACGTGCTCCGGAACCTCGTGATCCGCCACATCCCTCCAGATCGGCGTGATGTCGATCCGCTCATCGATCCATCGGTAAATCGCCTTTAACATCTAGAACACACGCCTCCTCTATTTCACCAACTGGTTGGGAGTAAGCTGGCCGAGATACACCCAGCCGTCCTCCACCTTCACGTCATACTGATCCAGCGGAGCCGGCGCGATGGCCAGATTCTTGCCCTCTTTGGTGTAGTGCGCGCCGTGGCAAGGACAATAGTACTGTTCCGGATACTGGCTGCTTCCGTTCCATTCGACCCGGCAGCCCAGATGCTTGCATGTGGGAGACAGCGCAAAAATCGTGCCGTCCACATTGCGGGCGATCCACGCTTCCAATTCGGGATCGTGCTCATACCATCCGTCCACGACATGCTTCTGGAACTTGATCGAAACCGGAGTTTCCGACACTTCGCTCTCCGGTATCACCTTCACCCAATCCGCCTCAGCCTTCGGCTGCAGCAGAGGATCCACGGCAAACCGCAAATTCCACAATATCGGCATGGACAGCATGAATGCTCCGGTTCCGCCAAGCGTGTAGGAAAGGAACTGGCGTCTGGACATTTCACGCCGTCCAGGGCTATGCTCTTCGGAAGGTTGAAGCTGCTCCCTGTTTTGATCACTCATTTCACTGACCCCCCTCCTGACCGGTTCATTCCGATTTTCCAAATTTCGCTTACCCTCTGCAGGACATAAATAATAATAGCCTACCGTCCATACACCGTCAAGAATTCGACATCGGCTTTCCCCGGGATTCCCGGCCTGTACGGCGCAAATGTTATGAATTTGTCACACATTGGTGAACGGTTCGCATCGTTAGTTTTGGCAGATTCCGGTGCCCCCATTCACCGATTTCCGTCCGGCTGTCCCCGATCGGGCGGATTCCACAACTGCCGGACGAGCCGGGACACCTCCGGACCGAACTGGCCGACCGTCCCCCCCTCTTCAGGCACAATGCGCAGGATGAGATCGGCCTCCGGGCAGTGCCCGATGTCCGCCTTCGGGTTGGCCGTCAACACAATCACATATCGAAAACCGGCGCTCTTCAGCTTCGCGCACACGCTCCCGAGAAGCTCGCCGCCTGGCGCCGATTCCGAATAATGGAGGGCCGGATAAGTCACCACCCTGCCCCTGAACGGAATTTCCAGGAGCTCCAGAGCGTCCCGGAGCGCCTCCAGCGCCTCCCGCGCTTCCCATGGCTCCTCCGATCCGTCCAGCCCGGATACCGGCAGAAGGCAGGTATCCAGATACGGGGCAAGCTCGTTCCAATCTTCCCTGCTCACGTCGCTGAATTTCATGGAAAACGTCACCTCGCCCCCCCATTATAACAAAAAACCGGACGAAGGGCTCATGCCTTCCGTCCGGCCTTTGCCTGACATACATATGCATCATGCGCGTGCATCATGCGCGGCGCAAGGAGTCACTGGCTGGCGGCATCCTGATGGGTCTGGTCCGACTCTTGCAGGAGAATGCGAAGCTGGCCGGTCAGTTCGAGAAATGACTCCTGATCTCCGTTCTGCAATGCGCGGTCGATATCCTCGTACAGGCGTTTGACCCGGTACTCGCGCATCGCCTCATCCAGGATCATTTCCGCATGCAGACCTAGCAGCGCCTCATAGATCATGCTCATTTTCTCCATCGAACAAACCTCCTTGCCTCCATGTCGGCTGTTTGTCTCCCTCACGGCCATGCCGCCCAGAACCATCTGACATCCTTACTAAAGCATATTCACGCGCGGCGGCTCCGTACAGGGTAATCGCCTTCGCTCCGGTGAATATGCGGTCACCCATCGTCAGGACTGCTCCGGCGGCAGATCGATCCGGTCGTTTTCCTCAACGTAGGTGCCGTTCACCACTTCCGCTCCCCGCCGGGTTACCTGGACAACGGCGCCATACTCCCCGTGCTGCCCCATGCGCAGCAATCCCTGGTGCATCATCATGGCCAGTATGCGCTGGTTCAGAATCGAATCGGCGCTGTCGTAATAGTACGGACGGATCAGGGGGCAGAGCACCTCGCCGAGCGACGCCGCGCTCACCCATTCATCCGCCAGGATGCAGATCCATTGAACGATGGCCTGGATGTTCCGCACCGGGCCCTTGTACAGCCGGATCCAGAACCGGTACACATCGAGGGGGCTTTCCTTTCTTCCGCGGGCGAGCGCCTCCTCGCCCCGTTCCGTCAGCCGGAGAGCATGCTCCTCCTCGGCAATGTACTGGTGGTAGTAGCAATAATCATAAATGAGCGAAAACCGGTCGGGATATTCCTTGAACCTGCGCCCGTATCCAAATCTCCAGCCGCCCCTTGCCACAGGCTGCTCCGCCACCTGCAGCGACTGCAGAAGCTGATGGAGCTGGCGCTTGTACATATACCCGTCCGAAGTCAGGAGCACCTCATGGCGGTGCACGAAGTCGAGAAAGTTCAGGATGTCTCCGAGCAGAAAATCGTGCTCATCCCGGTACACTTCGGGGGCGTCGGTGCGGATCAGCCGTTCCCTGAACCTGCGGGCGAGCGAATCGCAAATTTTGCGCTTGATGTCCTCCGGGACGGTGATCAGGTATTTCGTCTGCGGCGAGTGGCCGTTGAACAGCCAGCCGAGGCGCTGAAACTTGGCGATCGTATCGCGCGGACTGATCTCTTCCCCCCCTCCGGCGCCCTGCGCCTCCTGGGGGAACCTCGTCTGCTTCGCCCAGACGGTCAGTTCTTCCAGGCTGAAGGCGTTGCGCTTGTCGAACAGGATCGCGTTGAGAAACCTCATTTCCTCCAGCGACATCGATTGAACCGCCTTCTCCAGCACATCCCTGCGATGCATGGCGGACAGGATCGACTGGATCAGGTCGTTTTTCGAGTGATGGCTGCATTCGCATTCGTACTGCCGGGCGATCCGGTTCAAGTGATGAATGTCGGCATATGCAAGCAGATCCGCCAGATACATAATGGCACCTCTTTCGCAAGCGGTAGTACCATTATGGGTAAATCGAAGAAATTTATTCCATCTGCCCGCAAATTCCGTCCCATCAAGCCGGCGATCGCCCTGTCATTCGTTGGCGTCTTCGTCCAGATGGGCCTGCCGGTTCAGCGCGAGCGGCTTCCACCGGCCATTGTCCCAGGCGATGATGGAGATCGACGTGTTGCCGATATAGCCGAACTCAACTTCCGGGAACAAAAATTTCAGCACGCGCACGATCCATCCGCCATGGGTGACGAGCAGCACCCTTTTTCCGTCATAGGTGCGGGCAATTTCCATCAGCAGCTGTTCCGCCCTCGCCACGACCTCCTCATCCGTTTCCCCGCCTTCCGGGATGGCGGCGCCGATTGCCTGGAAGTACTTTGTCCGCTCCTCAAAGGTCGCGCCCTCCAGCACGCCGTACGACCTCTCCCGCAGGCGAACATCGGTGAAATCGACCTTCCGGCCGATTGCCCTGCCGATGATTTCGGCGGTTTCCCGTGCCCTTTGGAGGTCGCTGGAGCCGATGACATCCCACTCCTCGTCCTTCAGGCTCATCCCCAGCCGCCGCGCCTGTTCGCGCCCTTCCTCGTTCAAAGGGATGTCCGTATGTCCCTGGATTTTGCCCTGTCGATTCCAGTCTGTCATGCCGTGACGCACAAGCCCGATGATCGTTTTCACGCGAAATCCTCCTTCAGTTCACGATGCTGGAAAAAAGCAGACAAACAAAAAAAGCTGTCCCGGGCATATTCCCGTACGTTGGACAGCTCAAGCGGTCGTCCTGTATGCCGTCATGCGAATGGAGAGAGAAAAATGCTCACGCCTTGATGCGGGAAAGCCAGTTCATGAACAGAACAACGGCCGTCATCCCGATGATCGACAATGCCGCCCAGTAGTTGGGATCGGTTTCCACGGCGACCATGCGAAACACGATCGGTTCGCTGATGCTCGCAACGGGTACGCCGATAATCTCCGGGGTTCCTCCAAGGGTGGAGGCGGCGCTGGCCGAAGCGCTGGCCACCGGCACAAAGCTGGAGAAGCTTTCCGCCGTTTCCTTCGGGGCTCCCCCATCGGTGAAGGCCTGGTAAAAACTCGCCATGAACAGCGCAAGGAAAAAGGTAAGAAAACCGAGCGACATGCGGCGAAAGCGCGCGGATAGATGATACGTGCGCATGGCAATGGGCAATCTCCACGAATCCGTTTCATAGATGCGCCTCATCACCGCGCCCGACACGCTCGTGTGCTGGGATGCCGTTTCCGCCTCTTCCATGGACGCCATCCGGATCCAGTGGGAGCTTTCTTCCCACAGGCGGAACTCCTCCGCGCATTCCGGGCAGCCGCGGACATGTTCATCCACCAGAAGCCGGCGGCTGTCTTCGGGATCGAGATCCCAGTACTCGGCTAGCATTTCGCGAACGTCTGCACACTTGATCATTGTTTCATCCCCTCGTACTCCTGAAAAACGGGCTCGACAAAATAGGGCTCGAGCTGAACCTTCACGCTGGAGCGGGCCCGAAACAACAAGGACTTGACCGAACTGACGGTTTGCCCCAGAATGTTGGCAATTTCCTGATAGTCCAGCTGCTCATATTCCCGCAGAATGAGGGCGGAGCGCTGCTTTTCCGGCAGCTTGTTGATGGCCTCCCTCACGAGCACCATGCGCTCGTTGCGCAGCACGAGCTGTTCCGGAATGTCATCCGGGGAATCCTGCGGAACGACCCCGCTGTCCTCCAGGGACACCTGCCCCGCCTTCTGTTTGCGCAGTTCGCTCAGCACCGTGTTTCTGGCGATCGTATACAGCCAGGTGGAAAAGGATGCTTCCGCTTCCCGGAAGGTGGACAGACTGCGAAATGCCTTGTAGAACGTCTCCTGGCACAAATCTTCGGCGTACATCTCAAGGCGGGCGCTTTTGAGCATATGGAAAATGAAAGCCATGATTTTGCGTTCGTAGCGGGCGATCAGTTCGGCGTAAAGCTCCACATTGCCGTCCTTGATCTCCCGGATGATTTGGGAATCGGTCACGATCAGCTGCCCTCCCTGTCAACAAAGGGACCGCTGCCGCATCCTCCGCGAACCATCTATTAATACCGGATCGGAGGGAAAAAGTTGCGGCGTCCCCGACAACAAGTGCCCATTGCTTGCAACTATATACATTTCTTGATTCATTGCGAAAATCCTGCAAATTTCTACAAACAATTCGGGCGACTTTGCGAAAACGGTCGCAAACGGGCGGAGCTCGCGACGGCGCGAACGGCCGCACGATCGGCGGCGCAAGCGAAGGGGCGCTGCCGCCGCGGCGCGTCCCTCCGCGCAAAAAAAAGACCGCTTGAAAATGGATTCAAGCGGTTTGCACCACCATGCGAGTGCATAAGTTCATTCGGATAGGAGTGGAGAGAAACCATACTGTACTCCCATTATATTGTATCCGTTTTCATCTTGTCAAGACTCAATTGTAAGCGATTTAGCAAAAAATCGGGCCGGAATTCCGGAGAAGGTTCCGCCGGAATTCCGGAAGGCAGATTACAGGTATACGGTGTAGTCCATCGCCCGCAGGAGCTCGATGGCCCTCGCCTGGTCTTCCTCGTTGTAAAAGGACAGCCGCAGGATGCCCGGCGCGTCGATGCGGCTTTCCACGATGTTCAGATTGCTGATGTTGATTTTCTTGATGCCGAGCAGCGTCGTGATCTGCCCGAGGATGCCGGGAGTGTCCGGAATGTCCAGGTAAATATCGAATTTGGGAGTGATGACCCCTTTGCGCCGCTCCGGCAGGTCGCTGCGGAACTGGCCCGCGCAGGCAAACTGCCGCTCGATCCACTCTCCGTCGCCCTCGGCGATCATCCGGGCGAACCGTTCCATGCGCCGGTTCCAGTCGTCAATCAGCTCGAGAATCGTTTCCCTGTTGTTGAGCAATATATCCCGCCACATGACCGGATTGCTGGCGGCGATCCGCGTCATGTCGCGGAACCCTCCCGCGGCGAGCAGCCGGTACAGGTCGTTCAGCTCGTTGAAGTCGCTCACCTGGTTGACCAGGGCGACAGCGATGATGTGCGGCAGGTGGCTGATCGCCCCCACGACCCTGTCATGCTCCGCCGGGTCGAGCCGGATGAGCTGGGCGCGGGTGTGGCGCAGGAGCCCGACGAGCCGTTCATACGCATCCCCGGGAGTGTTCTCCATCGGCGTCAGCACATAGATGGCGTTTTCGAACAGGATGGACGTTGCCGCCTCCACGCCGGATCTTTCCGACCCAGCCATCGGATGGCCTCCGATAAAATGGGCCTGGCCAAGATCGAGCCGCTCCGCGCAGCGCATGACCGACTGCTTCGTGCTGCCCACATCGGTGATGATGCAGCCGGGTTTGAGCTTCAGCTTGCTCAGTTCCTGCAGGTAGGTTTCAATCAGTCCGACCGGAACGCACAGAAAAATAAAATCCGCGTCTTCCGCCGCTTCCCGCATTGATTGGGTCGCTTCGTGCACAACCTGCCTTTTCATATACTTCTCGACGGAAGCCGGGTTGGGGGAATAACCGACCACCCGGACTCCGGGCAGTTCCTTGAAAATGAGGGCCAGCGACCCGCCGATCAGCCCCACTCCGAATATCGCGATTTTCATTGTCTGTTTCACCGTGTCATCTCAAGGTATGGATACTTCTTCCATGCAGGCTGTCAGGGCGGTCAAAAACCGCTCGTTTTCTGCAGGCGATCCGACGGTCACGCGGAGAGAGGTCGGAAATCCAAGCTCATGCCCTCCCCGGACGATGACGCCCTTTTTCAGCAGCGCCGTAAACATCTCCCGGGCCGGGCGGCCGGTATCCACAAGCACAAAGTTGGCCCACGACGGGTAATAGGCAAGGCCAAGCCGGTCGAATTCCCGGGTCAGCACGGCCATTCCCTCGCGGTTCAACCGGTGGCACTCCTCGACAAATTTCTGGTCCTTCAGCGCGGCGATCGCCGCCGTTTGTCCGAAGGCGTTCGTGTTGAACGGATTGCGCACGCGATTGAGAAGCTGGATGATGTCCGGACTGCCCACCCCGTATCCGACGCGCAGCGCGGCCAGCCCGTAAATCTTGGAGAAGGTGCGCAGCACGATCATGTTGGAAAAACGGCTGAGCAGACGGATGCCGTCGGGTGCATCCGGATGTGATCCGCGAACATATTCAAAGTACGCTTCGTCAAGCACGACCAGCACGTGGGACGGCACGCGCTCCAGGAACCGGATGAGCTCGGTTTGCGGTACGAGCGTGCCGGTCGGATTGTTCGGATTGCACACCCATACGATTTTTGTTTTTTCCCCGATCCTCGCCAGCATTCCTTCGAGATCGTGGACTCCGTCCTTCATCGGCGCCTCGATGATCGTGGCCGCTTCGACCCGGGCGTTCAGCCTGTACTGCGAAAAAGTATGGGATGCCATCACCGTTTCATCGCCGGGCTGCAGAAAGGCGCGGGAAATCATCGTGATGATCTCGTCCGCCCCCGCGCCGAAAATGATCCGTTCCGGCTCCACGCCCAGAAATTCGCTCAACGCGGCTCTCAGTTCCATGCTGCCCCCGTCCGGATAGATGTGCGTCTGATCCGTAAAACTCCGGATCGCTTCCCGAACGAGCGGGGAACAGCCGTAGGGGTTCTCGTTGGAGGCGAGCTTCACCACTTCCGTAAGCCCCAGTTCGCGCTTGACGTCCGAGATCGGTTTTCCCGGCTGGTAGACGGGCAGATCGACAATTTGCGGTTTCGGTTTCACACCCATGCACTCCTCTTTACTGATCCTGTCCTTTTAATGATGCCACAAAACGGTGGATGTGCGAAAGTCCCTTTTGCTTTTGGGTTGGATCTTTCAATTGGGGGAGCGCCTCCTCGATCTGCCTCACGATCGCGCTGCCGACGACGACCCCGTCCACCATCCGTGAAAAATACTCCACCTGCTCCCGGTTGGACACGCCGAAGCCGATGGCCAGCGGCAAATCCGTCGCCTGGCGCACGGAGGCGAGGAAATCCTCGATGCCTTCATAAAATTGCGTCCGCATGCCGGTCACTCCGAGGGAGGACACGCAGTAAACAAAGCCTTTCGCCTGGGCGGCAATTCTGGCAACCCGCTCCCGCGATGTCGGGGCCACCAGAGGAATGAGGTGGATTCCCTGCCTTTCGCTTTCCTTCCGGACATCGCCGCTTTCCTCCAGGGGCAGATCCGGAATGATCACTCCGCTGATGTCGTGTTCCCGCAATAGCCCAAAAAAGCGCTCCAGCCCGAGCTGAAACACGGGATTATAATAGGTAAACAAAATAAACGGCAGTTTCGAGCCCCTCTCCCTCAGGCGCGACGCGAGGCGGATGCAGTCCAGGATCGTGAGCTTGCTGGAGAGCGCCCGCTCGGCGGCCCGCTGGATGACGGGTCCGTCGGCCAGCGGATCGGAATAGGGAACGCCGAGTTCCAGAAGGTCGGCCCCGGCGCGCTCCATTTCCAGCACGATGTCCGCGGTCGTATCCAGGTCGGGATCCCCCACGGTCAGGTAGGGGATGAGGGCGGTTTGCCCCTGTTCCTTCAGCCGCCGGAAAGTTTCATCAATGCGGTTCATTGTCCAGCCCCTCCCACATACTTCATGATCGATTCCACGTCCTTGTCTCCCCGGCCGGAGAGGCTCACGACGATGATCTGATCCTTCCCCATGCGCGGCGCCATCTTGATCGTCTGCGCGATGGCATGGGCGCTTTCCAGCGCGGGGATGATGCCCTCGGTTTTGCTGAGCAGCTGCAGCGCCTCAAGCGCCTCCGCGTCCGTGACCGGCACGTATTCCGCCCGCTTTGTTTCTTTCAGGTGGGCGTGCTCGGGACCGACGCCCGGATAGTCGAGGCCCGCCGAAATCGAATGGGCGGGCAGCACCTGGCCAAATTCGTCCTGCAGGACGTAGCTGAGCGATCCCTGGAACACGCCCATGCTGCCTTTGGTCATCGTGGCGGCGTGCTCCTGCGTGTCTATGCCTTTCCCGGCCGCTTCGGCCCCCATCAGCCGGACACCCTCGTCCCCGATGAACGGATAAAACATGCCGATGGCGTTGCTGCCGCCGCCGACGCAGGCGATGACCAGGTCCGGCAGCCTTCCCTCGGCTTCGAGAATTTGCTCCTTCGTCTCATCCCCGATGATCCGCTGGAAATCGCGCACGATGAGCGGATACGGATGGGGGCCGGTGGCGGATCCGAGCACATAATAGGTGTCATCCACGTGGGAGACCCAATAGCGCAGCGTCTCGTTGCACGCGTCCTTGAGCGTGCGCGTGCCGGAAGTGACCGGGATGACCTCGGCGCCCAGCAGGTTCATGCGAAACACGTTCAGCTGCTGCCGCTTCGTGTCCTCTTCGCCCATGAACACCTTGCATTCCATGCCCAGGAGCGCCGCGACCGTCGCCGTCGCCACGCCGTGCTGCCCGGCGCCTGTTTCCGCAATCAGCTTTGTCTTGCCCATGCGCCTGGCCAGAACCGCCTGGCCAATGGCGTTGTTGATCTTGTGGGCTCCGGTATGGTTCAGATCTTCCCGCTTCAGGTAAATTTTCGCCCCTCCGAGGCGCTCGCTCAGGCGGGAGGCATGATAAAGCGGAGTCGGTCTGCCGGAATACTTGACCAGCAGTTCCCGGATCTCCGCCTGAAAATCCGGCTGCGCGCTGAACTTGCGGTAAGCCTGCTCCAGCTCCAGCAGGGCGTTCATGAGCGTTTCAGGCACGAACCGGCCGCCGAACTTTCCATATCTGCCATGTTCATCCGGAAAATGATACATGCGGTTTCACCCTTCCGACGAATTCTCTTATTTTGGCGACATCCTTCACGCCGCCGGTTTCGACCCCGCTGGATACGTCCACGACGTCCGGCCGGTACTGTTCGATCAGCTCTGCGACATTGCCGGAATGAAGCCCTCCGGCGACGATGAGGGGAATGCGGCGGGAAGCGGCCCACCGCTTGAACCTGGGAATGGCCTCCCACGGAAAGGTCAGGCCGCTGCCGCCCGTCTGCCGGTCAAGCAGAAGACCGTCGATGGCGTTTTCGTACGGTCCGAGCCGTTCCTCCGCCTCCTGCGGCGCATCGCTTTCCACCGCCGTCGTCTTCCAGACCCGGATGCCGTACCGCTCCCTGATCATGCGGCAGTACTGCGGGCTTTCCGCCCCGTGCAGCTGGACGATGTCCAGCGGAGCGGCGCGCAGGACCGCCTCCAGCTCGGCGGGGTCAGGATCGACAAACACACCCGCGAACTTCGGCACCGGACCATCGGCCACCGCCTCCCGCATCGACCGGATGATGTCTCCGGCCATGCCGGGGGATACCCTTCTCCTGCTTGGCGCGAACACAAACCCGATGTAGTCGATCGGCAAGGAACGAACGGCGAGGGCCGTTTCCTCGTCCCTCAATCCGCAAATTTTGACCTCCGGATAACCTGTGACCTCCGGACGGGTCTGCCCGATTTCGCCCGTCATCCGCTTGCCTCCTCCGCCTGCGGCATGGGACCGAGCAGAAGGCTCACCGCCTGTTCCACATCGGGCTGGCGCATGAAATGCTCGCCGATGAGCACCGCGTCGACGCCAAGCTGACGCAAATAGTCGATTTCCCCGGGCGCGGAAATCCCGCTTTCGCTGACCACCGCCACGGAATCCGGGATGCGCTCCATCAGCCGCTCCGTCGTCCGGAGATCGGTGACGAAGGTGCGCAGGTTCCGGTTGTTGATTCCAATGAGCCGCGGCGACAGTTCCAGGACCCGTTCCAGTTCTTCCTCGTCATGCACCTCGGCCAGCACATCCATGCCGAGATCGGCGGCGATTCCCGCGAACTCCTTCAACTGCCGGGCATCCAGCATGGCGGCGATGAGCAGGATGGCGTCGGCGCCGATGGCCCTCGCCTCATAAATCTGGATCGGATCGATGATGAAGTCCTTGCGCAGAACCGGCAGGGATACGGCCTGCCGGACATCGGTCAGGTATTCGGGCGCCCCCTGGAAAAAGCGCCTGTCCGTCAGCACCGACAGGCAATCGGCGCCGCCGCGTTCGTAGGACTGCGCCAGTTCGACCGGATGGAAATCGGCGCGGATGAGCCCTTTGGAGGGGGATGCCTTCTTCACCTCGGCAATGAGCCCGATGTTCCTCTTCCTGCCGGAGGTCAATGCGCGGACGAACCCGCGGGGCGGATCCAGGGAGGAAATGGCCCGCTCCAGTTCGGCGACGGTTGTCCGGCTTTTCAGCTCCGCCACCTCTTCCCGCTTCGCTGCGGCGATGTTGTCAAGATACATGGCTCAACTCTCCCGTAAACTGAACTAGCTGCTCCAACTTGGCAAGCGCCCGGCCGCTGTCGACCATCTCCGCGGCCAGGGCGATTCCCTCCTCTATTGTAGGACAGCTTCCGTGCAGATAAAAGCATGCTCCGGCGTTCAGAAGTGTCACATCCCGCCTCGCTCCCCGTTCGCCGCGCAGGATGGAGCGGATGATTTCCGCGTTCTCCGCCGCATCTCCGCCGGCGATGGAGCCAAGGGGCGCCCGGGACAAGCCGAACTTTTCCGGCTCCACCTCATACGTCCGGACTTCGCCGTCCTTCAGTTCCGTCACCTGCGTCGGGGCGCTGATGCTGATCTCGTCCAGCCCGTCCGTGCTGGAGACGACGAGCGCCCGTTTCAGGCCGAGCTCCTTCAGCACCCGGGCCAGCACCTCCGTCTTTCCCCGGTCGTACACGCCGAGCAGCTGGCGGTCGGCGGAGGCCGGATTGGTCAAGGGGCCGAGCAGGTTGAAAACCGTGCGGAAGCCAAGCTCCCTGCGGGGACCGGCGGCGTGTTTCATCGAGCTGTGATAGACGGGCGCGAACATGAAGCAGATGCCCACTTCCTCGAGGCATGCCTGCGCCTGCTCGGGCTCAAGCTGGATGGTGACGCCGAGCGCTTCCAGCACGTCGGCGCTGCCGCTTTTGCTCGACATCGCCCGGTTTCCGTGCTTGGCCACGCGCACGCCTCCCGCCGCCGCGATGATGGCTGCGGCCGTGGAAATGTTGAACGTCTTCCCGCCGTCTCCGCCGGTTCCGCAGGTGTCGAGCAGCGCGCCGCCCCGGTTTTGCAGCCGGGCCGCCTTCGCGCGCATCGCCTCGGCGAACCCGGTAATCTCCTCGACCGTCTCCCCCCGCACCCGCAGGGCGGTGAGCAAGCTGCCGATCTGCGCCGGCGTCGCTTCCCCGTCCATGATCGATTCCATCACACGGCGCGCCCGCTCCCGGTTCAATACTCCGCCTTCAATGACATATCCCAACGCTTCCCTCACAATGTCCGACATCGGCTCTTCCTCCCTCTCATGTACTCACAAATCATTCTGATTCGCCACCGCGACCGGACCCGCGTCCGAATGGAACATCCGCTCCGCAAGCCGGATGGCCGCAAGCATCCCCTTGGCCTTGTTTCGCGTCTCCTCGTATTCCCGTTCCGGCACGGAATCAAAGACAATTCCCGCCCCCGCCTGGACATAGGCCTTTCCGCCGCGGAAAAAGATCGTGCGGATCGTGATGCACGTGTCCATGTTGCCGGAAAATCCGAGATATCCGATCGCCCCGGCATAGGCGCCGCGGGCCTCGTTTTCCAGTTCGGCGATGATCTCCATCGCCCGGATCTTCGGCGCCCCGCTCACGGTGCCCGCGGGCATGCAGGACAGAAGGGCGTCGAAGAAATCCTTGTCCTTGCGCATGGTCCCGGATACGTTGGTGACGATGTGCATGACGTGGGAATAGCGCTCAATCTCCATATACGAGTCGCATTTGACCGTGCCGTACTCGGCCACCCGACCGAGGTCGTTGCGGCCGAGATCGACCAGCATCAGATGCTCCGCCCGTTCCTTCTGATCGGCGAGCAGCTCGCGGGCCAGCGCCTCGTCCTCGGCCTCCGTCCTTCCGCGCGGCCTCGTGCCGGCAATGGGGCGCGTCTGCACCCGGTCTCCCTCCACCCGCACGAGCAGTTCCGGCGAGGCGCCGACGATCACTTCCTCGTCCAGCTTGAGATAATACATGTAGGGAGATGGATTCAGGGTGCGCAGGACGCGGTACACGTGAAGCGGGGTCGCCTCCGTTTCCATTTCAAAGCGCTGGGACAGCACCACCTGAAAGATGTCGCCCTGGTAAATGTACCGTTTGGCCGCCTCCACATTGGCCAGAAACGTCTCCCGGTCCATGTTGGATTTGACGCGGTCGAGAAAATCGTCGTCGATGAGCGGAGACGGAGCCATCGGCGGCACGTACTGCGGCTTCTGCAGTTCCCCGATCATCCGGTCGATTCTGGCGCATGTTTCCCTGTAGGCCCGCTCCACCTCCTTAGCGCCTGCCCCTTCCGGAACGTGCACATTGGCGATGACTCGGATGTGCTGCTTCACATGGTCAAAGGCGATGATCTGATCGCAGAACATGAAGCGGATGTCATCCATCTGAAGGTCGTCGTTGCGGTGCGCCGGCAGCCTTTCGTAATACTGCAGCAGATCGTATCCGAAAAACCCGACGGCGCCGCCGGTGAATCGCGGCAGATCGGGAATGGGCGGGCTGGAATAGCGCGAAATGAGCTCCTTGATCGCCGCGATCGGGTCCGCGCCGTTTTCCGGGTGCCGCTTGCCGCGGCCCCTTTCCCAGATTTCCAGCCGCCCGTTCTTGCCGCGGATCGTCACAAACGGATCCGTTCCGATGAACGAGTACCGTGCCCAGTTGACCCCACCCTCCACGCTTTCCAGCAGAAACGCGTACTGGCGCTCGTGCAGCCGGTGGAAAATGCGGATCGGCGTCTCCGTATCAGCCATGAGCGACCTTGCCACCGGGATGAGATTGTGGCGTTTCGACAGGCGGATCACTTCCTGAAGGGATGGATAATACATGGGCTAGCACTCCTTTCAAAATAAAAAAGCCTCTGCCGTTCAGCAGAGGCCGATGAGTCCTCAATCGAATCGAGTTGTCCTATGGAGATCAGGCTGAAAAGAAATCGCAAAGGGCGTGTCTTGAGTACGGCTGGCGGCGAATCAAAGGATGGCAACAACATGCCCGCGCCTGCCGCCTTCAATAGCAAAACCCTGTCCGCATTTCCCGGCTCAGCTTGGCTCAACTCAACTCAACTGGCTCAACTCTTCTCTGCTTTCACCAATATACCCCGGCGGACGGCCTTTCGTCAAGCCTTTTGCCTTTGGACCAGATCCGGGCGCAGCACCGCCGCGTCATTCAGGTAGACATGGACGATCTCATCCTGCCCCTTGTCCGTATTGGCAAGCACCATCAACCGGATGCACAGCGGCAGTCCGCCCTGCGCGTCCATTTCCACCGATCCCATGAGCGGCACCAGCTCCCAGCCGGGAATGGCGCGGATCGCCTTGGCGGGAAAGGTGGAATCGATGTCCTGGGTCACCGTGACAAGGACGCAGGCGATCTGTTCCGGCCGGAGGGAGTTCTGTTCGATGATGCTGACCATCAGCTCGCCCGTGGCGTCCAGGATCTCCTTTTCCTCATTGCGGGAAACCGTGGTCGCCCCCCGTATTCCCCTGACCATCATGGCGGTTCACTCCTTCATTTCCTCGATGATGTCCCAAACCCACTGTTCCGGTACGTCGCGGCGTATCTCCACCTTGCCGATCCGCGTCGGCACGACAAACACCATGCGGCCTTCCCGGAACTTCTTGTCGTGTTTGAGCGCTGACATGATATCTTCCGCCGCAAAATGCCGGGGAATGGCCACGGGAAGCCCGAATTTCCGAAGCAGCCGCTCCACCCGCCTCGCCATCTGTCCTTCGGTGTCGTGACCGAACCTGCCGGACAGGCGATAGGCGGCGGCCATGCCGATGGAAATCGCCTCGCCGTGGACCAGCTCGCCGTAGCCGGCCACAGCCTCCAGCGCATGGCCGACCGTATGCCCGAGGTTCAAAATCGCCCGCAGGCCGTTTTCCCGCTCGTCCCGGGAAACGACTTCGGCTTTCACGCGGCAGCCCGTATGGAGCGCATGGCCCAGGGCGTCCATGTCCAGGGAAAGCAAACGGTCCGCATGCTCCTCGCACCAGTCGACAAATCGCTCGTCCCAGATCAGCCCGTGCTTGATCACCTCCGCCAGACCCGCCCGCACCTCCCTCGGCGGCAGCGTCCCGAGGGCGGACAGGTCAAAGAGCACAAAATCCGGCTGGTAAAAGGCTCCGATCATGTTTTTGGCCTTCGGATGATTGACGGCCACTTTGCCGCCCACCGAACTGTCATGGGCAAGAATCGTCGTCGGCATCTGCACGAAGCGGACGCCTCGCATGTAGCTGGCCGCGGCAAACCCGGCCAGATCGCCGACCACCCCTCCGCCCAGGGCAATGATGGCGGAACTGCGGTCCAGCCGGCCGTCCAGCGCAATTCCGATCAGTTCCTCCAGCCGGGCCAGAGACTTGCTGGACTCCCCCGCGGGTACGACCGCCTCGACGACGGTGTAGCCGGAGCTCCGCATCGCTTCGGCCACCTTGCGCAGATGAAGCGGAGCAACACGTTCGTCGGTGACGATCATGTGAGGGGAGTTTCGGGAGAGGCGGTGCCGGTCGAAAAACTCCGCCGCCTGAACCAGCAGGTTTTCTCCGATATAGATCGGATAGGAACGGTCGCCGAGATCCACGGTTACCTGTCTCATTTCCGTCGCCATGTCAGTAGTTCTCCACCAGACGCATGTAATGTTCCAGATTGGCGCGAATTTCCTCGACGGAATCGCCGCCAAACTTTTCGAGAAACGCCCGGGCCACTTCCCAGGCGACCACATGCTCCATGACGACGCTGGCCGCCGGAACGGCGCAGGCGTCGGAACGCTCCACCTGGGCCGTGAACGGTTCCTTCGTGTCTATGTCCACGCTCCGGAGCGGTTTGTACAGAGTCGGAATCGGCTTCATGACGCCTCGCACGATGATCTGTTCGCCGGTCGTCATGCCCCCCTCAATGCCTCCCGCCCGGTTTGTCGCCCGGTAAAAACCGCGCCCGCGTTCGTACATGATCTCGTCGTGCACCTCGGAACCGCGCAGTTCGGCGGCCTTGAAGCCGATGCCGATTTCGCAGCCCTTGAAGGCGTTGATGGAAACGACGGCCTGGGCGATTCTTCCGTCCAGCTTGCGGTCCCACTGGACATGGCTGCCGAGGCCGGGCGGCACGCCTTCGACGATGCACTCGACGACGCCCCCGATCGAATCTCCTTCCTTTTTCACCTGATCGATCAGGGCGATCATCTTCGCCTCCGCTTCCTTGTCCGCCACTCGGACGGGGGACTGCTCGGTGACGGCGATGAGTTCGTCAATCGGCAGGTCCATCCGCTTCGCCTCCACCTCGCCGATGCGCAGCACCTGCCCCGCCACCTTGATGCCGAAGGCGGCGAGCAGCTGGCGCGCCACGGCGCCGCAGGCCACCCGGGCGGCCGTTTCCCGGGCGCTGGATCTCTCCAGCACGTTGCGCAGATCCCTGTGCTGATATTTCAAACCGCCGTTCAGGTCCGCATGGCCGGGCCGCGGGCGGTGCACCCTTCGTTTCTCCTCGTCCCCGCCTTCCACCGGTTCGATGCTCATCACCTTTGTCCAGTGGGTCCAGTCCTTGTTCTCGATGACGATGGCGATCGGCGCACCGGTCGTCTTCCCGTGGCGGACTCCGCCGACAATGTTCGCCGCATCCTGTTCAATCTGCATTCTTCGGCCCCGTCCGTATCCGAGCTGCCTGCGGCGGAGCTGAAAATTCAGTTCCTCAAAATCGATGGCAAGGTTGCTGGGCATGCCTTCGATGATGGCGGTCAGCTGAGGTCCGTGCGTTTCCCCCGCTGTCAAGTACCGTAACAACGCGTTTCCTCCTTCTCCAGTTTGCGATGTGCTAATTATAGTACAGCGCTTACGGTTTGACAAGAAACCGCGGGGACCTGACGCATGCAAAAAAGCACGCTGGCGGCGGCATGCCGGCCATGCGTGCTTTCAGGTTTTTCGAATGATTCATGAGTGGGCCCGCTTGCGGCGGCGCCTGATCCCGGCGGCCAGAGTGGCCTCATCCAGCATTCCGACGACCCGCGCGGAATGCAGTCCGAGAATTTGCGCGCATTCCTGCAGGGTGATATGCCCTTTGCGGTATGCGGCAATGACCTTGCGCTTGTCCATCTGCGTCCCTCCAACAAAGGTGCTGAGGCTAGTATCGGAAGAGTTGGAAGGAATTATACGTAGATGCCTTCGGAGCCGGGAAAGGCGCCGGATTTCTTGCGGTAAAAAAACAGATCCGCCTGTTCCAGCTGGAAGTTTCCGGGCGAAAAAATCTGTTCGGTGCTGCCGACAAACAGGAGCCCCCCGGGGCGAAGCGACCTGGAAAACTTGCGGTACAGCTCCAGCTTCGCCTCCTCGGTGAAATAGATGATGACATTCCGGCAGATGATCAGGTCAAACTCGGTGTCAAACGGGTCGGCCAGCAGGTTTTTCTTCTCGAACCGCACCGCTTTCTTCAGCGTGGAAGAAACCGCATAGGAACCGCCCTCGGCGGTGAAATATGTAGCCAGGTAATGGGGCGGAACATCGCGCACCGACTGTTCCGGATACACGCCCTGCTTCGCCTTGTCCAGCGCGCCCTCGTCGATATCCGAAGCGATGATCTGGCATTGCGCGAGAACCCCGAGCTCCGCCAGAATCATCGCCAGCGTGTACGGCTCCTCGCCCGTGGAGCAGGCGGCGCTCCAGCACTTGAGACGCGGCCCCCGCTGCCGGATCAGCTCCGGCAGGAGCTTTTTTTCCAGCACTTCCCACCGGTTCGGATTGCGCCAGAATTCGGACACATTGATCGTCAGCCGGTCAAGAAATTCGTTCATGAGCGCCCTGTCTTTCATGATCGCCTGATAGTATTCGGCGAACGTGTCGAATCCCCGCTTGTTGCGCAAGGTTGTCAGCCGGCGCTTCATCTGCGTTTCCTTGTACTGGGACAGATCGATCCCCGTCGAGATTTTGACGGACCGGATAAACTGTCCGTAATCCTGATCTTCCACTACGCTTCCATCCTAGATCCAGGACTGGATCGATTTTTGATACGACTGGATCTCTTCCGGACGGAACCAGGTGGCGATTTCCCGTTCCGCGCTTTCCGGAGAATCCGAGCCGTGAATGATGTTCATGCCGGTGTGAACGGCGAAATCGCCGCGGATCGTTCCCGGCGCCGCTTCGATCGGTTTCGTCTTGCCGATCATGAGACGGGAAATCTGGATGATGTCATCTCCTCCCCAAACCATGGCAAACACCGGTCCGGAAGTGACGAAATCGACCAGCTCGCCGAAAAACGGCTTTTCCTTGTGCTCCGCGTAATGTTGTTCCGCCAGTTCGCGGGACGGAGTGAAAAACTTGGCGGCCAGGAGCTGAAACCCCTTTTGCTCGAACCGCTTGACGATCTCTCCGATGAGCCCCCTCTGCACTCCGTCAGGTTTGATCATGATGAATGTTTTTTCCATTGCAATGTTCCCTCCATCAATAAGGATTCCTGTTGGAAGTTTGCCGGATCAATAGTTCCGGCTTCCGATGAAAACGGCGATCTCCTCCAGATTTCGTTTTGCCTCGATATCCGGAAGCGGCTTCAGGGCCGCAATCGCTTTCTGGATATAACGGTTGGCCAAGTCTTCCGCGCGCTCGATCCCACCCCCCGCCCGGACTGTATCGAGAAACGGTCCGATGTCCATATTGCCTCCCGCCGCCCGGATCATCGCGATATCCGCCAAGAGGCTGTCGCGCAGTTCCGGATTCCGCAGGCTGTAGATGACCGGCAGCGTGATATTGCCCTGCCGGATGTCGCTGCCCGGAGGTTTGCCCAACTGCCTTTCGTCTCCGCACAGGTCGAGCACATCGTCGCGGATCTGGAACGCCATCCCCGCGTTGTATCCGAAGGAATAAAGAGCCTGCGAAATCCGGCCGGGAGCTCCGACGGCCATCGCCCCGAGCTGGCAGCTCACGGCGAGCAACAGCGCCGTCTTGCGGCGAATGCGAAGCAGGTAGTCGCGGATCGTCTGCTTCGTGTTGTAATAGTACCGGATCTGCTCCATCTCGCCGGTGGCCATCTGCACCATGGAATGGGACAGCACCCGGTGAATTTGCGGATCCGGCACCCGGGTGATGACGGTCAGAGCCTTTGCAAAAATATAATCCCCCGTATACATCGCCACGCGGTTGTCCCATTTGGACTTCACCGTCGGCTTGCCCCTGCGGGTGTCGGCATCGTCGATGACATCGTCGTGCACGAGGGAAGCCATGTGGATCAGTTCCAGCGAAACCGCCACATGGTTCAGATACTCCGCATTGGGGGTGCCGAAGTCGCCGGCCAGCAGCACGAACACCGGACGGATCCGCTTCCCGCCGGCCTTGAGCAGATGCAGGGAGGCTTCCGTCAGCATGACATGATCGGAACGGATCGTCCGTTCCAGTTCCCTTTCGATCTCCCGCAGTTGATTTTGTTTCCGCGCGTATATGTCCAACAGCTTCATTGCGTCACCTGGCTGCAGTATGATGGGTCCATTCCGTTCACAAGCCGTTCAAAGGGCAGGATGGCATCTCGCAGCTCGCGGGCGAGATGGGGCATGAGCCGCGGCATGTCCAATGCCGCCAGCTTGTCCGCAAACAGGCGGACGCTTTCCTCCAGCATGGTTCTGAGCAGATGGACGATCCCGAACCGGTCCAGAAGCTCCTTGAGCCGCTCCTCGTCCGGAACCGTATCGGCCAGCAGCGCCCGGTCCTTTTCCCTGGCCTGCTGATCCAGGATATACCAGTAGGACCAGCTGTTCTTCCAGTGCTTTGCCGACTCCGCCTTGTGCAGCTCGTCCGCCAGCACCTCGCAGCGCGTGTAGGCCTTCAGCACCTCCGGCCAGATCTGGCGGACGGGGTTCTCGAAAAGGATGGAGAACGTCTGAAACAGCGTGGACCGGATGGAAACCATGCTTTGCACGTACTCTTCCGCGCCCATTTTCAGGTGCTTCATCCGCATGTAGCATTGGAGCTTGATGCGGTTCAGCTCGCAGATGGCGTGCGCCAGATGCCTGATCCAGTCAATCTGGCCCGCCTGGGCGAGCAGTTGGTAAAACCGGCTGCTGAAATAGTCGCCGGCCAGCACGCGCAGTTGGGTCATGCGGCCGACCTTGCCCCCTTCCTCCCGCTCCTCGCCGACCAGATCATGGGTGTCGAGGGCGACCTGGACGAGGGAGGTGGCCATCGGGTAGAGCTCCCGCAGCGATTCCGGGCTGTCCGTGGCGGACTGCAAAAAGAGGCGCAAAAGGCCCGCTCTTCCCGCCGGAAATTTCGGCAGCTCCGTGTATTGCAGGATCAGATCATGCTCCAGATATTTCTGAATGCTTGCGGGAACCTTGTAAGAGATCATTGCCAATGCCTCCGGAATCAAACAAAAATGCATTAATATATTATAGCATAACCTTTTGCTCAACGCATATTTCCCGAATCGTTCAATCTTTCTTCTTCCCCGCTTTGCCATGCGGGAGTGTACGTCATGGAAAAATGGCGCCGAAACAACGTTTCCCAGCCGGCGGAACCCGGATCATCTTCCGCCGCGGCTTCCGCTTCTTCCTGCGCTTCCAGCCACTGTTCACGGGAGGAGTCCATGGACATGAGCAGCCTGCCCCGCTCATCCACGACCCGAACGAGAAGCCGTTCGATATTGTCCGTCTCCTCAAAGGAGAAACGGCAGAGCGCCAGCAGATCGCCGTAAATCCGTCCGGCGCCGCCTGCGGGATCCCCCAGGGAAAGTTCCAGCGCCAGCATGGAATGATGCAGATTGACCTTGACCAGCCCGGTCCGCAAAGAGAGCGCCCCGATCCGGTCCACCAGATTGGCATCGGTCAGCGCGAACGCCGCCCGGGCGCGTTCCCCGCCGGAGCGCGCCGCCTCCCCGTCCCCCGCATCCCGCCATTCCGGAAGCTGCGACAGCACGAACGCCGCCGCCAATCCGATCGCCGTCACTGACATGAACCGCATGAGCCATTTCACGCCGGAACCCCCCCTCGTCTACATTTTACATACAAAAAAGGCAGGCTATGCCTGCTGGAGGTTCCGCGTGGGACAAATGGATCAATCTTCCGTGTCCACGACGCCGTGACGTGTATAAATCAAAGCCTTGCCGCGTATCTTGATCGCCGAGGTGTGATCGGTGAACTGGGCCACCATCACTTCACCCTTGTCGAGCTTTTCCGTATGGTGAAACCGGGTGTCCTGTCCCCGGGTCAAGCCGATCACCTGCACCCCGTTGTCCTTCGCCTTGACGACAATATAATCGGTATGTATGTCGTTCATTCCGGGCACCTCCAGGAGAATGGGCCAGCGAACGCGCAAGGCCTTTTGTGATGATGGAAAAAGGCACCGTCATGACGATGCCTTCATCATGGTCGGAGTAACAGGATTTGAACCTGCGACCTCACCCACCCCAAGGGTGCGCGCTACCAGGCTGCGCCATACCCCGATGTCCATTGCGGCGATGACTGATTCCCGGATCATTCGCCCCGGGATGTCCGCCTTATTTCGTTTCCACTACGCTATTATACACATAGGCGCCCCGGCATGCAAGTGATTCCGGATGTCAGTTTTGAATATAGTCAATGATGAGTCCCGCCGTTTCCTCGATCGCCTTGTCGGTCACATCGATGACGAGGCAGCCGAGCGATTTCATCAGCTTCTCGGCATATTCCAGTTCTTCCAGGATGCGGGGAAGCGTGGCGTATTTCGCGCTGTTGGTCAGTCCCAGGGATTTGAGCCGCTCGGAGCGGATGCGCAGGATCTGTTCCGGATCCATGGTGAGCCCGATAATCCGGCGCGGCGGAATTTCAAACAGCTCCTTCGGCACCTTCACTTCCGGCACGACCGGGAAATTGGCCACCTTGTATCCCTTGTGGGCAAGGAAAATGGAAAGCGGCGTCTTTGAAGTGCGCGACACTCCGATGAGCACGATTTCCGCCTTCAGAATGCCGCGGGCGTCCCGGCCGTCATCGTACTTGACCGAAAACTCGATCGCCTCGACCCGGCGGAAATAGTCCTCGTCCATGCGGTGCAGAAGGCCCGGCTTGGAAAGGGGATAATCGTTGAATGTGTCGATGAACGCCTGCATCATCGGCCCCATGATGTCCACGGTCCGCACGCCGGCCTTGATCGCCTCCATTTTCATCGTTTCCCTGAGTTCCGGCTGCACGAGAGTATAGGCGATAAAGGCGCGCTTCGACCGGGCATCCTCGATCACCTCGCGCACGGCGTCCTCCGTGGCGACCTGGCTGTAACGCTTGATCTTCACCTGGTTCGCCTGGAACTGCCGCATGGTGGCGCGGACGACCGCTTCCGCGGTTTCGCCGACGGAATCCGAACAGACGATGATCCATTCATTGGCTGACGGGTTCAATTCACAGTCTCCTATCTGTCCACGGGAATTGTCATGCGTCATTGCGCAATTTCCAGAAGCACGCGGGTCATGGTGCTTTTGGTCACTCTGCCGACAACCTCTATTTTACCATGTTCATTCTTTTGCACAACAGGCAAACAATCGACCTGATGGTTGATCAGCTTCTCGGCGGCGGCGATCACCGAATCCGACGGTTCGATGGTGATGATGTTCGGCTGCCGCGTCATGACCAGGCTCACCGGCATGTTCGCGGCGTTGGTGTTGCCCAGGGTCACCTTCAGCAAATCTTTGCGCGACACGATGCCGGTGAGCTCGCCTTCGTCATTGGTGACGATCAGGCTTCCGACATTTTCCAGAAACAGGGTGACCACGGCGTCGTTCACCGTGGTCGTTTCCCGGACGATGATCGGAACCCCCTGCACGTCCCTGACCTTCATGGAATGCAGCTTCTTCAGGCTTTCCGCTGCGGGACTCATGCTGGAACCGAGGAAATAGCCCACCTTCGGTTTTGCGTTGATGATGCCGAGCATCACAAGCACCGACAAATCGGAGCGGATGGTCGGCCGGCTGACCCCGAGCATTTCGGCGATCTGTTCTCCGGTGATCGGTTCATGAGCTTTGACCAGCTCGACGATCTCCACTTGTCTTGGCGTAAGTTCTATGGCAGGTTCCCCCTTGTCACCCTGCTCATGCCGTCGTCTGCCGGGAAGTATCGGCCAATGCCGCCTGCGCCGCGGCGATGCGCGCAAACGGGACACGAAACGGCGAGCAGCTCACATAATCAAGTCCGGTGCGATGGCAGAAAAAGATGGACTGCTTTTCCCCGCCGTGCTCTCCGCAAATTCCGGTTTTCAGGCCGGGTTTTTGCTCCTTTCCGCGCTCGACGGCCAGACGGATCAGCTGCCCGACCCCGTCCTCGTCCAGCACCTGGAACGGATTTGCCTCCAGAATGTTGCGCTCCAGATAGTGGTTCAGGAATTTGCCCTCCGCGTCGTCGCGGCTGTATCCGAAGGTCATCTGGGTCAGATCGTTGGTGCCGAAGGAGAAGAAATCGGCAATTTCCGCGATCTGTCCGGCGACCAGCGCCGCGCGGGGCACTTCGATCATCGTGCCGACATGGTACGGGCATTTGTCGAGCTCCCCGCCCAAAATGTCCGCGGCCAGGCGGTCAATCATTTCCTTCATCGGAGCGAGCTCTTTCGGATGCCCGACGAGAGGAACCATGATGTCCGGCTTGACAACGATGCCTTTGCGCATGCAGTTGAGAGCGGCCTGGAAGATCGCCCGGACCTGCATCTCGTAGATTTCCGGGAACAGGATCCCGAGCCGGCAGCCGCGCAACCCCAGCATCGGATTGGCTTCATGGAGCGAGCGCACCTTGCGGATCATCGCCTCGATGCCCGCCTTCTCTCCGGCGTCCGCATCGGGTCCGAGGGTTCCCAGCTTTTCCGCCAGTTCCTCCAGATCCGGCAAAAACTCGTGCAGCGGCGGATCCAGCAGGCGGATCGTCACGGTCAGTCCGTCCATCGCGGCAAAAATGCCCTCGAAATCGCCCTGCTGCATCGGCAAAATTTGGTCCAGCGCCGCCCTTCTTCCTTCATCGTCATCGGCCATGATCATGGCCTGGACGACGGGCAGCCGGTCCGCGGACATGAACATGTGCTCCGTGCGGCACAATCCGATGCCCTCGGCGCCGAACGCCCGGGCCTTGGCCGCGTCTTCCGGCGTGTCGGCGTTGGTGTACACCTTCAGATGGCGAATGGAATCGGCCACCTCCAGCAGCTTCGACAATTCCGGAGTGATGACCGGATCCTTCAGCGTGACGGTGCCGAGGATGACCCTTCCGGTCGACCCGTCGATGGACACCGCATCTCCCTCGATGAGCGTCAGCTGTCCGACGGACATCTTTCTTGCCGACACATCGATCTGCAGCGCTTCGCAGCCGCAGACGCACGGCTTGCCCATGCCCCTTGCGACAACGGCGGCGTGGGAGGTCATGCCGCCGCGGCTCGTCAGCACGCCTTCGGCGGCGATGACGCCGTGGATATCCTCGGGCGTCGTTTCCGGGCTGACGAGAATGACCTTCTCCCCGTCCTTCGCCCATTGTTCCGCCGTGTCGGCGTCGAACACGATGCGCCCGGTGGCCGCTCCAGGCGATGCCGGCAGCCCCTCGGCGATGACCTGAAGGTTTTGCGAATCGTCAATGGAGCGGTGCAGGAGCTGGTCCAGGTGTCCCGGCTCGATGCGGGCGACCGCCTCCTCGCGGGTGATGATTCCTTCCTCCATCAGGTCGACGGCGATCTTCACCGACGCCTGCGCGGTCCGCTTGCCGTTGCGGGTTTGCAGCAGATACAGATTTTCTTTCTCCACGGTGAACTCAATATCCTGCATATCCCGGTAATGCTTCTCCAGGCGGCCGGCGAGTTCCTGCAGCCGGGCGTACACGCCCGGCAGCTCCCTGGCCAGCTCGGAAATCGCCTTCGGCGTGCGCACGCCGGCGACCACGTCCTCGCCCTGGGCGTTGGTCAAGTATTCGCCGTACAGCACCTTTTCGCCCGTGGAAGGGTTGCGCGTGAACAGGACGCCCGTACCGCTGTCCTCGCCCAGGTTGCCGAACACCATCGACTGGACATTGACGGCGGTTCCGAGATCGTCAGGAATCGAGTACGCCTTGCGGTATACTTTGGCGCGCGGGTTGTTCCAGCTGCGGAACACCGCCTCGATGGCCAGATACAGCTGGCGGTACACGTCCTGCGGGAAATCCTCTCCGGTCTCGCTGCGAATGAGCGACTTGAACTGCTCCACCAGCGTCTTCAGGCTGTCCGCGGGCACCTCCTGGTCGTACCGGACACCGAGCTGCTCCTTCATGCGGTCCAGCAGCTTTTCAAACTGCGCGGAAGGGATGTTCAGCACCACATTGCCGAACATCTGCAGGAACCTGCGGTAGCTGTCAAAGGCAAACCGCTCGTTGCCGGACTGCGCCGCAAGTCCAAGCACGGTTTCATCGTTCAGGCCAAGATTGAGGATCGTGTCCATCATGCCCGGCATGGACAGGACGGAACCGGACCGGACGGACACGAGCAGCGGATTTTGCCCGTCTCCGAACCGCTGGTTTTTTTTCTCCTCAATCCGCTTGAGCGCCTCGCGCACTTCCTCAAACAATCCGTCCGGCATTTTTCCGCCGCCCGCGTAATAGGCGTTGCACGCCTCCGTCGTGATCGTGAAGCCCGGAGGAATCGGCAGGCCAAGGGAGGTCATCTCCGCCAGGTTGGCCCCTTTTCCGCCCAAGAGCCGCTTCATCGCGGCGCTGCCTTCTTCAAAATGGTACACCCGTTTGGTCATCACGCCATGATTCGCCACGTTCTTCCCCTCCACGGTCAGGTATGGAATCGCTTCAGCCCTGCACTTCCTGCAGGTTCTTGCGGTCCGACCGGCTGTAGGACTCGCAGATCAGGCTCAGCATGTCGACGACACGGCACGCGTAGCCCCATTCGTTGTCATACCAGGCCAGCACCTTGGCCTGCCGGCCGTGGACCGCCAGCGACAGGCCGTCAACGATCGAGGAGTACGGATTGCCGATGTAGTCGGAGGAAACGAGCGGCTCATCGGATACGTCCAAAATCCGGCCATAGAGCGAAGATTGGACAAACGCCCGCCGCAGATCGTCGACCGTCACGTCCCTTTTCATCGTCAGCGTCATGTCGCAGATGGAAACGTCGGGCACAGGAACGCGCAGAGAAAGGCCGTGGATCGATTGGGACAGATGCGGGAGCACATGGGCAAGCGCCTTGCCGATGCCCGTCGACGTCGGCACGATCGATTCGCCGCAAGCCCGCGCGCGGCGGAGATCCTTGTGCGGATTGTCCAGATGCCGCTGGTCGCTGGTGAATGCGTGGACCGTCGTCACCCAGCCTTCCTCGATGCCGATGCTCTGGTCCAGCGCCTGCAGCACCGGGGCGACGCAGTTCGTCGTGCAGGAAGCGGTGGAGATGAGATGATGCTGATCGTGCCGGTAATCCCCGTCATTGACGCCGATGACGACGGTGATGTCCATCTCCTTCCCGGGAGCCGTGACAACGACCTTCTCCGCTCCGGAATTCAGATGCCTGGAAGCTCCTTCCCGGGACGTGAACTTGCCGGTGGCATCGGCGACGACGCGCACGCCCATGTCCTTCCACGGAATGTTCTCCGGATCCCGCTCGTAGGACAGGACGATCTCCTGGCCGTTGATGATCAGCCGGTCTTCTCCCGTTTCTATATGGGCATTCCATTTGCCATGGACACTGTCATATTTCAGCAGGTGGGCAATCGTCTCGGCCGAATAGGAAGAATTGATCGCGCGGACGGGCAGCGCTCCGGACGGATTCGAGTCCAGCGCCCTGCGCAGCACCAGACGTCCAATTCTGCCGATCCCGTTGATGCCAATGCCGTAGTTGGTTTGACCCGCCATACCTAATCACACACCCTATCCTTGAAGATATATAATTCCTGTTACATTTGTTGTATCATAATAGTGGAAACAAATCAATATATTACGTACTATTTAGGGCGCGGGGTCGGGAATTGTGATGAAAAATTTCTTCGTTCGCTCAAAAATATGATTTCATATTTGCATATGATTGCAAATAAGCGCATAAAAAAAAGCATCTGCTGAACCAGCAAATGCTTTTCCGTTTCTTTCATCTTTCATTTGTCGCACATTTCCCGGAGCATCTTCCCTGGACGGAAGGTCGGAATCCGGCTGGCAGGAATGTCGATTTCCTCGCCGGTCTGCGGGTTTCTTCCTTTTCGTGCGGAACGTTCCCGCACTTCAAAATTGCCGAAGCCGACCAGCTGGACCTTCTCCCCGTTCTGCAGCGCTTCGGCGATCGCGTCAAACGTGGCGTCCACCGCCCGGGCAGCATCCTTTTTGGTCAATTCCGCCATTTCGGAAACCCTGGTGATCAAGTCGGACTTGTTCAACTGTTTCACCTCCCCCTGCAAGATGAGGTAGAAAATCGCCTGATACATTAAGGTGTTCACGAGAAAGGAAAAATTTATACCCGGTCCAGTAAAATTATTATGCATCGCACCGAAAAAAAACACCTGAAAGCGGAGCGAAATGCGCCGTTCAGCCGGCGGATTTCGCCGGTTCCAGTCCGAAGGCTTCGGCGATCAGCTCGTAGGAACGCAATCGGGCCGCCTCGTCATGGATCGGGCTGTTGATCAGCACCTCCCCGACCCCGTAGGAGGCGGCCAGATCGATGAGCCGCTCCCGGACCTGCGCGGGCGTGCCGATAATTCTCCTGCGCCTCATTTTCCGGATGAGCTCCCGCTCGTATTCCGTGTAAGGGTACTCGCGGGCGGTCTGAACCGACGGAAGAAATCCGAGTTCGCGGCCTGTGTGAATGCCGAGAAACAGCAGGTCGCTGCTTGCGGCCAGAAGATCCGCCTCCTCTTCCGTTTCGGCGCAGATGGCCAGCGTCGCGATCATCGCGCGCGGTTCGGGCGGCAGCACCTCGTTCGGCTCAAAATGTTCGAGGTAGTAGCGGGTCGCCTCCTGTCCTCCCGGCGTGCCGAAGAAGTCGGCAAAGGCGTAGGAGGTCCCCATCCACGCGGCCAGCCGGGCGCTTTCTCCGCTGGAGCCGAGCAGCCAGATTTCGGGCGCTCCGGAAATGGACGGGGACGCGAGAAGGTTCTCGAAGGGATGGCCCGCCGGCATGGATTCATACAAATAGCCGATGAGATCCAGCACCTGCTGGGGGTACCTGTTGTCGTCGACATATTTGTCCTGCTGCAGCGCCCGCACCGCCAGGGGAGGGCCTCCGGGAGCCCGCCCGAGGCCGAGATCGATGCGGCCGGGATGGAGCGCCTCCAGCAGGCGGAAGTTTTCGGCCACCTTGTAGGCGCTGTAGTGGGGCAGCATGATGCCGCCGGCGCCGACACGGATGCGGCTTGAGGCCGCCGCCAGATGGGCGATGAGCACCTCCGGGCTGGAAAAGGCGATCGCCCGGAAGGCGTGGTGCTCGGACACCCAGAAGCGGCTGTACCCGAGCCGGTCCACCGCCTGGATGAGCCGGGTCGACCGCCTGAGCGCCTCATGGGCGTCCTGTCCTTCGCCGATGTAGACCTGATCCAGAACCCCGAGTTTCAGCATGGCTATTCCTTCTTTCCGGGAAGCTCGCACCCGTCCGCGCCGCACGCCGCCGCCTCGTTTTCCTCGCCGGCCACCACGAGCGGACGCTCCTCGCTCCAGGTTTGCTCCAGCACCCGGGCGAACACCTCCGCGGGCTGGGCGCCGGATACGGCATATTTCCGGTTGAACACAAAAAACGGCACGCCGCGCACGCCGAGCATGGCCGCTTCCCGTTCGTCCTGCCGGACCTGTTCCGCATAGGCTCCGCCCTCCAGCGCCTCCAGCGCCTCCGCGCGATCCAGCCCGACTTCACCGGCCAGATCGGCAAGCACCTGGGAATCGCCAAGGTGGAGGGAGTCGGTAAAGTGCGCCTTCAGCAGCCGTTCCGTCATCTCCTTCAGCTTCCCCCGGGCTGCCGCAAAATGCGCCAGACGGTGGGCGTCGAAGGTGTTCGTCTGGATCGCCCGATCCATATGGTAGACAAGCCCCTCGTTCCCGGCCAGTTCCGTCACCATCCGGACCCGTTCGGCGGCCTGCTCCCGGCTCATGCCGTATTTTTCCGCGAGCATGTCGATCACGCCGGGATTGCCGTCGCGCTCCGACTCGGGATTGAGCTCGAAGCTTCTATAAACGACCTCCACCCCGTCCCTGCCCGCGAATCGTTCCAGAGCCGATTCAAACCTGCGTTTTCCGATATAGCACCACGGACAAACAAAATCGGACCAGATCTCCACCTTCATGATTTCCGCCTCCTGTTGTGTCGGATTGCCTGCACTCGACACCATCATATCACGGAATCATCCCGCAAACAAAAACGGGCAGCCCGGCTCCGCAAGACGACCGGGCTGCGCAAATGCATGGCGTATGCAAGCTAGCGTCCAGTGTCGATGAAAACTTCGCTTCCCTTTTCGATGAATGCGGTGTCCAGACCGGCCTCCCGGCTGATCTCTTCCATATACCGCTTCACCTCGGCAAACCGGGAATCGCCGGGAGAAATCAGCGACGGCTGGTCGTCAAAATCAATGCAGGCGGGCAGAAAGGAAACCCGGGCAATCCGGCCGCCCGCAATCGCGCATTTGACCACCAGCGTCTTGTACGTGTCCGGCGGCCACCAGGCCCTCGCCGGGTTCCAGTCCGGATTGAGCGAGCGGATGTCGGTGTACGCGGCGCTTTGGGTCATTGTTTTTTTGAACCCGCTTCAACGCCCTTGCCGCGTCCGGCCGGGCCCGCGCTCCGACAAAACCGGCTCCAGCTGGCAGAAGGCGACATCGGCGGAAGCGATCTCCTTCGCCACATATTGAAAGATGGAATCCGGATCGTCCCGGATCGGACCGACGTCGCCGACCGCATACAGGATCAGTTCATCGCTCATGTCGCAATTCCTCCGCGAACATGTCCCTCATGTGCCGGACATGGTGCAAACCCGTCATGCCGGTACGACCTTGAGCGGCACGGAGATGGTGCCCCATTCGGGCCATCTCGCCATTTTCACCTCGCCCACCACCTCAATGCTCCTTGTCCGGGCGAGAAGTTCCTCCAGCGTGATGCGCATCATGATCCGCGCCAGCGGCGCTCCCGGGCATTGGTGGGTGCCCAGGCCGAAGGCCAGCGATTGATTGATGTTCGGGCGATGCAGGATGAACTTGTCGGGTTCCGGAAATACTTCCTCATCCCGATTGGCGGAAGCGTACACGATGGCGATCGGCTCGTCCTTCCGGATGAGCCGCCCGCCCAGCACGACATCTTCCTTGGCGGTGCGGGCAAACCCCCTGTACGGGGTGAAAAGCCGCAAATATTCCTCCGTGGCCGCGGCCGACAGATGGGGATTTTGACGCAGCATCTCCTGGATATCGGGATGCTCGGCCAGGTGGTAGGCCACGCAGCCGACAAACACACTTGGCGCGATCATGCCGACAAGCAGCAGCTGGCGAACCATCCCGAGGATCATGTCTTCCGGCAGCAGGTTCCCGTTCTGGTCTTTCGCCACCAGGAGGGCGCTGACGATGTCCTCGCCCGGGTCCTGCGGTTTGGCCTTGCGGTCCTCGATGATCCTGCGGGCGATGTCGTACAGCTTCAGGCTTCTTTCCTTCCCGATTTTGTGCATCGTCTCCAGATCGATTTTGCGGGATGTGGTGTTTTTCAGCGTGTTGTTGCTGCCGCCAATGTCCTTGACCTCCATGGCGAGATCGACGGGCAGATTGAACACCAGGGCGAACACGTAGGCAGGGAACCTGTATCCGTAATCAAAGCTCATGTCGAACGTTTCCTTTTCAATGAGCGGCTGCAGAAGCTCCACGACAATATCCCGCACCTTCGGCTCCAGTTTTTTCATTTTCTCGTTGGTGAAAAACGGATTGAGCGCCTTCCGGTACGGAGTATGCTCCGGCGGATCGAGGTGCAGGGGCGGCCGTCTGCCCGTGAAGGCCACCTTGGGCACGACGTTTTGCACCTGGGTCGAATACAGGTCATGATTGCGGGCCAGCATGTCAACGATATCCTTGTGCTTGGTCACGGCCCAGAAGCCGTTCCACGCCTCGCTCCGGGCCACCGGACACATCTGGCGAAGCCGGGCGAATTCCTCGTGAAAGCTGGTGAACGTTTCTTCCTCGGTGGGGTCAAAATCCTGAACTACCGCTTGATCGTTCATCATTGGATTTCCTCCTTTGCTTGTTTGCTCATTTGTCAAGATATGCGTCCCATGGTCTCCAGCTGTGGCCGTTCGTTTCGTTGAATCCGGCCTCTTTCACATAGCCCTTGATGGCCGCCGGAAACGGATTGATCCAAAGGGGAGTGGCAAGGGAGAATTCATCCCAGACCGCGGCCTGGAGCTCGTGGGTCAGCCGGGTTCTCGCCGCGTCATCCGGAGCGACGATCGCCCGGTCGATCAGATCCAGCACCTTCTCCGGGTTCACGATGTGCGGGCCGAACCGGGAAGCATTGGGCGCGAAGTAGCGGCCCGCATACTGGGCCATGTTCGGTTCCCCGCCTCTGAACGTGAAGTAGACGATTCCGTCCCATCCGCCTTCGGGGCTGACCAGCTGGGCTTGCTTGGGGGCGTCCACCGGCACGATGTCGGCCTGGATGCCGACCGCCGCCAGATAGGCCTGGATGGCCGTAAACGTTTGCATATGATTCGGCTGGGAATAAATCGTGGTCCTGAACCCGTCCGGATATCCGGCTTCCGCCAGGAGCTGCCTGGCCTTCTCCGGATCGTACGGCGTGCCTTCCACATTTGGATTGTAGGACCAGACATTCGGGGTGCCCCACTGGTTCGTCGGAATGGCGTAGCCGAGCATGATGGCTTCCAGCATCGCGTCCACGTCAATGGCATGGCCGACCGCCTTCCTCACCCGCACATCATGAAACGGGGAATTCGGGTCCCTGCTGCTTGTGATGATGCCATCCTGGCCGGCTCCAAGACCGGACTGGAGCATGACGATGTTGGCCTTGTCGCGCAGTTCCGGAAGAACCTGGGCGGTCACGAAGGCAAACACGTCAATCTCGCCCACCTGCATCGATGCGGCGGCGGTCATCGGGTCCTGGAAGATCAACCACTCCACCGCGTCCAGGTGCGGCTTGCCTTCCTGCCAATACTGGTCAAATTTCTCAAACTTCACGGACACGTCCGTCTCCCAGGAAACAAACTTGAAAGGACCGGTGCCAACCGGATGTTTGTAGGCCCATTCCTTCCCGCCGTTTTGCTCGTAGGAGAAGGGAGATACAATATACAGGAAGTTGGTGATGGTGTCGAGCATGCCGCTGTTCCACTGTTTGAGATGAATGCGCACCGTGCGGCTGTCCAGGACTTCCACGGTAGCGATATCGGCCAGATCCGCAGCTTTTTCATTGATGGCCAGCTCCACATTCCACCTGACGGCTTCCGCGTTGAAATCGGTTCCGTCATGGAACTTGACCCCTTCCTTCAACACATAGGTGATCGTCTTGCTGTTCGGGTCCGTTTCCCAGCTTTCGGCCAGCCAGGGTACGACTCCGCCATTCTCGTCAAATCTCGTAAGCGTTTCCAACGTTGTGGAACCAATGAGCGTTTCCACGTTGCCGCGGAACTGGGGAATGAATCCCAGGTTCGAGATATTGCCTCCCGCCACGCCAATTTTGAGGGTACCGCCTTTGGGGACCCCGGGTGGCTCGTCCTGGGAATGCGTACCGGACTGGCCGCCGCCGTTGCCCGTCCGGGCCCGGGATTGGTCTTGCCGGTCCGGGCCCGCCGAACCGGAGTCCTTTGAACAGGCAGAAAGAACCAGCATCGTGACAATGACAATCAGGAACAGCCTGAACAGGTGCCGATCGCATCGAACACCGCTTGACCATTTCATGTCGTGAACACCTCCCGACATTTTCCATCAAACTCCATCAATCCGGCGGTCTTTAAGTCCTCCCATCTCTTGAAATCGGGTCATGCCGGTCGACACGACCAACTTTGGCGGCAGAGAAGCCAACTCCTATCGTTAACCATATGTTAACGATATTAACTTTACGTTATCATTTTACATCATCGTTCAATGATTTTCAAGTATTCTGTAAAATTGCCATATTCTATGAGGAAGTGTCATCGCCGTGCGAAGGCTTGTCCATTTTGCCGCAAAAAACAGGAAAGAAGCCTGAAAGCCAAAAACACCTCCAGGCCATGAAACCCGATCCCGAATGCCGGTTTCTCCGCCTGAAGGTGCTGTGCTTTCCTCCGTTTCCTGCTGTTCTGCTGACCGCCGGGCGAACGGCGCCGCTACAAAATAATGGCGATAAGCCCCCCGGAGCCTTCGTTGATGATGCGGCCGAGGGTTTCCTGCAGCTTGTAGCGGGCGGTGTCCGGCATCATCGCCAGCTTTCCTTGGATGCCGTCCCGCACGATGGAGTGGAGCGACCTCCCGAAGATGTCCGACTCCCAGATTTTCTGCGGGTTTTCCTCGAAATCCTGCATGAGATACCGCATCAGCTCTTCGCTCTGCTTTTCCGTGCCGATGATCGGGGCGAATTCCGATTCCACATCGACGCGGATCATGTGGATCGACGGCGCCGTCGCCTTCAGCCGGACGCCGAAGCGGGAGCCCTGCCGGATCAGTTCCGGCTCGTCGAGGGTCATATCTTCAAGCGGCGGGGCGGCGATGCCGTAGCCGGTCGTCTTGACCATCTCCAGCGCATCGGCGAAGCGGTCGTACTCCCGCTTGGCGATGCTGAACTCCTGCATGAGCTGGAGCAGGTGGTCTTTGCCGCGGATTTCCACCCCGACGATCTCCATCAGGATGCGGTCATACAGCTCATCCGGCGCGAACAGGTCGATCTCGGCAACGCCCTGGCCCATGTCCATGCCGGCCAGAGCCGCCCGCTCAATGAAATCGAACTGGGAAAACTGCTGGACGACGCGGTCGACATCCCTCAGCCTGCGGATATCCTTCACCGTCTCGCGCACCGATTCCTCGAAGCTGGACCTGAGCCAGTGTTTTTCGTCCAGCACCATCACCCAGCTCGGCAGGTTGACATTGACCTCGTGAACCGGGAACTCGTACAGCACTTCCCTGAGCACCGTCAGCATGTCGCGCTCATCCATCGTCGCCGCGCTGACCGACATGACGGGAATATCGTACTTTTCCGCCAGCTCCGCGCGCAGCGACTGGGCCTGGGGTCCGAACGGATTGGTGGAGTTGATGAGCAGGATAAACGGTTTCCCCACTTCTTTCAGTTCCTGGACGATCCGCTCCTCCGCGTCGACATAAGCCTCCCGGGGAATTTCCGCAATCGATCCGTCCGTTGTGACGACCACTCCAAGGGTCGAATGGTCCTGGATCACCTTTCTCGTGCCGATTTCGGCCGCCTCCTGGAACGGGATCGGCTCATCAAACCAGGGCGTGTTGATCATGCGCGGTCCGTTCTCATCTTCATAACCCTTGGCGCCAGCCACGGCGTAACCGACGCAATCGACGAGCCGGACGTTGACGTCCAGTCCTTCCGCCACATGAATCTGCACCGCGTTGTTCGGGATGAATTTCGGCTCCGTTGTCATGATCGTGCGGCCTGCGGCGCTCTGCGGCAGCTCGTCGATCGCCCGGACCCGGTCCGCCTCATTGACGATGTTCGGCAAAACGACGGTTTCCATAAAACGCTTGATAAACGTTGATTTCCCCGTGCGAACGGCTCCCACAACACCGATATAGATATCTCCGCCCGTGCGTTCCGCTATGTCCTTGAAAATGTCGACCTTTTCCAATGAGAACCCTCCTAACTCGTACATTCATATGGACTAGTAAAAATATATGTATCTCTCAATTGAATATGCCTTTGCATTCTATATTTATTTGCGGTTCGCGCCGTTTATGTCGCCGGCGGGAAGACAAAAAAAGAAGGCATGCCGCGCATCCCGAAGGCGGCCATGCCCCTCTTTGACGGACATCCATGTCCGTTAGAGCCATTGATCCAATTGTAACGGTCAAAAATGTCCGTCAGCCAGCGACCGGACGTTCACCACGGAGGGCCGGAGCGAATGACCGGTTCGCCGTTCACCCACTCATAGGGTGCCGACTTGACCGGCACAAAGGAGGAGTTTTCGACGAGATAGGCGCGCAGATCCTTTCCTCGCTCCGGCTCCACCCCCAGCCTGTCGATGAGCCGGGCGATGTCGGGTCCGTACTGGATGACAACCCGGCCGCTTTCGTGCAGCATGAGCGGCAAATACTGGCCGCTGTACACGCTGCGCACCTGCACGTCGGACATGCCGATTTTTTTGTAGTCGATGAAATGCCATTCGTCATCGCCCGTCTCTTCCGGCCGCGCGGGCAGCTCTCCGGCATGGGACATCCTGTACCGGTCCACGGCGTTCTGAACGTCGTTCACCCGCTGGGCGGCAACGAGGTCCAGCAGCCTGACCTTCGGCTCCGTTTCCGCATCGACCAGCACATAGAGGCTTGTCCCCCCTTTTTCAAAGGCATTCGGCGGGACAAGGCTCAGGTATGGTGTGTCCAGCAGCTTTTTGAAGTCGATGACATATTTTTCGTAGATGGGAGTGTCGATTTCGGAATTTTTGATCGGGAGCACCGAGCGGGCCTCGACATACTGGTCAACAGCCGCCTGCACGACCGCGAGATATTCCGTTCCGGACACCTGGTTCTCCTTCCTCAGTTCGTCAGGGTAAAGGCAACCGGCAAGCACGACGAAGCATGCGATCGCCAGAACGGTGCGGGGGCGCCTGCCCAACAGGCGGCGGTAACGGCGAAGCCATTTCCGGCTTTCGATCATCCTGCATCCCTCCTCCCGTATGCTGTATCGTTGCGTCCATTCGATAGTTATCGAAGGATTGGATGATTCAGTCCTCAAGATCCGGCGGATCCTTCCGTTCCTTCCTCAGCCGCTCCAGCTGGGCCCGCACGGCGGCCTTGAGGGGGTCTTCCGGAATGACGGCGGTGACGTCCTTCAGGACTGCGGCCTGGCAGGCAAGGCGGACCCGCTGCCCCAGCGCCTCTTCCCCCAGTTTGCGCCGCTCCTGCTCCGTAGGGAGGCTGAGCCCCGACGGATCGCCGGCCACGGTCACCCTGCATTGGAGGCAGGAAGCTTTTCCTCCACACCTGGTGCGCACCGCAGCCTTCGCGCGGCCGGCCGCGTCCAGCAAAGTGGTGCCGGGCCGAACCTGAACGGTTTTATGATCCGGCAAAAAACGGACGATCGGCATGTCCACCCTCCCCTTCAGGTTCCGGCATTCGACCGGAACGATCCGCCCGGGAACCGATCGGGTCCGACCAGGATCCGGAACATTCGGTCCGTTGATCGGCGAGTTCCGGCAGCAGCGCGGCCATCTGCGACAGATGATAGTCAGACAGCATATTGTTCGCGATGATCCAGCGGACCGCTTCGCGATGCGACTCCCAGGACCCGCGCATGGCCGACGCGATCGGACCGGTGCGGTCCGGCCTGCCGCGCAGCACATTGAACGTCAGCTCATGGGCGAGCGGCATGACGGTCCAATCCATGTCCGCCACCGTCACCCGGGGACAATAGGGCGCAAGGCCTCCGTCCAGGCGTACATCATAGACGCTGCTGCCGGACCGGACCCGAAAGTCGCCGACGAGCTCGATCGTCGTTTCTCCGATCCGGTAGTGGCTGAGCAGCGACCGGTACAGGCCCGATTCGTCCCGCCTCGGACGGTCCGTCGCAAAGTCGCGCAGCAGTTCATCAATCCTTTCCGCCCAGGGGGCATCGGCGTACAGGTCGATGTCCCGGGGCGCGCGGGAAATGGCCACCTTCTGCAGCAACAAGCCGCAGCTGCCGCCAAGCGGGGCCCTGTCCTGCAAATCGCCCAGGAGATCCCGGAGGATCCGCAAGGTGTCCATGAGCGGCCGCGGAATGGTTTCCGGCATGAACGTCCCTTCCTTCAAGCATGAAATGATGCCGCGTCAAAACATCGAGATCAGACCGTACAAAAATCCGATGACCAGCAGCAAAAAGGCGACAAAAGACAGCGCAAAGCGGACCACGCCCTTTGTTTTCATCCGGGCAAAGGTGATCAGCAGGGCGGCGACGGCCATCAGGCCGATCCCGATAAACGAAACCCACATCTTGTCCAGCGATGACAGTTCTTGCATGGATCTTTCCTCCGGTTCCTGCAGCTAGTTTGCGCGATTTCGGCAGAAGCAATTGCCAGGTGATGATCAAAAGACACGCCAGAAACCATTATAGCACAATTTGCATGAAAGAAGCTGTCTCCGGCGCCAAATGACCGTTGACAGCTCCGATGGATCTTCCGGCAGATGGCCGGTTATTTTTTGATCATCATTTTCATCATCTGCTCCAGCTGGCCGGGATTGACGCCGCTGCCCTTGACCGACTTGATGATGTGCTGGATCGTCGCCTCCGACACCGGCATGTTGGCCATTTTGGCCACGTTTTTGATCAGCTGGCGAAGCTGCGCCTCGTTCTGCATGGTGGACGGTTTCACGCTGCTGGCCAGCTTCTGGATGTCCGACGGCTTGATGTTTTTGCCCGTCTTCCGGTTCACGGCGTTCAATACGTCACGGGAGATGTTTTTGCCGCTCATGCCTTCCCTCCTCATGGATTCGCTTCGTGTTATCTTATGAGGTGGTCAAGGCATTGGTGCAGGCTAATCCCATGATGAAGCGTCAAACCAGCTCGTGTTTGGGCGCCCTGTTCATGAGCTGCTCCACGGCCAGCCCCGGTTCCTTGCCTTCAAACAGCACGGCGTGAAGCTGCGCCGTGATCGGCATTTCAATGCGATGCCTTGCCGCCAGGGCATGCGCGGCCTGCGTCGTCTTGATCCCTTCGGCGACCATGTGCAGTTCCTCAAGCGCATCGTCCAGCCGCTTGCCCTGGCCGAGCTGGTAGCCGACGCGCCAGTTGCGGCTGTGCCCGCTCGTGCAGGTGACGACCAGATCTCCGACGCCGGCCAATCCTGCGAAGGTGAGAGGATTGGCGCCCATGGCCGTGCCGAGCCGGGCGATCTCCGCCAGTCCCCGGGTGACAAGAGCGGCCTTGGCGTTGTCCCCGTAATTCAATCCGTCGGACATGCCGGCGGCCAGCGCGATGATGTTTTTCAGCGCTCCGCTCAGTTCGACACCGATCACGTCGGGATTGGTGTACACCCGGAAATAGGAATTGGAAAACAGCTGCTGAGCCCTCAAAGAGCAATCCTTCGTCTGCGAGGCGACAACGACGGTGGTCGGAAGCCTGCGGATGACTTCCTCGGCGTGGCTTGGACCGGACAAAACGACGACCTTGCCGGACATGCACGGGATTTCCTCCGCAATGACCTCGGACATCGTTTTCAGGCTGTCCGCCTCAAACCCCTTGGTGGCGTGGACCAGCAGCATCTCCTTATGTACGTATGGAGCAACCTTTCGGGCGACCTCGCGCATGGCCGCCGACGGCGCCACCAGCACCGCAGCTTCGGCGCCGCGCAGCGCCTCCTCAAGGGAAGGTGTCGCCGTCAAGCCCTCCGGCAGCCGGATTCCGGGCAAATATCTGGCGTTTTCCCTCGTCGCGTTGATCTGCTCCGCGTGGGATGGATCCCGCGTCCAAAGGCGAACATCGCAGCCGTTATCCGCCAGCACCGCGGACAGAGCGGTTCCCCAGCTTCCGGCAACGATGACCGCAACCTTACTGTTCCCCATTTCAGCCCTCCTTGGCTTTTCCTTTAAAAGCCAGCTTGTGCTCCTGGCCGCGGATCAGCTTGACAATATTGGTGCGATGCCGGAAAGCGGCTAAGGCGAAAATGAGCGCGCTGCCCGCGACATAGGGCAGCGGAAAGTCCAGGATCAGCAGAAAAACGGGAGTCAATGCCGTAAATATGAGAGAGCCAAGCGAAACGTAACGGGTCAGGGCGACGGCGGCGATGGCGATGATGCCGGCATACAGTGCCGGGAAAAAATGGAGGGTGGCCAGCACCCCGATGGCCGTGGCGATGCCCTTGCCGCCGCGAAAGCCGAAATAAACCGGCCAGTTATGCCCCGCGATGACGGCGATGCCGCAGAGGACCGCAATCCAGAGGTTGCCGCCGGACAGCCACTTGCCGATCCAGACGGCGGCGATCCCCTTGGCGATGTCGAGGGCGAGTACCGCCAGAGCGGCCTTCAGGCCGATGACCCGGAGCGTGTTGGTCGCCCCGGCGTTGCCGCTGCCCACCGTGCGGATGTCGATTTTTTTGACCCATTTGGCAATCAAATAGCTGAAGGATATGGAACCAAGCAGATAGCTGGCCACAATGGCGACAATTCCCTGCAACCCGGACTCTCCCCTATTCCTCTTCGGATTTGCGGCGCTTCAAAATGCGGATCGGCGTTCCTTCAAACCCGAAGGAGGCGCGAATTTTGTTTTCCAGATAGCGCTCGTATGAAAAATGCATCAGCTCGGGATCATTGACAAACAGCACAAAGGTCGGCGGTTTGACGGAAACCTGGGTGGCGTAGTTGATTTTGAGCCGCCTGCCCCTGTCCGTCGGCGGCGGAGTCATCGTCACCGCGTCGGTGATCAGATCGTTCAGCACGTGGGTCGGCACGCGCATCGCATGCTGCTCCGCCACCTGGTTGATGAGCGGAAACAGCCTGTGCAGCCGCTGCCTGGTCCGGGCCGACACAAACAGCACCGGAGCGTACGTCATGAACAGGAAATGGTCGCGGATTTTTTGCGAGAAGCGCTGCATCGTTTTGTCGTCCTTCTCCACCGCATCCCATTTGTTCACGACAAAAATCGCCGCCTTTCCGGCCTCATGGGCGTAGCCGGCGATATGTTTGTCCTGTTCAATGATGCCTTCTTCCGCATTCAGCACGATGAGCGCCACATCCGCCCGTTCGATCGCCTTCATGGCGCGCATGACGCTGTACTTTTCGGTGGACTCGTACACCTTGCCCCGCTTGCGGATGCCGGCCGTATCGATGAGTACATATTTCTGTCCGCCGGTTTCAAACATTGTGTCCACCGCGTCCCGCGTCGTGCCCGCCTGCGGGCTGACAATGACCCTTTCTTCTCCCAGGATCGCGTTGACGAGGGACGATTTGCCCACATTGGGGCGCCCGATCAAAGCGACCTTGATGATATCTTCTCCATATTCGTCCTCATTTCCTTCCGGCACCTTTGCCAAAACCGCATCCAGCAGATCCCCGATCCCGATGCCGTGGGCGCCGGAGATGGCCACCGGTTCTCCGAAGCCGAGACTGTAAAATTCGTAGATTTCGTCCTGACGTTTGATATTGTCCACCTTGTTGACCGCGAGCACCACCGGCTTGCCCGAACGATACAACAGTTCCGCCACCTCTTCATCGGCGGGCGTCAGCCCCGCCTTGGCATCGGTCATGAAAATGATCGCGTCGGCCTCGGCAATGGCAAGTTCCGCCTGCATGCGGATCGACTTCAGGATCTCATCCTCGCTCAGCTCTATGCCGCCGGTGTCAATGATGCTGAACGATCTGCCCATCCATTCGGACGAGCCGTATATGCGGTCCCGGGTAATGCCGGGCTTGTCTTCCACAATGGCGATCCGTTCCCCGACAATGCGGTTGAAAATGGTCGATTTGCCCACATTCGGTCTTCCCACGATCGCGATGACCGGTTTGGCCATGCTGTTCACCCCCTGGGGAAAACTGGCGCTTTGCGCATGTTTCATCATAGCAAAAATAAAAACGAAAGGCTACCGCGCTCCCCGGTTCGATCCGCTCCGGACCAGCCTCAGAAGTCCCCGCCAGGCGCCTTGGGCACATGCGGATGCCAGCGCAAGGCTCCTCGCGCCGGCAATGGCCACCCACCAGAGATCGTGGAAAGCCATGTCTCCAAGCCGGACCGGACGGGAATCACCCAGCATCTGAAGCGCCGCCTCTCCCGCCAGAAGCCCGATGGTGACGGCCGCAAACTGGCCGGACGCCTTTCGGGTGAACAGGCCGGCGCCCACGGCGGCGGCGCATGACGATACCCACAGCGAAGGAACCCGGACCAGGTCCGGATCGGCGCGCAGCAAAGGCACGATGGCAGCGTGCATGCAGCCGATGGCCAGAGCCGCCGCGAGGACGCAGGCCGCCTCCTGATTGCTGCGCTCCCGGCGGATGCGGGCCAAAGCCGCGAGAGATGCGCCCGACAACGCGGCGGCCGCTCCGTTCATCTCCAGCCAGCTCCCGATCCGAACGTCGAGGGGCAGGCCGCACATCCACAGGATGGCCAACAACGCAAGATGCCGGCGAGCCGTTTCCCCGGCGAGCGCGCTTTTCCAGCCCGTAACCATCAGGACGGCGCACATGCTCAACAGGATAAAGGTCAGGTAACCCGGATTCATCATCCTCACCGTTTTTCCCTATTTCTCTCCTGTTATTGTGCGCAAAAAGGCTGCCCGCGCATGCGATGGAATGCGGGCAGCCCGATTCAGCCTTCTCGTAATCAGGATTTGAACTTGCTCAGCTTGTCGCCGAAGCGCTCGCCCAGCGTCAGATTCAGCCCCTGGGCGGGAGGCAGATCAGGAGCCTTGGACCTCTCCTGCCTGGCCGGAGCCTCGGGAGCCTCCTCGGTTTCCTTGATGCTGAGGGAAACGCGCTTTTCGGACGGATTGAAATCGAGGATCTTGGCCTTCACCTGCTGCCCTTCCTTCAGCACCTCATGAGGCGTGCCGATATGGCGATGGGCGATCTGCGAAATATGCACCAGACCTTCCACTCCGGGATGGATTTCCACAAATGCCCCGAAGCTGACAAGCCGCTTCACCGTGCCTTCGACGATGTCGCCGGTCTTGAACTTCCCGGCCGCCTGTTCCCACGGACCCGGCTGGACGGCCTTCATGCTCAGGCTGATCTTTTCCTTTTCCGGATCTACCCTGAGCACCTTCACGGTGATCCGGTCGCCTTCCTTGACCAGATCGGAAGGATGTTCCACATGGGTCCAGGCCATTTCGGAGATGTGCACCAGCCCGTCGATGCCGCCGATGTCCACAAACACGCCGAAGGGAGTCAGGCGCTGAACCGTGCCTTCGATGACCTGATTGGGCTCAAGGTTCGCCAGAATCTCCTTCTTTCTGGCCTCGTACTCTTCCTCAAGCACATCCTTCTGGCTCAGGATGAGCTTGTTGTTTTCCGGATCGATCTCCCGGATTTTCAAACGGAGGGTGCGCCCCTTGTAGCCGCTGAAATCCTCCACGAAATGGCGTTCGACCATGGAGGCCGGAATGAAGCCGCGCACGCCGAGATCGACGACGAGACCGCCTTTGACCACGTCCGCCACCTTCGCTTCGATGATTTCCCCGCGCTCGAATTTGCCCTTCAGTTCCTCCCAGGCTTTCACGCTGTCGATCGCCCGCTTGGACAGGACGAGGCGCTCCTTCTCTTCATCGATGCTGAGCACCTTCAGTTCCACCTCATCGCCGACGCTCACCGCTTCAGCGGCATTTTCCAGCTGAATGGACGACAATTCACGGATCGGAATGATTCCGTCATATTTATATCCCACATCGACCAGCGCGTGGTTGTCTTCTACCTTGACGACTTTCCCCTTGACCACATCTCCCGCCTTCAGGGTGGACACCTGCGCCATATCCATCGAATCCGCCGCCGGAGCCTCCTCCTGAACGATTTCCCGGGTTTCCTCGGAATTGATGTTTTCCTGCATTCTGATTTCCTCTGTCATCGTGTTTACCTCCTCGTCTTCCCCTTTGGCCGGGGGAACCACAATTACCAGTTATATATGTTGAAAAACTCCTGACGGAGTGTGCCAACGAGTGCGCGGTCATCGCCCGGACTGGCTGCCTGTAACATAGGTTGCCAAATACGAGATTGGATTTATGCATCATTGCTGCCAATCGGTTGTGCCGGTGATCAAGCTTTGTCCGTCCGTCTGGCCCGGTCCAGGAGCCGGGCGATGGCCGTCATGATCTCCTCGGTCACCCGGTCGGCGCCTTCCCCTGGCGGCAGGTCCCTTGCGACGCCGAGATCCACCGGTTCGCCGTAAATGACCTTTGTCGGCCGAAACAGGCGGTATCCGGAGATGGCTACGGGAACGACGGCCGCGCCGGATTTCAGCGCAAAGCTGGCCGCTCCCTTTTTCCCTTCTCCGATGTCATCGGATCTGGTTCCCTGGGGAAAGATGCAGATCACTTCTCCCGCGCGCAGAACTTCCAGGGTCGCGCGAATCGTTTCCCTGCTGACCGATCCCCGTTTGACCGGGATGGCACCCAGCGCCGTGATCACGGTGTTCAGCAGCGGGATGCGGAACAGTTCCGCCTTGGCGACGAATTTCACCTTTCTGTCCAGCATGCAGGCCACCGTCATCGGATCCAGATTGCTGAGATGATTGGAGCACAGAATGACCGGACCTTCGGCCGGAACATGCCCGACTCCCTCCACGCGCAGGCGAAAGAAGACTTTCATGAACAGGCGAACGAGCGGGCGGCAAAACGAGTAAAACATCCGATTACTCCTTCTCCAACCGTTGTCTGCATATGCTCACAATGATGTCGACCACTTCATCGATTCCGAGATGGGTGGTGTCCACCACGATTGCGTCTTCCGCCTGCCTGAGCGGCGAAACCGGGCGGCTCCGGTCCATATCATCCCTTGCGGCGATCTCCCGGGTCAGCTGCTCCAACGTCACATGATCGGACAGCTGCGTCCGTTTCAACTCTTCATATCGTCTTCGGGCACGTTCCTCGACGGAGGCGGTCAAAAAAATTTTCACGTCCGCGTCCGGCAGCACCGTCGTGCCGATATCGCGGCCGTCCATCACCACTCCGCCCCTGGCCGCAAGCGCCTTCTGCTGCTGCACAAGGATCTCGCGCACCCTTTCGATACGGGCGATGCGGGGAACGGCGGCGGACACTTCCGGGGTGCGGATATGAGGCGTCACGTCCACGCCATTGGCAATGACTCGCTGGTCTTCCCCATTCGTCTCCAGTCTCAGGTCGATGGTCTCGGCCATGCGGCCGGCGGCCTCCGCGTCATCCGGAGAAATGCCCATCCGCAGCAGCAAACAGGCGATCGCCCGGTACATGGCGCCGGTATCCACATAGGTCAGGCCGAGACGACCTGCGACGAGGCGCGCAACCGTGCTTTTTCCCGCGCCGGCAGGACCATCTATTGCCACGTTGATCCGTTTGGTTGCATCCAATAGGAGCGTCCTCCCGAGCTGTTTTCATAGAAAAAGCAGGCAAGACCAGCCTGCAACGAAAAAAATTATAACACATTTGGACGAAAGATGCAAAAATCTTAGCGATTGAATGAACCCGTCCGCCCAAAATAACGGTCCAGCCAGACCTCTGTCTCCCGCAGCCCGTAAGGGACACCCTCTCCCCGCTCCACCTCCGACACCATGCGTCTGAAATCCCCCCATCGCATGAGCGGCTGGGTCACAAGCAGAATGAGGGCCAGAACGATGAGCAGCCAGATGAGCCATTTCTCGAATCCGTCCGCAATGCGTCCGTAAGACTCCCTTTCCTCGGGACTCAAGCGGATCACCTCCGAAGCCTATCCGGCGCCGGATGCGTTGACGCGTTCAGATGCCGGTGATGATAGCATGCCCCGATCCGCGGAACGGAAAACGAATCCGGTGAGTCCATGACGCCCGGATCGGACTATACCTTCCGGAAATCGAGCTGGCGTTCGAAGCAGTAGCGTACGATTTTCTGCTGATCCGCCTCGGGCATATCCTTGAACTGGACCATGACCAGCTGTTTGCCCGTTTCCAGCTTCTTGGTCCGGACGACGGTCGCCTGAAAGGGCACATGCTCGATCTGCCCGTTGCGGAACTGCAGCAGCAGCCAGCAAGATATGGTTTGATCCTGATTCAGCAAGATGGACTGTTCGCACACAAAGGCGAGACCGCCGCCGCTCAGGTCTTCCGTCAGCGCGACGAAGCGCATGCCGTCCACATTGACCGCCAGTTCCAGCTCGGCGGGCACCCGCAGGAAATTGCGGCGCTGCACTTTTCTGATCCGATGGGGCGACGGTTTGTCGATCCAGACAAGCGGGATCGTATCCTCGCTGAAACCGGTCACAACGGTATGAAAATAATTTTTGACGCCGCCCTCCGTCATGAAATAGACCTGCAGAGCATCACCGGTAAAAAGACGCATGGGTTTCCCCGTCTTTTCGTGAAGAGGCACTTCCATGGCAATGGTATCCTTGGACACGTCCGCCACCTTTGACTTGTAAAGCTCTTCCCCGTCCCTGGTTTCCACCACCACGAACAGAAACTGACCGATGCCGGGAAGCAATGAGACCCCACCTTCCTGCCAGCAATATCCGTTACAGTGATTATATCATGTCAGACGGATACGGAAAGCACCATTTTGTTGTTCCACAGCAAAAAAGGGCGGCGATGTGTGGGTTCCGATCTCCCTGCATCGCCGCCTCAGGCGCCGGTTGGCGCGTTTTCCTGGCGGAGCGCTCCTCATTCGGATGGCCTTTGGTCCTGCCTTTGGTCCTGACCGTCCACCTCCCTGATTTTCTCGATCTTTTCCTCGTATCCGTCTTCCGCATTGATGTAAAGCCTGTACATGGAACCGTTGATGGAGCCCAGAAATTCGTAGCAGAGAACCTCTTTCTGCAGGTCGTTTTCGATCAGCGCCAACCCGCTTTGCCGCACCTCAAACTGCGGGTTCAGCCTTTCGCGCGCCTCGGCAAGGCTCAGCTTCGGCTTCGGAATGGCGCGCTCCCGGTTGGCGAACACGAGATCCCTCGCCTGCAGCCCGAGCACCTCGCCATTGTCCAACGCCACCTTGATCATCACCTTTTCCGGATAAAGGATGACGTCCCCTTCCTTGCGGGCCATGACCATCGTTGCCACATTGTCGTATTCGTCATAATTGACCAGCACCATATCCTTGTATCCGCGCTGGGCGAGAAACTGCCGCGCATTTCCTTCCGCCTGGCCGGGGTTCAGCTGTCTGGCGGCCACCTTTCGCTCGTTGTTGAACCAGAGCAGATGCCCGCCCTTTCTGGTGAAATCGGCCTGGATGAGCCGGTCCCGACCCTCGATGCGCGCCGAATAGGTCACGGCATCCGTGCCCCTGCCGTTTTCCGTCACCTTGACTTCCTGCTCCGGACCGAGCTGGAAAAACTCCCGCGCCTTTTTCACAATGTCCGAAGGAGTCGCGGCCTTGCCCGAAAGATTTTTGAAATCCAGGGAGCGGACCCCTTTTGGCATGTCCGGCCCGAAGTCCACCTCATCGTATTCGGAAACCTTCTTGTCCACCAGCTTGAAGCCGTCGATGATGCCGTTGTCCAGCTTCTGCTGTTCACCGGCCAGCGCCACTTCCACATCCATCCAGCGCAGGTTTTTGTTCAGCACATTTTCCTGGATCGACTGCAGTTCCCTGGCCAATTCCCCTGAACGTTTGTACAGTGCCTTCAGCGTCTGAAATTCCTGTTCGCTGATCGGCTTTTCCCCCATGTCGCGAATGGCCACCCGGTATGTAAACTCGGCCAGATTGGCGAGAAACTGCTCCGTCTTATGGAATGGCAGCAGCGTGAGCGGAAGCTGGTTGATCTCGTTCTGCGCTTCACTCGTCACCCGCCAGGCGTTCACGAGACATTTTCTGTGGAAATTTTGCGAACGGGCGTTGACGGCCAGCGCGTTGCCGAGCTCATTGTGGAGCTGGTCAAGATAAGCGGACAAATTGTGAAACGCCCGCTGGTACTGGTTTTCCGCCTTGATCAGGATGGAGTTTTTTTCCTGGTGCTCCTGATAGCCCCACACCCCGACGCCGATCAACGCCACCACAAGCACGGGAAAAAGAATGCCGCTCAAGCGTGTATACATGGTCGATCCCCCTTCGTTCAACCCATTGACCGCAACGATAGTTTTTGTTGAAGTCGGGGGATTTATGCATCTTTTTTACATTTACACCTGTTCCTGCAGCTCGTACTCAAAGTCCGAGGCGTTGTCGCAGACGCACTGCTTGAATCCGGTGTGCACGCCGCTCTGGTCCATCCTGCCCTTCAGAATGTACCTTTCCCCGCACCGTTTGCAGCGGATGCGGACCTTGACGCGATTGGACACCCTCGTTCCGCTCATCAGGCTCACCCTTTGCTGTACAGATTAAAACTCCTCTCCAGTATTCCCGGTTCGATGCGGCGGCAAACACCGGATATTAACCGGACATCCGGCGGACATCAGATGGGCAAAAAAAATCCAACGGTCATCAAGGACCGTTGGATCCGGCCGGCGGCGGGCACCGGGACAAGATTGTCGACATTTCGACTTCGCCCCCGCGTTTCACTTCCCCGCCGGGGCATTCAAGTCGATATTTCGACCAAAATTTCCCGTTATTGGCGTCATGACGGGTCAATATAGTCGATTATTCGACTTTATCCTTCCGCTTCCGGTTCGTTCCGGGACAGCGAAGGCGATTTTTCGACTTCATCCGCCCCCGTTGGCCTGGTCGCCCATGGATACGGACCGGTAGGGAGACCGGTCGTTCGCCCTGTTGATATGGCGAATTCCCCGCACCCAGAGCACGGCCATCAGCGGGATGACGAGCCAGACGCGAAGCTCGTCCATCTTCATGACAAGATAATCATAGACTCCGTGCCAGAAGACGGGCAGCCAGAGGGCCAGAGCAAGGTATTTCCGCTCCGACTCCGGAGAAAATCTCGCCTTCCCGAAGTAATTGCCCATGATCACCGCGAAAAGGGCATGGGCGGATACGGGCAAGAGCGCCCGAAGGAACAACGTCAACGCATCCAGGGAAAAGGCAAGGGCGTACATGATGTTCTCCAGGGTGGCGAATCCGAGGGAAACGGCGGTCGCATAGACGATCCCGTTGTAAGGCTCATCGAACACCTTGTGCTTGAAAATATAAAAATAAAGGACGAACCATTTGACGAATTCCTCGACGGCCGCTGACAGCACAAAGGCGGTCAGCAGTTCCCCGGCCGCCGACTCCCGGATCCCGAACCACAAATAAAAGCCCCGCTGGATGACCATCGTGGGAAAAACGAGCAGGACGCCGATCAAAAACACCTTTCCCACCATCGGGATCGGCTCGGGAACATACCGGTCCTTCAGGTAAAAATAGGCCATCAACGCCAGGCCCGGAGCCGCCGCGGCAATGATGAGCGGTATGATTTCCAACGGTTTTCCCCCTTTGCGGGCAGCGGAAGGGCGCGGCAGTCGCGCCGGATCATTCAGAATCGGAAGCTGATCTCCCCAATCGCCCCGTCGGCGATGATCAGCTTGCCGTATTCATCCAGAACCGCCTCCGTCACGGAAGTGGCCTCCCCGAATTCCGACAGGATGGCCACGGCCCGCTGCACATCCCGATCCCAATCCAGGTGGACGGGTTCGATCTGCAGGATATAATGTCCGCGATAACTGTACAGCCTGCCGCCGCCGGAAATGAAACCGGACAGAAGCTTGCAGACGCTGACCACGTCTTCGAAATCTTTGAAAGCATATGAGATCAGGTCCGTTTCCTCGAGGGTAACCTCCATTTCATACACTTCCGGTTCTTCCTCTTCCAGATCGTCGATGAAAGTCCGGGGCTGGATTTTTCCTTTGGTCACTATGACGACCATGCCCTGCGCCGGCAGAGCGAACACCTCCACCGCCAGGGGGCCGGTGGCGTCAAATCCGAGTTCCGTATATGCCTGGTCCATCAGTTCGCTGAACAGCTCATGAACCTTTGGAATTTCCTTCCACATATCATCCTTGTGAATGCCCCGCTCCATCAGATCGTCAAAGGTGAGGAATATCTTGATCTTGTCCTGGCCCAGTCGTTCGATCTTCATCAAGGACCCTCCTCCCAACGGACACGCCTGTCATTTCGTTTGATGAATTGCTACAGCATATGAGACGCAAATGGCGGTGGTGTTGGTGCATATGTGATAATATATTATGTATGTTAACATTTCTTCAGGTGAGATGCACTAGTTTTTCTTGGCGGATTGAGGCAGCAAACCGGAGCAAAAAAAAGACAAAAAAACCAAACCCGGTTGCGGTTGGATGACAGCCGGATTTGGTCGGAACAACGTCGCATGAGCCGTAGTCCATGGAGCGAATCAGTGCTGGACGGTGCCGCTTCCGCTCTCGGCCTCGTTCTTCAATCCGCGGGAAATCGCCATGTCCATCGCCTTGATGGCGGCTTCCTGCAGGGAGCCCCTGACCGCTCCCATCATCTGGTTGGCGAACTGTCCGGTCTGGCCGATGACGGAAACGACCGAGCCGAGGTTCCCCCTGTTTCTGACCCACCATACCGCGGCCGCGGCGCCGACGACGCCTCCAATCAAAAATGCAGTCAAGCGCATGCTTCGCCTGCCTCCTTTAAACTTTGGTGTTCTTTCGTATGTTTTGCAAGCGAAGCCGGGAACATGACCGAGAAAAAAAGGAAAAGGCAAGCCGCGAATACGCGCGACATCGCCGATACGCCACATCACCGATATTGAAAGGAAGCGATTCCTGTGAACAACATGAGATGGCTGGCCATCCCCTTAAGCGCATGTCTGATCTTCCTGACCGCATGCGGTTCGGAACGCGCGCCGTCCCCTTCGTCCCCTTCCGGAGGAGAAACGGCCCCCCCGCAGGGATCCACGACTTCATTGCCGGAAGCGGAACCAGGGAAAGCACACGGGGAGCAAACGGAAGCCGGACCGCCCGATCCCGCACATCCGGAGCAAGCCGGCGAAGGCGGTTCTTCTCCGCCCCCGGCGCCATCCGGCGAGAGCGGCGGAGCCGCCGGGCCAACTGCCGTGACCCATTACATGACGGACAGTTACCGGTTCCGGCCCATTGAACCTGACGGGAACGACAAAGTCGTGCTGCTCACCTTTGACGACGGCCCAAAGGACGAGGAGATGGTCCGGACGATGCTGTCCGTGCTGGAAAAACACGAAGCCAGGGCGATTTTCTTCGTCAACGGTTACAGGGTGAAGGCAAAACCCGAACTGCTGGTGAGCATCTACGAAAAAGGCCATGCCATCGGCAACCACTCCTGGGACCATATCCTCCTGACGAAGGAGTCCGAGGAAGAAGTGCACAGGCAGATCGAGCAGGTGCAGCTCATCGTGGAGGAGCTGACCGGCGAACGGCCCCGGTTCTTCCGGCCGCCCAACGGGGCGGGCAACGACATCGTGAGGCAAAAGGCGAAGGACGAAGGCATGCTGTACATGACCTGGTCCAACGGGTCCCGCGACTGGGAAAAGGGATACCAGACCCCGGAAAGCGTCGTGGAGCAGGTGCTCGGACAACTTCATCCCGGCAGCAACATTTTGATGCATGAGCTTCCGTGGACGGTGGAAGCGCTCGACACGTTGCTCACCGAGCTGGAAAACGCCGGCTACGTCTTTCTCGATCCGCGGTCGATCCGCATCGATGCCGAATAGGGCAGCCAGCGTTCACTGCCAGCCGTACCGCTCGCCCCAGAAAATGAGACCGACGGTCAGCCCGGAAAAAAGCACGACCAAAGTAATGAAATATAGGCGAATCCACTTGCCCCTTTCCGAAGGATGTTTTGTCCGACGGGGGGGCAATGGTGTGTATGGCTCCGGTTCATTGGCGGGCAAGGGACGGTTTTGGTCGTTCATGGTTCCCTCCTGAAACGGACGATGCAGCCCATGACGAAATCGATGCAGAAATGGGCCAGAATTGGCGTCCACAGACTGCCGGTTTTGATATAGATCCAGCCCAGCCCGTAGCTGATGGCAAAGACGAGGCCGGTCATGAGCCAGTGGCGCAAATACCGGACATGGATCGCCGCGAAAATGATGCTTGTCCAGTACGGGCCGATTCCCTCCTGGATCGCGCCCCGGAACAGCAGCTCCTCGCAGACGGCGACCACCATGCACAGGACGGCGATATGCCAGAGCGGAAGCGAGCGGAAAATGCGCTCGTTCACTCCCCCGTCATCCATCATTTCCTCCGGCACAAAGCGGGACAGCTGCCAGTCGACGAGCACGACGAGCGCGGCAAATCCGGCCGCCCAAAACCAGATGCGGGGATCATCCGGCGCCGCGAGAAGATTCGCGGGCGACCTGCCCTGCAGCCACAGCACGGCAAATGCCATGGCCAGCGTCAGGAGCTGGGTCAAATACACATTGATCAACAGCGTCTTGTCATCCAGTTCTTCCAGGTTCACTTTCCGGAAACGGGGCCTGCGTTTTTTCATCATTTCGTCTTATTCCTTTTTCTCTCATTTTCCACTATACTTGAAAAAAGAAACGTTTTCGAACAATCTTTTCAAAGAATACATATTTGGGAGAGTAGCAAACATATGAAGCGTTTGAGCCTGTCGGATTACTTGTTGTCGTTGCTCTTTATCGTCATGCTCATCTGCATTGTCGGCGCTTTTTTTTATGGTGTCGAGGTCGGGAAAAAGCGGGCTGCGGACAAATATGAGCAGCTGCTGGTGGAGAAGCAGGCGCAGGAACAACTGCTTTCGGCGTACCATCAGCAATACTTTGTCTCATTCTATCATACTGTTTTTTTGCCCTGGCGTGAATTCCAGAAAGCGTGGTTCGACACCATGGAGCAGATCCGCTATGCGGAACCTTCCCGCAATCTCGGCTCGATGCTGAAAGATCTGGAGCGTTCCGCCCAGCAGGCATATGATTCGGTGAGAATCGCCACAGTGCCCGATACCTCGCCTGTGCTCTGGGAAGCGCAGAAGAAATATATGCAGAGCCTGAAGCTGTTCGCCACAGCCCTTGGCCGGATGGATCCGAAGGGAATGACCGGCCCCGAACTGGCCGAAGCGATCGCGAATGATGCGTATTTCCGGGAAGCGAAACAATACGCCCTGCAGGCGCAGAACGATTTCTACGACGCGATCACGATCTGGAACGAGACCGAGCAGAGCGTTCCGCACCGGCCGCTGCTGGAGCAGAGCGAACTGGCGGTGGACCAGTGGCGGAACATGAACCTGAATTTCAAAAACCGGTATGTGACCGCCTGGTTGATGGAAAACGATCATTTTGTGGAATACCTGCCGCAGGATCTCGTCATCCGCATCGATGAACTGATCCGGACGGGGCAGGCCGAACAGATGGGACTTTCGACCATCCCGTCCATCGCCTCGACGCTGGTGCAGACCCGTGCGGTCAGAAACGGCGATTTCCTGAACGGGCAGTCGCATTACTATGCAAATGAGCCCGTGCCCCAGCTGCCATTCTTTTCCGCCAATTCCTACTAGGATTTGAAGCGGGACTGCCGCTCGCGCGGAAGATCCAGATCCGAATATTTTTCGGCCTAACGCGGGAAAATGTCCGACATTTGTTGTTGCAAATCAGATTCTTGTTCTATAAAATATAAAAGTATCTTGCTTGTGAAACTGTGAACCTTCGATCAAATACGTTCCTGCAGGAGGGAAACCATGTACAAGGTCCTGGTGTCCGACCCGATCAGCGATCTGGGAATCCAGAAGCTGCACGATGCGGATGACATCGTCGTGGACAAAAAGACGGGTCTTTCGGAAGACGAACTTGTGAACATCATCGGTGAATATGATGCGCTCCTTGTGCGGAGTCAGACGAAAGTGACAAGACGGGTGATGGAAGCGGGCAGCCGCCTGAAGGTCATCGGCCGCGCCGGTGTCGGCGTTGACAACATCGACCTGGAAGCGGCGACGGAGAGAGGCATCGTCGTCGTCAACGCTCCGGACGGCAACACGATCTCCACCTGCGAGCACACCTTTGCCATGATGATGGCGACGGCGAGAATGATTCCGCAAGCCTATGCCAAGACGATCTCGGGACAGTGGGACCGCAAGACCTTTGTCGGCGTGGAGCTGCGAAACAAGACGCTGGGCGTCATCGGCATGGGACGCATCGGCAGCGAGGTGGCCAAGCGGGCCAAGGCGTTTGGAATGGACGTGATCGGCTATGACCCGTTCCTGACCGAAGAGCGGGCGGAGAAGCTTGGCGTCCGTATCGGCACCATCGATGAGGTCGTATCTTCCGCCGATTTCATCACGGTCCATACGCCCCTCACCAGCGAAACGAGGCATCTGATCAACAAGGACAAGTTCGCCCTGATGAAGAAAGGCGTGCGCATCATCAACTGCGCCCGCGGCGGCATCGTCGACGAGAAGGCGCTGATCGAGGCGCTGGATGAAGGAATCGTGGCGGGAGCTGCCTTCGACGTGTTCGAATCCGAACCGCCGGAGCCGGACCATCCGTTCCTGCACCACCCGAAGATCATCGTCACGCCGCATCTCGGGGCATCGACCATTGAAGCGCAGGAAAACGTGGCCATCGACGTTTCCGAAGAGGTGCTTCACATCCTGCGCAATGAACCGTTCAAAAACGCCGTCAACATGCCTCCCGTGGCGCCGAACGTGCTGAAAAAGCTGCAACCGTATTTTGCGGTCGGCGAAAAAATGGGCGTCATCCTGTCGCAAATTGCCGACGGTGTCGTCAAGGAAGTGACGATCAACTTTTCCGGGGAGCTGGCGGAGGTGGACCAATCCCAGCTGGTCCGCTATATCGTCAAGGGAATCCTGACCAAATACATGGGTTCGGAAGTGAACATCGTCAACTCCCTTCATCTGGCCAAGACGCGCGATCTGAGCATCATCCGGCAAACCTCCTCGGTGACGAAAGGGTTCACCAACCTGATCACGCTGACGATCCGGACGAGCAAAGAGGAGCGCAGCATTTCCGGCACCTCGCTGAACGGATACGGCGCGCGCATCGTCAAGATCGACGATTACCCCGTGGACGTGCCGCCGGAGGGCAATCTGCTCCTGGTGAATCATACGGACAAACCCGGCATCATCGGCCGCCTGGGCACGATCCTCGGTTCGAACGACGTCAACATCGCGACGATGCAGGTCGGCCGCAAGATCATCGGCGGCGACGCGATCATGGTGCTGACCGTGGACAAGCCTGTTCCCGACGAAACGTGCAAAGAGCTGCAAAATCTGCCCGATGTGAACAGCGTCAGGCAGATCATCCTGGGCTGACACCGGCCGCATCTGACTTCGGAACGACAAAAGGCAGTTTCCCGGATGGCGAACATCCATGGGAAACTGCCTTTCCTTTCGCTCCTGATTTTCTATTGTCCCATATTCAGAGGAATCGTGAAGGAAAAGGTTGCGCCGCCGTCCTCGTTGTTTCTCGCAGCCACCTTGCCCCCGTGCGCCTCCACGATATTTTTGACGATGGCCAGACCGAGTCCGGTGCTCTCCTTTTTGCCCCTGGTCCTCGCCTTGTCCACCTTGTAAAACCGTTCAAACACATAGGGCAGCTCCCCGGGCGGGATGCCCGTTCCCTGGTCGGCCACTTCCATGACGACGGAGGCTTCCCCCGCATGGGGCGCAACAAAGCCGCGGATCGTGATCGTCCGGCCCTTCGGAGTGTACCTCATGGCGTTGTCGAGAAGATTGGTCAGCACCTGCTCCAGCCGGTCCGAATCTCCCATGACGACGGGCAAATCGGGGTCGATGGCAAGCTTGAGCCCCACTCCCTCCTCCTTGGCCATGGTTTGGAACTTGCGCGCGACCCGCTCGCACAAATGCCGCATGTTGAGCGGCGCGACATGGATCTCGAAATGTCCGGAGTCCATTTTCATCAAATCAAGCAGCTGGTTGACGAGCCGGCCCATCCGCAGGCTTTCGTCATAAATGACCTGAACGAGCTCCCGGCGGACCTCCGGATCCGAGGAAATATCGTCCATCAGCGCTTCGCTGTATCCCTGCAGCATGGAAAGCGGAGTGCGAAGCTCATGGGACACGTTGGCGATGAAATCCGTGCGCATCTTCTCCAGCTTGTGCTCTTCCGTCACGTCCCGCAACACGGCCACCACTCCCCGCAGCAGCTCCTCCGTATAAAGAGGCGTCAGGATGACGGAATACATGCGGCCTTTCATCTCCAGGCGAGCATGAAGCTCGCGCGGATCGGCCACCACCTGCCCGAACAGCTGCAGAAGCGGCTCCGGGGCCCGGACCGGTTCGCGGATCGATTCGTCTTTCCCGTCCAGCAGCACTCCGTCCCCGGGCAGTTCGTCCCGGATGAGCCGGTAGCCGCGGGGATTGGCGAGGATGACCATTCCTTCGGCGTTGAAGGTGATGACCGCGTCGTTCATGCTGCGAAGCACGCTGTTCAGATGCTCCTTTTCATGGCTCAGCGCCATGACATTGGCCTGGAGCTGTTCCGCCATATGGTTGAACGCCCGCGCCAGCTCTCCGATTTCATCGGTGCGGCGGTCATGCCGTTTGATCCGGGTCTGGTAGTCCCCCGCCGAAATGCGCCCGGACGCCTCCTTGAGCTGAACGAGCGGCTTCGTGAGCTCGGAGGATAAAAAAAAGGCGAAGAAGGTGGTCAACGAAAACCCGATCACACCCGTGATGATGAACAGGTGCTTGACATCATTGGAATTGGCGAAGGTGACATCGATGTATTCCAGCAAAAACATGCCCACGATCGCCAGCACGAGGGCGACCAGCCCGATGATCGTCATCCACAGCTTGCCGACGACGCTTCTCCACAGCTTCACGTTATTTCGGCACCTCGAGCTTGTACCCGATTCCCCAGACGGTGGTGATCATGGCGGCCGCCTCCGCCGACACCTTGTTCAGCTTTTCTCTCAGCCTCTTCACATGGGTGTCCACGGTGCGCAGGTCGCCGAAAAACTCGTAATGCCACACGTCCCTCAGCAGTTCCTCGCGGGAAAACACCTTGTCCGGAGAGCTGGCCAGATAGTGCAGCAAATCGTATTCCTTCGGAGTCAGATTGATCTCATGCCCGTCGGCAGTCACACGGTGGGCATCATGCTCGATGACCAGATGCGGAAACACGATGATGTTGCTCGTTTCCGGCTTCAGGTACGCGGTGGCGGAGGACCTGCGCAAAATCGCCTTGACCCGGTAGATGACCTCCCGCGGGCTGAACGGCTTGACGACGTAGTCGTCCACGCCGGCTTCAAAGCCCTGCACGCGGTTGGACTCCTCGCCCTTGGCCGTCAGCATGATGACCGGCGTCGCCTTGTGCTGGCGCAGCCTGGAGCAAACCTCCACGCCATCCATGCCGGGCAGCATGACATCGAGCAGGATGAGGGAAAAATCCTGTTCCAGGGCCAACTTCAGCGCAGACTCGCCGTCCTCGACCTCGGTGATGACGAAGCCTTCCTTCTCCAGGTACATTCTCAGCAGTCTGCGGATCCGCTCCTCATCGTCCACGACGAGAATGTGATGCCTCGTGTCATTGTTTTCCATGGAAAACACCTGCCTTCACTTGATCCTTATATGCTCTACACTCCCGCATAGGAGTGGAGGCCGGCGATGATCAGGTTGACTCCCACAAGCGTGAACATGACAATGACAAATCCGATGACCGCAAGCCAAGCCGATCCGGCGCCGAGCCACCCTCTGGACAGGCGCAGATGCAGGTAGGCGCTGTAAAACAGCCAGACAATGAGCGCCCACACCTCCTTCGGGTCCCAGCCCCAGAACCGGCCCCAGGCGGCCTGCGCCCAAATCATCGCGAAGATGAGCGCTCCGAGCGTGAAGATCGGAAACCCGATGGCTATGGACCGGTAGCTGATCTCATCGAGATCGTCCGGATTGATATCGGTCAGCGCCGGCTGGATCGCCGCGCCGAGGGGCCGGCGCGCGATGAGGCGCAGCAGGCCGTACAGGATGAGGCCGGATATGACGGACCAGATGACCGTGTTGAACTTGCGTCCGGCGTTGACCCCCTTCATCCACCCGGGCGTCTCAAACAGCGGTTTGTCCATGCCCAGGAACGAGTCCATGTACATGACTTCCGAGTCGTGGGGCGCCGCGATGGGCGGCAAGGTGTACGTGACCGTGCTCGGCATCTCCAGCTCATTTCCTGCCTCATCCCGCACCGTTTCCACGGTGGCAAACTGGGCTTCGTACCCCATCCCGCGGAAGAAGAACACGATGAAAATGAAACCGACCACCATCAGGACGGACAGGACCGTGAATTCCACGCCGCGGCGCGCCCAGCGCGCTTCCTTGAAATTGACGGTGCGCATCAGGTACATGAGCCCCGCGGCAAAGCCGATGGCAAAAAACGCTTCGCCGATCGCCGCCAGGGAGACGTGAAGATAAAGCCAGATGCTCTGAAGAGCCGGGATAAGCGGCTGCGCCTCCCAGGGAAACACGGCCGCATAGCCGATCAGGATCACAACGACCGGCGTCGCGAACATGCCGAGAAGCGGCGACCTGTAAATCAGATAGATGACGGTGAAGGCGATGGCCACCATCATCCCGAGGGTGCTCAAAAATTCGAACATGTTGCTGATCGGAAGATGGCCGGTGTAGCTCCAGCGCGTTCCGAAAAAGACGAGCTGGGAAGCGAGCCCGGCGCAGGCCAGGATGAAGGCCGTCCGGGAATAGCGCCGCACATGGGCCTCGGGATCGCGGTTGCTCCATTTCTTTCCGACGACGCCAATAACGAACAGGATGAAGGAGAGCACGTACAGCGTCAGGGCGATGACCAGTGCGTTGTTGCTGATTTGTACGATCAAGATCGTTTCACCTCATTGTCGAGATCCTTTTGATCGGCTTCCATCCCCGACCGGGTCAGGGCATCCGCCACTTCCCTGCGCAGGGACATCCAGTTTTTGTTCGTGTGGGCTCCCAGGGCCAGGGACTGTCCATCCAGCCTTACCCATATTCTCCGGTGTTGCCAGTAAAAGCCCATCACCACACCGATCATGAAAATGGCCGCTCCGAGCCAGATCATCCACATGCCCTCATGGGAGCGGACGGACAAATACGTCTTGTAATGGGCAAGGCGCACGTCGTCCACGGACGCGAGCGAAAGATAAAAGTTCCCTTCCGGCTCCGCCTTGAGCCTGTAGCTGTCGTCTTCCAGCTCCTCCATGATGCCGAGCTTCGGCACAAACAGGTACCGGTAGCCTTCCGGCGGAGTGCCTGGGCCGGCGATGTTCAGCACGACGCCGGGATTGCGCGGCTCGCGGGATTTCGTCGCGGGAGCGCCGTCGCGGATGATGAATTCGGGAAAGAAATCGGTCACCCGGATTTCATACTCGCCCGCCTGCATCACCGGTGCCGGATTGAACATGTCCAGCTCGAACTGTCCCAGAGGCTTGCGGGTATCCCGCTCCTCCAGCGTCAGGTTCATCCATACGATCTGGTCCGTCGGCTCGTAGTAGAACAGGTAGATGGCCAGGTTGTCGTATTTCAGCGGTTCATTGATGATGATCTGGTGGCGGGCCAGTTCCTCCAGGGTGCCCGGTTGGCCGCAGGGCTCCTCAAGGCAGGCGTACAGGGTCGCCTCGGCCTCGAACCGCTTCGGCATCCCGACCCCCTTTTCCCGCATCGACTCGTGCAGATCTTCCTCGGTGTAAAATTCCTCGACAAATTTGTCGATCTTCAGGTAATACGGCGTTCCGGCGATCGCCTTCGTTTCCCCTTCAATGAAGGAGATGTCTTCCTCCATGCTCCATCCCGGCAACAATGTGCGCAGCAGGGTGGCCAGCAGGAAAATGATCAGGCCGATGTGATTGATATAGGGACCCCAACGGCTGAAGCGGTTTTTTTCCGCCAGGAGCGCGCCGTCCTCCATGTGCACCTTGTAACGCCTGGCGCGCAGCGCCGCCGCAAACCTCTCCAACCATGCGTCAGCGGGACCCGCGGACGGGTCCAGTTCCGTCTGCAGCGCCACCCTCTGGCGGGTGATGAAGCTCAGATGCTTCCGGATTTTCTGCTTGCTGAGCGCCCGGTACAACGGCAGCACCCGGTCAAGACTGCAGATGACCAGCGATGTGCCGATCATGAGCAGAAGCCCGCGGAACCACCAGGATTCGTACATGTTGCTCAGGCCGAGGGAATAGTAAATCTGGCCAAACAGGCCGTATTCCTCGCGGTAAAATTTTTCCATATCCGTCAAGGCCGGATTGTAAAACGTGTTCTCCTGGCGAAGGATCGTGCCGAGCGACGCCAGCACGAGGGTGATGACGATGAGATAGACCGCCACCTTGACGGAGGAAAAGAAATTCCAGATCCGGTCCAGGACATTCGGATTCGCCTTCTGGGAACGCCGGGCGACGCCGTCATAGCGCATTTCCAACAAGCCCTGTCCATCATCGTCGGCAAGCGGCTTGCCGCAGGATTCGCACAGCACAGTGCCGACATGATTCAGATGGCCGCACTCGCATTTGATGTTGTCCGTCATCCGGCACCTCCTGTTCGAATCAGAAAAAACGTTCCAGCTCGCGGGCGTCCGTAATTTCCCCGATCTTTTTGTATTTCACCTTCCCGGACGGGTCGATGACAAAAGTTGTCGGATAATAGATCACGCCGTACTTTTTCTGGATGTCGGTATGGTCCAGCAAAATCGGAAACGTCACGCCGGTTCTTTCCACAAAGCTTTGCACCGTCAGCAGCTTCTCGTCCAGGTTGGAACCGAGCACGACGACGTTGTTGTCCTTGTGTTTCTCATATACACCCTGCAGCAGAGGCATTTCCCGGACGCACGGTTCGCAGAAGCTGCCCCAGAAATTGAGCACGACGGTCTTGCCGGCGAAATCGGACAGGCGATAGGTGCTTCCGTCCAGTCCTTTCACCGTAAAGTCGGGCGCCTTGTCCCCCGCGGCGGGAGGATTGTACGATCTGCCGCTCAGGCTGTCGGAGATGGTCAGCGCGCCGACGACCACAACCGCAAGCAGAATGGCAAATTGAATGATTTTTTTGTTTTTTTTCATCGGAGATCTCTCCTTTCTGAAAGACCCCTCCGGAATGTTCGATGACACGAAAACACAGGCCTTTCAAGGGATCGCGGCTGAACAGATCAGCGCGCAAAGCGGCCTGCATCCAACATTTTTACCTATTATAACAAATAATTTATTTGTAATCTTCGCCGCGCGGGCCCACTTTTTGAAAGTTATGTGACCGCCGAACGCCGGGCGGCGTCGCGCAGCTCCCGCACTTCCTCCGGCTTGAGGACGCGGTATTTGCCTCGGGGAACGCCCGCCAGCGTCAAGGGTCCGTACTGGATTCTCCGCAGCCGGACGACCTCATGGCCGATCGCTTCCAGCATGCGCCGGACCTGCCGGTTTCTGCCCTCATGAATGGTGATTGAGATCACCGCCGTGTTCTTGTCCATATCGATATCCGCGTACTCCACCTCCGCCGGCGCGGTCCTTCCGTCCTCCAGTTCAATGCCTTCCCGCAGCCTGTCCAGCTGCTCGCCGTGGGGGATCCCCTTCACCGTGGCCAGATAGGTTTTGGGCACCTGGTGCCTCGGATGCATGAGCAGATTGGCCAGTTCCCCGTCATTGGTCAGGAGCAGCAGTCCTTCCGTGTCGTAGTCGAGACGCCCCACGGGATAAACCCGCTCCTTCACGCCCTTCAGGAAATCGATAACGGTCCTTCGCCCCTGCGGGTCGCTGACCGAGGTGATGACACCCTTCGGCTTGTTGAGCAGGAGGACCAGCTTCCGTTCCGGACGGATCGGCCGGCCGTCCACCGTGATCACATCGGTGTCCGGATCCACCTTGAACCCGAGCTCCGTCACGATCTGGCCGTTAACGGCCACCCTTCCCTGCGCGATCAGTTCCTCGCATTTGCGCCGGGATGCAACACCGGCATGGGCCATTGCTTTCTGTAAACGTTCCATCGGTCCATTGTCACCTCATGCTAATGATACCGCTCGGACAAGCAAATCACAAGCAAAGCCCCCGCCAAACGGCGAAACCCCGCATCGGGCATGATGCGGGGCTCAACCGAACACCCAGAGACAGATGGCGACCGCCGCCACAAATCCGACCGCGTCGGAAATGAGTCCAACCTTGAGCGCGTACCTCGTCCTGCGGATGCCGACGGCGCCGAAGTACACCGTCAGCACATAAAGGGTCGTGTCCGTGCTTCCCTGGATCGTGGAGGCGATGCGGCCGATCAGCGAGTCCGGTCCAAACTGTCTCATCAGGTCCGTTGTGTAGGCGAGGGAACCCGCTCCGGTGAGCGGACGCAAGAGCGCCAGGGGAAGCACTTCCGACGGCGCGCCGAACTTTTCCATCACCGGGCGGAACCAGGAGATGACCCAATCCAGCGCTCCGGATTCGCGAAAGACGGCGATGGCCACCATCATGCCGACAAGATGGGGGATGATCCGGATGGCCGTGTCGAATCCGTCCCTGGCGCCCTCCACAAAGGTTTCATAGACTGGCACCTTGCGGTACAGTCCATAGAGCGGAATGAACACGATGATGAGCGGAATGACCCAGGTGCTGAGAAGCGTGACGATCTCGTACAAGCCGATCAACCTTTCGGTGGACGTTTATCGGATCGCGCCGCGCGATGGCGGTACCAGCGATCCACAACAATGGCCGCTCCGGTCGCGATGAGGGTGGCCATCAGGGTCGTGCCGACGATTTCCGCCGGACTGTCGGAGCCAAAATTCATCCGGATCGCGATCAGCGTGGTCGGAACGATCGTGATGCTGGCCGTATTGAGGGCGAGCAGCGTGCACATCTCCGGCGTGGCCGTATCCTTGTTCGGGTTCAGCTTCTGAAGTTCCTGCATCGCCCGGATGCCCATCGGCGTGGCGGCGTTGCCGAGTCCGAGCACATTGGCGCTCATGTTCGAGATGATATAGCCGACAGCCGGGTGATCCTTCGGGATTCCCGGAAACAGGAAGCGGACGACCGGAGCGAGAGCCCTGCCGATCAGTCGCAGCAGCCCGGCCGCCTCCCCGATTTTCATCATCCCGAGCCAGAACACGAGAATGCTGATCAGACCGAAGCAGACGGCCACCCCCGTCTTGGCACCCTCAAAGGCGGCGTTGGTGACCGCCTCCAGATTGCCTTTGACCGCCGCAAAGACAAAGCCGATCACGATCATCGACAGCCAGATCAGGTTGACCAAGCTCCGTCACCTCCAAACATCGCCCGCACCACCTGCCGGAAGGCGGCGGCCAGGCGGGAAGAAAACGGGGGCCTCGCCGCATGTTCCGTCGGATGGAAGGCCGCGGTGCTCCACTTGAGCCGCGGGCTGTCCGGCTCCACCATGTCCACCACGCCGATGGCCCGGCCTTCCAGCAAGATGGACAGCTTGCCCCGCACGCCGAGGCGGTAATCGACGGAATCCGGATCCAGAGGGCTCAGACGGACTTCCAGGCGCTCCCGCTCTTCGCCGCTCAGCGGATAGCGGAACGCGCCGGACACCACCCATCCGGTGTCGCGCACCGCTTCCCCCTTTTCCAGCACGGTCCTCAGCGGAAAATGCCGGAACCCGTAATCGAGAAGGCGGGCATGGTCTGCCCAATCGTTCGGCGCGTTGATGGTCACGGCCGCCAACTGCTGGCCATCCCTCGTGGCGGAGGAGACGAGACTGCGCCCGGCCGCCTTCGTATAGCCGGTCTTCACCCCGTCCGCTCCCTCGTACAGGTGGAGCATCTTGTTTTTGTTTCTCCACCTGTAATCCCACGGTTCATTGGGATTGGGAGCGGTTTTCGTTTCCGTTCGGACGATTTCCCGGAACACGGGATTTTTCAGCGCGTAGGCCGTCAGTCTCGCCAGATCGTTGGCGGTGGAATAATGGCCGTCGGCATCAAGGCCATGGGGATTGCGAAATTGGGTGTTGTGAAGCCCAAGCTCCTCCGCTTTCCGATTCATCAAAAAAACGAACCCTTCCTCCGTTCCCCCGATATGCTCCGCAATCGCCACAGCCGCGTCATTTCCGGAACGGAGCATGAGTCCGTACAACATGTTTTCCAGTGTCATCTCTTCCCCGAGACGGAGGTACAGGGAGGACCCTTCCTTGCCGTATGCCCGCCTGCTCACCTTGACCATATCCGCCAGATTGCCGTTTTCAATGGCGACGATGGCGGTCATGATTTTCGTCAGACTCGCGATGAGCATCGGTGTGTCACCGTTTTTGCTGTAAAGGATGCGGCCCGATTCCACATCGATGAGCGCCGCAGCCTTGGCCGAAACCTCCGGCGGGTGTGCGTCCAGGTGATCGGCAAAGGCGGCTTTTCCTCCCGCGCCCGCCTCCATTCCCGCAAGGAGAACCACCGAAGCCATGCCCCATGCCCACCTTTTCCACAGCCTTCTCCATCTGCCGCGCGCGACAAAGCTCATGAAAAGCTCACCCCGCTGAGCAACCTGTCCTTTTCTACACAAGTATATGCGCGTCCACCCCGTTTAGAACGCGGAAGGGCTGGCACCGGGGATGATCCCCTATGCCAGCCCTTTCATGAGCCGTTCATCTCTTTGGGGTGATGGCGGTTGTCTGTTCGGGAAAGATGCGTTCTCCTTCTTTCTCCAGAATGCCCAGCACCATATCGATCCAGTCGATATACATCTGCTCGTACATCATTCCCTGTTTGAGCACAAACAGGCGGCCGTAGATCCAGGGGGCCGTCGGACTGCCCTCCTGAATGTAGTTCTTTTCCGCCAGCTCGGCTTCCATCCGTTTGCAGAAAGCCAGCTTTCTCACGTGCAGTTCTCTCGCCTGGAGCAGCAGTTCACGGGCATCCTTCGGCTCCATCAGATGAATGGAGAACACTTTGAGAAGCATCTCATCCTTGTTTCTCAAATCGGCAATCGGCGTGGAGATCCAGTTTCTCAATGTTTCTTTGCCGGCTTCGGTGATGGTGTACACGTTGCGGTTCGGCTTGCCGATCTGCTCCTCGATTTTGGCGACGACCAGACCGTGCTGCTCCATCCGGTGCAGTTCCGGATAGATTTGCGAATGGGAGGCATGCCAGCAGTGAATGAGCGACGTGTCGAACCGTTTTTTGATTTCATACCCGGTCAGGGAATTCCGGTATAGCAATTGCAAGATTGCGTATCGTAGCAACGAGAACCCTCCTTGTCCACCGGTCATCCGCCAAACGATGACAATTTGCTGCGAACTTCCTCCGGAATCGACGCCGCCTTCATTCCGTCTTCCGCGAATTCCACCCAGATCCGAACCTGATACCCTTCGGCCAGCAGCACGTCGTCACGATACATCTGATGAACAAACCGGACCGTTTTCGATCTCAACTCTTCCACCCTGGTCCGGACGGAAACAACATCCTCCACGGAGGAGGAAGACAGAAATCTGCATTGAGCTTCCAGCACCGGAAACCCCGTTTGCCGTTTCATGAAATCACGGATGTAAAAGCCCAGCGAATTGAACAATTCGTTCGTCGCGTATTCCATCCATTGGAAATAATTGGCAAAGTACACGACTCCGGCCGCGTCGGTTTCCCCGAATCTGACCTTGATTTCGCAAATATGTTCCGCCAATGAAAGTCATCTCCCGCTTCTCGATGTCAGGCCTGTTCGGTGGAAGCCGATTCCTCATAACCAAGATAGGTTGACTGCACCACCGGATTTTCCAGCAGTTCTCCGGCCGGTCCCTCCAGCGTAATTTCCCCACGATCCATGATATATGCCCGGTTGGCCACTTTCAAGGCAGCCTTGACATTTTGTTCGACCAGCAACACCATGGTGCCCATTTCATCCTTGATGTGCTGCAATGTTTTCAAAATTTCCGCCACGATCATGGGCGCCAGTCCGATCGACGGCTCATCCAGCAGGAGAATCTTCGGCTCGCTCATGAGCCCCCGGGCGATGGCCAGCATCTGCTGTTCGCCGCCGCTCAAGTTTCCGCCCAGATTGTTCATATGCTTCTGCAGCCCCGGGAACAGCTCTAGCATCTGGTCGATCTTGTTTTTGACCTGGCTCCTCTTCTGCCTGTACTGATGGTACATGCCGAGAATGAGGTTTTCCCGGACGGTCAGATTGGCGAAAATCTGCCTTCCTTCCGGCACGAGGCTCAAACCTTCCCGGATGATTTTGTCGGCGGGGAGATGGGCGATCGATTTGCCGAACAGCGTGATGTCTCCCTGAATCGGACGGTACAATCCGGCAATTGCGCCCATCAGCGTGCTCTTGCCGGAGCCGTTGGCTCCGATGACGGCCACGATTTCTCCCGGTTTCACCGTCAGATTGACGGATTTCAGCTTTTGCACCTTGCCGTAATAGGAATTCAACTGGGATACCTGAAACATCAGTAGTCCTCCTCTCCCAAATAGGCGGCGATGACCTGCGGATCCCGCTTGATCGCCTCCGGAGGACCGTCGGCAATTTTGTTGCCGAAGTTGATGACGACAATGCGTTCAGCGATCCTCATCACCGTCTTCATGTCATGCTCCACAAACAGCAGGGTGAAGCCCTGTTTCTTCAACTCCAGCAGCAGGGACGACAATCTCGCGCTTTCCCCGTCGTTGAGGCCGGCCATCGGTTCGTCCAGCAGCAAAAGAGGCGGGGACGAGACGATGGCGCGGGCCACCTCCAGCATTTTCTGAAGCCCGTAGGACAGTTCGCCGGCAATATCGTACATGCGATCCTTCAGCCCTACTTTCTCCAGCGCCTCTTCGGCCATCTCGTAGGCAATCCTGTCTTCCCTGTGCACCAGCAGACGGTTGAAGGCCGCGCCCAATATGCCCGTTTTCAGCTTGATGTGCGAGCCCAGCATGACATTTTCGAGCACGGTCATGTTGTGGAAAATCTGCAGGTTCTGGAACGTTCTGCTGATCCCCTTGCGCGCCAGGTCGTGCACCTGGAGATGGTTGATCTTCTCGCCTCTCAGAAAAATATCTCCCGAGGTGGGCGGCGTCACGCCGGTGATCATGTTGAACAGGGTCGTCTTGCCCGCCCCGTTGGGCCCGATGATCGCCACGATTTCATTGTCGTTGACGTGGAAGGAAACATCGTTCACCGCGGTGATTCCGCCGAATTTCTTGGTCAGACCGGATACCCTCAACAATGGTTCGCTCATGGAGACAGACCCCCTTTACTTCTCCGTTTTGTTCGTTGTGGCCAGGCCGGAATATTTCTGTTTTTTGGCCGGCACCAGATATTTCAGCAAGGAGACGAACCCTTTGGGGATGTACATCATGACCAGAATGAGCAGCGCCCCGAACAGAACGATCTTCACTTCGCTCTTGGCGCCCAGCGCCTTCGTGAGCAGCGGTGTGATGAATTCGCTCAGCGAGATGACGATGGTCGATCCGATCAATGCTCCCCAAATCGGTTGGGATCCGCCCACTGCGACCATGAGCAGCAGTTCAATCGACGTCGAAATGTTGAACGTCGCCGGCGCGATGAAGTTGATATAGTGCGCGTACAGGCTGCCCGCCAGCGAGGCGTACACGGCGCTGATCACGAAAATGTTCAGCTTGTAGCGAGCGATGTTGACCCCGAGGCTCTGGGTTGCAATCTCGCTGTCATGGATGCCCCTGAGCACGCGCCCGATATGGGAGTTGACGATGTTCAGGGAGATGATCGCGAGCAGCAGCACGATGACCCAGATCAGGATATAGTAGTGAATTTCCTTTGTCAGGGCAAATCCGAACAGCTGGAACTTCGGAATGCCCAGGAAACCGGAAGCCCCCTTCGTCAGTTCCCCGTAGCCGACCAGGACAATGTAGACGATGATGTTGAAGCCGAGGGTGGCCAGCGCGAGGAAGTGCTCTCTCAGCTTGAGCGTCTGGGAGCCGACGATGTACGCGATCGCGGCGCTGATGAGCATGCCGAGCACGATGCCGAGCCACACCGGCATTCCGTAGGTCACCGTCAGGATGGCCGAAGAATAGGCGCCGATGCCCATGAATGCGGCATGTCCGAGGGAAATTTGTCCCGCGTATCCCATGAGCAGGACGAGACCGAGGGTGACGATGCTGAAGATGCCGATCTGCGTAAAGACGCTGATCATGTAGTTGGAAGGAAACAGGATCGGCAAAATAATCAGCAATGGAATGAGGAAATACAAGGCCTTATAGCTGCTGTATCCAGGAATATGCAATCCGCGCATGTGTCCAACCTCCCCCTACACCCGTTTCCCCGCTGTCGTTCCGAACAGGCTGTTCCGGAAAAAGACGAGGGTGATGATCAGGATCAGGAAGCTGATGGCGTCGCTGAACTTGGTGGAAAAATAGCCTCCGACCAGGCTTTCGATGAGTCCGAGCGCCACAGCTCCGATGACAGCGCCGGGAATGCTGGTCATGCCCCCCAGCACCATTGCCACAAAGCCCTTCAGCCCGAGCAGCACGCCCATTTCATAGGTGCCGCTCGTGATCGGCGCGATGACGATGCCGGCAATGGCGCCGATGGCGGCGCTGGCTACGAAGGCGAAGGTGGACATTTTTCGGGTGTTGATCCCCATCAGCTGAGCCGCCCTCGGATTGATGACGCAGGCCTTGACCGCCGCCCCCATCACCGTTTTCTCGAAGAACAGGTACAGGAGCGCCAGCATGATGATCAATATGCCGAAAATCCACAAATACTGCGGGACGATGACCGCTCCTCCCAAGAGCAGCGGCTTGCTTGCGGAAAAGGCCGGGAGCGCCTTTGGAAAGTCCCCCCAGATCCACAGGGCCAGACCGCGCAGCAGGGTGGAAGCGCCGATGGTGATGATGAGCAGGGTGATGAAGCTGGCATTGCGGGCAGGACGAATTGTCGACAGCTCCATCACGCCTCCGACCAGCGACGTAACGATGATGGCGCAGACGATGGACGGAAGCATCCCCCATCCCATCTGATAGAAGGTAATGCAGGTCATGGCTCCGATCATGACGAATTCGCCCTGGGCGAAATTGATGATGCCCGTGATATTGTAAATCGTTACAAATCCGATCGCGATGAGCGCGTACACGCAGCCGACGGATATTCCTGTGATGATAAATTGCAAGAGTACTGCTGTATCCATCTGAATCCCCTCTCACGGTATTGGACGGAAAATCAGTGATGCGGACTCTCGGTCCGCATCACCTCATCTCCATCTGGACATCTCAGGTACGAATCAATACGTCATGACCAGTTCCCAGCCCATATTCTCGGTGGCATTGACCTTGGCGTTCGTAGAAGCCTTGATAATTGCCAGACCGCTGGCGTCGAGAGGAGCGTGATCATCCGGAGAGAAGTCGTAGACGCCCTGCAATCCGTGATAAGGAGGCATTTCGTTCACAATATAGTTGCTGATCGCTTCCGTCGTCGTATGTCCAGCCTTGATCGCTTCGCCAATCACCATCAGGCCGTCATACAATTGCATGCTCATCGTGCTGGCGCCATATCCGAATTCCTGTTCATATTCCTTTGCAAAGTTTTCCAGCCTCTTTCTCAGGTCGGAATCCGGCAGGTCGTGGTACACCGTCAGCTTGTCGCCGACGACCATCGTGCCGGCGCCTTCCGGACCGATTTGCTCCAGGAAACCGGCGTTCGCAACGGCGTTGCTGTGAATCATCGGAATGTTCATGCCGAGCTGGACGAAGTTTTTGACGACAATGCCGGCGCCCGGAGAACGGGACCAGACGATCAGCGCTTCCGGATTGGCGGAGCGGATCTTGGTCAGCTGCACGGTCATGTCGGTAGCGGTCGCGTCAAATTCCTCATGCGCGACAACCTGGATGCCGGCCGTTTCAGCCGCCTTTTCAAAGTACGGCAGCCCGTCCTGTCCATAGGCGTCGCGGGCGTTGATCCAGCCAACCTTGGTGATGTTGTTGGCCTTCAGATAGTCGACGATCAACTGGGTCACCTTGTCATTGCCCTGGTTGAAGCCGTAAATATGATCTCCGAATTGGGGAATCGGCGGGTTGGCCAGAAGAATCATGTTGTTTTCCAGCGCCACTTCGCGGACAGCCATCGTCGTGCTCACCTGGGCGGCACCCGCGAGCGCAACGACCTTGTCTTCCGAGATCAGCTTCTTGGCCAGGCTGACCGCTTTCGTGTCGTTGGTTTCATAGTCTTCCACGATCAGCTCTATGTTCAATCCCTGTTCCCTCAGGTGCTTGGCAGCCAGTTTCGCGCCGTCGCCAGCCGGTTTGCCAATCCCCACGGCGCCGCCGGTATAAGCGGAGATGACGCCGATTTTGATCGGCTCGCCGCTGGTGGAGCTGCCGCTGCCAGACGAGGATCCGTTGCCGGAGGAACCGCCGGAAGATCCGCCCGAAGTGCCGCCGCCGCCGGAGGTGCCGGAAGTAGTTCCGCCCGACGACTGGCCGGAATTGTTGGAATTGTTGTTGCCGCAAGCGGCCAGAGCGAAAACAAGCAGAGCGATAAGCAAAATGCTCAATACTTTCCTCATGATCAATAACCCCCATTTTCTTGTAATTAAAGCGTTTACATTTCCGGGAAATCCCTTTCTACCGCTTTTTGATCATGATGTCTGTTTCCCTTTTGACCACGTCTGCCTGACAAACAATTATGAATTTTTGTTTCTGCGTCTGCCTGCTGCCAGGCTTCACCCCCTTTCAAGCTCTGGCAAAACCTGACCGGAACCGGCCCGTCCCAACGGACCGGTTCCGCAATCAGGATTGTTTCGTGAACGGATTCGATCAGTTTTGCGCGGCGGTCAAGGAGGCCGCCAGCTTCACTTTCTGGATCTTGCCGCTTGGCGTCATCGGGAATTCGTTGACAAAGACGTATTTTCTCGGAACCTTGTAATCCGCCAGCAGCGGCTTCAGGTATTCGACCAGTTCCTCCTCCGTCAGGTTCGACGGATCCCGCGGAATGATGAAAGCGACGGCGTTCTCGCCCATGACCGGATCCGGCACGCCGACGACGGCAGCGTTCATCACCTTCGGGTGCTTGAGCAGCACCGCTTCAATTTCCAGCGGATAAATGTTGTAGCCGCCGCGGATGATCATTTCCTTCTGCCGCCCGACGAAGTGCAGGTTGCCACGATTGTCGATCTTGCCCAGATCGCCCGTATAGAACCAGCCTTCGGCATCCTTCACCTTGGCGGTCGCTTCGGGCATCTTGTAGTAGCCTTTCATGACACCGACGCCGCGCACCGCAATTTCCCCGACCGTTTCCGGAGGCACCGGCTGTCTGTTCTCGTCGACGATCCGCACTTCCACCCCGCTGTGAGGCTTGCCGAGCGAAGCGATGATCTCGTCTTCCGTCGCACCGAGGGGAGTGGCGGCCACCGATCCGGCTTCCGAAATGCCGTAACCGTTCAGAAATTCCATATTCATTCTTGAGCGCACCGCCTTGATCGTTTCCAGCGTGTTGGGAGCGCCCCCCGCCATGCCGATGCGAAGCGAGGACAGATCGAAGGAATCGAAATCAGGCACATTCAGTTCCAGCACAAACATCGTCGGCACCGCGTTATGAACGGTGACCTTTTCATCCTGGATGATTTGCAGGGCATCCCGGGCCTTGTACACGTCCATCAGCACGAGGCGGCCTTCGCTGTAAATCGAGCAGAACAGGTTGCACGCCATGCCAAAAATATGGTACAAAGGCGCCGGCAACAGGAACACATCGTCCGAAGTGCAGCGCAAATCCTTGGCAATGTTGATGCCGGACAAAGTGATGCCCTTCTGGGTCACCATGACCCCCTTCGGAGCCCCGGTCGTGCCGGATGTGTACAGAATGCAGAACAGATCTTCCGCCGGGTCGAGCTCAACCTGCGGCAGCGTTTCCTCCGGATCGCCGGTGGCCTTGAACTGCTCGAAGGTTTGGCAATTGTCCCGTTCGAACCGGACGGTGTACACCCTGGAAACGTACTTCGAAAGCACGTCGAGTCCGATCTTATCCACCAGCTCCTCGCAGGCGAACAGCACCTTCGGCTCGGAATTGTTCAGGATGTGCTCCACTTCGTAGCTGCCATATTTGGGATTGAACGGCACGGCGATCGCGCCGATTTTCGATGCGGCAAAATACAGCAGAATGATTTCATGCCAGTTGGGCATGGAAATGCCGATGCGGTCGCCCTTCCGGATGCCGGCCTTGAGCAGCGCGCTGGCCACCTGGCGAGCATCCCGCTGCACCTGGCGGTAGGTCATCCGCAACTCCTTGTCCACAACCGCCACTTTATCCAGGTTTGCTTCGGAAATGCTGTCCAACAGCTGGTGAACCAGCACCAGCTCACCTTTTGCACTCATGCATGATCACCCATTCTTCTGATTATCGCCCCGTGCGCTTCATCTGCAAGAGTTGGCTGCATGATGGCGGCTTTACTTCTTGTCGTAATCGTACCAGCCGGAACCCGTCTTTCTGCCCAGCTTGCCGGCGCGAACCATGCGGCGCAGCGTTTGCGGAGCCGCCCACCGTTCGCTCTTGAACTCCTCATAGAAATAGTCGGCCACATACAGACAAATGTCATTTCCGCCAAAATCGTTCAGTTCAAACGGACCCATCGGATAGTTGAGTCCAAGCTTGACCGCCTTGTCGATATCTTCAATGGACGCCACTCCGTCCTCATACAGGCGGATCGCCTCCAGCAGATGCGGCATCATGATGCGGTTGACGATGAAGCCCGGATAATCTTTCTTGACTTCGATCGGCTCCTTGTTAAAGTCCCTGGCAAGCTGCTTCAGCTTTTCCACCGTGTCATCGCTCGTCTTGTAACCCCTTACGACCTCCACCAGCTTCATGACCGGAGCCGGATTGAAGAAGTGCATGCCGGCCACGCGGTCGGGCCTTTTGGTCGCTTCCGCGATCACCGTGATGGACAGGGAGGAGGTGTTGGTCGCCAGGATCGTTTCCGGACCGACGATTTCATCCAGCTTGCTGAAGATGTCCTTCTTCACGTCCATTACTTCCACAACTGCCTCGATGACCGCCTCCACATCCTTCAGCTCCTGCAGGTCGGTGACCTTCCGGATGCGGGCCAGAATTTCATCCTTCTGCTCGGCGGTCAGTTTGCCTCTTTCCACCCTGCGTTCCAGTTGGGAGGCAATTCTGTTGTATCCGTTGTTGACAAAGGACTCGTTCATATCCCAAAGGATGACATCGAAACCGCTTTCCGCCGCCAGCTGGGCGATGCCAGAGCCCATTGTTCCCGCTCCCACGATGCCTACTTTTCTGCTCATCGGAATTGAGTGCTCCTTTCCATATCAAAAACGTATTATGTATGCATTTACATATACTCCACCATTATCATACCTTATGCCCAGTTTATTTATCAACTGTTTTTTCTGTTTTCAGGTCTGGCAGATGCATGAAACATTGAAAACGCAAAAGGCTGCAGACCCATGCGGGAGGTTGAACCTATGCCGCCATGCGTCTGCAGCCTTATGTTCTTCTGTCCATGCCTTTGTTTCGGGCAGGATGGCCGAATCAGCTGACCGTCCCTGTTGCGACCGGTTGATCCGAATGGCTGTGCGCCTGTCCTCCGCCAAATACTCCCCGGAACATGCTCTGGATTTGCTCCACAACGGCCGGCGCCGAATCGATCAACCGTTCCAGAATATGCGTCTGGTTGTCCAACGGCACCACCTTCACCTCCCCGTGGCTGACAACGAGGAAAGCGATCGGAGTGATCGAGACGCCGCCACCGGATCCACCGCCAAAGGGCAGTTCCACCTTCGATTGCTCCGTTCCCGCGGACTGGGCGTTCCTTTCCGCGGACACCCTGGCCATTCCCCACTCGCTGCCGCCCGCGGCAAACCCGAATCCGACCCGGGAGATCGGGACAATCACGCTGCCGTCCGGGCATTCCACCGGATCGCCTACAATTGTATTCACGTCCACCATATCGCGAATGTTTTCCATTGCGGTCTGCATCAGGCCCTGTATCGGATGCTGCGACATCAGTCTGACCTCCTTTATGATCGGAATCACCATTACGCTTTTAGCATGTCCATCTTCTCCCGGTTTATGTAGCCGAAAGTCCCGATTCCCGCTTGCGTCGGGCGAACAGCCGGTACTGGCGCTTCCAGTACCGCCATCCCCCTTTCCTCCCCAACATCCGGGAAGCAAGCCGGACAGCGGCCGCGGCGAGCGCATGAAAACGCGTATCCAGCGAAACGTTCAGTTCCGTCGAAAAGTATTCGATCTGGAAAAGCGGCTGAACCCGGATTTCAGGGAGTTTCGACCATGGCAGGCGGCGGAAGATGAGGCCCAGAGCCATCCCTTTGAGCGCCCAGAGCAAGCCGGCCAGAATGGCCGTCAGCGCCGCGTCGTAGAGGCCGAGCTGCGTATGCCACACAAAGGAACGGCAGCGAAAGCGGGCCAGGGTGTCAGACAACCATTCGTTCATCCCGGCGATATGCCTGACCATGTTCATTCCGCGCTTGACGGAATCTCTCATTTCCTTCGGTGAAATGAGCGGATCGGATGTCCCTTTTTCCCGCCCTTCGACCTCTACATCCAGCTCGATCCCTTCCAGCCACCCCTTGAAGTGGACGCCGTCCAGGCGAATGTTGCGTCGCAGAAGTCCGAAGAGCGCCCTGACTTCGATGTGCAGCTCAACCCCGACAAGGCTTGCGGCGCGAAAGTCCAACCGGAATTCCACCTTGCTGGCCAAGACGGCGGCAAGCATCATGGCCAAAAACAGCACCAGTCCGGCTCCGGCCAAACCCCAGCCCATCCCGCCAGCCACCTCCGGAAAAACAAAAAAACTCCGAAACATCCCGACGTCCCGCATCCGGGTCCGGCGGCCGTTCAGAGTTAGTATGACTTGATGGCCGGGCATTCATTCAGAAACGACATCCTCAATCGTCAGCTGCCGTTCATCCAGCCGCTCCATGAGCAGCCGGGTTTCCGCCTCAAGGTCCGTCGGACCTTCCAACAGGGACACATCCGGCAGCTCGCTCAGGTCCGACAGGCCGAAATAATCAAGAAACTGCTTCGTCGTTCCGTACAAGATCGGACGGCCAAGCGCTTCCGCACGGCCAACCTCCCGCACCAGCTCCTTGGCGATGAGCGTCTGCAGCGCGCGGTCCGATTTCACGCCGCGAATCTGCTCGATCTCCACGCGGGTGATCGGCTGCTTGTAGGCAATGATCGCCAGCGTTTCGAGGGCGGCCTGGGAGAGCGATGCCCGGGTGGGCGTCTGGGCCAGTCTCTGAAAATAAGGGGCGTGCTCAGGCAGCGTCGTCATCTGGTAGGTCCCGGCGATTTCGATAATCCGGATGCCCCGGTTCTCCCGCCGGAAGTCTTCCATCATCCGGTCGACCGCTTGCCTGACCACAGTCGGATCCGTCTCCAACACATCGGCGATCTGCCTTGCGTCCAGCCCCTCGTCGCCGGCGGCAAACAGGAGTCCTTCAATAATCGGTTTCATTTCCCCAAATTCCATCCTCGTTTCCCTCTCCCCGATACCGGATCACGATCTCGTCAAACAACCGGTGCTGATAGCAGGTCACCCACTTGTGCTTGATCATTTCCAGAAGCGCCAGAAACGTGGCCACAATCTCGGCCCGGCTGTGGTGGTCGTCGAACAGCCGGGAAAACAGAACCGTTTTCCGGGCGCGAAGCAGGTGAAGAAGCGATCGGATCTTGTCTTTGACCGAAACCTCATCCCTGCGGATGGTGGCCACGGCATTCCTTCTGGAAGATTCGCTCATGAGTCTGTGGAATGCCAGCAGCAAATCGGCAGGATACAGGCCGTCCAACGGATTGGGCGCCGTCTCCGGCAAATAGGGCGTCAGATCCATCGGCTCCCGGGAATAAAACAGGCTCCTCTCCAGTTCCCGCTTTTGCAGCTCCGCGGCCAGCATTTTGTATTTCCGGTATTCGATCAGCTTCTGCACCAGTTCCTCGCGCGGATCTTCCCCTTCCTCCTCTTCCGCGTCCGGTTCGATGGCGGGAGGTTTGGGAAGCAGCATCCTGCTCTTGATCGACAGAAGCGTCGACGCCATGACCAGAAATTCGCTCGTCGTCTCAAGGTCCGGATATTCGAGCTGCTCCAGATAAGCGATATACTGGTCCGTGATCTCCGCGATCGGAATGTCGTAAATATCGATCTCCGCCCGCTCGATCAAATGGAGGAGCAGATCCAGCGGCCCCTCGAAGGTTTCCAGCTTGTATCGGAACGTCATGCCTGGCTATCCTTTCAGTTTCCGGCACAAATCCGCCATTTCGATGGCCGAAACAGCCGCGTCCCATCCTTTGTTGCCCGCCTTGGTGCCCGCGCGTTCCACCGCCTGCTCGATGGAGTCGACGGTGATGATGCCGAAAATGACCGGCACGCCGGTTCTCTGGGAGGCTGCCGCCACTCCCTTCGCCGCTTCGTTGCACACATAATCGAAATGCGGGGTGGAGCCCCGGATGACCGCGCCGAGGGTAATGACCGCGTCGTATTTTCCGGATTCCGCCATTTTCCCCGCGATGAGCGGAATTTCAAAGGCTCCCGGAACCCATGCGATCTCGATGTCCCCGTCGGAAGCCCCGTGGCGCTTCAGCGCGTCAAGCGCGCCGGTCAGCAGCTTGCCGGAAATAAATTCGTTGAACCTTCCGACGACAATGCCGTACTTGTACCCTTGCGAAACGAGATTTCCTTCATATACTTTTGCCATGATAGCCAACGCCTCCATTGATTCATTTAGATCGACAGCATGTGACCGAGCTTCTTCTTCTTGGCCTGCAGATAGGCGGCATTGTCCGCGTTTTCCTTCATCTGGATCGGCACCCGTTCCACCACTTCCAGCCCGTAGCCTTCCAGGCCACGAATTTTCCGCGGATTGTTCGTCAGGAGCCGCATCTTGGCGACCCCCAGATCCTTCAGGATCTGCGCGCCAATGCCGTAATCCCTCAGGTCCGGAGCAAAGCCGAGCTTCAGGTTGGCGTCCACGGTGTCCAGCCCCTGCTCCTGCAGCTTGTACGCCTTCAGCTTGTTGATGAGCCCGATGCCCCTTCCCTCCTGCCGCATGTACAGGAGCACCCCCCGGCCCGCTGCGCTGATCTGCTCCAGAGCCGCCGCCAGCTGCGGACCGCAGTCGCAGCGATGGGAATGGAACACGTCTCCGGTCAGGCATTCGGAATGGACGCGAACGAGCACGGGCTCGTCTCCGGAAATGTCTCCCTTGACCAGCGCGACATGCTCCTTGTTGTCCACATCATTGGAATAGGCGATCGCGTGGAATTCCCCGAAATCGGTGGGCAGCCGCACCTCGACCTCGCGGCGCACCAGCTTTTCCGTCCGGTTGCGGTACCGGATCAGATCCTTGATGGCGATCAGCTTCATCTGATGCTCCTGGGCAAACCGGTACAGATCGGGCAGCCGCGCCATCGTGCCGTCCTCCTTGATCACTTCGCAGATGACAGCGGCCGGAAACGATCCCGCGAGCTTTGCCAGATCGACGGCGGCCTCCGTATGGCCCGCCCTTCTCAGCACGCCCCCGTTTTTGGCGATGAGCGGAAAAATGTGCCCGGGACGCCGGAACGACTGCGGGCGGGTGGACGGATCGATGAGCGCCTGAATCGTTCTCGCCCGCTCATGGGCGGATATGCCCGTCGTCGTGTCCACGTGGTCGATGGACACGGTGAACGCCGTGCCGTGATAATCCGTATTATGATGCACCATTGGCGGCAAATCAAGCTCCTGTGCGCGCTCCTCGGTGATCGGCGCGCAGACGAGGCCGCGGCCGTGCTTGATCATGAAATTGATCACTTCCGGCGTCGCCTTTTCCGCCAGTGCGACAAAATCCCCCTCGTTCTCCCGGTCCTCGTCGTCCACAACGATGATGATCCGGCCTTCCATCAGGTCCTGCACAGCTTCCTCAATATCGTTCAAGCGAATCGGATCGCTCAACGCCATCCCCTCCTCCTTTGTGTATAGCTCTCGCACTCAGATCCGTTCAGGTCAAAAAGCCGTGTTCCTCCAGCATTCTCAGCGTCAGGCCCATTTCGTGGCGGCCCGGACCGGCTCCTCCTTCTCCCCGGCCTATGCCGCCCGTCAGCTTTTCCATGTACCGGTAAATATATTTCCCCGTCACATCCGCTTCCACGTTGACGGTATCCCCGGGATATTTGGCGCCGAGAACCGTTTCCCTCAGCGTGTGCGGAATGATCGACACCTGGAACCGGTCATCGCCCACCGCGATCAGGGTCAGGCTGATTCCGTCCAGGGTGACGGAACCGCGCGGGATCATGTATTTCAGCACTTCCGGATCATGCGGCCGGAAGGTGAACACCACAGCGTTGCCTGCCGGTTGGCGGCCTGTGATCGACGCCGTACAGTCCACGTGTCCCTGCACGATGTGCCCGCCAAAGCGCCCCCGGGCCGACATCGCCCGCTCCAGATTGACCCGGTCCCCCGGCTTCAGCTCCTTCAGGTTTGTGTGCCGGAACGTTTCCGGCATGACATCCATCGTGAAACCGTCGCGGGCAAGCGTGGTGACGGTCAGACAGACGCCGTTGACGGCGATGCTGTCCCCGAGGGCGGCATCCTCCAGCACCTTTGCGGCGCCGATGGCCAGCACCATCGTTTCCCCTTTTCTGTCCACCCTTTTCACCGTGCCGATTTCCTCAATGATGCCCGTAAACATCAGGTCTCACCTCCATATAGCGGATATCCGGCGATGCACACGTCGTCGCCGAACCGCTGCACCTCCACCGAATGCAGCCGGATCGCCTGCTCCATCTTCGGAAAACCGGGAAACTCGAAGGGCGACGGCGCGGCCGCCCCGCCGCCGATAATTTTCGGGGCGCAAAACAGCACGATCTTGTCGACCAGCCGTTCCCCGAGCATCGCTCCGTTCAGCCTTCCGCCGCCTTCCAGCAATACGGAGCCGATCTCCCGCTCGCCGAGCAGCTTCATCCCCAGCCGCAAATCGACCTGCGGTCCGCTGCCGCACGGCACGATTTCCGCCTGCGCGCCGGCATACAGCCCGCCCCGGGAGGCGGCGGCCTCCTCCGTCGTCAGCACGATGGTCGGGGCGGCTCCGTCGTTCAGCACATGGCTGTCCTGCGGCAATTCGAGCCGCGAATCGACGACAACCCGGAGCGGGTTGAGCCCGCCGGCCATGAGCCTCGTCGTCAGCCGCGGATTGTCCCGGCGTACGGTTTCGCCGCCGACCATGATCGCCTGGTGACGGTGCCTCATGGCATGGACCGCTTCGCGGGCTTCCTCGCCGGTGATCCACCTGCTGTCGCCGGCATGGCTGGCAATCCTGCCGTCCAGGGTGACCGCCGTTTTCAGCGTCACAAACGGCATTCTGGTCACGATATACTTCCGGAACATCTCCGTCAGCCGCTCCGCTTCCTTCGCAAGCACCCCCACCTGCACCTCGATGCCGTTCTCCCGGAGATGCTGCACGCCGCGTCCCGAAACGAGCGGATTGGGATCGAGGGCGGCGATCACCACCCGCCGGACTCCCCTAGAGGCCAGCAGCCTGCAGCAGGGCGGGGTCCGGCCAAAGTGGCTGCATGGCTCCAGGGTCACATAGACCGTGGCGCCCGCCGCCTCCTCGCCCGCCATGTTCATCGCGTGGACTTCCGCATGCTCCGCCCCCTTGCGCAGGTGGGCGCCCAGGCCGATGATTCGCCCGTCCTTGACGATGACGCATCCGACGGACGGATTGGAGCCGGTCTGTCCCATAGTTCCCTCCGCCATCCGCAGGGCGAGGCGCATGTACATTTCGTCGGAAAGGGATTCCCCAAACGTCGAATCCATCAGGCTCGATGCCATTCGCATCGACTCCTCCCGGATCGGTTCCCTCAACATCCTTCACCTCTCGCTCAAACAAAAATGCCCCTTCAGCACCAGGTGCGAAAGGGGCATACGGGATTCGCCGGCAACGCCAGAGGACGCCTGCCTCACAATCCGCCAAAACAGCGGATGGACGGCCGCGTCACGTCCGCGCAATCAACAGAATGCAATGCTCCACCAAACCTTATAGGCATGTGAAAAAACACACATGCATTGCCATAAGGCTTGCGCTTGTGTCATTGCCTGCCTTGTCCTTCTCCCATCCAGACTTTCACTGTCGGCCCCGGAGTTTCACCGGATCCACCGGACCGCTTCCTGCGCGGTACGGGTCACGGGCTGAAAGCGCCGCATCTGATGCGGGACTTATCACCGCCGGTAGGGAATTCCGCCCTGCCCCGAAGGATAGGCATAACATGGGTTCTCCATGCTAGCTGAGATGCCTGATTACAATCATCTTATCACTCCGTTCCCCGAAAAGCAAGGAAAACCGACATGCGCAAAGGCCTGGCCGCCGCGGAAAGGCCTGGTCGCGGCGGACCAGGCCTCCTTGCGGTACAACGGCTATCTGGCGGGTCTGTAAGTGCCCCAATTGCTGCCGTCCCAGCTGCGCAGCGCATCGGGCGTGTCATATTCCGTAAACTTCATCTCATGGTCCAGACCTTGCGCTCTCAACTCTTCGGCCAGCCGGCTCATGCCATGCGGAGAGGTGTCTCCCCAACTGCCGGTGTCCAGGCGATGCTCGAGCGCCTTGAGCGCGGCGATTTGCTCCAGCGGCGTAATGTTGACGTGGCCCGCCCGGTTCACCCAGACGATGCGGAGCAGATCTTCCGTGCCCGCCTTTCGCAGGGTGTCCTGATAGGCATATTTGCCCGGAGCGGCGTCGATGAAGTCGCTGACCGTGTCGATGTTGATGACAGGCCCCCTGATCTTGCCGCTATATGTCAGAATCGGCTCGGCGCGGGAAACGGCAGCCGGGTCCGCCGAAATGCGGGGGGCTTTTTCCAGGGTTTTCAGATCCCTCATCAATCCAAACAGGCCGAGTCCGGACTTTTCATACATCGCCAGCACGAAATCCAGCCTGCCGGAATCGAGCAGCATCTGGGTGTAGTCCGCGTCATCGTTCCAGGAAATGATGCCCCCGGCCACCCTTTCCATCGCATACGTTCCGGGAATGAACTGGGAGGTGACAAAGACCGGGACCAACTGTTCGTATTGGGCGTCGTAATCATCCGCCGCCGGCTCCTCGCCCGCAACCCATGCGGGGAACTGCTGGATCGCGGCCGCCAGGGCAATCCGGGCGCGTCCTTCCGGCGTTGCGTTGGCTTTGTCGAACAGTTCCTGGATCGCTTGCGTTTCCGCATTCAGATCTTCAAACCCGACCAATTGGGCCGGCGATTCCGGGTCCACCAGCGTTTTGAGGATCCACTTTCCGTCCAGCTTCGAGTTCAGCGCCGCGATTTCCCCGGCTCCGCCTCCCGCCATCACGACGGCACCGTCAAAAATGTCGGGATAAAACTCCATCGCCAGCCTGCCCACGAAAGCTCCACGGGAAGCTCCCCAGACAAGCGTGCGGCTCGGCTCGCCATAATGTTCAATGAATGTGTCCCTTACTTCCAGCAGCATGTCTACCGCCCGGTCAAAATGGTAGCCAACCGGCTCCCGGGTGATGCCGCCGTAAGCGTACCCGTTGTCCAGCATCCAGCGGACGCTGGCTGAGGATGCAAGGTTTCGGGCGCCATCCAGATCGAGAATGAGAGTCCCGTTCCAGCCGGAAGGTTTCTCCACGGCCCATTCCGTTCCGTCGGGCATCGTTCCGGACAGCCTGTTTGTCCCGGACCCGTCGGACTCATCCTGGGCGAGCGCAAAGGCAGGCGTGCAGGCAATCACCGCCAGGCACAGAAAGATCAGGATCGCCGGTCGAAAACGTCTTGTCATCAGCGGAAACACCTCCATGAATGTTTCTGTCAAAAAATGTTGGGAGCGGTTACATGATTAGACAGCAAAACAATTCACCAACCATCACCCTCCATCCAAAATATGTAAACGCTTCCTCATTGATTATATTCCGATCGAATTCCTATTTCAACCCGTCCCCCGGTTTCCCGAAACAGCGACAAACGAACAGCGGCAAACGGCCAAACGAAAAAACCGCAAACCCATCCCGGGCCTGCGGTTCATGCACAAGCATATGATTGTGCGGCTGTTTTCCGCGATTATTCGTCCCACACCTTGACTTCCTTCATCCGGTCGCCCGGCTTCAGGGCATCCACATGCTCCATGCCCTTGACCACCCGGCCGAACACGGTGTGCCGCCCGTCGAGATGCGGCTGCGGCTGATAGCAAATGTAGAACTGGCTGCCTCCGGTGTCCCTGCCGGCATGGGCCATGGCCAGGGTTCCCCGCTCATGTCTGCTCACGTTTGTGTCGGTCTCGCATTTGATCGTGTAGCCGGGACCTCCGGTGCCATCTCCCCGCGGGCAGCCGCCCTGCGCGACAAACCCGGGAATGACGCGGTGAAACGTCAGCCCGTTGTAAAATCCTTCATTGGCCAGTTTCTCGAAATTGGCCACGGTGTTGGGCGCTTCCTCCGGGAAAAACTCCAGCTGGATTTCGCCGCCCTTTTCAAGTACGATCAGTCCTTTTTTCATCTGTATTCCCCGCTTTCCTTTTACTCCGCTGCCGCTTTGGCCTTCAGTCTTTCCGGGATGACGTCATTGCAGACGATGTCCATATGCGTCTCGCGCATGACGACGATGTCCGCCTGTCCGTCCTTGACAAAGACGACCGCCGGACGGCGAACCCGGTTGTAGTTGCTCGCCATGGAATAGTTATAGGCTCCCGTGCAGGAAACGGCCAGGATATCTCCCGCCTTTGCCTTCGGCAGTTTCAGATCGACGATCAGCTTGTCCCCGCTTTCGCACAGCTTGCCGGCGATGGTGACAACTTCTTCCGGCTTCTCGCCGGCCCGGTTGGCCAGCATCGCCTCGTATCTGGAACCGTAAAGCGCAAAGCGCGGATTGTCCGACATCCCCCCGTCCACGGCGACATATTTGCGGACACCGGGGATCTCCTTGGTGCTTCCGATCGTGTAAAGGGTCGTTCCCGCCTCTCCGACAATGCTGCGGCCCGGCTCCACCCACACTTCCGGCAGCGCCAGGTCGCGGGCGCCGAAGTGGCTGCGGATGGCGGAGGCGATCGCCTCCACGTAGCGGCTGACGGGCAGCGGCGCATCCTCCGCCGTATAGCGGATGCCAAATCCTCCGCCCACATTGACAACGCGCAGTTCCGCGCGGAATTCGTCCCGCACGGAGGCCACAAAATCGGCCAGTTTCTCGATCGCCATCTGGAATCCTTCCACTTCAAAAATTTGCGAGCCGATGTGCGAATGGATGCCGATCAGTTCGAGCCGGTCCGACTGCAGCACGCGCCGGACCGCCTCCCGGGCCGCGCCGCTCATCAGGTCAAAGCCGAACTTGGAGTCGGCCTGGCCGGTGGAAATGAACTCATGGGTGTGCGCTTCGACGCCGGGCGTGATTCTCAGGAGAACCTTCGCCGTTTTTCCTTTTTCCGCCGCAATCGATGCAAGCATGTCCAGTTCCGTAAAATTGTCGGCGACAAAGCAGCCGATGTTCGCATCCAGCCCCATTTCGATTTCCTCCGGCGTCTTGTTGTTGCCGTGGAAATGAATGCGCTCCGGCGGAAAGCCGGCCTGGAGCGCCGTGAACAGTTCTCCGTCCGAAACGACGTCCAGCGACAGTCCTTCCTCGTCGACGATCCGGCACATGGCCATCGTGCAGAACGCCTTGCTGGCATATGCCACCTGGAAGCGCAGCCCGGACCGCCGGAAAGCTTCCATGTATTCGCGCATGCGGGTGCGGATCAACTGCTCGTCCATCACATAGAGCGGCGTCCCGAATTTGCGCGCCAGCTCCACCGTATCGCAGCCGCCGATTTCCAGATGTCCCTGGTCGTTGATTTGGCTCGTGCCATGCAGATACATGTCCGGTTTCTCCTTCCTTGTTTCCTAATGTTTTTACGTTATCACAACGATCCCGTCAAGACAACAGGAAATCAGCCCCCGCAGACAGCGGCCCGTTCCGGCCATGAATGCCATCTTCCGCACCGTCCGGTCAGGGCTGGCGGGTGGAGTCCCGCGGCTTCAGCATGCTGAGCCGCACCTTGTCCATATGGATCGGCTTGCGCACGAGGATGGCGAACATCGCCTTCGGCTCGAACGGGATGAACGGCCACATGTAGGGTGAATGGAACGTTCGCTGGAGCACGAGAAGCAGGATCATGACCGTCGTGGCGACGACAAAGCCCTTGACCTGGAACAGGGCGACGGCGAACAGAAGGACAAGCCGGACAAGCCGGTTCGCCAGGCCGAGCTCATAGCTCGGGGTCGCAAACATGCCGATGGACGCGATGGCCATGTACAGCACCACCTCCGTCACGAACAGGCCGGTTTTCACCGCGAATTCGCCGATCAGGAGGGCGGCGATCAGGCCCATCGCGCTGGCCAGCGGCGTGGGCGTATGGACGGCGGCCATGCGCACGAGGTCGACGCCAATCTCGGCGAACAAAAACTGCACCAGCAGGGGAAGATTCGCCTTTTCCTTTGGACCGATAAATTCCAGTCCTTCCGGGATGAGCTGTGGCTCCAGAACAAACAGGAACCAGAGGGGCAACAGAAACATGGACGCCCAGATGCCAAAAAACCGGATCCACCGCACATAGGTGCCCATCACCGGCGTCTGCCGGTATTCTTCCGCGTGCTGGATCAGGTGAAAAAAGGTGGAGGGAAGGATCATCGCGCTCGGGGACGTGTCCACCATGATGACGAGATGCCCTTCCAGCAAATGGGTGGCGATGACGTCGGGCCTTTCGGAATAGCGAACCTGCGGGAACGGGTTCCACGTTTTGCCGATGATCAGCTCCTCCAGCTGCTTGTCGGCCAGCGGAATTCCGTCGATGTCCACCTGCCGGATCCGCTTTTTGATTTCTTCCACGAGGCGCTTGTCCGCAATGTCGCTGATGTACACAAGACATACGTCGGTCCTTGTGCGCCGTCCGACGGTCATGATGTCTGCCTTGAGCCGGGGATCCCTCAGCCTCCGCCGCACGAGCGAAATATTGGTGAGCAGCGTTTCGACGAACCCGTCGCGGGAACCTCTGACGACCTTTTCCAGCGACGGCTCCTCCGTTGTGCGGACGGGAAACGACTTTGCGTCGATGACGATGGCGGAAGACTCCCGGTCAATGAACAGGGCGCTCGCTCCCGCCAGCACCTTGTGGATGATCTTGGACATCCCGGTTTCCTCTTCCACCTGGATGTGGGGAACATAATCCCGCATCAGCCGGGTGAAGGCATGCACCGAAAGTTCCTTGTCATCCAGGAGAGAGAGCCTGAACAGGATGAGCGTCAGCACCTCGTCCTTGGCAAAGCCGTTCAGATAAAACAGCCCGGTTCGCCGTCCGCCGAAGGTCATCTCCCTGATCAGCACGTCAAAGCTTTCGTTCAGGCCGACAAAATGTTCCAGCGCCGCGATGTTGTCCTCGAGCCGGGGGGACACCTCCCCCATTTCCGACCAGACATCATGATCGCGATCCTGATCGTGGTCCTTCTTTCGTTCCTGATCGGGCTGCCGGGATTGCTCCCCAGCCATCTGTTTGTCCGCGTCGTCCACTGATTCCCACACCTTTCCGTTTCCTTCCACCGGCTTTATTCCTTCCATTGTTGAAACACCAGCCAGTCAAACAGCGAACCGGCGATTTTTCCCAGCACCATGGCCATGAGCAGCCAATGGATAAATCCGTGCAAACCGAGTCTCTTGGCCAGAATCGGGAACACATTGAGCACCTCGGTCAGCGCGGCGGCGAGCATGCCGACGAACACGCCGCAAAACAGCCCGACCGCCGATGCGGATGCGATGAAAAAACCGAATTCCGCCTGCCAGAAATCCGCCATCGTGAAAAACAGCACCCCCGCCACGACCGCCGCCTCGAAGGAAGCGGTCCGCCTCGTGCCGGCGATCTGCGCCAGGCGGGGGATGAGGTCCAGCACAGTGATGAAGGCGACAAATCCGCTGCCCACTGCAAGACCGCCCGACAGGCCGATCAGCGCGCTGAGCGACTGCAGGAGCAAGTCTTTCATGGCCGATCCCGCCGCGACTCGTCCAGCCTTTGCCCGTCCTGTTTCTGCATTTTCTCGTATTCGTCCGTGACGACGTATTGGTGGACGCTCTCCTCGTACATGAACATCTCCACCTCCAGCGGATTCGGCTCCTCGTTGAATTTTTTTCGGAACAACCGGTTGAAGAAAAGGATCATGCCCGCGCCGATGCCGAGGGAATACGGAATTTGCAGCACCAGAGGGTGTTCGTCCCGGATGCCGGTGATCATCCTGTACAGCTTCTGGTGGACAAGGGGCATGCTCACATCGGTATGGAAGTTCATGATCGCCATGCCGGACCCGACAAACAGCAGGATCCACACGAGGACAAGCAGCATCACGTTGGCGGGACGGGCTTGTGTCTGAAGCTCCACAATGGTATGGGGCTCGCCAAAATGCTCAATCGTCGCATGCGGCATGATCTGCTTCAGTTTGCCCACGATCTGCATCATGTCGATCAGCACGTAGTTTCCGTCCTTTTTCTGCGGCCTGGCCAATTCAAGGTTCCTGAGCTTTTCTTCCCATGGCGGATCGACAATGATCTGGGCGACATGTTTCAGCAAAATCGGCTCGCTGCGGCTTCTTTTCACCCGCTTCCGCAGCCGGATGTACACCGTTGGCGCGCGATCGGACATGCCGGACACCCCTTTTCGGATTAGTATGCTTCAAACGGATGTTCCTAGTCGATGCGGCCAAACCATTGAAACAAATCAAATCGGGTGCAACAATTCGGTCATTTGGGTGAAACGCCATGGAAATCGCGGGGATAGGGCGGTTCGCCGGCTGCCGAGCAGAGCTGGCTGAGAGGAAGCATTGAACAAGGCAATCCGGTTGGGGGAGGCAGGAAGCGATGGTAGCGAGGGGCATTATGATGTGCTGACGGTCATTTTTGTCCGTTAGAGCCGGTTTTCAAATGATAACGGCCAAAAAAGTCCGTTAGAGCTCCCCCAATGGCGAATTTGCCGTCAATAGAGCCGCTAACGGACAAATTTGACCGTTACAATTGCGAATTCAGTCTGTAACGGTCAATTTTGACCGTTACGTGCCGCATCGGCCTGCAACTGCAAACCAAATCCGAACCGCCTTTTCAGCCAGCCGAATGCCAGTTCCAGCCAGCCGGCGGCATGCGGGTTGATATGCCAGTCCAAGGCAGCCGTTGTTTCATCGCCCAGCGAAAGTCCGTGCGGTCCGCCTTCAAAGACGTGCAGCTCATAAGGGATGCCGTGCTTCGCAAGCTCCATGGCAAACCGCAGGGAATGCCGCGCGTCGACCAGATCGTCCTGCGCCGTGTGCCACAGGAACGTCGGAGGGGTATGGGCGCCCACATGGCACACAGGGCTCCTGGCCACAAGCTGCTCGCGGGTTGGCTCCACTGTGCCGAAAACAGCCACATTGACCTTCCTCCACAGCTCCATCTTCATTTCCAGTTCCTGCGGCAGCGCCGATCCCTGTACCGATGGTTGCCCATTGGCCGCGGGCTGCCCGGCGGACTGCGCATACTGCTCCAGCATGAGCAGGTAATCCAGCAGGGCATATCCGAGGACGAGAGCGTTGGGCCGGAGCCGTTCACTGTCCACCGACAACCGTTCCCGCAAGAACGGCTCCTGCCAGTGAACGCCCAGGCTGGCCGCCAGATGTCCGCCCGCCGAAAAACCGACGACGACGATCTGATCGGGATCGACCTGCCACTCTTCCGCGTGCTCCCTGACAATAGTGACCGCTTTCGCCAGATCCAGAAGCGGCTGCGGGTATACGGAACGGGGGTTGCCTTCCCTCTGCAAGGTCCGGTCCAACGTCCCGTAGTATGTCGTGTAACGAAGCACAAAGGCGTGATATCCTTTGGCCAGAAACCGCATGGCGACGGGTTCCGCTTCCCGGTCCGAGGTGCCCAGATAGGCGCCTCCGGGGCAGATGATGGCTGCGGGGCGGCGGCCGATGGCCGACAACTCAGGGGAACCTTTCAACCGGTAGCATTCCAGCAGGGCATCTCCCCCGCCGGACCAGACTGGAATTTGTTCTGCAAGCATTGTCCAAAACCTCCTGAAGAACAAGATGCCAAATGTGCAGTGGCTTACTGATTCTATTCTTCTTCCGGCCGTTGAAACCCTTTTTGTGGCCCGATCCGGCTCATGGACGGACGAAAACAAGAAAAACGGCGCGTCACTGCGCCGCCTGTGCGGAAATATACGAATTGGCATCGCCCATGCTGGAATCGCCGTTTTTTACAGAGCGATCTGATCCTTGATCAGCTTCAAAATTTTTTTCTCCAGCCTTGAAACCTGCACCTGGGAAATACCCAGGCGCTCCGCCACCTCCGACTGGGTCTGGTCCTTGAAATACCGCAGGTAAACGATGAGCCTTTCCCGCTCCGACAAATTGTTGATCGCTTCCCCCAGCGCCATCCGGTCGAACCATTTTTCATGGTTTTCGTCGGCAATTTGGTCCATGAGGGTGATCGGGTCGCCGTCGTTTTCAAAAACCGTCTCATGAATCGAGGAAGGAGGCTTGTTCGCCTCCTGGGCGAGCACGATCTCCTCCGGGGTCACCTGCAGCGCGTCGGCCAGTTCCTTGATCGTCGGCTGGCGCCCCAGCGTTTTGGACAGTTCGTCTTTCATTTTGCGAATTTTGTTGGCCATCTCCTTGAGCGAGCGGCTCACCTTGACGGTTCCGTCGTCTCGCAGAAACCGCTGGATTTCCCCGATGATCATCGGAACAGCGTAGGTGGAAAACTTGACGTCGTAGGACAGATCAAATTTGTCCACGGACTTGAGCAGCCCGATGCAGCCAATCTGAAACAGATCGTCCGGCTCATATCCGCGGTTGAGAAAGCGCTGGACAACCGACCATACGAGCCGGATGTTGCAGTTGACGAGGGTGTCGCGCGCCCGGGCATCTCCCGCCTGGCTCAGGGCAATGAGCCGCTTGACTTCGGCATCATCCAGATGACAGTGGGCAGCATGATTCAGGTCCACTTCCATGGCCAACGCCCCTAATTGTACATCGCTTGTTTGGACAAGATCCGTTTTTTCATGCGAAGCACGGTGCCCCTGCCGGGAGTCGAGGCGACTTCGAACTCGTCCATAAAGCTTTCCATGATCGTGAATCCCATGCCGGAGCGCTCCAGTTCCGGCCTGGACGTGTACAGCGGCTGCCGGGCCAGTTCCACGTCCTCGATGCCCTTCCCCTCATCCTCCACCGTCAGGATGACTGTCTCGCCCTCAATCGAGACGGTGATCGTAACGACCCCGTCCGGCTTTGAATCGTAGCCGTGGATGATGGCGTTGGTCACCGCCTCCGATACGACCGTTTTGAGGTCCGTCAGCTCGTCCATGGTCGGATCCAGCTGGGAGACGAAGGCGGCGACGGCCACCCGCGCGAACGATTCGTTCTCCGACCTGCTGGCAAACTGCAGCTTCATGAAATTGGCTTCGCTCGTGCTCATGCTCATGACACTACCCCCAGACTCGAAAGCGCGTTGCTTTCGTTTTCCTCAATGGCCAGGATTTTGAACAGGCCGGACATCTCCAGCAGACGGCGGACATGCGGGTTGGCGCCGCAAACGGCCATCTTTCCGCCCAGGGAGGTGATCTGCTTGTATCTGCCGATGATGACTCCCAGCCCGGAGCTGTCCATGAAGGACACGTCCCTCATGCTGAGCACCAGGTGGCGCACATTGCCGCGGCGAATGGCTTCCTCAATTTTCGTTCTCAGCATGTCCGAGGTATGGTGGTCCAGCTCGCCGTGCGGTCGCACGATCAGGGTGCCGCCCAGAACTTCCATTTCCACATGCAAGCTCATCCCTGCTTCACTCCTTCCCGGTTTGTCCTAATCGAATTCGCTCCGTCCGAAGCCATTTCCTGCCCCTCGACAAAACTAGAAGAAATCATATCGCCTGCGACAGGCTTCGGTCCGGTCCGGCAGGCATGAAACGCCCGAACACGACACAGGGATGCACGCATCGCGGTTACAAGTTAGCACCAGGCTTCGCCCGGAGCCGGCCTGCATGCATCCATCTTGCGCAGCATTTGCCAGATAGCGGATTTGAACGCATCATCCCATGCAATGCCAATTTGCGATCTCCGTGAAGACAATCATGCTGCGCTCGACTGCGCAGCATGAAACCTTCACCCCGCATAGGCATACATGCTACTCCAGCAGGAATACCTTCCCCCATGTCCGCTTCAGCATCGTCCAAAGCCCTGCCTTTTCCACATCCTGCGGCGCTGTCAGCACAAATTCCTTGATCGGCTGCTCATTGCTGTATACAACGATTTTTCCGATCGGCTGCCCCTTGGACAGCGGAGCCTTCAGCTCCTCCAACACCACCTCGTGGCGGATGTTGCCGGATTGGGCTCCTTTTTGGACCAATACGCTGAAATTGCGCTCGGCGTTCAGCTGAAGCCTGTTCACCTTGCCCTTGGCAATGCGAAGCTCACCGAGGGGTTCGCCTTTCTTGACTATCGGTACGGTGTTGTATTGGGAGAAGGCATAGTCAAACAGCTTCGCCACTTCCGCGTTGCGGGTCTTGCTGTTCGGTTCGCCGAGAACGACCGCGATGACGCGCATGTCCCCGCGTTTCGCCGTTGCCGCCAGACAAAATTTCGCTTCGCTGGTATAGCCCGTCTTCAAACCGTCGGCTCCGGAATAAAAACGCACCAGTTTGTTGGTGTTGACGAGCCAGAACGGTTTGTCCGTATCCTTGCGCAGGTAATCCTGGTATATCCCCGTATACCGGGTAATTTCCTCATGCTTGAGCAGTTCCCGCGACATGATGGCAATATCGTAGGCGGTGGAAACATGATCCTTCGCCGGCAGCCCGTTGCTGTTGACGAAGTGCGTGTTTTTCATGCCAAGCTGCCTGGCTCTCTCATTCATCAACTGCACGAACAGTTCTTCGGAACCGGCGATTTTCTCGGCCAGAGCGACGCTGGCGTCATTGCCGGAAGCCAGTGCGACGCCTTTCATGAGCTCGGAAACGGTCATCTCCTCGCCGGGCTCAAGATAGATTTGCGAGCCTCCCATGGAGGCGGCGTGCTCGCTGGCGCGCACCTTTTCGTCCCAACTGATCTTGCCGGCATCAATCGCTTCCATGACGAGCAGCATCGTCATGATCTTGGTGATGCTGGCTGGCGGCAGCTTTTCGTGGGCGTTTTTTTCAAACAGGATGGTGCCGGTGTCCGCATCCATCAAAATTGCCGAGCGGGCGTTGGGCGTCAAGTCGATTTTGCTTTCGCTGACGGGCGCTGCCCCGTCCAATGTTTGCGAGATCACAGAAAAATCGGCTTCCGGATCTGCCGTGAATTGAAGCGCTGCAGCTTGTATTGCGGCTGCGCCCGGCACTCCCGCAGGCCAAACAAATCCGAAGGTCAATACCGCGACCGCGGCAAGCCACAAACCCTTCCGCTTGTGCATCAGAAAACGAACCTCCCAAAAATTTCATAGATTGTTGCTATCCAGTGTTGACAACTTGGGAGCTTCCTATTCCTCATTCAACGGACTGGAACAAGTGGGAGCTTGAATGTGGTTGATTACGGTTGAATGCGGTTGATTGGTTGCACTATCTGGAGAAACAAGCAGATGTGTTACGGTGAGCATGGCATGACAGGTGAGTGTGACAGAGGCTTTTCGGAGAGAAATGAGGTGAAACGGCTACCGTTCGGCCACCGAGAGAAGTATTTTGCTTCTCTCGGAGGGCGGATGAACGCCGTTCGGCCATCGAGAGAAGCATTTTGCTTCTCTCGGAGGGCGGACGAACGCCGTTCGGCCGTCGAGAGAAGCATTTTGCTTCCCTCGAAGGGGGAACGACCGCCGTTCGGCCGTCGAGAGAAGCATTTTGCTTCCCTCGGAGGGGGAACGACCGCCGTTCGGCCGTCGAGAGAAGCATTTTGCTTCCCTCGGAGGGGGAACGACCGCCGTTCGGCCGTCGAGAGAAGCATTTTGCTTCCCTCGAAGGGGGAACGAACGCCGTTCGGCCACCGAGAGAAGCATTTTGCTTCTCTCGGAGGGCGGACAAACGCCGTTGGGCCGTCGAGAGAAGCATTTTGCTTCCCTCAGATCGGAGATTCACGTTTGATCATCCTCACACCCTCGCGGGTAACGGCAGCGTACACAAGGGGCGGGGGATCCACCTTCTCGTCCCCGATCCGGAAAGCGTCGAGAATACGCCGGACCGCCCGATCCAACCGGTCACCGGCAATCACCTCATTGTAATGGAGCACCGCCAGCGCATCACCGGCCTTGACCGGCTCCCCGATCTTGCGCCTCAGGACCACCCCCGCGGCGTGGTCGATCGCCGCATCTTTTGTTTCCCTTCCGGCACCGAGCAGCATCGCCGCGACACCGACGGATTCCGCGTCAATGGCCGCAACATATCCGCTTCGCGGGGCGGCGATTTCTTCCGTGCGGGAAGCCGCGGGAAGCCGGCTGCGCCACAATTCTGCCAGCCGCAGCCGCTGCGGCAAGGCCGAATTCTCCCCATCGGCGCTTGCGGCTTCCAGCTGCTCCGCGGGAGCATGCGCCCCCTGCGCCAGCAAAAACTGATGAAACTTGCGCAGAGCGCTGCCGTCATCCAAGAGCCCCGACAGCAGCCGCTTTGCTTCCTCGGCGGAGGACGCCTTGCCCCCAAGAACCACCATGTGAGCGCCCAGCTCCAGGCAAAGTTCGCGCAGATCCGCCGGTCCCCCGCCCGCCAGAACCTCGATCGCCTCGGCCACCTCCAGAGCATTGCCCACCGCAAACCCAAGCGGCTGGTTCATGTCGCTGATGACCGCGATGGTGGCTCGCCCGACGCGATGGCCGATGTCCACCATCTGCTCCGCCAGGCGAATCGAGTCCTCCAGCGACTTCATGAACGCCCCCCCGCCGGTCTTCACATCGAGCACGATGGCGTCGGCACCGGCGGCGATTTTTTTGCTCATGATGGAACTGGCAATCAGGGGCAGCGAGTTCACCGTCGCCGTCACGTCGCGCAGGGCGTACAGCTTTTTGTCCGCCGGCGTAATGTTGCCCGTCTGCCCGGTCAGGGCGATGCCGATGCGGTTCACCTGCCCGGTGAACTGCTCCCGGGACAACTCTGTGCGAAAACCGGGGATCGACTCCAGTTTGTCGATCGTTCCGCCGGTGTGCCCCAGTCCCCGGCCGGACATCTTGGCCACCGGCACCCCGGCGGCGGCCACCAGAGGGCCAAGCACCAAAGTGGTCGTGTCACCGACGCCGCCGGTGCTGTGCTTGTCCACCTTGACACCACGGATCGCGGAAAGGTCGATCCGATCCCCGGAATCGGCCATTTCCATGGTCAGGCAGGCCGTTTCCTCGGGGGTCATTCCCTGAAAACAGACGGCCATCGCCCAGGCGGACATCTGGTAATCCGGAATCGTGCCGTTTGTAAATCCGGTGATCAAATGCCGGATTTCTTCCGGCGACAGCGCGATCCCGTCGCGTTTTTTCTGGATGCAGTCGACCGTTCGCACACAATCGCCCCCCTGTTGCAATTAAATGAATGATGCAGTCAAAAAAAACCGGCGCCGGATATGGCACGGAGTTTCGCGCCCATCCGATTTTTGCTAAGATATCGGTAAAAAAACGTTCTGGAAACGGAGCATGCCAGATGAACAAGGAATCATCCGGTCCCGCGCGGATCAACTGTTATCGGTGCAAGCATTTTTTTGTCACATGGGATGAGCGTTTCCCCCGCGGATGCCGTTTTTTCAACTTCAAAACGCGCGAATTGCCGTCGGTGACGGTGCAGCGCGCATCCGGCATGCCCTGCCTGGAATTTTCCGAAAAACCGCAGTCGAAACGGCAGCCGTAAAACAAGGCGGACGAATCAGAGTTTGGGCAAAATCGCCAGCACGAGGCTGAGAAACTTCTCCTTCACCCGTTCCGCCGTCTCCATCACTTCCCGGTGGGAAAGCGGCTGGGGCAGGATGCCGGCGGCCATGTTGCTGATGCAGGAGATGCCGAGAACCTCCATTCCGGCATGGCGCGCGGCGATCACCTCATTGACCGTGCTCATGCCGACGGCATCGGCGCCGAGGGCGCGCAGCATGCGGATTTCCGCCGGAGTCTCGTAGGACGGCCCGAGCAGTCCGGCGTATACGCCGCGAACAAGGGAAATTCCCTGCTCGTCAGCCGCCTGCTGAGCCAACTCCCGCAGCCGCCGGCCGTACGCTTCGGACATGTCCGGAAACCGGGGGCCGATCTGTTCGTCGTTCGGCCCGATGAGCGGATTTTTTCCGGTCAGGTTGATATGGTCTTCAATGAGCATCAGATCGCCCGGCTGAAACCCCGTATTGATGCCCCCGGCGGCATTGGTCACAACCAGCGTCCGGGCTCCCAGGGCGCGCATGACCCGCACGGGGAAGGCGATCGTCTGCGCATCGTACCCTTCGTACAAGTGAAAGCGCCCGTTCATCAGGACGACCGGTCGCCCGGCCGCCCGGCCGATGATCAGTTCGCCGGCGTGCCCCTCCACGGTGGAGATCGGAAAATTCGGAATGTCTCCGTAGGGAATCACCGAGATGCGCTCCATCCGTTCCGCCAGTACGCCCAGCCCCGAGCCGAGAACGAGAGCGATTTCCACCGGCTGGTCGGTCACGCCCCGTATGTAATCCACGGCATCGCCGATCTGGTTTTTGTTCCATTGACTCATCATGATCCACTCATTCCTTTCCTGATTTCAGCCAAAAAGCTGGTGCCGATCTGCGGCATCCCAAGGGAAAAATTGTCCGCCACGGTCGCTCCGACATCGGCAAAGGTTTCGCGTACGCCAAGGGAACCTCCCGCGGACAATGCCGGGCTCCAGACGAGAAGCGGCACATATTCGCGGGTGTGGTCCGTGCCGTGGTGCACCGGGTCGTTGCCGTGGTCCGCAGTGATGATGAGCAGATCATCACCGGTGAGCCGGTCCATGATTTCCGGCAGGCGGGCGTCAAACCGCCGCAGAGCGTCGGCGTAGCCCGCGGGATCGCGGCGATGGCCGTACAGCGAATCAAAATCGACGAGATTCGTGAACAGCATGCCGTGAAACGGTTCTTCCAGCAGCTGTGCCGTGCGCGTGATCCCGTCATCATTGCTCCTGGTCGGATGGGAGGCGGTCACCCCTTCACCGCTGAAAATGTCGTTGATCTTGCCGACGGAAATGCAGTCCAGACCCGCCTCCTTCAGCCGGTTCAGCACCGTCGGCGCCGGAGGCTTGACGGCGTAGTCATGGCGGTTGGGGGTCCGCACAAAGGCGCCCGGCTCCCCGACAAACGGACGGGCGATGACGCGCCCGACGCTCCATTCCGGCCGCATCGTCAGGCGGCGGGCGGTTTCACAGGCGGCGTACAGCTCTTCCAGCGGGACGATTTCTTCATGGGCAGCGATCTGCAGCACGCTGTCCGCCGAAGTGTAGACGATCCAAGCCCCGGTCCGCATGTGTTCCTCGCCCAGTTCCTCGATGATCGCCGTACCGGAGGCCGGCTTGTTGCCGATGACCGGGCGGCCTGTTTCCTTCACAAACAGATCGATGAGCTCCCGCGGAAACCCGTTCGGATACGTTTCAAAGGGCGTGTCGATCTTCAATCCCATGAGCTCCCAATGGCCGGTCATCGTATCTTTGCCCGCCGACACCTCCGCCATCTTGCCGTAAAACGCCGCCGGCCGATCCGCAGGCGCCATTCCCGCAAGATGGGCAATGTTTCCAAGTCCCAAAGCGGCCATATGTTTGAGTCCCAGCTTCGCTCCTCGCCTCGCCTCGAATTCGGCGATATGGCCGAGGGTGTTGGCGCCCCGGTCGCCAAACCGGTCCGCGTCCGGCAGTTCACCGATTCCGACGCTGTCCAGCACGATGACCGCGATCCTGCGAAATGCCATGTCATGAGCTCCTTCCCGTATGTTGATTTCTATGGACGGCGCAAATAGACGGCGGATCGCAAAAGCCATTCCACCGGGCCGTACGCATGCCGCCTGAACCACCAATGGCTCAAGGCAACTTGCGCGGCATACAGCAACATGGCAAACATGGCGAGGCCCGCCGCGCCCCATTTCCCGTACATGCCAAAGCCGTAACCGTAAAAAACCGTCGTGCAGACGAGGCTCTGCAGCAAATAATTGCTCAGGCTGGCGCGCCCCGCGCTGATCACGGCGCGAAGCGCGCGGGCCAGCCAGCCGGCGATTTCCGGATGGCCCGCCGACTCCGACCCGCCCACGTGTTCCGATCCGCCCGCGGCCGCTCGTCTGCCGCCGGCAGCCGGCATCCCGGCGGAAGCCGGCCTGCCACCCGCGACCGAGTGCCGGAACAGCAGCACCGCTGCCGCCATATAGAAAATGCTCAAGGCGGGGTCGCCGAACGACGAGGCGAAGGTGTTCCATACATCCACCACGCCCGTCGCCGCCGGATCGGCGAGCCAACCGCTCCACTGCTTGACGGCTGCAAGCGGCAGGCCGACGGCCAGGGCGCCCACCCATACCCGGCGCGCCAGTCTCCGGTCCGAAAGAAACCTCCGCAGCCATTCCCCTTTGGCGGCGGCAAGGCCGAGCAGAGCCATCGGCAGCACGTTGAACAGGACCGCGAAGGGCTGATAGGAAAGCATCAGCAGGCTGTCCTTCACCCTTCGGTTGTGAACATCCGCAAAATCCCCCGCGTACATCCGGTAGGAATCTTCCGCCGCCTGCCTGTCCGCTTCCAGAACCTGCTCCGCCTCCGCCTCAAAGCCGCCGGGCTGCGCCGTGCCGGAAACGTTCGCAGCCAGCACGAGGGCGCCCGTCAGCACAACGAGAAATGCCCAGAGCCCGAACGACCACACCACCAGCGTGCGCACACGGCACGGCCAGAACAGGAGCAGCAAAACGCCGGTGATGGCGTAGGTGATCAAAATATCTCCCCACCACACAAGAAACGCGTGGATGACGCCGAGCGCCAGAAGCGTGAACATCCGCCGCAGCGCCAGGGCATTCGGCCGCGGGTGGGAACGCTCCGCCTTCCTCATGAACCAATACAACCCGATCCCGAACAAAAACGAAAACATCGTGTAAAACTTGCCCTGGAACAGGAACTGGACGATGGAATAGACGGCGAAATCCACGGTTCCCGGTTCGTACAAGTCGTTGCCGCTTATGTACAGCTGGGGCTCCGAGAAGGCCCACATGTTGACGAGCAGAATGCCGAACAGCGCGATCCCCCGCAGCAGATCCGGTTCCATCAGACGCTCCGGGGGCCTGACCGGACCTGCCGACGGGCGGGCGTGCTCCTGGCGGGCATGCTCCGGATGTGCCGCTTCCTGACGATCCGGCTTCGTCATGTCAGTACCTCCCCGGATTCATCCCGCTTTGCCCTGGGATGGGTCAGGTTGTACACTTCCTTCATCCGGACCCGGGTGACATGGGTGTAAATCTGCGTCGTGCTGATGTCGGCATGGCCGAGCATTTCCTGCACGGCGCGCAGGTCGGCGCCGTTTTCCAGCAGGTGGGTGGCGAAGGAATGGCGCAGCGTATGAGGCGACAGGGGCTGCCGGATGCCCGCGGCGTCTGCCCATTTTTTGATGATTTTCCAGAATCCCTGCCTCGTCAGCCTTTCGCCCGAACGGTTGACAAACAGCGCCTGCTGCGCCTGTTTGCCGGTCAGCAGCTTCGGACGCATATGGACAATATAATGTTCCACATATCGAATCGCCTGCCGCCCCATCGGAATGATCCGCTCCTTCGAGCCCTTGCCGACGCAGCGCACAAACCCCATGCGCAGGTGCACATCGCCCACATCGAGTCCGATGAGCTCCGATACGCGCATCCCCGTGGCGTACAGAAGCTCCAGCATCGCCTTGTCCCTGGACCCTTGCGGGCTGTCTTCACGCGGAGCGGACAACAGCCTGTCCACTTCCTCCATGGTGATCGCCTTCGGCAGCTTGCGCGGCAGCCTGGGCGACTGCATGTATTGCGAAGGATCGCTTGCGATGATGCGTTCCTGGGTCAAAAATCTGTAGAAGGATCTGATCGCCACCATCGTCCTGGCGATGGAGCTGGCCGCCTTTCCCTGCTGCCTCAGGTGCAGCATGTAGGCGGTGATCAGATGCTTGTCCGCCTCCTGGAGCAGGCCGTCGTTTTGCCGCGAAACAAAATCGAGAAAACCGGTCAAATCGCGTTCGTACGATTCAATCGTATTTCTCGACAATCCCCGCTCCACAGCCAGATAATGGACATACTGCTGCAAATGGTGCTTCATCCGGCGAATCTCCTTTTTGCTCTTTCACACATAAACGTTCCACATCGCCGCCGGAAAATCCTGCCGAAACATGCCGGACGGAACGCGCAGGCGCGCCTTTGCCTTTACGCTCCGTACCAGTAAAACAGCTTCAGCCTTTCGGCAAAGGAGGGGTATTCCGCCTCGCCTTCCGTTTCGCCGAACACCTTCACCGCATGGCCCTTCGGCTTGCGAAACGGATCTTCCGGAGCGATCCAGCCCTCCAGCCAATGAAACAGGTGCGCCGCCGCAAAGCTGAGCAGCAGAAAAAGCACGAGAAACCTGAGCCTTTCCTTCCATTTTCGCAGCGAAATAATCATCCTTCCACGCTCCCGGTCGCGCATGATCCGGCGCACCTGCGGCGCCGGACCAGCGTCATGTTCCTATCCTACCTTATGTGGCTTGTACCGGGAATATGAAAGACATCTCCTCCAGAGGACGATAGGGCATGTTCACCGCCTCCGCGACCGCCGGGTGGGTGATCGAGCCGCCCAGCACATTGACGCCGGAACGCAGCGGCGCATGGTCGCGAAGCGCCCGGGCCAATCCCTTGTCCGCGATCTCCTGCACATACGGCAGGGTGGCGTTCGTCAGCGCAAGGGTGGACGTGTGCGGCACCGCCCCGGGCATGTTGGCGACGGCATAGTGGATGACCCCGTGCCGGACGTACACCGGATCGCTGTGGGTCGTGACCCGGTCGATCGTTTCGATCGTGCCGCCCTGGTCCACTGCCACGTCGACGATGACCGCACCCTTTTTCATCGTTTTCACCATCTCCTCGGTCACCAGCTTTGGCGCCCGGGCGCCGGGGATGAGGACGGCGCCGATGAGCAGGTCCGCCCTCCGCACCGCCTGGGCGATGTGGTACGGGTTGGACATGAGCGTGGTGATCCGTCCCTGAAACACATCTTCCAGATGTCTCATGCGATCGGCGCTCTTTTCAATGACGACCACATTCGCTCCCATGCCCAGGGCAATCTTCGCCGCATTGGCGCCGACCACACCTCCGCCGACAATGACGACGTCCGCGGGCGGAACTCCGGGCACGCCGCCCAGGAGCACGCCCCGGCCTCCGTGGAACCGTTCGAGAAATTGGGCTCCCACCTGCACGGCCATCCTCCCCGCCACTTCGCTCATCGGCGTGAGCAGCGGCAGCGTCCCGTTGGGCAGCCGGATCGTTTCATAGGCGATCGCCGTCACTCCCTTTGCGGCCAGCTCCCTGGCGAGACCAGGATCGGCCGCCAGGTGCAGGTAGGTGAACAAGATCAAACCTTCCCGGAAATACCCGTATTCGGCGGGCGTCGGCTCCTTCACCTTGACGACCAGCTCCGCCCGATTCCACACTTCCGCGGCGGCAAACACGATTTCCGCTCCCTGGGCGGCATACTCCGCATCGCCGAATCCGCTTCCTTCGCCCGCGCCCGATTCCACCAGCACCCGATGCCCCGCGTCCGTCAGCGCGCGAACACCGGCCGGCGTCAGTCCGACGCGATACTCGCTGTCCTTGATTTCCCTGGGCAATCCGATCCGCATATCCATCGCCCCCGCTTTTCTGAATTTCGCTTCAATGAAATATACCGTAATATTCCACCGGCGGGGGCAAAACATGCGGCCCAAAAACAGAAGGCCGCTTTCGCGGCCCTTGCATGGCATCGTTGATTATTTTGCCGCCTTTCCCCTGGCGGCAAGCTCTTCCGTTTTTTTCTCCTGGCAGCGATGGCAGATTCCCTGAAAATCGAGGCGGTGATCCACCACCGTAAACCCGTATTCCCTTTCCAGCCGCTGCTCCAGCGGCCCAAGCCAGTCCTCCAGAATCTCGTCCACCGCGCCGCACTGCACGCAGATCAAATGATGATGATGATGATTGCTGCTGTCGTTGCGCAAATCGTAGCGGGCAACTCCGTCTCCGAAGTTCATTTTCTCGACGACATGGAGTTCGGACAAAAGCTCCAGGGTCCGATAAACGGTGGCCAGGCCGATTTCCGGCGACATTTCCTTCACCAGCATGAACACGTCTTCCGCGCTCAGATGATCTTCCTCGTTTTCCAGGAGCACCCTCAAGGTCGCTTCCCGTTGCGGAGTGAGCTTGTAGCCCTGCGATTGGAGCTGCTGTTTGATTTTTTCGATGCGAGATTCCATGCCGTTCCCCCCACCCGCCAATGATCGCGCTGATACTTATCATTATATGGGCCGAAATCGAAGAAAGTCAAACATTTTTAGAATGATTATAATATGGAAGCGGTAAAAATGGAAGGCACGGTTACATTTCCTTCCAGGAGCCACGGCAGCATCCAATCGAGAAGGACGGGGGAGACACGGGTTTCCAGGAACGCCGCAAGGGCGGCGCATCCGGCCATCAGCATGGTGACCCCGCTGAACCTGGCAAGGCGCGCGGCCAGCGGGCTTCGGACCGTTTTCCGGAACAGGCGGCCGCGAATCACCGCGGCGGAAAAGGAGAGGGCGGCCGCGCTGGTCACGATGAGAGCGGGGACAAAAACAAGATTGTGGGGAACGATGGCCGCCAGCGCAAATCCGGCGCCGCGCCAGGCGAATTCCCCGACGAAATAGCCTACGGAAAAGCCGATCAACACGCCCTTCAAAAAGTCCAGCAGCAGCACGAGCGGAACGCCGATCACGGAAAGTCCGAACAGCCACATGAGTCCGATCCAGCGCAGGTTGTCCCACAGGGAGGCGGCAAAGGAGGCCGCTGTCCATCCTTCGGAAGATGCTCCTTTGGACGCGGGGCCGCCATGCGCAAGGGACTGCAAAAATCCGCCGGTAAACTGGAACAGGTCCTGCTTTTGTTCCAAGGTGAGGGAGTTGACGAGCAGAACTCCGAACAGGACGCCCATGAGCATCAGCGCGAACACGAACAAATAGAGCGGCAGCGTATCCGCCGCACGGGATCCGAACCGTCTCATTCCCTTCACAGCCTGTCCCCCCTTGACGCTTGCATTTCATCCTATGAAGAAGGGGACAAAACTATGACAATCTTAATGTCCGACCCGGCCGTAGGTTCCTCCTCCGCCGGAAACGAGCCCCAGCCGTCCTTCCCGCATGGCTCCGATGAGCCCGGCGATGCGATCCCCGCATACCTGTTCCAGGGCGGTGACGGGAACGCGATGCAGGATGTTCATTTCCGTGCCGAAATGGTCCTGCAGCCGTTCCAGCATCCGTCGGCCGACACCCGGGAGAAAATCGAGCGGAACCTGATACCGGTACGGAGGCCTTGCCGCGTCCGCAAGCGCGGATCCCCGGTCGGAGATGCTCTCAATCAGGTCCAGCACTCCGCGGACGATCTTGCCGCTGCCGCAGCGTGGACACATGTCGGCGGCGATGCCGGCTTCATCCAGAATCGTCTCGCAGGACAGGCAATAGGTGCGGTGATACTTTCCAAGTCTCGGGTGAAGCCCGTAGTTGGCCTCAATCGTTCGGCCGCCAGTATCTTCCAGAGCGAGACGGAACTCGGCGAAACAGGGCTCCTTCATGCGCATCACATTGTACTCCCGGCCGATGCGGCCGAGAGAGTGGGCGTCCGAATTGCTCAGAAACGGATAGCGGTCCAGCTCGGTGAGGCTCGAGGCCATTTCCGTATCAGCGCTCAAGCCCAGCTCCACCGCGTGGATGTCCGCAGGATCCAGCAGTTCGGCCATGCGGCGGCATGTTCCGTAAATTCCTTTGTGGGGAGTGAACACATGGGCGGGGATGAACAGTCCCCCGCGGCCAACCACTTCCTGCTGCAGGACGCGCGCCGGCACCCGGACGCGCTGCGAGCTGAGATGGACATTGGCCATGTGGCGGGAAAGCCACCGGCTGAAATCGAGCATCACCCGGAAATCCGGCATGAAGCACAGCACGTGAAAGGCCTTGTACCCGGGATCACGGACCTCGATTTCGCTCCCCAGGATGATGGTCGTTTCCCGGAAGCGGATGCCCCCGCCGCTTGCTTCCTCCATCTCGCCGGCATCCAGATAACCGGCCAGTTCCTCCAGCACTCCCGGGGCATGGCAGTCGATGATGCCGATCATCTGGATGCCCTTGCGGCAGGCGGCCTCCTCGGCGATGCGGCGAAGGGTCAGATCCCGGCTGCCGCTGATTTTCACCGGCTCTCCCCGCTCCGTGCGCCCGATATGGATGTGCAGATCCGCAAACCACGAAGCGAGTTCCGTCATTCCGTCCATCCGATGATTCCGGTCAGTTTGTACAGTTCCCAGGCGTAAACCGCCGCGATCGTTTTCGCGTCTCGGATGGCGCCGATGGCCACCGCCCGGCGGGCCTCCTCGAGGGTGAGAGCGGAGCAGGACAGAAATTCGTCCTCATCCGGGGAAGCTTCCCCCGCCCTGACCTCTTCGGCAAAATACAGGTGGATGATCTCATCCGCAAAACCGGGGGATGTGAAGAAGGAAGCGATCGGAACAAGGCGATCGGCGACAAAGCCGGTTTCTTCCTTCAGTTCGCGCCTGGCGGCCTCCATCGGATCCTCGCCCGGGTCCAGCTTGCCGGCGGGAATTTCCACGAGCGACCGGTTCAGCGGCTTGCGGTACTGCTCCACGACGAGCATGCGTCCTTCATGGAGCGCCAGCACCGCCACCGCCCCCGGATGCCGGACCACCTCCCGCGTGGCGGCGGTCCCGTCGGGAAGCGTCACGTGCTCGATTTGCAGCGAGATGATCTTTCCCTGAAAGATCGGCTCCGTCCGGACGGTCTTTTCTTCAAACGCGCGCCATTCCTGTTCTTTCATGGCTTTTGGCCTCCTTTGATTGTGAAGCATAACTTGTCCACCGCGCTCATACATTGTTAGCAAACTGAAACCATCGTGAAATGCGGGGAATGGACCATGAAATGCTATGTATCGGACCGGCGGATCGCCCTTGCGGGCAAGGCCTGGGAAGTGCGTGAGCTGCTCCGGCAGTGGATACGGAGGGAAGCGGACCAAAACATCCTGCTCAAGGATGTTTGCAGCCGCGCGGTTCCGCCGGAACATATTCAAGGGCAAGCTGCGCGGCGGCGCACACGCCGGCAAAATAGGCCGGATCTTCGGCTGGTCCGCGGCCCATGGTAAGCACCCGGCCGGGAAACTCGGCCAGCGCCTCCTCCACCGCCGCGGCGTCCACCCCGGCCAACCAGCGAAGCCGGCAGCGGGATGGAAGCCGGGCGGCCGACCACTGCGCCAGCACAAGCTCTTTTTCCTCCGGCCGCAGCGACGCCGGCAGCGGAAGTTCCAGATCGCACCAGGCGACATCCCTCAGCACAGTCAGCACATGGTGGCTCAGGCCCCGATGGCGCTCCCGCGGATCGGCGAAACTGAGGCGCGGAATGAGCACCGGAATGCCGCCCAGCTTCGCGGCGGCATTGGCGATTTCGCCGGTTTCCACGCCCGTATGTCCAAGCGGCGTGCCCGTTCCGGCGATTCCGGGTCCCATCGCGGCGATGATGATGTCGGCGCGCAGCACATGACGGGCCGCAAGCAGGGCGGTGAACTTGTTCATCGTCTCCACATCTCCGCCGTATGCATGCCCGTAGGTGACGGTGCCCCGAATCCAGCCCAGTTCCTTTAGCGCCGCGGCATGACGGCTGAAGGACAGTGGCAGGGCCCCGCCGTCGCTCATCACATAGGCGACGGACAGCGGGCGGCCGAACCGCCCCGGCCCGTTCCGGTGAAGCCAGGCCGCCGCCAGGGGCACCATGCTGTGCAGTTCCCCGATGAGCACGGGGGCGCCCTCCAGCGTCAGCTCCTGACAAAACAGGCCGTGCCAGGGGCTGGCCTCCTCCTCGGCGGCCAGAACAGCTCGCTGGAGCGAAGTGTATCTGAGCTTCATCATATGGCCGGGGAGGCGCGGATCTTGCCCGGCAGGGCGGCCGGGCGGCTGGTCCGTGCTGTCAGGGAAGCCGGCGACGTCCGAATGTTCCGTGCGTTCCAGTACGGCGTGGACAAAGCAATAGCCGCCGCTCCCGAGTCCAAGCCGAATGGCCGTTTCATTGAGCAGCACCCGATCCCCCGCGCACGCCCCGCCATGTTCATCGGCATACAGGATCGCCTGGCGCATCTGTCCGCTGTCCAGAAGCACTTCCAGCTCCTGCACGCCCTGCCGGCTGTTCCGTGCCCGCACAACTGTGCCCTTCACCCAATGGATCATGGCCGCAGCTCTTCCGGCCGGTTGGCCGCCTGGCGAATGATGGCAATGACGGCCTCGGCGGCCTTCACCAGTTCGCCGACCGGCATCTGTTCCCTGGTTGTGTGGATATGCTCGTACCCGATGGCCAGATTGACCGTCGGAAATCCTTTTCCGTTGAAATGGTTGGCGTCGCTCCCCCCACCCGACCTCACCGTTCGGGGGACGAGCCCGATGGCGCGCATCGCTTCGGCGGCCAGTCGCACAACCGGTTCGTCGTCGGCAATCCGGAACGCCGGATACATGATTTCGCTCTGAAATTCGACCGATGCGCCAAACTGCCCGGCCGCCCGCTCAAACGCTTCGCGCATGGAGCCGATCTGGCGTTCCAGCTTCCCGGCGTCAAGGCTTCGCGCCTCCGCGGTGATCGTCACGAGATCGCAAACGATGTTCGTCTGCCGCCCGCCTTGAAAGCTGCCGATGTTCGCCGTCGTCTCTTCGTCAATCCGGCCAAGGGACATGGACGCGATCGCCTTGCTGGCCACCTGGATGGCGCTGATCCCGTCCTCCGGATTGACGCCGGCATGAGCGGATTTTCCGCGGATGACGGCGGTGATCTTCGCCTGGCTCGGGGCCGCGGTCACAATCTCGCCGACGGGCCCGTTGGAGTCCAGGGCATAGCCGAACACGCCTCGTATCCGCCCTTTGTCCAGCATTCTGGAACCTTTGAGTCCCAGCTCTTCCCCGACGGTGATGACAACCTGCACCGGACCGTGGGGAATGCCGCGCTCCCGGATCGTCCGCACGGCCTCCAGAATGGCGGCGATGCCCGCCTTGTCATCGCTGCCAAGAATCGTCGTCCCGTCGCTGCGGATATACCCGTCCTCATCCAGACGCGGGCGGATGCCCGTGCCGGGCGCCACCGTATCCATGTGGCATGTAAAAAAAATCGGAGGGATATCCTCCAGGCCCGGCGAAGCTTCCAGCCAGGCAAACAGGTTGCCGGCTTCGTGCCCGATCGCCTCTCCGGTCTCGTCCTCCTCGACGTCAAGTCCGAGTTCCCGGAACCTCTGCGCCAGCAGATCGCACATTTGCCGCTCCCGAGTCGATTCGCTGTCCGTCCGGACAAGCTGCATGAATTGCTCGATGAGCCTCGGCTCATTGACAAGCCCGTTTCCGGTGGACATCCCCGCTTCCTCCTTCCGCCGTTTGTATCCGGTGCATCCGGAACAGTTTGTAAGATGGCAGTGAGTTCCTGTACAATAAAAGAAACCGTTCCAAAGGAGAGTCGCTCGATGGGCAGAAAACTATGGTTTCGCGTCGTTATCTATATTATGCTCTTTTCCATGCTGGTATCTACCATTTTGATGGGCGTCTCGATCATTGGAGTTTGACGTCCGGCCAAATCGCAGCCTCCGGCGCATCCTCTCAACGCATCCTCCAATCCTCCAGATGCAGTCGGTCCATGCAGCCCCTCAGTACAGCTTGGTGTCCCTGTCAAACGACTCGATGTTTTCCTTGACCCGCTGCAGGAATCTTCCGCAGATCAGACCGTCGAGGATGCGGTGGTCCAGCGAAAGGCACATGTTGGCCATATGGCGGATGGCGATCATATCGCCGATCACCACAGGTTTTTTGACAATCGATTCGAAGGTGAGATTGACCGCCTGCGGGTAATTGATGATCGGCTGCGACATGATGGAACCGAACGACCCCGTGTTGTTGACCGTGAACGTGCCGCCCTGCATATCCGCCGGCGTCAGCCTGCCGCTCCTCGCCTTCTTTGTCAGTTCGTCGATCTCCCGCGCGAGACCGGCGATATTTTTTTGGTCCGCCTGTTTGATGACCGGCGTGTAAACGGCCTCCTCCGTGCCGACCGCCAGCGAGATGTTGATGTCCCGCTTCACGATGATCTTGTCGACCGCCCAGACGGAATTGACGATCGGGTAGTCCTTGATCGCGTTCACGACCGCTTTCAGCACAAAGGCCAGATAGGTCAGGTTGATGCCCTCTCGCCGCAGGAACTCTTCCTTCAGCCGCGTGCGCAGCTCGACCAGGTTGGTGACGTCCACCTCCACCATCAGCCACGCATGGGGAATTTCCGCCACGCTCTGGCGCATGCGCGAGGCGATCGTATGCCGGACGGGAGTGACGTTGATGTAATACTCGCCCCTGGATCCCGGTTCTCCCGGCTCGACTCCGTCTTCCCATTCCACGGCCGGCCGCGGCTGCATGTCCGCATATCCGGCCGCTGGCCCGGAACCATGGATCGAAGGACCGGCAGTACGGGCGGCGGACATGGAAGACGCCGAAGCGGAACCGGGGCTTGAAAAAACTCCGGCTCCCGCAGACCACCCGTTGGTTGAAGCAGCCGCGGCCGCACCGGCGGAAGTTGACGCCGACGCGGCGGTGCCGTCGCGCGCAAGGCTTGCCGCGCCATGACCGGCAACCGCTCCCGCTTCCCTTTCCCCCAGAAACCGGAGCACATCCTTGCGGGTGACGCGCCCGCCGATGCCGGTTCCCCGGATCATCGCCAAATCGATGCCGTGCTCCTCCGCCAGACGGCGCACGGCCGGAGAATAGCGGCCGCGCATGCCGGCGATCCCATCCGCCAGCCCTTCGCCCGCGCCGGTTGCGGGTTCCGCGGCGGCCGGACCGCCGGATGCGCCCGCCATCCCGGCAAACTGCGGGGCATCCTTCGGCAGCACCGTGCAGATGACGGTTCCCACCTCGACGGTTTGCCCCTCGGCCACGAACACCTCTCCCATCATCCCTTCCAGCGTGCTGGGCAGTTCCACGGTCACCTTGTCGGTCACGATTTCACAAAGCGGTTCAAATTCCATCACTTCGTCTCCGGGACGCTTCAGCCATTTGGCGATGGTCGCGGTGACGACGCTTTCGGCCAACTGCGGCAGCACGATTTGCGTTGGCCTGGCGCGGCTGTCGGACATGCCGCCATCCCTCCATTCCCACATTTGAAAAGCATCGCTTGCAAACGGATCCGTTCGGACGCCCCGGCCGGTCAGCGCATGGACCGAAACGGCTCCGAACGATACGCCAGCGGCCTGCGCCCTAGAACTCGGCCAGCCGCTTCATCGCCGCCTTCACCTTGTCCTTGTTCAACATGTAAAACTTTTCCATCGGCGGACTGATCGGCATGGCCGGCACATCGTAGCCGCACAGGCGCTGAACAGGCGCATCCAGATCAAAGAGCAGTTCCTCCGCGATCAGGGCGGACACCTCCGCCCCGACTCCTCCGGTCTTGTTGTCCTCATGGATGATGAGCACTTTCCCCGTCCGCCGCGCGGCTTCAAGAATCGCCTCCTTGTCAAGAGGCTGCACGGTTCTCAGATCGAGCACATGCGCGCTGATGCCCTCCTGCGCCAACTCCTCGGCAGCCTGCAGGGCAAAGTGCACCGTCAACCCGTAGGTGATGACGGTCAGGTCGTCCCCCACCCGCTTGACGTCGGCCTTGCCGATCGGCACGATGTAATCCTCTTCCGGCACTTCTCCCTCGACCAGACGGTAGCATTTCTTGTGCTCGAAAAACAGCACCGGATCCGGATCGCGGATCGCCGCCTTGAGCAATCCCTTGGCGTCATAGGGCGTGGAGGGAACGACGATTTTCAATCCGGGCGTGCCGAAAAAAATCGATTCCGTGCACTGGGAGTGATACAATCCGCCGAAAATGCCCCCTCCGATGGGAGCGCGGATGACCACCGGACAGCTCCAGTCGTTGTTGGAGCGGTAACGGATCTTGGCGGCCTCGTTGATGATCTGGTTCGTGGCCGGAAGCATGAAATCGGCATACTGCATCTCCGCGATCGGGCGCATGCCGACCATGGCCGCTCCGATGGCCACTCCGGCGATGGCCGATTCCGCCAGGGGCGTGTCGAGGGCGCGAAGTTCTCCGAATTTTTCATAAAGCCCCTTTGTCGCGCCGAATACGCCGCCCTTGACGCCGACGTCCTCGCCGAGGACGAACACCTCCTCATCCCGCTCCATTTCCTCTTCCATTGCCGTGCGAATGGCTTCAATATAGCTCATGCGAGCCATGGAACCGTTCCCCCCTTATCCTTCCGCATACACGTGGCGCAGCGTTTCCTCGGGAGCCGGATAGGGGGCCGCTTCGGCATACTGGGCGGCCTCCCGCACGATGCTCACGGCTTCCTCCATGAGCCGGGCGTCCCGCTCCTCGTCCCAGATGCCGCAGTCGATCAAATATTGCCTGAAACGCGGCAGGCAATCCTGCGACTGGTAATGCTCCACCTCTTCCTTCGTGCGGTACACCAGATCGTTGTCCGAGGTGGAATGGGGCGACAGCCGGTAGGTCAGCGCCTCGATGAGCGTCGGCCCTTCGCCGGACACGGCCCGCTCGCGCGCCTCCTTCACAGCGCGGTACATCTCCAGCGGGTCGTTGCCGTCCACCGTCACACCGGGAAAACCGTAACCGGCAGCGCGGTCGGATATGCGCGCGCAGCCCACCTGCTTTTCGTAGGGCACGGAGATGGCGTACCGGTTGTTTTCGCAGATGAAAACGACCGGCAGTTTATGTACGCCGGCAAAGTTGCAGCCTTCGTGAAAATCCCCCTGGTTGCTGGATCCTTCGCCAAACGTGACGTACACGGCGGCGCGTTCCTTGCGCATTTTTGCCGCCAGGGCGATGCCGACGGCGTGCGGCACCTGGGTCGCGACGGGTGAGGAACCGGTGACGATGCGCAGCCGCTTGTGCCCGAAGTGGCCGGGCATCTGCCTGCCTCCGCTGTTCGGATCTTCCGCCTTGGCGAACAGGGACAAAAACAGTTCCCGCATCGTCATTCCGAGGACAAGCACCATGGCGTAATCCCGGTAGTACGGCAGAAAATAGTCGTTCGCGGTGGACATGGCAAACGCGGCGCCCACCTGCAGGGCTTCCTGGCCGATGCCCGAAATGTGGAAATTGATCTTTCCCGCCCGCTGCAGTAGCAGCGCGCGTTCGTCGTATTTTCTGCCGAGCACCATGTAGCGGTACATGTCCAGCACCTGCTCGTCGGTGAGCCCCAGTTCCCTGTGGCGAGAGGTCTGACGGGTGATGGCCTTGCTCATGGCTAACCTCCTTTGCGCATCAATATGCGGATAAGATTAATACCTGCTCTTAATACTTAGTTATAAATTCATTATAGCCGTTTTCCTTTCAGATTCCAATGGCTTTTCCATCCACGGCCAGCATCGCTTCGGCAAGCGCTTCGCTGAACGTCGGATGCGGATGGACCGCGCTGGCAACTTCCCAGGGGAGCGCCTCAAACAGCCGGGCAAGGGACGCTTCGGCAATCAACTCCGTCACATGGGCGCCGATCATGTGCACGCCGAGCAGCTCGCCGGTTTCCCCGTCGGCGATCACCTTCACGAAACCGTCGCTGTCCCCGTGGACAAGCGCCTTGCCGGCGCCCCGGAAGGGGAATTTGCCGACCTTCGGCTCCCTTCCTTCCCCGCGCGCCTCCCGCTCGGTCAGGCCGATGCCGGATACTTCCGGCCGGCTGTAGACGCAGCGCGGGATCATCCGGGAATCCAGCGGGTGGATCGGCCGGCCAAGAATATGGTCGACCGCCACGATTGCGTCATGCGCCGCCTTGTGGGCGAGCTGCGGTCCGCCAGCCACGTCGCCGACGGCATAAATGTGCGGTTCGGTCGTCTGCCTGAAAGCATTGATTTTGATGACGCCGTTCTCCACGGCCACATCGGTGTTTTCCAGCCCGATGCCTTCCACATTGGCGGCCCGGCCGACCGCGATCATGCACAGTTCGGCCTCCAGCGCGAGCGGCTGCCCTCCCCCCTCCCGGTACGCCTGCATCCGCACCCCGTCCGGCCACGATTCCACGGTGCCGTCATCCACCCTGACGCCGGTCAGCACCCGGATGCCGCGGCTCTTGAGCTGTCTTTCCATTTCCCGGGAGATGTCCTCATCCTCCTGGGGCAGCAGCCGATCCGCCGCTTCGGCGATCGTTACCGCCACGCCGAAATCGCAAAGGAGAGATGCCCATTCCACGCCGATGACGCCGCCTCCGATGATCAGCATGGAGGAAGGAAGCTTGTCCAGCTCCAGCGCCTCGTCGCTCGACAACAGGCGCCTGCCATCGGGTTGAAGTCCGCCGATGGATCGCGGGCGCGATCCCGTGGCAACGACCGTGTAATCCGCTGTAATCGTCGGCAGGTCATCCGCCTCGGATTCGATGGCGATGGAACCGCTGCGCGGCGAAAAGATCGACGGACCGATCACCCTGCCTCTGCCGTGGTACACTTCGATGCGGTTCTTTTTCATCAGCATCTGGAGCCCCTGGTGCAATTGGGAGACGATCTCGTCCTTGCGCGCCAGCACCCGTTTGTAGTCAAAACCGACGGACTCCGCGGTCAAACCGTATGTATCGGCGTTTTTCAACGTGTGCAAAACCTCCGCGCTTCTGAGCAGCGCCTTTGTCGGAATGCACCCCCGGTGCAGGCACGTTCCGCCCAATTTGTCCTGTTCCACAAGGGCGACGGTCTTTCCGGCCTGGGCGGCGCGGATGGCGGCGGTGTATCCTCCGATTCCGCCCCCGAGGATGGCAATATCCACATGTACGGTCGACATCCGAAAACCTCCGTGATTGTTCTTTCACATTATATGACACAAGGACAAACATCTTGCCATGTTTTCATTTTACCTGTTGCGGTGGCGGAAATATAGTTCAAAATTGCGCAATTGGACACGAAAGGGGAAAAGTCGTAAGATGGGAGAGATGGAGAGGACATCAAACGAGAACAGGAAGGATCAATCGGACATGAGACAGACGTTTTTCCGGATGGTCGCCATCCTGCTGCTGGTCGTGCCGGGATTTGCGGCCACCTACGGGTTTCTGGAAATGAAAAACGCCGTGTTCAACTATATGGCCGCTCACGGCAACGAACAGGGCACCTCCGCTTTCAACTGGCTGCAGTTCCTCATCGGGCTCGCGCTGTTTGCGGGAGGCGTCGGGTTTATCGGCGGATGGATCTTTTATCGGGATCGCAAGCGCAACTATGTGGCGCCCCGCTTCAAGTCCAGAAAAAAGGAACAGGAATAGCCGCGAACCGGAAGGCTTTACGGCTGCGGACGGCCAAGCCGGTCAAGCCAGGACAAGATCCTGTTCCTGTCGATGAGCCTCGTCAGCGACCGCCTTTCCGCGAACCAATGGAACAAAGCCAGCATCGCCGCAATCCCCCACAGGAAAGCCGCAGGCAATGCAGCCGCGGCGGTCAGACCGAGGGCGAAGCCGAGCAGGTTGGCCCCGGTATCGCCGAGCATCGCCCTTGCCTTAAGATCCCTGGGCAGCAGGACCGCGGCGCCGGCGAGCGCCGGCGCGAGATATCGCAGTTCGGCGGCGGCCCTGCCGGCTCCAATGGCGATCACCGCGGCGGACAGCAGGAAAAACACCTTCAGCGCCCGTCCCGGCCGCAAATCGACCAGGTTGAAGGCGTTGGTCATGAGCGTGATGACAAGCCATTGCGAAACGATCTCGGAGAAATTCCCGCCCATGAGCAACGAAGCCCACAGGGCGGCGGCGGAAACCGCCGCGGCCTTGATCAGCCCGGTCGTGACGGTTCCCTCCTTCAGCCAGGCGGTGAAATGGCCGCCGAACCCCTTGACCCCTCCATGTCCCACGGTATCGTCCAGCCATCCGGCAAAGCAAACAATCGCCGTCATCAGCGCATACTCCGCGCCTCCAATCAGCGGCGTGTGTGCCGTGCCGGCCACTCCGAATGCAGCTCCATCGGCGGTTCCGTCCCAGGGCGCGCCATGAATCCATCGCGGCATCTCCCAGCCAACCGTGCGCCAGAGGCCGAGCAGCGCCTCATGGGCAAGCACGGCAAGCCAGATCGCGACGCCGGATCCGACCGGAATGTGTTCTCCCCGGTAATTGGCGGCCACAATTCCGTGCCCGATCAGGAAAGCATGCACCAAGGCGGCAAGCCAGGAGCAGATGATGATGAACAGCAAGGAAAAAAGCACGGTGCTTACCATGCCGGCGACCTCCACCTGCTCGCAAGCGCAGCCGCCACCTGCGCCAGCTGTTTCCCGCGATGCCGGAATCCGTCCAGGTCCCGCCCCGTCTCCCGATGGGCGAAGGGAACCTCCACATCGACAATGCGAAAGCCGCGGCGCGCAGCGTCAATGGTCAATCCTACCTCGATGCCGAAACCTCCGGCAAGTCCCCCGATCGCTTCCAGCACTTCCCGGCGCATGCACCTCTGTCCGGACAGAGGCGCTGCTGTGCGGTGCCCGCTCAGCCAATAAATGCCCGCCCCGGCAAGCCTTTTCACGAGACCGAATCCGCCGCGCGCCTTCGGGGGCGGCAGCACGGCGATGGCCATGTCCGCCTCGCCGCTCAACACCGGCTCCAGCAGCGCGGGCGCGTAGCGCGCGCTGTCTCCCAGATCGGCATCGAGAAACAGGAGGATCGAGCCGCCGGCGGCCCGCCAGCCGGTTTCCAGGGCGACACCCTTGCCGCGGTTGCGGGGATGGCGGATGACCCGATCCGCCTGGAGAGAGGCGAGCTGTTGGGTATGGTCGTCGCTTCCGTCATCCACCACGATGATCTCGGCCCCGGCATACCCCGCCGCCGCCATTCCCGCTTTCAGCGCCGCAAGGGTCCGTTCAATCCGTCCCGCCTCGTTGTATGCCGGCAGGATCAGCGAGATGGCCGGACATCCCGCCGGACGCGTATCCCGATCATTCAAGTTCCGCTGAGCCATCCTTCGCCGCTCCAATCTCCGCTGCGCCATGCTCCTCTCCACCCTCCGTCAACCGTTTCAGAACATCGAGAATATCGGCAATCTGATCCGGCTCGTGCAGCCGGTCATAGCTGCTGACATCGATGATCACCGGCTCCCGGACCTCATCCTCGCCCCGCCCCCCGAAAAGCTGCTCCCACTGTTCCAGCAGCCGCTCCCGGACGCCGTCTCCGGAAATGAGAATGATATCCGGCCGCTGCAAACCGGCTGCGGTCCAGCCCCGGGGATCGGCCGACTCCGCGCTCGCCTCGATCCAGTCCGCCCCCGCCGCCATGAAGGCGTAAGCCAGCAGGTCGTTGCGTTCCTCGTCCGGCCGGATCCACATGACCTTTTTTTGTTCCAGCATCGGGTTCCACCGACGGTACACCGACTCGAGGGAATCGAGCCGCTTTTCCAGTTCCCTGTTGAGGGCAAGCTGGGATTCATACCTGCTCATGAGCAGCTGGACGAGGCTGTTTTCCGCCTGATCCATCCACCGCTGACCCAGTGTTCCGCCGATGAAAATCCCGATCCCGAGCGCCAGAAAGATGGCCATCAGAGACGCAATATGATAGCGCGAAGTGAGCATCAGCCCATCCCTCCCCGCGGGTCGCAACCCATATTGAAGAGCACAAAAATCAGGAGACGGCCAGCTTCAGGTAATACCACGCCACGCTGACCGCCTTGCGGAATCCCGGATGGATGAACCCGAGCATGACGACGGGAAACAGCGCGGTCGCCGGGATCATCCACAGTTTTCGCCAGGAAAACGGCCGGTTGTACAGCTTGCTCACTCCCTTGGCATCCACCAGCCTGGAACCGATTTTCATCCGCACAAGCAAGGTGCTGCCCATCCCTTTCCGTCCCTTTTGCAGGAAATCGATCATATGGGTATGGGTGCCGAGGGTGACGATCAGCTCCGCCTTTTTCTCATAAGCGAGCAGCAGCGCGATGTCCTCGCTCGTGCCGGGAGCGGGAACGAGATGCGCTTCCAGCCGCAGCTTTCGCACCCTCTCCAGCCCCGGAGCCCTCCCGTCGGGATAGGCGTGGACCAGGAGCTCCGCGCCGCAGCAAAGCGCTTCGTCAGTCACGGAGTCCATATCCCCGACGATGAGATCGGGTTTGTAGCCGCACTCCAGAAGCGCGTCCGCTCCGCCATCCACTCCGATGAGCACAGGGCGATAATCGGCGATGTATTCCCTGATTGCCCTCAGGTCGTTCTGGTATCCGCTGCCGCGCACGACGACAACCGCATGCCGGTTGGCGATGCGGGTTTTGAGCGGCGGCCAGACAAGCGGCCGGGTGACAAATTCCTTTTCCTTCCCGGCGTAACGCAGCGTGTTGTCGATGAAATCGTTCAGTTCCTCATGCAGATGAAGCTGGGCGGCTTCGTTCAACTCCCGCCACATGGCCATGGTAAACCGTTTCGCAGGAATGGCGCCGGACTCGCCCCTGATTTCAATCCGATCCGCGAGCAGCCTGACCGCCATGCCGTCCGCAAACCGTCCGAAATGCTCCTCCGCGATTTCAAGAACGGGGATGCCCGCCTCGAGCAGCATTTTGCCGCCAAAAATCGGATAGCGTCCGGACATGGTCGGTTGCGCGTTGATCACCGCCCTGACCCTTGCCCGGATGATGCTTTCCGCCGCCACATCATCCAGGTCACGATGCCTGATGACGATGATCTGCCGGGGTTCGATGCCGGGCAACAGCCGCTTGGTGCTGGCCCCCACCCGCACCGTGCCTTCCAGTTCCAGCTCCGCCGTCCCGTTCCTTTGCCTGTGGATCCGCATGCACAGCCACCCTGCAACTCTTTGTGCTCATTGCGAATAGTATTCCATTCCCGCGAGGGAATTATTCCGGTCCGGCTGCCGGAATCGGCGGCCGGCGCGCGCCGTGCGCAAAAAAGAAAAAGACCGCCCCCGATTCCCCGGAATCGGAAGACGGCCTTGCATGCACGGCCTTGCGTGCGTTCCGCACATATGCTGTTTTGCTGTCAGTGGGATTCTGCGCCGGCAGCCTCTCCGGCGTCTTCCGCCAACACAATGAGCTTGGACACCATCGTGTCGTGCCCGTCGCCGCACATGATGCTGCACTTGATCGCGTACTCGCCGGGCTCCAGCGTAATTTCGGCGGATTCGCCGTTTTTGAGATTGACATCCGTGCCTTCAATCAGCATGCCGTGAATGCCGCCGCCCGCTTCATTGCGGTAGGTAATTTTGATCGGCTCCCCGGCGTAAGCCGTATATTCAGACTGATTGAACTCCCAGTTTTTGCCTGTCACGAGTACTTCATTTTTCCCGCCGGCCTCGCCGCCGCCTTCCGCAGGTTCCAGAGCCGCCGTGAACGAAAAAACGAGTGCCATCGCGCTGGCGACGCAAAACAAAATCAGCATGAGCCATTTTCCCATTCTGCATTTCCCCCTACGAGTAGTCCGGTTCATTCATTATTTCATTGTACAAAAAAAGCGCAAAATTTTCCGCATGAACAGGACAACGTTCTTGAACACTTTGTGACAATAATTTTATTCCCCTTTCGGTTTCCGGGGATGTGAAGAAAAAAATCACTTGATTGCCGGCATCCTTACCGATCAACCAAGTGATTCAACGACATTTCCGGCCTGTCGGGCAATTTCAGCTCACCTTGTGCTCGATCCGCAGTTTGTCCGCAACCATCGCGATGAATTCGCTGTTCGTCGGCTTCGACTTCGAGATGTTGATCGTGTAGCCGAACAGATGGCTGATCGAGTCGATGTTGCCGCGCGTCCAGGCAACCTCGATGGCGTGGCGGATCGCCCGCTCGACCCGGCTCGGGGTCGTCTTGTACTTTTCGGCAATGGCGGGATACAGCGTCTTGGTAATGGCGCCAAGGATCTCAATGTTGTTGTACACCATCGAGATCGCTTCCCGCAGGTACTGGTATCCCTTGATATGGGCCGGAACGCCGATTTCGTGGATGATGCTGGTGATGTTGGCGTCCAGATTTTTGCTCCTGGAAAAGTTCACCACATTGGTCCGGCCGTTGCCGCCAGCCTGGCTTGCCGCCGGATGCGCGGCCAGCTGGCGGATGCGGTTGGCCAGGACATCCATGTCAAACGGCTTCAGGATATAGTACGAAGCGCCGAGCTGCACCGCCTTCTGGGTGATATTCTCCTGTCCGAACGCGGTCAGCATGATCACCTTCGGCTGCGGCCTCAAATCCATCTCCCGCATCTTCTCAAGTACCCCCAGCCCGTCGAGATGCGGCATGATGATGTCCAGAATGAGAATATCGGGAACCACTCCGGATTCCAGCAACCGGAGCACCTCTTCCCCGTCGTAGGCCGCGCCGATGACCGACATGTCATTTTGCGTGGAAAGGTACTCCGAAAGCAACGCCACAAATTCCCTGTTATCGTCTGCCAAAGCGATCTGAATTGTCTGCACCCTAAACTTCCTCCTCAAAGACCGAAATTAAATTAAAATTTCCAATTTTTTGGTTTCGACATCATCAAGGAAATTCCTTCTGTCGAAGAAAAAAATCTCTTTTCTTTTTTTCGGCAATGGATTATAATATATATTTTTCACAAAAAATCGATACATTCCACCGTTTTTCGACAAAATGATAAAAAAAGACCGAAGGCTTCAGCCCGCCTTCGGTCGCCTGGAGGAATGGAAATCGGAAGAGGTCAGAAGGATTCCGGCGTCCTGCAGCATCCATTCGATAAAGCACCCGTAGCCGGATGTCGGGTCGTTGACAAACACGTGGGTCACGGCGCCGACGAGCTTGCCGTCCTGGATGATGGGGCTTCCGCTCATGCCCTGCACGATGCCGCCGGTTTTTTCGAGAAGCCGAGGGTCGACGATCCGGATGATCATCCCCTTCGTGGCCGGGGTTTCCTGTTTCGCGGCATACACGATCTCAATATCATAGCTTTCCACCCGGTTTCCTTCCACCACGGTCATGATTTTTGCCGGTCCCGGATGCACTTCTTCGGCAAAGGCCACGGGGATCGGCTCCCGAATCATGCCGTATTCGGGAAAATCCTTCATCTTGCCGAAAATGCCGAACCGGGTGTTTTTCTCAATGTTGCCGAGCACCTTGTCCTCACGGAAAAAATGCGCTCTCTTTTCGCCAGGGGAACCGTTCTGGCTCTTGGAAATGGAAGTGACGGTGGAATGGATGATCTCGCCGCTGCCGACCTCGATCGGCATCTGTGTGTCCATGTCGGTGATGACATGTCCCAGCGCGCCATACACCCCCTGGTCCGGGGCGTAGAAGGTCAGCGTTCCGACACCGGCCGCGGAATCACGGATGTACAGTCCCATCCGGTACGCCCGGTCTTCCACGTCATAGGCCGGAGTCAGGTCCACTTCAAACAGCTTTTCCTTCCGCTTGATTTTCAGCCGGATCGGCTCGCCGGATTTGCCGGCCTTTTCCACAAGTTCGGAAACTTTTTTGACATCGTTGATGCGCTGGCCATTCATTTCCATGATCAGGTCGCCGGTCTGGATATCCGCCTGCTTGCCCGGCGAAAATTTGCGGTCGTCCTCGGTCCTGACCAGATGATGCCCGACCACCATGATCCCGGCGGAGCGGATTTTGACGCCGATCGTCTGCCCGCCGGGAATGACCTTCAGATCGGGGATGACGTTGAGTTTCACCTTTTTGTAGGGAATGGCGCCGAACAGCTTGACGCTCATTTCCGCATTTCCGGTTTTGTGGGATGAAAGGGATATGGGATGGTTCAGCTTCATGGAAAGGGACTGCTTCGCCTCGCCGTTGAGGTGAATGACGTCCGGATGGTCCAGGGTGACCTCGGCCGAGATCGGGATGGAAAAATCGATGTCCCTGGCCTGGCCGGGAAACAGCCGGATTTCATCGGGGAGCGAGGCGTAGGTTTGAAATGGGGCGGATGAGCAAATAATACCGATAAGGGTTGCCAGAATCAGGCCGAAGCATTTTCTTTTCCGGAATTCTCGGTTACCCATGCAAGTCACGCTCCTTTTCTTTAACGCGCCTGACGGGAACAGTGCTCGCCGTTTGCGGTACTTTTAAGGTAACCTCACCCCATCGGTTTTATAACTGTCAGTTATCCCTCCACGCTTCCTTTTTTTCAGCCGCCAAGGCAAGCATTTCTTTGGCGTGCAGCGCGGTCGTGTCGGTGATTTCCACGCCTCCGAGCATGCGGGCGAGCTCCGTTTCCCGTTCCCCGGGCCCAAGCGGCCGGACCTCGGTAAAGGTGCGGCCTCCGGCCGAACGCTTGTCCACCAGGAAATGAACATCCGCCATGCAGGCGACCTGCGGCAGATGGGTGACGGAAAACACCTGCACCTTGCGGGCGAGACGGGCCAGCTTCTCCGCGATGGCCTGCGCCGCCCGGCCGCTGACGCCGGTGTCCACTTCGTCAAACACGAGCACGGGAATGCGCTCGTTTTCCGCGACGATGCTCTTCACCGCCAGCATGATGCGGGACAGCTCGCCCCCCGACGCGATCCGGTGCAGGGGCTTGAGCGGCTCTCCGGGATTGGGGGATATCATGAACTCCACCTCGTCGAGGCCGTTCGTCCCCGGTTCCTTCAGGGCGCGGAATTCGACGGAAAACACCGTTTTCTCCATCTGCAGCTCCTTCAGCGCCTCCATGATCCGGCCGGCCAGCCTGTCCGCGGCCGCCCTGCGCCTGCGGCCGAGCTCCGCGCCGCACTCCAGCGCGCGCCGACGCGCTTCCTCCGCTTCTTTCCGGAGCTGCTCCAGTTTCTCGTCGCTGTGCTCCAGAGCGCTCATCTCCGCCCGGATTTTCTCCAAATATTCCATCATCTCGCGAACCGTCTGTCCGTATTTGCGGCGCAGCCCGTGCAACAGATCGAGCCGCCGTTCGATCCGCTCCAGCCGGTCCGGCTGGAACTCGATCCGCTCGCGGTAATCGCGCAGCTGAAACGCCGCATCCTCCAGCTGAAAATACGCCTCCTGCACCTGCTCCAGAAGCGGCGCCATCGTCGGATCAAACCGGATGATTTCCTGCAGCCTCTGGACGGCCCGGTCCACAAGTTCCAGCGCCGCCCGGCCGCCGTACAGCGAATCGTAGGCCTCGTTGGCGTTCATCGCCAGCTTTTCGGCGTGGGCGAGCAGCCTTTTTTCCGCTTCCAGCTCCTCATCCTCGTCCGGCTTCAGGTCGGCTTCCGTCAGTTCCTTGATCTGAAACCGGTACAGATCGGCCATCTGCAGCTGCTTCCGGCTGTTCTCCTCCCACTCGGCCAGCTCCCGCGCCGCGGCCGTCCACCGTCCGTACCAATGGTCATACTCCCGCTTCACCTCAAGCAGCTCCCCGCCGCCGAACTCGTCCAACAATCCGATATGACGGGAGGGATGAAGCAGCGACTGATGCTCGTGCTGTCCATGAATGTTCACCAGCCATTCCCCGATGGCCTTCAGCATGGCCAGGTTGACGCTCATCCCGTTCACCCGCGAGAAGCTTTTGCCCTGGACGGTCAATTCCCGGCGAATGATGAGATCGTCGCCCCTTTCCGCCGGGATGCCCAGCTCCTCCAGCAGGGAATAAACCGGATGGTTTTCCGGCAGGGAAAACACGCACTCAATCTCCGCCTTCCCGGCGCCGTGCCGGACCCATTCCGCCGACCCGCGTCCGCCGGCGATCAGGCTCAGGGCATCGATGATGATCGATTTGCCCGCTCCCGTTTCCCCGGTCAGCACATGAAACCCTTCGGCAAATTCCACGCGCGCCTCCTCAATGAGGGCGAAATTGCGGATTGTACATTGCTGAAGCATCGGTCAACCCCTCCCCGGAACCTAGGATACCATGGACAGGATATGCTGGACGGTGCGCGTGCTCTCTTCCTTTGAACGGCAGATGATCAGGATCGTGTCATCGCCGGAAATGGTGCCCATGATTTCCGGCCATTCCATGTTGTCGATCAGGGCGGCGATGGCGTTGGCCGTTCCGGGCAGGCTTTTCAGCACGACAAGATTTTCGGCGTAATCGATATGCACAAAGTGATCGGCAAGGGCGCGCTTCAGCCGCTGGTACGGATTGAACTTCTGGTCGGCGGGCAGGGAATACCGGTAACGGCCGTCCTCGACAGGAATTTTCACCAGATGAAGCTCCTTCATGTCCCTGGAAACCGTCGCCTGGGTCACATGAAACCCGGCCTCGCGCAGCGCCTCCACCAGATCCTCCTGCGTTTCGATAAACTGGTTTGCGATGATTTCGCGGATTTTCATGTGTCGTTGTGCCTTCATGCTCGCTTACCTTCCTTTATTTCAGTTGATCGGGCGGCTCGTAGGTGATCTTCCGGATCGTGCGGGCTTCGGCATCGACATACAGGATCCCGCCCAGCGCTCCGCCATGCAGCAGCAGGTACGGCAGCAGCCGGTCCCGGACTCCGCTGCCGGTCCATTCCACCGGCTGGCGGCTTCGGGCCAGCTTCACCGCGTACAATCGATCTCCATCCTTGTCCTTGACATAATAATCGACAAAGTAGCGGCTCTGCAGCTTTTCGTCGTCCACATACATGGTGATCGGAATTTTGGTCTTTCCGCCGACGACGGTATAGCCTTCGCTTGCCAGCCACTCGCAAATTTCGTCCTCCTGGAAGTCCCCGTTGATAAAAAAGGGAACCTTCGGCGGGGCGTACATCCATCGTTTGAACAGATGGTATCCCCAGACAAGGAGCACGATGACCAGAACGACAAAAATGGACGATTCCCCGTGCGCCTGCATGGCTTTTCACCTCGTCCACACAATTCGCCGCCGAACGGGCGAAAACCTCCCTTTTTCAGGAAAAAGTCCCGTGGGCCTCCCGAACAACCTGATCAATCAGCTCCCTCACCTTTTCGGAAGGGATGAGTCCATGGCCTTCACTGTCCAGCGTCCAGTGAGCCAGAAATTCGATGTTGCCCTCCCCGCCGGTGATCGGGGAATAGGTCAGCCCCTTCAGGAAAAAACCGATCTGCGAGGCCGCGCCGATACAATCGGCGAGCACCTCCCGGTGCACCGCCGGATCCCGGACGACGCCGGACTTGCCCACCTGCTCGCGGCCCGCCTCAAACTGCGGCTTGATCAGGGCGACGCATTCGCCCCTGGCCCCTGTACCGCCCGCTCGGCCCGCTTCCGCAAAAATATCCCGCAGCGCCGGAAGGATGAGTTTTAGCGAGATGAAAGATACGTCAATGGCGGCAAAGTCCGGAGCGGGGCCGTGCAAATCGCCCGGCTTCATATACCGGAAATTGGTCCGCTCCATCACCTTCACCTTCGGGTGGCTGCGGAGCGACCAGTCCAGCTGGTTGTAGCCGACATCGATCGCATATACAAAAGAAACGCCATGTTGTATGGCGCAATCGGTAAACCCGCCGGTGGAAGCCCCGATGTCCAGCATGACCCGATCCATCAGGTCCAGCCCGAAGGAACGGATCGCCTTCTCCAGCTTCAGTCCTCCCCTGCTGACATAGGGATGCAGGGCTCCCTTCACATGCAGCGGAATATCGCGGGCCACTTTCATGCCGGGCTTCTCCAGCCGCTCATCCCCCGTGTATACGATGCCGGCCATGACCGCGGCCTTCGCCTTTTCCCGGCTGTCAAACAGTCCCCGTTCCACCAGCAGCGCATCCAGCCGTTCCTTTTCCTTACCCATCCGCAGCCCCTCTCAGTTGCTCCCCGACTTGCGCCTGTATTTCGCCGGCGCCTGGACCAGCTCGCGCAGCGAAAGGGCGATCGCCTCCGCCGTCAGGCCGACTTCCTCGCGCTGCTCCCGGATGGAGCCGTGCTCGATGAAGCAGTCCGGCACCCCCATGCATTTCACATGTTCCACCGATCGCGAACGGGCGGCGGCAAATTCCAGCACCGCGCTGCCGAACCCGCCCGCAAGCGAACCTTCCTCCACGGTGAGAAGCGGAACGCCCTCATCCAGCAGCCCCTGCAGCATGTCCATGTCCAGCGGCTTCAGAAAGCGGGCGTTGACGACCCGCGCCTGGACGTTTTCCCTGGCCAGGATGTCCGCGGCTTCCAGCGCCAGCTGGACCATCGGGCCGACTGCCAGAATGGCGGCATGCCTTCCCTCCCGCACGATCTCCCATGTGCCGATCGGAATCGTCCGCAGCTCCTTGTCCAGCTGCACTCCGCAGCCGTTGGCCCGCGGATAGCGGACGGCAATCGGTCCTTCGTTGTATTCCAGGGCTGTTTTCATCATATGCCTCAGCTCGTTTTCATCCTTGGGCATCATGAGGACGATGTTGGGCACGTGCCTCAGGAACGCGATGTCATAGACGCCCTGGTGCGTTTCTCCGTCGGCGCCGACAAATCCGGCACGGTCGATGGCGAACACGACATTGAGGTTTTGCCGGCAGATGTCGTGCACGACCTGGTCATAGGCGCGCTGCAGGAAGGTGGAATAAACGGCAAATACCGGTTTCATTCCCTCCATCGCCAGCGCTCCGCACAAGGTCGCCGCGTGCTGCTCGGCGATGCCGACGTCGATCATCCGGCCGGGAAACCGCTCGGCAAATTCCATCAGCCCGCTCCCGCCCGGCATGGCCGGCGTGACGGCAACGATCCGGTCGTTCTGCTCCGCCAGTTCGATCAGCGTGCTGCCGAACACCTCGGTGTACGTCGGCGGAGCGCCGACGACGGTGAGCACCTTGCCGGATTCGATCTTGTAGGGGCTGATGCCGTGCCATTTGTGGGAGTCCGATTCCGCCGGCTTGTATCCCTTGCCCTTCACCGTGACAATATGGACAAGGGCGGGTCCGTTCACCTTGTCTGCCTGCTTCAGGGCGTCCATCAGCATGTGCAGGTTGTGTCCGTCCACAGGTCCGAAATAGGTCAGTCCGAGCTCCTCAAACAGGATGCCGGAGAGCATGAAATATTTGACGCCATCCTTCACCCGGATGAGCGATTTGAGCAGCGTGTCGCCGATGCCCGGAATTTTCCGCAGGAGATGTTCAATCTCCTCCTTCACCCGCACATAGGGCTTGCCGGAGCGGATTTTGCCAAGGTAATTGTGCAGCGCACCGACATTGGGGGCGATGGACATTTCGTTGTCGTTCAGCACGACAATCATCTTGCGCTGCTCGTGCCCGATATGGTTGAGCGCCTCCAGCGCCATGCCGCCCGTCAGCGCCCCGTCGCCGATGACGGCGATGACCCGGTTCGTTTCTCCCTTGAAATCCCGCGCCAGCGCCATGCCCATGGCGGCGGACAGCGACGTGCTGCTGTGGCCGGCTTCCCAGATGTCGTGCTCGCTTTCCCGGCGCTTGATGAACCCGCACAGCCCTTTGTATTTTCTCAAAGTATGAAACTGATCCTTGCGGCCGGTCAGGATTTTATGTACATAGGACTGGTGGCCGACATCGAAAATAAGCTTGTCCCTCGGGCTGTCGAACAAATAGTGCAGCGCCAGGGTCAGCTCCACCACCCCGAGATTGGAGGCCAGATGTCCTCCCGTCACGGAAAGCTGCTCGATCAGAAACCGGCGAATTTCCTGCGCCAGCTCCTCCAGCTGGGGCAGCGTCATCCGTTTGAGATCCGATGGCTGGTTAACCTTGTCCAGAAGCATTCGCCCTTCCTCGCTTTCCCTTGTTCCCCTTATTTTTCCGACCGCCAAGCAGTTTCATTCCGAGGCGGCGCTCAAGAAAATGAAACAGCTTCCCGACCAACAGCATGATCTGCGTCGAATGGGTGATGGCGAATGTTTTGCCAAACGCCTTGCCCCCGACGGTCATGGCGGACACCAGCGCGGTGAACAGCACTGTGACAGCCGTGTACGCCGTCGCCTGCCCTTCCACGGCGGCCGCCTGGAGCAGTTTGAGAATGACGATTGCGCTGGCTGCGCCGCTGATGATGCCGCATACATCTCCGACCACGTCGTTGCAGAAATTGGAAAACCGGTCGGCGCTGCGCACGACCATGAGCGCGTGGCGCGCTCCCCTCACCCTGGCCGCCGCCATGGCGTTGAAGGGCGCTTCCCTGGCCGCCGTTGAAGCGATTCCCATCATATCGAAAACGATCCCGACCAGCATGATGACGAAAACAATAAACATGCCTGCACCCCAACCTACGCCTTCCAGAATGATGGTGGAGGTCACAGAAAAGATGCAGGCAAGCACGAACGTAAGGATAAATATAAAAACACTCCATTTGATGGAGTTCGAATACGCCGGTTTCATCGGATCGATGTTCTCCTGAAAAAAATGAGTGGCAGCTCGCCGGGTAAACTCTGCGGCATAGGTCCAGTAGGTTTTCCCAGGCGGCGCACCCCTCGTCGCCGAGCGGGCGGTTTCCCTTCAAGGCCGCCTTGATGCCGTCGCCGGACATCAGACTGGATTACCACTAAGCCCACACTTCAATCCCCAACAAGCCTTACTTGCGTAAACAGTCTAGGGGTTTTCCCCGACAGCCCGCGCACATCATTTAGCCTCTTTTGCAGAACAGGTTTCATGCGTCAACCGGACCCGATCCCTTTGGCCGAAGTTCCCGGATCCTCCCATCCGCAATCCCCGCTGCCCCACTCAAGGCAGGCTACGCTGCACACAAGTCTGAATCATTGTCGATCATTTTATGATAAATCAAGTTCGACTCGCCTATGCAGGTTCATACCCCAGGCCGTAGCCGGCTTCCCCGCGGCGGCCGCCGGAAGAAAGCCAGGCGCCACGAATCCTGGGCCTCCGCGGAAGCGGGGTCAACGCCCGCATGCCATTGCGGATCGCCCCACAACCTTAACTCCCAGCATCAGCCCCCGACTGGGCGTCGAAAGCCAACACAAGGAACTTCATCGATGTGCCCTTCGGCGGATTTTTAGGCCCGCCCTCATGATGGCCGGCTGACTAGAATACTGCACCACCCATGTCGCTATGAAAAATTATAGCATAACCGGAATTCCGCGCTCAATCCGAACAACCTGCCAGATTTGTCAATGATCCCGCCGCATGAGGTGCATCGCCAGCTGCCTCAGCCGGTCGGGATACGGAATCGTTCCGCCTTCCAGCGCCGCGAGCGCCTGCCCGGTCAACTCCCCGACCAGCTCGCGCGACCGATCCAGACCGATCAGATACGGATAGGTCACCTTGTGCTGGCGCTCGTCGCTTCCGGCGGATTTTCCCATTTTCGTCTCATCTCCGGTCACATCCAGGATATCGTCCTGGATCTGAAAGGCCAGCCCGATGCTGCGCCCATACCGTTCCAGCGCCGCCAGCTGCCCTTCTTCCGCCAGCGCGGCGTGTCCCCCGAGCCTTAAGGCGCAGACGATCATGTCCCCGGTCTTGCGCCGGTGGATCGCTTCCAGTTGGGCGTATTCCGTCACGCCCTGCACTCCCTCGATATCGTCCGCCTGGCCGCCGACCATGCCTTCGGGGCCGGCGTAGCGGCTCAGTTCCGACACCATCCGGACGATCCGTTCCGCCGGCAGACGGCTGTCGGCCAGGATGCGAAAGGCGTGGGTCAAAAGGGCGTCGCCCGCCAAAATCGCCATCGCTTCCCCGAACACCCGATGGTTGGTCGGCCGGCCGCGCCGGAAATCGTCGTTGTCCATGGCCGGCAGATCGTCATGGATGAGCGAATACGTATGGATCATTTCCACCGCGCAGGCTGCCGGCATCGCCAGGTTGAAATCCGCTCCGAGCGATTCCGCCGCCGCCAGCGTCATGATCGGCCTCAGCCGCTTGCCCCCGGCGAGCAGCGAATAGGCAGCCGATTCCTTCAGGCGGGACGGCATGCCGCATTCGTTCCATCGCGCCGCGAGCTCCGCCTCCACCCGGGCCGCGAGCTCCTGCATGTAGTTTGTCCAGGTCAATTCCCGCATGCGGCTGTCTATTCCCCTTTGTTGTCATCTGTCGCCGGCGCAAACGGCTTTTTGGACACGGAGCCGTTCGCCTCGATCAGCATCTCGATCTTCTGCTCCACCTGCTCCAGCTTCTGCCCGCACAAGCGGGACAGTCTCATGCCTTCCTGGAACAGCTCGATCGCCTGCTCCAGCGGCACGTCTCCCTTTTCCAGCTCTCCCACAATCCGCTCCAGCCGTTCCATGGCCGCCTCAAACGTGAGCGCCGCCTCTTCCACCATCGTTCACTCTCCCTTCATGGACCACACCTGGCAGTCCAGTTGACCGTCCTGCAGCCGCACGCGCACCAGATCCCCCGGCTGCACCTGCGAGATCGACTTGATCACCGTCTCCATCCGCTCATCATACACGAGGCTGTATCCCCGCTGCATCACCTTCAGCGGGCTCAACGCATCGAGCTGGCGCACCGCCGACGCAAACAGCATCCGCTTCCTGTCCAGCGTGTTGCGCGCCGCCTGCACGAGGGCGCGGGAGGCGGAGTCATGCCTCCTCGCGGCCAGGATCACCTGCTGTCTCGGGTGATGGGCGTGCAGGTTCCGCTCCAGCTTCAGGAGCGCCTCCCGCTGCCGCCCGACGCGGGACTCCAGCGCGGCGCCGAGCCGCTCCCGCAGCCGGTCCAGCCGTTCCGCCGGCTGCATGAGCTGCCGTTCCGGATGCGCGAGATACGGCGAGCGGCGCAGCCGTTCCAGGCGTTCCCGGCGGCTTGCGACATGCCAGCGCAGCGCCTGTTCCAGCCGCTGGCCCAGCTGCCATACATGCTGGCGCAGCTCCAGATGATGCGGGACGGCCAGTTCCGCCGCCGCCGTCGGGGTCGGGGCGCGCAGGTCGGCGACAAAGTCGGCGATGGTGAAATCCGTTTCATGGCCGACCGCGGAAATGACCGGTATGCGGCATGCCGCAATGGCGCGGGCGACGATTTCCTCGTTGAACGCCCACAGTTCCTCCAGGGATCCGCCGCCCCGGCCGACGATGAGCACATCGACCCCGCCGTGCTGCTGCATGAGCGAGATCGCGCGCACGATCGACGGCGCCGCCAGCTTTCCCTGGACGTGCACCGGACAGAGCAGCACAGGCACGTGGGGAAACCGGCGGCGAAGCGTCGTGAGGATGTCCTGGATGGCGGCGCCGGTCGGCGAGGTGATGACGCCGACAGCCCGGGGAAACCGGGGAATCGGCTTTTTGCGCGCGGCGTCGAACAGCCCCTCCTCCTCCAGCTTCCGCTTCAGCTGTTCAAAGGCGACGTACAGGCTGCCAATGCCGTCCGGCTGCATCTGAACGACATAAAACTGATACTGCCCGTCCCGCTCGTAAACGGACACCTGCCCGCGTGCGATCACCTTCGCCCCCTCCCGGGGCATGAACGGCAAATGGCGGTTGAACTGGGCAAACATGACGCACCGGATGCGGCTGTCCTTGTCCTTCAGCGTGAAATACATGTGCCCGCTCGTATGATGGGTGAAATTGGAAATTTCCCCGGACACCCACACGTTTTGCAGCAGTTCGTCGCCCTCCAGCCGCTGCTTGATGTACCGGGTCAGGTCCCGCACCGTCCAGACCGGACGCTCGTTCATCATCTGCGCATGCGCCTCTGCCCGCATCCTTACAGCCCCTTGCCGGCTTTGGCCGCCAGCACCGTGTTTTTCATGAGCATGGCGATCGTCATCGGGCCGACGCCGCCGGGCACCGGCGTGATGAATCCGGCCACTTCCGCCGCTTCCTCGAACCGGACATCTCCCGCCGGGGCGCCGACGTCAATGACCGCCGCCCCCGGCTTGATATGTTCGGCTCCGATCAGGCCGGGACGTCCCGCGGCGACGACGAGAATATCCGCCTGCCGCGTCACATCCGGCAAATTCGCGGTGCGGGAATGGCATACCGTCACCGTCGCGTGTTCGCGGAGCAGCATCGATGCCACCGGCTTGCCGACGATGTTGCTGCGTCCGACGACGACGGCGTGCTTGCCGGCCATTTCCAGGCCTGACCGGCGGATGAGCTCGATGATTCCGGAAGGCGTGCACGGCTTCAGGCAGTCGTCCTGGCCGATGTGAAGCTTGCCGACGTTGACCGGATGAAAGCCGTCCACATCCTTTTCCGCCGCGATCGCCTCGATGACCGCATGCTCATCGATATGATCCGGCAGCGGCAGCTGCACCAGGATGCCGTGAATGCCGCGATCGCCGTTCAGTTTGTCGATCAGCCGCACCAGTTCCGCCTGGGTGGTCGCCGCCGGCAAATGATGCACTTCGGAGCGCATGCCGAGCTTTTCGCACGTTTTGGCCTTCATGCCGACGTACTGCCGGGATGCCGGATCGTCGCCAACGAGCACGACGGCCAACCCCGGATGAACGCCCTGCTCCTTGAGCCGCTCCACCTCGCGCCCCAACTCCTCGAGAATCGCATCGCGAACGGCTCTTCCGTTGATGATGTTTGCAGCCACGCTGTTTCCCCACTTTCCGGTTTTCAGACTTGCATTCTGGAGCGAATGCGCTCCTCTTCCTGGATCATTTTCCCCAAAACCCCGTTGACGAACCTGCCCGATTCCTCTGTGCCGAAGTATTTGGCCAGTTCGATCGCCTCGTTGACGGCGACCTTCGGAGGAATCGTTTCGCCGAAGGCCTCTTCGCCGTACAGCATTTCATACACAGCCAGCCGCAGGATTTGCCGGTCCACCCGGGACAGCCGCTCCAGCCTCCAGCCTTTCAGATAGCCGGAAAGCAGCCCGTCGATTTCTTCCCTGCGTGAAAACGTGCCCTCCACCAGCCTGAGCACCGCGTCCAGATGGTGCGGCTCCAGTTCGGCCGGATGCGGGGCATCATCCGCGTCGCCATCCCGGCCCGACTCGATGGCGGCCTGCACCGCTTGCGGCGCCGGCACGCCATTCATCTCCATATGGTAAAGGCTTTGGATGGCGTACTCCCGCGCCAGTCTCCTTTTCATGAAAAGTTCCTCCAATGGAAGGGAATCAAATCACATGACCATGTATTCTTTCCAATCATTGTTGCCATCATGGCGGCAAATTAAATATACCATACCTTAAGACCGGTTTGGGCCGATGATTTCTACTTGAATCCATGCCACCGTTCGGTCAGCCAACGGTACAGGCGCAGAACATCTTCCGCCAGTTCCCCTCTTTCCAGTTTCCGGCCGACATACAGGCAGGCGGCCATGATGAAGGCGAACACCAGCATGTCCCAAAAACCGAAAAAAAGATAGATGGCGCCAAAAAACAGCCCGGCCGCCGCGCCGATGCACAGGCCCCGATGTTGTTCCCACAACTGTCTCCACATCGGTCCCGTCACCTCATTCCACCCTGCTGCGAATGGCGGGAGTATGAATGACGTTGGCCACGTAAACCGAAACATCCGCAACGGGAAGGCCCGTGACCTCCTCGACCATCGCCTTGACCGTCCTCTGCAGCGTTTCCGACATCTCCGGAATCGGCTGATCCCCGTCCACCATCGCCTTCAGGCGAATGGACAGTCCCGCTTCCGTCACCTGTACCCTGGCATGGAGCTCCTTCGCTTCCCGGACCCGGGATCCCGCCTTCAGCGCAAGGTTCTCGATCGTATCCAGGGAAATCCGAATGTCGCCGAGCTCCGTGCGCTGGTCAATGGACGTGACCTTCTCGCGCCCGGAGCGGGCGGATATGTACAAAAAGCGGAGGCTGACAAGAAATAGCGCCAGTCCCGTGATGACAATGACGGCTTTCTGCGTGTTGGTCCCATCGGCCATGCGCGGGTCGAGCCAATCCGGAAGCCTGTTGAATCCGTACAGCATGACGCCGACCGCGCAAAGGGCCGTAAAAAGGCTGTAAAGGAACATGAGCAGCCTGTCCAGCATTTTGACCATGGAGCTTGTCCCTCCTTTCAGGAAATAGCAAACCCCCGCAGTCGCCCGGCGCTCTCGGGGGTTTTGGTGCGCACGCCGCTACATGACCCGCATGAGCGGCGCTGCTTCTGCTTGCTGTTGGGCCGGAACATGCACACCAAGAATGTGCACATGGACGTGAGCGACCTGAAGACCGGTCATCGACTCGATGGCCCGTTTCACATTTTGCTGGACGGCCTCCGCCAGCCTCGGGATGCGGTGGCCGTACTCCACCGCGACGGAAACGTCCACCTCCAGCTCCCGGTCGCCGACGGTGACCTTCACTCCCCTGGAAGAAGGCTTTTTGCCGATCAGCTCCACGATTCCGGCCGCGCCGCCCGCACCCGCTCCGGCGACGCCCGGCACCTCGCCCGCTGCCAGGCCGGCAATGACCTCCAACACTTCGGGAGCAATCTGGATTGTGCCCCGTTCCGATTTCGCAACCTCCGAAACGATCGCGGCCATGGTCCGCCTCCTTTGACTGGAATGTCGTCACGCTCAATGCGCATGTCAGCGTTGTCTCGCTCTCTGTTTTATTAATATAGCACCGGGGAAATTTTATGACAAACCGGGATCGATCCCGGCATTTATGTCCAGGCGGGAGAGGTCCAATGATCAGCTTTCCCAGACGTTGTGTTCCTCCAGGAACTTGATGTCAAAATCGCCGCGCAAAAATTTCTCGTGCTCCAGCACCTTCAGATGAAACGGAATCGTGGTGCTGACGCCGTCCAGGCCAAATTCGTTCAGCGCCCTCTTCATGCGGAGAATCGCCTCTTCCCTCGTATGGCCCCAGACGATCAGCTTGGCAATCATCGAGTCATAATGGGGAGGGATGACGTATCCTTCGTAGGCGGCGCTGTCCACCCGCACTCCCGGCCCCCCCGGGGGCAGATACGAGGTGATCCTGCCCGCCGACGGCCGGAACTGGCGGCTCGGGTCCTCCGCGTTGATGCGGCATTCGATGGACCAGCCGTCGAACCGGACATCCTCCTGGGTGAAGGAGAGCGGCTCTCCCTCGGCGATGCGGATCATTTCCTTGACGATATCGATGCCGGTGATCTCCTCCGTCACCGGGTGCTCCACCTGGATGCGGGTGTTCATTTCCATAAAGTAAAACCGCCCGTCGGGAGCAAGAAGGAATTCAAGCGTCCCCGCTCCCGCATAGTCAACCGCCCTGGCGGCGCGGACGGCGGCTTCGCCCATCCTCTTGCGGATTTCCGGCGTAAGGATGGCGCAGGGCGCCTCCTCGATCAGCTTCTGCCGGCGGCGCTGCACCGAGCAGTCGCGCTCGCCGAGATGCACGACATTGCCGTGCTTGTCCGCGAGTATCTGGATCTCCACATGCTTCATGCCGGTCAAAAACTTTTCCAGGTAAACCCCGGGGTTGCCGAAGGCTTTTTCCGCCTCCTGCCGGGCGGCCGTCATCTGCCGGATCAGGTCTTCCTCGTCTTCCGCGATGCGAATGCCCTTGCCGCCCCCTCCCGCGGTCGCCTTGATGACGACGGGATAACCGATGCCGCGGGCGATCCGCACGGCGTCATCGACGGATTCCACGAGACCGTCGGAGCCGGGGATGATCGGCACATCGGCCCGGATCATCGTCTGCCTGGCTTCCGACTTGTCGCCCATCCGGAGAATCGCCTCGGGCGACGGGCCGATGAAGGTGATGTTGCACTGCTCGCAAATCTCGGCGAAGTCGGCGTTTTCCGCCAGAAATCCATAGCCCGGATGAATCGCGTCCGCCTCCGTCAGGGTGGCCACGGACATGATGTTGGCTATGTTCAGGTAGCTGTCCTTGGTGGGGGCGGGACCGATGCAGTAGGCTTCATCCGCCAGCCGCACGTGGAGCGCGTCCCGGTCCGCCTCGGAAAATACGGCCACGGTCCGGATCCCCAGTTCCCTGCAGGCGCGGATGATGCGCACAGCAATTTCGCCGCGGTTCGCCACCAGGATTTTCTGAAATTTCATCTGCGCGTCCTCCCGAGCGATTAATCACGTTTCACCAGAAACAGGGGTTGTCCAAACTCCACGAGCTGGCCGTTTTCCGCCAGCACCTCCACAATTTCGCCGCTGACCTCGGCCTCGATCTCGTTCATCAGCTTCATCGCCTCCACGATGCAGACGATCGTGTCCGGCTTGACCCTGTCTCCGACCTTCACATAGGGCGGCGACGTCGGGGACGGCGCGACGTAGAACGTGCCGACCATCGGGGAAACGATCTGATGATAGCCGGACAGATCCTTCTCGGCGGGCGCCGGAGCCGTCACGGCAGCCGGTGCCTCGGCGGGCTGGGCCGGCGCCGGCGCGGGGGCCGGCACCGCCGCGGACTGGACGTAGGACGCGGGTTCGGCCTTGCCCGGTTTGCGGATGGCGATCCGCGCGCCCTCTTTTTCAATTTCCAGCTCGCTGATGGATGTCTGGTCCACCAGCTTGATCAGTTCCTTTATTTCGCTCATCTTGAACATATGTATTCACTCCTTGGGTCTCTCTCAATCGCCAGGAGCCAGGCCAAAGTCCTCCGGGCAGTCAAGCGTAACGTTAAGTATTATATCATAATCTTTTCCTGCGGACGAACACAATTCCAAGAAATGCCGCAAATCCGCCTCCGGGCATGAGAGGGAGGCCCGACACAGCGGCGGGAGCATGGCGCCGGCTGTGCCAGGCTCCATGCTCCCCGCGTCGCATGCTTCAGGTCGTCATGACGCGCGGCGCCGACGGCGGGCCGTGAAAGCCCGGGTCCGCGGTTCAGGAGGAAACCTGGACGCGGATGCTTTCCGGCCCCACCTCGAGCTCGCTCATGACCAGCTCGATGATGCTGAGCGCCTCGCTTTTCTCCAGTTTCGGAGTCTGCACGACGACCTGCCATTCATTGTCGTTGCGGATGACGATGGCGTTCTCGTACATGCTCAAAAGCCTGCTTTCAATCTGCTCCAGAGCCTGCTGCTGCAGCTGCAGCTCGGCCACCGTCTCCAGCGCCTCGGCGATTTCCGCGTTCGTCTTGGCCGAATCATTGGCAATGCCGTACAGCCGTTCGATTTCCCGGGAGAACCAGTCTTCCCGTTCCATCTCCAGCCGCAGGAAGTAATCGCTGCCGGAGACAGCCGCCGCCTGGGATTTCAGCAGATCCAGCACCGATTCGTCGCCCCGCTGTCCGGTTCCCGAGCCCGTTCCGTAAAAGGCTCCCTCGTCCACGATTTCCAGTTCATCCCCGTCATCGAGCAGATTGGCCACGATTCTGCCCATATCCCCGCCGCTGTCCGCCACATCCATCTCCTTGACGTTGTCCGAAAAAAGATAGTAAGCCGACAGAACGACCATGATGCTCAACATCGAAACGAGCCAGATGGTCTGCCTTTTTCTGTTCATTGCGGTTCCTCCTTTATTGGTCATGTGTGATCCCCCGCGCCGTCCCTCCGCGGGCGGTCTGTCCTTCAACCCGGAAGATCCGGATCCCGGAGGCGGCGCGGCGGCTTCGCTACGACTGCTTGCGCGGAACGACGGATACGCGATGGACCGGCACATCCAGTCCCCGGGACACCGTGTCCCGGATCATTTTCTGCACCGTCAGGTTTTCCGCCCCTCCCGCCACCACGATGACGCCGCGCACCTTCGGACGGATTTTTTTCAGGATGATCGGTTCCTGGCCGCCCGACACTTCATACAGCTCGATGTCCCCGCTGCGGGTCACCTGGGTGATGTGCCGCTTTGCTCCGTTGCGGTCCTGCTCGTCGGTGATCTGCTCGTTTTCCGTGACGTTTCTGTACACGACGATCTCCTCGGTGGAATCGATCGTCACGAGCACATCCACCTCATCCACTCCGACGATGTTCTGCAGGATTTCCCGCAGGCTGGCCTCATATTGCTCCTCATATTCCTCAAAGGGACTTTTCGGCTTTTCGGGGCCCGCCAGTGTCTCCCGCTCCTCGGGGGGCGGAGAGGCGCGGCTTTCTCCCGTGGGATCGACGTCCTCGACATGGAGGAAAGAATTCAGGAGCATCATCGCGATGCCGGCCAGCCCGAGGAGCAAAATCCAGCGGAATGCCTGCACCCGCCTTTGCCCGTTCGGTCCCCCTCCCAGCAACCGTTCCACCGCCTGCAGCCATTTGCCCACCAGCCATTCACCTCCTCGCCCAAGCCATGTGTTCTATGCAAACACCGGGATGAAACCTTCACGAAGGATCCGGTTTCCGCACGGTGATGTCGATGTTTTGGCGGTCGACATCCCACCGCTCGGCCAGCCAGTCGGCCATTTCCCGCTCGATGGCGCCGTCGCCCGAACCTTTCCCGCCCGGGACCTCCGCAGCATCGCTCCGGCCGCCGGGGCCGGACGGGCGGAAGGCGGGATTCCGGGACTCGCGGTCCGGTTCCATGATCGGCGGGACATCGATGTCATCGATCCTTATGTCCTCCACCCGCACCTCCGCGATTCCCGGTTCGCCAGCGTCTTCTTCCGCGGGATCGGGATGCGCCTGGCCGCGTTCCGCCTGTTCGGGATCCGCCAGTTCGGCGCCGGCACCGGGGCGGTTTTCCGCCTTCTGCCGGGCGACGACCGCCTGGATGCGCCGGATGGCCGGCTGATCATTTTCACGGACGCCGATTTCCGCCCTGATCTGAAGGACGTTGACCGGAAAGCGGGTTTCCAGGTCGTCCGCCATCGCCGCCTCCACCTGCCGCCGCACCAGTTCCTGCGCCTCCCGTTCCCGCCGCTCCATCAGCCGCTCGCCTTCCCGCAGCACCGAGCCGAGCGATGCCATTTCGGCCTGCCCGGCATTCACGCCCAGTTCCGCCGACAGGATCCGGTCCGGCTCGAAATCGCCGGCCAGAAACCGGATGATCGGAGTCAGGATGGTCAGGATAATGAACAGGCCGACGACGGTCCGGACATAGCGGAGCATCGACTGTCCCGGCAGCAGGAGCTCCACGAAGGTGGCGATCAGGATGACCACCACGATTTCCTTCAGCCACAGTCCCAGCGCGTCCATCATCCTACAGCACCTCCCGTCCTTGCGCTCCGTCATCTCATCATGACCGTGATATTCCCGGCCGTGATCATGATCGTGATTGCCAGAAAAAACATGAGCCCGACGGCCGCCACCGCGGCAAACACATAAATCAGGCTTTTTCCGATCGTCTGCAGGCAGGCGATGATCGGACTGTCGCCGAGAGGCTGCAGGACGGCGGCGGACAAGTTGTAGATCAGCGCCATGGCGATGATCTTGAGCGCCGGGAACGCGCACAGCATGACGATGATGATGACTCCCGCCAGGCCGATGGCGTTTTTCACCAGAAGCGATGCGGTCATGACCGTGTCGGTCGCGTCGGCGAGCATCCTCCCGACGACCGGAACAAAATTGCCGGCGATATATTTGGCGGTGCGGATCGTCACCCCGTCCATGGCGGCGGAAGTGGCTCCCTGCACGGAGATGACGCCCAGAAAAACCGCCAGCACAAATCCGAGCAGGCCGACGCTGATGGAGCGCAGCAGATTGGCCAGCTGGGTGACCTTGTATTTGTCTGTCAACGAACTGACGATATGCAGGACGGCGGAGAAAAACAAGAGCGGAAACACGATGGTGTAGATGAGAGTTCCCACCGTATGGATCATGAAGACGATGAGCGGATGCAGGACCGTCACCGTCACGACATTGCCGAGCGAGGCCAGCAGGGTCAAAAGAAGCGGGACCATCGCCACCATGAAGTGGATCATGCTGTCGATGGCGTTCCTGGCGTAGCCGATGGCGACGTGGAAGCTGTTGACGGCGATGATCACAAGCACGATGTAGGAGACGGCGTACGCCACCTTGCTGACCGCCTGGCGCTCAAAGGCGCTCTGGATCGTTTCCAGGAGCATCCCGAACACGGTGATGACGACGATGGTGACGAGCAGCTTGCCGTTGTACAGGATTTCGTGGAACAAAAACCGGATGAGTCCCCTTGCCGCGTCGGCGAAGCTGAACCCGTTTCCGCCAGCCAGCATGTCGGTCAGCCCCGGCGCCTTCCGTTCGGGGAAATATCCGCCGTATTCGTTCAGCAGGTCGTTCCAGTAGCGCTCGATGGAATCGACCGGCAGATCGTGCATCTGCCGAAGCGCATCCGCGGGTCCGGCGGCCGCCTTCGCCGGGGAAGCCGTTTCCGCGGATGCCTCCGCCGCCGATGCGGATGCCGGCGAGGCGAATGGGAAAAACGCGGCGATCACGCCGCAGCTGGCGGCTGCCAGCAGGAATCGGCGGAGACGTTGGGCAGTACGATGGGCCATCATGTTCAACCCCACATTTCTAGGCCGGCAGCAAACTGACCACGGTTTCGATAATGACGCGGATGATCGGAATCGCCATAAACATGATGAGGATTTTTCCGGCCATCTCCACCTTGGCCGCGATCGATTCGTGGCCGGAATCGCGGATGATCTGCGCGCCGAATTCGGCGATGTAGGCGATGCCGATGATTTTCAGCACGGTTTTCAGAAACACCATGTTCACGCTGGACTCGAAAGCCAGCTCTTCGATGACGCGGATGACTTCACGGATTTTTCCGATCAGAAACAGGAAGACGGCGACTCCGAACAGCAGCACGACAAGGAAGGCGAGGGCCGGCTTCTGCTCCCGGATCAGCATGGACATGACGGCCGCAACCAGTCCAATCCCGACGATCTGGATGATTTCCAAGGGCTTCACCTACTGGAACAAGAATATCGCCCTGATTTCCTGAAACAGATCACCCAATCGCTGGATCACCATGTACAGCACGATGACGAATCCGATCACCGTCACCCAATGGGCAATGTCTTCCTTCCCCATTTGCTTCAGGATCGTATGGATCATCGCCAGTATGAACCCGATGGCGGCTATTTGAAAAATGGAGTTGATATCCAGATCCATTGCAGCAGACCTCCCGTTCCGTAACTGCCGCCGGCGGCCATCAGTACAGCAGGATGGCCACCAGCGCGCCGCCCAGCAATCCCAGGCTTCTCCACATTGAAGCATACCGGCGCTGGTCTTCCTGGGCGGCATCTTCCTCGGATTTCAACTGGCTCATGGCAAGCCGCAGATGCCTGATCTGATCGTCCCTGTCCGACACGCCGAGGATGGAGCCGAGGTGCAGCCAGATTTCCCTTTCCGCCGGGCGCAGGGCCGTCCGGCCCCAGCAGCGCTCCGCGGATCGCTCCAGCGCGCCGCGTGTGTCCGCAGATTCGGACTGCAGCTCCTCCGCGGCGGCGCCGAGCAGGACGGCGACGGGGCCGGCCGCCTGCCTGGCGATGGAATGAAACGCTTCGGCCAGCGGAGTGGCGCCGTAGGAAATCTCCGTTTCCAGCCTCTGCAGCGCCTGGATGAGCTGGCGGATCTGCCGCGGCCGGCTGGCATATTGATGGGACATGTGGAGACCGATGAGCGCGCCGGCGCAAAGAACAAGGATCGCTCCGACAACCTTAAGCATCGCGGCCGTCGCCCCGCACAATGAGGGAATCGGCAAGTTTGCCGGACTCGTCGTAAATCCGGTACACGCGGCCGATGCCGTAGGTTCTCCCCAGCACCACATACCGGCTGAACACCGCATGGCGGATCAACCCGCGCATCATCGGACGGTTGCGGATGTCCTCAAAATGGCGTCCGTGGGCGGTCGCGATGACGCGGATGCCGCAGCGCAGCGCCTCCTGGATGGCGACCGCATCCTCCGGCCGGCCGATTTCATCGACGATGACCACATCGGGCGACATGCCCCGGATCATCATCATCATGCCCTCCGCCTTCGGGCAGCCGTCCAGAACGTCGGTGCGCGGACCGACGGAAAAACTCGGAACTCCCTTGATCGCTCCCGCGATCTCCGAGCGCTCATCGACGATTCCCACCTTGTACGCCGGCGCAGGCGGACCTTCCCGGTTCCATCCGCCCGTGCTGATGAGCCGGGCGAGGTCGCGGATCAGGGTCGTCTTGCCCTGCTGCGGCGGGGAAATGATCAACGTGTTCGAAATTCTGAAGGAGCCAGGCTCCACAAGTCTTGGCAACAGTTCCGCCGCGGCGCCGATCACCTCCCGGGCGATGCGAATATTGAAGCTGTTGATGTCCCGCAGCTGCCTGACGGAACCGTCTTCGAGAATCGCCTTGCCGCACAGGCCCACCCGATGTCCGCCGCGGACGGTGATGTAGCCCCGTTTCAGTTCTTCCTCCAGCGTGTAGACCGAATGGTTTGTCAGCATGTCCAGCAGGATGCGGCAGTCCTCCCTTGTCGGCAGATAGGCGGAGAGCACATCTTCCGTCAACCCGCCGTCCACGGAAACATACCGGTACACCCCCCGGTACATCACTTCCAGCGGACGCTTTTCCCGCACGCGGATTTCCTCCAGGTCGTCCAGCACTTGCTGCGGAAGCGAGGCGATCAGTTCGCGGATCATCGGCGGCAGAGCGTTCAGGATCGGTTCCAGCATGGGACACTCCTCCAAGTTGTCCGAACTTCACCACCATATGTATGCTTGACCATCGCCTCATATTCCGCCCGGCGGACTTTTGTCATTTTTTCAGGATGCCGATGAACAGACAGCAAATTCCGGCCGCAATCCAGGCGATTCTCGATGCCGACAGCCTGTCCGCGATTCCCACAAGACCGATGGTCGTCGTGGTGATGAGCACCAGCGGCCCTGTCAGCGCCAGGGCGGAATTGACCAGGAGCGCCTTTTCCACCTGGTTCAGCCTCAGCATGATGAGCGCCGCCAGCACCTCCAGGCTGCCTGAAAGGATCCTCAGCGTCGCCATGCCCAGCACAAATTTGTCGATCATGCCCCTCTCTCCTTGTCCATTTCTGTTTCTCTACCACTGTATGCGGAGTGCCTCCGCTCCTATGCAAGCATGTTCCTCCGGCCGGCCCTTGTCCCTCCGATCGAACCTTGTGCCTCCGATCGAACCTTGTGCCTCCGATCGAACCTTGTGCCTCCGATCGACCGCCCGTATGCGCATGCCCCGCTTTTTGGGAAACGAATGGGCACCTCCCTGGTTGAACGCGCATATATTGTCACATGCCGGCATCTGCCCGGAATCCTTTGCATGATGCATGAAATTCCTTGAAGTTTCATAGATTCTTTCAATAAGGAGTTTGCATGATGAAGAAAATTTCAGACTTGCATTGGCCCGACATCCTGCAAGATCCGTCGGGGATGAGAAGCCGCAAGCCCCGGCAGTCCGGGCGCACGATGGTCATCGACAAAGGCATGGGATTGGGCGCCTTCGAGGACCTGCTGCAAACCTCGGGCGAGCACATCGACATCATCAAGCTCGGGTTCGGGACCGCCTGCCTGTACCCGCTGCCGGCTCTCATCCGGAAAATCAGGCTGGCCGAAGCGTTCGGGATCGAAATCATGCCCGGAGGCACTTTTCTGGAAATCGCGGAAAGCAGACAGGAAGCGCTGCATTTTCTGAAAACGGTCGCCGACATCGGGTTCACCAGCATCGAAATATCCGACGGCACCATAGACATCGGTCGCGCGCGGCGCAATGAGCTGATCCGCTGCGGACTGGATCTCGGGCTCAAGGTGTACACGGAATTCGGCAAGAAACAATGGGGCTCCCGGATCGACGCGGAAGAGCTGGCGGAAACGATCCAGATCGATCTTGCCTGCGGGGCGAGCATGGTGACGGTGGAGGGCCGGGAGTCGGGAGCCGGCGTAGGCGTCTATGACGAAAGGGGAAACTGCAGGGAAGAGCAGATCGGAAAAGTGCTCCGGTATGTGGAGGACTGCGGAAAAATCATGTGGGAAACGCCCCGGAAGGAGCAGCAGGTGTACTTCATCAAGCGGCTTGGGCCGCAGGCGAATCTCGGAAACATTGCGCCGGAGGATGTGCTGTCGGTGGAGGCGCTCAGGCGGGGACTGCGTTCGGACACGTTTGTTCCCGCATGATCCCTTGATTTCGCGCACGAGGAGGTGCCCGGCATGCATGTGGACGTCATCCCCACCATCAATGAAGCGATTTCCGACGATTTTGTGCAAAAAACCGTGGTCGTCATCGACGTGCTGCGGGCGACCAGCAGCATGGCGACGGCCATCGAACACGGCTGCAGCAAAATCATTCCGGTGGAAACCGTCAACCGGGCCAGGCAGCTGCAGGCCAAAGGACAGATGCTGGGCGGAGAGCGGTACTGCAAAAAAATCCCCGGCTTCGACTTCGGCAACTCCCCCATCGAATACATGAACGAAAGCGTGCGCGGCGCCACCATCATCATGTCCACCTCGAACGGAACGCGGGCGATCCAGAAGTCGCTCAAGGCGAGCCATGTGCTGGCGGGGTGCATTCTGAACGCGTCCGCCTGCGCCAGGGCGGCTCTGGCATTTGAGAAGGACATCCGGATCGTCTGCGCCGGCACGCAGGATCAGTTTTCCCTGGAGGACGGGCTCGGCGCGGGATTGATTCTCCACGAAATGATGGCGCTTCGTGCGGACCTGGAGGTGGGCGATTTCGGCCAGGCGATGCACAGCGCCTTTCTGCATGTCAGGGACGGTCTGGAAGAGGCGCTGTTCCGCTGCAAAAACGGCAGGAAGCTGGTCCGGCTCGGCATGGCCGAGGACGTGGCGTTCTGCGCCCGGCCCAACGTGTTTGAAGCCGTCCCGGTCATGCGGGGAGACGCGCTGGTCGCCTGGCGCCCCGCCGCCACCGCCAACTGAGGTTGTTCTAAAACCCGTCCCGCGGCTCATACAATGGAGATGTACATGCTCTGCCGAACCTGCGATCCGATCCTGCCGTAAAGGGAATGGGACCATGCTGCTGAATGGAGAAGTGCTGCTTGTCATCCTGATCATCATCGGACTGGTCGGGCGTTCGCCGATCATCACCACCGCCGCTTGCATTTTGCTCATCGTCAAACTCGTGCAGCTGGACCGGTTTCTGCCCGCCATTGAACGGCGCGGCCTGGAATTCGGTCTGCTTTTTTTGACCATGGGCGTGCTCGTCCCCTTTGCCAGCGAAAAAATCACGTGGCGGGACATTGTTCAGGTGTTCATGTCCTGGCCGGGGATCCTTGCGCTTGCCGGGGGGGCGATCGCCACCTATATGAACGGCAAGGGGCTGGCGATGCTCAAGATGGATCCGGAGCTGATCGTCGGACTTGTGATCGGTTCCATCTTCGGCATCATTTTTTTGCGCGGCATCCCCGTCGGTCCGCTCATGGCCGCCGGCATCACGGCAATGCTGCTGAAGCTGTTCTCGTTATTGGGGGGCAAAGGGTGACAAAAAAATCCCGGGATCCATGTGGATGCCCGGGAATGTCGATCTTTCGACTTCATTTTCACTTCGAATCCGTGTCCGAAGGTATTTTTGTCGATCTTTCGACTAAAATAGCTGTCCAGAACCGCGGGATGAACGAATTTAGTAGATTTTTCAACTATAATCGTCCAATACGGGGCCACAGCGTGAGGCTGAAGTCGATATTTCTACAAAAACTCCCGCGACGCCGGCCCGAGCCGCGTCCTTCCGCACCTGCGCCGGCCCACGCCAGCCCGCGCCGCGCATGCCCACGCCCGCGCATGCCCACGCCCGCGCATGCCGCGCCGCGCCGGGTCCTGGCCCGCGTCTTATCGCCGCTCCTTCGGCCCGCCGACGAACGCCTCCGTGGATGCGTCCAGTCCGAAGGCGGAGTGCAGCGCCAGGATGATTTCCGTCAGCTTTTCCCCGTCGATGACGCAGGAAATCTTGATCTCCGACGTGCTGACGCTCTTGATGCTCACGCCCTGCCGGTAAATGACATCGAACATCTTCGCCGCCACTCCGGGCGTGCTCACCATGCCGGCGCCGACGATGGACACCTTCACCAGATCCGACTCCGGGCGGACTTCATCGATGGAAAACTCGCCCCTGAGACCGTTCACCACCTCAATCGCCTTGTCCAGATCTTCCTTCGAGACGGTGAACGAAAAATCGGCCTTGCCGTCCTTCACGCCGCTCTGCACGATGACGTCCACGTCGATGTTGTGATCCGCCAGGGCGGTGAACACCCTGGCCAAGACGCCGGGGCGGTCCTCCACGCCGATGATGCTGATCTTGGCGACGTTTTTGTCATAGGCAATGCCGCGCACGACGATCCCCTGCTCCATTTCCGCATCCTCCTTCACAAGCGTACCTTCATTCCATGTAAAACTGGACCGCACCACCAGCGGCACGCGGTAATGCTTCGCGTACTCGACAGCCCGCGGATGCAGCACCGCGGCGCCGAGATGGGCAAGCTCCAGCATTTCGTCATAGGTGATGGCTTCCAGCTTGCGCGCCCGCCGGACGATCCGCGGATCGGTGGAATAAACTCCGTCCACATCGGTGTAGATTTCGCACAGGTCGGCGTTGATGGCGGCGGCGAGGGCGACCGCGGTCGTGTCCGACCCGCCGCGTCCGAGGGTGGTGATTTCGCCGTCTTCGGTGATCCCCTGAAAACCGGCCACCACGACGATCTTGTCCTGGTCAAGCGATTCCAGGATCCTGCGCGGTTTGATGTTGACGATCCGGGCCTTGCCGTGGACCGAATCGGTCATCATGCCGACCTGCCAGCCGGTGTAGGACACCGCCTCGGCCCCAAGCTTGTGGATGGCCATCGACAGGAGCGCGACGGAAACCTGTTCCCCCGTCGTCAGCAGCATGTCCATCTCCCGCGCCGGCGGGTGGTCGTTCAGCTGCCTGGCCATGTCGATCAGGTCGTCGGTCGTGTCTCCCATGGCCGAAACGACGATCACGCACCGATGTCCCGCCTTTTTCCTCTCCACAATCCGTTCAGCGACAATCTGCATCCGCTCCACGCTGCCAACGGAACTGCCGCCGAATTTCATGACGATCAACGACAACTTCCTTCACTCCTTCAATAACCGTGGCTTCTTCTTGCCGTGCCCGCTCCAAACAAAATCAGAGCCGCCCGTGTCTAAGAAAGACGTAGCGGAACGGCTCTTTGCCTTGTGCCCGTTGTTCAGGCGCGGGAAACGTATTTGCCCTCGATCGTGTTGATGATGAGCACATCGCCCTCGTTGATGAACAGGGGCACCTGCACCCGGAACCCCGTTTCCAGGACGGCGTTCTTCGTGGCGCCGGTCGCCGTGTTGCCCTTCACGCCGGGCTCGGTTTCCACAACCTTCAGTTCCACCGTATTGGGCAGGCTGATTCCGATGATTTCACCCTGGTAGCTTTGGATGTTGACTTCCATGTTTTCCTTCAGGAAATTCAGCTCCCACTCCAGCTGATCGGAGGTGAGGGTGATCTGGTCGAACGTTTCATTGTCCATGAACGTATGCTCATTGCCGCTCGCATACAGGTACTGCATTTTCCGGTTTTCCACCATCGCCCGGTTCACCACTTCGCCCGCGCGGAAGGTGCGCTCGACGATGTTGCCGTTGCGCAGGTTTTTCAGCCTGGCGCGCACGAACGCCGCACCCTTGCCGGGCTTCACATGCTGGAAATCCTGCACGGTGAAAATGTCCCCGTCCACCTCGATCGTCAAACCTGTCCGAAAATCGTTCACTGAAATGCTCACTTGTCATACCTCCTGGTTCCATTCGCCGGACCCTGGACGTCGCGGCCGCCAAACCCCGCGGCGATCAACCGCGAAGTCATCAGACCTTGCGGCCATCAGTCCAGCACGATGAATTCTTTTGCGGAAAAAGTCAATCGTTCTGCGCCGGTTTCCGTGATCACGACGTCGTCCTCGATGCGGACGCCGCCGAAGCCGGGCAAATAAATGCCCGGTTCCACCGTCACCGTCATGCCCGGCTGCAGCACCGTGCTGCTGGCCAGGGACAGACGGGGAGCTTCGTGGATTTCCATGCCCAGTCCATGACCCGTTCCGTGCCCGAAATAATCACTATAACCATAACGCTTGATGACGTCCCTCGTCAAGGCGTCCGCCTCGCTTCCGGTCATGCCGGGGCGGATGCGCTCCAGGGCGTTGAGCTGCGCCTCCAGGACGATATCGTAGATTTCCCGATGCCTGTCCGCCGGTTTGCCGACCATGACCGTGCGGGTCAAATCGGAACAATATCCCCGGTAGTAGGCGCCGAAGTCGAAAGTGACCAGTTCTCCCGCGCCGATCACCTTGTCGCTGGCCACGCCGTGGGGCAGCGCGGAGCGCTCGCCGGAGGCAACGATGGTGTCGAAGCTGGAGGAGGCGGCTCCCTTCCTGCGCATGAACATTTCCAGTTCCAGGGCCAGCTCCCTTTCCGTGACCCCGGGCCTCGTCACCGTCAGGATGTGGGAAAACGCCTCATCGGCGATGCGCGCGGCCTCTCGCATGATGGCGAGCTCGGTCTCATCCTTGATCATGCGGAGTTCTTCCACAAGTCCTTCGACGGGCACCAGTTCCATCCCCGCGAGTTCCTTCGCATATGAAGCGTAGGTTCCATAGGTGACATGATCCTGTTCAAAACCGATGGAACGGATCCGCCCGTCCTCCAGAATCGGACGGACCGAATCCGTCACCTTCTGGCCGTGCTGGACGATTTCATAGCCCGGCGCCTGCTCGGCGGCCTGGGTCATGTAGCGGAAATCGGTCAAAAGAACCGCCCGCTGTTCAGTGATGAGCACAAAGCCGCTGGTGCCGGTGAAGCCTGTGAGATACCTCCGGTTCGCCGGATGCGTGACGAACATGGCGGGCAGTCCCCTTTGCCGCATCCGTTCCCGCAGCCGTTCCAGCCTGCGCATCGTAACGGACATATCGTTCACCCATTCATCACATGATTGTGCAGCGCGCGCAGTCCCAGCTCATAGGAATAGGAACCAAATCCGCAAATCTGCCCGACCGAAACGGGGGCGATCATGGACACGTGCCGGAACTCCTCGCGCTTGTGGATATTGGACATGTGCACCTCGACAACCGGCAGCGCAACCGACGACAGGGCGTCGCGAAGGGCGATGCTGTAGTGGGTATAAGCCCCCGGGTTGATCAGGATGCCGTCCTTCGACCCGTATGCCTGGTGGATGGCGTTGATCAGTTCTCCCTCCACGTTCGACTGGAAAAAGGTCAGTTCCACGCCCAGTTCCCGGGCCACTTCGTCCAGCCGCCGCTCAATGTCCGCAAGCGTCTCGCTGCCGTAGACACCCGGTTCCCGGATGCCCAGCATGTTCAAGTTGGGGCCGTTCAGGACAAGAAATCGCTTCAACCTGTTCACTCCTGTTCCAGCGCAATTGCCGCATGACCTGAAATTGCCACTGACAATTGTAACATATGATGGGCGCGCGTGAAAATCATTTCTTGTCTCCGGCGGACCGCTCCTCATTGAATTCAAAGGAGATGGTGTAACCGATGAACAGCCCCCACAGCACAAACAGGCAAATTTCACTGGTGATCGTGTCCCCCGACAGCCGGTGCAGCTCCGGAGTAATGCCGCTCACAGGTCCCGCGACGGCAAAAAGGGCCAGCCACCAGGCGGCGCCATAGGCGATACCCGGCCACGGACCCTTCCATTTTCGCAGCAAGAGCGAATACAGCAGCGCGGCCAGCATGCTGAAGACAATGAACGACAGCCACCCCGCCAAATAGCCGGGAACGGATTTCAGAAACGAGTGCCGGAAATACGGTTCGATCAGGAATCCGGGAACGATGCTCGAAAACTTGAAATAATGGAAAAAGATCCGCAGCCCGCCCCACAGCACCCCCCCGAAAAAACCGGTGCTCAACGCAAACAGCCACGGATTGGTTCTCCGCCTTGCTTCAGTCTGGCCCGATCTCATGTCCGGTTTCGCGTTCCTTTCGCCATCTTTTTTTCCATATTATGCCCAGTTTCAATATGCCCAACTTCCGACCGGGATATGAAAGGATCGCATGAATGGATCGAGGCCTCTCGTGAAAGAGGATCGCAGCCTGGCGGGATGGCGCCGGCCGGAAATTTCCTTTACAATGACAGTAGCTGCATCGACACTCGCGAGAATGCGTTTTTCCCGGAAAGGAGAAGGACCGTTGAACCAGCGAATCGCCTTGTACGTCATCGCCGTATTGGCGGGAATCGGCGTCATCGTCACCCTGCCCAGCAACCCGTGGTCGGTGCTCATTCCGGTCATTGTCGCCGGGGTGATCTTACTCCTGTGGAAGTTTCCGCCCAATCGCTGGAATCGCGCCAATCGTTCCGGCGGCAAGCGCGGCGCTTCCCGCGGTTTTTCCCAGGGCTTCTCCCGCGGCTCCGGACGCCTTTCGCCGCGCGGCTCGAACCGGAGAACGAATCGGGCGAATCTCCGCGTCATCCCGGGAAACAGGAAGGATGAGGACGACAATCCGCCCGCATACCATTAACGCACCGCCAGCCTCCGGCTTCAGCCGCCAGCCGCCGCTCAGATGCCGGAGAAACGCCTCAGAAATTCCTTGTATTTTTCCTCATAATCCTTCAGCGACCAGCTGGAAAAGAACTCCCTGCCCGCCTGCAGGCCGGATTCGTACAGCCTCATGCTCGTTTCCCGGTCGATATCGAACTGGGTCGTGTGCACCCCCAGCGTGGGGATTTTCACCGTGCGGAACCGGTTGTGCTTTTCAATGTACCTTTCGTCATGCGCCTCCATCATCGTCGCGAACAGCGCCTGGAACATCGAAAAGGGACCGTAGATTTCGCGCACCATTTGCTGGTGCCGCCCGACAAGGCTGAAACCGATCGTCGGCCGCGAGTTCCCGTATCCGGACTCCCGGTCAAAGATCCAAAGCGGAAAATTGCTCAAAATCCCTCCGTCCACAATATAAATGAACTGCGACTTGAACGGCTCGCTGCCCACCGGCCGGGGAGGCTTGCGGATCATGACCGGATCAAAAAAATAGGGAATGCTCGTGCTCATGCGCACAGCCCTGGCGATTTCAAACCGGTTCGGATCGATGCCGTACTGGGCGATGTCATCGGGCAGCACGAGCAGCTTGCCCTGGGAAATGTCCGATGCGATGATCTTCAGCTTGCGCCCCTTCAGGTCGCCAAAGGTCCGGACGCGCTTGGCGCCCAGCAAATGGCGGATCCACTGCTCCAGCCTTTCACCCGAATACATTCCTTTTTTGATGAAGATGCGGAGGATCGGCCCGATGCCGCGAATGCGGTGAAAGATGGACGGGGTCAGGAAGGAAGAAAAGGGGGTGTCGAGGATGATTTTTCGCATTTCTTCCGCCGTGTACCCCGCCGCCAGGAGAGCCGCCACGATGGCGCCGGAAGACGTGCCGGCAAGACCGTCGAACTCGATGCCGTACTCTTCCGCCGCCCTCACTCCCCCCGCAAGTCCGATCCCCTTCACCCCGCCGCCCTCGAACACCGCATTGACTTTGATGCCCATGCGCCCACCCCCGACTGGAAAAAATCCCTATGGTTCACATGTATGCGGCGGTTGACTGTCCCTATGTCGGGGCAGGCCGGGGCGAAAGGGAAGTTGTTCCCAAGCAAAAAGGACCCGATGCCGGCTCATGGCCGGTTCAGGTCCGGATGTTCAACCGATGTCAAACATTGGCGAGTTCCGCCTGGATTTTCCGCAGCTGCTCAACATGCTCGGGATTGCGGCGGAAATACTCGAGCAATGCCTCGATGCAGTTGATGGAGTCCGAGCTCAGATGGTGCTCGATGCCCTCCACATCGGTGTAAATGTTTTCCTCTTTCACTCCGATGATCTTGAGAAACTCTTCGAGCATCTGGTGACGGTCCAGCAATCTCTTGCCCATTTTCTCGCCCTTGGGGGTCAGAACCAGGCCTCTGTACTTCTCGTACACCAGATAATTGTCCTTGTCCAGCTTCTGGATCATCTTCGTAACAGAGGACGGGTGCACTTCCAGTCCCTCGGCGATGTCGGACACGCGGGCGTATCCTTTCTCATCGATCAACTGGTAGATCCTCTCGAGATAATCTTCCATGCTGGGCGTCGCCAATGCTCTTTCTCCTTTCCAACTGCTTGTTTTTTTGTATGATACCGTTTCCGGCGCCATTTGGCAAGGGAACTGTTCCGCAATCCGAAACATGCGCTTTTGCGAAAGGCCGGTCCACACACACGGATGAAATGAAACGCGCCGGTTCCATCCATACTACATTCATACGCATCCTTGTCTTTGCGCGATCCGGCGGCAGTCATCTGCGGCAGCCATCATGGAAAAAACAGACGATCTGGGGGGAACAAACGATGTTGGACAACAACTCCGGCGGCGCATCCGGCAGCTTCGGCGGCAGCCCAGGCGGCATCGCCGTATCACCCGGAAAAACCGCCCCTTTTATTCCCGAGCTGGTCTATTTCGAACCGGACGCCCTGGAATACCCGAAAGGGGAGCGCATTTTCCGCTGGGCCAAGGAGAAGCGTCTTCCCATTCGCATGACGACTTCGCACAACCGCATCACCGATCTTCCGGGGTCCAGTCCGCTGGAAAAATACAGGATCGCCAAGCGGACTCTCGTCGTCGGAGTCCGGAAAACGCTCACCTTTGATCCATCCAAACCGTCGGCGGAATACGCCATCCCGATCTCCACCGGCTGCTCGGCCCACTGCCATTACTGCTACCTGCAGACGACGCTCGGGGCGAGGCCCTATGTGCGCGTGTACGTCAACACCGACGACATCATGCGGGCGGCGGAGCGGTACATCGCGGAACGGGCGCCTGCCGTCACCCGCTTCGAGGCGGCATGCACCTCGGACCCGCTCGCCCTGGAACATATCACCGGAACGCTGCGGGAACTGATCGAATTCATGGGCAGGCAGCCCCTTGGCCGGCTCCGGTTCGTCTCCAAGTTCCATTTTGTCGATTCCCTGCTGGATGCGGACCATCGCGGACACACCCGCATCCGCTTCAGCGTCAATGCGGATTACGTGATCCGGCAGTTCGAGCCGGGCACCTCCACGCTGGAGGAAAGGGTGGAGGCGGCCTCCAGAACGATCCGGGCGGGATATCCGACGGGATTCATCATCGCGCCTATCATATGGTATGAAGGATGGGAAAAAGGTTATGCCGACCTGCTGCAGCGGCTGGCTGACCGCATCGACGCGCCGCCGTCGGCGGACCTCACCTTCGAGCTCATTCAGCACCGGTTTACAAAAACCGCCAAACGGGTCATTCTCGAGCGGTATCCGAAAACGAAGCTGGAGATGGATGAAGAACAGCGAAAGCACAAATGGGGCCGTTGGGGACAGGGGAAGTACGTGTATCCGGACGAGCGGGCGAACCGGCTGCGGGAGCGGCTGACGGAACTCATTTCCCGGCATTTTCCGAACGCCCGCATTGAATATTTTACGTAAGATGCGTCATGCGCTTCGTCCGTCACACAATCATCCAGTCCGGCGTGATGCTCTGCAGCCAGACGGACAGCTTCCAGAGATGGCCGGTGTACAGCATGATGCCGAGCGCCACCATGACGCAGCCCCCCACCTTCATGATCGGCTGGGAATAGCGCAGAAGCCACCTTGTGGAGCCCAGGAAAAACGCCAGGACGAAAAACGGAATCGCAAATCCGAGGGAATAGGCCGTGATGAGCGAAAACCAGCTGCCCGGCGAAGTGGCCGACAGCGTGAGGATCATGCCGAGGATCGGCCCGACGCAGGGAGACCAGCCGGCCGCAAAGCCGATGCCGACCAGAAACGAGCCGAAATAGCCGGCCCGTTTGCCCACCTTCGGCTTCCATTCGCGCATCAGCAGCTTCGGTTTGAACACGCCGAGCAGGACAAGTCCCATGACGATGATGACAATGCCCGCCAGTTTGCTGATCAGCTCCCGGTGGCGGACGAAGGTTTCCGCCAGGATGTTGGCGGTGGCTCCCATCGCGTAGTAGATGACCGAAAAGCCGAGAATGAAAAACAGGGTATGCGTCAACGTGCGCATGCGCATCGCCCGGCTCGTGTCTTCCTTCAATTGCTGAACGCTCACGCCGGTGATGTAGGACAAATAGGACGGGTACAGCGGAAGCGTGCAGGGTGAGACAAAGGAGACGAGCCCCGCCCACAGCGCGATCCAGACATTCAGTTCCATAGGTTCCCCCTTACCATTTCCAAACTTTTCTGGCCGAAAGCAAAAGTACCAGCATTACAATCAATAATAGCACAATCGTTCCGCCGGAAGCCAAATTCCAGGCGCCGGAAACCAACAATCCTGTGACAATCGCTGTTTCCGCAAACAGCACGGCAAAACCGAGGGTCGCCCGGAATCCCCTGCCCAGGGCCAGGCTGCAGGCGACCGGCACCGTCAGCAGTGCTGATACGAGCAGGGCCCCCACCGCCTTGATGGCCACGCTGACGACGAGGGCCGTCAGCACGGTGACCAGCATGTTCAGCCAGGATACGGGGAGTCCGCTCACGCTGGCCGCATCCTCGTCCATCGCCAGCAAAAAGAGCGCCTTGCGGAAAAAGAGCACGCAGCAGGCGACCACGGCGGTCACCGCGAAAATGAGCCAAAGGTCCGTGCTGTCCAGGGCGAGAATATCCCCGAACAAATACGCCGTCACGTCCATGTTGAACCCCCGTCCCAACGTGAACAGGATGGAGGCGAGCGCGATTCCGGCGCTCAGCAGGATCGCGATCGACAGTTCCGCGTATCCGCGGTACGCGCGGCGCAGTCTTTCAATGATGAAGGCTCCGAGCAGGGCGAAGAGCAGCCCGGTTCCGAGCGGATAAAACTGCAGCAGAAAGCCGAGCGCCACTCCGGCAATCGACACGTGGGCGAGGGTGTCGCCGATCATGGACAGCCGGCGCAGCACAAGAAACACTCCGATGAGCGGGGCGATGATCCCGATCATGATGCCGCCGATGAGCGCCCGCTGGAAAAAAGGGTAGGTCAGCAGTTCAAGCAAGGTGAGTCCCGTCCGTTTCCTTTCATAATATGACAGTCGGCTGATGTCAGTCAGCCGCCGACATCACCGGTTCCCGTTCCCCGGCGGCCGCGGAGCCCGCGGACCGCATCTGTTCCTGGAACGCCTTCAACGTATGGGTCAGGTTTGTTTCCCTGCACTCGTCCAGATCGTGGGAATGCCGGACAAAAAACCGGATGCCGTTGTACTCGAACCGGGGCTCGTTCCCCAGGTAGGAAAGCATCATGTTGACATCGTGGGACACCATCACAAACGTGATGTTGTGATGCCTGTGCATATGCCGGATCATGTGGAAAAAAGCCTCCTGCGCCTCGGCGTCGATTCCGGTCGTCGGCTCGTCGAGGATCAGAAGATCCGGATTGTTGATCAGCGCCCGGGCGAGGAGCACCCGCTGCTGCTGCCCGCCGGACAGCTTGCCGATCAGCCGGCCGGCCAGATCTTCCACGCCCAGAGCGGCAAGCGCCTCCTCGCATTTTTGCCTGGCGTCGCGGTCAAGCCGGCGAAACAAGGTTCTGCGCCCGTACAGGCCGGACAGCACCACCTCATAAACGGTGGCCGGGAAGAGGGCATTGATATTGCTTCGCTGCGGGACGTATCCGATGCGATGCCAGTTCCTGAACTGCCGCGCCGGCTGCCCGAACAGCCGGATATCGCCCCGGTTCGGCCGGATGAGTCCCGCGATCAGCTTCAACAGCGTCGTCTTGCCCGCGCCGTTGGGGCCGATCAGGCCGACAAAGTCCCGTTCCAGCACGGTGAAGCTCAGATCCCGGATGACCTGTTTTTGCCCGTAGCCGAAGGAGACATGGTCCAGGCTGATGACCGGAACGTGGCAATGGTCCCGGCGCGGATCATGGCCCGAAGGCCGGTTCGGGCTGTGGCTCGTGTGGCTTGAATGGTTGTTTTGGATTGAATGTTGGAGCAGATCGCTTGCGGGCGCGCCCATGGCGCCTCCCCCCTTTCTGACGGCATTTTTGCTGCTGGATGGATGGCAATCTAACCTATTGCACTTATTGCAGCGCCTTTTTCAGCGCATCCAGATTTTTGCGCATGATCGAGAAATAGTTTTCCCCGGCGGCAATCTGCGCTTCCGTCAACCCTTCCAGCGGGTTGAATCCGACGATTTCAACCCCCGCGTCTTTTGCCAGCGTTCGGGCCAGTTTTGGCGAGGAAATCTCCTCCACCAGAATATATGAAATCCCGTTCTCCTCGATGTAGTCCAATATGCTCCGGATGTCCGCGGCGGTCGGCTCCGCTTCGGGAGACAGGCCCATCACCGGAATTTGCCGGAGACCGTAATCCCTGGCAACATATCCGAGAGCATCGTGGGAGATTACGAAATCCCTGCGCGGGGCTTGCCGGAACGCCTCTTCATATTCGGCATGAAGCTGTTCGAGCCTTTCCGCCAGTTCCCGGTAGTTGGCCTCAAAGTCGGCCGCATGGGCACCGTCCGCAGCGGCAAATGCCCGGTATATGTTGTCCGCCCATTTCATCGCCTGCAGGGGGCTGAGCCACACATGCGGATCATATGCCCCGTGGGCATGATCGCGGCCTTCGTGCGCGGATTCCTTCCCGCTTTCATGGTGGTCATGACGATCCTCCGGGTCCTCCGTGCCTTCCCCGTGAACATGGCCGGCGAAATCCGTCCCGGCGCCGGCGCGAATCGGCTTCACCCCTTCGGAGGCAACGACCACCGCCGGCATCCGTTTCGGGTCGAGGCTTTCCAGCAGCGTCTGCGCCCATCCCTCAAAACCGAATCCGGCATACAGGAAAAGATCCGCATTGGACACCGTCATCAGATCATGCGGTTTCGGAGACCAGTCATGGGAATCGACTCCCGCGGGAATCAACGAAACGACGCGCGCATGTTCTCCCCCGATGGCGCCGGCAAATTCATACAACGGATAAAAACTCGCCACCACCTGCAGCTGGCCCGGCTGGCCTCCGCCCTCCGCCTGTTCGCCCGAAGCGCCGGTCCGGCCGCACCCGGCGATGGCCAGCGAACATGCCAGCACGAACGCCAGCGCCAACAGCGGTACGTTTTTTCCGGCCCTCGGAACGGTTCCCTTACGCATCGTTTCTCTCTCCCTCTCCAAACCTTGCGCTATTGCGCTTTATGTAAACGCCGTCTTAATCGTAATAATTTTGATTTACTTTCGTAGTATACGCCCCCCTTTTCCGGCTGTCAACCCCGAATCGCAAAAGGAAAAGGAAAGGCGAACCTGCCGGTTTTTCAACCGGAGGTTCGCCTGAGGTAGAGCCGACCGTGAGCCGGAATGGCCCATCTGCTGCAAAAATGCAGCACATCAACCATGTTTGGAGCCAGACCGACCCCATCTGCTGCAAAAATGCAGCACACGCGCCATCTTTTGAGCAAGACCGGCCCCATTTGCTGCATTAATGCAGCACCTCAACCATGTTTGGAGCCAAACCGGCCCCATCTGCTGCAAAAATGCAGCACATCACGCAGTTTCGGCTTTGTTGGAGAAGATGTGATGCACTTTTGCACTACAGCCGATCCTCACTATTTCACGATGGAGCCGTTGGGCATGCCATCGGGCACGGTAGCGAGCGTCAACTTGCCGTCGGCGGAGGAGGCGGCCAGGATCATCCCCTGCGACCATTCGCCGCGCAGCTTGGCCGGCTTGAGGTTGGCCACCACGATGACCTTGCGGCCGACCAGCTCCTCCGGCTTGTAATGCTGGGCGATGCCCGAGACGACCTGGCGCTGCTCGTATCCGAGGTCCAGCTGCAGCTTGAGCAGCTTGTCGGCGTTTTTCACCGGCTCGGCGGCGATCACCTGGGCAACCCGCAGCTCGATCTTCGCGAAGTCGTCGATGGCGATTTCCGGACGATGATCCGCGGAAGACGCGGGCGAGGCGGGCGAAGCCGATGCCGCGGCGGCGGATGCCGGACCGCCGGCGGATGCCGGACCGCCGGCGGAGCCGGAAGGCGCGGATGCCGCCGAGCCGGAAGGCGCGGATGCCGCCGAGCCGGAAGGCGCGGATGCGGTGGAACCGGCCGCGCTCGCAGCAGCCTGCGCCGCGCCGCCGCCCATCGCCCGGGCGATCCAGGCGACCTCCGCCTCCGCGTCCAGCCTCGGGAAGAGCGGTTCCCCCTTGTTCACCTTCGTACCGGCCGGAATGGCGCCGAACCGCAGCGCCTCCTCCCACGTCATGGCCGCTCCGGCCGCGTCCAGCCCGAGCTGGCTCCAGATGTTCAGCGGAGAGCGGGTCAGGAACGGCTGCAGCACGATGGCCGCGATGCGCAGCGATTCCGCCAGGTGCGACATGACCGAGGCCAGCTCCCCGCGCTTCGCCTCATCCTTCGCCAGCTTCCACGGCTCCGTCTGGTCGATGTACTTGTTGGCCTGGCCGATGAATTTCCAGAGCGCGGCCAGCGCCACGGAAAACTCCATGTTTTCCATGGCCTCCTCGTACTTCTTCAGCATTTCCCGGGCGCCCGCTTCCAGCTCGCCGTCAAAGGGGCCGACCGCGCCGGACCAGGCGGGAATGACTCCGTCGAAATATTTTTCGATCATCGCCACCGTGCGGTTCAGCAGGTTGCCCAGGTCATTGGCCAGGTCGAAGTTGACCCGGTCCACAAAGTTTTCCGGGGTGAACGTGCCGTCGGCGCCGAAGGGCACTTCCCGCAGCAGGTAATACCGGAGGGCGTCAAGCCCGTAACGGTCGATCAGAGTGACGGGATCGACGACGTTGCCCTTCGATTTGGACATTTTGCCGTCCTTCATCAGCAGCCAGCCGTGGGCAAACACCTTTTTGGGCAGCGGCAGCCCGAGCGCCATGAGCATGATCGGCCAGTAGATGACGTGGAAGCGGACGATCTCCTTGCCCACGAGATGCACGTCCGCCGGCCAGTAGCGCTCATATTTGCCCGGATCATCCGAACCGTAGCCGAGGGCGGTGATATAGTTGGACAGCGCGTCGATCCACACATAGACGACGTGCTTCGGATTTTCCGGCACCTTGACGCCCCAGTCGAAGGTCGTGCGGGAAACGGCCAGATCCTCCAGCCCGGGCTTGATGAAGTTGTTGATCATCTCGTTTTTGCGCGACTCCGGCTGGATGAAGTCCGGATTCTCCTCGTAATACTTCAGCAGCCTGTCGGCGTATTTGCTCATGCGGAAAAAGTAGCACTCTTCCTCGACCCGTTCCACCGGCCGGCCGCAGTCCGGACAGTTGCCGTTCACCAGCTGCCGTTCCAGGAAAAACGATTCGCAGGGCGTACAGTACCATCCTTCATAGGTGCCAAGGTAAATGTCCCCCTGCTTCACCAGCTGCATGAAAATGTTTTCCACAGCCTGCTTGTGCCGCGGCTCCGTCGTGCGGATGAAGTCGTTGTTGGAAATGTCCAGCTTCTTCCACAGCTCCTTGATGCCCGCGACGATGTCGTCGACAAACTGCTGCGGGGACACGCCCTTTTCCCGCGCCTTGCGCTCGATTTTCTGGCCGTGCTCGTCGGTGCCCGTCAAATACATGACGTCGTAGCCGCGCAGCCTTTTGTATCGCGCCATCGCGTCGCCCGCCACGGTCGTGTAGGCATGTCCGATATGCAGCCTGTCGCTCGGATAATAGATCGGCGTGGTGATGTAGAATGTTTTTCGTTCGCTCATGGTCAAGCCTCCTGCATTTCTCCCGTTTTTCCTGCAAAAAAACAAAAGCTTCGCCCGTCTTGGGGCGAAGCGTCCGTGCCTCGCGGTACCACCCAAATTCCCTTTGCCCTCACGAACAAAGGCTTGAGAAGTCAGCGACTTCACCGTTAACGCCGGTTTACGCCGTCCGCTTGCCGGTTGCCGGCCGCATGCCGCGCCGGCTTGCAATAAGCATGCCGGACAAACTTGCCGCAACCTGCCGCTCACGGACGGTGCCTCCGGGACCATCTTCCGGAACCCCGCTATGCCGGCTCCCACCAAACGCCGGCTCTCTGCGATAGCGGGAGGACCGTACTCATCCCTTCACTGGCGCGTCGGGTACAACCCGTGAATTCATTATTATGGAAAATATACCGAATCCGCCATGCATGTGTCAAGCCGGCTGCACCAGAAGCGACGCTGCCCGGGAAACCGTTTGCAAATTTCGTTTGGCAAGCGAATCCGGCGGATGGTATAATGGGTCAGTTTGATTTTTCGACACAAATCCCAAGACTGGAGGTCTCGTATGCAACCTGCCCTGCAAGTCCATGAACGGCCCGGCTTTGGACCGGGAATTCTGCTCAGCCTGCAGCATCTGTTCGCCATGTTCGGCTCCACCGTGCTCGTGCCGGTCATCTTCGGTGTAGACCCGGCGACGGTGCTGCTGATGAACGGCATCGGCACACTGCTCTACCTGCTCATCTGCAAGGGGCGAATACCGGCCTACCTCGGCTCCAGCTTCGCCTTCATCTCCCCCGTTCTGGCCGTCCTGGCCTCCGAAGGCGCGGGTTATGCCGAAGCGCTTGGCGGATTCGTCGTCGTCGGCGCGATCTTCGTGCTCGTGGCGCTGATCATCGGCCGGGTCGGCACGCGCTGGCTTGACGTCGTGTTCCCTCCCGCCGCCATGGGCGCGATCGTCGCGGTCATCGGACTCGAGCTGATTCCGGTCGCCGCGCGGATGGCCGGCTGGATCGCACCGGACGGCGTTGACGCGGCGTCGTGGTCGCCGGATTCGAAGGTGTTGCTCGTCTCCGTCGTCACGCTGCTCGTCATTCTGATCGGTTCCGTGCTGTTCAAAGGGTTCCTGAAAATCATCCCGATTCTTGTCGGCTTCGTCGTCGGCTATCTCGTCGCCTGGACGCAGGGGCTTGTCGAGTTCGACAAAGTCAGCCAGGCATCGGCCTTCGCGCTTCCCGAATTTGTGACGCCGCGGTTCGAGCTGTCGGCCATTCTCATCATCGCGCCGGCGGCGCTCGTCGTCATCGCCGAGCACATCGGCCACCTCATCGTGACGGGAAACATGGTCGGCAAAGATCTGTCCCGTGACCCTGGCCTGCACCGCTCGCTGCTCGGCAACGGCCTGTCGACGATGCTGTCCGGCTTCGTCGGATCAACGCCGAACACGACCTACGGCGAGAACATCGGCGTCATGGCGATCACGCGCGTCTATTCCGTCTGGGTCATCGGCGGCGCGGCGGTCATCGCGATTGCCATGTCGTTCTTCGGCAAGCTGTCGGCGCTGATCGGATCAATCCCCGATGCCGTCATTGGCGGCGCGTCGCTCATGCTGTTCGGCGTCATCGCAGCCGCCGGCATCCGCATGCTGGTCGAGTCGAAGGTCAATTACGCCAAACCGTCGAACATCGTGCTGACGACCGTCGTCCTCGTCCTCGGCATCAGCGGCACGACGTTCAAGTGGGGCTATCTCGAACTGAAGGGGATGGCGCTCGCGACGGTCGTCGCCATCCTGCTGTCGCTCCTGTTCAAGGGATTCGAAGTGATCGGATGGCTGAGGGAAGACGAAGAAAGCGCACACTAAGCGTGCAGCGCTGCGCCAACTCCGGTGCGCCAATCCCGGGAGGATTGGCGCTCTTTTTTTACGCGTGGACAGGCCGCCGGATCCTTTGGCCCCCTTACCCTGAGCCTCTCCCCGCCGACTCGCGCGGTTGCCGGGGCGGAACCGGGTCAAAGCCGCCGGGATGAAACGGATGGCATTTGACGATTCTTTTCAGCGCAAGCCATAATCCTTTCAGCGGCCCGTGCACCTCCACCGCCTCCAGCGCATACTGGGAGCAGGTCGGATAAAACCGGCAGACCGGAGGCTTCAGCGGAGAAATGAACTTGCGGTAAAAAACAATCGGCGCCGTGACGATGGCTTTGGCGATCCGCATCAATCCGGATCCGACCTTTCGCACGATTCGCAATACCCGTATACTTCAAATTTGTGGCGCACGACCTGGACATTCGGAGGAACGTCCGTCAGGCTGTCCATGGGGCAAAACGTGATGGGCACGGTTTTCTCGCACTCGAGGCAGATGAAATGGTGATGATGGCCGCCCGCCTCCTGGCAGTGGACGCGAAACTTGATTCCGTCCTCAAACACGAACTGCTCCAGGATGCCGAGATCATGGAGCACGCGCAGGTTCCGGTAGACGGTATCGAAGCTGAGTCCCGGATAAATTTTTTCCATATGCTCATACACATGCTTCGGAGTCAGGTAGCCGTTGTGCTCCACGAACAGCCTGGCCAGCGATTTCCGCTGCTCGGTGATGCGCAGCCCCTGCGCCGCCATTTTGCTGACGATGTCTTCCACTTTCAAGACGGATTCCTCCCGCACACCTTCTTTCTACAGGATACTCAATCTTGCGGGAGAAAAGCAACCGGATCCCGGAAAACGGACCGGCAATGAAACGGGCCGGTCCGTTTTTTTGTCCAGCAAAGCTATTTCGATACCGGAACCCGGATCAGTTCCGGGACGGTGACGAATTCCACGCCTTCTTTTTTCAGTTTGGGAATGATGCGGTCCAGCGCCTCGATCATGCCGGACAGATCCTGCGTCCAGTGGCCGCCGCTGTGCATCAGAATGATGGCCCCGGGATGCATGTTGCTGAGCACATTGCTCTCCACTTCATCGGCGGGAATCTGTTTCCAGTCCAGGGAATCGACGGACCACCCGATCACGCTGTAGTTCATTTCGCTCAACAGTTTCAGGATGTCGTCGTTCAGTCCTCCGTAAGGGGGGCGAAACAGTTTCGGCGAATAACCGGCGATTTCCCGGATCGCCCGGTCCGTCTCGGTCACTTCCCAGCGAATCCGATCCGCGCTTTCCTCCCAGAGCTTCGGATGCCAGTACGTATGATTGCCGATCGCGTGGCCTTCCTCGGCAATCCGGCGGGTCACATCGGGCAGCGCCGTCACCCTGGCTCCGATGAGGAAAAAGGTGGCCGGAACCTGATGCTTTTTCAGCACATCCAGCACCTGGGGCGTGAACCGTTGGTCGGGTCCGTCATCAAAGGTCAGGGCGACGCGCTGGACGTTGGTCGGACCGCGCAGAACGAGAACCGACGGGTATCGCCGCTGCAGGATATGGTTGCTCACCTGCTTGAGCGGGCGGCCGGCGCTCTCCGATCCTCCTTCGAGCGTCTTCCAGCTCGGTTTCAGGCCGGTATTGTTTTCGTGATCCGCCTTCCCGGTGTCCCGGGCTGTCTCATGCGCCTCCACATCTTCTTTCTCCGCATTGCCCGCCTTGCTCTGGATCCCGTCGGCGCCGCACGCAGACTGGGAAATGATGCAGACCAGCGCCAGCGCCGTCAGCAGCCATCCCTTCAGCCCGGTCGCGGCCGCCTTGCCCATGTTGCCCATATGCTTCATCCCTCCATGCGGATTCCATTTTGCATCTATTGTTTCCCGCAGGAAGAGTTCTCATGAAAACGAAAAAAGACCCGCTCCCCCTCAAGGGGGCGGGTCGTATCCATTAGGGCCGGATGACCGGATGAATCACACGCGCAGCCGGACCTGGGCAGGATCAATAGAAGAAAGTCCGGCTTACAATGACAAGCAGGATGAACAAGACGAGAATGGCTGCGGTAGAGGTTGCGTAAGCGTGCCCGACATCTGACATGAGACATCATCCCTTCCCTGATCGAATTATGCCAGGATCCATTCCCAGATCATCGGCACATAACCATTGTATGGGAAGGAGGGACATTTTGGAATGGACAATGACCCATGGATGTGAACTTTGGGCATTCAGCTACCTGAGAATCCTCCCCATCCACTGGCGAAAGGCGCCCAGCAGGGAGGGAGCGTCGGCGGAAGATGTGGCGCCGGCGGCAGCCTCGTCCGTCGGGCCAATGGTTGATCCGGCTGCCATTGTTCCCGCGGCCATTGTTCCTGAGGCCATTGATCCGTCATCCATTGATTCGGTGGCCGTGGAACCGTTGGCCATTGTTCCGGCGGCGGTTGAACCGGCGAGGGCGGCAACAGATCCGTCGGAGTTGGGACCGCTTTCCGCCGCTTGCTCGTGACCGGCGGGACGCGCCGGCTGAGCAGACTGGCTCGGGCGCGGGGATGGATTCGGCGGCGCAAACGGTACCGCCGCTTGCTGCCGCAGCTCTTTGCGATGAAACATGGAACCGCAATGGACACAATATGTTGCTTCATCCAGATTTTCGAGTCCGCAATTGGAACAGTACATATGCCCTCCTCCGATTGCCATGCCTGAATTGTGAAAACTGCCACTATTATAGCACAATTGTCGCGTTACGGCGAACGTTGTCAAAAAATCGGCAGCAGCACCTGATGGCAGCAGCATCTCACGGGAAGGATTTATGATCAGCCGTCAACCCGCGGTGCGGTTACAGCACCTGTTTGGCGGTCACGAAACGGTTTTTCCAGTAGGTACTGAATTCCGTGTATTTCACCCCGCCTTTGCCATACGTATGCAGCAGCTTGTTGTTGCCGGCGTAGATCGCCACGTGGGTGATGCGCCTGGAAGAGGAGCCCGCGCTCTTGAAGAAGACGAGATCCCCCTTCTTCAGATTTTTGATCGAGACGGTCTTTCCGACGGTGGCCTGGGCGCGCGAAGTGCGGGGCAGGCTGACGCCGTTTTTGGCATATACATATTTCACAAAGCTGGAACAGTCAAAGGTTTTGGTTTGGCCATACTTTGCTCCGAATTGGTACGGAGTCCCCAGGTACTTGTTGCCGGTGCTGATGATGGCATTGGCCTTGGACAAGGACCACGCGTCGGAAACCGGCGCGAAAAAGGTGAACACCGCAAGCATGACTGCGGCGAGGGAAAACAACGACTTTTTCAGCATGTTGCACAACTCCTTTCAGGACTTTTGAATCACTGTTTTGAATCGATCCCTCCGACGAAAGTCATGGTAGCATACATTCCCAAATGAGGTAAACCCAAAAAATTTGCCAATGTAAGCCTATCCATTGGGCCGCAAGGTTTTGGACGGCCTTCAAAAAGCGCAAAAAACCCGCCGGAGAACACTCCGGCGGGTGAAGCCGACAAGACGATTATTTCAACAGCGCGCTTTCCCAATCCATCGGCAAGCCGACGTAGTTTTCCGCAAGATTGGTCGCTGCTGCGCGGGAAGATGTCGCATTGACCAGTTCGGCGATCTGCACTCCGTTTTCGAAGGACGAGTTGATGTCCCATCTGTGCAGCATCTTGGTCATGTAATAGGAGAACCGTTCGCCCAGCCACACGCGTTGGAGGGCGGTTTCGCTGTACTTTTCGAGGTAATCCTTGTTGTTCTTCTTGTAGGCATAGGCGAGGGCGCGCGCCAGGACGACGACGTCCGCGGCGGCCAGGTTGAGTCCCTTCGCTCCCGTCGGCGGCACGAGATGGGCGGCGTCGCCGGCCAGGAACAGCCTGCCGTACTGCATCGTTTCGCACACGTAGCTGCGGCAGATGACGATGTTCTTCTGGAAGATCGGACCGGTCTGCAGCTTGAAGGTGTCGCTCTCCACCCGGGTCTTGAGCTCGTCCACAATGCGTTCGTCCGGCCAGTTCCGGATGTCGTCGTGCACGTCGACCTGGATGTACATGCGCTGAATTTCCGGCGTCCGGGTGCTGATCAGGGCAAAACCGCGCTCATGGTTGGAATAGATGAGCTCGGGCGTCGATTGCGGAGCGCGCATCAGAACGCCCAGCCAGCCGAACGGATATACGTGCAGATGTTCCTTTCTGACTTCAGGCGGAATGAAGTAGCGGGAAATGCCGGAGAATCCGTCGCATCCGGCGATATAGTCGCAAACGATTTCATCGGCTTCGCCGGTCAGCTTGTGGCGGAACTTGATCTTCGGCTGGTCGGTGTTCAGATCGTGCAGCGTCACGTCATCGACGTTGAAAATGATCTGGCCGTTGTCCTTCAGACGCTGCGCCACCAGGTCGATGATGACCTCATGCTGGGCATAGACGGTGACCCGCTTGCCGGTCAGCTCATACATGTTGATGCGGTGCGTCTCGCCGAGGAAGCGGAGGTTGATGCCGTCGTGGAAATGCGCTTCCTTCATGCAGCGTTCGCCAACACCCGTGCCGACCATCATGTCCACAACCCATTGCTCCAGGACGCCCGCCTTGATCGTTCCCTCAATTTCCTCGCGGGAACGGGTTTCGATGATGATCGACTCGATGCCGTTCAGATGAAGAAGATGGGACAGAAACAGCCCCGCAGGTCCCGCACCGATGATCCCTACTTGAGTACGCATAGTGATTCATCCCTCATTTCCTGAAAAATTGTTGGCGTTTGCATTTGCCTGATTCTATGTTATTCTTTAGTTGTTTCGAATAAAAGAGTATGTTTCTTACATGCGAAACAATTTTCGGTTTTTTTTTGGTGGTGAACCGGATTGTCGAGAACAAAAGGAGATACCTCCCAGCTCCAATCGGTAAAAAACGGAATGCGCATTCTTCGGCTGTACACCATGGAGCGGCCGGAATGGGGCGTGACGGAAATCGCGGTCAGCCTCGGGCTGAACAAGTCAACCGCAAGCCGCCTGATCAGCGATTTGTGCAAGGAGGGGTATCTGGAGAAAAACAGCGCCACCGGCAAATACAGGCTCGGCCTTTCCCTGCTCACACTGAGCGGAGTCGTCCAGTCCACGCTGGAAATTGCCCGGGAAGCGATGGACACCCTGGAGCGGCTCGTGGATACGCTGCAGGAGGCGGCGCACGTGTCGATTCTGGAAAAGGCCAACGTCACCTATTTGTGCAAGGTCGACTGCAAGCATCCGGTGCGGCTCATGTCCCATGTCGGCAAGCTGAATCCGGCCTGCTGCACGAGTTCCGGCAAAATCCTGCTGGCGGAGCTCAGCGAGCGGGAAGTGAGACAACTGTACGCGGATGGACTGCCGAAAATGGGGCCGCAAAGCGTGGAAACGATCGAGGAACTGCTTGACGACTTGCGGACGGTCCGCGAGCAGGGATATGCGGTGTGCATCGATGAAATGCATGAGGATTCGGTCAGCATCGGCGCGCCGATTCGCGATTACACGGGCCGGGTCATCGCGGCGGTCAGCATCGTCGGACCGAGACAGCGCATCACGGCGGCAAAAATTCCGGAATTCGCGAAGGCGGTCGTCGATGCGGGCAAGGAAATTTCGCGCAAGCTGGGGGTGATGGAGCCATGAGATATCCGTCCGTCAGCCGGGAACAGGTTTCGTCCCTGCGCAATGCGCTCCGCTTGCTCGGCCTGTTCCATATGGACAGGCCCGAGCTGAACGTCAGTGAAATGGCGGAGGAGCTCCAGGTCGGGGTGAGCACCGCCTACCGCCTGGCCAACACCTTGCTGGAGGAAGGGTTTCTCGTGAAGGACCCCCATACGAGGATGTACCGGCTGGCCGCGTCGCTCATGGGCATGGGCCAGATCATCATCGCCCGGACGGAACTGTGCCGGTTGTCCTCCGGGGCACTGATGAAACTGGTGGAGCGAAGCGGCGAAACAACCCACCTGGCCATTGTGCAGGACAACCAGGTGTTTTATCTGAACAAAATCGACGGCGAGCATCCGGTATATTTGATGTCCCATGCGGGAAGAAAGCTGCCCGTCCACTGTACGAGCACAGGCCAGGCGATCATCGCCTTTCGGCCGGAAGAAGAGATCAAGCGGCTGATTGAGATGGGCCTGCCCGCCTACACGCGCAACACGATCACCGACCGCGAGCGGTTCCGGGCCAGGCTCGAGCAGATCCGCAAGGAGGGCTATGCCCTCAGTGTGGAGGAGCTGCATGAGGGCGTCACCTCCCTTGCCGCGCCCGTCCGGCTGCCATCCGGGGAAAGCGTCGCCTCGGTCAGCATCGCCGGTCCGTCGCGCCGCATCAACCGCATGTCCATTCCCCGCCTGGCCAGACTGGTGATGGAAGCCGCCGCGGAGGTGTCGGCGAAACTTGCGGACCGGCGCGACGGGAAGCGAACCGGCAAGTAGCGCTCGTCGCTCAAAAAAACGAAGGTCATCGGCCGTCAGCGGTCGATGACCCGGGCGCTCAAAATCGATTTGGCGACAAGCGAACCGTTGTGGTAAATTTCAATGTCGATTTTGCAAAACCGCCTGCTCACCTCGATGACGTTGGGGTAAATTTCGATCACGCTGTCGATCTGCACCGGGTTCATAAAATACACCGTCGAGTTGTCGATCGTCAGATCACTTTTCTTGTGCTCGGTGATCGTCCGGTAGGCGACGAGGTACAGCAAGGTCGTCATCACGCCTTCGGAAGCGGTGCCAAGATGGTTGGTCATCTGCGGCGATATCGTGCCGCGGAAAAACATTTTGCCCTCCTCGTTGCGGTGCTCCTTGAAGCCCGACCAGATGAGGTCTTCAAACGTTTCGCCGTGATGCGGCTGCTTCTGGATGTACTGCATGCCCTGCAGCACATCCTTGCGGCTGATGACCCCGATCATCTTGCCCCCCGAGTCGATGACCGGAACGAGTTCAATGCCTTCCCACGTCATCAGGTGCGCGGCGGAGGCGACCGAAGTTTGCGGCGTGACGGTATGGGGATTGCGGGTCATGAGGCGGTCCACCGTCTGGCCCGGATCCGCTCCGATGACGTCCTTGGTCGTGATGATGCCGACCGGCCGGTTGTATTTGTCCACGACCGGATAGCGGGTATGCTGGGTCTCCTCCACCAGCTTCTGCATATCCGCCACCGTCTGGTTCAGTTTCAGGAACACGGGAGGTCTGTCGGCGCGCATGATGTCGGCGACGAGCATGATTTTCTTTTTGATCAGGCGGTCGTAGATCGCCCGGTTGATGAGCGTCGCGACGGTGAACGTGTCGTAGGTGCTGCTGATGATCGGCAGATCCAGTTCGTCGGCGAGTTTCTTCGCCTCGGGCATGGCGTCGAAGCCGCCCGTGATCAGGATGGCCGCGCCCTTTTTGAGCGCCGCCAGGTGCACGCGGTGGCGGTTGCCGACGATGAGCAGGTTGCCCTCCTCGATGTAGCGCATCATCGCTTCTTCCTGCATCGCGCCGATGACGAACTTGTTCAGCGTTTTCTGCAGGCCGCCCCGGCCGCCGAGCACTTCGCCCTCGACAATGTTGACCACTTCCTCAAAGGTCAGCTTGTCGATGCTCTGCCTCTGCTTCTGCTCCACCCGTACCGTGCCGATCCGTTCCTTGGTGCTCACGATGCCCTGATTTTCCGCATCCTTGATCGCGCGATAGGCAGTCCCTTCGCTAACGCCCAGCGCCTGGGCAATCTTGCGCACGGATATGCGGGTGCCGACGCTGAGGCTTTCAATATATTTGATGATCTGCTCGTGCTTCGTTTTCAGTTCCTGGATTTCCGTTTTCACCGCTCATCCCCCCGACCCGCCAGTCAAGCCGTTGTATGACAGCAAAAACTGTAACAGGCTGTATTCGGGAATATTATATAACAACTGTCCCTTACAAGAAAAGAGAGGCCGTTCATTCCGCGGAAAGTCGGCGGATGAAACAGCCTCTCGCCATTTACAGATACTGATACGCCGGGATGGTCAGGAACTCCTCGAACTGGTCCGCCAGGGTCAGCTCCTTGAACAGGCTCGCGGCCTCCTCGAACTTGCCCTGCCGGTACGTCTCCTCGCCCACCGTCTGCCTGAGCTTGTTCAGTTCCTCCTCGAACAGCTCGTTGAACAGCTCCCGCGTCAGCTTCCGGCCGTCCTGCAGGATGCCCTTCGGGTGCCGGATCCACTGCCACAGCTGCGCGCGGGAAATTTCCGCGGTGGCGGCGTCCTCCATCAGGTTGTAGATCGGCACGGCGCCGCTGCCGCGAAGCCACGCCTCCACATACTGGACGCCGACGCTGATGTTCATGCGCACGCCCGCTTCCGTGATCGGCCCCTCGGGCGGCTGCAGCAAATCGGAGGCGGAAATGAACACGCCCTTCAGCTGCTTGTTCACCTGATTGGGCTCCTTCATCACTTCGTCAAACACTTCCATCGCCACCGGCACGAGCCCCGGATGGGCAACCCAGGTTCCGTCATGGCCGAGGTTCGCTTCGCGCAGTTTGTCCTGGCGCACCTTCTGCATCGCTTCTTCGTTCGCCTTCGGGTCGTTCTTGACCGGAATTTGCGCGGCCATGCCGCCGATGCAGTGCGCCCTCCGCTTGTGGCACGTTTTGATCGCCAGCTGGCAGTATGCCGCCATGAACGGAACCGTCATGGTGACGAGCGCGCGATCCGGCAGGATGAACTCGGGATGATTGCGCATTTTTTTGATGTAACTGAAAATGTAGTCCCATCTGCCGCAGTTCAGTCCGACGATATGGTCACGCAGCTCGTACAGGATCTCATCCATTTCAAAGGCGGCCAAAATCGTCTCGATGAGTACAGTCGCCTTGATCGTCCCGCGCGGAATGCCAAGCTCATCCTGGGCAAAGACAAACACATCGTTCCACAGCCTCGCCTCCAGATGGCTTTCCAGCTTGGGCAGGTAAAAGTAGGGTCCGGTTCCCTTGGCAAGCAGCTTTTTGGCATTGTGGAAGAAAAACAGGCCGAAATCAAACAGGCTGGCGGAAACCGGGCTTCCGTCGACCAGCACATGCTTTTCGTCCAGATGCCAGCCCCGCGGCCTGACCTTGAGCACCGCGACCTTCGGTTTCAGCTCGTACACCTTGCCCTCGGGACTGACGTAGCGGATCGTGCCGTCGATCGCGTCGCCCAGGTTCAGCTGTCCTCCGATGGTGTTGTCCCAGGACGGCGAATTGGCGTCTTCAAAATCGGACATGTACACTTTCGCGCCGGAATTGAAGGCGTTGATGACCATCTTCCGGTCCCCGGCCGGTCCGGTAATCTCCACGCGGCGGTCCTGCAGGTCGTCCGGCACCGATCCGATCTTCCAGTCGCCGGTGCGGATGTGCGCGGTCTCCGGCAGAAAATCCGGCAGCTCGCCGGCGTCAATCCGCGCCTGCCGCTCCTTCCTCAGGTTCATCAGACGCAGCCGCTCCGGGTTGAATTTCCTCTGCAGCTTCGCCACAAACTCCAGCGCCTGGGGAGTCAGGATTTCGTCATATCTCTCCTTCATCTCCCCGAGCAGCCGGATGGCATCGGTGGCATGGAAAGTGCTCACTTGTTCTCCTCCTCTGTTCTCGCGCATGGCTTGAATTCCGCGCATGGCGCAGTGGTTTCCTGTGTCTTCCGCGCAACGAAAGCGCGCACGGAAGCATTACGCGTGGGAAAACTGCTCTTCCTCCGTCGATCCGGCCAGCGCCGTGGTGGAGGAAGCTCCTCCGGAGATGACGATCGACACTTCGTCAAAGTAGCCGGTGCCCACTTCGCGCTGATGGCGGGTCGCTTCATACCCGTATTTCTCGCTGGCGAATTCGGCCTGCTGCAGTTCGGAATAGGCGGCCATGCCGCGGTCGCGGTACCCTCTGGCCAGCTCGAACATGCTGTGGTTCAGGGCATGGAAGCCCGCGAGGGTGACGAACTGGAACTTGTAGCCCATCTTGGCGAGTTCCTTCTGGAAGTTGGCGATTTCCTCGTCGCTCAGCTTTTTCTTCCAGTTGAAGGAAGGAGAGCAGTTGTAAGCGAGCAGTTTGCCCGGATATTTCGCATGGATCGCTTCGGCGAAACGGCGAGCTTCTTCCATGTTCGGCTCGGACGTTTCGCACCAGATCATGTCGCAGTACGGGGCGTAGGCCAGACCGCGGGAGATGGCCTGATCCAGCCCGGCCCGCACATAATGGAATCCTTCCGGCGACCGTTCGCCCGTCAGGAACGGCTTGTCGTTGTCGTCGATGTCGCTCGTCAACAGCTTTGCGGCATTTGCGTCGGTGCGGGCGATGAGCACCGTATCCACGCCCATGACGTCCGCCGCGAGCCTCGCCGCGATCAGGTTGCGGATCGCCTGCTGGGTCGGAATGAGCACCTTGCCGCCCAGATGGCCGCATTTCTTTTCGGAAGAAAGCTGATCCTCAAAGTGGACGGCGGCGGCGCCCGCTTCAATCATCGCCTTCATCAGCTCAAACACGTTCAGCGGTCCGCCGAATCCCGCCTCCGCGTCGGCTACGATCGGGGCGAAGAAATCGATGTTGCCCTTGCCCTCCACGCACTGGATCTGGTCGGCTCGCTGCAGAGCCTGGTTGATGCGCTTGACCACATGCGGCACGCTGTTGGACGGATACAGGCTTTGGTCCGGATACATGTGACCGGCCAGGTTGGCGTCGGCCGCCACCTGCCAGCCGCTCAGGTAAATGGCCTTCAGTCCCGCCTTCACCTGCTGCACCGCCTGGTTGCCGGTCAGGGCTCCCAGAGCGTGCACATAAGGCTCGGTATGGAGCAGGTTCCAGAATTTCTCCGCTCCCCTTTTGGCCAGGGTGTGTTCAACAAGCACGGATCCGCGCAGCCTGAGCACGTCCTCCGGCGTGTAGGGACGCTTGACCCCGTGATAGCGCGGGGAATTCCAGCGCGCCTGCATTTCCTCGATCAGTTGTTGACGATCCTGTTGACTCATGGTTCTTCCTCTCCCTTTCAAGTTCATGAAATGTGTTGCCAGTCAATGGATGATTTCCAAATATCCGCTTCCGGAACAGCGGTGGCATTCGACGACCGCCCTTCCGCCGCAGCGATGGCAGGTCTCCTGATCCGCTTTCCCCCGGACCTGCCCTCCGCAATCCGGGCAGTCGATCTCCCCGTTGCCATTGCAGGCGGTGCAATTCATCATCATCATCTCCTTGTCAAACTGGCCAAACTGTTTCTTAACAGTTGTGTTTTGTGGTTCTTATTATATAACAGGATTAAACAGTGTGCAATAATTTTTTGGAAAATATTTTTTGTTGTATAACAGAATCGGCGGAATGGTCGGAATGTTTTGGCAATATTTCCGCAAAAAAAATCCCGATCCACGGATCGCCATGCGACGGGCCGCCGCAAATGGCCAGCGGCGGCCCAGGCAATCCCGTGAATCGGGATGTTCGCCGAATTTATTTCGGCACCTTTTCCCAATCTTTGAGAAACCGTTCAATGCCGATATCGGTCAAAGGATGCTTCCACAGGCTCGGCATGAGGGAGCCCGGGATCGTCGCGATGTCCGCGCCGGCCTTCGCGGCCTGCTCGACATGGCTCAGAGTGCGGACGCTGGCGACAATAATCTCGGTGGCGAAACCGTAGTTCCGCATCACCTGGCGCAGGCCCGTCACGAGCTCCATCCCGTTCACCCCGATATCATCCAGCCTGCCGACGAAAGGACTGATGTAGGTCGCTCCGGCCTTGGCGGCCATCAGCCCCTGGGCAACGTTGAACACGAGCGTCACGTTCGTTTTGATGCCTTCCCTGGAAAGCTTGTACGTTGCCTCCAGGCCGCTTTCCGTCAGCGGCAGCTTGATGACGACGTTGGGCGCCCATGTCGCGATTTCCCTCGCTTCCCGGAGCATCCCTTCCGTATCCAGGCTGATCACCTCGGCGCTGACGGGGCCGCTGACCACCGAACAGATTTCCTGGATGACCTCCTTGAAGTTCCGGCCTTCCTTGGCAATCAACGTAGGGTTGGTGGTGACGCCGTCCACCAGGCCGAGCTTGACGATCCTGCGGATCTCCTCCACATTGCCCGTATCAAGAAAAAATTTCATCAATTGTTCCTCCTCTTCAACTCCGTATGATGTCCATTATAATATTGCTCGCCAGCCTCTTCAATGATCCGGCGGCCGCTCATTTTTCCCGGCTGTCGGCGCCAAATGATTTCCTTCCGCAACAGATTGTGTTATGATGATGTTCGACAGGTTCGGTGAAAATTCGGATGCGCTGGTACCAACAGCATGGTTCTGTCAACGCTGCGCAAACATGCGGGTGAAGTTTTGTGGTGGAAGAGAAGCAAATCAAACATCCCAAAGACGAGTGGACGGGAAGCCTGGTGCGGAGAATATCCCGCAACCTGACCAATATTCTGGACCAGAAGCTGGCCCATCTTGGCATCACCAGCTCCCAGGTCAGAATTCTCGCTTCCCTCTGGATGCAGGACGGACAAACCCAGAAGGATCTCGTGCAAAAGATCGGCATTCGTCCCGCTTCCCTGACCAAAATCATCGACGGCATGGTCGCCAAGGGCTGGCTGACCCGCAGGCCCGACGCAAAGGACGGCCGCTTCAACCGCATTTTTCTCACCCGGCAGGGAAAGGAAGTGCGCATGGTCGTCAACAGCAAGGTGGAGGAAGTGGAAGAAATATTGCTGAAGAATTTTTCAAAGGATGAAACCGCCGTCCTCAACAAATTGCTCCTTCGCCTGATGAACAACACCAACAATTACTGAATGGAACTTTCCCCGGCGGCGGCCGTCATGCGTTCACTCCGTGAGCGCATTCTTTATTGCCGGAACACATTTCGGAATATTTTCCAAACCATATGTCATTTACTAGCATATTCATTCGTTTTATCATATGTATTGAAAGCATCCGTTGCAAAAGCGCTTATGCAGCCAGGAAGGGGTGAATCGGAATGAACTTCTCGAAAATGTGCCCGAAATACGAATCCTCCATCGAAATCATCGGCAAAAAGTGGACCGGTCTCATCATCCGCGTGCTGATGGACGGCCCAAAAAGGTTCAAGGAGATCAAGGAACAGATCCCGAACGTGAGCGACAAAATGCTGACGGACCGGATGAGGGAACTGGAACAGGTCGGGCTGATCAATCGGAAGGTGTATCCCGAGACTCCGGTTCGCATAGAATATGAACTGACGGAAAAAGGACAGGACCTCAAACCGGTCATCGAATCGATCCAGATCTGGAGCGAGAAATGGATCGACTGAACCGTTTCGCGGGGAAATCCGTGCTGGAAAATCGGATATTGACATAGGCCACCGCCTCCCATATACTAGGACTAGTAAAGCTAATAACATTTTGTAAGTAAAAGGAGGCTGCGGCACGATGGCGTATTCCAAATGGGCGATTGACAAATCCCACAGCAATATTGATTTCTCTATCCGCCACATGATGATTGCCAAGGTAAAGGGAGCATTCGAACAGTTCGACGCGGTCATTGAAGGCGATCCCGAGGACCTGACGACGGCGAAGATCGAATTCACCATTGACGCTTCCAGCGTCAACACGCGCAATGCGGATCGCGACAACCACCTGAAGTCGGCGGATTTCTTCGATGTGGAAAATTATCCGTCCATCACCTTCAAGGCGGAAAAAATTGTCAAGACGGACGACAACGAGTACGACGTCACCGGCACCCTGACCATTCGCGGGGTTTCCCGCCAGGAGACGTTTTCCGTGGAATATGAAGGTTCCGGCAAGGATCCGTGGGGCAATCTGAAGGTCGGGTTCAGCGGCGAAGGCAAGATCAACCGGAGCGACTACGGCCTGACGTGGAACGCGGCGCTGGAAACGGGCGGCGTGCTTGTCGGGGATGAGGTCAAGATCTCCTTCGAAATCCAGGCGGCCAAACAGGATTGAGAACTTGAAAGGCTTGCGGCGCTTGATGCCGCAAGCCTTTTCCGATCTCCCGGTTCTGATCTTTTGACCCGCTTCATACAATGTTTCATGGGTTTGTACGGTTTGTACACCGATTCTCGCCGCCATGGAAGGGAGTCCCTATGAAATGGTATGACAAGTTGCTGATCATCGGAACCGGAAGCGCGCTGATCGCTGTGGCGCTCCATTACTTCATCATCCCTCACCGCATCTTTGAGGGAGGGCTCATCGGCATCGGACTCATTTTCAAATACCTGTTTCACCTCAAAGTGGGCGTGACCTTCTTTGTGCTCAGCCTGCCGATCTATCTGACGGCCTGGTATTACAAAAGGTCGTTTGTCATCAACAACATCCTGGGCATCACGGCCACCGCCGCCCTCATCGAGCTGATCGGCCTCACGCCGGACCGGGCGCTCCTCCCGCCGCTCGCCAGCGCCTATGCGGGCGGGATCCTGATCGGTCTCGGCGTGGGAAGCATGCTGAGACATCATATCACGACCGACGGCATCGATCTGATCGCCCAGATTTTCAGCCACAAATGGCGCATCAATCCCGGACTCGTCATCTTCGCCTTCGATCTCGTCATCATCTGTTCCGGGCTCGTGATCATGTCGGACAGACAGTTTGTGCTGTCCGTGATCACGGTCACCTGCATCGCCGCCATCACCACGCTCCTCGCGTCCGGCGTTCACGGGCACGGCCAGCATTCATAGGAGAATGTTCCGGCCATTGCCGGCTTCCCGGTCTTACTTCCCGTTCTTCCCGTCGCGGACGAGATCGAGAAAATGATGGAGAATGCGGGCGGTCAACCCCCAGACCGTAAAAGATTCGAACCGGTAAAAGAAGATGCCGTACTCCCATCTCTTCCACATCGGTCCCCGCTCGTTGGTCAGCACGTCAAAGGGAAAATCTTCCTTCGGACGCACCAGGACATCGACCACGTGCTCCTCCGGCGTGACCGCCAGCAGCCGCTCCAGCGGCACATAATGCAGGCGCGCGACCTCCGCCCTGTTCATGACGATCCGCTCCGGATGGACGATTTCCCCGGCAAAGGGATAGATGACCCGATGCGGTTCGATGATGAAATCCAGCGGACCGTAGCAGGACAAGTCCGCGCGGGAAAGTCCCAACTCCTCGCAGGTCTCACGCATGGCCGCTTCCTCGGCGCCGCGGTCGGACTCCTCGATCCGCCCTCCCGGAAAACAGATTTCCCCCGGCTGGCGCTTCAGATGATGCGCCCTTTCCTGAAACAGCACCTGCAATTCCCCGTCCTTGCGCACCAGGGGCAAAAAGACGGCATATTTTCCAAGGGCATCAAAGCCGAGAATGTTCTGATTCCGGCCGCCCAGTTTTTCCCGGATCCCGATCATGTTCGCGTACCACCTTGCATCATGGTTCGGCGGATCGCCGCTTTTCCGATTATACCATATTCCGGATGCGGTTTTGAGAAGGCCATCCGAAAAAGGAAAACTCCCCCGGTTCCCGAAAGGACGGGATGTCCGGAGGAGTTCCGGATCACAGCACCCGGCGCGCTGTGACGTAATGGTTTTTCCAGTACCCTGTGTTCAGGTTGTTGATGCCCACTTTGTTGGAAGGAGAACTGTGGATGAATTCGCCGTTGCCGATGTAAATGCCGACATGGTTGATCGTGCCGTCGCCGTTCGTGTCAAAGAACACGAGATCGCCCGCCTGCAGGTTGGCCTTGGCCACATATTTGCCCTCCTTGGACTGCTTGATGCTTGTCCGGGGAAGATTGAACCCGTGGATTTTGTTGAACACCAGCTGCACAAAGGCGGAGCAGTCCGAATACTTGTAATTGGTGTTCCACGGTTCGGCGCCGAATTTGTAGGTGAAAGCCCCCTTGTACGCCAGCGCCGTCGTGACGATGGCGCTGGCCGTCGATCCCGCCGGGGCCGAAGGAGTTGAGCCGCCCGACGAGCCGCCCGGAGCGTAATCAAAATAGCTGATGGAGGCGTAGCCGACCTTTCCGTTGTATTGCACCTTCAGCCAGTAGCTGTTGACCTGTTCAAGCACCTGCACAGTGCTGCCTTTGCTGATAAAGCCGATAACATTGTTCGAAGCAACCTTCGGCTGGCTGCGGAAATTGACTCCCTTGACCGCCTTCGCCGTTGTTGCCGTTGACCCCGTTTGTATGTAGTCGATATATTTGCTGTCGGAAGATATGTATCCGACCTTGCCGCTCGAATCCTGCACCTTCAGCCAATAGCTGTTCACCCGCTCCAGCACCTGGATGTTCTCGCCCTTCTTGAGCATCCGGTACACTTCCGCCTTGGCGCTTGGCTCGGCCCGAAAATTGACGCCGTAAACGACCTTCGCCGGTGAAGCAGCCGCCGCCTGTCCGGCAAACAGCGCCAGAAACACCGTCACTGCGATCCCAATGATTGCTATGCGTTTCATAAAATCCCTCCCTGTCCATCATGCTACCCTACTGCCAACAACACGGTAAACCCACAATTTCTGGAAGCGCTGTTTCCAAACAATGTTCAGAATTGAATCCGTTTCTGATGCGGCAGAGTGGTATAATAAAATCGTTCCATGGAAAAAGTTCGGAGAAAACCGCGCGGGAAAAGCGATGAACGGGAAGTGATGCGCATGGAGAAGAGCTGTTCGGCGGAAATTGCCGAACGGATTCCGCTGTTCCAGGACCTGTCCGAACAGGAGCGGCAGCAGCTGGAGCAAATTCTCATTCCGCGGCACGCGCCGAAAAAAACCGTCATTTTTTCCGAAGGCGACGAACATGAGGCGGTGTTCTTTATCCGGAAGGGCCTGGTCAAGACGAGCAAAACGGATGACAAAGGAAATGAGCAGATCATCTCCATCCTCAAGACCGGCGACATGTTTCCGCACACCGGTTTTTTCCATTCCCATCCGTACCCCGCGACAGCGACCGCCATTGAGGATACGCACCTGTGGGCGATTCCGATCCGGTCCTTTGAGCAAATGATCCTGAACCATCCGATGATGGCCATCAAGATGCTGCGGGTGATGGGGGAAACGATCCGCTCCCTGCAGCTGAAGCTGCAGCAGCTGACCGGGCACGACGTGAAATACCGCCTGCTCGCCTTTCTGGCGCAGCTGGCCGAAAACGGCGGTGAACGGCAAGGGGCGGACATGGCCGTCCACCTGCCGTTCACCCATCAGGAGATCGCCAATTATTTGGGCACCACCAGGGAAACGGTCAACCGGCTGCTGCACCAGCTGGTCAAGGAAGGCACGCTGGTGGCGGACCGCGGTCAGGTGATCCTTCTCAACTGGGAATCGCTGAAGGAGCGGCTGAATTAACCGATCAGAAAACACGGAATTTCGGCGCGGACTTCCGGCGGGGACGATCAGGCGCGCCGGAATTTTTCCCTGTGCAGCACCCGCTCCAGCGGATACATGTTTTTCGGGGCCGGTTCGACCGCCGGGTAACCGAGCCCGATGATCGCCACCACCCGATAGTCGTCCGGGACGTCCAGCCGGCTTCTCACATAGGATTCCCTCCTGTCCGATTCCACCCGATCCTCGGAATGGTACACCGCTCCCCACGCGGCTCCGAGGCCAAGGGAGACGGCGGTCAGCCAGGCGTATCCCGCGGCGATGGACGCATCCTGCAGCCAGTATTTGCTTACCGCCGGATTGGCAATGACAACCACGCCCGCCGCCGCCTGCGCAAGCCAGGGCATGTAGGGGGTCGTCCCGGACAGCTCCCGCAGCATCCCGCGGTCCGTCACGACAATGAATTCGCGGGAGGGAAGATTGTTCCCGGCCGGCGACAGATACAGGGCGCGAACGATGAGGTCGAGCTGCCCGTCCGGGATCGGGTCCGGAGCAAACTGCGTCATTTCCCTCCGCTTTTCAATGGCGGTCAACACATCCATCTGCATCCCCTCCAGTCAAGCTTTGGGAACAGTATACCACAATTTCCGATCAAATCGAGCGGAATGATGCAATTCATCGCCGTTCAATAGGCCATGAGAAACGCGATCACCATCATCGCCGAATAGGCGAACTCGAGCATCCCGGCCTGTTTGATGGACAGGTTGGCCCGGGGCGTCCAGGCGGCGCGGACGAGCAGCACGGCAAAGGGCGCCAGCATGAGCGGCGGAAACAGCGCGGCGGAAACGGCCAGGAGGGCCATGTGATAGCCCACCGACAGGAAGTAAAACCGCCTGTTTCTCTTTTCCCGGATCATCGTTTTGACATAGAACACCGTGCCCGCGTAATACAGGACGCTCAGGGCAAACAGTTCCGCGGCGAGCCATGGGTCCCTGCCGCCGCCCGCGGCATAGGCGACAAAGACGATCAGGCTGAACTGGATGACCGCCGCAAAATCGTTCATGAGCGCCCGCTCCCGGTTGCGCGACGCATAATACATATTCACAATCAGCATCGGAAGGAACAGCGGCGCATACAAAAGCAGCCGGGGAGCCGCAAAGGCGGCCGCCCCTCCGAAACAAGCCAGCGCGATCGCGTAGAGGATCGCCGGCCTGACGTACATGTCCGAGTTCCGCGTGCGAATCCACTGCAAGAACGCGTAGGAGAAAAAGTAGGCGGCCAGCCAGGCGGCAAACAGGGGCGCATGCACCCATTGAGGTCCGGCGGCCGCCATGCCGAACACGAAGGGCACCACCAGCATGCTCCATGCGCCGTGCTGGTTCGGAATCGGTATCGGTCGCTTCGCCACTGGACGGCCCCCTTTTCGTCCTGGTCAGTCAAACCTATTTTACCACCCGTCCATTACCACGTCACCCACGGCTTGGATCCGGGACCCGAATGGTTGAGCAGATCGGCAAACGGGATGGTGTACGCCAGCAGAACGAGCACGACCAGGATGCCGGTCCACAGCCCCCAACGTTCCAGGATACGGGGGGTCGGCTGGGCGTCGGCGGACGTTTCCGCCAGCACGTACTCCGTTGCGCCCTTCGGCGCCCGCATGAGCAGGACGATGTTGACAACGAGGATCACAAGGCTGACAAACAGGATCGTTCCGCCCACCGCCATCGCCACCTGGTACGGCATCCAGCCCAGGGCTTCGGGGTTGTCCATGTAGGTTGTGTAGGCCGTGCGCCGCGGCGCGCCAAGCAGGCCGACGGTATGCATGGCGGCGGACATGATCAGCATGCCGAAGGCCCAGATTCCGATCTGCCACATGCCGAGCCGGTTCACCTTTGGCGTCAGCACCCGGTTGGTCAGCGCCGGAATGAGCCAGTAGGCAACTCCCATGAACGTAACGGCCACGGTGGTGGCCACCGTCAGGTGAAAGTGGCCGGTGACCCACAGGGTGTTGTGCACGAGCGCGTTCATCTGGTTGCTGGCGTTGATGAGGCCGCCGGCACCGCCGGGTATGAACATGAGCATGCCGATGAACGGTCCGAAGAAGCGCACATCCGACCAGGGCAGTTTCCTGAACCATCCGAACAGTCCCCGGGCCCCCTTCTCGCGGCCGCTCATCTCAAAGGTGGCAAAGATGGCGAAGGCGGTCATGAGGGACGGAACGACGACCATGAACGTCAGGACGACCTGCACGTATTTCCAGAAAGCCGGAATGGCCGGCTCCATCAGCTGGTGGTGGAACCCTACCGGAACGGAAAACATCAGAAACAGGACAAAGGCAAGCCGGGCAAGCGCGTCGCTGAACACTTTCCCGCCGATGACCTTCGGGACGACCAGATACCACACCATGTAGGCGGGCAGCAGCCAGAAATAGACGAGAGGATGCCCGAAGTACCAGAACAGCGTGCGGCTGACCATAATATTGATCGTTTCCACCCATCCGAACGACCACGGAATGAACTGGAACAGCACCGTGGCCGCCACGCCGAGGGTGGCGATTTGCCACAGAAGCATGGTCGCCACCGCCATGAACGCGAACAGCGGGGACAGCTTCCCGGAATGGCTCTTCCTCCATTTCCGGTACTGGTAAAAGATGCCGTAGCCGCTCAGCCAGCTGCCGACGACGACGAGAGCGAGGGCAATGTAAAACCACGGCGACGCCTTCATCGGCGCGTAGAACGTATAGAGCACCGTCGCCTCATTGAGCAGGATCATGATCGTGCCGAGCGCGGTGCCGGCCGACATGAGGATGAAACCGGCCCATCCGAGCCAGCTTGCGGCGGGCAGAAGCTTCCCGCCCATCGTTTTGGCTGTACCGGAATAAAGGAAGCCGACGATGAAAAAGGTCGTGAAGATGAGCGCCATAAGCACGCCGTGGGCGGTCAGCAGCTGGTAATATCCGATCCCGCCCGGCAGGGTGATCATGCCGCCGCGCACGAGTCCCTGCAGCAGCCCGGCAAAGCCCCCGATGAACAGGGCGGCGAAGGCGAACAGGATATGCGCCAGGACGAGGGAAGCGTCGTTCCGGGTAAAGCCGCTCAACGGGGCGGATTCATGGATGTTCGATTGGATCATGGGATGATCCTCCTCTCTGTTTCACGATCATCTGGCTATTTCACAAGGATCCTGGTTGCCATGTACTCATGTCCGGCGCCGCAATATTCATTGCACAGGAGCAGGTATTCCCCGGGTTCGTCAAAGGTGTGGGTGTAATGGCTCACTGCGCCGGGAATCGCCATCAGGTTGACGTTCGTTCCCACGATCTGGAAGCCGTGCACGACGTCGACGCTCGTCACCTGGAAGTGCACCGTCGCTCCCAGCGGAATTTCCATGTTCTGCGGCTTGTATCCGAACACGTGCGCGATCATGTAGGCGTTGTAAATATTGCCGCCGACGTGATGCAATCCGGGGTTGTCAAAGGGCGGCGTTTCCGCCACCTTCTCCGGATCGACCGGGATATGGTGTCCGTCCGGCGGCTCCATGCCGAGGGCGAAGGTGCCCGCTCCGAGGACGGCCAGAAACAACACGAGCATGGCCATGCCAAACATGAGCCAGATTTTTTCGTAACGATGGAGATGCATGGACGTACTACCCCCTGTTCAAAAAGATTGCGTACGCTCCCAACCAGGACAGAGCCAACACAGCGCCCAGCAGCAGAACGGAGACAAGCGTCCCGTTCAGATTTTCCTCCCGATTGTTCCGGCGGTTGTCGTTGTTTGTGCCCATCGATCCTCACCTCTCTTTTCCCCCATTGTAAGCAGCCGTGAAAACGGGGTTTGTGACAATGATCACATTGAATGTTGAGGATTTGTGTCAACGCAAAAAGCCTTCCCGCCGAAGCGGCGGGAAGGCTTGATACGCCTGTTTTTCAGCTTTTCTTCCGAATCAACTCTGTTATTGAACAACATGCGGCGAAACGGTCAACAAACTGTGAATGGAGTCAGACGATGAACCGGTATCCGGCTCCCCAGACCGTCCCGATGTACTGCGGTCTGGACGGATTGTCCTCGATTTTCTCGCGGATCCGGGCGATGTGGACGGTCACCGTCGATGTGTCCCCAAGGGCGTCCATGCCCCAGATGCGTTCGAACAGCTCCTCCTTGCTGAACACCCGGTTGGCGTTCTGGAGCAAAAACAGCAGCAGATCGAACTCCTTGTGGGCGAGCGCCACTTCCCGGCCGTTGACAAACACCCGGCGGGACTCGGGATGGATTTCCAGGCCGCGCACCCTCAAGGTCTTGTCCTCCTTCGCCCCGCCCTGGCCGTAGCGCTGCTTCAGCCGCTCGTGCTTGCCGAGATGCGCCTTCACGCGGGCGACCAGTTCGCCCGCGCTGAACGGTTTGGTGACATAATCGTCGGCTCCAAGGTCGAGGCCGCTGATCTTGTATATTTCCTCCGAGCGCGCCGACACCAGCAGCACGGGAATGTCCTCGGTTTCCCGGATCGCTTTCAGCACGGCGAAGCCGTCCATGCCCGGCAGCATGATGTCGAGGATGACCAGGTCATAAGGGCGGTCCTTTAGCGCGCGCAACCCCTCCGCGCCGCTTGCCACGATGTCGACCGCAAATCCGCTCAGTTCGAGATAATCCTTCTGCAGGTTGGCGATGCTCGGATCGTCTTCCACGATCAGGATCCGCTTCATCCGCATCAACTCCTCATGATGGATTGGAGACGGGCCCGGCATGGATCGGCAGGGAGATGATCACGCTCATCCCCTCGCCTTCCGCGCTGCGCGCCCAGATCCTGCCGTCATGCCCCTCGACGATCTGCCGGGCGATGGCGAGCCCCAGACCCGTTCCCTCCGTCCGGCTGCGGGAAGGATCGACCCGGTAAAACCGGTCGAAGATGCGCTGCACCTCGCTTTCCGGAATTCCCCTGCCGTTGTCCCGGATTTCCATGATCACCGATGTCCTCGTCTTCCGGAGGAGCACGTCCACCCGGCCGTCCTCCTTGTCCATGTATTTCAGGCAGTTGTCCAGAATGTTTTGAACGACCCTCTGGAACCGCTCCCGGTCCATCCGGACGTACACCGGCTCCCCAAACTCGACCGCCAGCGACAGCGCGACGCCGCGCCGGGAAAACAGATAGCCGACATCCGCCATGCAGTCCTCGAAAAAGGCGCGCACATCCGTCGGCTCCAGGTGGAACGGCACCTGGTTCATATCGAGCCGGGAATAGAGCAGCAGATCGTCGATCATGGCGTTGACGAGCAGCGCCTTGGACCTCGCGGTTTCCAGATATTCCTTCTGTTTCTGCGGCGTCGACGCGACCCCGTCCAGAATGCCGTCGAGATATCCGATGATGGACGTGACGGGGGTTTTCAGGTCGTGGGAGATGCTCGAGACGAGAAATCTCCGGTTTTCATCGTATTTTTCCTGCCAGTAGACGGACTCCTTCAGCTTGATCCGCATCAGCTCCAGCATCCGGCAAAGTTCCCGGACTTCTCCCTCGCCCTCCTCGGCGATGCCGAAATCGAGCTCCCCGTTGCCGATGTTCACCGCGGCTTCCTTCAGGCGGACGACGGGGGCGATGATGCCGCGGGAAAACCGGCGGGACACGAAATAGTTGGCCAGCAGGAAGGACAGCGCAAATACCGCTGTGAGAATCAGGCCGAGGACGAGATAATAGCCCGTATGAAGCCGGACCGGCGCCAGAAGCAGCAGAACGCCGTGGCGCCCGGACGGCAGGATGTAGTCGACCCGGGCAACCATATGCGTCACGCCGCCCAGCTCCAGCGTGTCCACGGTTGACAGGCCGCCCGAATAAATGAGCGCTTCCTCCAGCGTCACCGCGTCCAGCGGAGAGGTGGCAAACAGCGGCGTCCGGTCGCGCAGGATGACGGCCTCGGCCCCGAGCGCCCGGGCCCTTTCCCCGAGCCGTTCATGGTGCTGCGGGTCCAGAAGCTGCTCAAATTCCAGCGCCTCCGCCTCCGCCCGGAGGGCGGCCATGCCCGTCCTCGTTTCCAGAATGCGCTGCAGTTCCTCCGCGCTGCCCCGCGGGCCCACGAGCTTTGTGTACAGCGCCGCAAACACGATGGCCGCAAGAACGGTGATGAACAGCGAGATGACCACCGCCGCCGCGTTCATTGCAAAAAATCGCCCCGTCAACCGCATGGCCGCACCTTGAGCCTCCCCCGCGACAATCACAGTTCTTTCCGGTCAAACAGCCAATAGCCGGCCGCAAACAGCATCGTCCCGCAGCCGATCATGATCAGAGCCTGGCGAATAATCTTGAACACATTGACCGATTCGGCAATCCAATGACGGTACCAGTCGAACATGGAAGTGATCAGAAAGCTTTCAAATTGCGAAAAAAACAGACCGGCCGCATAAAACCCGGCAAACACGACGACAGCAAGAAAAAACACCGCCAGCCCGCCGCGCACGACGTTGGCCAGCACAACGACGAGCAGGCCGAACACGAACACCGGCAGGAAGCTGACCGCATAGGCGACCAGGACCCTCAGCACCCCGGCCAGTCCCGCGGAGGCCGGATTGAAGGCGAAGCCGGCGGCGAGCGACAGCACGAGAACGAACAGCAGGTTGGCCGCAATGAAGGCGGCGATGGCTCCCACCTTGGCCGAGAACACGCCCAGCCGGGAAACCGGGCGCATGAGAGCCAGCTTCATCGTGTTGGCGGAAAATTCGCCGTTGAACATATCGGCGGCGACGAAGGTGACAAACAGCGGAAAAATCGTGTACTGAAAAAAGGACAGGACAATGAGCGGAAACTCCCCGCTTCCGACGACCCTGAGCCCGAGGCTGTTGTTGATGGCCACGACCGCGAGCTGCCCGATGAGCACGGCCACGATGGAGAGGACGGCCGCCGCGATGATCTTTTTCTTTTTCCACAGTTTGCACGTTTCCACGGCAAATGCCGCCCTAAACCCTTCCACCGCGCTCCACCTCGCTTACGAAATAATGCTCCAGCGACGAATAGTTGGCCAGGATGTTCCGCGTGTAATCGGCGTTGAGCAGCCTTCCTTCGTACACGACGCCGATGCGGGTGCACGTCAGCTCGACGTCATGAATGAGGTGGCTGGAGATGAAAAACGTTGTGCCCTCCTCTTCCGCCAGCCGCTTGATCAGCCGGCGCATGTCGAGCATGCCCTCCACATCCAGCCCGTTGAGCGGCTCGTCGAGGATGAGAAGCCGCGGCCGCGACAGCATCGCCGCGGCGATGCCGAGCCTCTGTTTCATCCCCAGGGAAAATCGCCGGGGCTTTTCGTTTTTGTATTTGATGAGCCCGACCAGTTCCAGGCATTCTTCGATCCGGCGGCCGTCGACGTCCGGATAGTACCGGGCAGCCAGCTTCAGGTTGTCCCACGCCGTCAGATACGGATACGATTCCGCCGTTTCGATCAGGCAGCCGGCATGCCGGATCGCCCGGACAAAATCGGTCTGCACACTGTGGCCGAACAGCTTCACATCGCCGGAATCGGGCCGGATCAGACCGGTCATGATTTTCATGACCGTCGTCTTGCCGGCGCCGTTCGGTCCGAGAAAGCCGAAGATGTCCCCCTCGTCCACCTCCAGGTTCAGATCCCGGATTCCCCGTCCGTTGCGGTACATTTTGGTCAGTCCATGGAATTCGATTGCCTTGCCCATTGTATGCTCCTCCATAAACACGGAACACTGCGCCTCCGGGGTTGTTCCCGAAAGCGCAGCATACGCTCCGTTTTGTCATTCACACCTCATTCAAACACGCGGTAGAAATCGCCGTGCCAATGATCCCTGTGGATGGCGGAATACGAATTTTCGTCGATCGTTTCGATGTTCACGTCGACATACATCCTGCCGGACGAGCCCGGATGCAGCTGGCCGTAACGCTGCACGCCCGAGGGATCGGTGTAGGTGAAGAAGTTCCAGTGCCGATTCGGACTCTGGTCAAGCTCAAACTCAAAGTCGTAGGCTTCCGGATACTCCTGCTCGTATCCGGGATACACCGTCTCGCGGAACCGGCCCTTCACGATGCTGTCCTCGACGCTCACAATTTCAAGCGTGCGCTCGCCGATCTTGACAAAGGAGTCGCCCTTCTCCATGATGATATCGTTCTTGTACACGCCCACATGCTTGCTCGTGATCGGGTATCTCCAACCCTGGCTCTTTTCCACCTGGGCATTGTCCAGGTCCGGCATGGCCACCACCGTGGCGCCGATGGACGTCAGCTTGAACGCCAGCCGGAACACGATCTCGTGCTGCGCGCCGGATTCGTCCTTGCCGTTCAGCACGATTTCGCCGTTCAGGCTCTCCAGGAGCCCGTCACCGTTCTCGACGGCCGATCCCGAAACCGATTTGACGTAAATATCCTTTTCGATTTTCGGGAAGTCGGAATCGTCTTCGCCGCGATACCGGTAATGGCTGATCGCCCCCTGCTTGAACAGGAAGGAGGTGACGGCGTTGACGAGCGGAGGCACCTGGGCCGCCGACAGGCTGCCGGAATAGGCGATGCCGCCCTCCATCCGCTCCTGCGCGTGCACATGATCCTTCAGATTGCCGACCAGCGCGTCGAAGATTTTTTCGATCTCTTCCGCGTGCTCGTCATCGAACGGATTGTCATAGGCTGTCCAGTTTTCCATGAAAAAGTCTTCGGGGAATTCCGTTACATAATAGACCGGGTCCTCGGAACTTTTCCAGATGTTGAGGTTGCGATCCTGGTAATGATAGCTCTGGCGGATCGTGCCGGACGCGTCCCGGTCGACGGAAACGGTTTCCCTGGCTGGCTGATGCTGGTCCACCTTCACCGTTTCGGACGTGTGCATGTACGGCCGGCCGTCGATTTCCAGCGAGTACATCGTTTCCATCGTGAAACTGCCGAGGCCGCTTTCCATCTGCGCCGCCGTCGTCTTGACCGCGCTCTTCAGCCGGTCATAGCCGCTTCCGAGCAGCATGTCCGCAAACGCGGTGGTGACAAACAGACAGGCGCCCGCCGCAAAGGCGATCAGGGCGGTCGTTCTGTGACCAAGTTTCATGTTTCACCAACTCCCATGAATTTGAATGTTGCGGTCTGGTTCCCATTATAGCGGCCGGTTGTTGAATCTCTCTAAAGAAAGTATAAACAAAATATTAATTCTTGCGATGCGTAATCTCACTTTTAGCAGTCACACTTTTAAACGAACCAGATCCGGAGAATGTTTCTGCGCAAGGAAACAAGGCCAGCCTTGCGGCTGGCCTTGTCGCGCGAACATGCGGGTTCATGGATTAATGATTGCGGGCAAACGGACCGCCGGTTCCCGGACGGTGTGTCTTCACCTCGTACATGCTGACCGTCGAGCTGATGACATACTCCGGAGGCTGCTTGCCCCTGTTCTGCCGGTGCCCCTGGATGTGGACATCGCTTTTTTCCCAGTTTTTCCACGCCTCCACCGACTCCCAGCGGATCATGACGACGACCTCGTCGTGCTCCTTTGTCCTCCGGTTGACCATCACCGTGCGGTCAATGAATCCGGGCATCGAATCGACCGGACCCGGCTGGCTGAACCGTTCCGCCACCTGTTCTCCGAAGCCTTTCTCCGTGACAATCGTTCGCATTTGAATCAACATGTTGGCCGACTTCCTTTGCGCTCATATGAATATGATTCTCGCTATCATCTGATCCCATCATATCGGTTTCGCCCGGATTGTGTCAATTCGGCCGTGAATCGTTGATTTCGTTCACAATTTTGTGATAGGCTTGGAATAGCTGGTGAAAAAAGGGGAAATCGCCATCAGATGAACGATTCCAACTGCAGCAATCGGTTTGCCCGTCTGTTCCTCCTGATCGTCTTCTCTTTCACCATGTTCTTCCTTTTCCTGCCGCAGGATCACCACTTCGCTCCGGAAGGCGAACCCGACCTGACGGTGCGCATTCCCGACGTGGAAATGATCGGCACCAATCATTTGGCGGCAGGCAAGCATTTCTCCCATCTTGTTGTATCTATCTCTTTCTTTTTCCCCTTGCTGGCCCGCTGTCCGCAAAAGACCCAAAGCTCCAGGCTCGGCTCTTTCATTCCTTTGTTTATGAAAAAACTGCTGCTCATCCCGATCAAGTTCACCTCCGATTACGTCATCTGACCGTCGGAACCGTCAAGTGACCATTCGTCGTCAGTGGCGCTTATTCTACGGGACAAGGGAGAGAAAGCATGGAAAAAATCAAAGAGATTGTGAAAGAGGTCGTATTTGCCGTCCTGCCCATCGCCGTCCTCATGATCGTGCTGCAGTTCACAATCATCTTCATGCCGGCGGAAGTGTTTGTGAAGTTCCTGTTCGGCGTTCTGATGGTCGGCATCGGACTCATCCTGTTTCTGCTTGGCGTGCAAATCGGCTTTTTGCCCATGGGCGAGCTGATCGGTTCCGCCCTGCCAAAGACGAAAAACGCGTGGCTGGTCGTATTCATCGGATTTGTGCTCGGTTTTATCGTGACCGTGGCGGAACCGGATGTGCGGGTGCTGGCGACCCAGGTGGACCTCGTGTCCGAGGGCAGCATTCCGAAAAACATCCTGATCTACACCGTCGCGGCCGGCGTCGGATTTTTCGTCGCGCTGGCGATGCTGCGCATCATCCTCAATTTTTCCATCAATTATATTCTGATCATCGGCTACATTCTCGTGTTTGCGCTGGCCGCCTTCACTCCGGAGCAGTTCGTGCCCGTTTCCTTTGATTCCGGAGGAGTCACCACCGGTCCGATGACCGTGCCCTTCATCCTCGCCCTGGGCGTCGGGGTCGCTTCGGTGCTGAAAGGCAAATCCGCCTCCAGCGACGGATTCGGCCTTGTGGCCCTCGCATCCATCGGACCGATTCTGGCCGTGATGCTGCTGGGGGTGATCTACGGATGAAATTCAATCCGTTTGAAGGGTTTGGCCATATTTTGCTGGAGGTGGCGATGGCGCTGGCTCCGCTGCTGGTGTTTTTCCTGATGTTCCAGGTGTTTTACCTGAAGCTGCCCGCCGTCAAGGTATGGAACATCTGCAAGGGGATGCTGCTCACCTTTCTCGGCCTTGCCTTTTTCCTGCAGGGGGTGAACATCGGCTTCATGCCCGCCGGCGAAGCGATCGGATCGATTCTCGTGGGGCTGTCCTACAACTGGATCCTCGTGCCGATCGGCCTCGTCATCGGGTTTCTGATCGTGTTTGCCGAACCGGCGATCCGCGTGCTCAACCAGGAGGTGGAAAAGGTGTCGGGCGGGTACATCCCGGCGAAGTTGCTGCTGTACACTTTGTGCATCGGAGTGTCGGTGTCCGTCGGGCTGGCGATGCTGCGCATTCTGCTCGGGATTTCCCTGTGGTGGTTCATCATCCCCGGTTATGTGATCGCCCTCATTCTGATCCGCTTTACAAGCAAAACGTTCACCGCCATCGCTTTCGATTCCGGAGGTGTGGCCACCGGTCCGATGACGGCGACCTTCGTGCTTGCCCTGGCGGTGGGCGTCGCCAAAGGTCTGGAGGGCCGCGATCCGCTGCTGGAAGGGTTCGGGCTCGTCGCCCTGGTGGCCCTGGCGCCCATCCTGTCGGTGCTTGTCCTGGGGCTTTTGTATGGCAGAAAGGAGGCTCATTATGAACAACAGCTCAAGTCCGAATCCCGTGAAGCATAAGCTGCTCGTCACCATCGTCAAGAAAGGAATGGCCAGCAAGCTGGTCAAGGCGTCGAGGAAAGCCGGCGCCCAGGGCGGCACGATCCTGTTCGGCAAGGGCACCGGTGTCCATGAGCACGCGTCCTTTCTGGGCATCCCGATCGAACCGGAAAAGGAGATCATCCTGACCCTCGTCAAGGAGGACCTGCTGGAACCGGTGATGGAAGCCATCGAGAAGGAGGGCAAGCTGCGCAAGCCGGGATCGGGAGTCGGCTTTGTCATCGACGCGTCCCTGGTGGCGGGCATTTCCCATCTGGCCGGTCTGCCGCTCATGAACGGGACGCCGGATCAAGAGAACGGGGACAGCACCCCCGACCGGAACGGTGAAGAGAAGGAGTATGATGACAAGATGGAGAATCAATCCGTGAAATATGACCTGATCGTCACGATCGTCAACAAGGGCATGTCGGATATCGTGGTGGACGCATCCAAGCAGGCTGGCGCGGAGGGCGGCACCATCGTCTACGGAAGGGGAACCGGCATTCATGAGCAGGCAAGGCTGTTTTCCATCCAGATCGAGCCGGAAAAGGAGCTGGTGCTGACGCTGATCGTGCGCGAGAAAACCGAGCAGGTGCTGAACGCGATTCTGCACGCCGCCGAGCTGGATAAACCGAGCAAGGGCATCGCCTTCGTCCTGCCGGTGGAACGGACGGTCGGCATCAACCATGCGGTGAACCGGTGGATGAACGACGGCGGCGGGCAGTGACGGGGCGCCGGCTCTTGCGGGCATCGGCGCGAACGGACATGGATGTCCGTTACACGGTCCGCTCCCTGTTGTAACGGTCATTTTTGTCCGTTACAACCCAAACCGGGCCAACAATAGCCTGATTTCCCGTTCTGACGGTCAAAAATGACCGTTAGAAACGGAATGTTGCATCTAGCGGTCATTCTTGACCGTTACAAATCGAGTAGGAGGGAGCGGCTAGCCCCCGTCCTCTCTCACCACCTAGCATGCGGGTCCGCACTAGGCGGTTCCAAAAGGTTGACGAAGTTCCATGTAGCGAGTAAGCATGCTTTTCAGCCCTTTCGCTTCCCAGTAGGAAGTCGGGAGGGCATTATTGATGTTCCGGGACATTTCCCATGGTCCGCGTCG